>BNJU01000203.1_pt1 | contig 205270 bp, 197 predicted proteins | sample 8539281 | NCBI WGS metagenome assembly BNJU01 (sample SAMD00202456, study PRJDB9452) | human saliva metagenome | isolation source: human saliva | place: Japan | reverse complement strand
ATCCGTCCGAACGACATCACCATGTCATACGATGCACGCTTTGCCTTACCGTTTGCATGAATAAGGCGGTTCAGCTCGTCATACTCATACGTATGCGAACTCCTTCCTCCCAGCTTCGCCTTGTTGAGTTTTGTAAGCGACGTTGGGTTGGCGGCATTCGTAATACCGAGGATATTGTCCACAGCATCATACTGGTACCTGTTCTCCATCACAGTCTGACCATCCGCTGTAAGGTTCATCACCTGCAGACGTTCACGCTACTTGTCATATGTATAGGTAGTCTCCGTGCCATTACCAAGTTTTGTATAGACCGTATGACCCTCCTTATCGTAACCTATCCTGTCAACAATAACGCTCTGTCGTCCCTGTTTATTGCCCGAAAGGCGAACTATTTGCCCTGCCGCATGTAGGTACTACTTAATCGTTACTTTACGACACATGCTTATTTACCTCTTTGTACAAATCACTACTTTGGATTTCGAATTCTTCTTAATTTTCCCTTTGAATCTGCCCAGAAATATTCCTTGATATACACCTGAGCTCCCATTCCTGAATGGATTACAACATATCTTGTATTGGGACGGAATTTAATTCTCCGAAGATTTTTAGTAATACCATAACTGTTCATTTCCTCCACAGATAATGCAGACGATACGTTTCTAAAGTTTATTGTGTCACAACTCCTAGTGTCAAATTCATTTTTCTTTGTAATGAAGAACAGATGACTTTCGCTAGGATCTAGACAGTCAGACTCTATTTCCATATGTAAAAAGTTATGTACTATCAAAAGTTGCCGGCTCTCATCAAGTGAGAAACTATGATTCTCGTTACAAGCTATTAAGAAAGGCAACACCATAAAAATACAAACAGAATATATTTTCTTCATTTCTTTTGTTCTTTATATGCGTTCCACCATTTGTCGATTTGTCTAATCTTCTCTTCTTCTGAACCTTTGCCGATAAATAATCTGTTCAGATTTGCATGAAATTTAGATTTTACAAAATCCCTAAAAGACTCAAATACTTCAGAGCCTTTTTCTGCCTCTTGTTCACGAGGGGCTTTATCGTGGCTTTGGGTCGAGACATATCCCCAAAGGGTCTTCAACAGGTATAGGCCTTCACTCCCATCCCTTTTTATCTGTTTTATGTGACCAACTTCATGTGAAAACTCTTTAAACCACCAGTTGTAATATTGCTCTTTACTAATATTTTCTTCATTGAAATATTCAGGTGACACAAGCATGCGAGTGTTTTCAGGGCTATCACCCAGTGTTATACTATTCCTTTCTCTTTGAAGGTTAAATTCTTCTAACCTAACATTCTTTATATAATTTTCAGGGACTCCAGAAACCAAAGAAAGTAGATGAGTTGCCGATTTTGTAAATTTATAGTACACATATTGTGTAGGGACGTTCATTGTTGCACCTGTGATGCTTGGAGCTGTTGTTACAATGCTCCTTTCATAGTGAATTGTGACAATGCCTTTTGGGTAAAGTCCTTTTTCATCTATATAATTCATTGGAGAAGATTTACAATAAGAATAAGGGCTGATTGAAACGTATTTCTCCGCCAAAGGATCCTACACATCCATCTTCCCAGCACAGCATCATAGTGGCGTGCACCATAATCATACCAATCCAATCCATGCATACGGTCAAGTTCCTTGCCGTTGTACTTGTAAGATTGTGCGCCTCCGCCTGTACTCTCAGCCATCAGTCCACCAAAGGCATAGTAATGATTCACTTGCTCCACTTGTCCATGCTCATCTATCACTACACGATTGTTTCCAAGGTGGTCCTGCAAGTAGTAATGGTATGTTGGAGTGGAATTTGCAAGTGTGATATATCCCACGTCGGTAAGAATCTTGCTTAATTGTCCATTCTCATAAATCATATTTCCACAGTAATCGGTTTTCAGCGTTAAAGCCACATTAGTAGATAGAGGCGGAACGATGCTGCCCATAGGTACAAAGAGGTTAGTCTTCGAGGTTTTATAAGTGACAGAGAGTTTACGTCCTGCCAGTCTAAAAGGTTATTGTTCTATTTGTTTGTATTTTAAATTATCAGTTTCTGCAAATATAAAAAACTAATTTTATAAATCAAAGTTTGAAGCCTACTTTTTTTTATTGTAGTTTTCTAATGACAAGCGGCATTCACCCCAACTAAATATTGTAAGGTAGCTTCGATTATTACTGCTGATGTCTGTCATTGGGGGATTATAGCGCGCAGATAATAAGGCAAAAGAGGAATATCCTTGCGGATATTCCTCTTGTTGTTTCATGTGATTCGCATGGGGCTCGAACCCATGACCCCAACATTAAAAGTGTTGTGCTCTACCAGCTGAGCTAGCGAATCTCCCTATGCTTTTTATAAAGCGAGTGCAAAAGGTAGCAAGAATTTCTGATAATTCCAAATTATTTATAACTTTTCTTGTGCCTTTTTATTATTACATGGCTATTAGATGAAATCTTTTTAGTGTTAGACATGATGATTTTCAGTAGGATAAGAGTTAACCCCAAATCGGTTATGTATAATTCTTATTACTATGGTGTTGTTTCTAAACATCTTTTATTTTCTTATCGGCATCTTGCGTGTCTTTGTAACTTGACGTAGCCCGTTACGCCTGCGTTACAACGACAGGCAATCTGCTCGATAAGAAAACAAAATATGTTTAGGCTCTAATGAGCGATTTGGGTTAAACTAACATATCATCCGATACAACTTTAGTTAGAGTAGTTTATTTTCTGTTTATTTTATATTTGTAAAATATTTTGAGTTATCTCGTTATTAAAATATGCTCTTTTAGCATTCAATTAACGCCCAATAGGCTTTCAAAAGACGCCCTTTTGAGGTCTTACTAACGCCCTTTAAGAAGCCTATTAAGCATCTTTTGAAATGCCTTAACTTAAGTGGTTGATTCCCTGTTGGTTAGAAAGATGATATTAACGTGTGTTTTTCGTCCTTATTTTTAATAGGCTTATTAAGATTTATGTAAAGTCTTTTTCAATGCGGTATGTATAGTTGAAGTATTTCATGATGAGATTTTCAATGTAGGCAGATGAGAGATATAAATGAGTTTATGAATGATAATTACACCGTTAATTAGATCGTAAAAACAGCATCAGATTGAGCTCTGCATGATGAAAATGTTAATACAAAAAGTAATTCTGTGATTAACTCAAAAAGTTGTTTTTATAGTTGCTTTGTAAAAGATAAAAATACTATATTTGCGGCGTAAGATTGATTATTTAATCTGTTACTAAACAATCTAATGTGGTATTATCCACTAATCTATTACTAATATCTAAACTATGTAGCCGATGAATGTATTAGACTATGTAAAAGCGTTCAATGAGTTTTTGTGGAATAGTTTTCTCATGTACGCATTGTTAGGAGTAGGCATTTTCTACTGTCTACCTTGGCTTTCCACAGATTCGCCATCTAAATTTGGCGTTTAAGTATGCTTTTGGTCCAATATTCAAGAAGCGAAAGCCTGGTGAAACAAAAGTTAATTCATTCCAAGCATTAGCCACAGCTGTAGCCGCTCAAGTTGGTACTGGTAATATTGGTGGTGTGGCAACAGCTATTGCAAGTGGTGGTATGGGAGCTATTTTCTGGATGTGGGTATCTGCATTGTTAGGAATGAGCACCATTTTCTCTGAGGCAGTACTTGCCCAGAAGTATAAGAAAGAGTATCATGGCGAGACGGTCGGAGGCTCAGCCTATTATCTTTATTATGGACTTGGTAGTAAGTGGCTTGCTGTTTGTTTTTCTGTAGCTATTGTTCTTGCGTTGGGATTCGTTGGAAATATGGTACAAGCAAACTCTATCTCAATAGCTTTGAATAATGCTTTCCATATACCTTCTTATATTATAGGTATTGTTTTAGCAGCTGTTGTGGGTGTAGTAATTATTGGAGGACAACGCCGAATCACCGCTATAGCCGAACTTTTAGTCCCTTTCATGGCGGTTGTGTATATCTTGGGTTCGCTTGTTATCATTTATATGTTTGCTGATCAGTTGCCTCATGTTATCCGTACAATCTTCCAGGATGCTTTCTCTATGAAGTCAGCAGCAGGTGGAGCCGCTGGTACGGTGATGAAATATGCCATTCGCTATGGTGTTGCTCGTGGTCTGTTTTCGAATGAGGCTGGTATGGGTTCAACACCTCATGCTCACGCTTTGGCTGATGTTAAAGACCCTTCTGAGCAGGGGTTTGTAGCTATGGCAGGTGTTTTTGTTGATACCGTTCTTATCTGTACATCAACAGCTTTTGTCATTATGCTGACAGGTTCTTTCCAAAATCTAAGCTTAAAATCGGTTGCTATTACGCAAGAAGGTTTCGAGATAGCTTTTGGAAATGGTGGAATTATCTTCCTTGCTATCAGTCTAATCTTCTTTGCTTTCACAACAATTATTGGGTGGTATATGTTTGCTGAGATGAATATCAAGTTTATGTTTGGTAAGAAGGGTATTCTTTCTTATCGTGCACTTGTTGTTCTCTTTGTCTTTCTTGGCTGTCTTTTTGCAGCAGATATGGTATGGGAATTGGCAGATACCTTCAATGGTCTGATGGTAATTCCTAACCTTATTGGTATTATTTTCCTTGCACCTCAGGTAAAGAAAATATACAAGAACTTCTTGGCAAACAGAAAAGAAAATAATTCTTAAGCCTTTTGTCAACTTCTATCGTTATTTTCTTTTGATGTTTCTTCTTATTATGTTGAAACCAATCAATTGAAGAATAAATAGCTATTTTTGAGCGGTGAGCTACATGTTGGTATGTGCTCACCGTTCTTATGATTAGGCTTGGTAGTTATAATTATTCTTTTAAGCTAAACTGCCTGTTAAAGCCTAAACTGCTTTTGTTTTATAATTGAGCAGCTTGTCTATCTTTGGGTTAAAGGTATAGCGAGCTATATTAAGTTACATAAATAGACAATCAATATAGAATTATGGTATAATGTATATATTTATAACGCTTATGTAAATAACAATTATTTGAAAAATACGGATGCTATTTTTGTACCTTTTGTAACTAATCCTGATTATTATAGTATGTTAAGATCATGATTGGATGAAACAGTATGAAGCAAATCAATAATACAAAAATGAAAAAGTACCTTTTGTAACTAAGATGGTAAAGCCAATAGAAGAGATCCTCTTTTTCTTTATGTTTATGCTGTTGGTTGGTGCCTTTTACGAATGTGAGTCATCGTAATGTTTTTGGTTATATAGAATTGATTGCAGATGTATATATTATTTGTTTTTTACTGAGCCTTTGTCAACGAACAATACGTCAAGGGTTGGTGATTATGTTGAGTTGTATTATTTATGTGGTAGCCATAATAGATACTTGCTGTAAGACACTCTTTGATACTCCAATTACACCGACAATGCTTCTTTTAGCGCAAGAAACTACAGGCAGAGAGGCTACAGAGTTTTTCTTGCAATATCTTAATCTAAAACTTTTCTTTTCCGCAGCTGATATTATTCTTTTTCTTGCACTCTGTCATATTGTTATGGCGGTAAAGAAGATGACATTTCCAACCTCTTATCTCAAGCAACCTTTTGTTGCCTTTGCTTTAATGTTTACAATCTTTGTAGGAATAGCTTTAAGTGTTTATGATAAGGTTCAGCTTTATAGAGTTAAGAATCTCTCAGAACTTGAGGTTGCGGTTACTAATGGGTTTGCACATCTTTATCATCCAGTCGAACGTATTGTTTATGGACTTTATTCAAACCACTTGATAGCAAAGCAGGTTGATGGAGTCATTATGGCTAATCAGCAAATAAAAGTAGATTCATGTTCTTTCACATCTCCTACAATTATACTTGTTATAGGTGAGAGTGCCAACCGACACCATTCTCAACTGTATGGCTATCCCTTGCCAACAACGCCTTATCAACTTGCCATGATGAATGGTAAAGATTCGTTAGCAGTGTTTACTAATGTTGTTTCACCATGGAATCTAACGAGTAAAGTGTTCAAGCAAATTTTCTCATTGCAATCCGTTGATGAGAAAGGTGATTGGAGTAAGTATATACTCTTTCCAGCAGTGTTTAAGAAAGCGGGGTATCATGTCAGTTTCTTGTCTAATCAATTTCCGTATGGTATTAACTATACACCTGATTGGACGAATAATCTTGTAGGTGGTTTCTTCTTAAATCATCCACAGTTAAATAAGCAAATGTTTGATTATAGAAATGTCATGATTCATAACTATGATGAGAATCTATTAAATGATTATAAAGGTATCATTAGCTATAAGAAGCCACAACTGATAATCTTTCATCTTTTAGGACAGCATTTTCAATATTCATTGCGTTGTAAAAGTAATATGAAGAAGTTTGGAATAAAGGATTATAAACGTATGGACTTGACAGATAAAGAGAAACAAACTATTGCAGACTACGATAATGCAACGCTTTATAATGATTTTGTATTGAACAAGATAGTAGAACAGTTCCGTAACAAGGATGCCATTATTGTCTACTTGTCTGACCATGGAGAGGATTGCTATGGTAAAGATGTAAATATGGCTGGTAGGTTAACTGAAGTCGAACAAATCAATCTCAGGAAGTATCACGAAGAGTTTGAAATACCTTTTTGGATATGGTGTTCGCCTATATATAAGCAGAGACATCGCAAGATTTTTACGGAAACATTGATGGCAAGAAGTAATAAGTTTATGACAGATGATCTACCACATCTGTTGCTTTATCTGGCTGGAATAAAGATAAAAGACTACTTCGAAGAGAGGAATGTCATCTCTCCAAGTTTCAACAGCAATCGTCGTCGTCTTGTTTTGAAGACTATTGACTATGATAAAGCGTTATATCAATAAGACGTTTTTATAGTGCTGTTTGGTAGAGTTGTCCTATATTAGTTCTTTATAAAGCATTTTACAGTCTTCTTTATAATAACCAAAACGAGACTCTTTGACAATCTTCAGCTGATGTGTTGTCATTCCGCACATAGCGTGTTGATGGTCCGCACGTGTTGTGTTGTTGGTTAACACCAATTGTGCTGAGCGCTAAACATCTTGCAAAATGTCACCAAGGTAGATTCAACTTATTGTTATAAACAAGTTGTACTACAAAGAACTTACTTAGCCTATTGGGGCAGTAGCTTATTTCGTAAAGTTGATAAGATACCATTCTAAGGAGATACTATTCTCTCTTTTATCATATAAGAATAGAATAATGCAGTTGAAATATAATTCAATGAATAACTTATGGGTCTTCAGGATTTTGGAGTGATAAGTTTTGCCACTTGTGTTTAGAGTTTGAAGCAATATCACACGGAGGCACGGAGAGAACGGAGGATTATTAAATACAAAGCTATAGTAGTAACGGAGGCACCGTCGGTGCATAGAGCAACGGAGCTTGTTTGCCAATTCTATTCGCAATTTATATACAAAACGTTTATTCCAAAATATTTATCAAGAATCTGTACGCTGCATCTCCGTCGCTCTTTGTGCCCTCGGCACCTCCGTGACATTGCGTTACCTCCGTCCCCCTCCGTGACTCTGTGTGCCTATTATATAAGACTTTTAGTTTATCACTCCATATTTCGGAAGAACTTTTTTTCTTTGAATTTAATCATCTATTACTCTCCTTTTCGTTTTGCAAATATACCTCTTTGCATTGATTTTTGCAAGAAAGTAAATGAAAAAGCAGCAAATGATTGCTCACTTGCTGCTCTATAGTAATAAGGTTTTATGTATAAGCCATCAAGATTTTCCCTGTAAGTTTCTGTTTTTATTTCTTTGTCAGATGAACATACAACAGGTAAAAATATATGGTGTGGCTTAGGAAAACCATTGTGTCCATTATTTAATGATTATCTTTTTACCATTGACAATATAAACACCCTTAGGCAAAGCATTAATTTCGTCAGTGCTTGCTTTACTTAGCCGTTTTGTTCCATCTATTGTATAGACATCGGCAAGTCCTGCTTTATTATAAACAGTGTTTGTTATGCCAGTAGTACTACCCTCTATTAATAAAAAATCTTTCCATTGGTATGCTTGTTTATATGCGTCAAGACTATTATTAGGAACAATAAGTTTACATTTAGATTTATTAATGTCGGTAAAAACACCTAATTCACAGGTTGGAGGTACGACTGCCTCACTTGAAATCTGTGTTATACTGGTACAGTAATTAAATGCGTTTCCTCCTATAGTCTTAACACTATTTCCGATATGTACTTTTTGCAGGTTGGTGCATCCGCTAAAGCTTTATAAGCTATTATCGTAACACTATTGGGAATGGTTACAGAGGTTAGAGAGCTACAACCGCTGAAAGCATACTCTCCAATTGTCGTAACACTATTGGGAATGGCTACAGAAGTTAGAGCGCTACAATGGCTGAAAGCATCGTCACCAATTGTTGTAACACTATTGGGAATGGTTACAGAAGTTAGAGAGCTACAACCGCTGAAAGCACTGTTGCCAATTGTCGTAACACTATTGCCAATGGTTACAGAGGTTAGAGAGCTACAATCGTAGAAAGTATTCCTTCCAATTGTCGTAACACTATTGGGAATGGTTACAGAAGTTAGAGAGCTACAATCCTTGAAAGCATAGTCTCCAATTGTCGTAACACTATTTGGAATGGTTACAGAAGTTAGAGAGCTACAACCGCTGAAAGCTGCCTCTCCTATTGTCGTAACACTATTGGGAATGGTTACAGAAGTTAGGGCTCCACAACTGCTGAAAGCACCGTCGGCAATTGTCGTAACACTATTTGGAATGGTTACAGAAGTTAGAGAACTACAATACTTGAAAGCATAGTCTCCAATTGTCGTAACACTATTTGGAATGGTTACAGAAGTTAGAGAGCTACAACCGCTGAAAGCCTCCCCTCCAATTGTCTTAACACTATTTGGAATGGTTACAGAAGTTAGAGAGCAACCGCTGAAAGCTGACTGTTCAATTGTTGTAATACTATTGGGAATGGTTACAGAAGTTAGAGAGCAACCGCTGAAAGCTGACTGTTCAATTGTTGTAATACTATTGGGAATGGTTACAGAAGTTAGATGACTGCAATAGCTGAAAGCACCGTCGCCAATTGTCGTAACACTATTGGGAATGGTTACAGAAGTCAGAGAGCTACAACCGCTGAAAGCATATCCACCAATTGTCGTAACACTATTGGGAATGGTTACAGAAGTTAGAGAACTGCAATCTCGAAAAACTTCGTCGCCAATTGTTTTAATACTATTGGGAATGGTTACAGAAGTTAGAGAACTACAATACTTGAAAGCATAGTCTCCTATTGTCGTAACACTATTAGGAATGTTTACAGAAGTTAGATGGCTACAATATCTGAAAGCTGCCTCTCCTATTGTCGTAACACTATTGGGAATGGTTACAGAGGTTAGAGAGCTACAAACGCTGAAAGCAGACTCTCCAATTGTTGTAACACTATTTGGGATGGTTACAGAAGTTAGAGCTCTGCAATAGCTGAAAGCAGACTGCCCAATTTTCGTAACACTATTTGGAATGGTTACAGAAGTTAGAGAGCTACAAACTATGAAAGCACCGTCGCCAATTGTCGTAACACTATTGGGAATGGTTACAGAAGTTAGAGAACTACAACCGCTGAAAGCACTGTTGCCAATTGCTCTAACACTATTGGGAATGGTTACAGAGGTTAGAGAGCTACAAACGTAGAAAGCAATGTCGCCAATTGTCGTAACACCATCGTCTATTATAATTCGTTTAACGTTTTGGCCGTACCATGGACTTCGATTTGAATATGAATAATCCGTCATTTCTCCTTCTCCTGAAATGGTCAAAACTCCATCATCAGTAAGGTGCCATTTTAGATTAGGTCCACAAGTGCCTGACTCTTCTGCGTTAGCTGATAAGCCCATGAGTAGGGCTATTAATAAGATGTAAATTTGTTTCATGTTAGTACTTTTATATAAATAATACTTTTTTGATTTACGGAAAATCAAATACAAAGATAAACAAAAATTTTAGTTTATCACTCCATATTTCGGAAGAACCTAACTTATGTCTACTTAAACTAACCACTCTTATTTTCTTTTTTCACCCTCCACGATTGGTTTCTGTGCATTCATTTTGTGCAATTTAGATGTGAGATGTCTGTAAAGGCGAGCAACGAGTTGAGGATGTAAAGAGGCAAGGTCGTTCTTCTCAGACAGATCGTTTGATAGATCATATAGTTCTTTTTGACCTGTAAGATACGAATAAATCAATTTCCATTGCCCTTCACGAATGGCACAATTAAGACTGATTCCCAATCCCTCTCCATCCCAAATGTTAGGATAGTTCCATATCAGTTGTCGCTTCTTATTACCCTGTTGTTTACCACGAAGAATAGGTGTAATGTCTTGTCCGTCTATTTTTTGTGGTACATGATAATTCTTAATGCCCGCCACGGAGAGTAAGGTGGGGTAGAGGTCCTCTATGATGATAGGTGTATGTGAGCGAGTATTTGGTTTTACAATATTATTCCATTTTACAATAAAGGGAACTCTTATACCTCCTTCATACAGAGAACCTTTACCACTCTTGAGTGGTGCATTCTGCGTGTAAAGTTCTCCATCCCGCCAATAGGATGATGAGGCGAGTCCTCCATTATCGCTCATAAAGATGATGATAGTCTCTCGCTTAAGTCCTGCCTTTGCGACCCAATCCATGAGATCTCCCAAACTTTTATCCATTCCTGCAATCAATGAAGCGTAAGCAGCTTCCTTTTCCGAAAGACCACGTGCACGATACGTAGGGTAAAAACGCATATCTCGATCGATTGGTACGTGCACAGCGTAATGAGACATATAGAGGTAGAAAGGTTGGTCGTATTTCTTAGCCTTCTCTAATGATGCTATTGCCTCTTGTGTAAGGGCTTCTGTGGCAAAGATACCAGTACCCCAATAACGTTCCAAGCCTGGGATAGCGAATGGAGATGTGGGTTTGCCATCTTTTGTAAAACCATAGTTACGTTCGCTTAAATAGGTAGCTAATCCACCAGCTGCCGTACCTGTAATGTTTACGTCAAAGCCAAAATGGCACGGATTCTCACCCGGAGTGTCAATAGCTCCCCAGTGTGCTTTTCCGCAATGTATGGTGTGATAGCCTGCATTTTTTAGGAGTTGTACAAAGGATATAGCCTTTGTAGTATGTGCGACATTACCGCTTTGCGCAATACCATTATAATTCCAATCAGGTAATGTTACGCCATCTCGTTTCCCATCTGTCATCTTATCGCGATGTAAAGTCCAATTCGTTACCCGATGGCGAGCCATATTCATACCTGTCATCAGACTACATCTGGAGGGCGAACTGATAGGAGTTGCATAAGCATCTGTAAACATCATCCCCTCGGAAGCAAGTCTTTCCATGTTAGGTGTATCGTATTTCCGATTATTGGCAGTAATCGAATCGGCAAAGGGAAGAGATGTGTCTTGCCATCCCATGTCGTCTACCATGAACAAGATAATATTGGGTTGTGTATTTACTTGTTGTGCTTTGGCTGGGAAGGAAATGCCGAGAGCAGCTATTGAAGTTGTAACCAATAGGGTAGAAGAGTGCTTTGAATTATATAAGGTATAGTTATTCATTGTTGTATCAATCATTGATAGGGGTTTTAGATAGAGTACAAAGTTAAAAAGAAAGTTGCTAATCACCACATAAATATGATGAAGTTCTTAAATTCTTTTGCTATAAAGTTATTGAGAGTGTCCTATAGTAGATGCATGACATGGTTAAACTACCAAATATATAGGGATACATCAAGGGGCATAAAGGGAGAAAATCTATTTGTGTAATATAGTAAATAGGATTCTGTCTGGAATGGTCTTAATAAAAAAAAGTCAGACTGCGGACAGTCTGACTTAATTGTATCATTTTTCTAAACAAAGAACGATGGTTATAAACACCTTTATTTCTTTACTGCCCATTGGAATGTACTACATGGTAATCCTACCTCATTCACAAGGTTGGCACGTGTAAAAGGTTGCCATCCATAACGAACATAGAGTGGACGTGTTACAGAAGACGATCTAACAAGAATTGTGTTAGATGATGTTATTTGTGCTTTTGCTGGATAATAGATGCCATCTGCACCTGCTACCTCAAAGCCAATAAGGCGTCTGCCCTTAGCTGATAGTGACTTTGCGTGAGTGAACTGCAATTCAAGTCCATTGTCTTTTGCTGATACAGAATGACAGATAGGACCATCAGATTCTATGTTGTAGTCATAACTATGGTGTAAAGCCTGTAAGCCAAGTCGCTCACCGACAGGCTTTTTGTTCGTGTAATGTACATCTAAGGAATCACCCACATCTGTTGTAACAGCCATCCATGTATTACGTAGTCTTGATGCCATACGACGCTGAGAATCACGGAAACGTGGCCATGAAGGACGATTTAGGCTGGAGAGCTGTACGAAATAAAATGGTAGCTCTGGGTCATGGAAGAAATTACGCCAACTCTTCTGTAACATCGGGAAGAGACGTTCGTGTAGTTCCATGTTATGTGCATTGGACTCACCTTGGTACCAAACAACTCCCTTGATACTATATCCCTTTAGTGGAAGCATACCAGTCTCGAACATATAGGCTGGTGCATAAGGATGACGTTGCAGTGGGTTCTTGCTTACGCTGATGTTTTGCAATGCTCGCTCACGTGCCCATTTCATACCGAAATCTCCATGATACCAATCACGAAGAATAGCTGGCATACGTTGTTCTAACGTATGGCGGTCAATCCATGACTCTGTAGTGGTACCACCAACAGCATTACAGATGATACCTACTGGGACCTGCAAACTGTCTGCTAACTTCTTTCCAAAGTGATAAGCTACAGCTGAGAAGCCACCCAAGGATTCTCGAGAGCAGTTACGCCATGGTCCAATATGGAGGTACTTATGACGATTTACAGAGTCGCAAGCATTAGCAGACCATGCTACGGCAGTCGTTGGGTAGATAGCTGACATATTAAAAAGATGTAAGTGTGTCTGACTGTCAGCCTCATTCAAGTCTTGTGTCCTGCTCTGTACAGCATTTACAGGTAACTCCATGTTTGATTGTCCTGAGCAAAGCCACACTTCACCAACGTATATGTCTTTAATAGTAAGCTTTTCTTTCTTCGTACTTATTTGGGCTTTATAAGGTCCGCCAGCTTTCTCAGCAGGGAAGGTAATCTTCCATTTTCCGGCATCATTTGTTATAGCTGAAAGCATATGCCCATTGAAGTTGACCTTAACAGTTTCACCTGCATTTGCTTTTCCACGGAAAACAATAGGTTTGTTGCGCTGAATAACCATACCATCGGTATACAATGGAGACAGGGCAAGCCCACCATAGTTGCCTGTCAAGGCTCCATAGACCGTCTCTGCAATAATCTTTGCGCCCTCAGCATTCGGGTGAATAGCATCGGCAAGAAGATCGGGACGACTATATAGAGGTGTATTTAAGTCAATGAGTGGAACTCGTGTCGCTGTCGCCACTTGTCGTATATGTTTCTGAATCTGCGCATGCCAGTCGCGTGTACCACTCTCAAAACGTGGATGACGCTCAAAGATAGGGGTCATAAGACAAATCCAAATCTTTGCTTTAGGATTCGCCTGACGGAAACTATCAATCAGACGGATGTAATCAGCATTAAATTCTTCACTGTATTCAGGCCAGTTTCGTGGGTCGGTATCATTGAGTCCAAGATGGATAATGACAAGGTCTGCCTTGAAGTTCAAAGCGTCTTGGTACTCTTGTTGGTCGACATAGGGACGATGTCCATGTTGTAGTAGTGTAGTTCCAGAGTGTCCGAAGTTTCTGACTTCATATTTATCTCCTAACATCTTCTGTAGTTGTGCTGGATAACAATTCTTTTCTCTATCGATAATTGTCATTCCCCATGTCACACTATTTCCTACACATGCTACCTTGATTTTGCCACCTGCAACAGCAGTCAAAACCATAAGGAGCAGTCCAAACAACACGATTGTTCTTTTCTTCATAATCATTTATTAATGTAGTAATGGAAGGTTTTGCTTTTACTTAATATTTAACTTATACATAATTTCTTTGCAAAGTTAATTATAATCTATGAATAAAGGAAACACTATGGATAACAAAAAGCATTTTAAAGGATAAATTATTATACAAAAAGAAATGGTAGTGTGATGAAAAAGTATAGACGCAACTATTCATATAGTATTACAAAAGGCTATTAATATACAAGTTGAATAACTTAAATTTCTGAATTTTTTTAAATAACAAAAAACCCTTATGAAACAAGAAGTTCGAGACTTATTTAGTTAAAAAAATTGATTTTTGCATAAACATGTGTTCGCACACATCATTATAATGAAAAAAATAATCTACTAAAAAGTTTGCATGTAACGCGAAAATAATATATCTTTGTGACTGTTATCCTGAAAACAATCTTTTACCTTTAAAAGACTAATACCTATTGAGTAAAGAAAGCGATCACCTGTGAAGGTCATCGCTTTTTCTTTTAGCTCTAATATTGACTTATGAAATTGTGTGCTTAAGAAGATAGGCTTGCAACTGAGTTTTAGGACTGACCCGTTTTAAAACTGACCCATAAAAAATAGGGCTCATAAGGTTATAATGGGTAATAAAAAAAGAGCGGCCTCTTGCGAGAACCGCCCTGATGAAAGGAGGAGTGGTACCACCAGGAATCGAACCGGGGACACAAGGATTTTCAGTCCTTTGCTCTACCAACTGAGCTATGGCACCATCATTATTTGCAATCAATTTTTGTAGCGTTTGTGTTGCTTTCTCAATTGCGATGCAAAGGTAGTACTTTTATTTTATTCCTCCAAGTTTTTCTAAAAAAAAATGTTTCTATTTACATCCTTTAACAGGTTGACTATTTCTCGTTTATAGGCCAACCTTGTGCCTTCAACTCAAACTCGTTACCATCACGAGCAATAAGGAATGTGCCCAAGCTTTCCTTTGTTATATAACCTATCTGTCTGATATTCTCCATCTTATCAATCTTCTCATGATCACCGATAGGTACTGTAAAAAGAAGTTCATAGTCTTCTCCACCATTCAAAGCTGCTGTTGTAAGGTTCATATTGAATTCTTCGCAGGTTGCTGCAGTTTGATAATCGATAGGAATATTCTTTTCATAAATTCTACAACCGCAGTGACTTTTTTCGCAAATATGTTTTAACTCACTTGCCAAACCATCTGAAATATCAATCATAGAGGTTGGATGTATACCTGCTGTGCGCAGTTGATTGAGTACATCACCACGTGCTTCAGGTTTCAACTGGCGGTCAATAAGGTATTCTTTTCCTGCAAAGTCTGGTTGGAAATCCTCTATTGCTGCTCGTTCCTGGCGTAATGCTTCGAGTCGTTTCTCATCTTTATTGCTTTGTGCTTCTTTTACCTTATTATTATATTCCTGGACCTGCTGGTAGTAGACTGTCTTTTCGCGTTCGAGAATCTGTAAGCCCATGTAGGCAGAACCAAGGTCACCGGTAACGCAGATAAGATCGGTCTCGTTTGCTCCACTACGATAGACGATATCATCTTTTGCAGCTTCACCAATACAAGTGAGGCTAATAGCAAGTCCCGTATATGAAGAAGTCGTGTCACCTCCAACAATATCTACATTCCATTTAGCACAAGCTTTGTTCAATCCAGCATAGAACTGCTCAAGGTCTTCTACTTTGAAACGTTTGCCAAGTCCTAATGAAACGATGAGTTGCCGTGGTTGTCCGTTCATAGCGAAGATATTACTCATAGCTATCATAGCCACCTTGTAGGCAAGATGTTCCATGTCTATATAAGTTAAATCGAACTGTACACCCTCCATGAACATCTGTGAAGAGACAAGTGTTTCTTTATCTGAATAATGTAAAACAGCAGCATCATCACCCACGCCCATAATGGTAGAGTTGTTGATTGGTTGTATATCTTTTGTAAGACGGTTGATTAGTCCGAATTCACCAAGGTCTTTTATTTCCATTTACTTTATTAATAGCTTATTGATATAATGTCTAAGACGTCCTTTATCTATGAATTATAGAATAAAGAACGCCTTAGTTTCTTTTTATATTTATATGTCTTATGAGCGTTTAATCATCTCACGCATAATCTCAGTCATACGTGGTTGTGCAGCGTTTGCAGCCTCCTGAACCTCTTCATGGCTAACCTTTACAGGAACGTCAAAGCCGCCAAGGTCAGTGATTACACTGATGCCGAACACCTTAATACCACTATGGCGAGCAACGATAACCTCTGGTACGGTACTCATGCCAACAGCATCACCTCCCATCTTGTGGTACATACGGTATTCTGCAGGTGTTTCAAAGGTTGGTCCTTGTACGCCCATGTAAACTCCATGCTGAACTTCGATGTTCTTCTCTTTAGCAATAGAGTCTGCTAATTCAACCAATTTATGGTCGTATGCCTCGTGCATATCAGGAAAACGAGGGCCTGTAGGGAAGTTACGACCACGTAGCGGATGTTCTGGGAACATATTAATATGATCTGTAATAATCATGAGGTCACCAATCTTGAATGATGGATTCATACCGCCAGAAGCATTTGAAACAAATAATGTTTCAATGCCTAACTCGTGCATTACACGAATTGGGAAGGTAACATCCTTCATGTTATATCCTTCATAGAAGTGGAAGCGACCTTTCATAGCCATGATATCCTTACCACCAAGTCGTCCAAAGATAAGGCTACCAGCGTGACCTTCTACTGTTGAGACTGGAAAATTTGGTATATCTTGATAAGAAAATGAGTAGCTATCGGTTATCTCTGAAGCTAATTGTCCGAGGCCTGTGCCCAGAATGATGGCTGTCTTTGGACTTGTGGTCATCCTCTCTTTTAGCCAAGATGCTGTTTCTTGAATTTTTTCGTACATAGGATATTATTTTTTGATTGAATGTCTCTTCCTTGTCAAGCATAAAGCTTACCTTGATAGGAAGCGCATAAATGTTTTCTTTTACTTCGTCTGACAATTTATCAATATCAACAAGACGTGCCTTATCTTTCTCTGTTGTGACAATCAATTTTGGTTCAGGCATTTTAGCAAAGGTCTCGTTAATACGATGAATATCCTTTGTTGTGAATGCATGATGGTCTGGGAACGAGAGTGTTGTCAGTGCATTGTTTCCTGTGAAAGAGTTCAAATCCAATTCTAACTGCTTTGGTGACATGATACCAGCAAGCAACAAGATGTTTTTTCCTCTTATCTCTGTGAGTGGTATATTTCTTCCCTTATTGAAGATAGGTTCCAAATCACAATAGTCTAACGTTGTAAAATAAAGCTGTTGGAAAGGGTAGAGCTCCATAGCTTTACTCAACACACGATAGTCTATTGGGTTTAGACTCTTAGGACACTTTGTGATAATCACAATATCTGCACGATTTTTTCCTGAGAGTGGTTCACGTAATCTACCAGCAGGAAGTAGTTTGTCATAGATGATAAGCCGATGATAATCAACTAACAGAATATTGATACCAGGATGTACATATCGGTGCTGAAAAGCATCATCTAAAAGGATTACATCTGTATCTTTTGTTTCCTCGTCAGATGTTAATCGGTCTATTCCCTCATATCGCTTCTTATCAACTGCAACACGAATATCAGGGAACTTTGTCTTCATTTGATAGGGCTCATCACCTATCTCCCGCATAGGAGTATTCTCGTTTGCTAATACGTATCCACGACTCTTACGTTTATAGCCACGTGAGAGGACAGCCACCTTCATTTTATCCTTCAGTAATCGGATAAGATATTCTACGTGGGGGAGTTTTGCCAGAACCACCCACGGTAATATTACCAACAGATATGACTGGAATGTCAAACTGTCGGGATTTGAGAATGTTCAGTTCAAATAACTCATTGCGCAGTCTTACTCCAAGCCCATAGAGCCAGCTGAAAGGCAATAGCCATTTGTTTATTTTGATGTGGTCTCCTTCCATATATGATTAATGGATATTAGGATAAAATGGCAAACGTGCCTGAATTGCACTCTGTTGATCGATGGTCTTTAAGAGTGTGAATGGCTCATAATAGTCTCCTAAGTTAGCACGTAACTGTTGGCTGAGGTAATTATTAGGATTGGTTTGCTCCACCATTTGCTCCAAGAAGTTAGGTTCCTTTGGATAAGCACATGTTCTGTGATTTGGTAGTTTAGCAAAGTTGTGCAGCTTTTGCTACAGCAACATCCAATCCACCAAGCTGATCAACAAGTCCTATCTTTTGTGCATCTTGACCAGTAAACACATGCCCCTGTGCTACCTTCTCAACCTGTTCTTCAGTCATCTTACGTCCTTCTGCCACACGGTGACGGAAGAGTTTATAACCACGATTTACATATTGGCTAAGATATGACATTTCTTCTTCTGTGAAAGGACGAGCGCGTGTACCAAAGTCTGCATATTCGTTGGTTTTCACCTCATCAAACTTTAAGCCCAATTTTTCTCTTAGCAGACCGCTCACATCAGGGAACATACCAAAGATACCTATAGAGCCTGTGATTGTAGTAGGCTCAGCAACAATCCAGTTGGCTGGAGCTGACATATAATAGCCACCAGAAGCAGCCATTCCACCCATACTAACAACGACAGGTTTCAACTTCTTCAGTTCCATAATCTGATGCCAAATTTGCTCTGATGCATAAGCAGAACCACCGCCAGAGTTGACACGTACGACAACAGCTTTAATATCTTTATCTTTTGCCAGCTTCTCCAAATCTTTGCAAACAACTTGTGCGTCAATCTGATGATCCTGTGAGAAGAGACCTCCTACAACACCATCAACAATGTCACCATAAGCATAGTAGACTGCAACTTCATTTTCCTTATCACCTTGGTTTTTGTCCTCAGTGTTCACCATGTCAGCAATTGTAACCTGATTGATGTCTTTGTCAGCCTCAATACCTAACTGTTTTTTGACGATTCCCTTTATCTGGTCTGTATAAACTAAGCCATCAACGAGCTTTAATTTTACATATTCTTGTGGGTCAGCAAAGGTTATCATACTATCAGCGTATGCGTTCAGTTGTGCTACTGACAAACCTCTGCTTGCGCCAACTTCCTTTGTAATATTGCCCCAGATACTGTTTAAATAGGCTGATGTTTGCTCACGATTAGCATCGCTCATCTTGTCGCCAGTGAACATCTCGGTTGCGCTTTTGTAAGCACCAACCTTTACTACCTGCATCTTTACACCGAATTTTGCCAAGAGGTCTTTAATGAAACTGGTTCAGAAGCTAATCCGTGCCAGTCAATCTGTCCTTGTGGATTAAGATAAACTTTATCAGCAATAGACGACAAGTAGTATGTACCCTGTGTATAGGTGTCAGCGTAAGCAATAATCCACTTTCTACTCTTCTTGAAATCGAGTAGTGCTTTACGCAATGCCTGCATAGAAGCATATGAATCAGACGCAAACGCACCTGCTTCTATGTATATACCCTTTATTTTATCGTTGTCTTTAGCTTTTCTGATTCCTTCAAGCATATCGTCAAGACCCAAACTATTTATTTGAGAACCTTGTAGCTGACTAAGAAAATTATTTTCACTTCTCTCTGACATCTGTCCTGAAAGATTCAATACAAGTACTGAGTTGTCTTCAGGTTCTTTGGTTGTATCCTGCGATGCAATCATACCAACAATAGTGAAAAGTGCAAAGAGTCCCGTAACGATGCTAAACAACATCATTCCAAAGAAAGAAGCAAAAACGAATTTGAAAAATTGTTTCATAAAGAGGTATATAATTACAGTTTATCTTGCAAAGATATATATAATAGATGTAAAAACCAAATTATTCACGAATTCTTAATAACTTTGCAGTCAATATGAAGCATATTATTTTAGCAATTGATAGTTTAAAGGTTGTCTCTCTTCTGTTGAAGCTGAAGATGCTGCTGAACAGGGTCTTCGTGAGCGGTGGCAGGAAGTTAAGGTTGTAAAGGTTCCTGTCACGGATGGAGGAGATGGAATGTTAGAAGTCTTTTTACAGTTATTCGACTGTAAGGAGATTACTATTAATTGCCACGATGCACTCATGCGTCCCATTCAAGCGAGCTATGCCGTATGTGCAGATAATACGGTCGTCATAGAGATCGCTTTGTCGTGTGGCATAAATCTTCTTAAGCGACAGGAATTGAACCCTTTACATGCAACCACTTATGGATTAGGTGAACTCTTTGCTAATGCACTTCAAAGAGGGTATAGAAAGTTTATTATCGGACTTGGAGGGTCGGCTACAAGCGATTGCGGGCTTGGTATGTTGGCTGCTTTGAAAGACATTTTTGGTAAGAACTGGCGTGATAAATTTTTACGAGATTTAGATATAACCTTAGCTTCAGATGTAAATAATCCTCTCTTTGGTGAACGTGGTGCTGCTGTCATTTTTGGTCCACAGAAGGGAGCGACACCAGAAATGATAGCTTGTTTGGATCGTCGAGCACGTACTTTTGCACGTATGGCTGCTGCTCAGTTAGGTTTTGATTGTTCTTTGAATAACGGTGCTGGAGCTGCAGGTGGATTGGGTTATGCTTTTATGCAATTTATGAATGCTAAGATGTGTTCAGGTGCAGATGTTCTTTTAGAAACTGTCAATTTTAATTCACTTATAGAAGATGCAGATTTGATTATAACAGGGGAGGGTAGTGCAGATAGTCAGACATTAATGGGAAAGATACCGATAAGGGTTTTAGAATATGGTCTTCGCAAGAATGTTCCTGTTATGCTTATAGCTGGAAAGGTAAAGGATGTGGCAGCTTTACTTAAAGCAGGCTTCTCACAAGTTCAATGTATTACACCAAAGGATATGATGCTTACAGAAGCAATGAAACCTACTGTTGCAAAAAGAGAATATTCGAAAAAGCTATTATGCAGCTATAATATTTTAACCCAAACCTCTATGTTTTCAATTCATATTGTAAACTTAGAGAGATTTGAGATAAATAAAGTTTTTTTTGATATACGGAGTAATAAAGCTGACTAAAATCAGTGACATTACTATTGTAGTTTGATTTTATTTTGCTGTCACTTTTAACACTTCATTTAAAGGCTCTGTAAGTCAACGAGTTATAGGCTTTTATTGGATGACAGCAGTGACAGTAAAAAGACTTATAGGTCAATATTTAAGGGATGATTAACTGTGAGTAGAGTTGTGTATATTTTTGTGATTGAATTATGCAGATAGGATTCTCTTGTTAAATTCTTTTTCTTTTTAAAAATATTCTTAAAACTAATAGAGTAAGGTTCTATTTTCTCAAAAATCAACTAAATCAACCGCTATCAAAGAACTAAGATTCAATAATAGCGGTTGATTGCTTTAAAAGTCAATTTATATATAATGCGAGTCCTTATCTACCTGCTCTGATTGTAGCGGCTGGATTCCTATATTTACTAAAAAAAACTGAATTGGGATTAGTATAGACATAGGTTTAAGGTATCACATAGGAAATACGAGCAAAGATAGCGTGACTTCCATCAACATCCCCAAGGTATCTGAAAGAATAACCACCACCAATTTTCCAGTTCTTTGAAATGGATAAATCGATTCCAATGCCAGCTGACAATAGATATGAAGTTCTATTTAAATCATTACGTTCAAAGCCCACTTTCTCAGAAATGTAATCAGAAGTGTAACCTTCTACTCTCCCAACACCTCCTAATGCTTGGATATAGGCTTGAAGTCGTTTTGTTGCAACAAAATTAACACCTACCCCTGTAGTCACAGAATAGTCGCGACGAGATAAGGATAGAATTCGGTCTCCGCCCTGGGTGCTGATTTTATTCTCAGTCCCATCATCTGTACCTCCGAATAGATCTACCGCCCAAAAAACACGATTTGTTAAGAAGTACTTAGACTGAAAGCCCAGTTCAAAGCCAGAGCTAAACGTTCCATAGTAGGAATTTTCTGTTTTGTGATAGCTAAGTGATCCTCCATAGAGGGATAGCTCTATCTGCCCTTTTTGTGCAAATGATGGTATACCTACTATTAAAAGTAGCATGGATAGAAGAAACTTTTTCATATACTACATTCTTTATTTTTCTTGATTAATATTTTTACATAATTGCAAGTAATTTGTCTTTATGCCAGCATCCATATTCATACTATGGAGAACACATCAAGAGTGAAATGAATTCTTTAGTAGTAGGCTGTCTGATATATTCCTCAGTTTTACTATTGCTTTCAACCTTTTACAGCAACGAGGTATGGACTGATATAGAGCGAGAAGCATGCGTATTGGTATTGTCACCTGAGAACTCGGAGTTACTTTCACTGATTATCGGCTTCGCTTCGGCAATGCTTAAGCAAGCTTGGTACAACACTCGACTTGCACTATAATCTACGTAGATGGCTTCATGCTCGCCACTCGTTCTCACCATGCGCTCGCTATTGGCATCGTACCAATGGACGTATATCATAATATTTCTTAAACCTATATTCAATCGTATCAGCTATTTGTTGATCACCAATGGATATATCCCAAATTACTTTCAGAAAGGGCGTCGAAGAATTTGGTTTTACAGAGTGTAGAACTAAAGAGATTGCTTTATAACGTCCATTGGTACCTGGAGGTGGAGGTATATCGAAAGGAATTTGTTCTATTGCTATCAATTTGCCCCTTTTAACACTATATGAGTATTGATAATATAGATATGTAGGAAGAATAGCTCCTTTGCGGTCAAGTAATTTTAACGAATTAATTCTAATGACAGGAATCGTATTTCCAGTCAATAGAAAATGATATTCAAAATTATTATACATAATAGAATCTACATCCGACAGGGTTTGATAGCTAAAATAAACTTTCATAGAGTCAGATAATTTATTATCTGACTCTATGTTGCTCAGGGACAAAGAACTATTAGGAGAACATTTGATTACTTGGTAATTATTTATTTTCCCTTTTACAAAATAATCCCAACCTGTTTGTATCATACATGATGTCATAAAAAAACAGGCAAACATGCAAATAACAACTAAATATTTCATTCTTCTTGTTTTGATTCTTTCGATTTTTCTATCGCATTTATAATATCCTTTAGTGCTACAGAGTAAACTGCATCAAAATTACTGTGCTTATCATTAAAAGCTTGCTTTCCATTTTCACTTGATGCCCTTTCTTATTTTCCTAAATCCTTTGTGCCATTAACAGCCATCACTGAAGCAAGCTTGGTATTACACTCTACTTGCACGATAATTCACATAGATGGCTTCATGCTCGCCACTCGTTCTCACTATGCGCTCGCTATTGGTATCGTACCAATGCGAGAATAAATGTTTTTGTCGTCCACTATAAGCGGATGATTTCCACGTTGGCAAATGTATATAACATTCTTGAGAAATCCAAAGAAATCGGAATTTATTTTTGAAGATTATTTGTTTTATTGCACACCTTGCATCTTATAACTATTTGAGAAGCTTTATTTTCATAGTTACAACGCTCCATTAAAATCGATTTATCCTGCAGAAAGGTTTTGGTTACCAGAATGTTGTCGGTATTAACACCTTGATGAAAAACGGCTTTGAAGAGATTCCCTAACGAAGATGTAAGAAACTCAAAGTTTATAGTTTGGATTTCTTCTCGTCCACTTCGTTTTCTACGAGAAAATTGTTATCGTTGCGGCATTGATAGAAGATTCTTCGGGCATTGAAGAATAAGGAGAGGGAAAGAAACCCGTTTGTTTTTATTCATCGACTTTTTGATATCTACCTTCTCAAACTTCTATTAAACCGTATTTTACTGTTTGTGAAATGATTTGGTGCGGAGGGACAGCACATATCGTGCGGAGGGTTAGCACATCATGTGCGGGCGATGAACACCAATGGTGCGGACGGTTATGATGCACAGATTTACTAAGCATAAGAAAACTTGTTTATTACGAATAGGTCTAAAAGAGAGTAGGGTTTTGCGTCGTAAAAATCTATAGTAGTATTACTCGAAAAGTCTGATGAGCTTTTTACCATTGAGAACAAAGTTCTATAATTATTAAGCTAAAGATTTGATTTTTAGCAGCGTAATTTTCCTATACGGATAATAAATTGTACCTTTGCAAAAGTTTTAAAGTTTAAAGATTGTTTTGTATGGACGAAAAACAGATGGATTGTTCCAAGAAAACCCTTCGTAGAAAACTCGATTTGCTCCTTCGTACAGGGCAAATTCTTATGGAAAGTTCTGCTGATACGAGTCGTGTGAAGCGAAATATGGAGCGTACAGCAGCTTATTTGGGACTTCCCAAAGAGAATCTGCACATGAACATTGATTATTATATGTTGCAGGTGAATGTTAGTGACGAATATCATAGTTTTTTTCTAAGATGCAGCGTTGTGATAAGCATGTAATTAATATGCTTGCAATTCAGGAAGTTTCAAAACTCTCATGGCGTGCTATTCAAAAGGACTATTCGTTAGATAAGTATGAAGAGGAACTTGAGAAGATTGCTAATGGTAAACACTATTACAAGGATTGGATAATTGCTATTGGTGCAGGACTTGCTTGTGGTGGATTCTGTATTCAGTTCGGTTGTGATTGGACAGCTTTCTTCTATGCTTCTATTGCCGCTATATTGGGTAATCGTCTTCGTATGTTCTTGAATCATTCAGGTTCTAATCTTTATGCTAACTTTGCTGTTGCGGCTTTTGTTAGTACAATTCTTGCATGGTTGTCGTCTTTTCTCTCTACACCTACCGTTCAAGCAGCGCTACCAGAGTTCCTTCGTCCAATTCTGTTTACAGAAACTCCTTGGCATCCACTCTTAGCTTGTGCCCTTTATATTGTTCCAGGAGTCCCTTTAATAAACGCTGTTAATGACTTGTTAGACAATCATATAAACACGGGATTAGTCCGTGCAATGAACACGCTTCTTATTGTCATAGCAATGTCATTTGGTATTATGTTGGCAATTAAATGTGGTAGCTTTGATGGTTTTGCAAAAGACCTCCCTACTATTCCTCATCACTCTTTCTATGTCTATGCTGTTGCTGCTGCAATTTCTGCTATGGGCTTTGCAACGATTTATAATATTCCATATCGTTTAATGCCTTGGATTGCGGTTGGAGGTATAATCTGTGTTTGTACGCGTAACTTCGTTTTCCTTGACCCTTCAACAGGAATGCTGGTCTTGGACTTGGAATAGTTGTTGGTTCACTTTGTGGTTCGGCATTGATATCTATCATTAATATTAAGGCTGTTCATATCCTCCATACACCACATCAGTGTATCACTATTCCTGCTGTTATCCCTATCGTTCCAGGTGTGTTAATGTATCGTGCACTTTATGGTTTTATGGGGATGCAGGGTGTTGTTGGAGAAGTAACGCATGCTATGTCTTTTGCAATCAATGGTTCGTTAGTCTTAGTTTGTATTGCTCTTGGTGTTGCTATTCCTAACATTTTTGCGAAGAAATGGATTGCGCCACATCGCAAGGCAAAGCTACAACGTATGATTGATGAGCGTCGTCAGCGTGGTAAGTTTGTTGATTTGCATCAGTATAATATATAATAGAGAAATCATTATAAAACGATATTATGAGGATGAAACTGTTTTAGGTCTCATCCTCATTTTTGTTTAACCCAAATCGGTCATTAGACCACAATGTTTCAGGAATTCTTGTTTTTGTGTTGTTTCCTAACATCTTTTATTTTCTTATCGGCATCTTGTCCGCCTTTTTTTAACTTGACGTAGTCCGCTACGCCTGCGTTCCAAAAGCCAAACAATCTGTTCGATAATAAAACAAAAATATGTTTAGGCTCTAATGATCGAATTGGGTTAAATTATATAAGTTGATTAGGCATCAAAGGCGTCTGAATTTACTTATCTGGAGCGAAAGATAATTATAAATACATAAAAATAATTGTTTCCTTTTAGAACCATGTCATTTTGTAATTCTCATATTATCATGTAGTTATACTAAACTTTCAGCCTGATGGCATAATATTATCGACTGATTTATGACTAAAAAAAGATAGAAAAGTTTGGTTAATTCGCAAAAAAGTAATACCTTTGCACTCGCAAAAACGAAATGAGCACCCTTAGCTCAGTTGGTAGAGCAACTGACTCTTAATCAGTGGGTCTAGGGTTCGAATCCCTAAGGGTGTACAAGAATTGATTTCTAACCCAAGTCTTTTCGTTTAGCATGCACCCTTAGCTCAGTTGGTAGAGCAACTGACTCTTAATCAGTGGGTCTAGGGTTCGAATCCCTAAGGGTGTACAAGAAGGATTTCCTAATAAAGGAAATCCTTTTTATTTATCTAATTTCTTTTTATATCTGCGGTATAATTCAATTATTTTGTGTAAGTTTGCAGATTATGAAACAAACTTATCTCAGAAATTATATTATACTCCTATTTATACTGGTCAGCGCTACTTTATTAGCTTCTAATAAGAGTGGTGGCTTGATAAGTTATCCAGGAGGAAAGTGTTATATGTTCCGTGTTACTTTAAAAGATAAGAATGGAACACCTTATTCCTTGGATAAACCAGAGAAATTTCTATCAAAAGCTTCTCTTCTTCGACGTGAACGTCAGGGATTAAAGCTTGATTCGACAGACCTACCAGTATCACCTGATTATATTCAACAGATAAAGAAGAGAGGTGGTAAGGTTGTTGCTGTGAGTAAATGGAATAACTCTGTTCTTGTGCGTGGCAATAATCGCCAAACGTTAGAAGACTTAAAAGTATTGTCTTTTGTGAAAGATAGTAAGCTGGTATTTGTCTCTCCAGACTCTATCCGTCCACTTTCTCAACGTGTTCGTTATAATTCTGAACTTCAATCTCTTGATTCTACGGTTCACGACTATTATGGTATGGGTAAGGGACAAATTGAGAGTTTGAATGGTAGAAAGCTGCACAACCTTGGTTTTATGGGACAAGGTATGACTATCGCAGTGTTGGATGCAGGCTTTATGAATGTGGATAAGATAGCTGCCTTTAGAAATCTCAATATAAAAGGTACACATAACTTTGTTGCAGGATACGATAATGATGTCTATAAAGAGATGGATCATGGTACCAAGACTTTGTCAACAATAGCGATGAACCAGCCTACGGTGTTTGTGGGTACTGCTCCTAAAGCTGATTTCTGGTTGCTTCGTACGGAAGACTATTCGACAGAAAGCCCAGCAGAAGAAGATTTTTGGATATCTGCAGTTGAGTTTTCTGATTCTGTAGGTGTTGATATCATTAGTTCATCTTTGGGCTATCACGGTTTTGATGATATATCTATGAACTATCGTTACTCAGATTTAAATGGACGAACTGCAGCAATTTCTCAAGCAGCATCACGTTTGGCAAGTAAGGGAATTATACTTGTTAATAGTGCAGGTAACGATGGTATGGGGACTTGGAAGAAGATTAATGTTCCTGCTGATGCACGTGATATTCTTACTGTGGGAGCAGTTTCTCTTGATAAAGTTAATGCCCCTTTTCATCGATAGGTCCTACAGCTGATGGGCGTATTAAGCCAGATGTAATGGCTTATGGATGTCCAACAAATGTCGTATCGGGTAGGGGATATATCATACCAGACAATGGTACGTCGTTCGCTTGTCCACTCATAGCTGGTATGATAGCCTGTTTGTGGCAGGCATGCCCTAATAAATCAGCAAAAGAGATATTAGATATTGTTCGTCAATCGGGAAATAATTGTCAATCTCCTGACAATATAATGGGATATGGTATACCTGACTTTTGGTCAGCCTATCAGTCTGCAACTCGTTATAATCAGTAGTGGTTAGTGAAACAAATATTTCTAAAAGATGACCAAAGCACTTTCGTTATTTGAGTTAAACAGTCTTGTTGCAGATGTGATAGACGCAACCCTGTCACGTTCTTATTGGGTGGAAGCAGAATTGTCTGAGACCCGTGAGAACCGTGGACACTGTTATATGGAGCTGATTGAGAAGAACGAAGGTAGCAATGTACCTATAGCACGTGCTTCAGCAAAGTGTTGGAGCAATATTTGGACACTTATTAAGCCAGCTTTTGTTCGTATTACAGGTCAGGAAATACGAGCAGGAATGAAGGTAATGTTACAAGTTCATGCTCAATTTCATCCTCAGTATGGCTTCTCTTGGATAGTTGATGATATCAATCCTGAGTATACGATGGGTGATATGATGCGTAAACGGCAAGAGATTATCCGTCAATTAAAGGCAGAAGGAGTCTTTGATTTGCAAAAAGAACTTTGTCTTCCGATGTTTGCTCAGCGTATAGCTGTTATCTCTTCTGAGACCGCTGCTGGCTATGGTGACTTCTGTAATCAGTTGGAAACTAATGAGTATGGACTCTATTTCCACGTAGAATTGTTTCCTGCTATTATGCAAGGCGACTCTGTTGAACAAAGTATAATAAACGCTTTGAATCAAATCAATAGTCGTGAAGAAGATTTCGACTGTGTTGTTATCATTCGTGGTGGTGGCGCAACAGCTGACCTTAGCGGTTTTGATACCTTGAGTCTTGCTGAGAATGTGGCAAACTTTCCATTACCTATTATAACAGGTATTGGGCACGAACGTGATGAAAGCATCTTGGATATGGTATCGTTTCAACGTGTGAAAACACCAACTGCCGCCGCTGCTTATCTCATAGACCATCTTGCTTCAACACTGATGAGAGTAGAAAACGCACAAGCTGCGATAGTCGATGGCGTCAAGAAGGCTTTAGAGGTTGAGAAAATGCGTATTCAACATATTGGTTCACATATTCCAGTATTGTTTTCTGTGGTTCGTACAAAGCAGGAGGCTTGGCTTGAAGGCTTATCTCAACGTCTGGTGATGAGGATGAATGAAACTATCAAACAGGCTGATTATCATTTAAGTACGTTACAAAATCGTCTGTTACCCACACTGCAAAATAAGTTGTCCGATGAGTATCATCGACTCGATATACTTGAACAGCGAGCAAGGTTGCTTGATCCTTCTTTACTTTTAAAGCGTGGGTACAGTATTACTTTGTGTAATGGTAAGACAATTCGTAACGCTAAAGATTTAAAGATAGGTGATACGATAACAACACGTTTTGAGACTGGCGAGGTCGAGAGTAAGGTAGAGCATTTATCTTAAAAGAGCATATTATTCCATATTTTATTAATGTAAAAAGGCAATGAAAGAAATAAAATACGAAGAAGCAGTTCATAAATTGGAAGCTATTGTAGATAAAATGGAACGTGGAGAACTTGATATAGACTCTATGGCTGCCCAATTAAAAAGAAGCTCAAGAGTTAGTAAAGCTCTGTAAACAAAAAAACTTAAGCGTACTGACAACGAGATTCAGAAGCTTTTAGAAAAGCAATAATTCCCCATCTTCTTATTTAGAAAAACGAAATGTAAGTTTAATTAACTTGTTATTTGGTTGCATGGTAAGAATATTTTGTTTACTTTTTGTAGATAATTGTCATGAATAATAACTTAACACGAAAATAATATGAAGAATATCGAATGGTCAAGTTTATCATTTGGCTATATGCCAACTGATTATAATGTTCGCTGTTACTATCGCAATGGTAAGTGGGGTGAGGTAGAAGTCAGTTCAGACGAGTATCTTAAACTTCACATGGCAGCAACTTGTCTTCACTATGGTCAGGAGGCTTTTGAGGGATTAAAGGCATACCGTTGTCCAGATGGTAAAGTGCGTGTTTTTCGTGTAGAAGAAAATGCAAAACGTTTGCAGAATACAAGTCGTGGTATTGTGATGCCAGAAGTACCAACAGAGTTATTTGCAGAAATGGTTAAGAAGGTTGTTCGTCTTAATCAAGAATATATCCCACCTTACGAGAGTGGTGCTTCACTCTATATTCGTCCGTTGTTAATTGGTACATCTGCTCAGGTGGGTGTTCGTCCAGCAGAGGAATATTGCTTCTTAATCTTTGTTACCCCTGTTGGTCCTTATTTTAAGGGTGGCTTCTGTGCTAATCCTTATGTTATTGTTCGTGATGTTGACCGCGCTGCCCCATTGGGAACTGGTATGTATAAGGTAGGTGGTAACTATGCTGCATCACTTAGAGCAAATCGTCGTGCACATGAGCAAGGTTATGCTTCAGAGTTCTATTTAGATGCAAAGGAGAAGAAGTATGTTGACGAGTGTGGTGCAGCCAACTTCTTTGGTATCAAGAATGAGACTTACGTTACTCCAAAGTCAAGTTCTATCTTACCATCCATAACGAACAAGAGTCTGATGCAGATTGCTGAAGACCTTGGAATGAAGGTAGAGCGCCGTCCTATTTCAGAAGATGAATTGGATAGCTTTGAGGAGGCTGGTGCTTGTGGTACAGCAGCAGTGATCTCTCCGATATCACATCTTGATGATATGGAGACGGGTAAGGTTTATAGTTTTGGTGACAAACCAGGACCATGGTCTACCAAGCTTTATGAAACCCTCCGTGGTATTCAATATGGCACAATAGAAGACAAGCATGGTTGGACAACTGTCGTAATTGAATAATCTTTTGTAGAACGAGAATACGTTTATAAAGATAAGTATAGAAAACAAAGATTTGTATCAAAGTTCGGGTTTACTTTTAGTAACCGCTTTGATGCAAATCTTTTTTGATATATGGAAGTACGATAAAATACGTTTGTCTTTCCGTTTGGGTGTAAACCACATTTCTAATAATATAAGATACACTTTTTCATAGCAATATGTAGCAACTTAATTAGTGCCCAGCACCATTGGTGTTTACCCTTAGCACAACATGTGCGGGGCGATAGCACATCATCTAAAAAGGGAGTATAAATATGGTTGGAGGGATAAAATAGATTGTGTGATATGGGTGATAATCATTTATAACAGACCTTTATTAAACCCAAATCTCTAAGTTTGCAATTTATATTGTAGACTTAGGATGAACCGTTTATTTACCTTAATAAGCACGTACAAAATCATATTTTTGGGCTGATAATTTGGAAAAAAATAACAATAATGTTGTAATTTTGCAGTCGGAATTATTATTAGTGACTAACGAAGTAAGTAATTAATTGCTAATTAAAAAAACAAGAAATGAATATATCAAAGAAGATGCAGGATGCGTTCAATGCGCAGATTGCGGCAGAAATGTGGTCATCAAATCTCTATTTACAGATGTCATGCTGGTTCCGTAAGGAAGGCTGGAAGGGCTTCTCAAGCTGGATGTACAAGCAGGCAGAAGAGGAGAGACAGCACGCAATGGATATGGCTCAGTTTGTTCTTCATCGTGGTGGTGAGGTTATTCTTACTAGTATCGATGCCGTTAAGACAAGTTGGACAGACGCTAAAGAGGCTTTTGTTGATACATTTGCTCATGAGCAGAAGGTTACAGAACTTATCAACAAGTTGGCAGATGTTGCTGATGAGGAGAAGGACCGTGCATCACAGAACTTCATTGCAAAGTATATTGATGAGCAGGTAGAGGAAGAGAAGAATGTTAAGGATATTCTCGATTCATTCGCTCACTTGGAGAGCCATGCTATTGCACATATTGATAGCAAGCTCGAGCAGGCTCGTTAAGACTTGAAAAGGATAAAGAAAAGAGGGTGTGTCAAAATTGATACATCCTCTTTTTTATTCTTCCCTTACCTTGTCTACCATATAATTCGTTTTTTACTGCAGCTATGCTGCTAATTTCATATAAAATAATTTGTTTGGCTTTAAATAGCCTATATACACTTGTATAAAGCATCTGAAGGTGACTAAAAGTACCTCCATAACGGCTTTTAGTTCCTTGAGATTGGTTTTTCTACACATTTTCCCTATGTTAAAGGCAATAGCGAAGAAGGCAAAGTCCATATTGACCTTGTCTTTTCCAAAATGCCTAAACCTCTTGTAGGCTTTATTATATTTTGTTTGTCCAAAAACAGCTTCAGGTTCTATGCACCTTCGTCCTCGATACTTGATGCCTTCTTCCGAGGTCAGTAGTTCCCGTGCCTTTTGTTTATAGTGCTGTAGTTGGTGGTTTACTTCTATAATTCTGTTCCCTCTTGCCTTAAAACATGAGCCTCTCAACGGACAACCATCACAGCGTTCTGCCTGATAACGTACGCTGTAAGTAACGAATCCATTAGAGGTTAGGGAACGCTTCATGCCTATACGCTTCATATGCTGTCCCATAGGGCAGACGTAGAAATCCTGTTCCTTATTATAATAAAGGCTTGCGGGACTGAATGGGTTAGGTGTGTAGCGTGGACGCTGCTCTTTATGGAAGTAGTTATACTTCACATAGGCTTCCATATTATGTACATCCATGAACAGATAGTTCTCCTCGGAGCCATACCCCGAATCGGCTACGACTGTCTTGGTATAACGATGATAGCGTGATTTGAAGGACTCCAAGAAAGAAGGAAGTGTGAGTGTGTCTGTACGGTTAGCATAGAGTGCAAAGTCGGTGATAAACTGGTTCTCCGTTGCTATCTGCAGATTATATCCAGGCTTAGTCTGTCCGTTCCGCATAGCATCATCCTCCTTCATGTGCATAAACGTAGCATCAGGATCGGTCTTGCTGTAGGAGTTTCTCTCTTCCATAATCTCAAGGTGTTGGTCATACTCCTGGAGTTTATTACGTTTCTTCTCAAGTTCTTTAAGCTGTTTTTCTTGGTTCTAACAGCCTGCTTCTCTTCTTTAGTCTTAGGCTCAGGGGCTGATTCCAAAGACTTGTTCAATTCCTCGGATATCTCATCGAGCAGAGCTGCAGTAAACTCGACACCTTCTGTTTTAGCGGCATTGTCCTGCGCTATGACATCATCAACCTGAAGCAAGAGTGTGCGTATTTGTTCCTGCAACTTGGCGCGGTTCTTTTCCACGGTTCTCTTCCAAACGAAGGTATACTTGTTGGCTTTCGATTCTATCTTTTGTGCCGTCAATATATTCAACGTCAAGACTTATCAAACCTTTGGCTGCAAGTACTAATACGACTTGTGTGAAGATATTGTTGATTTCCTTTTTTCACACGATTACGAAAACGATTGATGGTAATAAAATCTGGCTGCTCATATCCTGCCAGATAGATGAAATGAATGTCACGCTTGAGAAGCGACTCTATACGACGGCAGGAATAGATATTATTCATGTAGGCGTAAAGAATCACCTTGAGCATCATTTGTGGATGATAAGGCTTGCGACCACTGGGCTTATAAAGCTTGTAGACATTATCTAACATAAGATTATCCACCAAGGCCTCTAAAAGACGAACAGGGTCATCTTCTGCGATATCCTTATCGATTCTTTGAGGAAAAAGAATCATTTTCTTGTGTATGTAAGAACGAAAGTGTACCTTTGTCATAATGAGATTTTTTGTATGCCTAAAGGTACAAAAACTTTAGGAAATAGCAAAGCCCTGGCTTGAGAAAGTCGGGGCTTTGTGCATAAAAAAGAGGATGTATACATTTTGACACACCCTCCTTCTTTGTATGTTTCATCCTTTATAGAAGGCTTTTTGGTTATTCTACGCTATTAATTATAGGTAGATAATGTTCTTACTCCTCGTCCTCTTCATCATCATCCAGAACGACGTCAGCAACCTTCATACCCTCAATAGGTAAGGTGCGGTCGATAACAGCATTGTAAGAGATTGAACTCTCGCTGCGTGATAGACCAAGTGGCATCAGCTTGTCGTGAATGACAGACATAAGGTGATGGTTGTTGTATGCGTAAATCTTCAAGAAGAGGTCATACTCACCTGTGGTGTAGTGACACTCCACAATCTCTGGAATCTGACGCAGAGCTTCAACAACATCATCAAATTTCTCAGGATTCTTAAGGTTCAAACCAATGAATGCACAGGTCTCATAACCAATACGTTCTGGGTCTATAATAAACTGTGAACCCTTAATTACTCCAAGATTTGTTAACTTCTGAATACGTTGATGAATGGCTGCACCGCTGACGTTACATGCACGTGCAACCTCAAGGAATGGAATTCTTGCATCCTCAGAGATGAGGTGCAGAATCTTCTTATCAAGACGATCTAAACTTCTATGTGCCATTATTTACAATTTGATTTTGCTTACAAAGGTATTAAAAAAACTCTTAATAAGCAAGTTAAAAAAAGTCGTTTTTACAACAAATTACAACTTTATAACCTACTTCAGTTTGTTATTCCTACTCATTGTGGCTGTAAAGTTGACATTCAACACGTTAGCCTCTCTCAACACTTGTTTGAGATCCATAATCGTACCCATATCTGCATGGCGGTCTGCCTTGATACTTACACTTAGCTCCTTGCGCTGTTCTGGCGGTAAAGCAGCAGAGAGTTGAATCAGATATTTCCTTATTTCAGGAATCGTTGTGATATGGTCATTTAATTGTACAACCATCTTCTCTCCTTCTACTTGTCCAAGGCTATTGATGGGACGACCAATATAGATGTGCTGTATAGTTGAATTATTATACATGCGTGAAAGCTCTGTTGCCATTGGCACTTGGTACTTTACGTGTACGTTTGCTTTCCTCATGTGTACAACTAACATGAAGAAGAAAAGAATAGAAAAGATAAGATCGGGCATAGAAGCAGTGTTCAATGCCGGGATCTCATGATTTCTTCCGCGATAGAGTTTCATTCTGTACCCCCTTTCTCTGTGTTGTCTGCCTTGCTAACAGTATACACCTCTGATATTCGCATAGGTAATTCTTCGGCTATTTGCTTCTGCTGTTCGTTGCTACATAGCTCAAACTCTTTTCCAAAAAGATTGAGTGCGCGTTGGTTGCGAAGGGTGTTATACGCTGCAACTAATTGGTTTTGCACGTGGATATAAGTATCGTATGAAGCGTTACGGCTGCTCTGTAACTGGATAAGATGCCCCTTTCCGTTAGTTTGAATAAGCTGTGTTGCGCGCTGTAAGAGCTCCTTCATCGTCACAGCCTTTCCATCAAGTGTCACTTGATTCTTCTCATCGATAACAATACGCATTACTTTTCTGCTATCAACGGCAGCAGGTGGTGTCTTTGTTTTGTCGATAGCAGGCAACTGACGTGACAGTCCTTTGTCGAGGTCCATAGAAGAGGCAACAAGGAAGAATATCAACAGCATGAACGAAATATCTGCCGTTGACGTCGTATTTAGTATAGGAACTTTCCTTCGTTCTCTCTTACGAAACATCATTTTCCGCGTCCCTTTCTGTAATAACGAGTCGCTCCAAAGGCTACTACTCCTGCTGCAAGAACAAGTAAAAGTAGTGAACTGTTCACAAACATATCTGTTATACGAAGCCAGAAGCTATCTGTGAAGTTCTCTCCATTGACCATCATTGTCTGTGTAGAACCGAAAACAAAGGTCAAGAGTAAGATGAGTGCTGTTATTCCATATGTTGTATAGGTAATCCTTCTTGCAGGAATACCATTCGTCATTCCTTCACTTCGGTTGGCTCTTCGTATGCCACGAACTACGGCAACGATAGAGGCTAGTAGTTGTGATAGCAAGCAATCCCCACATAAACCAAAGCAAAAACGTCGGTAAGCATAGGTGCATTGAATGCTGTATTGCCTGCAAAAGGGGTGTCATAGCCAATGAGATAGAATGCCAAAAAGACAATAGCTGATAATGCTACTATCACGTAGAGGACACGCTGTGATATGCGTTCCTCGTCCATCTTTTGCTATTCCTTTTAATTTTCATCATACCACTTTTTAATTCAGAAATTCAAAATTCATAATTCATAGTTATGATTACTTCTTTAATTCAGAATTCAAAATTCACAATTCATAATTATGATTACCGATGTCTTCTGTGTTTGTTACAGAAGGAAACTTGGTAAGAATAGTTGAATGTGAATATCATAATTCTTGCTTACTAATAAGTTCCCATTCGAGTATTTTTTAATGTATTGTGACTCATAAGTAATCATAATTATGAATTGTGAATTATGAATTTTGAATTTCTCAATTATGAATTCTGAATTCTCTTAAGTTTATATTTCATGATTGCATCCAACAGTGAGATGGCTGATTCTTCCATCTGGGCTGTGATATGGTCAATCTTTGAGAGGATATAGTTGTAGAATATCTGCAGTACAAGGGCTACGATGATACCGAAGATGGTGGTAATCAAAGCTACCTTCATACCCGATGCCACAATCGTTGGACTGATATCGCCAGCCTCTTGAATCTGATCGAAAGCCATAACCATACCGATAACGGTTCCAAGGAAACCGAGTGATGGAGCCATTGCAATGAAGAGTGTAATCCATGAACAGCCCTTCTCGAGGTTAGCACTTTGAACACTACCGTATGAGGTAACGCTACGTTCGATATTTTCTATAGAATCGTCTATACGCAACAGACCTTGATAACAGATGGAAGCTACTGGTCCACGTGTGTCGCGGCTCAGTGCTTTTGCCTGTTCAATCTCGCCTGCAACAATCATATCCTCCAACTTACCAACAAATCGTTTGGCGTCTATTTCTGAAAGACTTAGATAGATAATGCGTTCAATACAGAATGCTAAGCCTAACACCAAAGCTAACGCTACCAACGACATGAAGCCAGCATTACCCTCGATGAACTTACGCTTTAAGGATTGATGGATGCCCGTATCTTGTGCGGTTGGTGTTTTAACGGTTGCTGTATCGGCTACACCTGTCTCGTTCAGTGCATCATCTGAAAGTGTGTCAGCAGTAGCTGCGGTCGCTGCTTTGGCTGGTGCCTGTGCTGAAACGATGGTTGAGCAAGAGAAGGAGAGTATTGTTATGATTGAAAACAACGCTATTAATTTCTTCATATTCTTAAAACCTGTAGTGGTCTCCTTTTTATAACGGCATTGCTGCCTTGGTTGTGAAAGGCTTTTTAGCCTATGTATATGACGGCTGAATTACCTCTATAATTATCTGCGCAAAGGTATATAAAATTGTAATAACAGCCAAATCTTGTGCTTGAAAAGATTAAACCTAAATCGGTTTATTAGATTACAACGCTCATATTTTTACGATAACTATCCCCAATTAGATGCTCTCACAAAGGGGACTAAATACAAGGTAAAATGTGAATAGATTTGGTGTCTGACCGTTTTCTACAAACAACTTATTCCTTGATTATGCAATATATGTAAACTATTTTCAGACGACTTAAGTCCAATACATGCCCTTTAGGCTTCTTAAGACGCCCTTTTGGCTTGCAAAAGGTGCCCTTTAAGCCCCTTACTAACGCCCTTTTGAAGTACAATTAAGCATCTTTTGATATGCTACTTTCTAACTAATTGATTTCCTTTTGGTTACAAGTATTCCTTTTATATGTGTTTTTGTCCTTATTTATAGATGTTTTATTTGAAAGTATGTAATGATTTTTTTCAAATCTCTATCCGTATCTTTTGAGGTATTAATAAGAAAAAGGTATCTTGCGTCGGAAAGTTATAATAAAAATATGTAGTTTGATAGTTTTTTTATCCTATCATTTTTGTTTAATAAGTTACTTCAGTTCTTCCGTTAAAACTATGTAAGAATCATCTATAGATTTAACGGAAGAAACATATTTATTTCTTAAAACTCTGTATAATAGCGTTCTTCTCTTCTGCTTTTTGAGCTTCTTTGTTTGCTTCCAAAGCATTCTTCTTGCGGTGATACTGCATCACTTTCTTACCAAAAAGAGCAGCCATAGAGTCTTCAGAGAGGTAGCGCATAGAACCAGAGTCAAAGCCGACAGAGTCTTGTGGGATGCGGTGTCCCTGTTCGTCAAGTGTGTCTTTATAGATATAAAGTCTACCGTTGAAGATGTGCCAGCTCGTATAAACAGTCACCTTAGGATATTCCACAGGACTTTCATCTTCCAAAGAGTTAGCTTTCATGACATAACCCACTGGCGAAGCTTGGTTATAACTCTTCAGTGTAAAGCCATATTCACGCGGTGTAAACAAGGCGGCCTTCATAGAATCGCTCATGCCAGCCAATATTTCCTCCTCTGTCTTCGTAGGGTTAGGCTTCAACTTTGGCAAGACTTGGAAAGTCCATGTACCTTTCATTTGTTCAAGATTAATAACCATTTCTGCCTCAAAGGGGTCAATAGGATTAGGAACAATTGCTAATTCGTCGCCTATCTCGGGTGTACCATAAACCATGCCATTGCGTTTTGCTGTTACAATGTCAAACTTTACAGGGTCACCTCCCTCATTTGGTAGGAGAACAATTATAGAATCAGAGCAACCGTCGCACGCCAATCCGTAGCGTGTACTATCACCTTTCATTTGAACCTCAACATCGATAGCACTGTGATCTCCAGTTGATACTTGGTTGTAACAAGCTGTAAGGAAAAGCAGTGCAAAGCCGAAGAGAGGAAAAAACATTTTCTTCATGTACTAACTTTTAGACTGCAAAGATAGTCAATTATTGCAAAAAATATTAGCGGTCAGTCGTTTTTTGGAAATTTTTATCTAATTTTGCAGGTCAGATTGCATGCTGCAATCCCTTCATTTAGTAACATATTGAAAAATATATGGGAAAAGAAAAATTCAGTTCAGTCTCATTTATCGAGACATGTGGCAGAGTTCTGGTAAGTTCCAGCCACGCAAGGATCAGTTGGTACGTATTGCACCTGTCTTCATTGAGATGGGTTGTTTCGCACGTGTAGAGACCAATGGTGGTGCTTTCGAGCAGGTAAACCTTTTGGCAGGTGAGAACCCAAACGAGTCTGTACGTGCCTACACCAAGATTCTGCATGAGGCTGGTATCAAGACTCATATGCTTGATCGCGGTCTGAACGCTTTGCGTATGTATCCTGTTCCTGATGATGTTCGTGCATTGATGTATCGTGTAAAGCATGCTCAGGGTGTGGATATCACTCGTCTTTTCGACGGTCTGAATGACATTCGTAATATTGCACCTGCATTGAAGTGGGCTAAGGAAGCTGGTATGACTCCACAGGGAACACTCTGTATCACTACCTCTCCTGTTCATACAATTGAGTACTACTGTAAGTTAGCTGATGAGGAAATCGCAGCTGGTGCAGAGGAACTTTGTTTGAAGGATATGGCTGGTATCGGCCAGCCTGCATTCCTTGGTGAGTTGACTCGCCGCATTAAGGAGAGCATCCAGACATTATTCTTGAGTATCACGGTCACTCTGGTCCTGGTTTGTCAATGGCTTCTATGCTTGAGGTAGCCAAGAACGGTATTGATATTCTTGATGTTGCTATTGAGCCATTGTCATGGGGTAAGGTTCATCCAGACGTTATCTCTGTTCAGAGTATGTTGAAGAACGCTGGTTTTGATGTACCAGAAATCAACATGGATGCCTACATGAAGGCACGTGCTATGACTCAGGAGTTTATTGATGAGTGGCTCGGTTACTTCATCAACCCACAGAACAAGATTATGAGTTCATTGCTCCTTGAGTGTGGTTTGCCTGGTGGTATGATGGGTTCTATGATGGCTGACCTTGGTGGTATTCGTTCAACGATCAATAACCTCCGCAAGAAGAAGGGCGACCCAGAGCTTTCTGTAGATGATATGCTCGTTAAGTTGTTCGATGAGGTGGCATATGTATGGCCACGCGTAGGTTATCCTCCATTGGTAACTCCATTCTCACAATATACAAAGAATATTGCTCTTATGAACCTCCTCACCCTTGAGCAGGGTAAGGGTCGCTCGTAATGATGGACGATTCTATGTGGGGTATGATTCTTGGTAAGAGTGGTCGTGTTCCTGGTGAGATATGTCAGGAGTTGAAAGACCTTGCTAAGCAGAAGGGTCTTGAGTTCACTGATGCCGATCCTCACACCTTACTTACAAACGCTCTTGACGACTTCCGTAAGGAAATGGATGAGAACGGATGGGATTACGGACAGGATGATGAGGAACTCTTCGAGTTGGCTATGCACCCAGAGCAGTACCGTAACTACAAGAGCGGACAGGCTAAGAAGAACTTTCTTGCTGACCTTCAGGCTGCAAAGGATGCTAAACTCGGTGCAAAGGTAAGCCCAGAGGAGGCAGCAGCATTCAAGCATGCTAAGGCTGATGCTATTGTTGCTCCTGTTAAGGGTCAGCTCTTCTGGGAATTCCAGGGCGATGGTGAGGCTGCTCCAGCTATCGAACCATTCATCGGTAAGGAGTATAAAGAAGGTGATGTGTTCTGCTACATTCAGGCTCCTTGGGGTGAGTTTGTAACTGTTCCTGCTGCCCTTGGAGGTAAGTTAGTGGAAATCAACGCTAAGCAGGGTGCTAAGGTAGACAAGGGCGACGTTATCGCTTACATCGAGAGAGCACACGAAGAATAAAGAATCATTATTATAAATGATAGGGCCACGGCTCCTCATTCATGGCGGTGTAAGCCGACTGGGAGAGGAGGTGTGGCTTTTTTCGTGATATGGATTACCAAGTAATTATCAATAAATACTATCCTGAGGATAACGAACTACGTCATATCCTTCTTGTTCATAGTCGTGCTGTAGCGGATAAAGCACTTGCTATTGCTGATCGTCATCCAGAGTTATCGCTTGACCGTCAGTTTATAGAGGAAGCTGCTATGCTACATGATATAGGTATTGTTCGTTGCAATGCCCCAGGTATACAATGTTTCGGCACTGAGCCTTATATCTGTCATGGTCGTATTGGTGCAGAGATGTTGCGTGCAGAAGGCTTCCCTCGACATGCTCGCGTTTGTGAACGTCATACTGGAGCGGGTATCACTCGTAGCCAAATCATTGCACAAAAGCTGCCACTTCCTCAGCAAGACTTCCTCCCTGAAACCATGGAAGAGAAGGTAATTTGTTATGCTGATAAGTTCTTTTCCAAGTCTCATCTTGATGAAGAGAAGACGATAGAGCAGGCAATAGCAAGTCTTTCCAAGTTCGGAGAAGAGGGTGTTACACGCTTTCGTGAGTGGGTTAAGATGTTCTAAAACGGCATTGAGCGTATTGACAACCTTATTATAAGAAAGCAATCTATTAGCTGTTTTATCTCCGTCGTAGGTCATTCGGTTGATTTATTAGGTGTGTAATAGTTTTAATCATTATTTCTTTGTACTTTTGTAGTATGATAAGAAAGAACCCATATACAGAAGAAAAATATAAGCATTATAAGGTGACGGCCCCCGCTCCGCTGCTTGAATGGTTGTTGGCTAACCTGAATGAGAGTAAGAGTAAGGTTAAGGCAACGTTACAGAATCGTGGTATCAAGGTGAATGGTAAGTGTGTTACACAGTTTGATCATCCACTGAACGTAGGTGACAAGATATCTGTTAGTAAGAGTAAGAAGAACGATATCTTCCGTAGTCGCTATGTGAAGATCGTCTATGAAGACAGATTTTTGGTGGTGATTGAGAAGAATATTGGTATTCTTTCAATGGCTGCGGGTCATTCTTCATTAAATGTGAAGACTGTTCTTGACGATTATTTCCGCAAGACAAAGCAGAAGTGTACGGCACATGTTGTGCATCGACTTGACCGTGACACATCAGGACTGATGATTTATGCTAAGGACATACAGACGGAGCAGTTACTTGAACATGACTGGCATAATATCGTTTATGACCGTCGTTATGTGGCTGTAGTCAGTGGTGAGATGGAGCATGATGAGGGTACAATAGCCAATTGGTTAAAGGACAATAAGTCATACGTAACCTATAGTTCGCCAGTGGATAATGGTGGAAAATATGCCATTACACATTTCCATGTACTTGATCGTACGGTAGCGCACAGCCTTGTTGAGTATCAGTTAGAGACAGGTCGTAAGAACCAGATTCGTGTACATTCTGCCGATATGGGGCATCCTGTTTGTGGTGACATAAAGTATGGTAATGGTGATGACCCACTTCATCGTCTTTGTCTACATGCATACGTACTCTGTTTTCATCATCCTGTTACACACCAGCGTATGGAGTTTGAGACACCAATACCTGCTGTATTCAAACATTTATTTAAATAAAGCATGCTCTAATGGAGAACTTACAATATTTTATAGCCCTTCTTGCCGTATTAGTTATCGGTCTTATTCTGATTAAGAAGATAACTGGTTGTATCTTTCGCATCATCATTACACTTGCAGTTCTTGCTTTTGCTTATTGGGCTTTGACTGGTTTGCACGTCCTTTAGAAATCCTTTTATTGAATTATTTACGTGAGAATAGATATTACGTTCTCACGTAAATAATTTTTTTTATAGTGTTATCTGATTAAATCTTTCTCATCTTAGAAAGCTGTTAGCGTCTTACTATCTTCATTATAACGATCTTAATTCCCCTTTCTCTTTATCTTCAGCTGATGTGTTGATGCCTAACACATGTCGTGCGGATGGTAAGCACCAATGGTGCTGACCGCTAATAACATTTTAATTTGTTATTGAAGTAGAGTTGACTTGTCGTTAGAAGCGAGTTATATAGTCTCTTCCCATTTTATAGCTTTTCCAAAATTTAAGAAGCTGATTTAGCCGTTTCGTGGCAAAAAGATAGCTCTCTCAGATACTTATTCTGAGAGGGTTATCTCTTTGTCGTGAATGGAGTAGTGGAAAGAGATGGTATAAGAAAGTCCGTCTAAGACATTTCTTATATCCTTGTTTCTCTTGATAACACCTGTGTAAGTTTTTGTGTGATCTAACTTAGAGTCAACAATAATCTTGTAATCGTAGAGCTGCTCAAGGATTTTAGCAATCTCATTGATTCGCATATTGTTAAATGGGATTATGTCGTCACGCCATACAGCGTCGGCAAGTGCATAACTGTTTTCTGTCTTAATGGTCTTGGAATCCTTACTGACAGTAGCCTTTTGGTTAGATGAAGGACAACCTTTCCTTCTCCGTTCAGTCCTGTTACTTCCAATCTACCTTCTATCAAGCTGATAACCTCTTTTCCATCAGCAGCTTGATCTTTAAAGTTGAAGGTTGTTCCCAATACCTTTGCTGATGCTCCATCACTGTTTACGATGAATGGTTTTGCAGCGTTCTTTGTTACGTGAAACAATGCTTCGCCCTTTAAGTTTACCTTACGCTCGTTGCCTTCAAAGTTATCTGCATAACTAATTGTAGCTCCCTTGTTGAGCCATACGGTAGAATTATCAGGTAAAACGACTTTCTTTACCTCGTTCATCGCTGCAATAGTAATCGTTTCTGCAGACTGGTGAAGATAGGCAAAGAGTCCTCCTCCAATCAGTAATACGGCAACAATGATTGCTGCAGCATAGCGGAGGAAATAAAGTTTATTCTTATTTCTATTCTGTTCTTCGTATTCTGTGATTTGGTCAAATAGTTTAGTCTCTGCTTCTTCAATTTTCTTAGATGTAGCAAACTGGTTGTTCTTTCCTAAATGGAAAGCCAACTCCATCTCGAAGAATTCCTTTTGGTTTTCCTCCGAGACCGCCAGCCATTCAGCCAGCTGCTCCATCTCTTTGGCTGTTGCTTTGCCAATAAGATAGTCTTTAATGGTCTTGTTATTTATTTCACTCATTCTGTTTTGTTTCAACTGAGTCGTATTGTATTTTAATATTTTAGTCAGCAGTTTTCCTGCTACTCACTTCTTATAACAACCTAATTCGTCTTTTTTTACGTAATAGGAATTAATAAAAAAATGTTATAAAGATTGATATATCATCAGATTATATAATGTGTTTGCATTACTAACTAAGGGTTGAAGGCGTATTCTTCCCAATAAATATTGTTGTTATATTCCTTTACTTCTTACACTATTGGTGCCTCTGTGGGCTACGTGTCTTTAAATAAATACGCTTTTATCTCCGTGACTTCGTGTGATATTTACTTTAAAAAAGATATGGAAATATATTGACAAAATATTCGAAGAAAAGGTGGGGAAAAGTCTTAAAAGGGAACTGTTTTAGCGTCTTTGTAAGTTGTTTGTTATCAAGTAGTTGCGAAATTGCGTTTTAAAAGGTGCTTAATTGGACTCCAAAAGGGCGTTAGTAACGTTGCTAAAGGGCATCTTTTGCAAGCCAAAAGGGCGTTAATAGCAAGCCGTTTTGTGGTCTTTACAAAAGCAATATGTGAAAAATTAGGACAAAAAGGAGTGTTTTGGGGTTTGGCGTATAAGGTTTACTTTTTGTGTTTAAACTTTTAAGAGATACCACACAGAGTAACTCTAAGTTTGTTGCAACATACTTTTTCTTTGAAAAGTCCTTAAGTATGTCGCTTTAATCTTGTTCTTAAAGTCTTCAAAGCCTTGTATAAATGTACCTCAACAGTGCGAATCGAGATTCCTAACTGCTCTGCAATCTCCTTGTTTTTCTTATCGTGCTGATAACTCAGTATGAAAACTTCACGACATTTAGCAGGAAGTTCTCCAATGGCATCGTTGATTTGTTTTCTTGTCTCCAATCCTTCTATATAGCCCATTACGTCGTTAGCCTCTGGGTCATAATAGTCTAACTTGAACTGAGTTACTTTCTTCACGCTGTCAGCATGGTTGTTGACAACGGTGCGGTGCTTAATGACATTGAGTGCACGAGTATAGACAATACGATAAAGGAAAGCCTTGATGTGGCTCTCGTCTTCAATGTCTTCTTTTCGTTTCCATAACTCCATGAAAGCTTCCTGTACGATATCCTCTGCCTCATCGTCTTGTACAAGACGAGTAGCATAGAAGGAGAGGGGAGGGATATAATGCCCTAAATATCTGTCGGAACCTTTGTTCTGGTAATGTCATTGTTTATTCTTTAATCCTGCTTACTTTGGTTCTATCCTATCTACAACTTTATTTTTGCAATGTTGTTAGCAGGAGAATTTCAATATTTATGAACAAAGATACACTTTTTATACTTGTAAAGAGGAATGAAGGGGTTAATTTATGTGAAATGATGCGAGGCATCTTTATTAAATAAAGATAATTGACTATCTTTGTGTATGTAAACTCAATGTTTTGTTAGTGTATTGTAAGAATAATACTATTTAAACTGATTCCATGGTGATAGATGGTCGTCTGAAAGTATTACTTTCCCTCAGAACGTTTATGTGTGCCTTTCTTTTGATGATAGGTGTACATCGTGTTTCTGCACAGGTATCACTAACAACAAACCAAACTGATTTAAAGACTGTTATACAGCGAATTAAGTCGAAAACTAAGTATCGTTTTTTCTATGATGATGCGCTTGGGAAACAGAAGGTTAATGCTGTTTCTATAAGTAATTTACCGATTGATTTCGTCTTGAATAGACTCTTTGAAAATACGGGGATAAGTTATAAAATCATCGATAATATTATCTATCTGAAGAAGGAAAAACCAGCTATTAAAAATAGATATACGAAGAGTACGGAAGCAACTTACCAACAACGTAAGAGAGAGGAGCCTGCTGCGCCAACGCTCTATACCTTTAATGGGCAGGTACAGGATGTAGAGGGAATTCCTCTTATTGGCGCAACTATCATGGTAAAGGGTAGTTCTAAGGTACGTGCGCTGTCTGATTTAGAGGGCAAATTTGTTCTGAAATCAGAAATACCTAACCCTATTTTGGTTATTTCTTGTATCGGTTTTGATGCGATAGAAAAGCGTATAGAGAATAGAAATAATCAACTGTTTGTGTTGAAGGAGAGTCCCTATGAGTTAGAGGCAGTCTTTGTTACAGCTTTGGGTATCAACCGTTCGGGAACGGCTTTGAACTATAATGTCAAGCAGATGGATGGTGAAGAGTTGAACAAGGTGAAGACAACTAACATCGCCAATGCTTTGGCGGGTAGGATGGCTGGTATCTCTGTTAATGAGTCTGCAGCAGGAATGGGCGGTGCAGCACGTGTGGTAATGCGTGGTCCGAAGTCTTTAGCGCAGAGCAATCAACCGCTTTATGTGGTCGATGGTATTCCTATTAACAATCGTAGTAATGATGATGTGAAGGGGGGTATCTATTCGATACAGCCTGGTGCAGAGGGTATTTCGGATATTAATCCTGATGATATTGAGAGTGTGTCGGTACTTAGTGGTGCTGCTGCAGCAGCCCTCTATGGGTCAGCTGCAGCACAGGGGGCTGTGATGATCAAGACAAAATCGGGTCGAGTGGGGAAGACATTGGTGGAGTTTTCTACAAGTACACAGTTCCTTTCTCCCTTTGTTTTACCTGATTTCCAGAATGAATACGGCAATCGTGCCAATGAGATGAAGTCATGGGGAACGAAGAATACGTCGGGTATTGGTGGTTACACGCCAAAGGATTTCTTCCGTACGGGAGTCAACTTTACGAATAATGCAAGTCTGACGGCAGGTACTGAGCGTAATCAAGTATACCTATCTTTAGGTTCATCGACGGTGTCTGGTATTATTCCTAACAACGATTTCCAACGTTATAACCTCACATTTAAAAACGTATTTACCGCATTGGAGGACAAGTTAAGGCTAACTTTCTCCTTTAAGTTCGTCAGAGAAAATGACAAGAATATGTTGGCACAGGGGCAATACTTCAATCCGCTGACCTCTGTTTATCTTTTTCCGCGTGGTGAGAACTTTAATGCTATAAAGGAGTTTGAAACCTATGATGCAGTGCGCAATATCAATTTGCAGAACTGGAACTATGGAGATGACTTGAAGATGCAAACCCTTATTGGGTTACGAACCGTATGTTGAAGACAACAAAGCGTAACAGATACCTCACTGATCTTGGTGTGAAGTATCATCTTACGAATTGGTTTGCTCTTGAAGGAAGACTTCGTTGGGATGAAGCTGTTAATAGATTGGAAGACAAACGATACGCTTCAACGCTTGATATCTTCGCTCATTCGCCTTACGGATATTATAGTTATTGCAAGATAAATGACCGTTCTTTCTATGCAGATGTTATGGCTGACGTTACTAAACGGTGGGGTACTCTCTCTCGCTGGTAGCAAACGTTGGTAGTGCTTTCTCACATACATCCTATGACGTGTCAGGCTTTCAAGGAGGTTTAAAAGCGCCTTCAAATATCTTTACTCCTAATGGAATAGATTATAATAGAGTGTCGGGAGATAACCGTCCAATCTTTGATATCACGCGTCATGCAATTCATTCCGTACTTGGGAGTGTGGAGTTAGGCTGGCAAGAACGTGTTTATCTGACAGTGACAGGGCGTAACGACTGGGATTCTTCACTTAGTAATACAGCCCAACAGTCCTTCTTCTATCCTTCTGTGGGTATGTCGACTATTCTTTCAAAGATGTTTAAATTGCCAAAGTTCGTTGACTTCTTGAAGTTCCGTACTTCGTGGGCATCAGTGGGTTCTGCCATTTCTCCTAATATTTCCTCTGCTTGGCGGTATGAGTATGTTCCTTCTACTGGTACTTACCATACGGTTACTTATAAGTTTCCCAGATAACTTCTATCCAGAGCGTACGAACTCTTGGGAAGCAGGAATGACGGCACATCTGTTTAAAGAAGCTATGTCTGTAAAGTTCACGTTGTACCAATCAGATACGAAGAATCAAACCTTCCTTCGTTCTATTACACTTGGTGGGGCATTTAATCGTGAGTATATACAAGCAGGAGATGTGCAGAATCGAGGTTTAGAATTGAGCATTGGCTATAACAAGAAGTGGAGTAATCTTCGTTGGTCAAGCAATATGACTTATAGTACAAACCGTAACCGGGTTGTTAGATTACTTGATAATCCTAATGAAACTTTGCGCCAAGGTGGTTTGAATGGGTGTGAGGTGATATTGACACAAGGCGGTACGATGGGGGATCTCTATACATTCACAGATTTTAAGCGTGATGCACAAGGGAATGTTTTGCTCAATTCCGATGGGCAGGTGATGCAGATGGAGTTAGCTTCACCTAAGTTAGTTGGTTCTGTTTTACCTAAGGCGCAACTTGGTTGAGCAATAATTTCTCATGGAAGGGAATAGAACTTGGAATGTTGATAACAGCTCGTTTGGGTGGTGTCTGCGTGTCACAGACCCAAGCTTTTATGGATTCGTATGGCGTTTCTAAGAAGACTGCAGAACTGAGAAACAATGGTGGTGTTGCTGTTGGCAATCAGTTGGTTTCTACGGAGAAGTATTATACGGTGGTTGGAGGAGAAACTCCGATTTGGGATGAGTACGTCTACAGTGCTACTAACGCCCGAATCAAAGAGCTTTATTTAGGTTATACCTTTGATAAACTGATTCGTGGCGCAAAGGTGTCAGTCGCTTTGACAGCAAGAAACCTCTTGATGTTATATTGTAAGGCACCTTTTGACCCCGAGGCAACTTCCTCAACAGATATTTATTATCAGGGATTTGATTATTTCATGCAGCCCAGTCAACGCTCATTGGGCTTTAGTATCAACGTAAAACTCTAAGATTATGAAGTTGAGTAGAAAGAAACTCCTTTTCTTCTTCTGTCTGCTGACAGTCTTTTCTTCCTGTACGGGTGAATTCGTTGATATAAACCGACCAGGCAGTAAGCTATCACCAGAGGAGTTGAAGCGTGATAACTACGCTGTCGGTTCATTCTTGATTCAGATGCAGGGGGTTGCTTTCCCAGAGCAGGAGAATGCCTATCAAACAATGATAGATTTTGTTGGTAATTATCTGGGACGTTATACAACCTATACCAAGGAATTACCTAAGAACCATACACTCTTTAATGCAAGTAATGCTTGGTGTGCTTGGCCTGCTTCTTATGCTCCTCCTATGGTATCTGCATTTGATGAGGTTGTCAAACTGAATGGTAAGAAGAATATTTCTTATGCGTGGGCATTGATTCTGCGTGCACAGGCTTTCCTTCGCTTTACAGATATCTATGGACCTTTCCCACTCAGTATGAATGCAGATAATACGGTGGTTTACACGTCTCAGCGAGATATCTATTTACAGCTGATAAAGGACTTAAACGAGGCTACTACTTATATCTCATCTGACACGCAACTGGCTAAGGAAATGATAGTCTTTGCTCCATACGACCTCGTTTATAAGGGTGACTTCAATAAGTGGCGTAAGTTTGCTAATTCGCTTAAATTGCGCATTGCTGTGCGTATCAGTAATGTAGAACCAACGTTGGCACGTTCTTTAGCTGAACAAGCGGTGAGAGATGGTGTCATAGAAGGGAATGAGGACAATTGTGCTATTCGTTATAATAAGTCGGGTTTGTGGACAACTGCTGTTTCATGGGGCGACAGTCGTATCTGTGCTGACATTGAAAGCTATATGACTGGTTATAAAGATCCACGAATGAGTATGTATTTCCTACAGCCTATGACGGCAGGACAGCGTAAATATATTGGTTGTCGGGCTGGAGCAGCGATAGGGAGTAACATTGTTGCTAAGCGTCTTTATTCAACAGTCAATGTGCAAGAAACGACACCAAGTTTATGGCTCACTGCATCGGAAATGGCTTTTTGTAAGTCGGAAGGTGTCTTGCGTGGTTGGAATATGGGTGGTGGTACTGCCAAGGAGTATTATGAACGAGGCGTAACACTGTCTTTCAATCAATGGGGAGCAGATGGTGTTGCTACTTATTTGTTGGATGACACCTCAACAGAAGCTAACTATGCAGATGCCTTAGGTGGCTTTGGTGGAGCAGCTGCAAAGGCTTCTACGATTACTATTAAATGGGATGATAATGCACCTATGGATGAGAAAATGGAGCGATTGATAACGCAGAAGTGGATAGCTTTGTTCCCTAATGGGCAGGAAGCATGGAACGAAATTCGTCGTACTGGTTATCCTCGTATCTTCTCCGTACCACAGGCAACAAATGGTTATACGTTGTTGACACCTAATAGAATACCTTTTGATAAGAATCAACAGATTAATAATCGTAGTAATTACGACAAGGCTGTCGAACTTTTAGGTGGTCCTGATGATTATGCAACACCAATGTGGTGGCAGAGATAGATTGTTTTTCTCTGTTTATTTTAGCAACTATTTTGTTGAAACTTGTTTACAAAATGCATGCTTTTACATCCTGTTTGTATGCTAAAGATGACTAATTTTACTCCTCTTGTAATCATCATGTAATCAGATAGTTATAAGAGTGCTTTTTAAAAGGTGCTTAATTGGACTCCAAAAGGGCGTTAGTTAGACCTCAAAAGGGCATCTTTTGCAAGCCAATTGGGCGTCTTTTCGAATCCAATTAAGCATCTCTTTATTTTTGAGTGTTTGAGTTTTTATTTACAATTACTTCGACTTATACATTTCTTTTTGTAGGCATATGATTCATTGCTCGTTTTGTTGTTGGTTATAGATTTAAAAAGTATAATATTACAGTTTGATATAAGTTTATATGTGGAAAAAAAGTTTACTTGATAGTCATAATATCAAAGGAAATACTTATATTTGCAGTTGTCGACTAATTTCAAAGTTATACCTGATTAAATAGGATGCGTGTTTAGTATAATAAATAATTATCATGGGTGGTATTGAACAACTAAAAAGAATTGATGTCTATTAATACCTGTATTGAAATAGATGAAATTGAGAAATACTTTAATCAGATAGCAGAACTACTGTTTGGGAAATTTGCTATTCGGAAAGGAAATACACTTTTTCTCTTTAAGGAGGTTGAATTCTATTTTTATAATAGGAATCATCGTGACATCATCACTCATCCTCGTATTTCCAATTCTTTATGTTGGTATGTAAATAATTTCGGTGGGATAGATTTGAACTTTGGTAGTACAATCGATACCATATCTAATATAGGCAAGAGGGGAAAGAATACTCAAAAGTACATCTTGAATAGTGATGCTTGTTTTGGTGGAATATTAATACGTCAGTTGATGAACAAAGAAAATGGTGATGTTCTGGAGGGTCCTTGGGCTTGTGCAGAATTGTTCAGATGCTATGATGCTACTGGCTATGACTCTGACCAACCTTTAATTATTGAGCATAACAGTGGAATGGTGAGTTATATTCGTAAACCACGTATTAATCTACTTACGGCTGGTCAGACAGTAGAAAAGAAGGTTAATTATATCCTTGGTGATTACGCAGAGCACCCACAAGCAGAAGAACTATATTGTGACTTTACTTCATTTAAAGATAGGGCATATAGGTATGTTCGATGTGATAAGTTGATGCACGATGTAGAAACCAATGTTGTCTATTTTTCTCCCTTATTAAAGAGTAGTCATCCAGTATTTTATCAACGTCTTAAAGATTTACTGGAAAATATAGGGATTGAACATCGAGAATTGAAATATACTAAGGATTATTGGGCACGTGATTATATGCCTTTTCAATTAGGGAAAGATGAGTTCTTAAAGTATCGCTACTATCCAGACTACCTTGTTAATAGTAAAGACGAAAATAATAAGGAGTATATTACGGATAGTTTAAAAGTATTGCGTGGTATGAATATCAGCTATAAATCCACTGATCTTATTATTGATGGAGGTAATATGGTTACTTGTGGTCCGTATATAGTGATGACTGATAAAGTATATGTGGAAAATCAATGTGAGAAAGATGATGCAGAGTTTAAAGTTAAACTTGAATCTGAATTAGGATGCCCAGTCATAATTATACCTTGGACAATGCATGGCGATTTTGATGCAAAAGATACAGATAAGTATGGACACTCTGATGGTTTCATAAAGTGGTGTGGTGGTAATCATATATTGATGGGTAATCATGGCGATGAATATCCTGATGAAGCTATTGCCATACGAAGTGAACTTGAAAAGCATGGGTTTAAAGTGACAGAGATGAGATTCAATAATAAGGTATGTTCTCCTAAAAAAGAGTTTAATTGGGCTTACATTAATTTCTTACAAGTTGGGAAGAATATTGTTATGCCTATATTCGGAATTGAAGAAGATTCTGTTGCTTTAAGTATATAGAAGAAGCTTTCCCAGATTGTTGTATTCATCAAATTGAAATGGCTGAGATTGCAGAAGAAGGTGGTGCACTTCATTGTATCAGTTGGAATATCCTATCAGAATAATAACGTTGGATGCTATAATTGTTAAATAGTAAAATTATAGCTAATTAGTATCTTTCATGATGAATGAAGTTATTGTCTAATTTTTTGGATACAAAAAATCTCACTGAGCGCAGATGTCTATGCTTAGTGAGATTTATATTCAGAGGATATAATACTCTTATTGTAAAAAGAAGGACTATCAACAAGTGAGGTTTACTTATTGAGTAGTGACTCAATCTTATATATACTTTCTCTCAATTCAGCCTCGTTTGGTGTTGGATTTTTGAACTGAGAGAGAGCGTCTTCTAACATCTGTAAAGCTTTTCTGATTTCTTTTTTGCTTGTACTCCTTGCGTAATGTCTCAATCTTTGGCAACATTTTGTACACCTCTTATTATGTGCTCAAAACGGCGGCTTGAGTGCATTCCTGGATATACGATATAGGTGTCTCCCGGTGTGAATAACTTAAAGCGGCTGTCATACATAGGGTTATCAGTCCAATTCATCCATGCCCAGCGGAGGAAACCATTGAAGCCATTAGCAATACAATAGAGTGGGAGATAGGTTGCTTCTATCGGCTCGTTGTTGCTGCCAACATTTGGCATGGCATCGGGACAGGCGGTATAGGAGGTGCTAATCCAACCTTTTGAATTTCTCAAAGCAAGGTCTTCTTGTGTAAACTGTTGCTTCCAAGCAATGCAATAGTCATAGATTTTATCGACAAGTTCTTTGTGGTAGTTTCCTGCCAATGACATCTTAATGCCGGGTGCAGCTTCCTGTGCAATTCGATAGGCGTCTTGCATAGCATCAAGGGCGCGTTCGTCCATCGCTATGACCGTTCTGTCAAACCAACCTTTCTCCTTCTGGTGGGCAGCAAAGGAACGTAAGAATGGAATCCATAAGTCGCTGTACTCTTTGCTGTTAGTTGTCGTTTTAAGTTCCTTATAGCTTTTCGAGGCTTCATCATAATAGGTGAAAGTCATGTCCCAAGGCACCATTGAGAAACAGTTGATATCTCCATTGATTCCACAAGAGTCGAGGAACGAAATCCAACGGTCGAAGGCTGTATAGTCATACGACCATGTTCCGTCTGCCTTTCGTGTCGTTTCAATCATCGCATCGAACTTGTCATTGCTCTGTACGCCCCAAGGTTCGTAGAAGAGGATGGCTGAAGCGTTACGTTGTCCAGCACGTGCAAGCAACTGCATATAAGGACGGAGGATGTCGAGATGTGCTTGACTCCAAGGAGCTACACCGTAGTATCTGCTCGCAGCATAGGGTTGTTGCCAGAAGTTGAGATGGAAGTTGTCAGAGAGGGTAAGCTTGCGATTGAGCACTTTGATTGTGAATGGGATGTTGCTGACAGTCTTACCGTCTTGCTGTAGCAATAAGTTTAGTTTGTAGGAACCCGCCTTAATGTTCTGAGGAATCTCAATTGTACACCATGCAGACTTGCCATACATAGGATCATCAGCCTTTATGCTATCATCGCCAATGATGTCGGGCATGAGCCATGTCTGCAAGGAGTCGGGGTGATTACCACAGTTTTGGAAGTCATCAGTGATAACGGCAGAAAGAAAATGAGCTGTAGCAGTCGACAGGAGTCGATTGCTACAGCTCATAGTTAATTTTAAGTTGCCCTTTTACCGATTCTGGTAATGAGAACTCAAGTCCGATACGTTCGCCTTTCCAGGCTGTTATTTCTTTCTTTTCACTTGCTTTTTTTTTACTGCAAGTGGTGCTTTGGTCTGATGTGCCTTAGCTGCATCAACCACGTACTTAGAACGATCAACGTAAGGAAGAATGTCATATTCTCCATTAGTAATCGCCTTCAATGACAGACTCTTGAACTCAATGTCATAGCCGTCATTCTGTCCGCGTACCTCATAGAGGAAGCCGATGCGCTGATTCTTCATAAGAACCATTGTTGAATAGCAAGAAGACTCGTCTGTTACACGCAGACCTTTCTTCCAGTTGCTACCCTAATGCTTGGGCTGTAGAGTAGTCAGCATAAGATGCCAACTCCTTATAGAAGAAACCGACACTGTCGCGACGTGCGCTGAGTGGTACTGACTGAAGGGCTACAAAAAGCTTCTTGCCGTCAGCAACTCGCTTTGCAGGAACAATCAGAATACCACCATTGCAGGCATTTACCTGCTTGCCAGTCATATTCTGTGGCATAACCTCTTCGCCCCAGCTACCTGTAGCCTTCGCAGCATCTTTGTAAGTATAGATGTTGAAGCGTCTGCCTCCGTAAACGTCACGGCAGCTAAGTAATACGCTACCATCTGGCATCTCCTCAACCTTTGACTCATCCTGTGCAATAGAAGGAGCCTTTGAAGGAGTACCTAAGACGTGCCATGTGCGACCGAAGTCATCAGAATAGATAACGAAAGTACCACAACGGTCAACACCTTTCTGACGGATAGGATGTGCGATGTAAAGGCGATAGAACTTGCCATTACGGATGTAACGGCTCTGCATAATCTTACCTGATGTGAGGAAGATACCATCTGGGTTGCCACCATTAGGTAGCTTTCCATCGTAGAGTCCATGAATCATCTCGGTAAGGTCTGTTCCATTGTCCCATGTCTTACCACCATCAGTACTGTGGAAGAAGTAAGCATGCTGTGGGTTCTGACGGGTTGCAGTCTGATAAGCACTCTTACCTGCTACACAGTGAAGTAATACATTATCTGACGTTCGGTCAGCAATGATACTTGGGTCACCGAAAGCAGTACGAATTGGGTCAGCTGCATGTTCGTTACCGCGTGCTACGCAAACAGTGTCAGACCAAGTCTTACCAAAGTCCTTACTCGTTCGCATAACAATGTTAATCTGCCACAAACCATTTCTGTTGTTCCATCCCACGTCGGTATGACTAAGGCGGAAGTCGCAAGCTGCTAACAGTGTTCCCTTACGTGTCTCGGTAATAGCTGGGATACGATAAGGAACAGGGCTGTTTGCTCTATCAAAAACGATGGTGGTAAAACCATCATCGTTCTTGATATTATTGCTCTTCTCTGTTCCTACTGCACCTACCTGTAAGAGTGAGGCGCAGAGGGAAACAGTTAATAAGATCTTCTTATACATTAATTCTTGTTTGTCTTATAAGTACTAAAACTTGTATTCAACAAATGCTTCCATAGCCTCATAGCAAGCTAAGCCTAAGTCATCATAGAGTTTAGCTGTACCACGATTGCGGTCTTCTGAACGCTGCCAGAAAGACGTTCGTCGTTGCCAAGGAATGGAGCACTTTCCATCTGGCTCTGGTGTTTGAGGATAGAGTTACGCTTTGCACGTAGCTCTTCAGGACTGATAGGAACACACATTTCGATATTCTCAATTTCCCATTCTGCCCAAGCACCACGATACATCCACACACGACAATCCTTCAACCACTCTGCCTTAGCTTCCTTCTCAAGGTCGATAGCAGCCAAAACGGCATCTGTACACTTACGGTGAGTACCATGTGGGTCAGCCAAGTCGCCAGCTACATAAATCTGATGAGGTTTTACCTTAGTGATGAGTTCTCTTACAATGTTCACATCAGCTTCGCCCATTGGAAGTTTCTCAATCTTACCAGACTCATAGAAAGGAAGGTCGAGGAAGTGAACATGGTCGAGAGGAATCTGGTTGAAGGTTGAAGCAGTACGTGCCTCGCCACGACGGATAAGTCCCTTAATGGTACGGATATCCTGTGAGTCGATGTCACCTTCTTTCTTGTTCTTCAAGAATTCCTTAATCTCTTTGTACTTAGACTTAATAACCTCATCTTGCTCATTAGCAAAGAGTTGATTAAAGCCGTTGATGAAGTGCATGAAACGTACAACTTCCTCATCACCTACAGCGATGTTACCAGATGTCTCGTAAGCTACGTGAACGTCATGTCCCTGCTGTACCAAACGACGAAGTGTACCACCCATTGAGATAACATCATCGTCAGGGTGTGGAGAGAATACAATCACTCTCTTTGGGAATGGATTAGCACGTTCTGGACGATAGGTGTCGTCAGCATCTGGCTTACCACCTGGCCAACCTGTAATTGTATGCTGGAGATCATTGAAGATCTTGATATTTGCATTGTATGCAGAACCATAGAGTGCAAGGAGCTCGCTAAGACCATTCTCATTGTAGTCCTTGTTGGTCAACTTGAGAAGTGGCTTACCTGTAATCTGGCAAAGCCAAACAAGTGCAGAGCGTACTAACTTATCTGTCCATTTGCATGAAGCAACAAGCCAAGGATGCTGAATACGTGTCAACTTAGCGGCTGCAGAGAGGTCAATAACAACATGTGCGTCGTTATGTGTCTGCAAGAAAGATGCAGGAACAGCATCGCTTACTTTACCCTCAACAGTCTTCTTGATAATTTCAGCTTTCTCTTCACCCCATGCTGTAAGGAAGATCTTACGTGCAGAGAGGATAGTGCTAACACCCATAGTGATAGAACATGGAGGAACTGACTCCTGAGAACCGAAGCTCATCTTCATCTCTTCACGTGATGTCTCATCAATCAAGATAAGGCGTGAAGCAGATGTAATGCTTGAACCTGGCTCGTTGGTAGCGATATTACCCATACGGCCAATACCCAAAAGGATAACATCAAGACCACCTAATTCCTTAATGTGCTGCTCGTACTGACGGCAATGCTCCTGTACATCATTCTGAGCAATAGTACCATCTGGCGTAAAGATGTTCTCTACATCAATATCAATATGATTCAAGAAACGCTCTTTGAGCTGATTGATACCACGATTTACGTTTTCTTCGCTCAGTGGGAAGTACTCGTATGCGTTGAATACAACAACATTCTTGAAACTCAACTTGCCAGCTTGATGACGTTTGATAAGCTCGTGGAAGATAGGAGTGAGGGAAGAACCAGAGCCTACGCCCATAACATACTTTTCTTCCTTCCTGCTCTCTCTTCTTGATGTCTGCCTCAAGGTGGTTGGCAATGTCGATAGCTCCTTCTTCAATCGTTGGGAAGATATCAGTAGGAACCTTCTCAAAACGTGTTATCTCAGAGCGTTCGATAGCTGTTGCAGGACGATAAAACTCCTCAGGTATTTGATTGAGTACAATCTGTGAACTTAAATTCAGTTTCATTACAAGTTCTCCTTTTCTATGTCTTTAAAGTATTTGTATGTTTCTACTGTTAACTTGTCTGTTGCGCTTTCATCACAAACAATGATACCGTGCTCGTGCATCTGTAAAGCACTGATTGTCCACTTCTGTGTGAGTGGACCTTCTACAGCTGCACGCAAAGCTTCTGCCTTGTTGTGACCATTTACAAGAATCAACACTTCCTTTGCATCCATTACTGTGCCAACACCTACTGTCAGTGCATGTACTGGGAACCTTGTTAGGGTCATTGTCAAAGAAACGTGAGTTTGCAATACGTGTATCTGATGTCAATGTCTTGATACGAGTGCGTGAACGGAGAGATGAACCTGGTTCGTTGAAGGCAATGTGACCATCAGGACCGATACCACCGAGGAAGAGATCGATACCACCTGCCTCACGAATCATCTCCTCATAATGCTGACACTCTGCTTCGAGGTTCTCTGCATTACCATTTAATATATGAATGTTCTCCTTAGGACAGTCGATGTGGTTAAAGAGATTCTCAGCCATAAAGCTGTGATAGCTCTGTGGGTGACTCTCTGGCAAACCAACATACTCATCCATGTTGAATGTAACAACATTCTTAAAGCTTACCTTACCTTCTTTATAAGCCTTTACCAACTCAGCATACATGCCCTCTGGTGAAGAACCAGTTGGCAAACCGAGTACAAAAGGCTTGTCTTGATTCTTAGCAGCATTAATACGCTCAATAACGTAGTTTGCTGCCCATTTAGATAACTTTTCGTAGTTAGGTTCTATGATTAATCTCATAATCTTTGTTTTTAATTATTATGTTTTGGTTTATTATGTTATAAAATTCTTTTCTTATGCTTCAAGTTTTTCTTTCTTCGTATCATCTGTATAGGTGAATGGGACAAACCATGTAACCAACAGTGCTGGAATGGTACATACCAATACGAAGATAAAGAACTGGCGATAACCCAAGAAATCGCTGAAACACCACTCAACATACCGGGTAACATTACGCCCAAGTTCATGATACCACTTGCGAAAGCGTAGTGTGCCATCTGGTGTTTGCCAGGTGCAATCTGTTGCATCATAAAGAGGGAGAGTCCAACAAAGCCGAAGCCATAGCCGAAGTATTCCATTACGATAGCACCACCAATCAACCAAAGGCTCTCTGGCTGATAGATAGCTAAGAATGTATAAGCTATGAATGGGATGTTGAATACCAATGCAAGTGAGAAGAGACTCTTTTGTAGTCCTCTCCATGCAATGTAATAGCCTGCAAGAATTGAACCGATGACAAAGGCTGCAGCACCAAAGGTACCATAGCAAAGTCCAATCTCTTGTTCACTCAATCCTAAACCTTGGTCGGCACGTGATGCCTTGAGGAAGAGAGGGAACAATCTTCATTACAAATCCTTCAGCAAAGCGATAGAGGATGATGAAGAAGATATAATATACTATGTGTTTCTTCTTGAAAAAGTCGATAAATACCTCGACAAGTTCACCTAACGATTCTTTTAATGTTTTAGGAGAATCAGTTGTAGTTTTCTTTGGATTTGGGAGTATAATGATGTGGTAACAGCCTATCACTAACATGATTGTAGCGATAATAAACATGATAAACATCCATGCCTTTGTTACTCCGAAATGTTCAATAAACGTACCTGCAAGGTAGACTAATCCTCCAGTCGCAGCAATCTTTGCAATGTTATAGAATGCTCCTTGCCAACCAATCCATCGTGCTTGCTCTTCGTTTGAGAGCACAGACATATAGGTTCCGTCTGCTGCAATATCATGCGTAGCACCACTCATCGCGATAACAGCAAGTATCGCTATTGTGACGGGGAAGAAGAAAGGAAGATGAAGGGCAAAGGCTACTAATGCAAAAAGCACACCTGTAAGCAGCTGTGTCAATACGACAAAGAACTTCTTTGTCTTATAAATTTCTAAGAACGGGCTCCATAATGGTTTTAGGGTCCAAGGAAGCATGATGAGAGAGGTCCAGAAGGCTATCTGACCATCAGATACTCCCATTCCTTTATACATTAATGTACAAACCATATTGAGTACGACGAAGGGCATACCCATGGCAAAATAAAGCGTAGGAACCCATGTTGCTGGACTATGCAGCATCTTGTTTTCCTCTTTTAGGTTCTTAGGGTTTAGACTCATTTCTTTATATAGGATTTCTAAAGAAAGTAACAGTTAAAGAGAGGTTTTTACTTATCAAAAAGGTTTTATTTAACTTTAATTTACCAATGCAGTGAATCTCTAACTTTGAAAACCGCACTTCTTTGAATTCTTACTATTGTATATATAACGCTTATAAATGTGTTTTATTGTGAACGTATTTGGTTTTCTCGACGAAAATATTTAAATTTGCCGTAGAATATTAAAATTACATTTATAAATCATTACCTATATAATTATGTGGCTGAATTCTTATTCCCATTTTTTTAAGGCAACGATAGCTTGTACAAGCTTATTATTATCGCCGGTAGTTCTTCCAACGCTTCATGCTCAGGAGCAGAACGTTGTAATAATCAATCCGACAGATTCTCCTGCGGAAATTGTTCGTAAGGCAGCAAATGTCGTTCCTTCTGCTCGTCAGTTTAATTGGCAGCGTCAGGAACTTACTGCTTTCTTGCATTATGGTATAAACACCTATACTGGTAGAGAGTGGGGCGATGGTAAGGAGTCACCAGCTATCTTTAATCCTACTGACCTTGATGCTGATCAGTGGATACGTGAGTTGAAGGCAGCAGGCTTTAAGTGTGCTATCCTTACTTGTAAGCACCATGATGGTTTCTGTTTGTGGCCATCGGCTTATACAGAACATAGTGTTAAGAACTCTCCATGGAAGAAGGGTAAAGGTGATGTTGTACGTGAGGTGAGCGATGCCTGCAAGAAGTATGGTATGGACTTTGGTGTCTATCTCTCTCCTTGGGATCGTAATTCAGACCTTTATGGAACTGAAGCTTATAACGACTTCTTTGTTAAACAGTTGACAGAGTTGCTTACACAATATGGTAAGGTAAGTGAAGTGTGGTTTGATGGTGCTTGTGGTGAAGGACCAAATGGTAAGAAGCAGGTGTATGACTTCGTACGTTGGTATGAGCTTATTCGTAAGTTGCAGCCAGAAGCTGTGATAGCAGTTATGGGACCTGATGTTCGTTGGGTTGGTACAGAGACTGGCCGTGGTCGTGAGATGGAATGGAGTGTTGTGCCAAAGGACAATCTTGATCAGGATGCTATTGCAAAGAACTCACAGAAGGAAGTACTGACTGCACCTGTTGGTGATATGATGGGGCAAGACCTTGGTAGTCGTAAGAAGATTGAAAAGGCAAAGTCACTTATTTGGTATCCAGCTGAGATTGATGTGTCTATACGCCCAGGATGGTTCTATCATGAGGATCAGGATAGCAAGGTGAAGTCGCCTAAGGAACTGATGGATATCTATTTCACATCTGTTGGAATGAATGGTGTACTCCTCTTGAATCTTCCTCCTAACAAGGAAGGTAAACTCTCTGAGGCTGATATAAGAAGTCTTCGTGGTTTCCGCCAGTTGTATGCAAACACCTTCACTGACAATCTCTTGGCAAAGGCAAAGGTTACTTGTGCGCTTTCAGAGGGTAAGGGTCGCAATGTTATTGACGATAATTATGACACTTCTGTACGTCCAAAGATGAAGGATGGTAAGGCTGTCTTCTCATTCAAACTGAATAAACCTGCTACCTTTAATGTCCTTTCTGTGCAAGAGGATATCCGTAAGGGACAGCGTGTGGAGAAGTTCTCACTCGAAGTGAAGGATGCTAAGGGCAACTGGAAGAAAGGTAACAGAGGGTACAACTGTTGGTCATAAGCGTTTGTTGAAGTTCCCTGTCGAGACTGCTAAGGAGGTTCGCCTTATCATCAGTGAGGTGCGTGCCGTACCTGCTATCTCTGAGATTGGTTTGTACCGATTAAGAGATTAAGCTGTTATTCTTAGGCTTATTACAATAAGTTATATAAAAAAGGACGCACAAGTTGTGCGTCCTTTTTTATATAACAATACTTATTCCTTATTACAATATCAGTCTTTGTTTATCTCAAAGTATGTTGATTTTTTTGATTTCTACCTGCTTTTGCAATCTCTTTCAATAGTTCATTGCTAATGGCAATAGAGAGTTGTGGAACATTTCGGTTGTTTATAGTAGAAATAACTTTAGCATCGCCAAAAAATATCCCGTGTTAGTTGTTGGTCTTTACGCAAAGCATCAGCGTATGGTCCACAAGCGAGGATAACTGTTTCGAAATGTGACCAAAATGATTTTGTTTCTTTCATAAGGTCAAAAACGTTTTTGGATATTTTCTTTTGTCTTTTTTCTTTCTATTGCAGTTAATCCTTGATTATTTACTCTACATTTTTCATTCAATTCTGTGATAAAACAGTCTTTATAAAAGTCAATTGTAGAGATGTTGACAGGATTATCAAGTTTCCCAAGTTCTCTGATATAATTGATGAGTTTCTGATAATTATACCAAGTTGCAGATGTTCCACCAGCACCCGAAATAATCTTATCGCCTTTCTTCCTCTCAATAGTGAATCGTTGAGGTTTATTATATGGAGCAAATGGACAAAATGTTTCCCAACTTCCATCCCACTGTGGGATTTCTCTTCATTAATAAATCCATGTCCTTTTTCCACTAATTTCATCCATTGATTATAGTTATTAGAACATTCTTGTTGGGCTGAGGTACTGCCTTCTTCGTGGGCACATTCCTTACCAATGATTAGTATTTTGGCATTTGGGTTACCCAATCCAATGTAATGTTTCACTTCTTTCTGTGAAAACTTTATTAATACATCTTGAAATTCGTTTAGTTCCATAGTTTTAAGTTTATGAGTTTATCTGTTTAATTTAATAAAAGCGTGAATGGTTTGTTTGTAAGTTCTATCTCTCAATCAGTATTTTATTGGTTTATTGTTTCTTAAATATCAATAAGTTATCTGCATACCCCTTCCAATCTGCCACTCCACAAATACTATCGGATGGGGTGCGATAGAAGGTGTTGCCGTTGTTTCCACCTGTCAGATAAACGGCATCAGTAAAGCCATAGTCAGCAAGGGCTTGTGCAAAGTCGTAGAGGGACTCTTTGTGTATAGTCTCAACATACCAAATCGTTGTAGAACCTGCCTTACGTGCTAATGCACAGCGTGTTACTTTTCCCTTTAAGGCAAACTGCTCCTCACATATTTGTCCTGCCGATACGAGGGCAAATTGGCGGAACATACTGCCATTGTGGGCTTTGACATACTCCTTTATGGAATCATCTTGACCGATGCCTATCTGCCACTTGTCGCCAACAATAGCTACAAAGCCAGCCTTATTATGGTTGCTGGCATATTCCTTACCATGATAGATAAAGTCGCCAATGTATTTATATTGATGGTTTTCATCCCAATAGAAGTCCCAACTATGTGTGACAAGGCAGATGGTAGAGTCGCTGTCAGAAGGGGCAGTGCGAGATAGGGTAGGTGTGAGTCCATGCAGTTCGTATAGTCTCATACTTACGCCATAGAGCGAATCTACCTTCATCGTTACCCCTTGTAACGAGTCTGTCGGCATCTTTTCCAAGTCGCGAATGATTTCTGTTGATGTACGACTTAATGGGTAATCAAAAGCGAGGGTACGGCTATTTGCTTTCTGCCAGAAGTAGAAGGTTGCAGCAGAAAGGGCGATAAAAGCAAGTGCAACAATTCCTATCCACCATCTACGGGATGCTGGTTGCTGCTTGTCTGTTAGCTGAGAAGGTTTGAATTCCGCACCTCCTAAGAACTGAATATCGTCGTCACTATAACTCATTCTGCTTTTGTTTTATACCCTCTTCAAGGAGCTGCAACGCTTTGTGTGAGATAGAGTCGAGTACTATCTTTTGTGAAAGTTCTTTTCTCCACAGGCTCAGCTGGTCCTTCTTCGTGTCAATTCTACTGATATAGTGAAGGTTGAGAACGTATTGTTTACCCACCCTTACGAATACAATTTCTTGCTGTCTCATCTGTTGATCAATGAGTTCTGTAATGGTTTTGAGGTTCATCCATAACTGTATCTCCTCACCATTTGAAAGTGTCATCACACAGTAGTTGCCGTCTGATCGGATATAAAGAATCTCGTCAAACGCCAATCGCATCATTTCTGTGCTTCCGTTTTGTATGATTAACAGCTGTTTCACTACTTATTGTCAACAAATTGTTATAGTACTGCAAATTTAGTAATAAAAAGCTATACTCTTGTTGCTTTGTATAGAAAATCTATTTCTTTCTGTCAATCAATGTCTTAGATTGACTACTAACAGAAGTCTTTTCGATGTGTAACATACAAGTCAATAAAGAGTTTAACTCTTGCCAATAACTCCCTATATGTGTCCATATAGCTCTTGGATGTCGTACGTCATCAGCATTATATCCCACAGCTTTAATATTCATCTTGTCTGCTAAGAAGATGCTACGCTCATTGTGCCACTTCTGTGAGATGATAATCATATCGTTAACCCGAAAGTGTTGTTTGATATTTCTCATAGACAGTAGGGTACGATAGCCTTGTCCGTCCATTGTGATGATACTATCAGGTACACCTCTTTCTATAAGGTCATGGCGCATTGTTTGTGGTTCGTCATATCCTTCTCGCTTGTCACCACTAATGATAAGCTGTCGGAACTTCCCATGTTTATATAGTTCTGCAGTCGCCTTGATACGTGCCATATAGAAGGAACTCGGTCTTTTACCTCCCCTTGCCTTTGGGTTAGTGCCGAGCAGTAAGGCTGTCTGCATAGTGGGAACATCATTGATATCATTGAATGTTCTTCCTTTTGCATTCTTATCAACAATAATATTGCACAATGCAATTATCGCTCCGAGTATAACAATGATAGCAGTGGTGGAAAGAATGATTTGCTTTTTCCTTTGTTTGTTTCTTTTCATCTGTTTGTTTTTTTTCTATGTATCAAAGCTTTGCGCGTGTAAGTGCGATAGTTTTGATAGGGTCTTTTAATTATTTCGATGCAAAGTTAATGTTTATCTCTTATCTACTCTTATCTTTTTCTTACCTGCTGATGAAATGGTGCTGAGGGTGTATGAAACCGCAAGTTATTAACTCAAAATTCATAATCCATAATTCAAAATTCATAATTATGATTACCGATTGGGGGACAGTTCAAATGTCAAAGTTCAAAAGTTCAAAGTTTTAAGTTTTGGTGTCAATTATCTTTGCAAAATAATGGGAGATAAGGCAAGAAAAACCTCAAAAAATACGTGTTTCAATCGTTCTTGTAAATGTTTTGTTATCAGGTTGTTGTGAGGGTGTGTTTTAAAAGGTGCTTAGTTAGGGTTCAAAAGGGCGTTAGTTAGACCGCAAAAGGGCATCTTTTAGAAGCCAATTAGGCGTTAATTCAACTCTAATTAGGCATCTATTGAATTTAGGGTTGTGAATATTTTATTACAAAATGAAGTTTTGTAATGGTGTTTTAATCTTTTATTACTTAGTTAGTCTTTCATTGGTTTTTTCGTGAAAGGTTGGCTTTCGAGTTTAACATAAGTTTTGTGGCATTTATGAGTTATTATATAAAGAAAGCCGTCACTTCATGATGAAGCAACGGCTTGTGTATATTTGAGAGATAGATAAATCTCTTACTTCTCGATAGCAGCTACACCTGGGAGTACCTTACCCTCGATAGCCTCGAGCATAGCACCACCACCGGTAGATACGTAAGAAACCTTGTCAGCAAGACCGAACTTGTTAACAGCAGCAACAGAGTCACCACCACCTACGAGAGAGTAAGCACCGTTCTCCTGAGTTGCCTGTGCAACAGCCTTAGCAATCTCACCAGTTCCCTTAGCGAAGTTCTCCAACTCGAATACGCCTACAGGACCGTTCCAAAGGATTGTCTTAGAAGCGAGGATAATCTTCTTCCACTCCTCGATGCTCTCCTCTGATGCGTCCATACCTTCCCACTCATCAGGAATCTGGTCGATAGGGAATACCTTACGCTCGGTATCGTTAGAGAAGTCCTTACCACAAACAGTAGCAACAGAGAGTGAAAGGTTTACACCCTTCTCCTTAGCTGCAGCAATTACGTTCAATGCCTCTGGCATCAAATCGTCCTCGTGGAGTGACTTACCAATCTTACCGCCCTGTGCCTTGATGAAGGTATAACCCATACCGCCACCGATGATGAGGTTGTCAACCTTGTCAAGGAGGTTCTTTATAACACCGAGCTTAGAGCTTACCTTTGAACCACCGATGATAGCAGTGAAAGGATGCTGAGCGTTCTTTAATACGTTGTCGATAGCTGTAACCTCTTTCTCCATGAGGTAACCCAACATCTTGTGGTCAGCATCGAAGTAGTCAGCGATAACTGCTGTAGATGCGTGCTTGCGGTGAGCTGTACCGAATGCATCGTTTACATATACGTCAGCGTATGAAGCGAGCTTCTTAGCGAAGTCCTTCTGACGTTCCTTCATCTCAGCCTTTGCAGCGTCGAACTCTGGAGTTCCCTTCTCAACACCTACTGGCTTGCCTTCCTCCTCAGGATAGTAACGGAGGTTTTCAAGCAAGAGAGCCTCGCCTGGTTTCAATGCAGCAGCCTCAGCTTCAGCGTTACCAGCGTCCTTAGCGAACTTAACCTCAACGCCGAGAGCATTGCTTACGTTCTTAACAATCTGGCTCAATGAAAGCTCTGGCTTCACTTTGCCCTTTGGCTTACCCATGTGGCTCATCATGATAAGAGCACCACCGTCAGCCAATACCTTCTTCAGTGTTGGCAAAGCACCACGGATACGTGTCTCGTCAGTTACATGACCATTCTCATCCAAAGGCACATTGAAGTCTACGCGGACGATAGCCTTATGTCCAGCGAAGTTAAAATCGTTAATTTTCATTTGTTCTTTATTATTTGTAACGTTATAATATTCCTATCCGCAAAAAAATACTAATTTTTTTGATGGATTGGTGAAATCAAACACTATCTTTTTTTGTAAATTTGCAGAAAAAAATAAGATTGTAATGAAAGATTCGGTTATTATTGTCAGTGGTGGACTTGATTCTATCACGTTGCTTTATGATAAGGCGGAGACGATTGCTTTAGCAATCTCTTTCGACTATGGTCAGAACCATGGGGCTAAGGAACTGCCTTATGCTCAGTATCATTGTGAGAAGTTGGGGATTCCTCATATAACGATTCCGTTGTCGTTTATGCACCAGTATTTTAAGAGTTCTCTGCTTGATGGGGCTGATGCTATTCCAGAGGGACATTATGAGGAAGAGAATATGAAGTCGACGGTTGTTCCTTTCCGTAATGGCATTATGCTTGCGATTGCAACGGGGATTGCTGAGAGTCATGAGTTGAAGCGTGTGTATATTGCTAATCATGGTGGTGACCATACGATTTATCCTGACTGCCGTCCAGAGTTTATCCATGCGATGAATGGTGCTACGGAGGCTGGAACCTTTGTGAAGGTGTGTGTAGAGGCTCCTTATACGGAGATTACTAAGACTGAGATTGTGGCGCGTGGTGCTGCGTTGGGAATAGACTATTCTAAAACTTGGAGCTGTTATAAAGGTGCTGATATTCACTGTGGTAAGTGTGGAACATGCGTTGAACGTAAGGAAGCCTTTGAAGCTGCAGGTGTGAAAGACCCAACGATTTATAGCAAGGAATGATAGGATTGTTCTATTACTTTTAGTTTCTTAATTACAAAAACTAAAACAGTCGGGTTGAAGAACTCAATCCGACTGTTTCGATTATAGGGTTTCATACTATCCTGTACACGCTTCTCATATACATTGTTTGTTAGTATATTGCTCTTTATTCAGGGTACAGAAAGTAAGCTATTTATGCCTCTTTGCACATGTGCTGTTGCTTCGCACGAATGGTGCTGTATGTAAACACCATTCGTGCTAAGGCTTAGCACCACTGTTTGTTGTTGTTGGAAAGGGAGTAACTGTCATTAATAAAACATGCTACTAACCAATACAAGCAATAAGCAGGGTGATTATTTTTCTGCTAATAATTGTTCTGCCATGTTTGCAGCGGCTCTTCTTCCGTCTCCCATGGCAAGGATAACCGTTGCACCACCACGTACAATGTCACCGCCAGCAAAGATTTCTGGCTGTGAACTCTGCATCTGTTCGTTGACAACAATGGTGTCTTTACGACCTAATTCAAGTCCCTTTACAGACTTAGGTACCAATGGGTTAGGTGATACACCTACGGCAACGATAACCTGATCGCACTCGACAGTGACGGTCTCACCAGTCAATTCTGGTCGACAGCGTCCGCTTGCGTCTGGTTCTCCGAGTTTCATTACGTCTAAGACAGCGGCACATACACGACCTTTCTCATCCGCCTTATATTCCTGTGGATTATGAAGAGTGAGGAAGTTGATACCCTCTTCTTTAGCATGTTTCACCTCTTCAAGACGTGCAGGCATCTCGGCTTCAGAACGACGATATACAAGTGTGACGTCAGCGCCTAATCGTTTGGCAGTACGACAAGAGTCCATAGCCGTGTTACCACCACCGATAACCAAGACTTTCTTACCCATAATGATTGGTGTGTCGGTCTCTGGATTGGCTGCGTCCATGAGGTTTACACGTGTCAGATACTCGTTACTTGAAAGGATGTTGATAGCGTTCTCGCCTGGAATACCCATGAAGTTAGGCAATCCAGCACCTGAACCAACAAAGATACCCTTGAAGCCTTTCTCCTTTAAGTCTTCTATACTGATGGTCTTACCAACGATAGTATCGGTCTGGAAGTGTACGCCTATGCGACGAAGATTATCTATTTCGACATCAACAATCTTGTTTGGTAGACGGAACTCAGGGATACCATATTTCAAACACCGCCAATCTCGTGCAGTGCCTCAAATACATAAACCTCGAAGCCACGCTTTGCCATGTCGCCAGCAAAGCTTAAGCCTGCAGGACCAGAACCGATAACAGCTACCTTGATACCATTGGATGGTGCAACGTCTGGCAATGCCATGTGTCCGCTTTCACGCTCATAGTCGGCTGCGAAACGCTCAAGATAGCCGATGGCTACGGCTGGTGAGTTCATCTTCAAATGAATACAACGGCTCTCACATTGCTTCTCTTGTGGACAAACACGACCACATACGGCTGGTAGGGCAGATGTTTCCTTGAGTATCTTGGCTGCTTCGAGGAAGTCGCCACGCTCTATATTCTTAATGAAGTCTGGTATGTGAATGTTTACAGGACAGCCCTCTACGCAAGAAGGTTTCGGACAGTCGAGGCAGCGTTTAGCCTCTTGCATAGCCATTTCTGGGCTTAGTCCGATATTTACCTCCTCTAAACGGGTCTTCGCACGATAGTCGGCATCCAGCTCTGGCATCTTTACACGCTCAATAGCTGTGCGCTCCTTTGGCTTAAGTTCCTTGCGTAATGTGGTGCGCCAATCGGCTCCCTCCAGCTCTTCTGATACGTGGGCTGTAGGTGATGAAGTGTTTTCGTCGTTATTTGCAGACTTATTTTTTTCACTGTCACAACAATCTCCACTCTTTCCTTGAGCCTCTTTTTCTGACTTGTTTTCCGCCAGGCACTCCCCTCCTTCGGAGGGGTTGGGGGAGGTCTCAATATCCTTAAACGTCCCCATTCGCTTGAACATCTCGTCCCAGTCGACAAGGTCGCCATCGAACTCGGGGCCATCAATGCAGACAAAGCGAGTCTTACCACCAATCGTTAGACGGCAAGCACCACACATTCCAGTTCCGTCCACCATAATAGTATTGAGTGAAACATCGTTAGGAATGCCGTATTTCTTTGCTAAAAGAGAGGTGAACTTCATCATGATAGGAGGTCCGATAGCTAACACCTTGTCTACGTGTTCGCGCTGTATCACCTTTTCTACGCCCACAGTGATGACACCTTTCTCTCCGTATGAGCCGTCATCGGTCATGATGATAACCTCATCAGAGTATTTCTTTACGTCCTCTACCATGATAACTAACTCCTTTGTGCGACCAGCGAGGACAGAGATTACTCTGTTACCAGCCTGCTTCAGTGCTGTAAGGATAGGGAGAATGGCAGCGATACCAATACCACCACCCGCACAGATAATCGTACCGTAGTTCTCAATATGGGATGGAGTACCGAGTGGTCCGACAATATCAACAATCTCATCGCCTTCATTCAACTGGCAAAGTTTTGTTGATGAGCGTCCTACCTCTTGGATAACCATGGTGAGCGTACCCTTTACTGGGTCTGATTTCGCAATGGTGTAAGGTACACGTTCGCTGTGGTTGTCAACACGCACGATGATAAAGTTACCTGGACGGCAGCTTCGTGCAATGAGCGGTGCTTCTACTTCTAAGCAGAAAACCTTCTCTGAAAACTGTTGTTTACGGATAATCTTGTTCATGGAGTGGTAATAGATATTAAAAGTACTGACCCTATGTGTTCTTTATACTTTGGGTGTTCTTCTATTGTAAAGAGTCGTATAAAAGATTGATAAGGGTAAGTAGCTTTTGTTGTTTTATTAGTTGTTCGCGGTAATGATGCCCCTCCTTTTTAAGGGAGGGGCTGTATTCTTTAGTCCATTTTGTCGTCGAGCATCTCGAAACCACAGTAAGGAACGAGTACCTTTGGTACACGAATACCCTCTGGGGTCTGGTTGTTCTCGATGATAGCTGCAACGATACGTGGCAGAGCAAGGGCTGAACCATTCAATGTATGGCAGAGTTCAATCTTCTTATCTTCGGCATGACGGAAACGACAATGCAGACGATTTGCCTGATAGCTTTCGAAGTTTGACACGCTTGATACCTCCAACCAACGCTCTTGTGCTGCACTCCATACCTCAAAGTCATAGCAGAGAGCAGCTGTGAAGCTAATGTCTCCACCGCAAAGACGGAGGATGTGATAAGGCAATTCAAGCTTCTTTAAAAGACCTTCAACGTGGTCTAACATTTCATCCAATGACTGATAAGAGTGCTCTGGCTTATCGATACGTACAATCTCAACCTTATCAAACTGGTGTAGGCGGTTCAAACCACGTACGTCCTTACCATAGCTACCAGCCTCACGACGGAAACAAGCAGAGTAAGCACAACGCTTGATAGGCAGGTCTTGCTCGTTGAGAATCTCGTCACGGAAGATATTTGTTACAGGAACCTCAGCTGTTGGGATGAGATAGAGGTCGTCAAGATTAGCATGATACATCTGTCCCTCCTTATCTGGTAATTGACCAGTAGCCTGACCAGACTCCCTGATTTACTACCAATGGTGGCTGTACTTCCAAGTAGCCACTCTTACGAGCTTCATCGAGGAAGAATGCCTCTAAGGCACGTTGGAAGCGTGCCATCTTACCGATATAGAGTGGGAAACCAGCACCAGTAATCTTCACACCAAGATCGAAATCTACCAAGTTAAACTTCTTCAGCAAGTCCCAGTGGCACAATGCGTCAGCAGGTAGGTTTGGCTTCTCGCCCCCTTCCTTTACAACAACATTATCCTCAGCATCCTTACCTTCAGGTACAATCTCGTTAGGGATGTTAGGAATTGTCAGTAACACGTCTGTCATATCCTTCTGAGCCATATCCATTATCTCTTGAAGAGCCTTGTCAGAAGATTTTAATAGTGCTACCTCTTCCTTTATCTTGTCAGCTTCGTCTTTCTTTCCTTCTTTCATCAGTCCACCAATCTGCTTCGAGAGCTGATTCTGCTGCTGCTTGTTTGTGTCAAGCTTCTGCTGAGTCTCACGACGCAAACGGTCATATTCAATACTTTCTCAACTGCCTCACGTGCACCTTTGAAGTGTTTCTTCTCCAGTCCTTTGATGACGCGTTCAGTTTCTTCACTGATGAGCTTTAATGTAAGCATAACGTTCTAATCTTTATTTTAATTTGTTTCTGAGAGCAAAGTTACGAAAAAACTTCTATAAGTCAAAAACATTTATATTACTTATTTTGTTCAGTGTTGAGTTGAATTAACTATAGTTGTTTTTTTCTAATGATTGTAGATGTTTTTCCTGTTAAGAGAAGAGTTTCTTAGATTATATTGGTTATGCTTGGTTTATAAGTATTCCTCTTGTCACCTTATTCATTGTTATTTGGCGGTTCTATTCACCCTAAAGTTCATTTTATTTTTAGTACTTTTATTGTGGGGTTGAGGCTGCGCACATATGGTGCTTACGCTGCGCACATGTGGTGCTGATGCTTAACACATGTGGTGCTGATGCTTAGCACTATGTAAAAAGGTGGTGAAGAAGATGCAAGTTGTGAGTGATTACCCAGTCTAACTGCTCTTTTTAGTTTTGGTTTTAACGGAAAGTTGTTTTCTTTATCTACTCCTCTGAAACCCTTCAAGTTGGTCGTATTGGTTGTTTTTCATCTTTCGACTGATACTACTAATCCAACGACGATGAGTGGTTATGAAGATGATACCAAGGAGGGAGAGGATAGTATTGGAGAGGATAGGTTGGTTTAGCCACCATGTACCTAATGCGGTAATTGGGAATGGACTGATGATGGTAATGATTGTAACGATGAGTTGTATATAGTTAGTATTCACATTCTTGCCCGTGTGGGTAGCTTGCATAGAGAATGTTACCTTATTATATATTGCCATTTGAAATAGAATACGATAGGCGACACCAGCCGCAAAGAGAGCATAAGATAGTATTGTCCAAAAGCTTATCTTCCCAATTATAGCTACAGGGAGGAAAGCGAGCAGCGGTATTAAGAGTAGGGCAGTATAGAAATAATACTTTGCAAGCAAAATGTTCTGGATACTATTACGCTGCATCAGTAGGCATTCATAGTAATTTCCTTCATAACACATGATTCTTGAGAGTGAGCTTAGTCCGTAGACGATAAAGCTATAGTAGACAAAGCCGTTAATCTTAACCATGTCACTCTCTGGGTCAATGGCTGTGATTAGACTAAAGATAAAGATACCAAAGGTGTTGAGAAAGAAGATCAAACGGAGTCTTTTGTTGCGTAGAATACCCCACACTTCAATCTTAAGATACTCACCAATCTGGTTGAATCGGTCGAAGAAAGTAAGGTTTATGCTATTTTTGTCATGTTTCACTGGTGCTGCTGTGTATTGCTCTTGGAGAATACGATGCTCAAGAACGTTGCGATTTAGCAATATCATTCCTATTAGAAGCAATATCATTACAGCATATATCCACACTTCTCCTCTTATCATTGCATTACCAATCTCTGCCCAACGTTGGAGGTAACTTTGTGGAGATGGGAAGAATATTGTTATTATGGCGATAGATAAATAGGTAAGAATAGGTACGAGCCAATACCACAGTCCACGTGCAGTCAGTACTTGTGTAAATTGGAAGAACTGTCCATTGATAAGTAGAAGGAGATAAAGTCCTGCAGTATAACCAATCATAGCCGATGCACCCAACTCTGGAATGACTGTTTTAACACCAAAGGGAATACAGATAAAGAGAAGGTTTACATTCTTGAAAACTATCAGTTGTCGTAGAATCAGATAGTCTGTATAGCTATGTTTGGGAAGCGGTAAGAATAGATAAGGACGGATATGCATCAACAGCCGGTGGTCTGTTGTATATCTGAAAAGATAATCAATGAACAGAAACACAGGTATTAGGGCATAGATGAAACGATAACCGCCAAGATTATCCTCGATAACGAGGTCTGCCAATTCACATCCTATCCATACAAAATAGGCACAAAGAAAAATAGCCAACACGTAGTAAAAGTACTTTGCTACGTTGTTGGCTTGCCATATTTTATTTCTTCTACCCGATAGGCAGAAGTGCTTATGCAATGTTTGTATAGCTTCCCAGTAAGTCATTTATCTCAAGTCTATCACCTCAGCAGACGGATAGTTCTTCTTGTTGAAAGTAAAGATATTGTCTGAAAGGTTCTTGCGCTGAATACCAGAAACGGTAATAGTAGTCCACTTATTAGCCTGCTTAATCTTAATCTTTTGTAGCTGATAGGCTTTGCTTACAGTTACATAAGCCTCAGGAATATTACGTTTTGGATTGGTTGCCTTCATGTGTACCACGTAAGAACCACCTTCATTTGTCATTGAAAGGTTGTAACCCTGACGATACAATGTCATCAATGCGTAAGGGTTCATTGAAAGACGCTGTGCTTCTGTAGGTGTAGAAACATTCACTTCGTCAGTAGACTTCATGTATGACCATTGTGTTGTTCCATTAAACCATACAGTTGTCTGTGGTGTTGTGGCGACAAACTTAACACCTTTCACAGAAATTGTACCTGCAGTTCTACCTACAGCACCGGGTCTGGAAAGTGCAAAGCGAGCCGTAAAACCACCCAAGTTAGAAATGTTGGCTGCAGCTTTATCCATACAAGCCTTAGCCTGATTAGCATTCTGTGCGAAAATACTATTTGCCATAAAGATGGCTACGAACAATAGTAAATATTTAATCTGTTTCATTGTTTTATCGTTTTTATTCTGATTTCTTATACTTTTTATTCTTAGTTATCCACGTAGGATAGTAAGCATATTGTCAAGACTTACCTCGTCGCTTATTAGTACCTCACGTGGCTTTTGAGCCCTTTGCTGCACCAACGATTCCTGCTTTCTCCATTTCGATCCATCAGTCGACCAGCACGGTTGTAACCAATAGACAGACGACGTTGAATCATACTTGTTGAACCTTGTTGGCTGACAACAATAGCACGTGCAGCCTCTTCAAACAATGGATCAAGGTTGTGAGTGTCCAGTGAGCCACCTCCTCCAGCTTCGTCTTCTGACAATGGTTCTGGGATTTCTAATGGGCAAACCGGTCCTGGTTGATTAGCAATGAACTTGGTAATGTTCTCTACTTCAGGAGTATCAACAAAGGCACACTGTACACGAACAGGGTCAGCACCATTGAGATAAAGCATATCACCACGTCCAACAAGTTGCTGTGCGCCTGGTCGATCGAGGATGATACGTGAGTCCATCATCGCTCCAACGCGGAAAGCAATACGTCCTGGGAAGTTTGCTTTGATGTTACCAGTGATAATTGTTGTTGTTGGTCGCTGGGTTGCAATAATCATGTGAATACCGATAGCACGTGCTAACTGTGCGATACGTGTGATAGGCATCTCCACTTCCTTGCCCGCAGTAAGAATCAAGTCACCGAACTCATCAATGATGACAACGATGTATGGCATGAACTCATGACCTTCTTCTGGGTTCAGTTCGTGTCTGAGGAACTTCTGATTATATTCCTTTATATTTCTAACACGAGCCGCCTTCAGTAAGTCATAACGCTCATCCATCAATACACAAAGACCTTTCAATGTCTTTACAACCTTCTGAACGTCTGTGATGATTGGTTCATCTTCATTCTCCTCAACAGCTGCCATGAATGGTTTGGCTATAGGAGAGTAAACGCTGAACTCTACCTTCTTTGGGTCAACCAGTACAATCTTTAGCTCATTAGGATGCTTTTTATAAAGAAGGGAGGTGATAATAGCATTCAAACCAACAGACTTACCCTGTCCGGTAGCACCCGCAACGAGTAGGTGAGGAATCTTAGCAAGGTCGACCATGTACACCTCATTAGTAATAGTCTTACCCAATGCGATTGGTAACTCCATTGTAGAGTCTTGGAACTTGCGTGAGTTCAGAATAGAGAACATTGACACAATGTTTGGTTTAGCATTTGGTACCTCAATACCAATCGTACCCTTGCCTGGCATTGGAGCAATGATACGGATACCGATAGCCGCCAAACTCAGCGCAATATCATCTTCAAGGTTCTTAATCTTAGAGATGCGAACACCCTGGGCAGGTGTAATCTCATAGAGAGTAATCGTTGGACCGACTGTTGCACGAATACTACGAATCTGTACACCAAAGTCGTTTAGCACCTTGATAATACGGTCTTTGTTTGCTTCTAATTCCTCTTGACTAACGTAGTTGGTCTTAGAATCAGAAGTATATTCCTTTAATAGGTCGAGTGAAGGGAACTTCCACTTTGTAAATGGCTCACGAGGATTGATAGGAGTCAGTGGAAGGTTGTTGTTAGCAAGCGTCTTGCTATTTGCTTTCTCCTCAACTTTCTCCTCCTCAACTTCAAAGCCTGGACCTTCTTTCTCTGCTGTATTCTTAGTCTTGTCACCACCATTAGGTGAATAGAGTGAGTCTGGTTCTTGTGGAACGATTGTAGGTTCTGTTGGCAAGTCGATAGGTTCTGCGAGGGTAGGATCAACATATTCTGTTGGCTCTACAGGCTCTTCCCCAATAACTACCTCATCATCATAGACGTTTTCAGTGTTGTCTCCCTTACTATCATGTACCACTGTAAACTTCACTTTGTCACGAATATACCCAAATGGGTTAATCATCTTGCGTACGACAGTAATCGTTTCGGAAGTAATATAAGTGAGGTAAGCCAACATGATAATCACCAATATAGCGATTAATCCCGGTGTACCAACAAGGTTTTCCATGTATTGAACACAGAAAGCACCATGGTCTCCTCCTGGATTATAGACTTGGTCACCCATCAGTGGGGTAAGTGCTTTGGCAAAAGTAATAGACGACCATATCATTACCAAAGCCATACCCATGAACCATTTCGTTAGGTTCAGCTTTTTGTAGGCTCCCATCATGCGGAGACCACAAAGTGCAATGAAGGCTGGAATGATAAAGGCTGGAATACCAAAACAGCGGGAAATAAGTCCGTATGAGATGATTGCACCGAGTGAACCGCATACATTTTGGAAAACTCTACTTGTGTTTTCCACCTCTCCAGGACGAAGGTCTGTTACTAAACTTTGGTCTGCTGCACCTGTACTGAAATAGCTAAAAAAAGCTACACAGATATAGATGGCAACGCATAAAAAGGATAAGTCCGCAATAAATCCAGTCTTGTCGTTAATAATGTTATTTAGTCCGATCGCCTCGGTGAAAGTCTTTCTTTTTATGTTCTGTTTTCTTCTTTTGCCATTTATCGCTATTCTTTTATACTTGCAAAAAGTAATAAATTAGTGCCACATAAGTGCCGTTTTTCAAACTTTTTTTTTAATTTTGCAAGTTAGTATGCAATCCGAAATGAGTACAGTATTATACAATAGATTCGATAAGAGTAAAATATCACAGTTGCCAAGGGTTACTTTCCCGGGGAAGATTATTGTTGTCTTAAATGAAGCTGAAGCTGAGAAGGCAGTTAATTATTTGCTTTCTAAGGACATTATCGGTATTGATACGGAAACACGTCCTGTCTTTAAGAAAGGGCAACGTCGTAAGGTTGCACTCTTGCAAGCCTGCGACCATGAAGTGTGTTTCCTCTTTCGATTGAATCTCATAGGTGTACCTGAATGTATTAAACGTTTTCTTGAAGATACAACAGTGCCTAAAGTGGGACTCTCTTTGGGCGATGATATGTTGATGTTGCATCAGCGACTCGACTTCAAGCCGGGTTATTTTATAGACCTTCAAGACTATGTTAAGTCGTTAGGTATTGAAGATATGAGTCTTCAGAAACTTTATGCAAATGTCTTTCATGAGCGTATAACAAAACGTGAACAATTATCTAATTGGGAGAACGAGATATTAAGTGATAAGCAGAAAATATATGCTTCTACAGATGCTTGGACGTGTATCAAACTCTATGAGCGTCTGCATGAATTGAAACATAGTGGTAATTACGAACTCGTTGTCGTTCCTCCAAAGGTAAATCCTACACCAGAAGAAGTGGAGCATACACCAGAAGTGACATCAGAATAACATCTCTATGTAAATTATTATCGTGAAGATAAATGTTTTTTTTCATGAAGAAAAAGATTTCTTTTCACGTAAATAAATATTTATCTTCATGAAAATAATTCGCGAATCAGTAAGAAGCGGAAACCAATAAACTCTAAAAAGGAACTCTATGTATAAGCAAGTATATTTGAAAAGGGGCAAAGAAGAGAGTCTTCTTCGCTTTCATCCATGGATTTTCTCAGGTGCTATCAACAAGATAGAAGAAGGACTTGAGGAAGGTGATATTGTGCGTGTGATGCCGCATGACAAGAAGTTTATTGCTGTTGGTCATTTCCAAATAGGTTCTATTGCTATCCGTGTGCTCTCATTCCACGACGTGAAGATAGATGATAAGTTTTGGGAAAGTCGTTTGAAAGCGGCTCTTCAAGTGCGTCAGGCGATTGGTGTAATTCGAGAAGAATCAACAGGAACAGGACTGTTCCCAAACACAACTTACCGTCTTGTTCATGGTGAGGGCGACAATCTTCCGGGATTGATTATTGACATATATGGTAAGACAGCCGTTATGCAAGCCCATTCTGTAGGTATGCATGTATGCCGTGAAGTGATTGCGAAAGCCCTTGTTAAGGTAATGGGCGATAAGTTGGATAGCATCTATTACAAGAGCGAGACAACGCTGCCTTATAAGGCCGACCTTGGTCAAGAGAATGGTTTTATCTATGGAGAAACTGACAATAACATTGCGATTGAGAATGGCTTAAAGTTCCATATTGATTGGTTGAAAGGTCAGAAGACAGGTTTCTTTATAGATCAGCGTGAGAATCGCTCTCTCTTAGAGTATTATGCGAAGGGAAGAAGCGTACTAAATATGTTCTGTTACACGGGTGGCTTCTCTGTTTATGCTATGCGTGGCGGTGCAGAAGTGGTGCATTCTGTGGATAGTTCTGCTAAGGCTATCGAACTGACGAATAAGAACATTGAACTCAATTTCCCTAATGATTCACGCCATGAGGCTATCTGTGAGGATGCTTTCAAATATCTTGATGACAACGATGGCAAGTATGATCTTATCATTCTTGACCCACCTGCCTTTGCAAAGCATCGTAACGCATTGAAGAATGGTTTGCGTGGTTATACCCGATTGAACGTCAAAGGATTTGAAAAGATTAAGCCAGGTGGAATCTTGTTTACCTTCAGTTGTTCGCAGGTAGTGACAAAGGACAACTTCCGACAGGCTGTCTTCACCGCTGCTGCACAAGCTGGACGTAAGGTGCGCATCCTGCATCAGATTCATCAGCCTGCTGATCATCCAATTAATATTTATCATCCAGAAGGCGAATATTTGAAGGGGTTAGTCCTTTATGTTGAATAAAATCAAACGATTCATAGCTTCTGAGCATCTGCTACGGGTAGATGCTCTTTATTTAGTAGCGCTGTCTGGTGGTGCAGATAGTGTTGCCCTTTTGCTATGTCTCAAGGAGTTGGGCTATTGTGTTGAGGCTGTTCATTGCAATTTTCATTTACGTGGAGAGGAGAGTCTGAGGGATGAACAGTTTTGTGAGGACCTTTGTCAACGTGAGAATATCCCACTCCATAAAGCCCATTTCGATACACAGGCTTATGCCGATTTGCATAAGGTGAGCATTGAAATGGCAGCGCGTGAACTGCGTTATCGTTATTTCTTTCAGTTGAAAGAAGCATTGGGTGCTGATGGAGTATGCGTAGGTCATCATAAAGAAGACTCTGTAGAGACAATTCTCATTAACCTTGTTCGTGGAACAGGATTGAGTGGTTTGATGGGTATTCGTCCTCGCAATCATGATGTTATTCGACCATTACTTTGTGTAACACGCCAAGAAATTGAAGATTATCTTCATCAACACGCAGTTTCTTTCGTTACTGATAGCACTAACCTAATAGATGATGTGGTGCGGAATAAGATTCGATTGAATGTCCTTCCACAGTTATCTGAGATTAATCCATCGGTTACGGATGCTATTCTTGCTACTGCCAATCACCTCTCTGAGGTAGATGCTATTGTGCAGGAGTCGCTCAAAGAGGCTTTGGGTAAGGCTGTTAGCTTTATCAATTCTGCAACTCAAGTTAGTTTAAACAGTTTAAGTAATGAACCTTTCCAACTCGACTTGTCAGTTGTTCGTGCGTTTCCTTCTCCTTCTTATCTCCTTTTTTATATATTAAAACCGCTCGGTTTTTCATCATCTCAGATTGCAGAGATGGTTTCACATCTTGATGGACAGACTGGGCAGCTGTGGTATTCTTCATCGCATGAGGTAACACATGATCGTGGTGTTTTCATGGTTTTACCTCGTGAGGAAACTGAACCACGTCAGCTTGTTATCCCCGAAACAGGGCGTTATGTCTATGATGCGCAACTGTCTCTTCGACTGACTGAACGTGCATTGACACCTTCTTCAAACGTTTCTTTCTCAAAGGTTCCAACTATTGTTGACCTTGATTCATCCTCTATTCGATTTCCTTTGACCTTAAGACGTATTGCAGAAGGTGACCGTTTTACTCCTCTTGGTATGCGTGGTACTCAACTAATGAGTGATTTTCTCACCAATCTTAAGCGTAACCGCTTTGAGAAGCGTAACCAGTTAGTTCTCCTTGATGCTACTGGTACTATCCTTTGGGTGCTCGGTCTTCGTATCAATGACCAATTTAAGTTGACCCCACAGAGCACTTCTTGCCTGCGTATAGAGATTCTGTAGCTTAGAATATTTTTCTATTTATCTCAATCTTCCATTATTTGTTTTTCCTTTTGGTATTAATTCTCGGCATAAAATATGATTCGTAAGACACTTTGAATTATACTGTTATAATTCTTTATGATGTAAACCTCTGTAATTTTTTATGTTCTTTCGTGGTCAAAAAGCTTCTTTATGCTTAGTAATTGTGGGGCTTATTATCGTCCACACCATTGGTGTTAACCATCCGCACCATTGGTGCTTACTGTCTGCACAATGTGTGCGGGGGCTTTGTGTATTAGTAAGGAGTGGAGCGGTAAGTTTATTATGACTCGTTCTTAACATGGAGTGTAGGGGCATATTGATAAGGTATGTCATCAATGTGGCTATGACTTCTTAATAGTCCTCTATAACAAAGGTTCTAAAGCGTAATACGTTATCGCTCTTATCATCTCATATCTCTGCTTTACTATAACAAAAGAGTTTTTTAAAAGAAAATTTCCTGTCACTCCTGTCAGTTGAAATGAGTTTATAACTTGTTGATTCTTAGTGTGATTATATGAAATATTAAAAAGTGACAGCAAAATGAAATTAAAAACTATTTTTAGTAATATAGTTGTGTTTTTCTTGAGTGGAGAAAATAGTCCTTCTCCTAAAAAATAACACACAAGATGAGTTGTCAGGTACTCTTATAACTCAGATCAAAGTACACCTCCTATTTTAGTGAACTTTATCATTCCATATTTCGAAAAAGTCTAAAGTATCACCACTGATAGTTGATTAAAATTGACCTAACTATCTGTGGTAATTGATTTTATTGGAGTATAGTAAACTTTATATAGTAAATAACTACAGACGTTCTGCCTCTTTTACTTTATTCTTGTTAGTTTCAAACTTTCTACTTCCAAAGTTGTAGTTTACACGGAAGATAACTTGTCGGCTTTCGCTATGTCCCCAAATATCTAATTCTAATGTTCCTTTGCGTCCATAGCTGTCCCAACGCTCAGTGTGGAGAAGGTCAGTAATCATCAATGATAGGGAGAGTCTGTCTCGGAGTAATCGTTTGTTCAGTCCGAAATCTATACCACCACTTGGTTTTAGAACCTCATAGCTTCTGCCTTGTCGTTTACTTGCGTATCTTGCTGACAGTTCCATACGAACTTTTGCAGGTAGTTGTATATCGTTTGAAAGTGAAAGGTTGCATGAGGGACGACGGTAATCTTCTCTATAAGATTCATAATCAAGATGGTTGATAAAGTAGTAAGCACCGACGTTTGCACTGATATCCCACCATGATGTGAGACGTTTGTTATAGATAAAGTCAAGTGCCAGCTGCTTCTGTTTACCAATATTCTTGGTTGTCATGACTATGCAGTCTTTCTTGTATGCATCGGGAAGCTGCGTGAAATAGTTGTTCAGCTGATTGTAAGAGAGCATTATACTAAGATTATTCTTTGTGTAATCTAAAGATATCCTATGATTTATTTGTGGCTGAATAAATGGATTCCCTTTCCAATAGGTTAGTTCATCTAACAGATATTCAATGGGGTTAAGGTCTTCGTATCTTGCTTTGTCTTGCCGTTTACTGTAGGCAAGTGTGAGCTTTGCTTGTTGTTAAGATCATAACTGATAGAAAGATTAGGAAAGAGTCTTGTATGATTGTTCTTATTCTCCTCCATTAGTGTTCCATCCTGATAGGATTTTAAAGTCCCAATCGTCTGCATATATTCAATCCGCATACCTGCAGTAGCCTGTATATGTTTCCATTTCTGGGCATATTGTATATAGCCTTCAAGATTTGATTCTTGATAGGTAAACCTGTTAGATTTTGTGTTGTCAAGTACACCTTTTGCATAGAAGCCAAAGCGATTGTTACTTTCTACCTTGGCAGCTTTAATACCTGTAAGGAGTTCTCCATTATGACTATTCTTCAGTTTATAGTCAATGGCAGATGATATGATGTTTATTTTCTTCTTGGATGTAGCTGGATAATCATCTTCTTTTAGTAAAGTTCCGTTTGGAGAGTAAAACGCATTGGGTTGTTTATTATTACTTACAACGTCAACGTGAATCCAGTCTGCATTTGCTGTGATGGTCTGCTGTTCTGTAATATTGAACTGATAGCCTATGCCTGTCGTATATTTTGTGTTCTCTTGTTTGGTGTAATCATTCCTTGCTTTAAGTATTTCATGGAGCGTATCTCTACCTTTATATATCCATGTAGTTGTAGCTGTCACTCCAGGACCTGTTAAAGCATCAACTGATGTGTTCAGCATAAGCTTATGTTTTTTATTAGGTTGGTATACAAAAGATAGTCCACCTGCATAGGTGTTACGCTTGTCTGTGTCATCTGTTTGAGAGAAATTACGGTCTCCTTCTTGCATTCTATCAGTGCCATACTCCATGTCATAGTGTCCGATGTTATGACTGTAGTTGAAACCTAACTGCCATGTCCGTTTGTTATAAGACATACTGAAATCAGAACTTTGTCGTATGTGATTCCAAAATGATACGCCATTAGAAGTCGAGATGTAAAGTCCCTGTTCGCTGTTGTCTTTTAGTTTTATGTCTATAATACCGCTTGCTCCTTCTGAATCATAACTTGCATCTGGATTAGTAGAGGTAGTTATACTTGCAATATTAGAAGATGGAATGGTGCGCAAATAGGCAGTAAGCATTTCACCTTGAAGCCGTATGCGCTTTCCGTTCACATAGACAGTAGCATTGCCGAGGGCTGAAAGTGATAGGTTTCCTTTGTTATCAAGCCTTACACTGGGAATATGGCGTAAAACATCTAAAGAATTTCCAAGGTTAGCAAGATAAGATTCTGCAACAGAAATGCTTATCTTCCCACTTTCCATTTATGAGTGGGCGTTGTTTGCGAGCAGTGACAATAACGTCTTTCAGCTCTGTGCCGTCAGGATATAAATAGATGTTGTAAATTGAGTTGTTATTCGGAATGGAGAAAAGAATAGTTGTATCACGGCATCCGATAGCTCCGCAATATAGTTGATAGCTACCATCTATAAGGGTATAGTTAAATTTTCCGTCTGTCTCGGTTAGCCCATTGGCAATTACTTTCCCTGTTTTCTGATTAGAAATGATAATTGTTGCAGCATCAATAGGTTGCTTTGTTTGTTGCAAGACATTAAAGTTTATGGTCTGTTGAGCCATAAGGCTGGATGCGTTTAACAACAATAATGCTATGACTAAGTTGATATACGATGTAAAAGGTTTTAGATATAAATTCTTATTTGTCATGAGGTTCGTTATATTTTATGATAGTATAGTTTTTTTAGATAACAAATTGTTCTCATATTAGTAATACTTTTGCTATGTGAAGTATTCTGCAGTATTGGTATTTCTACCTTTATTAGCTTAATATTGCATATCAATATATCAGCAGAATATGAGAAGTTAGGCTTATTCTTGTCATTATATCATTTAATAAAAAGTTGTTTATTGACTTGTGGTGGATACGAATTGTGAGCAACACAAATCTATTTTTGTTTTTAGTTAATGGGGTTGGTTATATTGCAAAAGATAAGAAAAACAAAAATCTTTTTATTAGGTGTTTTTTTGCATAATTAACAAATATTTTTTTGATTTGAGTAATAGATTTTTAATAATATCTAATATAATTACTTGTTTTTTTGTTTTGTGAATCTAATTGAATCTATTATCACCTCTTTTTGCAACTTTGTTTATTGCCTTCTATATGATTAAAGGGGTATTATGATATTTATACTTGATAATTATTAAACTAAAAAAAGTAATATTTGGTTAATGAAAATCAATTATAAGTTATTTCTTAACTTTTAGATGTTAATTGTTTAAGGAAATCCTATCTTTGCATTTGAAAAAAATAAATATATGGTGCTGTGAGTGGAGTCTTTTCATAAGCAGTATGAATATAAACAGAGAGTAATGAAGAAGAAAACAATTTGGACAATAGCCATAATCATGGGACTTTCGTTCCTTGGTTTGCTTCTGCTCCAGCTCAACTATATTGAAGAAATGGCTGAGATGAAGAAGGAACAGTTTGACGAATCCGTCAATCGTGCCCTCTATCAGGCATCACGCAATATGGAGTTGAATGAGACTCTTCGTTATTTGGAGGATGATGTAAACAAGAAGGAACGCTCACAAGACGACGAGCAGAACACAGATAAAGATACATCTACTGCTGCACATCAGGCTCCTGTCACAGATGATCAAGGCGAACCCTATACCTCATTCGAGGCAAAGTTGCTTCAAGCTAAGCCATCTTTGACACCAAAGGCTATGATTTTGCGCAATGATAGTAGTACATTGTCTGCTACAAAGCGTAATATGCAGGAGATTGTCCGTAATCGTTATGTCTATCAGAAAGCGATGTTGGAAGAGGTGATATACAATATCCTTTATTCTGCTTCAGACAAACCATTGCGCAATAGAATCAACTTCAAGCTGTTGGATCAAGACTTAAAGGCGGAGATGATGAACAATGGAATCAATATTCCTTATCATTTCACGGTGACGACTCAAGACGGTCGAGAGGTCTATAAATGTCCTGATTATGTAAGTGATGGTGAGGAGAATACTTATTCTCAGGTGTTGTTCCGTAACGACCCTGTAAACAGAATGGGTGTTGTAAAGGTTCATTTCCCACAGATGAACAACTACATCTTCTCCAGTGTACGGTTTATGATTCCGTCAATCATCTTCACTTTTGTACTGTTGGTTACCTTTATCTTTACGATTGTGACCATCTTCCGACAGAAACGGTACAGTGAGATAAAGAATGACTTTATCAATAACATGACGCACGAGCTTAAGACGCCTATTGCAAGTATCTCTTTGGCAGCTCAGATGATGAACGATAAGACGTTGACAAAGAGTCCGAAGATGATAGAACACTTAGGAGGTGTTATCAATGATGAGTCAAACGTCTGCGTTTCCTTGTTGAGAAGGTACTACAGATGAGTATGTACGACCGTAAGAAGGCTGTTCTAAAGAAGAAATACACCGACCTTAACGAGATGGTTGAGACGATTGCTCACTCCTTTAGTTTGCGTGTAGAGCATACGGGTGGTAAGGTGTACACAGAGATAGAAGCGGTTGATTCGCTCATGTATGTTGATGAAATGCATTTCCAGAATGTCATTTTCAACCTCTTGGATAATGCAGTTAAATATGCGAAACCCGATCAACCATTAGATGTCTATTTGAAGACTTGGAATACGAATGAGAATCTCTATCTCTCAGTTCGTGATACTGGTCAAGGAATAAAGAAGGAGAACTTAAAGAAGATCTTTGATAAGTTCTACCGTGTTCACACTGGTAATCTTCACGATGTCAAAGGCTTTGGATTAGGCTTGGCATATGTAAAGAAGATGGTTGACTTACATGAAGGCGAGATTAAGGTGCTGAGCGAATATGGTAAAGGAACGAAATTCGTCATCAAACTCCCCGTTATTCGTGATGAGGAAGATGAAGAATAAAAGATAATTAAGAGTATAAACAATTTAATACGTATAAGTTATGGATGATAAATTGAAAATTCTGTTGTGTGAAGACGATGAGAATCTCGGAACACTGTTGAGTGAATATCTGCAGGCAAAAGGCTCCAGGCTGACCTCTGCCCTGATGGTGAGGTTGGTTACAGAGCTTTCTTGAAGAGCAAGTATGATATCTGTGTGCTTGATGTTATGATGCCAAAGAAGGATGGTTTCACCCTTGCACAGGAGATTCGTCAGGCAAATGCAGAAGTTCCTATCATCTTCCTTACTGCAAAGCAGTTGAAAGAGGATATCTTGGAAGGTTTCAAGATTGGTGCTGATGATTATATCACTAAGCCATTCTCTATGGAGGAACTCGTATTCCGTATTGAGGCTATCCTCCGTCGTGTAAGAGGAAAGAAGACTAAGGAGTCAACAATGTACACCATTGGTCGCTTTACTTTCGATACACAGAAGCAGTTGCTTACATTGGATAACAATCCAGAGAAGGCTACTAAGCTTACAACAAAGGAGAATGAGTTGCTTGCTTTGCTTTGCGCACACTCTAACGAGATTCTTCAGCGTGACTATGCTTTGAAGACCATTTGGATTGATGATAACTACTTCAATGCTCGTTCAATGGACGTTTACATTACTAAGTTGCGTAAGCATTTGAAACCAGACCCACAGATTGAGATTATCAATATCCATGGTAAGGGTTATAAACTCATCGTTCCAGACGAGCAGTAAAAACTTTATTCTGTAAGTTTCTCTTTACAGAACCACTAAATATTAACGCTATTCTTTCCTCTTTTAAGGGGATTGAATAGTGTTTTTTCTTGTCCTATATTGATGTGGAAGGATAAATATTTAGTATAAAACAAAGATGAAATCCTCGTTAGTATATCACAAATTAGAGTAAATCTTATTATGTGTTAGTACTCCGCACCAATGGTGCTAAGCCTTCGCACTATATGTGTTAAGCCTCCGCACGTGATGTGCGCAGTATTCGGACAGCATATGAAAAGCATAAACGCAGGGATTGGAAACGTGCTGAAAGCGGATTGCTTATACTTAAGTCAGAGAGAAAGGTTCTCATGTTTGATAGGATAAGAAAAACTTTTCTTATGCACGCACAAATATATATGCTCTTTTCTTACCATTGTTATGGTAATTTTTATTACTTTTGTACCGACTAATTTTTGATATCAGAAGGAATCATATTATGATACATAAATTTGATTTCCTGGTTATCGGCAGCGGTATAGCAGGAATGAGTTATGCACTGAGTGTGGCAAATAGTGGTAAGGGAAAGGTTGCCCTTGTTTGCAAAACTTCTTTGGACGAAGCCAATACGGCTAAAGCACAAGGAGGAATAGCCGCAGTAACGAACCTTGCCATTGACAATTTTGAGAAGCACATCAACGATACTATGGTCGCTGGTGATTATATTTCTGACCCTTTAGCTGTAAAGCAAGTTGTGTGTAATGCGCCAGAAGCTATCAAGGCGCTTGTCAATTGGGGTGTAAATTTTGATAAGCATAAAGACGGTACATACGACCTACATCGTGAAGGAGGGCACAGCGACTTTCGTATTCTTCATCATGCTGATGATACAGGCTTTGAGATACAGCGTGGATTGATGAATGCGGTGAGAGCTAACCCAAATATTACAGTCTTCGAAAATCACTATGCTGTTGAGATTATCACGCAACACCACTTGGGTATAAAGGTGACACGCAGAACCCCAGATATAGAATGTTATGGTGCGTATATCCTCAATCCTGAAACGAAAAAGGTAGATACCTTCTTGAGTAAGGTAACACTCATGGCTACAGGTGGAGTGGGGGCAGTCTACGCAATGACATCTAATCCTGAGATAGCTACTGGCGATGGTATTGCAATGGTTTATCGAGCAAAGGGAACGGTAAAGGATATGGAGTTCGTGCAGTTCCATCCGACGGTTCTTTATAATCCTTCTGAGACGCATCCAGCATTTCTGATTACTGAGGCTATGCGTGGCTATGGTGGGGTGTTGCGACTTCCGAATGGTCAAGAGTTCATGCAGAAGTATGATAAACGTCTTTCTCTTGCTCCACGTGATATAGTTGCTCGAGCTATTGATCATGAAATGAAGATTCACGGACTAAATCATGTTTGTCTTGATGTAACACATAAAGATGCTGAAGAAACGAAGCATCATTTCCCACATATCTATGAGAAGTGTTTGAGCATTGGGATTGATATAACAAAAGAATATATCCCTGTTTGCCCCAGTGCTCACTATATCTGTGGGGGTATAAAGGTCGATTTGAATGCAGAAAGTTCTATTCATAGACTCTATGCCGTTGGTGAATGTTCATGTACGGGATTGCATGGCGGAAACCGACTTGCCAGCAACTCGCTGATAGAAGCAGTCGTCTATGCTAAGTCTGCAGCAGAACATACGCTTCAAATGATTGACAACTATGACTTTAATACAAATATTCCAGAGTGGAACGATGAAGGCACAATGACCAATGAAGAGCATGTTTTAATCACACAGAGTATTAAGGAAGTTGGCGAAATCATGAGCAACTATGTCGGAATTGTTCGAAGTGATTTACGTTTGAAGCGTGCTTGGGCAAGACTCGACTTATTGTATGAGGAGACAGAAAGCCTCTTTAAGCGTGTGACGGCAACGAAGGATATATGCGAACTTCGTAATATGATAAATGTCGGTTATCTGATAACACGACAAGCCATAGAGCGAAAGGAAAGTCGAGGATTGCACTACACGGTAGATTATCCGAAGCATGCATATGACGAGAAGTAGTAAAAGAGTATAGATAGATGATGAGAGAAGCACAATAACCATTGTACTCTCAGTTTATAATATAAAATAACATGATAGATAAAAAATGGCTGGAACAGGGATTTATAGATGAACCTATTCCTGAAGGGATTGATGTAAAGGCTGAAATACGCAGAATGTGTAAGGAGAAGAATGCACTTATCATGGCACATTATTATACAGAAGGCGTAATTCAGGAGTTGGCAGATTTCGTAGGAGATAGTTTGGCTTTGGCACAAAAGGCTGCTACTACAGATGCCGATATTATCGTTATGTGCGGTGTACATTTCATGGGTGAGACAAATAAAATCTTATGTCCAGAGAAGACAATACTCGTCCCTGACCTTAACGCTTCTTGTTCGTTGGCAGAGAGTTGTCCAGCCGATGAGTTTGAGAAGTTTGTAAAAGCACACCCTAATCATACCGTGGTAAGCTATGTTAATACAACTGCAGCAACCAAAGCTGTGACAGATGTTGTGGTGACGAGCAGTAATGCAAAGCAGATAGTTGAGTCTTTACCAAAGGATACTCCTATCATTTTTGGACCAGATAGGAACTTAGGACATTATATCAGCGAGCAAACAGGACGTGAGATGTTGCTTTGGGATGGTGCATGTGAAGTTCATGATAGATTCTCTGTAGAGAAGATTCAGCAGTTAAAACGCGAACATCCTGCAGCAAAAGTACTGGCTCATCCTGAGTGTCCACCTACTGTACTCTGCTTAGCTGATAAGGTTGGAAGTACATCTGCCTTATTGAAGTATAGTGTTGAGAATGATGCTCAGGAGTTTATTGTGGTGACAGAGAGTGGTATTCTTGTTGAAATGCAGCGATTGGCTCCACAAAAGACCTTTATTCCTGCCCCCTCCTAATGATAGCGATAGCCCTTGTAATGAGTGTGAGTATATGAAATATATTACTTTGAGGAAGCTGTATAATTGCTTGAAGTATGAGTGGCCTGCTATTGAGGTTGAGCCAGAAATGGCAAAGAAGGCTGTCAAATCAATTCATAGAATGTTGGATATTTCAAACAGATTAGGTTTATAATTTAAAGATATTATTATGTTGTCAGTAGAAGAACTAAACGATAAACTTATCGAACTCGCTTTCAGTGAGGATATAGGTGATGGTGATCATACAACGCTTTGCTGCATCCCTGCTGATGCTAAGGGTGAAAGTAGATTACTGATTAAGGAAGAGGGAGTCTTGGCAGGAGTGGATGTTGCCAAAAGAGTGTTCCATCTTTTTGATCCTGAACTACAGGTAGAAGTCTTTGTGGAAGACGGTGCTCATGTGAAGCCTGGTGATATTGTCATGAGTGTGAAGGGCAGAACGCAGAGCCTATTGCAGACAGAACGTCTTATGCTTAACATCTTACAGCGTATGAGTGGTATTGCAACGATGACCCATAAGTATCAGCAAGCACTCATAGATGCTGGTACGAAGACACGTGTTTTAGACACACGTAAGACAACACCGGGTATGAGAATGCTGGAAAAAGAGGCTGTGAAGATTGGTGGTGGTATGAATCATCGCATTGGTCTCTTTGATATGATTCTCCTGAAAGATAATCATGTTGACTTCTGTGGTGGTGTACATAATGCAATCTCTATGGCAAAGCAGTATTGTAAAGACCATGGCAAGGATGATCTTAAGATAGAATGTGAGGTAAGAAACTTTACCGAATTGGAAGAAGCATTGAATGAAGGCTGCGACCGTATCATGTTTGATAATTTCACACCAGAGGATACTCGAAAAGCAGTTGAGATGGTTGCTGGGCGGTGTGAGACGGAATCAAGTGGTGGAATCACCTTTGACACGATGATTCCTTATGCGCAAGCTGGTGTTGATTTCATTTCCTTTGGTGCACTAACACATAGTGTTAAAGGACTTGATATGAGCTTCAAGGCTGTGGTTTCAAAAGACTAATTCGTAGTTAACCCAAGTTTAACTGGCAAAATTATTTTTCATAAATTTTCGGGATGTTTTGTGTAGTATCAATTTGATAAATGATTGATAATCAAGTGTAGAGTATTGTTGCGAGGAGTAAAATCTGATTTGTAGGACACAGCCATATCAAAAATATTTTGTTACTTTGCACTCATGCACGCAAATGTACAGACACGATTCAACCCTGCCACAGGGGACATGGCTCCTTATTATCGCATCAAGGAGTCATATCGTGATGTGCAGGGTCATGTACATTCACTAATTCTGTTGAATATCGGGTTCGAACCTTCACTTACTGCTGTACAGGTTCGAAAAATTGCATACGCTCTTACCGAACGCTTCAAAACCAGAAGTACACCCTCACTTTTCATAGAACACCTTGAAGGTCTTACTCCTATTGAACAGGCAAAGGCTGACGAATGGTGGATCCGTATGGAGAAAGAAGGTGGAATCGATCGGTTTAATAAGGAAGAGCAGAAGTCGCTGAGAAAATATGAGAACTATATTGACCTTGAGACGGCAAACTATACTGACGCAAGGAATGTTGGTGCAGAGTGGCTCTGCAAGCAGACAATAGACAAGCTGCAATTAGAGGGTTTTCTGCGCAAAAATGGCTGGACGGAGAATGCGATACACACGGCTTTGTCAGCATTGATTGTTCGTACGGTATATGCAGTTTCTGAACGTTCATCTTATTATTATTTGCGCGATAACTCGGCTGCTGGCGAATTTTATAGTGGAGCTCCTGGCTGGACACCAGGAATCAATTCTCTGTATAAAATCACTGACAAGTTATATGAACTAAAGGAACAGTTAGAGCGTCATCTGTGCAGCGTTACTGACAATCTCTTTAATATAGACAACAAGTTGATGCTCTTCGACTTAACCAACTTCTATTTCGAGGGTAGCAAGCGTAATAGCGATAAAGCCAAGTTCGGTCGTTCAAAAGAAAAACGCTCTGACTGTAAGCTACTTGTACTTGCATTATGTATCAATCAAGAAGGTTTTATACGTTATTCTTCTATCTTAGAGGGTAATACAGCAGATCCCAAGTCTCTACCCAATATGATTGATACGTTAGCAAAGAGGAATCCATCACGAACCAAGGATACGCTCGTTGTCATGGATGCAGGTGTTGCCACGGAAGAGAACTTGGAGCTAATAAAGAAAAAGGGTTACAATTATCTCTGCGTATCCCGTACAAAAATGAAGGACTATACGCTCAGTGATGATAACAAGAGCGTTACGGTTATGGATGCCCGTCGGCAGAAGATAACGCTGAAAGAGGTTAAGACAGAGGATGATGAGGATTATTATCTCGAAATAACATCTCCATCGAAAGCTATGACAGAGTCGTCCATGAACAGAGTCTGGAGAGAGCGTTTTGAGATGGAACTGCAGAGGATAAACAATGGAATCTCCAAGAAAGGTGGAACAAAGACCTATGAAAAGGTTGTTGAACGTACAGGACGTGCCATACAGAAGTACCCTTCTATAGCGAAGTTCTACCAGATAAGCTACATAAAAACGAGAAGAAACCCAAGGAGATGCTACGTGTAGACTGGGAGATAAAAGACCTCTCGGAAATGGAATCTGGTCATGGAGTCTATTTCCTCCGTAGCAATATCAGGACACTTTCTGAGCGTGTAACATGGGAATACTACAATCTTATCCGTGAGATAGAATGTACGAACAGACAACTAAAGAATGATCTCAACCTCCGTCCAATCTATCATCAGAAAGATGAGCGAAGCGACGCACACCTTTTCTTCGGTTTATTAGCCTACTGGGTGGTAAACACTATCCGTTGTCAATTAAAACGAGAAGGAGAATCCTGTTACTGGACCGAGATAGTACGACGTATGAGCACCCAAAAGCTCGTCACCACAAAAGGGAAGAATCCATTAGGTGAAACCATCGAGATGCGCCAGTGCAGTAGTCCTTCGAAGCAAGCAAAACAGATATACGATAAGTTGAACTTAAAACACTCACCATTCAAAAAGAATAAAATTTGTAGGACACAGAGCCCATAAGAAAAACGAGGAAAGTACGGTGACAGTAACAATTAGGCGAAAGTGGGTGTTAAACTTGGGTAAAGATTCATGGGAAAGTGGGAGCTAATACCATGGAAACTCATAGTTATTTCATTCAGAATGTCGGGTGAACAGCTGTAAAGTATGAAGCATATTAGGCTATTATATATCACACAAAAAAGGAGATAAACACCTATAAATGATGTTTATCTCCAATCTTTTTTGTTGTGTTTAAGTGATGCTTTAATTGGCAAAGCGTACATTCTGTGCACTCTTTCCAACGATGATGTTACCCTGGATGAGCTTGCCTTCTGGTGAGTAGTAGAACACTTCGCTTGGTGCATTAGTGCTTGGAGTGTCTATAACATAGATGTTACCCCACTTGTCAACATTAACTTGTTGGGGACTGCGAAGCCCTGTCATATCAAGATTAGTCTTCTGACCTGTAGCTAAATCATAGAGGAAGAAACTCTTATCATCGCTTCCGTAAGGAGCATAGAGGCAGACAAGAGCATTCTTCTTGGCACTGTATGCAATGGAAGTAGCATTGAAGAGTTGTGTTACTTTGTTGGTCTTTGTGTCAATCTTCTGTACTAATGGCTTTTTTTGCATAATCAAACATAGACACAATAAATATGTCGTTGCCAGCAGCAATGTTCTGATTGTAAGGGTTGAGACCAACCTCAATTTTCTTTGGATTCTTGAAAGTATTGCAGTCTACAGCAACTATTGTGTTTCCTTTCCGTGAGATGTTTACATATACTTTACCATTTGCAACTGAAAGAGCCTCTGGGTAGTCTCCTACAACAACAGAGTCAATCATTGGCTTCACTTTGTCGTTAGGATTCATCTTATATACTTTACCGCTGTATGCAGAGAAGTAAACATATTTGCCATCTGTAGCCAAGTAACGTGGCTCAACGTTGCGGAGCTTAATGGTTTGCTCAACTTTACCTTGTCGGTTCAAAACTTCTACTTTTGATGATGTCGTACAAGCAACAACTATCTTATCATGGAATACGATTAAGTCTTGTGCATCACCGATACCAATACCATTCTGCGCCTTATAAGCATCTCTAAATACAAAAGGTGCTGTTGGACGAGTCTGAATGTTGTAATCAAGAATACCAACAGTTCCTTGATTTGCACCAAAGTTACCGGCGCAGGATACATAGACATCTGTGGTTGATACTTCTGGTTGTTTACCACCATTAATGTCATCATCATTGCTACAAGCGGTGAAGGTGAGCGCAGACATGAGGATAATGCCTAACGCAAGTAGATTCTTTTTCATTGTCATCTTTGTTTTGTTTATAATTGAATTTTAATAGAATCCTTTTATTGTGATTATATTCTTGCTCAAAGAACCCAGCTTACAGACAATCTCCAGTTGGTGCCTGGCATTGGGTAGAAGCGAACAACCTCATAGTTCTTATTGCCGAGGTTGCGCACATCAAACTGTACTCGTAATTGCTGCTTACTAATTTTGAACTCCCGAGAGAGCGTTATGCTATGGTCAGCAAATGGTTTCATACGATTGTCTGGAATGTTATAACTCAACGTGTATCGCTCTCCCATCACTAAGACATTATAACTGAAGTCGAGCCAAGGAGTATGTAATAAAACGCTTGCTGAGCCCGAATGGCGTGGGGTATAGGCTATCTGATTACGATAATAGACAGCTGTAGGGTCGCTGATGTCCGTTGCCTTCATCAGACTATAGCTACCTGTCGCACTCACGGTCCAATCATTACCCCATCTCTTCTCAATGTTTGCTGATACGTCCAGCCCTAATTGGCGCACCTTCCCAGCGTTCATCATCTGCCAATAGAACATCTTTGGTACTGCAATAATCTTATCGGTGACATTGCCGAAATACCCATCAGCAGTCAAGGAAAGCTGGAGTGTACGATTAAAGGTGTGCGAGTAAGTCGTACCAAGGTTCCACATGCGTGACTTCTCTGGGTTCAGATGGCGGTTGCCAATACCTGTATAATATAGTTCATTGAGTGTTGGGGTACGGAAGATGTCCTTATATCCAAAGCGGAGGCGGAAGTCTTGCAGACAACGCCACTGCATACTGAAGGCAGGTGACAGTCTGTGAAATCCGTTCGAAGCGTTCCCTTGTTTTACAAGTTCGTAGATATTCGTTGAGAGAAGAGAGGCATTGACACTGAAAGCGCCTATCTGATAGTTGGCTGCTAAGGCTGTCCACAGCGAGTTGCGGGTAGGGTTAGCAGCTTTCGGTAGCGTCATGGATAGATGGTTATGTGCATAATCCTGTGCAAAGGAAAGGTTTAATCCCTGCAATGGATTTGTCCACAACGTCGCTGTAAGGTAAGTCTCATTCTGTCGGTAGGTATCTTCTTTATATCCACTGGCAGGTATATCCGAATAGCGTGACCAAGCGTAATTCCATTTAGCAGCCGCTTTCATCTTGATGCGATTGCTAAATCGGTTCTCATAGAGTATTTGTGTAAAGACATTCTTATCTTTCAGCCGTTCTGCCGAATATGTGTTGTCATAGATGACAGACCCTGGCAATCCTCTGTTTGACGTGAAGCCGTAAGCCTTCCACTGCAATGTCTGCTTATCCGTGAGCTGATAGCTCATATTCAGTTCACCTCGCCACGTCTTTATGTCGCTGTTGTTTCTACGCTCATGGATGGTCTTGATACCATTCTTTAGCGTGAACCAATAAACTCCGTCAGCCCTTTCATAGCTTGTGTATGCGCCAATCCCCAACGTGAGAGCTGTTGATGATAGAGTAGGGAGGGCGAAAAGAGACCATAGCTACCCGTGCGCAGTGTTGTTGTGAGGTGTGGTTTGCGGTCGGATACGCCTTGTAACGTACTGATATTGATGAGTCCTGCTGAGGTATAAGCCTTTGCACTCTGATAAATATTGTCGTCTTGACCAATTTGAAGACTGATGAGTGAGATATTATCGAGGGTAAAGCGAGATAGGTCTACTTGTCCGCTTTGACAGTCACCCACCTGAACACCATCATAAACGACTCCCGTATGACCAGCTCCAAGTCCACGGATGTTAACCGTCTTCATACCGCCTACACCACCATAGTCTTTCACTTGTACACCTGCAAAGCGTTTCAAGGCATCGCCCATATCGTGGATGCCAAGTCGTTCCATATCAGCATGTGAAAGTGTTTGTACTGGCGAACTTGCCAATACATTTCCAGAAATGCGAAAGCCATTGACCACAACCTCTTCTATGGTTTGTGTTGTGTCAGATTCAATAGTCTGTGCTATCGCACCGAGCGGGCACAATAAAAGTAAGAAAGAAGCCAATTGCCTCATATCTCATTCTGTAATCAAATGGTTCTATGCAGTGCCCTTCCTCGAGGGATGCAATGACTTGCAATGGCAGGTCTTCTGACTTGTTATCCAATGTAGGTAAGCACCTTCCCAGTTTTATATTCACCAGTGGTATCAGCTTACCAATGAGAGACAACTTACAGCTGCGGGACAGTAGCGGAATTACACCGCTTTCCCTTTTTAATCATGATAGTAATGAACCTATTGCATATGCAAAGATACGATAAAGGGGAGAGATAGGCAAATAAAGGTGTACTTTTCTACTTACAGCCTAATGGTTATCACCTGTTGAAAAGTGATTTTAGAGGGGTTTTTGTAGATGTTTCATCTTATGACCACCCCATTGGTTGTCATCTGTGTAAACGAAACCTACTCGATGATATAGTCGTTCTGCTTGTGGATTTCCGGTGTCAACAAGTAATCCAGTAGGGAGGTTCATCTTTCTTCCTTTCTCTATTGTAGCTTCAAGTAGCTGCTTAGCAAGCCCTCGTCCACGGAAAGAATTGTCAACACAAAGTGAGTCAATATATAGTTCACCAGCTGTTGTCTCGTCCTCCATATCAGAAAAGTCACGACCGAAACCTCCAAAGCTCCTTCTATGAAAGCCTTTCTTAGCTCTCTAAGTTTAGCTCCATCGTAGCTGACGCAGATACCAACAATCTTGTTTGTTTCTGTTATTGCTACAAGTGTATTAAGATAAGAGTATTGCGAGTCTTCGCGTTCTACCAACTTTGTTATGAGCTGGTGAAAGTCTTTTAAACTATGGTTAGGGCCTGCAAACCACTGACAACACTCGTGGTTCATAGCCTCCATAATCAAACGAGCTATTACTGTAGCCTGCTTCTTTTGTGCATCTTCAATCTTAATCATAGTGCGAAGATACGAAAACTATTTGAGATAGTGTGTTTCTCTTGGATGATTTCTTTATCGTATCGGCTTGAATAATCTCCCCACTTCCTTCAAGCTGTGAAGGAAGTGGGGTAGGTGATATTAAAGACCTAAGTCTTTCATAGCCTTCTGTGCAGCCTCACCAGACTTGCCCTGCATCTTTTCTGCAGCTTCCTTGGCAGCCTTCTTAGCAGCTTCTACCTGCTCAGGTGATGCTGATTGCATAGCTTCCTTAGCCTTTGACATGCCTTCAGTAATAGCCTTTGGGTCAGCCTTTGATGCAGCGTCGATAGCAGCACCTACTGCGTTAGCGGCAGCTTCATTACCAGAAGACTTCAAGGCAGCCTTAATATTCTCAGAGTTACTCTGCATCCACTGCTGAAGTTTTGCAACATAAGCCTGTGCCTCTTTTGGATCTTTCTGTGCCAATTCTGCCATTTTGGTCTGTGCTGCTGTAAGCAATGCAGCTACACCCTTATCATCCTTAGCCTTTACTTTCTCGTTGAGTTGCTCGATGAGTTGCTCAGCTGAGGCTGGAGCTGCTGCAGTTGTTGCTGAATCAGTTGCAACTGACTCTGTTGTGTCTGAGTCTGCATTAGCCTTTGGCGCATTAGTCTTACCGTTGTTACAACTTGCGAGGGTCATTGCTGCTACAGCAATAGCCATAATAAATACTTTCTTCATAATCTTTTTAAGCTTTAGTGAATAAAAAATTTAACTACTATATTTGTCAAAGATAGGTATAATTTTGTTTAGTTGGTTTATTTTTAGCATGTTTTAACTATAAAAGAGCATGGTTGAATGATTTGGGTTTAAGCAAGCAATTGTTATTTGTTAATGGTCGTATTCATATATGCTAATGGTATTTTGTTTTCTTGTTGACAACATAGCGTGTTGTATTAAGCGGTCAACACCATAGGTGTTAAGCCTCTGCACTAATCGTGCTGGGCATGCGCACCACATGTGTTGGGCATCAACACGATACTAAAAGAGGGTAGGTGGAGGTGTGGTAATCGATAGATAGATACATATTAGAATGTTTTCTGTAAGCGTCTATGATAAGTGTCTTCTGATTGTTAAATCGGGTTTAATCATGTGGAAAGGCTTGGAGGAACAAATGAAACCAACTCAGGCTAAATCCAGATTGTTTTATTATAAAGATAAAAGAGCAGTATATTCCTTTTGCATCATAGGTGTACTCTGTGTCAATAGCCTCTGTAGATGATGCACACCATTATTTTTTTTATGCTGTTTAGGTCTTATGGAAATGTTTATTATTCATGTAATGAGATTAAAACTTCGGCTACAAATGCTTATTCTACTTGTGTTTTGGGCCAGTTGACAAGGTAGAGATGTTCAGTAGCACGAGTGAAAGCGGTGTAAAGCCAATGGATATAGTCGGGTGTGAGCATCTCATCTGTCATATATCCTTGGTCAAGATAGATGTGTGCCCACTGTCCGCCTTGTGCTTTGTGACAGGTGATAGCATAACCGAACTTTACCTGTAGGGCGTTATAATACTCATCTTCGCGCACCTTTTTCATGCGGTCTGCCTTTAGAGGGATGTCTTCATAATCCTCCAACACATGTTGGAAGAGTTGTTCGTTCTGCTCTTGAGTCAAGGCGGGGGCTTCTGTCATCAGTGCATCAAGGATAACTGTCATCTCCTCTTCAGCGTTATTATAGTCGGGAAACTCCAGTGATACATCGGCAAAGCGGAACCCATAGAACTCACGAACATTGCGAACACGACGCACTACAGCTCGGTCGCCGTTGGCAATGAAGGTAAGTGCGGGCTTTTCTATCTCCTTTTCACCTCCTGAAGGGAGTTGCGTAACCTGTCTTGTCGCTTGTGTAGTAAGGCTATTTACATTATTTGTAGCATTGTTGAGGCTGCCATTGAGGGAAGGTGATGGGGGGTGGGCTGTTCTTATACTTATTCTTCACGACCATCAACATGTCGCCTGTTGTCAGTTCTTCCTCACGTCCAAGAACCATGTTTCGAATACCTTGATTGAATACATTAGCACGTTTGTTGGATCGCGTGATGACCATAGTCTCATCTATTCCCACCTCTGAATAGCTGGAGGCCAGTCGTTCGATAAGTTCATCACCTGGTACGATGGAGATGTCAGCAAAGCCATTGAAGCGAATCTTTGGTAGTTGCGTTACCTCATCATGGGTTATCATTTGACGAATAACGGTGGCGTTATAGAGAATGCCTGAGTCTTGACTCTGACGAAGAACCTCGTTTAAATCACACTCATAGACCGTCAGTCCATAAGCACGGAGAACATCTGAACGTAGCGCAGGGCTCTCTTCTTCACCTATAGGAGGGAGCTGTGCCTTGTCACCAACAAGCAACATACGGCAATTATGGTCGTTATAAACATATTGGATAAGGTCGTCAAGTAGGCAACCGCTACCAAAAGTGCTATTATTTGATGACAAACTAATCATAGATGCTTCATCAGCCATAAATAAACGGTCATGAAAGAGATTGACATTCAGATTAAACTTCCCATCAAGTCCTGTAAATGCTTTTTCCCGATAGATAGAGCGATGAATCGTTGCTGCAGGCTGGTTGGCATTCAGTGAGAATACTTTTGCGGCACGACCCGTTGGTGCCAAAAGTGTAACCTTCTGTCGTAATTCCTGCATTGTACGCACAATCGCACCTGCTAAGGAGGTCTTACCCGTACCAGCACTACCTCTGAGAATCATTACAGCACGCTCATCACGGTCGGTCATAAAGCGTGCAAAGACTTCTACGGCATGTAGCTGGTCGGCAGTAGGAGCAAATCCGAAGTTCTGTAAAATCCTATATTTTAGTTCTTCATTTACCATTGCTTAAAGTCTTTAACTCCTCATTAATACCACTCTTTTATATTAGCTTGGCTTTCTATTACCTGTTCAATGTTATCAGGAAGTTGTGAGAAGAAGTCTATTCCAGTGATACGTTCTACCTCGTCAACTGTATTGACGTAATCAGTCTTCTTGTGTCCTTTAGCCGATGCGTTCCTACAGATAAAACCAACAGCCTTCGGTTCGTCTTTCAGTCGGAGGACAACTTTGAAGAAAGCTTCAGGTACTTGTATCTTATTTTTACCAATTGTCTTATGCTTTCGATTGAAATAGATAGGTCCACAGACAATATAAACATCGCCATATTGCTCTGCCCATGTTCGACAAAGCTTTTCTACTGTATTCCACAAACCACTGTTCAAGGCTGGTTCTTGTGGACAAATATTCGTCATTAGGAAACTCTGTTCCATTGCTTTTTGGCTCCAATGGTTATCACCAGCAGGACACATGTGTCCACGATCGTATCCCGAACGCATATAATCATAGGTATCCACACGTGGTGCTGGTATTTCTTCGTCTGCTTGGAAGGTGATACCCTTGCGCTTGATAGGTCCGTTTGTGTGAGTTGCTGTCAGGTGCCATGCCACCCAGTTAGGCGTACGTGTTGCTGCGTTATACGATGTTGTATAGCCCTCACGATAGAGTATGAGAGACGGAATATTGGCTTTACCGATAGGAATTTCTAAGCCTTGTTTTACTTCAAATGTGTTTTTCTGGTTCGCATTCTTCTTTCCCTTTGATGTATTAGTGTCGTCAGACCTATTGTTGTTATAGGATTCTACAAAGGGTTTGTCTAATGTTGAGAAATCTCTCTTCTGTTTCTCTCCTTTGCATGCAACAGCCAATAGGGACAGAGAAAGTATGATTGTTTTGAGGAATATATGCTTCATTTATTGTTGTTTGAATTTAATGCTATTTATGATAGTTGCGTCTCTCCCTCATTTATTACCTTTTCTAATGCGAAATTGAGAACTTTTCGTTTCAAATAATCGGTTAAGAATATATGGGAAGGGCAACATTGCCTGTTGAGTTTCAAACTTTGCGGTAAATTGTTTATGTTTACAAAGTTACTATTTTCTTGTTATTTAATTGGTGCTTTTTCATTAAAGACTTCACTTAAAAGCTGTCTTTTATTTGCTTTTTGGGATTTGGTGTGTGATTAATGGCTTATTCTTTGATAGAATGTATTTATCTTTTAAGGTGCGAAATATCTTTACACAATTTATTGCTTTTAAGCCTTTTGAAATGTATAAAAGTATGTTTTATGTTGTCTTTGTAACTTCCTTATATTCTGGTGGTTATAAGGTTGGATTTTAAAAGGTGCTTAATTGGCTTCTTAAAGGGCGTTAGTTAGACTGCAAAAGGGCGTCTTTTGAAAGCCAATTAAGGCTTAATTCAGATGCTATTAAGCATGAATTGAAAATGAAGCAATGATAAATTTATTACAAAATGTGTTTTGTCGTTGTCGCTCTATTCCATTTATACCTTATTTATATATGGCTATCTTTTTTCTTAGAAAACCTAAAGAGCATGATTGTTAAGTTGAGGCTGGTCATAAGAAAATGATTATCTTTTTCATCACTTTTTTTACTAAAAATACTTGCAAGTATTGATTTTTAGTCTTACATTTGTAGTGTACTATTATAGTAGTACACTTTAGGTTAAAAAAATGAGAATAAAAAATGCAATCAAAGAAAACAATCTATTAAAAAGAAAAGCCTTATGATTCAAGTAAATGAACTGACTTTCAGCTACCCAAAAAGTAAGCATAACGTGTTTGAGGGACTGAATCTGCAACTCAATGAGAACCGAATTTACGGTCTCTTAGGCAAGAATGGTATGGGAAAAAGTACGCTGCTATATCTTATAGCAGGACTTCTGAAACCGAAGAAGGGTAGTGTTATCGTTGATGGTTACACCGCTTCATGCCGTTATCCAGAAATGTTAGAGGAACTGTATATTGTACCTGAGGAGTATGATTTGCCCAATATGTCACTCGGTAAATATGCTAAGATTCATGAAGACTTCTACCCTCGATTTAGTGAGGAGGTTCTTGAAAAGTGCTTGTCAGACTTTGAGGTGTCCTCTGATCTCAACTTTAAGCAACTCTCTATGGGACAGAAAAAGAAAGTGTATATGAGTTTTGCACTTGCTACAGGTTGTCGTCTTCTTCTGATGGATGAACCTACTAACGGACTCGATATTCCGTCAAAGGCACTTTTCCGTAAGGTAGTTGCTGGCAATATGGCAGAAGACGCCTCGCTGTTTATCTCTACTCATCAGGTGCATGATGTTGAGCAGTTGCTTGACCACATTATTATACTTGACAACTCACAAATCCTTATGAACGCATCAACTGAGGAAATCACAGCTAAATACACCTTCGGTATTCGCCAAACCAATGAGATGGGAGATGACGTACTCTACGCAGAGCCTTCGATTCAGGGCAATAATGTGATTGCTCGACGTCAGGAGGGAGATAGCGAAACAACTATTAACCTTGAATTGTTGTTCAATGCTGCAACAACAGGTAAACTTAAATAGAACGAGGAGGAAGAGAATTATGAAGAGAATATTTGCAAAAATCATTAATATCGGCCTAATCTCTGTAGCTTGCTTACTTGCTTTAAATTCTTGCTACATCCGAAAAATTGACTACGGAAAGATGGTGACAGAGGAGGCTTCTGTTGATTCATTTGACACGATAGACATCCGTGGAGCTGGTACTGTTTATATATCACAAGGTAAGAAGTATAGCTTAAAGTTTAAAGGAGAGGAGAAGCGACTTGATGTATTAAGTTTTGTCAATCCACAGAATAGACTGGTAATTGACATGAAAAACCTGATTCAGCATATAGGCTTTTTTGATTTGAAACCTTCAGATAGGGTAACTCAAAGTATTGATATTTATATCACTACGCCAACACTCTCAAAGCTAAGTTGGAACAATTCTGCTACTGTTATTCTTTCAGATTCTTTTAAACTTGATAAGCTCAGCATTGAAGCTCCCGCTGGTGGTAATTTGAAGATAAATAAAATGAATGTAAATCAGCTGAAGGTATCTATGAAGAATGCTGGAGCTATTGGTGTCAAAAGCCTAACAGCTAAGAAAGCAGACTTTGATACCAATGGGGATATTGGCTTAGGCGTAAATCTCTATCGAACTGATACGGCAATTATCTCTACGATGGGTAAAGGAAAGGCTAATATCACAGGGACAACGCGCTTGCCTTTGATAATGATAGCACGGGAATCAAGTGTTATTAACGATAAAACAACAAGAATAAAATAGAATTTAGGAGGACATAAATTATGACAAAGTTTGATTTAGACCGTTTCGGTAAGGTAATGAGCAGACTCTTGGTTATGTGCCAGCGCAAGATAAATGTAATCTTTATTACATTTCTTATCATATTCTTAGTTTTTGCAATGTTCACTATACCTATGTTTTCTGGAAAGACGATGGATGATATTGGTTACAAGTCACTCGTCTTTGACATCGTACGTCTTCTTAGGGGTTTTTCTCCAATTGTCTTCTTCGTATTAGGTACATTTTTCATTCAAGACCTTGAAGGACATCAGCAACGTATCAATGAATTGATGCTACCAGCTACTAATCTTGAGAAGTTTGTTGCACGTGTGCTATTGGTTGCAGTGATTTATCCATTAGCTATTTGTGCATCTTTTATTGTTGCAGATGGATTACAGCAGTTGATTTCAATGATTATTGCACACGGAGAAAGGATGTCTATGGTGGTAGCCTACTTTGATGCTGATACGTATGTAAGTGCAGACTCACCCCTATGGACCAAGGCTTTGTCGACACTTTCGAACTATTCAATTGCTATCTATGGAGGTTTACTCTTCCGCAAGTTAGCTTGGCTGAAGTCGATAGTTATTTATTTTGTAGTGAATATTCTTTTTCTTATAGGTTTTTTCTTCTTAAAGTTGTTCCTTTACGAAAATACAGACTATGAGATTGTTTTTATAGAGAATCCTTATGATTCTCTTATTTCGATTGGAGTAAGTCTATTGATGTTCTGGTCTTCTTATAAGATTTACACACGTCTGCAGGTCATTAACAATCGATGGAGAAATATTTAACACGGCGTGGATTAAATATTAAGGCTTATGAATTTCGAAAATAATAAGGCTATCTATGAGCAAATGGCTGACCGCCTTTGCGATGAGATCATAGCTGGAACCTATAAAGCTGACGACCGAATACCGTCTGTCCGGGAGTATGCCGTTATGCTGCAGGTGAATACCAACACTGCAGTGAAGGCCTACGAGCTACTCTCTCGTGAGGAGATTATATACAATCGCCGTGGACTTGGCTACTTTGTTTCAGCTGGTGCACGTGAGCAAATTATAACTGTAAGGCGCAATAGTTTCCTTACGCAGTCTCTTCCCTCTGTCTTTCGTGAGATGAAACTATTAGGAATAACAATAGAAGATATAAGGAAAGAGTGGGAGAAAGCGCAACAATGACAGCCTCTTTCTAAATGGATAATGAGTAAGAGGGTTTTCTCTCTATCAGGATCTGATAATAAAAGTGAGGGATGCACAGGCTGAAGTGCATCCCTCACTTTATCAATACTTACGGATATATAGGTTTAAGATTTTGTGTTTGCTGTCATTCCTGTCATGCAGAATTAAACGTTAATAAATTGATTATAAGTCTGTTATGATTAAATGTTAAAATGATAGTAAACTATTCTTAAACATATAATAGATATAAATATGCAAGTTCCTCATATTTCTCTTTTCTTATCTGTTATCTTGCAACAACTCGAGCAATTCCTCCTGTGTCATTGCGTGAGAGATATCAGAACCTTCAAGAAGCGAGTCGGAAAGATTACGTTTTGTCTTATGTAAGCGTAGAATCTTCTCCTCGATAGTGTGCTGGCTAATAAGATGATAAACCGTTACATCCTGTTGTTGTCCTATACGATAGGCACGATCGGTAGCCTGCTGTTCGATGGCAGGATTCCACCATGGATCAAGATGGATAACATAGTTTGCACCCGTAAGATTCAGTCCCAATCCTCCAGCTTTTAGGCTAATGAGGAAGAAAGGACATTTTCCTGACTGAAATTCCTTAACTAACTTTTCACGCATGGACATTGGTGTACTTCCGTCAAGATAAAGATAAGGGAGTTTTGCAGTCTCCATAGCCTTCTTTATCTCCTCAAAGAAACTGGTAAACTGACTGAATACAAGTGCTCTGTTGTCACTTTCGTTGATGCTCTCTGCTAAATCAATGAATGCAAGAACCTTACTACTTGGAAGTTTCCACTTCTTGTCAACTAATGAACAACTGCACGCCATTTGACGTAAACGAGTAATCTCAGCCATTGTACTCATCTTGTCAGCCTTGTTCTCACGGACTTTCTCTTCTATATCACGGCGCCTTATCTCATACATAGCCATCTCCTGAGAAGACAGCTCTATAGGTATTTTGATTTCGTTCTTTGCTGGTAATTCGTCAATGACCTCTGCTTTCGTTCTCCGTAATAAGAATGGAGATATTAGTCGACGGAGTTGGCTTTGACGGTTCTTGTCATTCTCTCCCTCAATAGGTAGGATGTATTTCTTCTTGAATTGCTCTGCGCTACCTAACAACCCTGGATTGATAAACTGAAAAAGGTTCCACAACTCAGCTAAATGGTTTTGAATAGGTGTACCTGTAAGAATAATCTTTCGCTGTGCTTGTAGTTGCATAGCCGCCTTCGACATCTTCGTATTTGCATTCTTGATGGTGTGTGCTTCGTCAAGACATACTACGTTCCATTCACGACCAGTGAGGTCGTCTTGCTGAATATTCAGCATCGCATAAGTAATGATAATGACATCGCCAGCCTTTGCTTCTTTGATATCCTTAGAACGATTCTCGCTCTGATTGAGTACAGTAAGATTTAAAGTAGGTGCAAAACGCTGGAGTTCATTACGCCAGTTGGGGACGACTGAGGCTGGTGTAACAATCAATGAGGCTCCATTTTCACTTTGTTCAAGCAGTAGGGTGATGGTTTGAACGGTCTTTCCCAATCCCATATCGTCAGCCAAACAGACACCTGCTCCCCACGAAGTGGTCCTTGACATCCACTCAAATCCCTCCTGCTGGTAGTCGCGAAGCTGTGCCTGTAAGGTCTTGGGGACTACAGGTGACTTCTTACTGCACGTCTCAATACGTTGGCGCAATTCATCTATCGTCTTATTACGCTTGATATCTAAAGATGTATCATCTAATAAATTGCCTAATAAAGAAACGCCAGCAGGGGACATCTGTAAATGTGAGCGGTTTTCTGTTGTCACCGTGTCGAGCCGTTTTAGTATACGTGAAAGCTGGCTACTAAGGGTGATAAACTCATTGTCACCAATGCGAATATACTTCTGTTTATAGCTTTGTCGCATTAGTTCAAGAAGTTTCTGGAGGGATATAACTTGTCCTTCACTTATTTGTACATTTCCCTCAACTTCAAACCAACCGTTCTTTGAGCTGAAAGAAATTTGTGTTGTACTGCTACTTATATTAGGATAATAATTAATTTTACAGCCTTCAGCCCATTCTAAAGTGCATATATCTTGATGTTCCTTACACCAATTGATAAACGGAAGTAATGACAGAAGTGATAGGTTTAAAGGTTCGTTGATGCTCTGAGGAGTCCATGTGTCTTCTTCTTCGAAGACTTCTGACTCTACTAAACCTTCATTGATAGTCTTTAAACATTCCCGTTCTTTCTTTAAATTTCGCACCAGTTGCACCTTCCTCCCTTCATGTTCAGCTATTGTAGTGATGTTACCTTTTCCTGGAACAAATAGCATACTTTCTGAAGCTCGTACAGAGGCAGTCATTAAAGAAGCTGTAGTTCTTGTCTGGAACGATGCGGAGGGTGATACATGGTGAGATGTCAATCTTCTTCATAGAATCGAGTTCCGCAATCATATTAGAGTGTATCTCTGTCTTGCCTCCAATAGCTGTAATCAACTTGATAAGATAGGGTTCGGCTTCAGCTGGATAAATCTCTTGTGCCAGAATTTTCTTATAAGTCTTATATTCAAACTGAGAAGGGGTAAAGACAGAATAGTCTGTTTCTGAATTCTTCTTATAAAAGAAAGACGACTTCTCACCTCTTTGTAACTCTTTTACATTCGTAGAGACACTGAAAGAACCATCCGAACGTTTATCTATTATAAGGTGTGGATTGTCCTTATGAATCTTCACAGGCTGCAAGTCATAGGTGGAACCAGTGTAAATATGGTCACAATCAACAAAAAGATACAGATACTTTTCAATATAGATACTATATTCCCCACGAAAAGATTCCTTCTTTAATACGCTGATCAACACTGTCTAAGCCCGGAACATCCAGATTTATAAGTTCACGAACAGAAAGCTCTTTACCCACAGACCAACTACCATTTTTCAACCTTCGTTTAAGAATCGGAACAACAATTCCATAACGCAACAGATATACGAGCATTGTGTCTCGAACAGTCTCTGTTGTTTGATTCCCTACTGCTTGATTCTCCGCAATTAGCGTTTCAAGGCGAAGCTGCCAAAGAGATTTTACTTCTAATCGGCTCAACAGTGATGTACCACCAAAGTCTTTCATCAGATTTGCTTCAGAAGAGCTACTCTCCATAATGCCAGTCTCCAATTGCAAGAAAGCCCAGTTAGGTGGATTAATAGGCTTAGTTGCCTTTGTCGGAAGTATGCCAAAAGACGGATACATCGTCCAAGTAAGCCAAGATACCATCTGCATATCTGGCTCCTTACACAATTCAAGATAAGACTCTTTTCGTATATTTGCATCAGACTTATCATAAAAATAAGCCTTCAACGGTTGTACAAGGAAGTATGTAGGCGTGTATTCTCTATCCCCATTACGCTTCATCATTGTTTCTAACTTCTTCAGAGAGGTCTCTGTGTTAGTAAGATAGCTGCAATTGCGAAATAATAATTAGCAATAGGATTTACGAAAAGTCCCTTAATAGGAGCTACCTTATTATTGGCTGTCATCACCTTGGTATATAGCTTATAGGCTAAAGCGTAATCTCCTTTATACAATGCATCAATCGCTGCTATCTGAAGTGTAAAGATATTGCTTACAGATGTTTTGAGATTAATGCAGATTTTACCCGTACCTAAATAGTAATAATAAGCAAAGACTGATTCTAAATCGCTTTTTAGCTACACTATTGCCTATTTTTTTACGACTGAAAACAAGTCCTTTTAAATATTCCCAGTCCATTACTTTATCCTGAGCCATTGCCATACGAAGAGTTGCATTCAGAACAAAAGATAATAATTCTGTGGGCATTGATAGAAAGAAAGTCTCATACTCTCTTTCATCAATCAAGTTAAAAGCAACAGTCATTGAACGATTCTAAGATTTGCGCATAGGGAGTAGATACAGCTTCCTCTGCATTTGTCGCAATGTAATATATTATCAAACGCACCAAAGGAGATGGCTTTTCATTATTATAAGTCTTTTTATAAAGTCTGCGAATATTCTGTAATAATAGGCTGTTTTCTTCTTTGAAAAGTTCAAAGAGAGAAGGAATCAGCATATCCTTATTTATGTATAATACTTTTTCCACCTCCGTAATAGTGAAGATTTACTTCTACCAATAAACCATCGGTCATTAACTTTTTAAAAAGCCAAATCGGAAAGAGATAAGCATTATCTTCTCCAACAAGTTTTGATAGTTTTTCTTAGTTTGACCATATTTGTAGAAATAAAGCCATCAGCATAAGAAGTGTGCGCTCGTTGGAATTAAGAGAAGAGAATGAAAGCATAGAAATAAAGCTTATAATTAATGTAGTATCCTTGTTAAACCTTATAGGACTGGAATTTAATTAGGGTATACAAAAAACCTATGGTATCAGGAATGTATTTATGTGAAAGAGTTACATTCAAGTTACCATAGGTTTGTACTTATTACTTCGTCTGTTCGATGATAGCATTCTTAATCAAGCCCTCCAACTCTTCTGCAAGTTCTGGATTATCCTTAATCATAGTCTTGGTTGCATCACGACCCTGTGCAAGTTTGGTTCCGTTATAGCTAAACCAGCTACCGCTCTTCTGAATGATACCATACTGAACGCCCAAGTCAACAATCTCACCAATCTTTGAGATACCCTCACCGAAGGTAATCTCAAACTCTGCCTTACGGAAAGGAGGAGCCACCTTGTTCTTTACTATCTTCACACGAACCTGATTACCAATAACCTGATCGCCATCCTTAATAGAAGTGACACGGCGGATATCGAGACGTACAGAGCTATAGAACTTCAGTGCGTTACCACCCGTTGTTGTCTCTGGGTTACCAAACATTACACCAATCTTCTCACGCAACTGGTTGATGAAGATGCAGCAAGTATTGGTTTTTGCGATTGTTGAGGTAAGTTTACGCAATGCTTGACTCATCAGTCGTGCCTGTAAACCTACTGCAGAGTCACCCATGTCACCCTCAATCTCCTTCTTTGGAGTCAAAGCTGCAACTGAGTCTACGACGAGGATGTCAATAGCAGAAGAGCGAATCAGCTGGTCTGCAATCTCCAAAGCCTGCTCACCATTGTCTGGCTGAGAAATCCAAAGGTTGTCAACATCCACACCTAACTTCTCAGCATAGAAACGGTCGAAGGCGTGCTCAGCATCAATGAAGGCTGCAATACCGCCTTGTTTCTGTGCTTCAGCAATGGCATGGATAGCCAATGTTGTCTTACCAGAACTCTCCGGACCATAGATCTCAATGATTCTACCACGTGGATAACCGCCCACACCGAGTGCTGTGTCAAGTGCAACGCTACCCGTTGGGATTACCTCTACATTCTCAATTTGCTCATCGCCCATACGCATGATGGACCCTTTACCAAAGTCTTTTTCTATCTTAGACATTGCAGCCTGCAAAGCTTTCAGTTTACCTTCAGCTGCCGATGTCGTACCTGTATCTTCTTTTGCCATATACTATTATCTTGTTTTTGATTGATAAAACATTATTTATTCTTCTTTCTACTTTTTGGATAGGGTAAAACCTCAGCTAAGGTCTTAACAACCCTGACTGCAAAATCAGACCTTGAAACATCTAAAACGTAGTGTTCCTTAGCTCCTTCATAAGGGAATCCACGTTCGGCAGATAACATCATTGATTTAATTGCCTCGTGTTCTTTGACATAAGGTATATTGTCACAAACTATGATAACAGGCTTTTCGTCAACATAAATCATGTATTCACCGAACATCTTCCTGTATCTTACAGTCCCTGCAGTAGCTATCTGACTACTAACAAATTCAATAAAGTCCAAAGAGCAAGCCATCTTTCTATAGTTCTAAATCACCACCAAACTCCTCGTGCCAAGGTAAGCCCTGCTTGTTGAGTACCTCCAAGAATGGATCTGGATCGAAGTCTTCCACGTTCCATACACCTGGCTTGCGCCACAGTCCCTTGAAGAACATCATTGCACCAGCCATTGCTGGTACGCCTGTCGTATAGCTTACGCCCTGCATACCTGTTTCATTATAGGCATCCTGATGCTTACAGTTGTTATAGATATAATAAGTTTGCTCCTTACCATCCTTGATACCACGAATACGGCAGCCGATAGAGGTCTCGCCATCATAGTTCTCACCGAGATCCTGTGGGTTAGGCAACACTGCTTTCAAGAACTGCAAAGGAACGATATTAACCTTAACTGTCTTGCCAGAACCATCAGCCAATGGTGCTTCATACTCAATCTCATCGATACGGCTCATACCAAGATTCTGAATACAATCAAGGTAAGTAAGGTATTGCTGACCAAAAGTCATCCAGAAGCGAGCACGCTTAATTGTTGGATAGTTCTTGACTAATGACTCCAACTCCTCGTGGTGCATCAAGTAAGAGTCGCGAGGACCGATGTTTGGATAGGTAATATCTTGATGTACTACCAATGGATCTGTCTCAATCCATTTGCCATTTTCATAATAAAGTCCCTTCTGGGTAATCTCACGGATATTGATTTCTGGGTTAAAGTTGGTTGCAAACGCTTTGTGGTGGTTACCTGCGTTACAGTCAACAATATCAAGATAGTGAATCTCATCAAAGTGATGCTTTGCTGCATATGCAGTATAAGCCTGTGACACTCCAGGGTCGAAACCACAACCGAGGATAGCTGTCAAGCCAGCCTTCTCGAACTTATCCTTGTAAGCCCACTGCCAGCTATACTCAAAGTGTGCCTCATCTTTTGGCTCATAGTTAGCGGTGTCAAGGTAGTTACAACCGCAAGCTAAGCAGGCATCCATGATGGTGAGGTCCTGATAGGGTAGTGCAAGATTGATAACCAGTTCAGGCTTGAATGAGTTGAAGAGCTGCTTCAACTGCTCAACATCGTCTGCATCAACCTGTGCAGTCTTGATGTCAGCCTTGTAGCCCTTATCATGAATTGCCTTAACCAGTTCGTCACATTTCTCCTTACGACGGCTGGCAATCATGAACTCCGTAAACACGTCCTGGTTTTGGACAATCTTAAAAGCGGCTACAGTAGCTACGCCACCTGCGCCAATCATTAAAACTTTTCCCATAGTTCAATTTAATTCTCTGTATTCCCATTCTATTCTCCACTCCAAAGAAGGGAGCTATGGAATGTTATTTTGAGAATTCTTATTTTATTATTATTACTTTATTTTTTTATGTCTTACTTAATCTTACTTTCAATCTCTGGAAGCGGATATACCCATTGCATTAAGAAGCGAGTAACCCAAAATTTGCTGTTTGAAATTACCTCCTTCGAGTGGTTGCATTGCAAACAAGGTAATATGTTTTAGCTCATCATCTACATCGCGAAGCGTAGAACGAAGGTGTATTCATCAATTGGCTGTCCTCAGCGTTTGATACAATCATAAAACGTTTAACCTCTTCATGATTAAGAATTGTCTTTAAAAGGTCGAGAAGAACATCGTCTTTCTCGGCTACTTCATCACCTGTAGCAATAGCATTGATAATAAATTCGCCAAGCTGTGAATCCTTGAATGCTTGCCCATTCAGTTCTTTCAGATAATCGGCTGGGGCAAAATTCTCAAGTCTTGGATTCTTCTTATCATGTAAAAGAACCACTTGTGTTTCGTGATTTCCTGGCTTTAAACGTCCGTCAAGGGCAATGTTTACAACCCACTGGCTGAAATCAGCGGCAGGAATACGACGGTTCAACATTCGCTCAAAGTTGACAATGAGGTCGAAAGCGACATGGTCTATATAATCACCATCCACAATGATGATGTTCTCACTCCATTTAATGTTCTGTGCTTCTTGTGCATTCATAGCTACAAAGATACATTAAATCAAGCAAAATGCAAAATAAATAAGGTCGTTTTTATAGCTTTGTCGACTTGCGTGATTTATACATAAAGAGAATTATAGCAATAATAATAAGAGAGAAGGGTACTATTGATGACATGGAAATTATTTGGACAGAACATGCTGTAAGATACAATATAACCAACAATAGGATTGGCATTATATCACGAAGTGCTTTCGGATTCCTGTTCTTTCGAGTTTTTTCGCTCACAAGACTTGTATCGTATGGATGCTTTTCTTGATTGACAACCAGCAAGAATATGATTAATGAAATAAGTGGAAGTGTCAGTATAAGATACTTAGAACCATAGCTTTCTGCTTCCCCACTAATGTTCCAATGTAGGATAATCGTCTCAGGTCCATTCAGAACACAATATAACGCAATAATTGTAATTGCAATGATGATGGCTAATGATAAGATTTTACTTTTTCATATTATGATTGTTTTTTTATGTTAGAAGATTCAGTTCTCATGACAAAAAATACAATTTATTTTTGTAAAATACAAAGCAAATACATCTTTTGTTATATAAGCCTTAATTTTATATTTGCTTCTGAAAGTCAAGCTCCTAAGCACATCAGTTAAGTTTGTTTTTAGTAGTTTAGCTTGTTCTTAATAATAAGTTGGTTTTTGTTTTTGGTAGTATATTCCAACGTGTTTATTACTCCGCACCAATGGTGCTCACCATTAACACCATTGGTGCTAAGCCTTAGCACGATAGGGTGTTGGATAGTGATACATCGGTTAATGAGGATGAAAGTGAGGCATTAAGATTATAATTATGAGGACATAAGATGCTAATACATATATGAGAAAGGTATAGCAAGCTGTACGAATAGGTAAAAAAAGAGGCTCCTCCATAATGAAGAAGCCTCTTTACATATGTTATATAGTGTTTTAACTATATCCGTTTAATCTGTGGATTAGGCGATTATGCCTCCTCGCTCCAGTCTTCCTGAGTCTTGCGGACATAGCTCTTGTAACGGAGCTTAGCCATATCCTCACAAGCCTTGAAGAGCTCCTCGCCCTCATTTGGATAAGCCTTGAGGACAGAGAGAAACGAACCTCACTGTGAAGGAAGTCTTGGAACTTATCCCATTCTGGTTCCTTAGAATCGAGTGAGAATGGGTTCTTACCCTCTTCAGCCAACAGTGGGTTGTAACGCCAGAGGTGCCAGTAACCACAAGCAACAGCGTTTGCTTCCTGAGCCTGGCTACGACCCATACCGCCCTTCACCTTCAAACCATGGTTGATACATGGAGAGTAAGCGATGATGAGTGATGGTCCAGGATAAGCCTCAGCCTCACGGATAGCCTTCAATGTCTGTGCATTGTCAGCACCCATAGCAATCTGAGCTACGTAAACATAACCGTATGTAGTTGCCATCAGACCGAGGTCCTTCTTGCGGATACGCTTACCCTTAGCAGCGAACTGAGCAATAGCACCGAGTGGAGTAGCCTTAGAACTCTGACCACCAGTGTTAGAGTAAACCTCAGTATCAAGAACCAAGATGTTAACGTCCTCACCAGAAGCGATAACGTGGTCGAGACCACCGTAACCGATATCGTAAGAAGCACCGTCACCACCAATGATCCCACTGGCTACGCTTAACGAGATAGTGGTCGAGTGTCTTCAGCTCTGCACATACAGGGCATCCCTTCTCAGCACCAGCTGCGATTAATGGCTTCAGCTTAGCAGCAGCAACCTTAGATGCATCAGCATCATTCATGTTGTCAAGCCACTCCTGAGCAGCCTCCTTGAACTCTGCAGGTGTATGGTCGTTAGCCATAGAATCGTTAAGAAGTACAGCGATACGCTCGCGCATCTTCTTGTTACCCATAGCCATACCCATACCGAACTCACAGAAGTCCTCAAACAGTGAGTTGTTGAATGCAGGACCATGACCTTCCTCGTTAGTTGTGTATGGAGTAGAAGGTACTGAAGCTGAGTAGATTGAAGAACAACCTGTAGCGTTAGCAATCATCTCACGATCACCGAAGAGCTGTGAAACAAGCTTAACGTATGGAGTCTCACCACAACCAGCACAAGCACCAGAGAACTCGAACAGAGGCTGAGCAAACTGAGAGTTCTTAGCGTTAGCTTGATGTCTACCAAGTTCTGCTTGCTCTTAACGTTCTTAACGAGGTAATCCCAGTTAGCTGCACGGTGGTTAGCCTCTTCCTCTCCAGCAACGAACTGTGTCATAGAGAGAGCCTTGTTACCCTTCTTACCTGGACATACATCAGCACAGTTGCTACAACCTGTACAGTCGAGAACTGACACCTCAATACGGAACTGCATTCCCTTGAGCTGCTTAGGAGCGATGACGTCGAGTGTCTCTTCGTTGAAGTTAGCCTTCTCTGCCTCATCCAATACGAATGGACGGATACAAGCGTGAGGGCAAACGTATGAACACTTGTTACACTGGATACAGTTCTCTGCATCCCACTTTGGAACGAAGGTAGCAACACCACGCTTGTCGAAAGCTGCTGTACCTACTGACCATGTACCGTCAACAGTACCATGATTAACGAAGTCAGAAACCTTCAAGAGGTCACCTGCCTGTGCGTTCATTGGACGAACAAGCTCCTTAACGAATGCTGGTGCATCGTCTGCCTTAGCATCATCGTCTGGGAGGTTAGCCCATGCTGGGTCAACAGTCAACTGCTTGTACTCGTTACCACGGTCAACAGCAGCAAAGTTCTTGTCTACAACGTCCTGACCCTTCTTACTGTAACTCTTAACGATGAACTTCTTCATCTGATCAACAGCAAGGTCGAGAGGAATTACCTCAGTAATACGGAAGAACGCAGACTGGAGGATAGTATTGGTACGGTTACCAAGGCCAATCTCTGTGCAATCTTAGTAGCGTTGATATAGTAAACGCTGATATTGTTCTTTGCGAAGTAACGCTTAACCTTATTAGGAATGAAGTGTACAAGTTCCTCACCATCAAAGATAGTGTTCAACAAGAATGTACCATTCTTACGCAAACCACGTGTAACGTCGTACATGTTCAAGTAAGCCTGAACGTGACAAGCAACGAAGTTAGGTGTATTTACCTGATAAGTAGAACGGATTGGATTATCACCGAAGCGGAGGTGAGAACAAGTGAAACCACCAGACTTCTTAGAGTCATAAGAGAAGTAAGCTTGACAGTATTTATTGGTGTTGTCACCGATAATCTTTACTGAGTTCTTGTTAGCACCAACGGTACCGTCAGCACCAAGACCGTAGAACTTAGCCTCGTATGTGCTTTCACCCAATGGAATCTCCTCAACCTCTGGGAGAGAAGTGAAGGTTACGTCATCAACGATACCTACAGTGAAGTGATTCTTTGGCTCTGGTAACTCGAGGTTGTCATAAACAGCGATAATCTTAGCTGGTGTTGTATCTGAAGAACCGAGACCATAACGACCACCAACGATCAATGGCTTGTTCTCAACATCATAGAATGCACTCTTAACATCGAGGTACAATGGCTCACCCTCTGCTCCTGGTTCCTTAGTACGGTCAAGAACAGCGATACGCTTAACAGACTTTGGTACTGCAGCGAGCAAGTGCTTAACTGAGAATGGACGATAGAGGTGTACAGCAATCATACCAACCTTCTTACCCTGAGACATCAAGTAGTCGATAGCTTCACGAGCTGCCTCAGTTGCTGAACCCATCAAGATGATGATGTTCTCTGCATCCTTAGCACCATAGTAATCGAAGAGGTGATACTCACGGCCTGTAATCTTTGAGATTTCGCCGAGATAGTGCTCAACAACCTCTGCCACATTCTCGTAAGCACTGTTAGATGCCTCACGATGTGTGAAGAATGTCTCAGGGTTCTCAGCTGTACCACGAACTACTGGACGCTCTGGAGTCATTGCACGATCGCGGAAACGCTTAATATCTTCCTCGTCAACCAATGGACGGATATCTTCCTGATCAAGGCACTCAATCTTATGATACTCGTGTGATGTACGGAAACCATCGAAGAAGTTGATGAATGGTACTGATGTCTTCAATGTAGCAAGGTGAGGAACTGCAGAGAGGTCCATAACCTCCTGAACAGAACCTGAACAGAACATAGCGAAACCTGTCTGACGGCAAGCCATTACGTCCTGGTGGTCACCGAAGATACAAAGAGCGTGACTTGCGAGTGTACGTGCTGAAACGTTGAATACACATGGCAAAAGTTCACCAGCAATCTTGTACATGTTAGGAATCATCAAGAGAAGACCCTGTGATGCGGTGAAGGTTGTCGTGAGAGCACCAGACTGTAGTGAACCGTGTACGGCACCAGCTGCGCCACCCTCTGACTGCATCTCCTGGACGCTTACTGTCTGACCCCAAAGGTTCTTACGACCACGTGCTGACCACTCGTCTACGTGCTCAGCCATTGGAGATGATGGAGTGATAGGATAGATAGCTGCTACCTCAGAGAACATGTAGCTTACGTGAGCAGCGGCCTCGTTACCATCACAAGTGATAAACTTCTTTTCTTTAGCCATTTTGAAATTTATTAAATGAATATTGTTATAATGTTTTTGGTCTTGCCTAATATAGGAAACCTATTAGCCAAAGTGGTACTTGATTGTCTTTCCCACCTCAGTATTGTATATAGTATAGGTTGTGTCTGTGCTAAATCGCTTTTTAGTCTTTCCAGTATCACATACCTTAAACTTTTCTTTTTGATTGATAATATATGTGCCTTGTTTATTACCTTCATTTACCGAGCATACTTCTTGTAACGCATTTACAAAGAATGTCTCCATAAGCTGCTGTTCATCAAGTTGGATGGGGTAGATGGCATATATCAAGTTAGAGTTCTGTAACATAACCTTTGCAGGCTTTTTAGGAAACTCTTGTCCTACTGGATATACAAGGTTGATAAGTCGTGCATCAGCAAGATTCTTGATATAATTCATTACCGTAGCACGGCTTGTGTTGATATCTTTAGCAAGGTTGCTGATGTTTGGAGCCTTAGGACCTTCCAAGGCAAGAAGGTAAAATAACTTTTTAATCTTGGTCAGATATTTTCAAGTCTATTTGTTTGATGAGAAGGATATCTACCTCTGTCATCATATTCATCGTCTTCAGTAGATTCTCTGAGAAGTTACGATGTTCTAAGAAGAAGGGATAAAAGCCGTGGTGAATATAGTCTGCAAAGTACTTCATCGGGCTAACCTTTGAGAGAATATGTCTTGTTATTTCCTCGTGGTTGTTTATAATATCCTTTAATGCGTAAGGCTCAAACTGTTGGTTTGTTTGTAAATTCAAGTATTCGCGAAAAGAGAAACCTCTCAGGTTATAGCTCTTTACAATGCCATTAAGCTCTGGGTTCTCTTCTTTCAGTCTCATGACACTTGAGCCTGTGAAAACTATCTTCAACTCAGGATAATTGTCATAGCATTGACGGAGTTCATGACTCAATCAGGCTGTTTGAATACTCGATCGATCAGCAAGACTTTTCCGCCATTACGATAAAACTCGCCAGCGAAGTCTGCTATACCTCTGCCTTGGAAGTAAAAGTTATTCATATTTTACATAAAGGCATTGGCGATCGATAGCGCCATCAGCGCTCTTTTGGCATATTGTAGGAGGAAGGTCGTTTTACCTACGCCTCGCGTACCCTTGATGCCGATGAGGCGGTCGTCCCAATTAATCTCATCCATGAGACGACGGCGCACTGGGGCATTTACATGCTCCACCAAGTAAGTATGCGTGCGAAAAGAATGCGTCCATCTTGTTCCCGTTATATATATTATCCACATGCAAAGTTACTATTAATTTCTTTAATTTGCAAACTATAGATAGCAAAAAATGATTTTTTTGTTTTTATTTTGTGTTATATTTGGTTTGATGTACCTTTGCACAGCATTAACAAAGGATTTCAATGACATTACACGTATTTAACCCCGAACATGATATAGCATTAGCTTATGATAACAAGTACTTTACGGCTCCGCACGCAGGTAGGCAGCTTCGCAATGATTTAGATTACCTACCTGTTCTGTGGGCCGCGGAAGGTGACTATGTACTTGTAGAAAACGTGAGTTCTGCTCAGCAGCATGCCTCTCGCCTTCAGCGTTATGGCAAGCAGGTGAATTTTGTTGATAAGAATGGTGTAGATCGTCTATTAGAACAGATTGATAAGGTTGTGCCATGGGGATGGGATTCTTCTATTAAGTTTCAGTTGGGCCAGATGGGGATTAAGCCATCTGTACTTCCTGATAATGAGGTGCTTGCAAATGTACGTAGACTTAGTAATCGTCAGTTCTCTTCTGCTGTATTAAAGGAACTACAAGAGAATTTTATTCATCCTATTTTACTTGGTAAGTCGTCCTATGTTGATAGTATTATAGAATTAGAACGTATTCTTCAGAGTTTGGGTAAGGCTGTGATAAAGGCTCCGTGGAGTAGCAGTGGGAGAGGAGTGCGCTATGTTGATACTGTCTTGGATGCTGCCTTGGCTAATTGGTCTAAGAATGTGATAAAGACACAAGGCGGTATAATGATAGAGCCTTATTACAATAAGGTGAAGGATTTTGGTGTAGAATTTTATGCGGATGCGGATGGAGTCCATTACGCAGGACTATCTGTATTCCATACTGTTAACGGCGCATATGTAGGTAATAGCCTTGCAGACGAAGCTGAGAAACATTCTACTCTGTCTACTTATGTATCGAATGAACTTTTACATGAAGTTGTTTCAGCTTTAGAGCAATTGCTTACCAATCACTTGCGAGGTGTTTATAATGGTCCTTTAGGCGTTGATATGATGATTGTTGCTGCAGAAGATGGTTTCATGCTTCACCCCGTAGTAGAGATTTAACTTGAGACGTACGATGGGGCATGTTGCCTTGTCTTTATCTAATTGGGAAGAACTCCATAATAGAATGATGCGAATAGATTATGATGGTTCTCATTATCATCTTCATATAGTTCACAAAGATAGATAATGTCTGTACTTGAATAATCGCTTATAGAAGAGTGTGTGAAGTCATATTAGGTCTTTATTTGTGATCTGTTAGCCTGCAACACAACTTGTGTTTACCCTCCGCACGAATGGTTTTAGCGCTCCGCACCATATGTGTTGGGCTGCAGATATCATTAAAAAGGAGGGATAAAAAGACCTCAACTGTCATTAATTATACTTTAGTAAGCTGTTAATGACAATTTTATATAGGAAATGTTTACCAAGAAATAGTGTTTAATAATAACATTCCCAAGATGTTGCGAACTTGTTTTTATTTACAAATTCAGACTTATTCAGCTATAAATAGCTGAATAAGACGTAGACGTTTGAACTTTTGTTCGTTACTCAGAAATGATAGGCTTAGTTGTAGATACATCCAGTAAGCCAAGCCAACAACTGCTAAGGCAAAGAATGTCATAACAATCTTCATTACTTTATTAAAAAAACCTTACGACGGCGTGCCGCTGATGAAGAAGGAGGTTTGATTCCTCCTGTCTGATAGTCGATGTGCTGATGTCTTGTCATGTTTTTAGAGTTTGTACGAGGATGTTTTATCGTGAATACTTACAACCTTCGTTTGTTAATATTTGTTTATCATAACTTCGGCAAAGATACAAAAACACGGATACAACCTAATGTATCCGTGATTTTCTTTAATTTTTCTTTTATTTTTAAAAGCGAAAAACTTAATTCTAAGTCAAACATTGAATAGTTTGGTTTACCCGTACTATTCATAGAACGATCATGAACATAAGAATAAATACCACTCAATGCAAGGTTTTTGGTGAACTCGTAGTCAAGTCCTAAGTCGTATTGTGTACGCTGCTTTTCAGCACCATCAGATGGCTGATACATATCGTAACGCGCTTTGGCATGTAGCTTGTTCGGAATAAGCGGTGCAATAACGAGTGCATAAACACCCTGAGCTTTGTCACCATCTGCGCTGAGATTACAATCTGATGCAGCTGCAGCATCGGTATTGCTCAACGCCTTTGCAAATGCATAACCTGTTGAATGAACATACTCAGAACGGATAGTCCAGTCTTTTACTTTGTATTCTCCAGACACGGCATAGCGTCGTTGTTGCAGACTACGTACACCTGAGTGTGTGGTGCCAGCTGCGTCTGTCCATGTTCCCTTGCGAGCATACGAACCAGTCCATCCGAACCAGCCCTAAGCGCATGCCTTCAACAGGCATTACCGCATACGCCACCAATGATATTCTTCTGTTGGTCAACATCTCTTACGTTGATACCTTGACCGTCGAATACACCTACCTGATAGTGAACAAGATTTCTACCTGCACCTGTCTTTAGGAAATCACCTTGAATCTGTACACCAATGTCACGTCCATTAGATGGATGTGCACCTGCTCGGTCAGAGAAACTTGCTAATTTCTGAACACCTTGTGCTACACTCATAAATCCCTGGTCGATAGGATGGATAGGGTTGTCAAAAGTGAATGGATTCTTGAACTGTCCTGCTTTAACACGGAAGAAATCATACTTCTGCCATTCAATAAAGAGGTCGACTAATCGTGGTGATGCGCCCAATGTAGATGTGTTTCCGTTGAACTGTAACTGTGCTTTCCAAGCCCAATCTTCAAGGATACGACCATCAAGTGATACACGGCCCTAAGCGGAGGTTGAAACTATTTGACTTGTTGTTGTTCATACCATTGTATTGGTACTGAACGATACCGAAGCCAGACAATTTTACGTTATTAATCCACTTTGGTGCTTCCTGTGCTTTACCGAGAAGTGAGCATAGCATCATTGCTGATAGGATAATTGTTTTTCTCATAACTCTATGAATTTAGGTAATGATAATATTTTAGGTTGATAACTCGGCTATTGATGATGCAAAGATAGTATTTTATCAAATAATAACAAAATATTATACTGCTTTTGTCGTGTCTTTTCTTGGTTAGAGTTTGAAGATAAGGATTTCCTATATATATTAAGGTGAAATTACCCACTATGTCAGTCGCTGTAAAGGATAATTCCTTTGGCTGGGATAGTGGGCAATCTTTAAATATGTAGTTTACTGTCTTTTATCGTTTCTCCAATAAGACAACGTTCTCAACATGTGGTGTATGTGGGAACATGTCTACAGGTTGGACGGCAGAAACTTTATAGTCTGCATCGAGCAGAGCAAGGTCGCGTGCCTGTGTTGCAGGGTTACAACTAACGTAAACAATTCGCTTCGGACTTGCTCCGAGTATAACGTTCACAACGTCTGGATGCATACCTGCACGTGGAGGGTCTGTGATGATAACGTCCGGACGTCCATGCTCACTGATAAAGTCTTCGGTCAGAATGTCTTTCATGTCACCTGCATAGAAAAGCGTGTTATCAATCTTATTAACCTCAGAGTTTACTTTTGCATCCTCTATAGCCTCAGGAACATATTCTATACCAATTACTTTCTGAGCTTTCTTTGCTACGAAATTAGCAATTGTACCCGTACCTGTATAGAGGTCATATACAAGTTCGTTACCTGTAAGATTGGCAAATTCGCGTGCAACAGAATAGAGGTGATATGCCTGTTCGGTATTGGTCTGGTAGAAACTCTTTGGTCCCACCTTGAATCTTAAGTCTTCCATCGTTTCAAAGATATGATCATTACCTTTGAAAAGTGTCAGTTCAAGGTCGTTGAATGTATCGTTACCTTTCTGATTATCAACGTAGAAGAGCGAAGAAATTTGTGGAAAACGGTCTGCAATATGCTGCATTAATGCCTTTGCACGCTCATCGTCTCCCTCCTCATCATAGTGGAACTGTACAAGTACCATCCATTCGCCTGTATTAGAGTTGCGCACCATAATATCTCGCAATAAACCATGTTGTGCACGAATATCGTAGAACTTCATCCCAGTAGAGAATGCATAGTCGCGTATAGCCTTGCGAATCTCGTTGCAGAGGTCGTCCATCAACCAGCATTTCTCTATAGGATATACCTTGTCGAAGGCCCCTGTAATATGGAAGCCAATGGCTCCTTCAGCCAAGCCTACGCCTTCTGGCAGAACTTTTAACTCTTCTTCTGTATACCAACGCTTATTAGCACAACCAAATTCGAGCTTATTGCGATATTCCTTGGTGTGTGTACTGAACCCATGATTGGGCGAAACTCAGGGAGCTCAACCTTACCGATACGACTCAGTTGATCATATACTTGTTGTTGCTTTGCCTTCAACTGTTCTTCGTAAGGAAGGTTTTGCCACTTACATCCACCACAGATACCAAAGTGTTCACACATAGGTTCCTGACGTATAGCGCTTTTACTGATGAATCGAACGACTGTAGCTTCACAATAGCTACGCTTCTTCTTGCGCACCTGAAGGTCAACTACGTCCCCAGGTACAACAAAAGGAACAAAAATAACTTTATCATCAACATGTGCAACACATTTACCTTCGGCTGCCACAGCTTCTATTGTGACATTCTCCAGAATGGGTAATGGCTTTCTTTTTCTACTCATAATCTGTTTTGTATTTCGCTGCAAAGTTACTAAATTTTTCCCGTTTGTAGTCTGCTTGATAGTTTTTATCAAGTCTGTGTTCGCTAACAAAGCAAAAATGTAAGGTGAAGATAGCAATTTTTATAGAAAAGTTTGTTACTTTACCTATTTATTGGTATATTTGCACTATAGAAATAACTAAAATTCATTATCATTTTTAACTTATGAGCGAAAAGAGTTTATACCTTTGGTAATGGTAAGGCTGAGGGTAAGGCTGATATGAGAAATCTCCTTGGTGGCAAGGGGTGCCAATCTGGCTGAGATGAGATCTCATCGGTGTACCTGTTCCTCCAGGTTTCACAATTACCACTGACGTATGTACTGAGTATTATGAGAAAGGTAAAGAGACTGTAGTAGGCTTGCTGAAGGCAGAAGTAGAGAATAGTGTTAAGCATGTAGAAAGCTTGATGAATTCAACCTTTGGCGATCCAGCTAACCCTCTCTTGATGAGTGTACGTTCTGGTGCACGTGCTTCTATGCCAGGTATGATGGATACAATCCTTAACCTTGGTCTTAATGACGCAGTAGTTGCTGGATTGATTGAGAAGACGGGTAACGAGCGTTTTGCTTACGATAGTTACCGTCGTTTTGTACAGATGTATGGTGATGTTGTTTTGGGCATGAAGCCTGTAAACAAGGAAGATATTGATCCATTTGAGGCAATTATCCAGAAGGTTAAGGCTGAGCGTGGCATTAAACTCGACAGCGAAATGACTGTTGAAGACTTGAAGCAGCTTGTTGCTCTCTTCAAAAAGGCTATCAAGGAGCAGACTGGTAAGGACTTCCCAGATGATCCAATGGAGCAGTTGTGGGGTGCTATTTGTGCTGTGTTCGATTCATGGATGAACGAGCGTGCTATCCTTTACCGTAAGATGGAGGGTATTCCACAAGAGTGGGGTACAGCAGTAACTGTTCAGGCTATGGTATTCGGTAACATGGGTGAGTCATCTGCAACAGGTGTTTGCTTCTCTCGTGATGCTGGTACTGGTGAGAACCTCTTCAATGGTGAGTATCTTATCAATGCACAGGGTGAGGATGTTGTTGCAGGTATCCGTACTCCACAGCAGATTACAAAAGAAGGCTCACTCCGCTGGGCTGCACAGCAAAATATTGACGAAGAGACTCGTGCAACTAAATATCCTTCAATGGAAGAGGCTATGCCTGAGTTGTACAAGCAGCTCTATGCACTCCAAGATAAGTTGGAGAAGCACTACCATGATATGCAGGATATGGAGTTTACAGTACAAGAAGGTAAGCTTTGGTTCCTCCAGACTCGTAATGGTAAGCGTACAGGTACTGCAATGGTTAAGATTGCTATGGACCTGCTTCATGAAGGTGAGATTGATGAGAAGACAGCGCTTATGCGTTGTGAACCAAACAAACTCGACGAACTTCTCCACCCAGTATTCGATAAGGAGGCATTGGCTCAGGCACATGTGTTGACACGTGGTTTGCCAGCTTCTCCAGGTGCTGCAAGTGGTCAGGTTGTATTCTTCGCTGACGATGCTACAAGGTGGCATGAGGATGGTCGTCAGGTTATCATGGTTCGTATTGAAACATCTCCAGAGGACCTCGCTGGTATGTCTGCTGCTGAGGGTATCTTGACAGCTCGTGGTGGTATGACTTCACACGCTGCCGTTGTTGCTCGTGGTATGGGTAAGTGCTGTGTCAGTGGTGCTGGTGCAATCATGGTCGACTATAAGGCGCGTACCTTAGAGATTGATGGAACTATTATCCGTGAGGGTGACTATATTTCTTTGAATGGTTCAACAGGTGAAGTTTATCTCGGTGAGGTTAAGACTCGTCCAGCTGAGGTAACAGGTGACTTCGCTGAGCTGATGGATCTTTGTAAGAAGTATAGCAAGTTGGTTGTTCGTACCAACGCTGATACTCCACATGATGCAGAAGTAGCAAGCAACTTCGGTGCTGTTGGTATCGGCCTTTGTCGTACAGAACATATGTTCTTCGAGAATGAGAAGATTAAGGCTATGCGTGAGATGATTCTCGCAAACACTACTGAGGAGCGTGAAAGAGCACTTGACAAGCTCTTGCCTTATCAGAAGCAGGACTTCTATGGTATCTTGAAGTGTATGGACGGTATGCCAGTTAACATTCGTCTGCTCGATCCTCCTTTGCATGAGTTCGTTCCACATGACCTTAAGGGACAGGAAGTCATGGCTGAAGAGATGGGCGTTAGCGTTCAGTTTATTCAAGTCGTGTAAGTGCACTCTCTGAGAGCAACCCAATGTTGGGTCTTCGTGGTTGCCGTTTGGGTAACACATTCCCTGAGATTACTGCAATGCAGACTAAGGCTATCCTCGGTGCTGCAGTTCAGTTGAAGAAGGAAGGCTTCAATCCTAAGCCAGAGATTATGGTACCATTGGTCGGTATTGTTAATGAGCTGGATATTCAAGAGAATATTATTCGCAAGACTGCAAATAAACTCTTCAAGAAGGAAGGCGTTGAGGTTGAATTCAAGGTGGGTACGATGATTGAGATTCCTCGTGCTGCTTTGACAGCTGATGTTATTGCACAGAAGGCTGAATACTTTAGCTTCGGTACAAATGACTTGACTCAGATGACCTTCGGTTATAGCCGTGACGACATCGCAAGCTTCTTGCCAAGCTACTTAGAGAAGAAGATTCTTGATGTTGACCCATTCCAGGTTCTCGACCAGAAGGGTGTTGGTCAGTTAATTCAAATGGGCGTTGAGAAGGGTCGCAAGACTCGCAAGAACCTCAAGTGTGGTATCTGTGGTGAGCATGGTGGTGAGCCAAGTTCTGTTAAGTTCTGCCATCGTGTAGGTCTTAACTACGTTAGTTGTTCTCCATTCCGCGTGCCTATCGCAAGACTTGCTGCGGCGCAGGCAGCAGTGGAAGAAATGAAGTAATTTCTTAGAAATATATTTTTTAGGCGGTATACCATGTTTTTACGTAGGTATACCGCCTATTTTTTATATTTTATAAATGTATATCCAAAAGAGGTAGAGTCTTTACCTTTCGCTCTCACTTCTAATTTACTAAGTTCTTTACAACAATCTTACTTTATACCAATATGCAATTTATTAAATCAGCGTTTATAGCACTTGCGTTGTTCTCTACGATAGGAGGAACGAATGCTTCTACAAAGAAAAATACGAATATTCTGTCTGGAACGGTTTACATTTGTACGGGTCCAAAGGCAAGAAAGTATCATTCAAGCTCAAATTGCCGTGGTCTTAATAGATGTTCTGGCAGTATAAAAAGCCTTTCTGTGAGTGCAGCAAAGTCAAAAGGCTTTAGTCCATGCAGGATTTGTTATAGATAATTTGTTTATAAACTATGTTTTAAAACATAGCAAGAAGTATGCAATATGCAGTCTTGAACCTTTATTGTTAAGTGTAAAGCAACGCCTTTTATATTCGTTCTCTACTTTTTACAGCTTCTTTTTACTATGAGTAGAAAGGCTATAGTGCTATACACTATGTTTAATTTATGAATAAATTATTTTTACGCGAGAAGAAATATTAATCTTACTAATGTAAGAGTTGGGTACGTCTAATAATCCTGTTTATATGTTGTTCTTTGAGAAATGAAAAAGTTGTTTTCTCTTTTAAAAATGTAACGATATAACTATAGTATTTTTAATTTCATTTTGCTGTCACTTTTAACACTTTGTGCAAACGTGCTACAAATCAGCAGGTTATAAGCTATTCTCTTGTGACACGAGTGACAGGAACTTTCATTTTGAGGATTTCTTTCATTGTAGAAAAATAGGGATATTATAATGAATGTGAGAAATAGCGTATTCTGAGGCGGACTCGTTCTTGACAGTAAGGAGTTTGGAACTGTTTTCACAGTGACGGCACATCTTATTTTTTTCTCCATAGTGGATAAACCACAATAACCATTTTTATCATGTCATATCATCGTGCGGATACTTAGCACCAATGGTGCGGACGGTGAACACCAACAGTGCGGACGGTTATGACACGTAGAATCACTAAAGATAAGAAAACATGTTGGTCGCGAAGAAGCCTAAAGGAGAACAGAAGTTTACGTCATAAAGATGTATAGTAGTATCACTTGAAATGTCCGATGAAACAAAAAAGGAGTGTGCCAAATGACACACTCCCTTTTTATATTAGTTTCTAAATACTAAGCCTTCACCGAAGCTGTCGATGATGACAGGCTTGTCACGGTTGACTGTACCTGCAAGCAATGACTTACTGAGGTCGTTCAATACGTAACGCTGGATAGCTCTCTTGACAGGACGCGCACCAAACTCTGGGTCGTAGCCAACATCTGAAAGATAGTTGATGGCTGGGTCAGTCCACTGAAGTTCAATACCCTGTGGCTCTAACATATCCTTAACTCTCTCAAGTTGCAGACGAACAACACCACCAATCTGCTCTTTTGTCAATGGCAAGAACATGATAGTCTCGTCGATACGGTTGAGGAACTCAGGACGAATCGTCTTCTTCAACATGTCCATTACTGCAACTTTTGCCTTATCGATTACCTCCTCACGGTTAGTATCGTTAAGATGTTCAAACTGTTGCTGGATGTATTGTGAACCAAGATTAGACGTCATGATGATAATCGTATTCTTGAAGTTCACTGTTCGTCCCTTATTGTCTGTCAGATGACCATCGTCCAACACCTGCAGAAGGATGTTGAATACGTCAGGATGTGCCTTCTCAATCTCATCAAAGAGTACGACAGAGTAAGGCTTGCGGCGTACAGCCTCAGTCAACTGACCACCCTCATCATAGCCTACATATCCTGGAGGCGCACCGATGAGTCGAGTTACACTGAACTTCTCTTGATACTCACTCATATCAATTCGCGTCATCATAGACTCGTCATTGAAGAGATAATCAGCCAATGCTTTTGCCAACTCAGTTTTACCGGTACCCGTTGTACCTAAGAAGATGAAGGAAGCAATAGGTTTCTTCGGATCTTGCAAGCCCGCACGTGAACGACGAACAGCGTCTGCTACAGCTGTGATAGCCTCATCTTGTCCGATGACACGTTTGTGTAGTTCATCCTCCAAGTGGAGTAGTTTATCCTTCTCACTCTGTAACATTCGTGTGACAGGAATGCCCGTCCAACGGCTCACAACTTCAGCGATATCATCTGCTGTAACCTCCTCGCGCACCATTGCTTGCCCATCTTGTGTGGTTTGCAACTGTTGTTGGATGTTCTTGATATCGTCTTCTAATTGCTTTAGTCGTGAGTATCTAATCTCGGCAACACGCTCGTAATTACCCTCACGTTCGGCACGGTCAGCCTCATATTTGAGCTGCTCAATCTCTTGTTTGTCCTGCTGAATCTTATTCACCAGTCCACGTTCACCCTCCCACTTTGCGCGGAATCCATGTTCCTGCTCTTTGAGTTCAGCAATCTCCTTGTCGAGTTGAGCAATTTTCTCTGTGTCGTTCTCGCGCTTAATAGCCTCACGCTCAATTTCAAGCTGCTTCAATCTACGACTGATTTCATCCAACTCCTCTGGTACAGAGTCACGTTCCATACGCAGTTTTGCAGCAGCCTCATCCATCAAGTCGATAGCCTTATCAGGTAAGAAACGGTCTGATATATACCGCTCAGAAAGCTTTACAGCTGCGATACAAGCATCGTCCTGAATACGTACCTTGTGATGATTCTCATAACGTTCCTTCAATCCACGAAGGATAGAGATAGCATCCAACTCGTCTGGTTCATCTACTAATACGGTTTGGAAACGACGCTCAAGCGCCTTATCTTTCTCAAAATACTTCTGATATTCATTCAGTGTTGTTGCACCGATAGCTCTCAATTCGCCACGTGCTAAGGCTGGTTTAAGGATATTGCAGCATCCATAGCACCTTCGCCACCACCTGCACCAACCAATGTGTGAATCTCGTCAATGAAGAGAATGATGTTACCATCAGCCTGCATCACTTCCTTAACAACACTCTTAAGACGCTCCTCGAACTCACCTTTATACTTAGCACCAGCCAACATCGCACCCATATCCAATGAATAGAGTTGCTTGTCCTTTAAGTTTTCTGGCACATCACCACGAACGATTCTCTCTGCTAAGCCCTCAACGATAGCTGTCTTACCAGTACCTGGCTCACCAATGAGAATAGGGTTGTTCTTTGTACGACGAGATAGAATCTGTAATACTCTACGAATCTCCTCATCACGACCAATCACTGGGTCGAGTTTTCCTGCACGTGCATCCTCGATAAGGTTGCGTGCATATTTCTGTAATGACTGATAGTTCTCGTCACCACTTTGCGACTGTACCTTCTGACCTTGTCTAAGATCATTGATAGCAGCTGTCATTTCCTTCTCTGTACAACCCGCATCTTTCAATATACGGCTTGCGGTTGAGTTCACAGCAAGTAGGGCGAGCAGCATCGGTTCGATACTAACGAATTCATCACCCATCTTCTGGGAGGTCTCTATTGTACGCTGCATCACCTGATTTGTTTCAGAAGAGAGGTAAGGTTCACCACCAGATACTTTTGGTAAGTGGCTCATCTCATTCTGAATGGCACTCTCCACAGCTTGTGCATTGACGCCAATTTTCTGGAAGACGTAATTTATTACGTCCTTTCCTTTATCCATTACACCAGCTAATATGTGTACTGGCTCAATGGTCTGCTGTCCATTTCGCTGTGCAATGTTTATCGCACTCTGAACAGCTTCTTGTGCTTTGATTGTAAATTTCTCAAATGTCATATTCAAATCTCCTTCCTATAGCTCTTACACCTTTATAATAGGTTTCGGAACTTGTTCTTATTTTTTGTTTCTATTGCCTATATCTCAAACCTTGTGCCTATAGGTGTTTTATGTCAAATTGTCGCTTGTTTTAGACAAATTGTCAGTTGTTCGATTTTGGAAAAGGGAGGGGAAAGAGGTTGGAAACGTACTTTTCAATGTTCAGTTCTCTTGGTGTTTACAGCATATAAATGCACAGATATAAATAAGTAAGCCCCAAAGAATATAGAAAACCCTTTCGTAAGGCATCTCCGTTTGTTCCATCCAAAGATAAATATAGTAGAGTAAGGACAACAGAGTAATTATAAGGAAGGCATATTTCCTTGTTTTACTTATTCCGTATACTGAGAATGAAACTATAAAACTAATAACATAGAGTAGGGTGCTATAAAGGTACAGAATACCAGTCCCAACATCGTGTCCATTCCTACAGGTGCCTTGTACAACACTAACCCCAAGGATATAAATGAATGTTAATGTAGATATTAATATGCCTTTACTAAGTTTATTCATTAGTTTGATTGTTTTTATTTTTCAAGTTCTCTTTCATTTTACCGTATATAAGCGCATAGATATAAACGAGTTTGCCCAAATAATATAGTAAAGCCTTTTATAAGCTATATCTGTATGTTGCATTCAAAGATAAAAGAAAGATATAATAACAGTCAGAAGACTGAATCTATTGTTTATTATTTCTTACGTAAGCTTCACTGTTACTGGGGTTACTTTTTTGATAATAAACGGTGATAGTGTCACCAATATGCAAACTTTCATATTCTCCATATTGTTTACCCCTACCTTCATAGGTCTTCTGATCTACGTTATATGAATAGGAGTAGTAAGGAGTTGCACGAATTTTATAAAGCCTATTGACTACACCTTTAGTGTAAGCTGGGTTCTCAGCAATCTTGCTACTCTTCCATACATGCCATAAAGAGATTCCTAACAGTGCGATAACAAGATAGGCCATTGAGCGTTGATGCTTTCTTTTCATTTGTCAGATTGAGCATTATTATTCAACTTCTCCTTCATATAGTTATGAAGGCGATGTGTAAACTCATAGTTTTTCAGTCCCCATTTGGGTGCTATGAGGAGGTCAGGAGGGCTCTGGCTGACAAAGCGTTCGAGTACAAGGTCGGGGCGGAGAAGGCTAATGTAATCTGCTATGAGCTTGATATACTCTTCAACCGTATAAAGGTGAAATGGCTTTTCAGCGTACATCTTTGCAAGCCGAGTTCCACGAATAATCTGTAACTGATGAATCTTCAATGTCGTTAATGGAAGAGAAGAGATGATTGGAGCTTGTCTTAAACTCTCTTTTGCATCTTCACCAGGTAGTCCGAGAATGATATGTGCACCGACACGGATACCACGTCGGGCAGTCTCTTCTATAGCTTTACGTGCACAAGCAAAGTCATGCCCGCGATTAACCAGTCGTAATGTCTCATCATTGCAGGTTTCCACACCATACTCAACGATGAGGAATGTGCGGCGATTCAGTTCTTCAAAGTAGTCTAAGAGGTCATCATTGATACAGTCGGGACGCGTACCGATAACGAGTCCGACTACATCTTCTACAGCAAGTGCTTCCTCATAGAGCTTTTTAATATGCTCATTAGTGCCGTAAGTGTTGGTATAAGCCTGGAAATAAGCAAGATATTTCATTTCAGGATACTTGCCAGAAAAGAATCGTTTGCCATCCTCAAGCTGCTGGGTTACACTCTTTCCATTATCGCAATAGGCAGGGTTGAACGTCTGGTTGTTACAGTAAAAACAACCGCCACGCCCAATCCTACCATCTCGGTTAGGACAGGTAAAGCCAGCATTAACTGATATCTTTTGTACTTTATAAGGGAACTGAGAGCGCAACCAGTTCCCGAAATCGCAATAATATTGTTCCATTCTTTTGCAAATATACGGAATATTTTATATTTTTGTGCTGTTAAAACTTGAATTTATGAAACGTATATTACTTCTGTGTGTAACAATGCTAACCGTACTTCAGTTGATGGCTGGAGAACCTATCTCTTTGAAAGACATTACTAATGGTGCTTTTGCAACTAAGCGTATCTCGGGTGTTAACCCTTTAAAAGGAACTTCTGAGTATGCACAAATCTCGTCTGATGGTCGTCAGGTAGTTAAGTATTCTTTTAAAACAGGTAGCTCTACAGGGGTTATCTTTGACCTCGCTGATGCCAAGGGTGAACAATTAAAATCCTTTGATGATTATCAGATCTCGTCTAATGGAAGTCGACTGTTATTACAAACGAATACAAATCGTATCTATCGTCGTTCGTTTACAGCAGACTTTTATCTCTATGATGTAAAGACAAAACAGTTAAAGAAACTGTCAAAAGATGGCTCTGAGCAGATTCCTACTTTCTCTCCAGATGGTCGTCAGATTGCTTATGTTCATCAGAATAATATCTATATTACAGATGGAGAGAGCGTAAAGCAGGTTACAACGGATGGCGAGTTCAATAAGGTAATCAATGGTTTGCCTGACTGGGTTAACGAAGAGGAGTTCGGCTTAATAATGCACTTGCTTGGAGTGCAGATAGTAAGACGCTAAGTTGGATTAGATATGACGAGAGTGAGGTAAAGAGTTATACTCTACAGTTTTACAAAGGTTCTCACCCTGCATATGATATGTTTGATATTTATCCTGGTGATTACAGCTACAAATATCCTAAGGCTGGCGAGGCAAACTCAAAAGTTAGTGCATGGTCTTATAGCTTGAGTGATGGTGCTGTGCGTAAATATGATTTACCATTAGCTACAGATGGCTATATTCCACGCATAAAGTCTACCTTTGATGCCAATAGAATTATCCTCTATACAATGAATCGTCATCAGGACGTGTTGAACCTCTATGCTGCTAACCCTCTGACAGGTACATGTAATCTACTGATAAAGGAAAGTGTACCTAAGTATGTGAAGGAAGAAGCTATGGAGGGTATTAGCATCATGAAGGATTATATTCTTGTTCCTTCTGACCGTGATGGCTATATGCACCTTTACTTATATAATAAGGATGGTAAAGCTTTTACGTCAGATTGATAAGGGGAACTATGACGTAACTGAAATCTATGGATATGATGAGAAGACTGGAAATACCTACTTCCAAGCAGCAGCACGTAAGCCAATGCAGCGTGAGATATATGTTGCAGACAAGTCGGGTAAGTTGACTTGTCTTTCTGCTCGTGCGGGATGGAATGTTGCTTCGTTCTCTGGTGATTATAAGTATTTCCTCAATACATGGAGCGATAGCAATCATCCATACGTATTTGCTATCTATGATAACAAAGGTAAGGAGATACGTGAGGTGCTTAATAATAATGAACTGCAGGCAAAGTTGGCAAAGTATGGCAACACTGGTGTTGAGTTCTTTACATTTACAACCTCTGAAGGTGTGAAACTTAATGGCTGGATGGTGAAGCCTGCTAACTTCGATGCAACAAAGAAGTATCCTGTAATTATGCACCAGTATAGTGGTCCGGGTAGTCAGCAGGTTGTCGACAACTGGGGCGTTGGGTCTATGGGTAGTGGGGCAATGTTTGACTACTACTTAACACAAAAGGGCTATATCGTTGTTACTGTAGATGGTCGTGGTACTGGTGCGCGTGGTGCAGAGTTTGAGAAGTGTACTTATTTGAAGCTTGGCGATTTGGAATCAAAGGATCAGACAGAAACTGCATTGTGGTTGGGCAAGCAAAGCTATGTCGATGCTTCGCGTATTGGAATATGGGGTTGGAGCTTTGGAGGCTTCAATACATTGATGAGTATGAGCGAGGGACGCAATGCGTTCAAGGCAGGTGTAGCTATTGCTCCACCAACGAACTGGCGCTATTATGACTCTGTTTATACTGAGCGTTATATGCGTACACCACAGGAGAATGCTGCTGGTTATGCTATTAATCCAATCAATAGAGCAGAGAAGCTTCATGGTAAACTCTTAATATGTCATGGTCTAACGGACGATAACGTACATCCGCAGAATGCCTTTGAGTATTCTGAGGCTTTGGTTCAAGCTGATAAGGACTTCAAAGAGAATCTTTATACCAATCGTAACCATGGTATTTATGGTGGTAACACACGTAATCATCTTCTGAGACAGGTCACTGAATGGTTTATCGAGAACCTGTAATAGGCGCTGATAAAAGAATTGTGCTGTTTGCTAAGCACCCTTATGTATAAATGAACCATGCGTGTCTTACTACATATTATGATGATGACAAGGGGCTTTTAATTCATCTTTTACTGATGTGTTAATGCTCAACACATAGTGTGCGGATGCTTAACACGTCATGTGCGGATGGTAAACACCAATGGTGTTGAGTACTTAGTGTAGTGCAATATGATATTATCAGGGAACAAATTGTTGGTAGAAAGGAGTTGTTCTATCAGATAACCGTAAATCAAAGGTGATGTCGTATGGACGAATATATTATTCAAAGTTCTATCAGATAGCACTAAAAAATAAAAAACTCGGGCACTGAATTGATATAATCAGTGTCCGAGTTTTTATTTATAATTGTCTTCAGTTTGCTCTTTAACCAAAGAGACGCTCAAAGAAGCCTTTCTTTTTAGGCTTTCTTCGCTTGTAGCTGCCTCGAGGTGTGTAGAATCAGCTTTCTCAGAGATTGTTTCCTTCTTAACAGCAGAATTATCTGCAGGGATGTCTTTACCCTCGATGATACCCGCAGTACCCCACTGTGCAGCAAGTATTGTAGCATCCTTGCGAGCCGTATCCTCGTCAATTTCATATTGACCGCAGATTAACTCTACGAGGTTATCTACTGTAAAAGAATCCATCTTCTGCACCTCTTCCCATAAGTATGCAGAACTTTCGTTCATAGATATAATATTGCTGAAGTCAATATTCTCATCTCCTTCTGCAACGATAATATGTTCTCCGCATACTTCACGGAGGTTGAAGCCATTCTTTACTTTCATTCTTATTGATAGTTTATATTATTATCTTTCTTTTTATATTCCATTAAATGGTGCCAAAGATAGGAATCCAGATACGTCTGTAAATACCTAATAAATATCTTCGGATAGGAAGAAGTCGAGTCCAAATAAAGCTATATGACTTCCATTTCCAAGCATTTGTAGCATCCATCTTATTTCGTCCTTTACGGTAAAAACCAATGACTGCTCCAACAATATTCTCTTTCTTACAATGCTCAACACCAAGGTTGCCATCACCGCGTAAGGTAACGTTGTCACCTTCTATGCTGTCAATACGATGTAAGACGAAGTGTCGTGGTGTTATCTCCGCTAAGACTGGGTCGCCAACTTTTATTATGGAAGGCTTGACAAGCAAAGCTTTGTCACGGTCGTTTTCAAGGAAAGGACGCATAGAATAGCCACGAAGGCGTAACGTAACAGTATGTCCTTCATTTAACATCTTGACAACTTCTGGTAGAAACTCTGCATTCGCAAACTGGATTTCAGAAGTCGTAAGTACTGTTTTTGACATAAGTTTTATCTTTTCGTTACGGTTTGATAGCACACTTCTGCTGCTTCTTGATTAGGCAAGCAATGTAACGTAAATATCCTCCCAGCTTCTACAATCTTTGTGATAGTATCACAAACGCCATTGTAAATGTCTGAATCCCACTTCATGCTGGAGCAAGAGGGGAGTAGTGAAGCAAATGCTGCAATAGGATTGGGCTTCTCAACAGAGTTTGTTGTAGCGCGGTCAATACGTGTAATAGCACCTAAACGAGCCTTGACATTGCGATAGCATGGTGTCTTACCACTCCATGGGCTACCATATATCCATGTTTCTCCATCAATGATTCTCACGATAGGATTGTCATCGTTCATGAGGTCACTGCCTGGAATATAGCGTAGCCACATACTAACCTGGGTTGACTTACCTGTTCCGCTCTTGGCAATGAAGGCATAGCCATAGCCATTGTTACGAACAAGAGATGCGTGAATCAGCAAGGTTTTCTTATGTGCACCAGCAAAGGCAAAGATAAGCATCAATGCATTATTAAGTCCAAATGTGCGCATATTCTTGTTGCCATTGAGTGCACAACGACAGTCAGAGAAGTCTTTATTACTCTGTAGCAGACAACAATCAGAGCCATTAATGTCCTTGATAATATACTGATAGCTACCATCATCAACACGATCAACAATGGTATCACCATTTCCTGTATCGAAAGCACGGATACGTTGTCTCCTTTCCTTTGGAACAGGTCGAAGCGTATCGTCAACCGTTAAGCGGAAAAAGATATTCTCTGAAACCTCTTTGATTCTGAAAGGTTCAAACGAACTTAGCAAGTGCATTCCGTTGACATCAGTCTCACGGAATATAATCTGTATATCAAAGTCTGCTATTCTGAAGTTATTTATTTCCATCTTTAGAGGCTCTGCTTACTTTGACTTTGTGGTTTTAGTATTCACTTGTGTCTCTTCGTTTGAAGTATAGTTGTCTGGTGTTATAGTCTTATAGCTGAACTCTGCATCAGAGATAGACTTAACTATATATTTCTTCTTACCCTTTTCGTATTTATTTCAAAGCTGTGAACTGTTTCATAGCTTTATTCTCATTCTCAGCATACATCGTAACGCAAGTCGGATAGCTTACCAAACCATTGTTCTGAAGGTAATAACGGAGTTGATATGAGTAGTCTTCACGATTAGCAAGGAACTTAGTACGGTCGTTTGCAAGGTAGGCATCCACCTTCTGAATATTGGTCATATAAACCGTTGAATCATTAAAAGAGGCTGCAAAACCAAACATATATACCTTTGCAGGCTTGTATCCTTTTGCGTTACTACTATTTACCCATCCCAGCAGGAGTACTGCTATAATTAATACCTGACGTAATTTCATCTTAAATTAATATCTTACAATGTTAATGTTATTGTCCTAAATAAGCCTTCAAAACCTTGCTATTGGATAGTTGGCGTAGGCGTCTTATTGCTTTTTCTTTAATCTGTCTTACCCGTTCACGTGTGAGATTATATTTACTTCCTATCTCTTCCAATGTCATTTCACGTTGGTTAATTCCGAAGTAAGCCTCTATAACCACCTTCTCTCTATCCTCAAGAATCTGTAAGCTCTTCCAATTTCTTCCCGTAGACTCTCTTCAACCAACTCTTTATCAGTTGATGGTGTGTTATCATTAGGAATAACGTCAAGTAAGCTACTTTGCTCGTCGTCATAGAATGGAGCATCTACCGAGACATGACGTGAATTAACTTTCATTGCATCAACAATCTTGTCTTCTGGTATATCAGTGTTCTGTGCTATCTCATCAATACTCGGACGGCGTTCGTTCTCTTGTTCAAACTGTGTCAATATCTTATTGATTTTATTGACAGAGCTTACTTGATTTAGTGGTAATCTGATGATACGACTTTGTTCTGCTATTGCTTGCAAGATACTTTGTCTTATCCACCATACAGCGTATGAGATAAACTTGAAGCCGCGTGTTTCATCAAACTTCTCTGCTGCTTTGATTAATCCTACATTACCTTCGTTAATAAGATCGGGCAGAGAAAGCCCCTGATTTTGATATTGCTTTGCAACTGAGACAACGAAGCGCAGGTTAGCTTTGGTCAGACGTTCTAAAGCTTTTCGATCACCGTTTCGAATCTTTTGAGCAAGCTCAACTTCTTCTTCAATACTGATCATTTCTTCGTGACCGATTTCCTGCAGATACTTATCGAGAGAAGCACTCTCACGATTCGTAATCGATTTGGTGATTTTCAATTGTCTCATGTGCTTAGCATTATTTTAAGTGATGGCAAATTTACACAAATTCAATGAGTTAAACAAATAAAAAAGTAAAAAACTCACATAAGAATCTATAATGATTTTGTGTTGTGCATTAGGTTTTTGGTCTTTTAACGGTTTCTTGTTGACCGATAGGAGTATAATGGTTTGTAATGACTGTATATTCTCTTAATGTTCATACACTGTCTTTTAGTTTGATAAAAGGAGGACTAATTTGAATCCATAATGGCTCTTATGTTGTGTTTATTGAACAAAAAGAGGGTCCCCACAAGTTCAATGTATAGATTGATAAAAGAATAATATTAATCCACTTACATGGTATGACTACCCCCAATCAGATGGTTTTATAAAGGCGGAAAGACTACATGATAAATGTAATTAGGGTCTGATGTCTATCTGTATTCTACAAACAATTTATTCCCTTACTTGTTGAAGTTTGTAAACTATTTTCAGATGACTTGAAACCAATATATGCTCTTTTGGCTTCTTAAAGACGCCTAATTGACTTGCAAAGGATGCCCTTTAAGACCCTTACTAACGCCCTTTTGAAGTCCTATTAAGCACCTTTTGATTTGCTGATTTATAACTGATTGATATACTGTTGGTTATAAAGTCGCTTTTTATATGTGTTTTTGCCGTTGTTTATAGATGTTTTACTTGTTATTATGTAATGATTTTTCAAGGTATTGCTTGTCAAAAAGTAATCCCCCATTCTTGTATCTAAAACCAAGAATGGGGGAATTCTTATTTTGTCAGCTTTTCAGCTGAAAGTTATCTGTCGTTAATCAGCAAGAGGAATAGCGAAGTAAGCCTTCTTACCGGTTGGGTAAATACCCTGAACGTAGAGAACTGGGTCCTTGCTGGTAGATGCCTTCTTAACAATATTCTGCAAGTCGTCAATGTTCTTCACCATGGTCTCGTTTACATTCTGAATGATGAAGCCACGATTGATTCCAGCAGCCTTCAATGCACCATTGTTAACCTTCAGTACTTCAAGACCATAGTTGATATTCAACTGCTTCTTAAGGGCATCCTGTACTGGACGGAACTGACCACCAAGAACGTCGATATCAGCCTGCTCGATTACCTTTGTCGTACCCTGTGCATTTTTCAGTGTGATAGTCTTTGATATTTCTTTCTTATTGCGGATGAAAGTAACAGTTGCCTTATCGCCAGGACGCTTGCTGTTGAGTGCCTGCTGAAGCTCAGACATACGTGTCACCTTCTGTCCGTCAAACTTAGTGATAACATCACCCTTTGCCAAACCTAAGGCTGCACCATTTCCTTCTTCTGAAACCTCGCTAACGTAAACACCAGCATTTGTACCAAGGTCAACGTTCTTGCCTTCTTCTTTCTGAGCGTTGATGAAGTTCAGTACGTCACCACCTTGAATGCCGAGCATTACACACGTTGTACGCTACCATACTTCTTGATATCATCAACAACCTTATTCATTATTGATGTTGGGATAGCAAAACCATAACCACTATATGCACCTGTCTGTGAGTAGAGCATAGCGTTGATACCTACTAACTCACCTTGAGTGTTAACCAATGCACCACCAGAGTTACCCTGGTTGATGGCTGCGTCAGTCTGGATAAAGCTCTCGATACCATTGCGAGTAGCACCCAAACCACGTGACTTAGCACTTACGATACCAGCCGTTACAGTATTGTTGAGGTTGTAAGGGTTACCTACTGCAATTACCCATTCTCCAACTTTCAGCTTGTCTGAGTCGCCAATAGGAAGGGTAGGGAGGTTCGTTGCGTTTACCTTTAGCAGTGCGAGGTCAGTCTGCTTGTCAGTGCCAACGATGCGAGCAGAGAACTCACGGTTGTCATTCAGTGTGACTGTCAATTCATCAGCACCCTCAACAACGTGATTATTTGTTACGATATAACCATCAGGTGAGATGATAACACCGCTACCTGTAGCCTCCTTCTTAGGAGTCTGAACCTGCTGACGGCGTGAACCATTACCTTGGTTAGGATTTCCAGAAACCAAATGGGTCGAAGAAACCACCAAATGGGTCATCTTGAACATCAACGGTCTGTGTCTTAGAATTCTGTACATACTTAATGTGAACGACAGCTGGAAGAGCTTTCTCAGCTGCATATGTGAGGTCAACTGGCTGACCAGGAGCTACAACTGGTGCTTCTGCAGCATACACTTTGATGAAGGCGCCAGTAGAAAAGGCGAGGGCTGTAACACATGCCGCGCCTGCCAAATACTTTGATAAATTCTTCATATTCTTAATTATTTGTTCGTTAATTACTTTTTTTATGTGTCAAGCCGTCATTATTTGTAAATGTCTTGTTGACATATTCTGGAATGCAAATATAGGAGCAAATTTTGTAAAAACCGACAATTTGTCAGTTATCTTTATCCGATTTTAACAATTAAAATTTAACACTTAACGACTATTAATCTGATGTGATGTAAATTTTTGCATTTATTTATTTTTAGATAGTCGTTTGGTTTCTATTTGTTATCTTTTTGTTTTAGTAATTTGACAAAAATAAAAGGAAATGTGAGTCATCGTGTCATGTGGTTGATGTAATCTCGCTTTTTGAAGAGGGCTTTTGGTGAATGCGTTATTTAATATCTATAGCCACTTAAAAACTGCTGCGGAGACGCTAAAACTACTGTATGTTGGGATTATTTTTATGAAAAAGAAATAATTATGTTCACGAGTAGAAATATTTTTTTTCATGAAAAGAAATATTTATTGTCATGAAAATAATTTTGTGAAAGTGTACTCTAATGTTCGTAAAAGCATTGTTTTTACAATGTGTAAAAGTATAGGTATAATTAGGTGTAAAGTTAGCTTTAAGAATCTTGTTTATAGCTTGATATGCTATTATGTTGTTCTAATTATCTTAATGTCTATGTGTTTAGGTTCACACAATAACTTCTTTCAGTCTTTTTATACTATCTCTTTTCTTGGCTAAGTTTAGATTATCATTGAAATATTTTGGCTTTTCCATGTTTTCCATTATCTTTGCATTCTGATAAGGCAGTGTTCCGGCTCTGTCGCTGGCATCTGTAATGGATGCGAGAGGAAAGTCCGGGCAGCATAGGGCATCCTGCTTCCGAAAATAGAAGCTATTGGTGACAGTAGATGTAGGTAGAAGAAAATAACCGCCACGCAGTAATGTGTGGTAAGGGTGAGAAGGTGGTGTAAGAGACTACCAGCAGGCGGGTAATCGTCTGGCTGTGCCGTTCAGGAGCTGCAAGTTCATGTAAACCGTTGTTTGAGGGTAGCCCGCCCAAGCGCAAGCACAACGGAGGGTAGAATGCTTTAATTGCAAGGTGACTTGTAATATAGATAAATGACAGGCGTCTTCCTATTATCGAAAGATGAGGAAGAAACAGAACCCGGCTTATAGGAACACTGTTTTATTTTTCTTTCATATACGCCCATATTCTCACATTCTGTTTGGAATGATGGAGGAGAGTTGGGAGTTTTTTATTAATATAAAAATATTGGAAAATCATGAAAGATTTAGAAGAACAGTATGTAACTGTGTTGGATGATTTTCAACACACAGTAGAAAATAAAATCAGAAACCATAAAGACGAAGTGGGCTTTCCTCAGTTACCAGATAATGTTAGTGAGGAGGAGCTTTCTAATTATCTTTTTGATTACCAAGCGGCTTTGGACAGTGAGGGTACAGAGCGGTCACGTTATACTATAGCGGGTTTCCTTTTGTGCTTACCGATATTGATAATGTCGGCATTTCCAGACGATTCGCTTCCTTTTAAAGGAATACTGAATGTGTTGGCTGCTATCGGTGTCGGCTTGGTTCTCTTCCTTCTTTATAGGGTAATGATGAAGGTTTTAGTGCGTAACAAGATACGTCGTGCTAATCAAGACTATCCAGAGGCGAAGGCTTATGTAGACCGAGTTATGGATTTCAAGTAAGTTTATTAATGATTTAGTTGTAGTATGGAATTACCTGATTTTCAAAAGTATAAAGATAAGTTTACCCAGCAGGGTTTCTTTGATAAGATTCAACGTGTAGCAAAGCGTGCTGGTGCTAAGTTGGTATATGTGGCATTGATTTTGTATTATTTGATACAGAGTGATAAGGTGTCACTTAAGGATAAGACTATTATCATTGGTGCATTGGGTTATCTAATCTCACCGCTTGATGCTGTGCCTGATGCTATTCCTATTGCAGGACTATCAGACGACCTTGGTGTTTTGCTTTACGTATTAAATAAGGTGTGGTCTTCTGTTGATGATGATATGAAAAAGCAGGCACGCGAAAAGCTGTCAAAGTGGTTTGATGATGATGAGATGGAGGTAGCAGAAGATATCTTTACGGAAGATACTACTAATACTCCAGTGTGAAAAGTAGAATAAGTAGGAAAAGATGTGGCAGTATATTGTCTTAGCCATAGTGATTTTATCAGCTATAGGCTATGTGGTTTATCGTACGTGGCAATCGTTTCGAGCAGCAAGCGATCCATGTCATGGATGCTCGGGTTGTACCATTCATGATCAGTTAAAGAAAAAGCAGAAACTGGGAGGTCATAAGAAGCCTGCTTGTTGTAAATAGTTTCATCTAAGAAACCTATCAATAGGATTACTTGGGCTTAACTTTTTACTCGATGTCTGCGAAAGATTCTTGGCTTTTTACATGAAGAAGATTTTACGTAATCTTTATTGAAAAAAGTTTCTGAATTGTTTGGTAAAACCGAAATAATTGATTATCTTTGCACTCGCAAATCGCAATTATGATTTGCAATAAAATGGTGCTTGGGCCGGGAGGTTAGGCAATGGTCTGCAAAACCATGTAGAGCGGTTCGATTCCGCTAGGCACCTCAAAAGACTCTCAGTATTGGGAGTCTTTTTTTATTTCTATAACTTTGTCAGCACATCATTAGTAGGGTTTGCTTTTTCTTTCACAACAGAGTAATATGTAAATAGTTCTTTCTGCTTTAAATATAGTAGGTTGGGCGGAAGACTATATACTTTCCAAGTGATTAGTACTTGCCGCTCGCACCATGTGTGTTGAGCCTCCGCACGATATGTGTTTGCCCTTCGCATGTTTATAAAGAGGATTATTGTGTTCCATTCTCAATAAGGAGTGTAATGGGGCTTATGGATAAGCTTTATAGTCAATGTGGAGCCAGTTCCTTAATATTTTAACGAGCATGATTCTGTGATATAATGTTCGATTCTCATTTCCAGATTATATTTCTGTTTTTGTATAATAACGTAATTTCTTTAAAATAACATTTCCTGTCACTTCTGTCATTTTAAATATACTTCTAATCCATTGATTTGTAGTATGTTTATGCGAAGTGTTAAAATGTGACAGCAAATAGAAATTAAAATTATCATAGTAATATAGTTGTATTTCTGTATGTGAGAAAAGAAGTTAATAAAGACTTTTATAGAGGTCTTTGGTTTATCAAAAAACAGCGTGAAGTTACTTTTTAGAAACTTCACGCTGAAATATTTTTAAATGAACGACAAATTTCACTTCTTCCCACTTATGTTCATCTTATAAATGAGATGCAACATTAAGTAATTTGGAATAGCATTAAAACGTGTCTCGGTTTTTCCTTGTCCATTTATCTCATAACTTATGTTCTTGAGTTGATGAAATATATCGTACCCTTCAAGTTTGGCTGCCAGTTTCCCTTTAGCGAAACTCTTACTAATGTATACGTTACAAATTAAATCATTCGCATTTATAAGAGGATCAGAATAACCTCGGCGACTAAACATCTTAAGATCCATACCTGTTTCTAATCCAAATTTAAATTTGTATGAACCTAACATACCATAATTAAAATCCAAGGTACGTATAGTTGAGAAATTTTCACGTCTGCTATTAGCATATCTCCATTTCATTTCGCCAACCAAGCTACAGGTTAATCCCCCTTTTTGATAATTTAAAGATAGGTTATCCTCTAACCAATGGTTATTCACTTTACTCAACATACTTTCTGTTTGACCTGTCATTCCTGTGAAGTCTACATTGTGGTTGTAACTATAGACAATAGCGTTTACTAATGTGAAGTTGTTTTTATTATCTAATGGAAATGTTTCATATAATCCAATATTGCCATACCAGTTTCCCTTAACATTTCTGTGGTTTATATGTATATACACCCGTTGTAGGGATTATAAGTAAAACCATTAGCAACAGCATTCTGATGAATATTGATATTTATAAATGCCATCGGTAGCTTAAATCGCCTATTGTTGTTATCACTAAAGGTTAAAAGATACATTTGTTTTTTTCTACTATTTTTTTCAAATTCGGATTACCTAAAGAGATAGCTAAAGGATTGGAATTGTCAGATCGGGTAATTTTTTTGAGTAAAGATCTGGTGTTTCCATTTTCGAAGTTATAGTACCGTAAAAAAACTGTATTTGTTTATTGTAAATCCCATATTTAGAGACAATCCTGACAACCCAATTATATTGTTTGACAGAAGTGTTTAGCAATGAATTGCGATAGTCAAGCTTTTTCACTTTTTGTAACCAACAGACACGTTTGTATTGAAGAACACATTGTTGTGATTCTTAGATTTTGAACAACCAAATCCGAGTGAAACCGAATTTTGCTTACTTATATAATACCCTTTGTAACTATTGTTAGCATCTAATGCGAGTAGGAGTGAATCACGAGAAGAAGGTAAACTGCCAAGATCGTGATTTTCTTCCTGCCATTTGTATAGTTTGTCTAATCTGTATTTTTGGTTGTTTCGGTAACTTCCTTTTTGCTGATATTGATATCCTGTGAAAAGTCTAAATCCATTAGGAATCACAAATGTATATTGTGGTCCTACACGATAATTGTAGGAGTAAGATGGAGTGTTGTCATATCGATTGCGGTAGTCACTTATAGTATTGCTTTTTAAGTACTTCAACTGGTAATTGTTGAACATTGAATTTGTAGTATTTAAATAGTCACCTTCTATCAATGCTGATATACGATCACCAGATGGCAACTGTTTATATGCATTAACATTGGCGAAAGTTGTAAGTGAATGACCGAATCCATATGTTTTAGAAGACAATCGGTTTACACCAAAATCATTTACAAGTCTGTTTCTGGAAGACGAAAATATCGTATCTAATATTGCTTCTGTACTACCTATTGTTGATGGGTCTGCATTGAAGCGTGCTGAACGGACAGTTCCCCAATTATCAAATTTATTGTAATTTAAAGCTTATGGTTGATTTTTAGGAAAATGGGCGTTGAAATCTTTAAATTATTTTTGAAAGTCATAAATAAAGTTCTTGGATTTAACATCTGAGATGCTACGATTAAAGTTGTTTCCTCCAGTTAAGAAAGATTCAGCTATTATTTGACTGATATTATGTGTATCTCCATGTGAAACTTGTAGACATATTATTTTCCAATGTGTTTTTCATTGCTAACAGCAGCGTTGAGACCTACTGTTTTTTTGTATAACCTGACCGTTTGGTAGTTTGGTTGGATCCCAATCTCCCTTTTTCTCCGGGTTTGCGGTCCTCATTCACATTGTTAATATTTGAAAAAATAGATAACTGCAATCGTGGAGTGAAATATAATCCGAAAGCTTTTGGTTGCATACCTGCTGTTCGTACCACCAGCTATATCAAAGTTAGCTATAAAAGTTTTTTTCATATTTTTTTCTTTAGTGAGATATCCATGATGTAGTCTTTTCTTATCAATATCAACACCCATAGCCTGACTTCTATCAGTACTTTTTTTCAAAAGACCTTTAGATTTTTTTAACAGTATAGTTTGGCAAATTTTTCTATTAATTGTTTGTTATTTCCTTAAAGAAATCTTTTGCCGTTAAGTGTAAGATAATCTAATTTTTCGACCATTGATGAATATTTCTCCATTACTATTAAGTGTGGCGCCTGGTAATTGTCTGATTAGCGCATCAAGCATACTTCCCTGAGGAAGATTGAAGGCATCTGCATTATATATGATAGTATCACCCTTCATAACCATCTTAATTTTTGTACTCTTAACAACAATCTCGCCTAACATATGCTCTTTATTTTCCATTCCTTTTCTCTTGATAGGAATGTCTTGCATGTCAATGCTTGTGTTTCTACTTTTGAATAGCAGTTCTTTGTCGATAAAAGTTGTAAAATAATCAGGATGTTCTATCTTAAAAATGTATTTTCCCTCACTCAAATTCTTTTGCATATAGAAATAGGAGTCGGGATGAACAGCTTTATCGTTCCATATAAAGGTGCGACATGTATCTATTACTGTACTATCTGCTGATAGTAAAGTTAGTTTAACATTTGATATAGGGAGGTTTGTAAAAGAGTCTACAATACGACCATGGATAGTATAATTTCGCGTTGGGAGAAGCAATATTGCTTTTTGATAAGCTAATATTTGTTTTGGTAGTAATATTAATAAAGCAAGTAAGAAAACTTGTGCCCATTTTAGGTTTTTTTCATATTCACAGTTTTTTTATAAATTGAAGAGTATGTTTGATTATTCTAATCACCTCTTTAGCCCAATTTACATTGGTCTAAAGAGGATCGATATAATAGTTGCTATAACTTAAAAAAGAAATAGGAAGATTATATACAGCTTTTATAGTCTTATTTTTGGTGTTATCAGGCTTATCTTTTGACATTCTTTCTATTTCTTGTAAATCCTTCTGATTATATAAAGTGTCTTTTGTATGCGTTACACTCTGGGACGAAACTGAACCCTTTGCATCAATAACAAAAGAGACATTATATATACGCACATTAGTACTATTCTTCTCTGGTAATTCTGAATCTTTTTATGTCAACATGAGAATCTTTGATTACATTACTCGGAGCAGTATTATTTATAGCTTTTTTGTTCGATAATAGTATTTATTCTCATCATGTGACACCTCATGTACTTGTTTTTTTGTCTTTCTTAATAGTATCTTCCTTTTTGAAAGTCTTTGATGTGAAAAAAATTAGTTTCCTTTTTGATGTACATTGTATGCTTTTTGTATTAACAGGTACAATTACTTCATTATTTACAATTTTGTTTGAAACTAATGAGTGCGCTACACTCTCAATATTTTTGACGACTAATAGTGTAGCTATTACTGGAATAAGAAGGGCATATTTTGCCTTTACTATTACTCTTGTTCTACGTTTGTTCATCATTTTTATGCGCTTTTTAAGAAGTAAAACATTGAAATTATTTAGAATAGTAGGTGTCTTTTTTTATGATAAGTCATTCCCAACAAGTGATATTGGTAACTCTTTTGATTACATCCTACTTGCACAACATGAAAATCTGCAAGGTATTCAAGATTGAGTCTGATTTCTCTTTTTAACAACCATGCAAAAGGATTGAACCAACATAAGATAGTAAATAATTCAGATAGCAAAACATCTATGGAATGCTTCTGTTCTACATGACACTGTTCGTGAATTAATATTTCTTGTAGTTGCGATTCATATAGTACTTCTCGATTAATAAAAATCCAATGGAAGAAAGAAAAAGGGCTCCCATTTTTCTCGATAATGTGTACCTTAACCCCTTTAATGATACTTACCTCTGTTTTTCTTGCTAATCTGTATATTCCAATGAGTTGAATTACAAAGCGTAGCAGAAAGATGCAAACACCACCCATATATATCCACAAAAGTATAGTATTCCATGACAGTATCGTGACTTTGGATGGAGGAGAAGGAGCTTCTGACAAGACTGTTTCTGCATAGGTATTAGCCATATTTTGAGTAGCCTCGCGAATACTAATCCAATTACTAAAATCAGCAAAAGGGACTAATAAAGCTATAAGGTATATATTCAACAACATAAATCTTCGCCAGCTAAAGAAAGTATCATTAGTAAACAATAGGCGATAAAAACCATACAAAAAGATGGTAATAATGTTTATTTCAACAAGATATGAAAGCATAATCCAAATATTTTTTATACATTATCTTTAATACAGATAGCTGTAATATCATAGTATTACTCTTTTCCTTTCTCTATCTCACGAATAATGTCTATCAAATCTTTAAACGATAGATCCTCCTCTTTGGCAAAGAAACACACCATCTCTTTAAATGAATCTTTGAAGTAATCATGTACAAATCCTCTCATAAAGCGATGCTTATACTCCTCTTCCTCTATGGCTGGTAAATAGCTGTATGCGATGCCCTGCTTTTCTTGAGATATGTATCCTTTTTGTTTAAGATTCCTCATAACAGAAGCTATTGTGGTGTAAGGAGGTTTAGGTTCAGGGAGTTCCTTTAGAATCTCTGTTACCGTACATTTTTTTAGCTTCCACACTTTTTTTGCATAATTGCTTCTTCTTGAATAGATAATTTTTTTCATATAAAAATTTATAATGCTTATTTTTGTTTTACTTTCAAAAAAATGTTGTTTGTTACATAATAACATACTGCAATATTTTCAAATGCGCTGTAAATCTACTAATTTTTCGTAGATGACGATAGAGTTCTGCAGGAAAAAAGTAAATGTATTGTTCTATTTATATTTATTTAGATTGAGTTTATAGAATTTAAACGGATAACAAACACTGCTACAATCACTATTGATAACTGCTACATGTTGTTTCAGATACATGAATTCCTGTCACTTCTATCATGTGAATATTACTCTTAAATTGTTGATCTGTAGTGTGTTTACACGAGATGTTAAAAGTGATAGCAAAGTAAAATCAACATTATCATAGTAATATAGCTGCATTTCTGTATGAGAAAAATCTGTCATTGGGGGGATTAGTTGCCCTCATACAGTCCAATGTTTCTACTGAGCCCCAATGTTTCGTCAGCGGTATGATGGTAATGAGTATAGAAAACAAAAGAGTTGTAATCAAATGATTACAACTCTTTTGTGGGTAGTGATGGATTCGAACCACCGAAGCTAGAAGCAGCAGATTTACAGTCTGCCCCATTTGGCCACTCTGGAAACTACCCAAATGGTGGGCGTTGACGGATTCGAACCGCCGACCCTCTGCTTGTAAGGCAGATGCTCTAAACCAGCTGAGCTAAACGCCCTTACTTTTCGTAAGCGGTTGCAAAAGTAGTCATTTTATTTTAACTGTGCAAACTTTATCATGGTTTTTTCTTCTTTTTCCTTTTATATGACAAAGAAATGTTCTTTTAGAGTAGGTGTGGTATGGTGATATAAATAAAAAACTCCCTATGAGTAGCTTTATGACTCATAGGGAGTTGCTTATTTAAAAGTCGTTTTTAGCTTCTAACAAAGTTCAGGATAAAGAGAACTGCTAATACAACGAGTGTCCAGTTCAGATCCTTCCACTGACGTGTAAACGTCTTCATGAATACATATGCAATGATTCCTAAAGCAAATACCATCAGCGATAGAATAGCAAAGCACCATTGTAATCATTGTGATGAAGGCAGGGAATGATTCTGTAATATCCTGAAGATTGATTTTCTTTACAGAGTCAATCATCAGTACACCTACCATAACCAAAGCTCCACTTGTTGCTGCACTTGGGATGAGTAAGAAGATAGGGGAGAGGAAGAGTGATACGATGAAGAAAATACCTACTGTAAATGCTGTTACACCAGATCTACCACCTTCTGCAATACCGCTTGCGCTCTCAACGTATGTAGTCAGCGTTGAACTACCCAACATAGCACCGCAAGTTGTACCAATGGCATCACTCATCATTGCTTCCTTTACATGCGGGATGTTGCCATTTGGTTCAACTATACCTGTTTTATCAGCTAAGCCCATCAGGGTGCCGATAGTGTCAAAGATGTTTATTAAGAGTAGAGAGAATATTACCAATACAGTCTTAAGATTCAGAAGACCTGAAAAGTCAAACTTACAGAAGATAGGAGTTATGTCCTGTGGTGCAGAAACTGGTAGCCATCCATTAGGAAAGACTGTTACGCCCATTGGTATACCTATAATTGTTGTGATGATGATACCCCAGAACAAAGAGCCTTTGACGTTTCTTGCCATGAGCGCACCACTGAGTAAGATAGCAATGATACCAAGAATACAAGTAGGTGTGAAGGCTCCTAAGCCAACGAGGGTTGCATCGTTATTAACGATAATGTTTGCATTCTTCAGACCGATAAAGGCAATGAACATACCAATACCAGCTGATATGGCATAGCGTAAATTTGTCGGGATGGCATTGAGAATCATCTCTCGCACATTGAAAAAGTAATTGCGATGAAGAGAACACCCTCAATGAGCATGATAGCAAGCGACTGCTGCCATGTAAACTTTAAAGATACGCAGAGTGTATAGGCAAAGAAGGCGTTAAGACCCATAGATGGAGCTTGTGCAAAAGGAAGCTTTGCCATAAATGCTAACAACAATGTAGCTATAGCTGCTGCCAGTGCTGTACCAGTGAAGAGCGCTCCCTTGTCCATACCAGTACTTGCAAGAATACTTGGATTGACAGCTAAGATATAGCTCATAGTTAAGAATGTTGTTGCTCCTGCAATAATCTCAGTGCGGAGCTTCATGGATTTGGAGTCAAATCCGAGGGCTTTTTCTAAGAAAGTCATCATTGTTTTAAGGTTTAAATACTCTTTAGTTTATATTGATGTTTTATTTATCCAATCATCAAGAATCATTCGTGCTATTGATAAAGGCTCAGGAATGGTTGGTAGGTTGTCTTTAGTAAACCAAGCTCCTTTTGATAGTTCGCTTTGTTGTAGATGAATGTCTCCACCGTCATAATCGGCATTAAATCCTACCATCAGACCACAAGGATAGGGCCAAGGTTGTGAACCAAAGTATCGGATGTTTTTTATCTTGATTCCTGTTTCTTCTTCTACCTCACGGTGTACAGCTTCTTCAAGTGTTTCACCAGTCTCAACAAAGCCTGCTACCAGTCCATAGAAATCAGTTTTGAAGTTACGAGCATGTACTAAAAGGACCTCGTCGCCTCGGTGTACAAGAACGATGACTGCTGTTGCCAATTGTGGCCATACTTCTTTTCCACAGTTCGTACAACGCTTTGATATATCGGTGTGCATCTTCATAGGTGCACCACAAACGCCACAGAACTTAGTGTTATTATCCCAGTAAAGTAGTTCATGACACTTACCAGCCTTGAGATAAAGTTCTTTGGAAAGGTGATAGAAGGAAGGACGTAAGCCACACATCTCATACAGAGGATTGTCCGTAATTGGTTGGTCTATCATGACCGCCTTCACTTCTGTACCGTCTTCCATTGGTGTGACGTTTAGTACGTGTGTCCAAGGATGTAGTGTTACTGGAGCTTCTTCAGAAAGTGGAATGGTATAGCCTTTACCCACTTTCTCAAGCATGATATCTGTCTTACAGAAAACAAACCAGTATTTCTTCATTGGTCTCAGTATTAATCTTTTGCCTAATTCTATTAACCCTAAACTCTAAACTATCATTATGTTTATTGATCTTTGGTTATTTTCCCTTCTTATTTGTTTATTCGCCAAAAAGAAGTTTACGGTCACGTGCAGCAGCAGGAATGGTCCATGTCTCTGGAATAAACTTCCAGTTATGGTTTGGCTGTGGATTCATCACACCTGCTTTCTTTATCTCTTCCATCAAATAATGGCGTTGGTCTTTTGGACTTTCCCAAATGATTCGACTCTTCAAAGAGTCACGTGGAATACCAGCACCCTTGGTTAATAACTCGCCACCACCATTAGCACGATAGCTATTAACTGCTACTGTGTACCATTTATTCTCATCAAATGGTTCTCCATTACTCATGCGAAGAATACGTACCTTTTGTCCATCAGGTTTCGTAACATCGACTTCATAATCGATACCAGCTGCTGAATCAAAGTTGAATGAGAAGTTCTTGAAGCCAAGACGTTGTGCATCATTCTGTGTATTAGATAGTAAAAGCAGATGGTCTTCAGGGCTCTTCATCGTGTTACACCACAAATCATAACTCATCTCAAGATGCTTACGAATCTCCTTTACCAGTCAGACGCATGGTGCAGAGATTGTTCTCATACTTATAAAGATTGAACATATCAGCAACAGTGATAGGACCAGCTTTGATAGATGCGTTGAATAATAAAGGTGCATTGAAAGCAATATCTGCCTTAGTAATCTCCAACTCCAAGTTGAGGATAAAGGTCGTTGAAAAGCAGAGTTGCCGAAGTAACTATCTTTTTGAATAAATAGTATTTTCAAATCTTCCAATTACCTGGTCGCTCCATGCTTTTACAGCATCAATCTCTGGTTGGAAGTGTTGAATGAAAGCATCATCAGCTTTGAGTTCCTTTACATCAACCAATTCACCCGTAGCTTTTGTTACGGTGTATTGACGCTTACCTTTGACAGTCTTAGGTCTAAGGGTTAATGTTGCTATCGCTACACGTTGTGCATTGTTAGCAGGGTCAAGACAGATTACGTCTTTACCAACAATATTCTTTTCAATAGAACTATGTGGAGTATGGTCATGACCGAAGAAAACAATATCAAAACCAGGCACTTCCTTTAGCTACTTTCTTCGAAGCATCTTCATCGTATTCTGGTGTCTTGATACCACCATCCCAGCCAGAATGGAACAAACCAACAATAACATCTGGCTTTCTCTTTTCGTCTTCACTTCAGCCATTGTTCGCTTGGCACAAGAGACCATTTCTTCAAAGCGTAGACCACTCCAAATGCTTTCTTTTTAACCAGTTAGGTATAGCAGGGGTGAGCATACCAATGACACAAACCTTAATACCATTCTTTTTTTCTTGATAGTATAATAAGGTAAGATATAAGGCTTATTAGTCTTTGTGTCGATAATATTTGCACCAAGGATAGGGAACTTCAGCTCCTTAAACCATTTGTCATAAACCTTATGTCCTGTCTCTATATCGTGGTTTCCAACCGTTGCTACGTCATATCCCATATAGTTAAGTACGCTTGCAGCGATGTTAGTCTTCTCTGGTGCAACGTAATTATAGTAGTAGGAGATAGGCTGACCTTGTAGGATATCACCATTATCCAATAAATATACATTGTCTTTTCCATCCTTCTTACGCAGCTCTTCTACTAATGTATAGACTCTTGCCATAGAACCGCTCTTAGGCTTTCGAGTGATGAAGTCGTATGGAAAGAAAGAACCATGAACGTCAGTTGTTTCGATAAGTTTGATAGTAACATCTTTCTGTTGTGCCATAGTTGAAGAACTGAGTCCTAACATGATGGAAAGTAATATTGTTGAAAGTTTCATAACTTTATTTTTAATTCAACTGCAAAAGTACTAAATTATACGGAAAAAAACGAACTTGTTTTGTTATGTTTCAACGTCTTGTTTGAAGGTTAGTTGAGTTGGGGTAGGCGTGTTTTATGGGTTAATGTAGAATTGTTTAATAATATATGAATATGTAATTCATTTAAGGTTGATTGTAGGAAAAATAACAGGAGTACATAACTTAAAATCTTTTACTACGCTTTCAAACATTCATTGTAGAGAATTTACTGATTGAATTCTTTGAGCATATATAAAAGTTTAAGTTGTGTACTCCAGTTCTTTTATTGCGGTTCTAACTGTGAAGAATCTAAATAACGCCTTGCGCCATCATTGCCTTAGCAACCTTAATGAAGCCTGCAACGTTAGCACCTTTTACATAGTTGATATATCCATCTGGCTCTGTTCCGTATTTTACACAGTTTGCATGGATATCATCCATAATCTGATGGAGTTTCTGGTCAACCTCTTCACGGCTCCACTTCAGACGTCCAGAGTTCTGACTCATCTCAAGTCCTGACACTGCTACACCACCGGCATTACTTGCTTTACCTGGGCAATAGAGTACCTTTGCGTCTTGGAAAATCTTTACTGCCTCTGGTGTAGAAGGCATGTTTGCACCTTCTGTCACAGCGATAACACCATTCTTTACAAGTTCAGCAGCTGCTTCTCCGTTGATTTCATTCTGTGTTGCGCATGGAGTTGCGATGTCAGCCTTCTCAGACCAAGGTCTTCCTCCTGGAACATACTTGACATTATACTTCTCTGCATACTCGCGAATACGTCCACGCTCAATGTTCTTGAGTTCCATGATATAAGCCAATTTCTCCTCATCTATACCATCTGGGTCGTAGATATAACCATCAGAATCGGAACAAGTAAGCGGCTTTGCACCTAATTCAAGCAACTTTTCTATTGTGTACTGTGCTACATTACCCGAACCAGAGACAAGGACCGTCTTACCTTTAAGGTCAATATTACGAGTCTTAAGCATGTTCTGTAGGAAGTATACATTACCGTATCCTGTTGCTTCAGGACGGATAAGTGAACCACCGAACTCCTGACCTTTACCTGTAAGGATACCAACAAACTGGTTCGTCAGTTTCTTATATTGTCCAAACATATAGCCAACTTCGCGTCCACCAACACCGATGTCACCAGCTGGGACGTCACAGTCTGGACCAATGTAATTCCACAACTCTCTCATGAAAGCCTGACAGAAACGCATTACCTCTGCATTTGACTTACCTCGAGGAGAAAAGTCTGAACCACCCTTAGCACCACCCATAGGGAGTGTTGTCAGTGAGTTCTTGAATGTCTGCTCAAATGCGAGGAATTTTAAGATAGACTCATTAACTGATGCATGGAAACGGAGTCCACCTTTGTAAGGACCAATCGTGTTGTTATGTTGTACACGGAAGCCCATATTGGTTTGTACATTTCCCTTGTCATCAACCCAGTTTACACGGAACTTAATGATTCTGTCTGGTATACAGAGTCGCTCGATAAGATTGGCTTGTTCAAAACCAGGATGTTTATTATATTCATCTTCGATCGTATCTAATACCTGTGAAACAGCCTGAATATACTCTGGCTCATTTGGAAAACGCTGTTTTAATCTCTCTACGACTTCTGTTGCTTTCATAAATAGTTGTTTTTATTATTATACCCTGAAATGTTTTTATTTTTAGAATTACGCTTGTTTATATTGCAAAGATAATGATTTTTTTACTTAAATATCTATCTTTTTGTTGTAAAATATTTGATTATGGTGTGAATAAGTCATTATCAACTCTCTTTTGATTTTAGTAGAATACCTGTTATCTTTTTTTACAACATGAAGAGCGTATTGTTAGTACTACATATATGTAAACATCTTACTTTATTACACTATTTTTTTATAATTCATGTTGCTGTCACTTTTAACATTTCGTACAAGTATTTGTAAACTAAAGAGTTACCTATATATAGGTAATGACAGTAGTGACAGGAAAATTAATCTTGATAAAAGCCACTTTGCTATGGTTTCTTATCTTAAGGCATAATTACTGCATTACAAGTCGGATAAGGCTGTTTGACTTATTAAATATTTTAAGTGAGGTTGCTTTTTCATTTTTACAAATCTTCTCCATACATTTTAATGCTTAGCACATAATGTGCGAACGCTCCGCACATGTTGTGCGGAGGGTAAGCACCAATGGTGTGGAGGAGTATTACTATTTTCTTTAGCCACAGAATCTGTTGCATGGGACTTCGGATATATTGATTAATAAGGCTTAGTAATGGAGAAGGGTATTCCTTTTTGAGTGTTTGAAGACTTCTTCTTTTATTAATTTCGTAGATTGACAGAGTTCTTGGTAGGTTATGTAACTCGAAATAGTGTGCAACGTCTTTGTTGCAAAAATAAACAAGCTATTCGATATAGCATACAATCTGTTTAGATTTAATAAACTAATATGAGTAAAAAGCTATGTTTTATGCGTATAATACGATAAAGGTTTGATAGCGATATAACAATGCCCATAATCCTTGTTTGGGATTACGGGCATTATATAATAATGTGTAAACGAACTCGCTTTACTTCTTACCAAGTCCACGAAGCCACTTCAGAGGTTTTTTAATAAGAGCCTTCAAGCCTGATTCGTTGTTGGATGTTGATGGCAACTCCTCACGAATATCATATTTCGTACTCCTTCTTACAGACTTGTCTTCTGGTGTACGCTGGCGGTTGTTACGCTTCTTGCGCTTATTGTTAGGCTTCTTGTTTTGCTGATTGGTAGTGTTTTCTGCATTACCTTTATTGTTAGCAGGTTTCCTGTCATTGCGCTTCTCGTTCTCAGCTTTTGGCTGACGCTCCTGCTGCTTACCCTTATTTTGACGGTTATTCTTCTTGTTTACTGGTTTACCTTCAGTTGCTGCAGGATTGTTATCTTGCTGCTTTTGAGGTTTATGGTTCTGTTTGTTTCCCAGCCTTACGCTCCTGTTGGTTCGCGTTGTTCTGGTCAGTGTTGTTCTGAGTCTGCGGTGCAGGACGTCTGTTGCGTTGCTTGTTGTTTCCTTGTTTCTTATCCTTGTGGCTCTGATGATCACGGTCCTTACGACGACGGCTCTTTGCACTATTGCCAGCCTTCTTAGGCTTTCCGTTGCTCTTATATTCAGGACCTTCGCCAAGTTCTGCTGGTAGTTGCGCCTTTTCAATCTCCTTCTCTAAGAACAATTCAATCTGTTGGAAGAAATATATATCATCTTCATTCACGAAGGTAATCGCCTTTCCGTCACGGTCAGCACGTGCTGTACGACCGATGCGGTGTACGTAATCCTCTGCGTCATGAGGTACATCATAGTTGATGACCATTGCAATATCGTCGATATCAATACCACGTGAAACGATGTCAGTTGCAACCAAAACATCAATTTGTCCACTCTTGAACTTGAACATAACGTCATTACGCTGTTCTTGGTCGAGGTCAGAATGCATCTCACCACAGTTGATGTGCATGCGATTGAGCGATCCTGCAATCTGCTTAACCTTCTGTTTTGACCCCGAGAAGATAATGACACGCTTGAGGTCGCCAGCTTTGAAGATATCCTTAATGATACCCATCTTCTGCGTTTCATAGCATACGTAAGCTGTCTGCTGAATCTTCTCTGCAGGTTTACTAACAGCGAGTTTAATCTCAACAGGATTCTTTAGCAGTGTCTTAGCAAGTTCTTCTATCTTCTTAGGCATGGTAGCAGAGAACATAATTGTCTGACATGTAGCAGGCAATTTCTTTGCTATAGTCATAATGTCATCTGCAAATCCCATGTCGAGCATGCGGTCAGCTTCGTCAAGAATAAAGAAGCTCACCTTAGATAAGTCTACGTTTCCGAGAGAAATATGGGAGATGAAACGACCCGGTGTAGCAATCACTACGTCTGCTCCCAATGCGAGACTCTTCAACTCCTGGTCGTATCTATTACCATCATTACCGCCATAGACGGCAACACAAGATACGCCATTAAGATAGTAGGCAAAGCCCTGCATACCTTGATCAATCTGCTGTGCTAACTCGCGTGTAGGGGACATGATGACACAATTAATTGCTGACTCAGGGTAGCCACCATCAGCCAGTTTAGAGAGAGAACTGGGAGTAGGTAAGCCGCTGTTTTACCTGTTCCAGTCTGGGCAACACCCAATACGTCGTGTCCTTTTAATATTTCGGGAATGCACTTCTCCTGAACTGGAGTACATTCATCAAAACGCATGTCATATAGTGCGTCAAGTACGTTATCGTTTAAATCTAAATCTTCAAAATACATATTTTACTGTTTTGCCCTTCTTCGATGAGGGTAGTTTTTACTTTTGTTTTATTCGCCTTATTAACTTGGTGCATGTCTATAGCAGAAGTAGGCGATGATAGCAAAGATAATGTTTGGTATCCACGCTGCCAATATAGGCGGTGTGTCATCCTGAATAGCAAAGGTTGCTGAAACGGTCTGGAGCATGATATAGCCGAAACTCAATGCCAAACCGATTCCAAGATAGAGTCCCATTCCACCTTTCCTCTTACGTGAAGAGAGGGAGAGACCGATGATGGTGAGGATGAAAGACGAGAACGACATCGCTATTCGTTTGTGAAACTCAACTTCATATTGTACTACATTACCAGAGCCACGACTGGTTTGCTTGGAGATATAACTCAGTAGTTCTGGGGAGGTAAAGGTCTCTTGTTGACCTTTAGAATAAACAAGGTCGGTCGGTTCCATGAGTAGAACGGTGTCCTTTGAGGCTCCGCTTTGGATATGCTCCTTTAATCCTTTGAGTGTACGTATCTTCCAATTACTTACCTTCCAATGATACTTTGTGTCAGCAACGGTATCATACTGAATCTCCATTGCAGTCATGTGGCTGACAATCTTCTTGTTTTTAGTCTTTACAAGTGAGAATCCATAGCCCCGTTTATACTGGTCGTCGTAATGCTGAATATAAGCGGTAGTATTCTTTGCCACAAACAGTTGTACGTTCTCAGCCGATGTGTTCTTTTTAGAATTACGATAGAGAGACTCAAAGTTTTGGCGAATAACAGTCCCATGAGGTATCACAAAACTGTTAAGATAGAATGTTAAGCCAGCGATGAGAACACATGATATCATGTAAGGGCGCATCAGTCGTCTGATAGACACACCTGCTGCCATCATTGAAATAATCTCAGAGTTACCTGCCAGTTTGGAAGTAAAGAAGATAACTGCAATGAATACGAATAGTGGTGAGAAGAGATTAGAATAGTAAGGGACGAAGTTGGCGTAGTAATCAAAGATGATTGCTCGCCATGAGCATGATATTGCGTGAACTTAGAGAGGTTCTCGTTGAAGTCGAACACAATAGCAATGGAGATAATCAATAAGATAGCATAGATGTATGTACCTATGAACTTCTTAATGATATACCAGTCCAGAATACCGATAAAGCGAGAAGGGGAGAGCATCTGAAGTAGATGTCCTACCTTCTTCAAGACAGGAAAGCGTGCAATAACACGTTGCCCGAAATGGTTAATCAGTTTCTTAACTTTATCAACAATCTCTTTAACCTTACTCATTTGGTTTCTTCTTAAATTCTTCTTCCTAACTGTTCAATGACAGAAGCTTTCCACTGTACGAAGTCACCCTGCTCAATATGTGTACGTGCATCCCTTACGAGACGGAGATAGAACGCAAGGTTGTGGATGCTGGCAATCTGCATTGCGAGCAATTCTCCTGCTTTGAAGAGATGATGGAGATAGGCTTTACTTGTGATAACATCAATATCACAGCCATCAGGATCAATCGGTGAGAAATCGTTTTCCCACTTCTTATTCTTCATATTCATCGTACCATTGTAGGTGAAGAGCATTGCATTACGACCGTTACGGGTAGGCATAACACAATCGAACATATCTACACCGCGTTCAATAGCTTCAAGAATGTTCTGTGGTGTACCAACTCCCATCAGGTAACGAGGCTTGTCCTTTGGAAGAATCTCATTGACTACCTCAATCATCTCATACATTACCTCTGTTGGTTCACCGACTGCCAAGCCACCGATAGCATTACCATCTGCACCCTTATCAGCCACAAACTTTGCCGCTTCACGGCGTAAGTCCTTGTAAGTACAGCCTTGAACGATAGGGAAGAGACTTTGGTTATGACCGTAGAGCGGCTCCGTCTCGTTGAATCGTTTGATACAACAATCAAGCCAACGCTGTGTCATTTCCAAACTCTTTTTGGCATATTGGTAATCGCTCTGTCCTGGAGGACACTCGTCGAAAGCCATCATAATATCGGCACCAATGATTCGTTCGGTGTCCATCACGTTCTCTGGTGTGAAGATATGCTTAGAACCATCGATGTGACTTCTGAACTCACAGCCCTCTTCTGACAGCTTACGAATACCTGTCAATGAGAATACTTGGAAACCACCAGAGTCTGTCAAGATTGGACGATCCCAACCATTGAAACCATGCAGACCACCTGCAGCCTTGATGATATCAAGTCCCGGACGCAGGTAAAGGTGATAGGTGTTACCCAAGATAATCTGTGCCTTAACCTGTTTACGCAACTCCTCAAAGTGTACACCCTTAACAGAACCGACGGTACCAACAGGCATAAAGATAGGAGTCTTTATCTGTCCGTGGTCGGTTGTGATGATACCTGTGCGGGCATCACTGGCATTATCTGTATGCTGAAGCTCAAATGTCATTATTTTGTTTCCTCCTTCTTTTCTTCAACAATCGTAAAGTCTACAGGGTGTTCTACCTTTTCATCGGTCAAAGCAAAGTCCCATACCTGCTGAATGTTCTCAACGAAGTGGAATTGAAGACCCTTACGATAAACCTCAGGAATCTCCTCAACGTCCTTTTTATTCTCTGAACACATCACGATATTAGTAATTCCTGCACGTTTTGCAGCAAGTATCTTCTCCTTGATACCACCCACAGGAAGAACCTTACCGCGTAGGGTTATCTCACCCGTCATAGCAGTGTTCTTACGCACCTTACGCTGTGTGAGGGCTGAAGCAATACTTGTTGCAATCGTTATACCAGCTGAAGGACCATCCTTTGGAGTTGCTCCTTCTGGTACGTGGATATGGATGTTCCACTGTTCAAAGATGCGATAATCTACGTTCAATGCGCTGATATGTGCCTTGACATACTCCAATGCAATGACAGCAGACTCTTTCATGACATCACCAAGGTTACCGGTCAGGGTTAACTTACCCGCTTTACCCTTAGAAAGTGAGGTTTCAATAAAGAGAATCTCACCACCAACACTGGTCCATGCAAGACCTGTTACCACACCAGCATATTTATTGCCCTGATAGATATCACGTGTGAAAGGTGGCTTACCTAATAGATCTTCCAACTTATCTGGTGTAATCTTCGTATAAGGAAGTTGCTTATCCATTGCCTGCTTGAAAGCCAACTTGCGCATAGCCTTGTTGATTTGCTTCTCAAGTTGACGCACACCACTTTCGCGTGTATAGCTTTCAATAATCTTCTCCAACGTTGCCTTGGCAAACTTTGGTTTCTCTTCTAACTGGTCTAAACCTGTATTTTCGAGTTCTTTTGGTACGAGGTGGCGTTTTGCTATCTCAACCTTTTCTTCCGTGATGTAACCTGAAACCTCAATAAGTTCCATACGGTCGAGTAGTGGACGTGGAATAGTATTGAGGTCGTTTGCCGTAGCTATGAACAATACCTTTGACAAGTCATAGTCCATATCCAGATAATTATCATGGAAAGCGTTGTTCTGCTCAGGGTCGAGAACCTCCAACAAGGCTGATGATGGGTCGCCATTAACAGTGTTCTGAGTAACTTTGTCAATCTCGTCAAGAATGAAAACAGGATTTGATGAGCCTGCCTTTTGGATATTCTTGATGATACGTCCAGGCATAGCACCAATGTAAGTCTTACGATGTCCTCTGATTTCTGATTCGTCGTGGAGACCACCGAGAGACACACGTACATACTTACGCTTCATAGCTTCCGCAATACTCTTACCCAAACTGGTCTTACCAACACCCCGGAGGACCATAAAGGCAGAGGATTGGCGACTTCAAATTGCCACGCAACTGAAGGACTGCAATGTATTCAAGGATACGTTCCTTGACCTTCTCCATACCATAGTGATCCTTGTCAAGAATACGCTTTGCACGCTTCAAGTCAAGATCGTCCTTTGTATATTCATTCCATGGTAGGTTGACCATTGTCTGCAGATAATTCACCTGCACACTATAATCAGGGCTCTGTGGGTTTAAGGTGTCAAGTTTGTCTAATTCCTTTTGGAATATCTTGGCAATATCTTCTGACCACTTTTTATTCTTAGCCTTTTCAAGTAATTCTTTCTTGTCAGGTGCAGAATCGCCATCACCCAATTCTTCCTTAATGTTCTTAATCTGCTGATGTAGGAAGTATTCGCGCTGCTGTTCGTCAAGGTCCTCACGTGTTTTTGAGCGTATATCCTGACGGAGATGCTGGAACTGAATTTCACGATTCAGCACCTTCATCAACGCAAACAGACGATCTTTGATAGAATTTTCTTCTAACATTTGAATCTTGTCTGTTACTGGGAATGGCATAGTTGAACACACATAATTCACTGCGACAACAGGATTGTTGATATTGTCAAGTGCAAACTGTGTGTCATCTGGGATGTCATCGCTACCATGGATATACTCCTTAGTGACCATCTTCATGTCCTCAACAGCCGTAGAGAATTCCTTGTCTCTCTTTGGCTCAGCTTCTTCTGGTATAGCAACGGTATATCCCTTCATGTAGGGTTCAGTAGTTGTGATGTCCTTAATCTTACACTTACCAAGTCCCTGTAAGATGACCGTGCGGTTGTTCCCCTCGTAATTGCCAGGCATATCAAAGGCACGAACGAATCGTGCGTAGATACCTGTCATATAGACATCGTCTACTTGAGGGTCATTAATATTGCTATCTTTCTGACTTACAATTGCTATAATCGTGTTAGGGTTCTCTTCCAAGTGTTCGACAAGAGCCAGAGTTGGTTTTCTGCCAACGAGGATAGGGGAGAGAATACCTGGGAACATAACGAGGTTACGGGTTACGAAAATAGGGATTTCGCCATCAACTTGTACGTCCAAGTTTGGCATGTCTCCTTCGTAATCAGTAATCATTTGTATAGAGCTATTTTGTTTCATAAAGTTCTTTTATACCTGCTTTTAGCTTGCAAAGGTACAAAATAAAACCGAAAGACTAAAAGAATAATTGTGCTTTAATTAGCTATCTTGTAAAAAGGTGGGGTTATGTGCATAAGAAACTGGTGACAAACAGTAGGGTGTTTGTACTCCGCTCATTTGGTGTTGATGCTTCGCACCATTGGTGTTAAGCCTCCGCACCATATGTGCGGAGCCTCTTTAATCCGATAAAAGCTGGTGAGTAAGCCTACTATTGTAGGAATAATAAGCTACAGTAAACCCTTAATGTCTTACTTGTCTGTTAATGTGTTTTCGGATGATAATAGCTTTAAATACGTTTCTTTACTGAATGTTAGATATTGTCTTATCATTTATTGCCTTCTTACTTACTTAATGTAGAATGCTTGTGTAAGATTTTGATACCACATTGTGCGTACTCCATTATCGTCGTTTAGTACTTGTTCTTCTATCTTATATACTGTGGTAGTATCCTTTCCAAACTCTATTAAGCAGCGTTTAGCAGGTTTTGAAGATTTTGTTTTAATATTAGTTATCTTTAGTATTGATAATCCGTTAAATATAGCTTCTGCTTCAAGTATATCTTTTTGTTATCATAAGGGATGATAACGGATAGCGTTCCGTTGGGTTTAAGAAGCCTTTTTAGAATGGTAGATAAGCTCTTGGTGAGAGAGGGTGTCAGTGTGTCTTGCAGTTGTTCTTTGTTGTAAAGGATTTTTTTAATGAATTAATAAAAATAAGGTGGATTGCATACAATTGCATCGTAAATTCCTTCTTCTTGGGTTTCACTGCATGGGATGTAATCTTGTAGGGAACTATTGAGAATATTTATTCTATCATTAAATGGAGATGCTGAAACATTAAGATGCGCATCTTCAAGCGCTCCCCTTGTCAATCTCAATAGCATCAATCTGCGCTATTGAGAAACGTTGTGCCATCATAAGGGCAATAAGTCCAGTTCCAGTTCCTATATCAAGGATTCTTGTACCACCTTTTGCCCAAGCTCCGAGCAATACGCCATCAGTCCCGACCTTCATGGCCGTGTGATCATCAATGATATGAAATTGCTTGAAAGTAAATCCCATTCGTCTCGTTTCAGGATTTATATATTCAGTTTACGAAGCAGATTTTTATTAAGTGCCTGTACCTTTCTACTTTGTTTCGTGAGGTCTTGTCTCATCAAATCAATGTTGTAGAAAATTTCAGAAAAGGCAGTTTGCAGAATGTTGGGTTGTCTACAATCTTTCCCTCCCTTAGGATTGACTACGATATTTATTCCCTTTGGTACCACAGAGATGTCTACGTCAGCGTCAGATGTGATAGGATCGCCGTCGTAATGAATAACTCCTTCTTTCTTGCGGCGTATATGAATATGTTTGGCTCTAAAAGTCTTTATCTTTAAGTTTTTATCCAACGTTTTGTTGAAAAGCTCAATGGCAACCTGTGGGGCTTCGATGAGGTCAAATGGTTCCATGATAATAATATCCAACAGACCATCGCTCATAGATGCTTGCGGAGCGATATAGGCATTGTTACCATATTGTGAAGCATTGGCTGCTGATACGAGGAAAGCCTTATAGCGATGTGTTCCATCCTCATCTTCTATTACATAAGTTTCAGGCTCATAGCTTAATCCTTCTTCAAGAACTTTCTGCATGTAAGTGATAGGTCCACGTTTGCCAGCTTCTGCAAATTTCATCGAAATAAAAGCATCAAAGCCCATTCCACACGTGCAGAAGAACGGATGGTTATTGATGATACCATAGTCGAGTGCTTTAACATCATAACAGTTTATGATGTCAATACATTTCTTTAGATTCATCGGTAGGTTTAGATGCCTTGCAAGTCCATTTCCTGAACCGCAAGGGAGTATGCCTAAAGCAGACTTAGTATTGATAAGTGACCTTCCAACTTCGTTGACCGTTCCATCTCCACCCACAGCCACAACGAGGTCTACGCCTTCTTCCACGGCTTCTCGGGCAAGGTCGGTCGCGTGACCCGCATGTTGCGTTTCTGCAATGCGATAGTCAAACTTGTCTTTATCGAGTCGTTCTTCAATAAGGTCTGGAATACCCGCCTTACTAATTGTACCCGATATAGGGGTTTAGGGATAAAAAACTACTTTTTTTCTTATTCATTGTGCCAAATAATCAGCGCATGGTTTATTTGTACAAAGATACATATTTATCAGTTATATTGTGGATATTATGAGAGTAAAAATGTTTAAAAATCACTTTTCTAATCAAAAAGACTTTTTTGTCATTCTAAATTAGTAACTTTGCAGCCTAAAATAATATTTAAGTAGTCAATGACTACACCACATTAAAAAATAATGGGACAGTTACAAGACAAGTACAAAAGCTACCGCGAGCCGCAGAAGTTTATGGATGCAGGTGTTTATCCATACTTCCGCGAGATTACAAGTAAGCAAGGAACAGAAGTTACAGATATTGATGGCAACGAGATTCTTATGTTTGGTTCTAACGCCTATACAGGTCTTCCAAACGATCCACGTGTGATTAATGCTGCTCAGCGTGCCCTTGAGAAGTATGGCTCAGGTTGTGCCGGTAGTCGTTTCTTAAATGGTACACTCGATCTTCATGTTCAGTTGGAGAAAGAGCTTGCTGCTTTTGAAGGCAAGGATGAGGCGCTTGTTTTTTCAACAGGTTTTTCTGTAAATGCTGGTGTCCTCTCTGTTGTAGTAGGACGTGGTGATTATGTTATCTGTGATGACCGTGATCACGCAAGTATTGTTGATGGACGTCGTTTGAGTTTTGCTACTCAACTTCGTTACAAAGCACAATGATATGGAAGATTTGGAGCGTGTTCTTCAGAGACTTCCTCATGAAGCGGTTAAGCTGATTGTTGTTGATGGCGTCTTCTCGATGGAGGGTGATTTAGCTAATCTGCCAGCAATTGTTGAATTGAAGCACAAGTATAACTGCTCAATCATGGTTGATGAGGCACATGGTTTAGGTGTCTTTGGTCGCCAGGGTAGAGGTGTTTGTGATCATTTTGGCTTGACAGATGAGGTAGACCTCATTATGGGAACTTTCTCAAAGAGTTTGGCTTCAATTGGTGGTTTTATTGCTGGTGATAAGGATACTATTAATTATCTCCGTCATACCTGCCGTACATATATCTTTTCTGCAAGTAATGCACCTGCAGCAACAGCTGCTGCTTTGGAAGCTCTCCATATTATAGAGCAGGAGCCAGAACGTTTGGAGCAGTTATGGAAGGTGACTAATTATGCTTTGAAGCGTTTTAAAGAGGAAGGCTTTGAGATCGGTGAAACAGAGAGTCCTATCATCCCTCTTTATGTTCGTGATATTGAAAAGACCTTTGTGGTTACAAAGTTGGCGTATGAGGCTGGTGTGTTTATCAACCCAGTAATTCCTCCAGCATGTGCTCCACAAGACACCTTGGTACGTTTTGCTTTGATGGCTACTCATACAGAGGAACAGGTTGAACGTGGTGTTCAGGCTTTGACAAAGATTTTCAAGGCGCAAGGTATTATTAAATAAGTATTATCTATTTCCTTATTTAAAGGGATTTATAATATTAAAACGATGGGGTTATTCTTATAGAGTAAACCCATCGTTTTTTTATACCTTATATATAGGGTGATGGGTGTTGGGTGATGGGTGTTGATGTTTTGTTGATACTTGAGTGTAGAGAGGGTGAGTGATTAAGATTATGGCTTTATTAGGCTAATTAGCCTAATTAGCCCAATAAGCCTAATTGGCCTAATGAGCCTAATAAGCCAAATAGGGCATATAACAAAAGATATTTATTTAATAACTGTTTCTTTGGGATTATTCAGCTTTTATTTCGTTTTTATTGTGTAGGATGTTCTTTCATGATGAGAAGTTTTTATGAAAAGAATTTGTTGGTAATGGGTATAAAAGTTGTGGTCGGACTGTTATTTTGAGTGAAGAGTTAGAGATTTTTTGTGGTGATTTAGGGCTTACAAGGATAGGAAAAGTTCGTTCTTTTGCATCTATTGTTATCTTGTTTGAAAAGCTACATTGATCTTATGAAAATATTGCTTTGATTAAAAAAATAAAGATAAATTTTTGATTTTAGACATTATAAGTACTCTATCTTCTTACTTGCTTGTTTATCAATAACTTTGCGTCTATTTGGATGCTATGTGCAAGCAGGAAAATCGTAAAGAAAAGTATTAATTTTTATTGAAAAAAACATAGAAAAGTTTGGAGGTATCGGAAATATATAGTACCTTTGCACTCGCAATTCAGAAATGAGTCAATCACTGATGAATATGCAACGGGGTGTAGCGCAGCTCGGTAGCGCATCTGGTTTTGGGACCAGGCGGTCGCAGGTTCGAATCCTGTCACCCCGACTTTTTGTCTAACTCTTTAGAGAGAGAGACGTTAAATGCGGCAATAGCTCAGTTGGTGAGAGCACGACCTTGCCAAGGTCGGGGTCGCGAGTTCGAGTCTCGTTTGCCGCTCTTTGATATTCTGAATTATATAGAAGAAATTTCTTCTAAATAAATGCCCAGGTGGCGGAATTGGTAGACGCGCACGTTTCAGGTGCGTGTGTTTCACGACGATGCAGGTTCGAGTCCTGTTCTGGGCACTTTCTAAATCAGAATGTCTCGTATATGCTGGAGAGGTGGCGGAATTGGTAGACGCGCTACTTTGAGGGGTAGTGAAAAATTGTTTCGTGGGAGTTCGAGTCTCCTCCTCTTCACATAGAGTTTTAAAGTAAGTAGTTACTTACTTAGTAAATGCGGCAATAGCTCAGTTGGTAGAGCACTGACCTTGCCAAGGTCGGGGTCGCAGTTCGAGCCTCGTTTGCCGCTCTTTTTTTAGAGAAACATACATAGCAATTTCTTTATGAATTTATATTTGCGATATTTCGATAATGAAGTATTAGTACACAATGTTGAGGAAGCTTTGGATTTTTTAAGTTCTATTCCCGACATTCAACTCACTCCAGAATTGGAAGATGATATTAGAAATTATGCTTCCAACGATGTCTTTTATCCAAAACGTTATAAGGTTCGTCCTCGAGTTTATTTTATAGTCATTAAGACTGAGGCAGCTACAATGATGGACTTTAAGCAGAAGAAAGCTCTTCGTCCAGTAGTTGATGGTATTGTTCGTAAGGATAATCCTGCTATTATGCATCTCAATGAGGAACGTGAGGGATGGTATGAAGGTGAACTTGATTTTAAGCGTGTTGTTCTCATCCCTACTTCAGGTAAACATGAATATCGTGATACTCATTTCGTAGCACAGTGTAAGGCTGTATCAGGATGGGATTGCTATAATCGTATTGTTGAGTATCTAAAAGGTAGGGTTGACAATAGAAGTCAGTTCCCTTCTGCTAAAGGTAAGAATTTTAAGTTTAGATATTTAGGTATGTGGAAGTAATTTCCACATGCCTTTTTTTGTTATTAGCTTTCTTATGAATAAAGTGATGTTAATTGGTAATGTTGGTCGAGAGCCAGAGATAAAATATTATGAGGCAGACCAATGTGTTGCCTCTTTTACTTTGGCAACAACGGAGCGTGGATATACACTTCCAAATGGTACAGTTGTACCTGATCATACTGATTGGCATAACATAGTTCTCTTTAAAGCATTGGCTAAGTATGCTGAGAAGTATATTCATAAAGGTGATAAACTTTATATTGAGGGGCGTGTGCGTTATCGCACTTATGATGATAAGAAAGGTATGCGCCGATATGTTACAGAGATTTATGGTGACAACCTTGAATGGCTTTCCGCATCCCGTAAATCTGAAAGTGTGTCTGGAGAGAAAGTAGACGATAATGCTTCTGATACTACAGATAATTCTAATTTACCTTTTTAATGGATAGTTTTTTAGTAGATATTTCTTCTTATATAAGTGTTAATCCAATAGATATTAGTGTGATTCTTGCAATTCTATTGGCAGTTTTTCTACTAAGTCTTTCGGCTTTTGCAAGTGCATCAGAGATTGCTTTTTGTAGTTTATCTCCAACTGATATAGAGTCGCTTGACGCAGATAAGAATACTTCTGATAAACTTATTCAGCAGTTAAGAGACGATAGTGAACGTACGTTGGCAACAATTCTGATTACGAATAATCTTGTCAATGTTGCGATTATTATGCTGTGTAATTATATCTTTTCCAGTCTGTTTACCTTTAAGGAAGAGTGGTTACAGTTTCTCTGTGTGACAATTCTTTTGACCTTTTTGCTTTTACTTTTCGGTGAGATAGTTCCGAAGGTTTATAGTAGAAGAAATCCATTGGCATTCTGTAGAAGTGGTGTCAAAGGCATTGTTTTCTTTCGTAAGTTGTTTTGGCCTATCGAAACGATACTGTTGAAAAGTGGTGCTTTTGCTGAAAAGGTAGTTCAAAAGGAGAATCGTCAGTTGTCTGTTGATGATCTTGAGCAAGCTTTAGAATTGACTGATAAGAATGATATTAAGGATGAGCAGGGTATGCTGCAAGGTATTATCCGTTTTGGAGACGAGACTGCAAAAGAGGTAATGACTTCTCGTCAAGATATTATAGATTTGGATATTCGCTGTTCATATGAAGATGTCTTGAAATGTATCGTTGATAATAACTATTCTCGTATTCCTGTTTATCAAGATAATCAAGATAACATACGAGGTGTACTTTATATTAAGGATCTCCTGCCTCACCTATCTAAGCCAACTAACTTTAGATGGCAGAGTTTGATTCGTCCGCCTTATTTTGTTCCAGAGACGAAGAAGATAGACGATCTCTTACGTGACTTCCAAGAGAATAAAGTTCATATAGCTATTGTCGTTGATGAGTTTGGCGGCACGAGTGGTATTGTAACATTAGAAGATATTCTTGAAGAAATTGTCGGAGAGATTAATGATGAGTTTGATGAGGAAGAGCTTAACTATACAAAGTTAGGTTCTAATATCTACATATTTGAGGGTAAAACTCTCTTAAAAGACTTCTCTAAGATTCTTAATCTCCCAGATGATGAGTTTGATGAGATAGAAGGCGATGCTGATTCTGTGGCAGGTTTACTATTAGAAATCAAGGGAGATTTCCCTGCAGTGCATGAGATGCTGGACTATAAGAACTATAAGTTTGAAGTCTTAGCTATTGAAGAGCGTCGTATTAGTAAAGTTAAGGTTACTGTTTGTGGTAAGGATAACGAATGATGCCGAGGGTAAAGTCGTCATTGGTCTGTTGGAGATAGGGAGAGGGAGACAGGCTGAGAAAGATGGGGTACATTGTGTCTTAACGGAAATGTTAGGCTATGAACCTTTAATAGAACATAATGAGGATGGTAAACCAATGATAGAGGGTTATCATATAAGTATATCTCATACTCTTGGTTATGTTGCTGTTATTCTTTCTCGTGACTATGAAGTAGGTGTAGATATAGAATACGTTTCTGATAGAGTAAACCGTATATCATCACGTTTCGTAAGAGATGATGAGGTCTTTGCTGATACAAAAGATAAGCTTATTGCTTGGTGTGCCAAGGAAACTATGTATAAGCTCTTTTCTTCTGAACATTTAGCTTTAAAAGATATAAAAGTAAACCCGCAGTCATGCTTAGTAACTAATATGAAGCGTAATATCACGCTTAAGTTTCAATGTGAGTGTTCTTCAAAGTACATTTTGATTTACACTTGGTATTAAGTATTGTTTTATTTTGTCTTTATTGGCACATATTAATCACAGATAATAGTTTGTAATATCATAAATGCATATAATGGTATAAAAAAATTCATTATGCAGTAAAAATGTTTAAATAATTAATTTATTCAGTGTTTGACTTGCTTTTTATTTTCATTTTACCTATATTTGTATCAGTCATTTTAGCGGATAACGTAATATATTTACCATTTAGTCTAATTAATAGGAGGTATAAACATGAAAGAAAGTAAAACACGAGAGTTCTTCGAAAATCATGATTTCGAGAATCAGAACAGTCAGGAACATACCGATGCGAATGAAACGCTTGGTGGTGAAATTTGGTACAACTAATGTTGTATGAGTTTAGATTATATATTTTATAATTGATTTTAGGAACGCACTTGCTCTATGAGTTTAAGTGCGTTTTTTTATTTGTTTAAACGTTTTGCATTGTCCCAAATAGGGCAATTATACTGGTTTCATACTTATTTTAGTGAGTCTTACTTATAGTAAACGGTAGCGTATGAATAAATGATAATTGCTATTTGTTTTACTTCGTCAGAAATGATTACTTTTGTATCTTTAAAAAAACATATTATGAACGAAGCAAACGTAAAAAGGGAAGAACTGATACTTATACGTATAACAGGACAAGATAGACCAGGATTGACAACAGCGGTGATGTCAATTCTCGCTTGTTATAATGCGCATGTTTTAGATATTGGTCAAGCTGATATTCATTCTACTTTATCACTTGGTATACTTATTCGTATTGACGAGCAGGGGGCTGGGCAGGTAATGAAAGAACTGTTATTCAAGGCTACAGAACTTGGTGTAAATATCGGTTTTGCTCCTGTAACGGATGATGAATACGAAGATTGGGTAAATAGACAAGGGAAAAATCGTTATATTCTTACGATTATTGGTAGGTCTTTGTCAGCTCGTAATATCGAGGAGGCTACTCGGGTGATTACAGAACAAGGTGTGAATATAGATTCTATTCTTCGTTTGACGGGTCGTCAGAGTATTCGTAAAAGTAATCAGAATGTCAGAGCATGTATAGAGTTCTCATTGCGTGGTACCCCTAAAGATTATCGACAGATGCAGGCTGATCTCATGCAGATGAGTCACGAACAAGGAATTGATTTTTCTTTGCAGGAAGACAATATGTACAGACGTATGCGTCGTCTAATATGTTTTGATATGGATTCTACACTTATTCAGACAGAATGTATTGACGAATTAGCAAAACGTGCTGGGGTAGGAGAGCAGGTTGCTGCTATTACTGAACGTGCAATGCGTGGTGAAATTGATTTTAAGAAAAGCTTTACAGAACGCGTTGCTTTGTTGAAGGGGCTCGATGCTGATGTCATGAAGGATATTGCCGAAACAATGCCTATAACAGAGGGCGTTGATCGCTTAATGACTGTTTTGAAGCAGTGTGGATATAAGATAGCCATATTAAGTGGTGGCTTTACTTATTTTGGAGAGTATCTACAGCGCAAGTATGGTATTGATTATGTATATGCTAATGAACTTGAGATAGATGAGAATAATAAACTTACAGGGCGCTATCTTGGTGATGTTGTTGATGGTAAACGTAAGGCTGAGTTATTGAAGTTATTAGCACAAGTAGAGAAGGTCAATCTTGCTCAGACTATTGCTGTTGGTGATGGTGCTAACGATCTTCCTATGCTTTCCGAAGCTGGCTTGGGTATTGCCTTTCATGCTAAACCACGTGTACAAGCTAATGCTGAACAAAATATTACTACTATCGGTTTAGATGGTGTACTTTACTTTCTTGGTTTTAAGGATAGTTATTTGGGTGAAGCTGGTAAACTTTAATCAAAATAGGCTTATTAAACCCTGAACATATTCCGATAAGGGATGTATCAAATATATTGTAATTCTATGAATATATTTGATACATCTTTTTTATTGAAACTTATTATTGTTTGGCAAGTTCTTACTGTATAGGCTTGGTTTAACCCAAATCGGTTATTAGACCACAATATGTATAATTCTTATTACTATGGTATTGTATCCTAACATCTCTTATTTTCTTATCGGCATCTTGTCCGTCTTTTTAACTTGACGTAGCCTGCTACGCCTGCGTTATAAAGCCAAACAATTTGCTCGATAATAAAACAAAATATGTTTAGGCTCTAATGACCGATTTGAGTTAATGTTTTCCAATATATTCTTTTGTTATAACGTCCCCCATAATTTGTTCTTCATGTATGTGCTTTAAGTTAGCACATATTGTGTTAATGCTCCGCACATGTTGTGCTGATGCTCCGCACACGTAGTGTTGTTGGTAAGTTATAGTACAAATAAAATAGGATACCCTTGTAGAGTATCCTATTTTATTTGTTAGAAATTCCACCAGTGCTTTTTCTTAGGTGGTTTATGATCTTCAAACGAACGATGCGCAAAGTTACGGCTTTCCCATGTTTCGTTATTGGTAATCATTTGATAGATAGTTCCCCAGTCTGGTAAGCCACCAAGATTACGGTCATCGATAAACATTTCTACCTTTAACTTTCTTGAAAAATGATTGTTCTTCTCTTTTTCTTCTTCAGGATAATCCTTGTTTACAGCCCAAAAATCTACCCCACGTTCATGGCACCAATCAACAGCCTCTTGGAGTAGTTCGCCTTCTCTGACACTCCATAAGATAAGTTGGTGACCATCTTTAATCAGCATTTTAAGCGTATCGGTAGCGAAAGGGATTTCGCTACCGATTTTAGGATATTTATGTTCTACGATGGTTCCATCGAAGTCAACTGCAATAATCATTGTCTGTTAGTTTATCGCTTTATAGAGTCATCGTGCTTATTGCCATAGTGGCTGTTTGCATAGTTACCATAATTGCCATAGTTTCCATACTGTCCATAGCTTGTACCGTAGCTTGCTCTACCATATCTACCATACTTGCCATAACCACCATAGCCATAGTAATAGCTATATTTTCTCTTAGACATGTCGATACCATTGAGAACAATAGCCATGTTAGGGAACTTCTTCTCGTTTGCAAGTGCATTAATCAAGTTGAAGCTTGACTTTGGAGTATAGTCTGCACGACACATATAGATAGAAGCATTTGCAACGCGCGCAATCTGAAGAGTATCTGTAACAAGACCGACTGGTGCGGTATCAATCATGATATAATCATATTTCTCCTTCAAGAGATTAATGATAATATCTAATGAATTACGTGCAATAAGCTCTGCTGGGTTTGGAGGAATTGGACCTGCCATGAGGAGATCAAGATTCTTATTAACTCCTGAAGGCAAATCTGCTCATATATATCTTCTATCGTTGGATTATCCTTTACAAGAAGGTTTGTAATACCATGCTTGTGATCATTGATACCGAACAACTCTGCCAAACGTGGACGACGAATATCAAGACCAACCAAGATAACTTTCTTGCCTAAGAGGCCGAAACTAACAGAAAGGTTTGCTGCGTTAAAGGTCTTACCCTCACCAGAAGTAGATGAAGTGAAGAGTACAACCTTCTGTCCTTCCTTAAGCATAAACTGAAGGTTGGTACGCATTGAACGGAAGATTTCTTCCATCTGGTTGTTCTGGTTTTCATGTACAACGATATCTGCTTTACCCTTCGCCTTATTACTTGCAATCGCAACGTCTGCAATGATTGGTAACTTGGTAAGGCGAGCAACATCGTCATGGCCCTCAATCTTATAACGGAAGAATTGTAAGATAAGGATTACCAATACTGGAAGTACTAAGCCAATTAGTAAAGCAACAAGCATAATTGATGTTGACTTTGGACTAATTTTACCTAACAACTGTGGATCATCAATAAGTTTACCTTTATCGGCTGTTGCTGCCAAGAAATGTTGTTTTCCTCACGCTTTTGGAGTAACATCAGGTACAAACCAGACTTTACTTCCTGCTGACGGTCAATCTGTGTCAGCATTCGTTCCTGCTGTGGAGTCTCAGCAACCTGTTCATTAAACTTATTAACTTGTGACAAAACTGCATCACGCTGAATCAGTAGGTTCTGACGTGCAGCACCAATCGCACGACGAATGTTACCATTTAGCTCACGAATTTGTGCTGTAAGTGGTTCTACAACAGGAGAACTTTCTGAAGCACTACGGAGTAAACGATTACGCTCAAGTACTAACTCGTTATATTTGTTAATCAGAGATGTAGAACTTTGGTCATCCAAACCTACATTAGAAGGAATTACTTGAGAAAGATTACGAGATGAACTCTCGACCTCTCTTGCAATAGTATTGAACAATTCAATCTGTGTCTCAACCTCTGCAAGCTTTAATTCTGAGCTATTCTGATTTGCTACAGAGTTACCTGCGTTCATCTTCAACTCTACAATACCATTTTGCTGTTTATAGTTCTGCAACTGACCTTCAGTCTTGCCTAGCTCGGCATTAATCTTACCCAAACGGTCATTGATGAACTTGTCTGTACGGAGTGCAATGGTATTCTTGTCCTCATTTGCTTGACGGTTATATACAATTGCTAACTGCTTCAAGTAATCAAGAGAACGCTGTGGTACTTCGTCTGTAAGCTGTAGCTGCGCAATAGAGGTTGACTTTGCTGTCTGTGCAACTTGAAGTTCGTTGACATACTTATTAGATGCCATTCTTGGTGAGAGAATGCTTACATTAAGTACATCTGCATTCTTTAATGAATGTCCATAATTAGAACTAATAGTAATAATACCAGCACGAGTAGCTATTGTTGCAGGAAGGCTGGTGAACTTTCTATTAATAGAGTATGGACCTTTATTTGAGTTGTCGTTAGTTGGTACATAGTAAGTTCCAGTAACAGTATATGTTAAACTGTCTCTTGTTATGCTCAAGTTAATGGGAGCATTCAATCTCTCAAGATGAGCCTGGTCTACATCAACGTTAAGAGGTTGATTGCGATAAAGAATAATGTCTTTTACTCTTCCCTTTGTTGAGTAGTTAACATATAACTTCAAGTCTCTAATAGCATCTTCAGCAATAGAGTGTGATGTCAGAATCTCCATCTCGTTATCAATACCAGTTGAGTTTGAGATAATACCAAGATTTGACATGTTCTGTAAAGAGGAACCACGTCTATTGCTATTACTTTCGTCCTTAATCAGCAACTTTGCTGTAGCCTGATACATTGGTGTGGCATATCTAAGATAGATTGCTCCTAAGCTACCGAAAATAATTAATGACAGTACGAACCAGTACCAGTTGAGTACGATGGTTCGATACAAAGGTGGCAAAAAATCAAAGGAGGAGTTACCTTCATTAACTTCAAGTTCCTTCCCTTGCTCTAATTTAGTTGTTTCTTCCATATTTATTACTTTTCTTATTATTCAGTAAGGAATTTATTTTGGGTTACTCTTCTCCTCAGCAAGCTGAAGGAGATATTTACCATAGTTGTTCTTAATCATTGGTTGTGCTTCTTCTCGAAGCTTTTCTGTGGTTATCCAGCCTTTTTTGTATGCTATTTCTTCCAAGCATGCAACCTTAAGTCCTTGTCGTTTCTCGATACATTCTATGAAAGTACTTGCCTCCGACAAACTGTCATGTGTACCAGTGTCAAGCCATGCAAAACCACGTTGTAGAGTCTGTACCATTAAATTATCTTCTTTAAGATAGCACTGATTGACAGTTGTAATCTCTAACTCTCCTCGTGGAGATGGTTTAATATTCTTCGCAATCTCAACAACACTATTAGGGTAGAAGTAAAGTCCTACAACAGCGTAGTTACTCTTTGGATGTTCGGGCTTTTCTTCTATGCTAAGACATTTTCCAGTCTTATCAAATTCAGCAACACCATACCTCTCTGGATCATTTACATAATAGCCAAATACTGTAGCTTTGTTCTCTCTTTCAGCCATTTGTACGCTATTTTGTAATAATGAACTGAAGCCTGCTCCATAGAAAATATTATCTCCCAAGACCAAGCAAACAGAATCATTGCCAATAAACTTCTCGCCTATGATAAATGCTTGCGCAAGGCCATCTGGTGAAGGTTGTTCTGCGTATTCAAAGCGTACTCCAAAGCTACTTCCATCTCCTAAAAGACGTTTAAAGCCTGGTAAGTCAAATGGGGTAGAGATGATTAGAATCTCTTTAATTCCAGCCAGCATTAAAACTGATACTGGATAGTAAATCATTGGTTTATCGTAAATTGGTATAAGCTGCTTGCTTATTCCTTTTGTGATAGGGTAGAGGCGTGTGCCTGAACCGCCAGCGAGAACTATTCCTTTCATAATAGTATGGTTTGATATCTGTTTTAAATTAGTAGTTATTGTTTATCTTTATATGCTTTAACGCTAAATACCTATAGTCGTATCCTACCATATGTGCTTTAAGTGCAAATATGGGTGGTAATAGGGCTGTACTCAATATGAATAAGTCATTGAGGACAACCAATCCTTTCGTTAAGTATTTGTCGTTAAACGCTTTCATTTGCAATATTGCTATCTTGATTGCAAAAGGTAATAAATTTAATTTAATTAAAAGCTGTGAAAATGAGAAATCATTTACTTAATAGGTGAATTTCATGTTTTTTTATTAACTTTGCAATCGAGTAAAAATTAAAAGTTCATCTTAATAACTTTAAAACTTTAAACAAAAGATATGGGATTCTTATCAAAACTCTTTGGGAAGAATGATGCTACACAGTCAAAGACTGGTGGTATGGAGGACTATATGACACTTGTTCGAGTTTATTTTCAAGCAGTGCTTGCAACTCGTTTGGGTATCAATAATTTAGCAATGCTTCCAGATTTACGTACCTACAAGCAGACTTTCCGTGTCCCTACGTTGAATAATAAGTTGGGACCTGGCGAAAAAGCAAGTGTGCGAAAGACTATGAAAAATATTTATAATGTTGATGATAACTTCTTTGATGAAATAGATACAAGCATCAAAAAGAATTGTAAGAAGATGCAGGATATTCAGCCTTATCTTTATCAGTTCCAAGGTTTCACACAAGATTTGATGATGCTTGTGGGTAATTTGATGAAGTTTAAGTTGCGTGTTCCTGGCTTTTTCAAGAAAGCTATCTATACGATGACGGAGAAGACTGTAAATGACATATACGATAAGAATAGTTTCTCAGATCCAGGTGTTATTAAGGCTGTTATGTCAGTTCGCCAATATAATCAGCGTCTTGGATTCAGTCGTAAATGGACCACAGACTTCGTTTATCAAGTAGTTTCACTTGCTAAGAAGGAACCTAAACCTGCTGAAGAGGCAGAGTCAAAATAATTAAGCATATATTTGCTTAAATAGAAACTTTAATGTAATTTTGTAGCCAAAACGAATAGATTAGCTATGAATGCAAATGAGAAGATTCTGAATACGTTTGCGACGCGTGTTCGTCAGATGATCCTTCAGTACGAAGCACTGAAGAAAGAAAATGACGAGTTATATGCGCTTGTCGACCAACGTGAACAGGAGATAAAGCAACTGCAGGGTGAGTTATCTCAAGCAGAAGCTGATTATAACTCGTTGAAGATGGCTAAAATGCTTGAAGTTACGGATGGTGATATGGAAACTGCACAAAAGCGTGTGGCCAAACTTATCCGAGATGTAAATAAGTGTATTACACTTCTAAGTGAGAAATAAAACAGAATATAATGGCAGACGATAAGTTACATATAAGATTGCATGTCTATGATGCAGAACTCTCCGTAAACGTTCCACGAGAGGATGAGGAGTATTATCGTTCGGCAGCCAAGCTTATTACCGACACAATTAATACTTATTCAACTCTTTTTAAGGGTAAGAAGGGGGATAAGGACATTATATATATGGCAATGTTGGATATTGCATTGCGATATAAGAAAGAAGGTGTACGTAATGATACTGCTCCATTTAATGATATTCTCAGTAAACTCACTTCAGAAATTGAAGATGCACTGAAGTAATAGTGAGAATATTTAATTTAAATCATAAAAAAAGAATCAATGAGTCCAATAGTAACAGTTATAATAGCTGTGGTATGCCTTTCAGCAGGATGTGCTGGTGGATTTGCTATTTTTCCGTTATATCTTAACTGGAAAATACAAAGATACAATGGATAAAGCAGAGAAAGCTGCAGAGGTAATTAAAGAAAAGAAACTTCTTGAAGTTAAGGAGAAGTTTCTTAATAAGAAAAGTGAACTCGAGAAAGAGGTTCAACAGCGCACATTGAAGATTCAACAGGGTGAGAATCGCTTGAAGCAGCGTGAGGTTGCATTGAATCAACGTCAAGAAGAGATTAATCGTCGTAAGCAGGATGTTGATCAGCAGCAGCAGCGTGTTGATAATGAGAAGAAGTTGCTGCAGATTAAGCAGCAGGATCTTGAGAAGATGCAGGAGCAGGAGCGAATGAAACTCGAGGAACTCTCTGGTCTTAGTTCTGAAGAAGCTAAGAAGCGTTTGATTGAAAGTTTAAAAGATCAAGCAAAGCTTGACGCTGCCTCATATATTAATGAGATTGTTGATGAAGCAAAACTTAACGCTAATCAGCAGGCTAAGAGAATAGTCATCCAGACCATCCAGCGTGTTGCAACCGAAACAGCTATTGAGAATTCAGTAAGCGTTTTCCATATTGATAGTGATGAGGTAAAGGGACGTATTATTGGTCGTGAAGGTCGCAATATCCGCGCTTTGGAGGCTGCAACAGGTGTTGAGATTGTTGTTGATGATACTCCAGAAGCTATTGTTATTTCAGCTTTTGATCCAGTTCGCCGTGAGATTTGTCGTTTGGCACTTCATCAGCTTGTTGCTGACGGACGAATTCACCCAGCACGTATCGAAGAAGTTGTTGCTAAGGTTAAGAAACAACTTGATAATGAGATTATTGAAACAGGTAAGCGTACTGCTATTGACCTTGGAATTCATGGTCTCCATCCAGAGTTGATTCGTATTGTTGGTAAGATGAAATATCGTTCTTCATATGGTCAGAACCTTTTACAGCATGCCCGTGAAACAGCAAATCTTTGTGCTGTTATGGCAAGTGAGTTAGGTTTGAATCCAAAGAAGGCAAAGCGTGCAGGTTTATTGCATGATATCGGTAAGGTGCCAGACGAAGAGACAGATTTACCACATGCTCTTTATGGAGGTAAGATTGCTGAGAAGTATAAGGAGAAACCAGATATTTGCAATGCCATTGCCGCTCACCACGATGAGGTTGAGATGACTACACTTCTTGCACCAATTGTTCAGGTTTGTGATGCTATCTCTGGTGCTCGTCCAGGTGCTCGTCGTGAGATTGTGGAAGCTTATATCAAACGTCTGAATGATCTTGAAGCGATTGCAATGAGTTATCCAGGTGTAACAAAGACTTATGCTATTCAGGCTGGTCGTGAACTCCGTGTAATCGTTGGTGCTGACAAGATGGATGATGCAGAAAGCGAGAAGCTCAGTTCTGAAATTGCAGAGAAGATACAGAATGAAATGACCTATCCAGGACAGGTTAAGATTACGGTTATTCGTGAGATTCGTTCTGTTGCTTATGCAAAGTAAAGTTTGAAGTAATTTGATTTATTATAGAAGAGGGGTGTGTCAAAATTGATACATCCTCTTTTTTATTCTTCCCTTACCTTGTCTACCATATAATTCGTTTTTTACTGCAGCTATGCTGCTAATTTCATATAAAATAATTTGTTTGGCTTTAAATAGCCTATATACACTTGTATAAAGCATCTGAAGGTGACTAAAAGTACCTCCATAACGGCTTTTAGTTCCTTGAGATTGGTTTTTCTACACATTTTCCCTATGTTAAAGGCTATAGCAAAGAAGGCAAAGTCCATATTGACCTTGTCTTTTCCAAAATGCCTAAACCTCTTATAGGCTTTATTATATTTTGTTTGTCCAAAAACAGCTTCAGGTTCTATGCACCTTCGTCCTCGATGCTTGATGCCTTCTTCCGAGGTCAGTAGTTCCCGTGCCTTTTGTTTATAGTGCTGTAGTTGGTGGTTTACTTCTATAATTCTGTTCCCTCTTGCCTTAAAACATGAGCCTCTCAACGGACAACCATCACAGCGTTCTGCCTGATAACGTACGCTGTAAGTAACGAATCCATTAGAGGTTAGGGAACGCTTCATACCTATACGCTTCATATGCTGTCCCATAGGGCAGACGTAGAAATCCTGTTCCTTATTATAATAAAGGCTTGCGGGACTGAATGGGTTAGGTGTGTAGCGTGGACGCTGCTCTTTATGGAAGTAGTTATACTTCACATAGGCTTCCATATTATGTACGTCCATGAACAGATAGTTCTCCTCGGAGCCATACCCCGAATCGGCTACGACTGTCTTGGTATAACGATGATAGCGTGATTTGAAAGACTCCAAGAAAGAAGGTAGTGTGAGTGTATCGGTACGATTGGCATAGAGTGCAAAGTCGGTGATAAACTGGTTCTCCGTTGCTATCTGCAGATTATATCCAGGCTTAGTCTGTCCGTTCCGCATAGCATCATCCTCCTTCATGTGCATAAACGTAGCATCAGGATCGGTCTTGCTGTAGGAGTTTCTCTCTTCCATAATCTCAAGGTGTTGGTCATACTCCTGGAGTTTATTACGTTTCTTCTCAAGCTCTTTAAGCTGTTTTTTCTTGGTTCTAACAGCCTGCCTCTCTTCTTTAGTCTTAGGCTCAGGGGCTGATTCCAAATACTTGTTCAATTCCTCGGATATCTCATCGAGCAGAGCTGCGGTAAACTCGACACCTTCTGCCTTAGCGGCATTGTCCTGCGCTATGACATCATCAACCTGAAGCAAGAGTGTGCGTATTTGTTCCTGCAACTTGGCGCGGTTCTTTTCCACGGTTCTCTTCCAAACGAAGGTATACTTGTTGGCTTTCGATTCTATCTTTGTGCCGTCAATATATTCAACGTCAAGACTTATCAAACCTTTGGCTGCAAGTACTAATACGACTTGTGTGAAGATATTGTTGATTTCCTTTTTCACACGATTACGAAAACGATTGATGGTAATAAAATCAGGTTGCTCATATCCTGCCAGATAGATGAAATGAATGTCACGCTTGAGAAGTGACTCTATACGACGGCAGGAATAGATATTATTCATGTAGGCGTAAAGAATCACCTTGAGCATCATTTGTGGATGATAAGGCTTGCGACCACTGGGCTTATAAAGCTTGTAGACATTATCTAACATAAGATTATCCACCAAGGCCTCTAAAAGATGAACAGGGTCATCTTCTGCGATATCCTTATCGATTCTTTGAGGAAAAAGAATCATTTTCTTGTGTATGTAAGAACGAAAGTGTACCTTTGTCATAATGAGATTTTTTGTATGCCTAAAGGTACAAAAACTTTAGGAAATAGCAAAGCCCTGGCTTGAGAAAGTCGGGGCTTTGTGCATAAAAAGAGGATGTATACATTTTGACACACCCTCTTTTTGTTTTACTATTCATATATTTGAAGTAATTTATATGAATAACAAAAACCCTCGTAATACATGGAGTTATTTCCACGGACTGTCGAGGACTTTCATTCTATTTTTATCTACTTTATTAGCAGCCAGAACCATCAAGGCGACAAGATGTGGCAGGAGCCTCATTAAGGTTGATACCTGCTTCTTCAGGTGACAGTGTTACAGTACCATCCTCAAGGACAAAGCAAGGAACTCCAGCATAACCGTGCTTCTTAGCTTCATCAAACACTACATTGTTATCGCGAAGGCGGAGGAATTCTTTAAGATACTTTATATGTGAGCCAATATCAATTACCTCGTAACGGTTGTCACCTTCTACATGCTTGTCAACTGCAATACAGTCAGGGCAAGTATTCATTCCATATATTTTAATCATAATCAAATGTTTTTAGATTCAACTCTAAAGCTTATTATGTTTTTTACCTCAATTTTTCACTGTCTTAGTGATTGCAAATCTTAGTTGTATCAACAGTGAATCCCCCCTTAGCAGGCATAAACTTACCACGTTCTGTCAAGAAATCTACTAATTCCTCAGCGTTCATTCCGTCTACAAAACAAGTATGAAAACGCTCCTCTTCACCGAAGTGCTCTATAATTGCCTTTACTAAATCTTCTTTTGTTTCATAACTATTACCCTCCATCATATGGAGTACATCATGTCCATGTGCCATATTTTATTCTATTTTTGTTAATAAATTCGTGCATGGAATCATTCTTTGCACTATCTTATACATGCAAAAGATGTGCCATATGTTAAATTAACTAATTTTAATTGCTTAAAAAGTGACAATATGACATAATTTATTTACTTTTTGTCTTTTCTGAAAGATATTATTGGTAAAATGTCAGTCACAATTGATGTAAAAAACTACTTAAGTGACTCTTTCATATTCACTTAGAGAAGTATAATGTTTATAAAAATATTTGATAGTAATTATATTATGATGAAGAAACTTTTGCTTGCTTTTGCAGCTACAATGTTGTTGTTATCTTCATGTGGCACTTCTAAAATGGGGGTAGAGAAATCTAATATTGTAAGTTATACAGAAGCTCGTAATTATTTTCATATTGGTAATGAGACCAAACCGATAATAAAGAAGATTACTTCACAGGAGACTCTTGCAAAAGAGTTTGGTGAGGCAGCTTTTATGGGTAAGGGCGGTGAACCAACCAAGATTGATTTTAATAAGAACTTTGCAATTGCTTATATTCTCCCGCAAACAAATCGGAAGACAGACTTGGCACCTCTTTCATTGACTTTAAAGAAGAAGCATCTTGAATTGCAATACAAGTTAGAACAAGGAAAGGCGCAAACCTACTTTACACAACCATTTTTCATTATTGTTGTCGATAAGAAATATGTTGATTATAATATTGTAGAAATTAAAGGTTGGGATTAGTAGTAGTGTCTAATGGAAGATGCATGTCTAAACCAAAGTCACTGTTTAGCTGTTTTTGAATCTTATAATAATAAATAAGAGGGTGTGTCAAAATTGATACATCCTCTTTTTTATTCTTCCCTTACCTTGTCTACCATATAATTCGTTTTTTACTGCAGCTATGCTGCTAATTTCACATAAAATAAGGTTCATCCGACATTTCGAGTGATACGGCAGTCATGCAGTGCATAAAGTCGTAGAGTAAAGTATTTCTCGTCCCTAAATCCATACGCATTTCGTTTCATAACCTTTATCTTGTTATTAATACCTTCAACTTTTCCCGTTGATAGATGGCAATCGTACCAGGCAAGGATTCCTTTCTTATAGGTTTTCACTGTAACAGCCATTTTCTGTAGTTGGATTATCTTACTTTGTTCAGCCTGCCTTATCCAGTCATCAAGCACTTTTTCTGCCATAGCCTTCATGGGTTGCGACCATATCTGATGGAGTTGTTCCTTCAAATAGTATGCTTTTGACAATGGCTCATTCATAGCTAAGGCATTCTCAAGCCTTGTCTTGTGCTGTTTATCAAAGATGTCCGCACCATTGCCGAGTAGCAGATACCTTGTCCCTTTGAGTACTTTACGCTTATTTATATCTTTCTCCATACTATAAACTTTACGTCTAACCCAAGTTTAACACCCACCTTCGCCTAATTGTTACTGTCACCGTACTTTCCTCGTTTTTCTTATGGGCTCTGTGTCCTACAAATTTTATTCTTTTTGAATGGTGAGTGTTTTAAGTTCAACTTATCGTATATCTGTTTTGCTTGCTTCGAAGGACTACTACATTGGCGCATCTCGATGGTTTCACCTAATGGATTCTTCCCTTTTGTGGTGACGAGCTTTTGGGTGCTCATACGTCGTACTATCTCGGTCCAGTAACAGGATTCTCCTTCTCGTTTTAATTGACAACGGATGGTGTTTACCACCCAGTAGGCTAATAAACCGAAGAAGAGGTGTGCGTCACTTCGCTCATCTTTCTGATGATAGATAGGACGGAGGTTGAAATCATTCTTTAGTTGTCTGTTCGTACATTCTATCTCGCGAATGAGATTGTAGTATTCCCATGTTACACGCTCAGAAAGTGTCCTGACATTGCTGCGGAGGAAATAGACTCCATGACCAGATTCCATTGCCGAGAGGTCTTTTATCTCCCAGTCTACACGCAGCATCTCCTTGGGTTTCTTCTCATTTTTTATGTAGCTTATCTGGTAGAACTTCGCTATAGATGGGTACTTCTGTATGGCACGTCCTGTACGTTCAACAACCTTTTCATAGGTCTTTGTTCCACCTTTCTTGGAGATTCCTTCGTTTATCCTCTGCAGTTCCATCTCAAAACGCTCTTTCCAAACCCTGTTCATGGACGACTCTGTCATAGCTTTCGAAGGAGATGTTATTTCGAGATAATAATCCTTGTCATCCTCTGTCTTAACCTCTTTCAGCGTTATCTTCTGCCGACGGGCATCCATTACCGTAACACTCTTGTTATCATCACTGAGCGTATAGTCCTTCATTTGCGTACGGGATACACAGAGATAATTGTAACCCTTTTTCTTTATTAACTCCAAGTTCTCTTCCGTGGCAACACCTGCATCCATGACAACGAGCGTATCCTTGCTTCGTGATAGATTCCTCTTTGCTAACGTATCAATCATATTGGGTAGAGACTTGGAGTCTGCTGTATTACCCTCTAAGATAGAAGAATAACGTATAAAACCTTCTTGATTGATACATAATGCAAGTACAAGTAGTTTACAGTCAGAGCGTTTTTCTTTTGATCGACCGAACTTGGCTTTATCGCTATTACGCTTACTACCCTCGAAATAGAAGTTGGTTAAGTCGAAGAGCATCAACTTGTTGTCTATATTAAAGAGATCGTCAGTAACGCTGCACAGATGACGCTCTAACTGTTCCTTTAGTTCATATAACTTGTCAGTGATTTTATACAGAGAATTGATTCCTGGTGTCCAGCCGGGAACTCCACTATAAAGTTCAGCGGCAGCCGAGTTATCGCGCAAATAATAATAAGATGAACGTTCAGAAACTGCATATACCGTACGGACAATCAATGCTGACAAAGCCGTGTGTATTGCATTCTCCGTCCAGCCATTTTTGCGCAGGAAACCCTCTAATTGCAGCTTGTCTATTGTCTGCTTGCAGAGCCACTCTGCACCAACATTCCTTGCGTCAGTATAATTTGCCGTCTCAAGGTCAATATAGTTCTCGTATTTTCTCAGCGACTTCTGCTCTTCCTTATTAAACCGATCGATTCCACCTTCTTTCTCCATACGGCTCCACCATTCGTCAGCCTTTGCCTGTTCAATAGGAGTAAGACCTTCAAGATGTTTTTTAAAAAGCGAGGGTGTACTTCTGTTTTTGAAGCGTTCGGTAAGAGTGTATGCAATTTTTCGAACCTGTACAGCAGTAAGTGAAGGTTCGAACCCGATGTTCAACAGAATTAGCGAATGTACATGACCCTGCACGTCACGATATGACTCCTTGATGCGATAATAAGGAGCCATGTCGCCTGTTGCAGGGTTGAATCGTGTCTGTACATTTGCGTGCATGAGTGCAAAGTAAAATAATTTTGATATGGCTGTGTCCTACAAATCAGATTTTATTCCTCGTTACAATACCCTACACTTGATTATCAATCATTTATCAAATTGATACTACACAAAACATCCCGAAAATTTATGAAAAATAATTTTGCCGGTTAAACTTGGGTTAAGGTGATTCTTTACGCCTACATGAATAATATCTATTCCTGCCGTCGTATAGAGTCGCTTCTCAAGCGTGACATTCATTTCATCTATCTGGCAGGATATGAGCAGCCAGATTTTATTACCATCAATCGTTTTCGTAATCGTGTGAAAAAGGAAATCAACAATATCTTCACACAAGTCGTATTAGTACTTGCAGCCAAAGGTTTGATAAGTCTTGACGTTGAATATATTGACGGCACAAAAATAGAATCGAAAGCCAACAAGTATACCTTCGTTTGGAAGAGAACCGTGGAAAAGAACCGCGCCAAGTTGCAGGAACAAATACGCACACTCTTGCTTCAGGTTGATGATGTCATAGCGCAAGACAATGCCGCTAAAACAGAAGGTGTCGAGTTTACTGCAGCTCTGCTTGATGAGATATCCGAGGAATTGAACAAGTCTTTGGAATCAGCCCCTGAGCCTAAGACTAAAGAAGAGAAGCAGGCTGTTAGAACCAAGAAAAAACAGCTTAAAGAACTTGAGAAGAAACGTAATAAACTCCAGGAGTATGACCAACACCTTGAGATTATGGGAGAGAGAAACTCCTACAGCAAGACCGACCCTGATGCCACGTTTATGCACATGAAGGAGGACGCTATGCGGAACGGACAGACTAAGCCTGGATATAATCTGCAGATAGCAACGGAGAACCAGTTTATCACCGACTTTGCACTCTATGCCAATCGTACCGATACACTCACACTACCTTCTTTCTTGGAGTCTTTCAAATCACGCTATCATCGTTATACCAAGACTGTCGTAGCCGATTCGGGGTATGGCTCCGAGGAGAACTATCTGTTCATGGACGTACATAATATGGAAGCCTATGTGAAGTATAACTACTTCCATAAAGAGCAGCGTCCACGCTACACACCTAACCCATTCAGTCCCGCAAGCCTTTATTATAATAAGGAACAGGATTTCTACGTCTGCCCTATGGGACAGCATATGAAGCGTATAGGCATGAAGCGTTCCCTAACCTCTAATGGATTCGTTACTTACAGCGTACGTTATCAGGCAGAACGCTGTGATGGTTGTCCGTTGAGAGGCTCATGTTTTAAGGCAAGAGGGAACAGAATTATAGAAGTAAACCACCAACTACAGCACTATAAACAAAAGGCACGGGAACTACTGACCTCGGAAGAAGGCATCAAGTATCGAGGACGAAGGTGCATAGAACCTGAAGCTGTTTTTGGACAAACAAAATATAATAAAGCCTACAAGAGGTTTAGGCATTTTGGAAAAGACAAGGTCAATATGGACTTTGCCTTCTTTGCTATTGCCTTTAACATAGGGAAAATGTGTAGAAAAACCAATCTCAAGGAACTAAAAGCCGTTATGGAGGTACTTTTAGTCACCTTCAGATGCTTTATACAAGTGTATATAGGCTATTTAAAGCCAAACAAATTATTTTATATGAAATTAGCAGCATAGCTGCAGTAAAAAACGAATTATATGGTAGACAAGGTAAGGGAAGAATAAAAAAGAGGATGTATCAATTTTGACACACCCTCTTTTCTTATAGTGATTTGGTTAATCACTTACTATTTTTATTATGCTTGTTTAGAAGTCGACATCCTCTCCAACCTCATCGGCTTGCATTTCCAAATCCTCTGGATTGGTGTCGAATGTGGTACGATAGCTTTCTTCAGTGAGCTTGTCCTCATCGAAATCCTCATCGTCCTCATCGTCTGTACCTCTATCTTCTTCAGGCATCATTTCGTCTTCATCATCCAAATCCTTCAAGTTTTCTTCTTCTCCAATCTCATCAAATGATGAAAGTTTAGTAGTAGGTACGTTTGAAATTGGCTTTCCTTAGCAAAGATAGCTTCTGTCCATGAGCCCTTTGAAATCTCAAGAACTTCGAAGCCATCAGCGACTTTCTTCTCATAAAGACCACCTGGTTTCTTCAGACGAGCGGTCGGAAGGGTAGTAGTACTTATATCAAATCCACTTAAGATAATATCCTGTACGCTCTGTGGAAGGCTCTCCCAACCACCGCCAAAGTTACGCTCAAGTACTTCTATTAGCTTTTGAGCTGATATATGATGGATATTTTCCCAAGTTAAATCAGTAATACGTTGGATTGTTTTTTTCTTCAAAGCCCATTTCATAGTGGTACCTTCATCAAGTCTGACTTGACCAACCTGGCAGCCACGTTCTTCGTATTTCTTGATAACTTCAGGCTTATCAACCTTAACTTCTTCTATGGTAAAGGCACTTTTGATTACATCAATATAATGACGCTCATTATCCCTTAAGTCGGCGTCACGTTCTGCTTGTGCCCAAAGGCGGAAGACATCGTTTTCCTGAATGTCCCACACATTGCTTTTTGTTAGATTCTTTAACGATAGTGCTTGTCCTTGTCGCTTCATATTGTGTTTACTTTTTCATTTTGCTTTATGGTATACCTTTGTGCAAAGCCATACCCTCAGACCTGCTGCAAAAGTATATACTAAAACGTAAACTTCCAAACTTTTTCGCTGAAAAGTTATCCAAAAGTGAGAAATAAGCACAATTTGAAAACGCTATTTACCAAGGTAGGGTGTGCAGTTCTTGATTTCTATAGGTAAAGCCTTTGCTTTACACTTCTCTGCAGTGATGCTTAACTCCACAAGACAAGCCCGGGAATTCATTGGTTTTCTTTGGTCAAAGATAAAGTTTCCAATACCATAATAGATTGGTTTTTCTCGATAGGTCTCTATTGTTTGGAGTGTATGACTATGGTGACCAACAATAGCGTCAGCCCCTGCATCTATTAATTTGCGTGCATCTTCACGCTGCTGTGGAGTGGCTCTGAAGTGGTGTTCCCATCCCCAATGTAGTATAAGGAGAATATAACAATTCTTATCTACAGTTCGTAAGCGTTTAACACGCATGATAAGACTATCTATACTCTCCTGACTAACACAAGGTTTTTGAGGAAGATAGGGAAAGTTTTCTAATGGTAAACGTTGGGATGAAACTACCCAGACATGGCGTGGACTTGTAGAAATGAGTACTGGCTCTGCTGCTTCCTCCATATTCTTACCAGCCCCGATAGGTATCATTCCTGCTTTTTTAATCTGTTCTTGTGTGTCTAAAAGTCCATTTCTTCCTTGGTCAATACTATGATTATTGGCTAAGTTGAGGTGCGTTATGCCATGACGACGTAGTGTAGGCAACCATTCGGGTTCCCCTCTAAAGATGAAACGTTTGAACACTCGCTCCCTTATTTTAGTCACTGGGCACTCTAAGTTAGCAATTACATAGTTGGAAGATTGAAACAATGAGTCGATAGTAGGTGAGAAGAGAGCATCGACTCCTGCCATATCAATCTTCAGTCTTACCCCTCTGTCAAGTAAAAGGTCACCTGTAATAACAATACGCAAGGTGTCGTCTACCTCTTTAGAAGTAGACTTCTTTTTGTCTATATCATTGTCTCCTATCCCGCTGAAAGATAGCAGGATAGGAGTTAATAAGCATATAATAACTTTAACAACCCGAGCTATAGAAGGTCTCTTCATCATCAGCACTCATTCCTTTTACTGGAGCTATAATCTCTTTCATCCATGATGGCGTTCCACCTGTTGGTGACTTCTTCAGTTCTTGTTGCCATTCTTCGTCCGTCATGCGTGGATCTGACATCAAACGAGTGAACTCACGATAAGAGAAAACAGAGCCGCGTGTAAGATAGAGCGAGCCATCAATCTCTACTACAACATATATTTCGTAGGCTGGACCAACACCTTCATAAAGTACACACATGTCATCTATGGCAACATTCTCACCTGCAGCTGTGAAGACGTCAGCAACAACAGCAACCTTCTTGTCGGTACTCACCACATCAGACCATCCCTGCAACATCTGATTGTCCTCGCTGACAAGCTCCAAAGAGATGTTCTCCACAGTCGAACCAATAATCTCAATCTGGTTGTATTCCTCATCAGTTATCTTTCCACCATTCAGTTCTTTCTTACTGATATCACGGCAGAATTCAGCCATTTCCTTTATTCGTTCATATACAGCCTTTGCCTTTTCAGTCTGTAAATTGTAAGTTGTGAGGATTTTATCCATTCTTGTTACGAGTGCAATAGCTTTCTCCCAGAACTTCACGTTAGGCTCTACATATCCCTTCACAACAGGTGGTTCTGGACCTCCATCACCACACTCTGCTAACATCGGCTGCTTTGCATAGAGAATAGCATCGTGCTTTAATTCAGCCCAAGAAGCAAGTGCTGTGTTCAAATTCTTCTTCTGCCATTGTGGTGTCTGCATAAAATAAGGAAGCGACTGTGCGGTGTCACCTAATGACTGGAGCGTGTACATCCATTGATTTGCTACACAAGCCTCCCAAAGAGTATTAGCAACTTTCTTACGAGCAGTGGTTAATGCCTTTGGAAAATCCTTCCATTTCTGTGCTTCTTTCAGCTCGTCCATGAGAATACGTTCGGCACCTGGCAATCCCATGACAGCCATCCAGTCGAGTCCCTTAGGGCATGGACGGAGGGAAACTGGACTATCTTGATCCGTAGTAGCTATCAATGCCTCTGCATCAGGTTGATAACGCTGTGGCATAATGTCTACGACATATTTGCGACCATGTGTTTTCTTCAACTCGATACGTGTTTGTTTCTTTGCAATTCCTTCGATATCTTCTGTCAGCTTAGCCATATCTTTTTTCGAAGATAATAGCTTTTCTATAGGTAAGTTCGTTTTCTTAATAAGTTCCGCAACCTGTATGAGGGTAACATTATCAGGTGTTCCCATAAGATAAGTGATTGGTTCACTTACCTTGTCGTATATGGTTTTAAGTTTTGGTTGTTGGTTGAAGATATTGGCAATAAGTGCAATCTGCTTCATCTTAGCAGGTTTGTCCGTACCAAAATGGGCTGTTTGCAACCACATCATACCACGGAAGTAACGACTACAAACCTTAGAACGGGTATAGTGACCACGTGGACGGAAGAGCGAATAAGCAAACATTCCTGTATGAGAGTCATATTCAAGCATCTCAGAATATCCATTTTCAGCCTCAAAAGCCTTATTAATTTCCTCCATTACCATTGTTTTGTAAGCTTCAGGAACATTCAATGTGGCAGTTGACGTAGGAGCCTTATCATGACTAAAGAGCCAAGATGCGACGGCAAACCATGCCTGACCATATTCCGCTGCAGCCTTTATTTCTGCATTCTGACTGCTTGTAAGTGTCTTCATCTCTGCTCCCATTTTGGAAGAAAAGACAATCATTAGGGAGTCCAAGTGCTTTTCTTCCACATCACGCAACACACAATCAAAATAGAGATGGAAAAGTTGTAGATAGAGATCGGTGGTAACGAAACTTGGGAAATCAGCATAATCGTTCTTCTCATATACGTGGAAAAGCTGATTATGTTCGGCAGGAACGATAGCAAAACCATTCTGTCCCAACATGCTATATAGCTTTGGGTCAAACTCTTTCAGCTGGAAAGGGTTGATAAGATTCTTCATATTCACCACGTCCTTACTATTCGCTGGTTTAAAGTTCAGCTTTCGTAATTCAGCTTCACGTGCACGGATACGCTCTGTAAAGGCAAGTTGTTCTTTCGTATAACGTGGTGAGAACTTCTTACCAGTGGTCTCTTCTTTTTCACTAACATCCCAAAGTGCATCGTTATACCATGTTGTTGTATTATATAATGCACGTAAGGTTGCATCCTTGAAAGGGTATCCCTGCCTTGCAGCAAAGGCGTTTCTGATTGCACGTAGTTCTACAAGATTGAGTTTAGAGATGTCTATCTGCGTATCAATCTTACCCTTCAGTTTTTCAATATTTATTTTTCCAGTACCAGGGAGAATAAGAGGAGTCTTCTTCTCTTGGGCACGTTCGATATATGCATCACCTGTGTTGTCATCAGTCTTTTTACTTTGTGCCCACGCAGTAGGTGAGACTAACAAGATTAGTAAGGCAATAGCTACAGTTCTGAATGCGTCCTTTTGCATTCGCTTGTAATAGGGATTGTGTTTCATCTTGTCTTGGTTTAAATTGTTATATTTTTGTTTTATTCGTTCGAAGTAAATCGTCTGAGGGCTTCTTCGTGGCTAACCGCTTCAGTTAAAAAGCGTACGAAGGCGAGCCCAAAGTCGTCCCAAACATAGTCTGCGACAACATATTTGTTATCGGTGGTTGCTTGCAATGTACGTACGTATGGTTCAACAAAACGAAAATCGCATAATATTCCACCCATTCGCGACCCCATCCACATGGGGCGTATTTTACCATTTATTTGCTTAAAGATAAAAAGTCGGCGTGCAGGTTGTGGATAGAAGCGAGTCGGTTTGATAACCCCAACGATTGCTTCGTCCTTTCCGTCTCCATTAATATCGCCTGTTACGAGTCGATAAACAGGGTAGGGAAGCCGCCATTTCGCAATAGCTGTTCTGCTTTTTTTATTCTTCTCTGGTCTTTTCAGTGCCGTCTTGCTTTCTATTTTAGGATATAAACAAAGCCATGAAAGTGAGTCGCTGACGCGTTCCAACTCAAAGGTCAAGGGCTGTTGTGCCATAGTTCTTCCTACAATGAGGAAAAATAGCAACATACAACTTATTCGCTTGTATTTATCTTTAAACATATATGGTTACAAATATAGTCACTTTAACGGATAAAACAAAATATTTCAAATAAAAAATCCTGATTTCACCGACGTGAAATCAGGACTGGCTGAATGTCTTCGAAATCCCAACATGATATAGAGTGGGACCCGTGACAATTTTTGTTATCCTTCACCTTAAAAAAACTGACCTATGTATTTCGAACTCTTATTTGCGTGAAATATCCTTGCGTGGATAACGCAACTAAGTAGCTATCTATTTCTTTTGATGTCCTTAGTAAAATAGTTTTTTTATAACCTCTTTTTCATCTCATACAAGTCAAATTAAATCTCAACTTGGCTTGTGAATATCTATAGAGGATTGGTTTCTTTTTAGTCTTAAACAATCTGTGTTATGTTGTTGTTATCATCCTCTAATTTTATATATGCAAAGATAGGATATAATATTCAATCAAGCAAATTTTTTTTGTTTAGATTGCTCACGCTTTAACATAAAAATTAACTATAATGGCCTTTAAACGTGTCATTTTTGTTTGGTTTTCTACCATTTTTTTATATTCTTTATGTCTAAAAACGCTATTTCCTCTATTTTTTTATTCGTGCATGTTATTTTTTTGCTTTAAGAAATTATTTCAGTTCTGTTTTGTAGTTGAATGTTAACTTAGATGTTGTTGTTTGCAATCTAAATTATTATTTTTTTGTCATTAATTTTCAACCACTTAAAAAAAGTAATACATGCCCTTTTTGGCTTCGAAAAGACGCCCTTTTGGCTTGCTAAAGATGCCCTTTTGAGGTCTTACTAATGCCCTTTTTGAAGTCCAATTAAGCACCTTTTTAGTTTACAGTTTTGTAACATTCTGATAGTCTTTGGTTTACAATAGGCTTATAAACGGTATGTTTTGATAGGTTTTTAAGCTTTTTTTAATCCTTCGTTTTTTTGTAATAAAAATTTCTTATAGTAGATAATTGTTTTATGTGCCTATATTTATCAGTTTTCTTATCAGATTTGTGTAATAACTAATGAGATAGGGTCGGTTCTATAGCAAGTAGGTCTACAAAAGAGTCTAAAAAGCTTCTTTTGGTTTATCTTTTAGAAGAAAAACGTTACATAGAAAGGGGCTTATCTCCTTAGAATTATGTATCTTTGCAGAGATGAAATTCGCAATTATTGCAGCTGGCGACGGTTCACGACTGGCTCAAGAAGGTGTCACCGAACCTAAACCATTGGTGAAGGTAAGGGGGAGAACGGCTCATAGACAGATTAATAAGGATTTTCATGGGAAGTAATGCCACGGAGATTGTTGTTATCTGTAATGAGCAGATGTCTGATGTGGCAAGCCATCTGGAGATGATACAGGACGAAGGATTGAATGGACTGCATGTTCCACTTCGATTTGTCATAAAATCAACTCCGAGCTCAATGCATAGCTTTTATGAGTTGCGCCATTTCCTTCGTGATGACCCTTTTATCCTAACAACAGTCGATACAATCTTTGACGAGAGTGAGTTTCATGATTATGTTTTATCCTTTCAAGATAAGATAGCACAGGGGACGGACGCTTTGATGGGTGTTACAGACTATATTGATGATGAAAAACCACTTTATGTAGGTGTTGACAATGTCATGCGTATTAATGGTTATTATGATACACCTCAAGCCGATTCTCACTTTATTTCTGCAGGTATATATGGTTTGACAGCTCCCTCGCTTGATATTCTTGAAGCTTGTATTGAGAAAGGTGAGAGTCGGATGCGTAATTTTCAGCGTGCATTGGTTGCAGCTGGCTTGCGAATAGAAGCTTATCCGCTGACAAAGGTGTTTGATATTGACCATATAGATGATATAAGAAAGGCTGATTGTTGTAAGGGGAAGACCTTGTTGATACAACGTGCAGCCTGCTATTCACCTAATTCTGAGGAGAAAGACTTAGCTATCTTGCAAGAGGTTGGTTGCTTCTTTGATGATGCTAAGATAATTAGTGAAGGTGAATTCGTTGAAACTTTAGTACTGATAATCAGTTAATTTCAGCTGAATCGGTAGGCGCTGTAAATGTGTATTACCAAATTATTTCTATGGCTCGCAGTCCCAAAGCGTTAGACAGTCTTGAGCAGTTGGAGCAGAGAGGCATACGAGTTCTTAATCCATCGGCTGGAGTTCGGGCTTGCCAAAGGAGTAATATAGATAAGGTGATGCGTGAAAACCATCTCCCATTGCCACCTGATAAGGGTGATGATGGCTATTGGGTAAAGCGTGCTGATGCTGCAGCTCAAAGCAAAGAAGATGTCTGTTTCTGTCATGATTGGGCAGAAGTTGAAAAGATAAAATCAACCTTTATGCAGCGTGGTATCACAGATATTGTGACGCAAGCACACGTAAAAGGTGACGTTGTGAAGTTTTATGGTGTTGAAGGTACTGACTTTTTCCGTTATTATTATTCAGGTGATGATACTGAAACAAAGTTTGGTGATGAAGAAAGGAATGGTAAACCGCAGTATTATTCATTTTCATCTTCTGACTTACAGGCTGATGCGGAGAAGTTAGCTTGTTTACTACAAACACCTATTTATGGTGGTGATGCGATAATACAGGAAGACGGCAGTTATGTTATCATTGACTTTAATGACTTCCCCAGTTTCTCAAAATGCAGGAAAGAAGCTGCTAAGGCAATCTTTGAACGAGTGAAGCTTGAGGTTGAGTGTTCTCCCAAAGCTTCCTTTAATGAGAAGTGTAAGGATGATGTGGATGGTTGTAGTTAGTTGATAATCAATTGTTATTCAACTTAAATCACCTGTAAATAATCAGAAAATAATGATGAAAGAACAACAACATAACAGAGCATCTGCTCAGCAAACAGAAGACAATTCTCATTCAACCGTACAGAGTTCTTCTCCTTATTTGGACGAAGGACAAGAAAGTAAGATGGGATTTTTCAGTCTCCTTCGTGCCTCTTTCAAGTCTATGGATACGGAAGAATGGCTTGATATCTATTTTACTCGCCCCATAGGTTTGGCTTTTGCCCTGTTCTGGCATCGCTTGGGTGTTACACCTAATACTATTACCATTCTTTCTATCTTCCTTGGAATTGGTGCGGGTGTAATGTTTTTCTTTACCGATACCTTGCATAATATCATCGGAATTGTCCTCTTGATGTTGGCAAACTTTTGTGATTCAACAGACGGACAGTTGGCAAGGCTTACTCGTCAACAGTCTATGAAAGGTCGCTGTTTAGATGGTTTTGCAGGTGATGTGTGGTTTTTCTCAATCTATCTTGCTATTGTCTTACGACTCTGGAATCAGCCAATACCCGGTACATCAGAGGTGTGGGGCTTATGGGGATTAGCCTTGGCAGCTGTTGCAAGTTTGTTATGTCACTCCCCACAAAGTTCATTGAGCGACTATTATCGACAGATTCATCTTTATTTCTTGAAAGGTAAAGAAGGGGCAGAACTTGACTCGTACGAACGCGAACATGCTATTGTTGAAAGCTTGAAAGGAAAGAAGGGTGTCTTTGGGACCGTGCTTTTCATAGTAATTATCAACGTTATTGTAGGAGTCAGGAGCGTCGGACACCTGCTTTTCAGCAGTTACATGCAGCATTGATAGAGAAGTATGGAAGTATAGATAAGGTGCCACAGGAACTCAAAGACCGCTTCTTGGCAGGTAGCCGACCGCTGATGCCGTTTACAAACTTCCTATCGTTTAATAGTCGTGCAATCCTTATCTATGTCACTTGCTTATTGAATTGTCCGTGGATATACTTTGTGTTTGAAGTTAGTTTATATAATCTTCTGTACATCTATATGCACAAACGGCACGAAGATTTGTGTAAAAGTCTTATGCCAAAAGAGTAAATTATATGTTTGTTAGGCTGTAATTAAAATTGAAAATTGGTTGAAGATTTACTTTTTCTGTTCATCATTTAATGTTGAATAACAGTCTATTACAGTCTAATATTGCTTAAACCATTTAGAATGAACAAAGAGTTTAACGATATATCATTAAGAACAAAGAGAACACACGCTACTCAATGTGATGAGGAGGGAGGGTTAACGCTCCTCTTTGACTTTGGTGGTACGCTGGATACAGCAGGTTGTCACTGGGGAAAGTTCCTTTGGTATGCATACAAAAGAAACGGTATTCCAGTAACAGAAGAGCAGTTTCGTGAAGCCTATGTACATGCAGAACGTACCTTAGGAAAGCAGCCTATTATACAGTCACACGACACATTTCTTTCGATGTTAACGTCTAAATTGAAATTAGAGTTTGAATACTTGGTTGGCTGTGGCTGGTTGTCGGAGGATCAGGTTGAGGCTGAACGGATGCGAAAGGTTGTGGTACATGACGTCTATGAGAGGGTAAAAGTCAACATAGCAGAGAGTAGAGACGTGCTGTCAGAGTTGAAGAAGTATTATAGAATAGGCTTGGTAACAAACTTCTATGGCAACATGTCGGTTGTAATCGAGGAGTTTGGCTTATCTTCTTATTTTGAAACCGTAACGGAAAGCGCTGTTGTTGGTGTTCGAAAACCTGATTCACAGATTTTCAATATAGCTGTAAAATCTATGGATGTGAAGCCTGAAAACGTTGTTGTGATAGGTGATAGCTATACAAAAGACATACTTCCTGCACATGAACTTGGTTGTCATACCGTATGGTTAAAAGGCGAAGGGTGGATGTCGGAAGAGCCAACAACTTGTGTGGCAGATTATATTATTAAGAATTTAGTTGAACTACAACCTATATTAAGACAATATACGCCGCTTTAATGCGTTAATAAAATATTGCAGTAATAATCATGAAGCAAACAAACGTAAAGCCTGCAGAAGGCAGATTAGGAATAATGGTCGTTGGTTGCGGCGCTGTTGCTACGACCTTCATGACTGGAGTGTTAATGACACGCAAGGGTCTTACGAAGCCTATTGGCTCAATGACTCAATATGATAAAATCCGTGTTGGGCGCGGAGCTGATAAGAAATATCTTCATTACAAAGATATTGTTCCATTGGCAAACTTAGATGATATCGTCTTTGGTACATGGGATGTGTACCCTCAGAATGCTTATCAAGCAGCAGTATATGCTGAAGTGTTGAAGGCAAAGGATATCGAACCTGTACGCGAGGAACTGATGGCTATCAAGCCTTTGAAGGCAGCTTTCGACCGAAACTATGCTAAGCGACTTGACGGAGACAATGTTAAAGACTGCAAGACACGCTGGGATATGGTGCTGGAATTGCAGAAAGACATTCAGAACTTTAAGAAAGAGCATGGCTGCGAACGTGTTGTTGTCATCTGGGCAGCTTCTACCGAGATTTATGTACCATACGATGAGGCATACCACAAGACGCTTGAGCAATTGGAATCAGCTATGAAGTCAGATGATAGAGAGCATGTTGCTCCATCTATGTGCTATGCTTATGCGGCTTTGACGGAAGGTTGTCCGTTTATCATGGGTGCTCCTAATACAACGGTTGACATACCTGCTATGTGGGAATTGGCTGAGAAGACACGTATGCCTATTGCTGGTAAGGACTTTAAGACAGGACAGACATTGGTTAAGTCGGGCTTTGCTCCTATCATTAAGACACGTAACCTTGGACTTGCTGGTTGGTTCTCAACGAACATCTTGGGTAATCGTGATGGCTTAGTTCTTGATGAACCAGCTAACTTCCATACAAAGGAAGTAAGTAAGTTGTCGACACTTGAGACCATTTGTAGAGCTGATGAGCAGCCCGATCTTTATGGTAATATCTATCACAAAGTGCGTATCAACTATTATCCACCTCGTAATGATGATAAGGAAGGATGGGATAATATAGACATCTTTGGCTGGATGGGTTACCCAATGCAGATAAAGATTAATTTCTTTGTCGTGATTCCATCCTTGCCGCACCATTGCTTCTTGACCTTACGTTGCTCTCTGATCTTGCTGCAAGGGCTGGTCGTTATGGTATTCAGCGTTTCTTGAGTATCTTCCTCAAGAGTCCAATGCACGATTTCACTCGTGGTGAGGAAGCTGTCAATAATCTCTTTGAACAGTATACAATGCTGAAGAATGCCATTCGAGAAATGGGTGGATATGAAGCTGATGAGGAGATTGATTAGTCATCTCCTCGATTAACAGAGAAGTCCTCCAAGCCCTTTTATGGGATAGGAGGACGCTTGAATGCAAAATGACGATAGTAAGTTGTCTTGCATGATTCTAAAACTAAAGTAATATATGAATAGATTAATGAGTCTAAACATGCGTAATCATACATCTTCTGTCTTTGATAAGACAAGAGAAGGACGGCGAATGATAAGTTTGAGAGTGATAGTTGCTCTCCTCTTTGTGTTCGTATCATTTTCAGCACATGCATATACATTTAAGTCTTTGTACTTTAATTCAAAGCCTTATGTTATGCACATTGATTCATTGTTGGTGGGTAAGGACTCTTCGTTTGTAGGGAAGATTCTTTGTTGACAGCAGCTGACTCGATGGGAATAGCAACTGATTCGTTGCTGCAAATGATGGATTCATTAGCTAAGATAGCCGCTAAACCAACTGTGATAGATAGTACGTTACTTCAATGCTATGTGGTTGATTGGCAAACGGGAGATAGTATTCCTTATGCGAATGCAGTCTATCGGAATTTAAAGTTAGGTGCTTCAAGTGATGCGAATGGTCATTTCTCTATTGCAAGAAAAGTAGGTGAACAACTTACAATCACTGCTGTTGGATATAAACCACGTAATATTAAGATTACTGCACATACTTCAAGAGAATTGAAAGTGACGCTTATAGCCGACTCAAAACAACTGCAGGGTATTGTTGTGAAGGCTAAACGTCGTCATAAATATTCGCGTAAGGATAACCCAGCAGTAGAGTTGATGAGGCGTGTTATTGCTGCGAAGAAGCAAACTCACTTGGAAAACCATGATTACTATCAGTATGATAAGTATCAGAAGGTGACTATGGCTATTAATAACCTTACACCTGATGAACTTGAAGGTTCTATGTTTAAGAAGGCTCCTTGGCTTCTTGACCAAGTAGAGACTTGTCCTTATAATAACAAACTCATTCTTCCAATCTCTGTAGATGAGACGCTTACCCAGCATCTTTATCGTAAGAACCCACGTGATGAAAAGGATATCGTGTTAGGACAGTCTACTAAAGGTATTTCAAAACTTATACAAACAGGTGAGGCTTTGAATACAATTGTGAAGGATCTTTTTAAAGATATCAATCTTTATGACGACCAAATAGACCTTCTTCAGAAGCGTTTCCCATCTCCAATTGGCTCTACAGCGATTTCGTTCTATCATTTCTATATCGATGATACGGTCTATGTCAATCAAGATCAGTGTATCCGTTTGCAGTTTATGCCAGCCAACCAGCAGGACTTTGGATTCCGTGGGGAGTTGTATGTATTGAATGATAGTTCGCTTCATGTGAAGAAGTGTGATATGCAGTTACCTGCTAATACGGGTGTTAACTTTGTTGATGCAATGAAGTTTCAGCAGGAATTCACGAAGTTAAGCAATGGAGAGTGGGCTTTAACGACTGACAATATGATTGCTGAGTTGAAACTGACAGACCTCTTGCAACGTGCTATTGTCATCCGTACGACCGGTATGACAAACTATGCTTTTGCCCCTATTGATGACAAACAATTTAAGGGTAAGGCAAAGACAATATACGATACCCATGCTAAGATGCGTGATAATGATTTCTGGGCAGCACATAGAACAACGCAACTGACGAAGAGTGAGGCTGGAATGGACTCATTTATCAAGCGTATGGCAAACACAAAGCATTTCAAGTGGGTGATATTTGCATCCAAGGCTTTGATAGAAAACTTCATTGAAACAGGTTCAGAGAATAAGCCAAGTAAGTTTGATATTGGTCCTGTCAATACTTTTATTTCAAAGAACTTCGTAGATGGTATTCGTTTGCGTGCTTCTGCCCGTACTACAGCTAAGTTTAATCCTCATTGGTTCTTTGAGGGTTACTATGCTTATGGTACACAGTCGCGCCGTAGTTATTACGATGCAAAGGTAACATACTCGTTTAATAAGCCCGAGTATCAGCCTATTGAGTTCCCTATCCGTACCATATCTTTCGAATCAACAAGTGACGTAGAGTCTCCATCAGACAAGTATCTGAAGCACAATAAGGATAATATCTTCATGACTTTCCGCCCTATAAAGGTTGAGCAGATGTATTTTGTAAATCGTCAGAAGATTAACTTCATGTGGGAGACAGATTATGGATTGGCTACGAGTTTTGAGTTCCGTACAGAAAGTAATAAGCCAACAGGAAAGCTTGTGTATGAGAAAATGGATGGTACGCTGGTTGACAAACTGCGTGTGAGTGAGGTTAGTCTTGGATTCAATTATCGTCCTGGGCAATCTTATGTCAACTCAAACAGCAACGTATGGCAGTGAACCTTGATGCTCCTGAGTTTAATATTAAACATACAATGGGTATTAAGCATTTCTTAGGAAGTGACTTTAATACTAATCTTACGGAGGTTTCTATCTATAAGCGTTTCTGGTTAGGAAGTTGGGGACATGTTGATACACGTGTACAAGGTGGTGCACAATGGAATAAGGTACCATTCCAATTCCTTATTACTCCTCCTGTAAACACGTCTTATTTCGAGCATCAAGGAACATTCAACCTCATGAAAGGACTTGAATTCCTTAATGACCGATATGCACAGTTTAATCTTGCATGGGACTTAGAGGGTAAGATTTTCAACCGTATTCCACTCATTAAGAAGCTGAAGTGGCGTGAGTATGTTGCCTTTAAAGGAATGTGGGGACATTTGACAGATAAGAACAACCCATATTTACCACAGAATGCTAATGATACGGAATTGTATAAGTTCCCTGTCGATACACGTGTTATGACACGCGATCCTTACATGGAGTTTGTTGTTGGAGTACATAATATCTTCAAGTTTTTGGAGGTAGATTACGTTCGTCGACTAACTTATACACATGCTCCGGGTATCTCAAAGAATGGTATTCGATTTGGTTTTAATTTGGTTTTCTAAGCCTTATAGACAAAAATAATTGTTCGTTCAGTATGATAAAGGATGTTCTTTTAGTAGGTATTGGAAGTTTTGTTGGTGGCAGTCTTCGAATGGTTATCTCGAAGTATGTACAACTTGCTGTAGCAGGTTCATTCCCTTTGGGAACAATGGTCGTCAACGTGCTTGGCTGTTTCCTTATAGGTATCTTCTCTTCATTATCCAGTGATAATGGCGGAGTCAGTCCTGCTGTTCGCCTTATGCTCACTACCGGTTTCTGTGGAGGTTTTACAACCTTCTCTACTTTCATGAATGAGCATGCAACGTTATTAAAGGGAGGGGGATGGTTTTATTATTTCTTCCCTTTATATCATTGCCTCCCTTGCATTAGGCTTTATTGCTTTATTAGCTGGTCGCCACCTTGTTATGTCTTTTCAATAATGTAATTATATTGCTCATTTAGCCCATTTGGATGTAAAGGTAATGGTTACTATATGAATAAGTAGGTGTTATATCCTTTCTATAATACAACTCTTTTCTTTCGTTTTGGGTATGTATGGTAAGCTATCTACCAACAACACGAATGGTGTTTGACGTTCGCACCACACGTGCTAAGCCTTCGCACGGATGGTGCGGATGACTTTCAGAACTTGTTACATCCCTTATAAGAGCAGGTAAAGACAAGACTTATATGTTTTTAAAGGGGTAAGTAATGTTTGTCTTAGGGGATGTCGATGGCATTGGAAATGCTGACAAAGTGAATGTTTTTTGGCAATTTATAACCCCAAAGTATTCTTGTACAAACCTAATGTGTACAATTTTATTGATGCAAAATACATAGTGGAAATAACAAGAAATTATTTCTACAAGGTTAGAGTGATGCAACGCACATCGTGTTTTTTACTTAGTTTCTTTTCTATCTCCTTTCTTTTCTGTATCTTTGCACTCTGTAGAATATTAATAATTAAACAATTCAATAGTATATGAAAGCATTTGTATTCCCTGGACAGGGATCTCAGTTTGTTGGTATGGGTAAGGATCTCTATGAGAACAACCCATTAGCAAAGGAACTTTTTGATAAGGCTGACGAGATTCTTGGCTTCAAGATAACCGAGATTATGTTTGCTGGTACAGACGAGCAGTTGAAGGAAACTAAGGTTACTCAGCCTGCAGTATTCCTCCACAGTGTTATTTCTGCTCTTTGCTTAGGTGATGAGTTCAAGCCAGATATGGTAGCAGGTCACTCTTTGGGTGAGTTCTCAGCACTCGTTGCTGCTGGTGCATTGAGCTTCGAAGATGGTTTGAAGCTTGTTGCTGCTCGTGCTAATGCTATGCAGAAGGCTTGTGAGCAGAATCCGGGTACTATGGCAGCAATCATCGGTTTGGCTGATGAGAAGGTTGAGGAAATCTGTGCATCTGTATCTAAAGAAGGTAAGGTTTGTGTAGCAGCTAACTTCAACTGCCCTGGTCAGTTGGTAATCTCTGGTTCAATTGAGGGTATCAATGAGGCTTGCGAGTTGATGAAGGCGGCTGGTGCTAAGCGTGCATTGCCATTGAAGGTAGGTGGTGCTTTCCACTCTCCATTGATGCAGCCAGCTAAGGATGAGTTGCAGGCAGCTATTGAGGCAACTACCTTCAATGCACCAAAGTGCCCTGTTTATCAGAATGTGGACGCATTGCCACACACTGATCCAGCTGAGATTCAGAAGAATCTCATTGCTCAGCTTACATCAAGCGTACGTTGGACAAAGAGCGCACAGAATATGATTGCCGATGGTGCTACAGAGTTCGTTGAGTGCGGACCTGGTGCTGCTTTGCAGGGTATGCTCGGTCGTATCGACAAGACTGTTAATGCACACGGTGTATAAGGCTTACCTTATTATTAAGTGACTGATTCCCTCTTCCGTCCTCTTTCTCAAAAGTGAGGGGACGAAGGAGGGACTTTCTTTTTATTTTGTTTATGAAAACTAAATTAGTTATCTACCAAGTCTTCACCCGTACATTTGGTAATAAGAATCTGACTAAGAAGGAGTTTGGTAGCTTAGCAGAGAACGGAGCAGGAAAGATGAATGACTTCGATGAGGGTGTGTTACGTCACATTCATGACCTCGGTGTCACTCATCTTTGGTATACAGGAGTTATCCGTCATGCTACATGTACTGATTATTCATCCTTTGGTATTCCTACACAGAACCCTCGTGTCGTAAAGGGACGTGCTGGTTCACCTTATGCTATTACCGATTATTATGATATCGACCCAGATATTGCGGTGGATGTGGATGCACGTATGGCAGAGTTTGAGTCCTTAGTTGCTCGTACACATGCTGAAGGTATGAAGATAATCATTGACTTTGTACCTAATCATGTAGCTCGTCAATACAAGAGTATTGCTAAGCCAAAGGGTGTTGAAGACCTCGGAGAAGGTGATGATACAGGTAAGCACTTTGACCCTCAGAACAATTTCTATTACTGTCCGGGCGAACAGCTTGACCTCTCTGGAGTTGTTGAGAATACATACGCTCATGACGCTGAGCCTTATCATGAGTTTCCTGCCAAGTGTACAGGTAACGATCGTTTCGATTCTCATCCACAGCAGAACGACTGGTATGAAACCATTAAGCTAAACTATGGTGTAGACTATTGTGATGCAGGCGGCAGAAGCTACCACTTTCATCCTCTCCCTTCTACATGGAAGAAGATGACTGATATTCTTCTTTTCTGGGCAGCAAAGGGTGTTGATGGCTTTCGCTGTGACATGGCTGAGATGGTTCCACATGAGTTTTGGGCATACGCAACACAGCAGGTTAAGGAGCGTTATCCTGAGATGATATTTATTGGTGAAGTTTATGATCCTAATCAATATCGTATGTATGTTGAGTCAGGCTTCGATTATCTCTATGACAGGTGGGAATGTACGACTGTGTTCGTGGTGTGATGTGCGATGAACGTCCTGCTTCTTCTATTACGCGTGAGTGGCAAAAGGTTGACGATATACGTGACCACATGCTTTATTTCCTTGAGAATCATGACGAGCAGCGCATTGCTTCTGATTTCTTTGCGGGTAATCCTTGGAAGGGAGTTCCGGGTATGATTGTGTCTGCTCTGCTTCAACAGAATCCCGTTATGGTATATGCTGGACAGGAATTTGGTGAAAGAGGAATGGACAAGGAAGGTTTCTCAGGGCAGGATGGTCGTTCAACAATCTTTGACTATTGGACGTGTGATGCTATCTATAAAGGCTTCTTTAATCGTGATACTTTGATAACAGATGAGAAGAAACTCTCACTAATCTATCAAGGACTTCTCCGTTTTTGTAATCGGGAGAAAGCTGTGCGTGAGGGATTGACCTTCGATTTAATGTATGTCAACCAGCAGAGCCACCAGTTTAATCCTCATAAACAGTTTGTTTTCTTGCGTAAGGCAGACGATGAAGTGTTGTTGGTTGTTGCTAATTTCGACCAAGAACGAGTACAAATCAATGTGACTATTCCTGTTCATGCCTTCGATTTCCTTGGGATTCCAGAGCAGGAGGTTGAGATGACCGACTTACTTTCAGGCTTTACAAAGGTAGTAGACTTGAAGCGTGACGGTCAGGTAGCATTGGATGTAGAGGCAAACTATGGTAGAATTTATAAGTTTAATATAAAAAGTAGGCTGTGGATTACGTATTGAATTCGCATAACAAAGAGGAGTTTCCTCCTGCTCATACGGCTGAACATCTGCTGAATCAGGTGATGATTCGTATGTTTGGAGCAGAGCGCAGCAATAATGCTCATATCGAACGGAAGAAGAGCAAGATGACTTTTATCCTTGATCATAAGCCTGATCGTAAGGAGGAGAAGGCGATAGAGGATGAGATGAATCGTTTGATTGCTGAAGACTTGCCCGTAACTTTTGAAATGGTCGACCACAATAATATCCCTGAAGGTGTCACTGTTGATAGACTCCCTGAAGGTGCTTCAGAAATGTTGCGACTCGTTCGTATTGGCGATTTTGATGTCTGTCTTTGCATAGGTAAGCACGTCCGTTCAACAGCTCAGATTGGTCGCTTTGAGATGTTGGGTACAAACTGGGATGAACAGAAACGTGCATTCAGAGTACGCTTTAAAGTCATTCCGGCTTAAAACGTTTATTAAACCATATAGCAAGAGGGTGTGTCAAAATTGATACATCCTTTTTTTTATTCTTCCCTTACCTTGTCTACCATATAATTCGTTTTTTACTGCAGCTATGCTGCTAATTTCATATAAAATAATTTGTTTGGCTTTAAATAGCCTATATACACTTGTATAAAGCATCTGAAGGTGACTAAAAGTACCTCCATAACGGCTTTTAGTTCCTTGAGATTGGTTTTTTTCTACACATTTTCCCTATGTTAAAAGGCAATAGCAAAGAAGGCAAAGTCCATATTGACCTTGTCTTTTCCAAAATGCCTAAACCTCTTGTAGGCTTTATTATATTTTGTTTGTCCAAAAACAGCTTCAGGTTCTATGCACCTTCGTCCTCGATACTTGATGCCTTCTTCCGAGGTCAGTAGTTCCCGTGCCTTTTGTTTATAGTGCTGTAGTTGGTGGTTTACTTCTATAATTCTGTTCCTCTTGCCTTAAAACATGAGCCTCTCAACGGACAACCATCACAGCGTTCTGCCTGATAACGTACGCTGTAAGTAACGAATCCATTAGAGGTTAGGGAACGCTTCATGCCTATACGCTTCATATGCTGTCCCATAGGGCAGACGTAGAAATCCTGTTCCTTATTATAATAAAGGCTTGCGGGACTGAATGGGTTAGGGTGTGTAGCGTGGACGCTGCTCTTTATGGAAGTAGTTATACTTCACATAGGCTTCCATATTATGTACGTCCATGAACAGATAGTTCTCCTCAGAGCCATACCCTGAATCGGCTACGACTGTCTTGGTATAACGATGATAGCGTGATTTGAAGGACTCCAAGAAAGAAGGTAGTGTGAGTGTATCGGTACGATTGGCATAGAGTGCAAAGTCGGTGATAAACTGGTTCTCCGTTGCTATCTGCAGATTATATCCAGGCTTAGTCTGTCCGTTCCGCATAGCGTCCTCCTTCATGTGCATAAACGTGGCATCAGGGTCGGTCTTGCTGTAGGAGTTTCTCTCTCCCATAATCTCAAGGTGTTGGTCATACTCCTGGAGTTTATTACGTTTCTTCTCAAGTTCTTTAAGCTGTTTTTTCTTGGTTCTAACAGCCTGCTTCTCTTCTTTAGTCTTAGGCTTAGGGGCTGATTCCAAAGACTTGTTCAATTCCTCGGATATCTCATCGAGCAGAGCTGCGGTAAACTCGACACCTTCTGTTTTAGCGGCATTGTCCTGCGCTATGACATCATCAACCTGAAGCAAGAGTGTGCGTATTTGTTCCTGCAACTTGGCGCGGTTCTTTTCCTCGGTTCTCTTCCAAACGAAGGTATACTTGTTGGCTTTCGATTCTATTTTTTTGTGCCGTCAATATATTCAACGTCAAGACTTATCAAACCTTTGGCTGCAAGTACTAATACGACTTGTGTGAATATATTGTTGATTTCCTTTTTCACACGATTACGAAAACGATTGATGGTAATAAAATCAGGCTGCTCATATCCTGCCAGATAGATGAAATGAATGTCACGCTTGAGAAGAGACTCTATACGACGGCAGGAATAGATATTATTCATATAGGCGTAAAGAATCACCTTGAGCATCATTTGTGGATGATAAGGCTTGCGACCACTGGGCTTATAAAGTTTGTAGACATTATCCAACATAAGATTATCCACCAAGGCGTCTAAAAGACGAACAGGGTCATCTTCTGCGATATCCTTATCGATTCTTTGAGGAAAAAAGAATCATTTTTCTTGTGTATGTAAGAACGAAAGTGTACCTTTGTCATAATGAGATTTTTTTGTATGCCTAAAGGTACAAAAACTTTAGGAAATAGCAAAGCCCTGGCTTGAGAAAGTCGGGGCTTTGTGCATAAAAAAGAGGATGTATACATTTTGACACACCCTCTTTTGTTATGCGTTTTATTAAACCTATTAGAAGCTATACTTAATTCAGAATTATTGTGACGTTTATTTGTTC
>BNJU01001672.1_pt1 | contig 205519 bp, 254 predicted proteins | sample 8539281 | NCBI WGS metagenome assembly BNJU01 (sample SAMD00202456, study PRJDB9452) | human saliva metagenome | isolation source: human saliva | place: Japan | reverse complement strand
GATACCAAATGAATTCTAGAATGGCGATTAGTGGCTTGACTATGATATAAAAATAAAATATCCCAAATAAATTTCATTTTTATCTTCCTTTCTAGGAAGTCCCGCAATCCAAGGCAGAGTAGATATCATTTTATAAGCCGTAAGAAATTTAGCAAAGCTCTATGACTTTTGGCTCAGATTCCTTCTTCTCAGTCAGTACTTCCATTCCTTTTACCCAGAGGCATATCCCAATCGCTCTAGCTATTCCTGTAAAAAAATTTGGTTGTTGATCCATGCGATTCTCCCTTGATTACTCCGACTATTACTATTCTGTTTTCATTGTATTCAGTATATCAATTTTTTTATAGATAATCAAGCTTTTATCTGCAAAATAAAAAAGTTTCATAACCTTTCTAGAATAATACTAGGAAGATTATAAAACTTTTCATTATTTAATTTCTTTTTTATATCGTTCCAATTCTGCTTGGTTAGCCCAAACATAATGTCCTGGACGAATTTCAACCATAGAAGGTTTGTCAGTTTCATAGTCATGTTGATCTGGATCATAGACTTTCAAAACTTTTTTACGTTCCAAGATTGGATCTGGAATAGGAACAGCTGATAGAAGTGCTTGTGTATATGGATGAACTGGATTGTTAAACAATTCTTCAGTTTCAGCCACTTCTACAATGACACCCTTATAAATTACCGCGATACGATCAGAAATAAAACGAACTACTGACAAATCGTGGGCGATAAAGAGATAGGTTAAGCCCAATTCTTTTTGGAATTTCTTGAGCAAGTTCAAAACTTGGGCACGTACAGAAACGTCCAAGGCTGAGATTGGCTCATCCGCGATAACGAAGTCAGGTTGCATAACCAAAGCACGGGCAATCCCAATACGTTGACGTTGTCCACCTGAGAACTCATGAGGATAACGAGTTAAGTGTTCAGCCAAAAGTCCCACTTCACGAATGATATTTTGAACTTTTTCTTTTCTTTCTTCTTCGTCTTTAAATAAATGGTGGTTGTAAAGACCTTCAGAGATGATATAGTCCACTGTCGCACGTTCATTCAAACTTGCAGCTGGGTCTTGGAAAATCATTTGAATGCGACGGATTAATTCCGCTGCTTGTTCACGTGATTTTTTACCATTAATTTTTTTACCATCAAAGATGATATCTCCCTTGCTGGTATCATTAAGACCGATAATGGCACGACCAATTGTTGTCTTACCACTACCAGATTCTCCAACAAGTGAGAATGTTTCGCCTTTGTTGATAAAGAAGTTTGCATTTTTAACGGCTACAAACTTTTTGCTTCCTTCACCGAAGGAAATCTCTAAGTCTTTAACTTCTACTAATTTTTCAGACATTTCCTTCCTCCTAGTCCTCAAGATGAGCAAAGCCCATCTTTTCACGAATCTTATCGTGTAAATCTGCAATTACTGCTGGTTTTGCAACTTTTGGAGCTTGTTCATCAAGCAACCATGTTTTAGCCCAGTGAGTATCAGATACTGCAAACTGAGGAGCTTTTTCTTCGAAATCAATCTTCATCGCATAATCTGAACGAAGAGCAAAAGCATCTCCCCTTCAATTCAGTATACAGTGATGGAGGTGTTCCCGGAATTGAATACAATTCTCCTTTATCGTCAGCCAGCTGTGGCAAACTTGATAAGAGGCTCCATGTGTATGGGTGACGTGGATCGTAGAAGATTTCTTCAACTGTACCATACTCAACGATTTCACCAGCATACATAACTGCAACTTTATCAGCAATACTTGCTACAACACCAAGGTCGTGTGATAAAGATAGTTGTAAGTGGTATTCTTGTTGAAGTGTTTTCAACAAGTCAATAATCTGAGCTTGGATGGTCACATCAAGGGCTGTTGTTGGTTCATCACAAATCAAAAACATCTGGACGACACGCAAGGGCAATCGCAATAACAATACGTTGACGCATCCCACCAGAATACTGGAATGGATATTCATTAAAACGTCTCTCAGCGTCAGGGATACCAACCTTATTCATATAGTCAATCGCCAAGTCTTTTGCTTCTTGAGCCGTTTTCCCTTGGTGTTTCACAATAACTTCTGTGATTTGACTTCCGATTGTTTTGATTGGGTCAAGACTGGTCATCGGGTCCTGGAAGATCGTTGCAATCTTCGCACCACGAATTTGCTCCCAATCTTTATGAGAAGAAAATTCAGTCAAATCTTGGTCACGGTAAAGAATACTACCGTTCGCAATACGACCATTATCTTCCAACATTCCTGTAAAAGTTTTTGTTAAAACAGATTTCCCTGAACCAGATTCTCCAACGAGTGCAAGCACTTCGCCCTCAATCAACTCCAGAGATACTCCACGAATAGCTGTCAAAATTTTGTCACGAACATCAAATTCCACGACAATATCTTGAGCAGTCAAAATTACATTTTTTTCTTTTGTCATGTCTACTCCTATCTATGTGTACGTGGATCACTAGCATCCGCTAGGTTTTGACCAACTACGAAAAGTGACAAGGATACCAAGACCAAAGTTGTCAATGGAATCCAGAAGAGGTATGCATTTGTTGTTACGTTCTGTGAGTAATCTGAAATCAATCGACCTAAACTTGGTACTGTAATAGGCAATCCAAGTCCAAAGAATGATAGAAAGGCTTCATATGAGATAAATGCTGGAAGCATTTGTGATGTAGTCGTAACAATAACAGATACCAATTGTGGCATGATATTTTTAATGACAATTTTGTATGTTGGAGTTCCGAGTGTGCGTGAAGCAAGGTTGTACTCTAAGTCACGGTAACGCATGATTTGGATACGAATTGAGTAGGCAATCCCAATCCAAGTCGTTACACTCATGGCAAAAATCAAATTCCAGAAACCTGCTCCGATTGAGTATGTTAGGACGATAACAATCAATAAGTGTGGGATGTTGGAAATAACGTTATAAACTTCCATCATGACGCGGTCAACTGATTTTGAAATACCCCAGATACCGCCGACAATAACACCAATTACAATATTGATAAAGGTCGCAATAACGGAAATCAAGATAGAGTTACGGGCTCCAAACCAGACACCATCAAAAAGAGACTTACCATTACTATCTGTACCGAACCAATGTTCCGCATTTGGTTTAATGTAGCGAGCGCTAAAATCATTTACCTTACTTACATCATTGAAGTCGAAATCAGAAAACATTGGGTAGATGAAACTCATCAAAACGATTGAAATCAAAATACCAAGCATGATGATGGTTGATTTCTTTTTCAAAAATTGTCTAAAAACAGAACCCCAATATGAGTAGGCAGGAGCATCAATTGCTTCAGAGGCAAAGTCATCGCGTTTTACAAACTGAAATTTATCATTACTAATTGTAGACATTATTTGCCTCCTTTCTCTGTCAACTTAATACGTGGGTCAATAATTGTCATCCAAATATCCCCAATTAAGTAAGAGAAGATTGAGACGCAAGTAAAGATGAAAACTAGACCAACAACCATGTTATTATTTGACGCTTTTACAGAGTCAATCAACATTTTACCCATACCTGGGAAGGCGAAGACTGTTTCAGTAAGAGTAGCTCCACCAATAACACCGATAATAGAACCTGGAATACCTGAAACAAGCGGTACCATGGCATTTTTAAAGATGTGTTTGTTTGAAATTTCTTTCTCAGAAAGACCTTTTGCACGTGCAAAACGAACAAAGTCTTGTGATTGTAAGTCAATCATGTAACGACGAATCCAGATAGCCAAACCAGGAGCACCAAGTAAACCAAGAATAACTGCAGGTAGTACATATGAACGCCAGTCTCCAGCACCCAAGATAGGGAATGAATCAGGGAGTCCAATTGAAGAACCAATCAAACGAATGATATAGACAAGAGCGATAGTTGGAAGAGCAAGTAAGAATGTTAAAGCTCCTGTAGAGAAACTATCAATCCAAGTATTCTTGTAACGAGCCATTGCAGAACCAAGTGGAACCGCAATCGCATACGAAATTGCAAGGCCAATCAAACCAGCAATAGCAGAACTGGTAATCATAGATGGATACTGATAGTTGCTTTCAGTAGCTGTATATGGATCACCTTTACCGTAGTTCGCTACTTCACGTGCATCCGCCTGACTTGGTGATTTATAAGTTCTTGTGTAGATATTGACTGATGAAGTTTTCTTCCCAGTTGGGAATTGAACTTCAGAAGTCTTCGTTTGTCCTTGACCTTGTGTGATAACTTGAAGTACAGGAGTATTGGCATAAGTTGGGTAAGAATCTCCTAGGTTCAAGTTCACAAAGTTCTGATGAACAAATGGGAACTGACTGTTGAAGTACAAGAGGTATTTATGTTTAGTCCCTGAACCTACTAAAGACCATCCAATAGCTGGATCGTTTTCAAAACGCAAATAACGCTCTAAGTTAGGATTTTCTGGGTCTTGAATCTTGTTTGTATGGTCAATATCAAGCAAGTTTGCATAGAATTTGAACACACGCTCGAAAATAGGGATTTCACGAGTAGCATAGAATTGACCGCTCTCTGTAAACTCACCTAAAGTCCAACCGTTCCCAAGTTGTTGGATGTATTTTTCATAGATAGCTTTATTTGTATCATTTGCATCTACTGTAACAGAAGGGTCAATGCTACTAGCTTTTTCCTGCAACTCTTTTGTATCGTAATATTCGATATAACCCATACGCTCATAAACGGTATTTTCATAGTTATCGCGTTTATCAGCTGTAGTTGCAATTTTATTGTAGTTAGTATCTTGTTTGAAGATCAACTTCCGTGGAACCATCGTATAGATGATTGTGTAAATCAAGGTCGTTACTAAAAAAGATAGAAACTAACGACCGCAAGATACGCATAAAAAAACATATTTTTTTCATATTATTTCCTTTAAAATCCCAAAAGAACCTTCTCCTTTTGGAGAGAAAGTTCTAATGAGCATTATTTATTTCACGTGGCTCGCTAATTCTTTTTGAGCTTTCTCGTTTGATTCAGCTTTTTCTTTGAGCCATTTTTTTCACGAGCTTCTTTGTACTCTTTAGCAGTTACAGTGTTCGCTTGCAATTTAAGATATTTGAAGTAAACATCTGAACCTTTATCACCAGATTGAGTATAAGATGCTGAGAATGGTACTACGCGAGAAATGATTGGTGCTGCTCCTGAAGAAGACATAGCTGGAAGGAAGAGTGAGCTATCTGTCAACCAAGCTTGAGCTGCTGCATATTTCTCATAACGTTTATTAAGATCGGTTGTTTCACTAGCTGCATCATCAACTAATTTGTCATAATCATTCAAACCAACTTGAGCAACCGCTGGGTTTGATGGATTATCATAGCCCATGTAGGACTTAGTTGTTTCACTGTTAGTTGTTTTCAAGATATCAAGGTATGTTGATGGATCATCATAGTCTGGATTCCATCCAACAGCACCTGAAAGGTCCCAATCTTCTGCTGCCGCACTAGCTGCGTAGTATGTGGCATTTTGTAATTCATCTGTAGTGATTTGTTGAATATCGATAACTACATTATCTGTACCCAAAGCCGTCTCAACAGATTGTTTTAAATGATTGGATACGAGCGATATAGTTTTTTTAGATGTTTGGTCAACTGGAATATCCAAGTGGATTGGGAATTTTACACCATCTGCTTCAAGGACTTTTTTTAGCTTTTAGCTAGTTCTGCTTTTAGCCTTTATCAGCATTGTAAAGACCATCTTGAGCATCCGCAAAGTTTACGTCTTTCCATTCATCACCATAAGAAACAACTTTCTCAGTAACCAAGTCACCAAATGTCTTATCTCCAGCAGAAACAAAGTCAGGTTTTGACAAAGAGGTTACGAACAGCAAGGGCGGCTCCATCCTTACCATTTAGCTGAGCTGAATAAGCAGTACGGTCAAAAGCAAAGTTCAAAGCTTGACGGAAGTCTTTGTTAAGAAGAGCTTTCTTAGTAGAAGTCTTTTCCTCGTCAGTTGTTTTTGATGTATATTTATAACTTTGACGGTCAATGTTAACACCTAAACCAGCAATACCAGCTCCCTGTGGGGTATAGTAGATATTATCTTTATATGTTTCTGCTACTTTAGAATAGTTTGAGCTAGTAGGGAAGAGACGTGCATAACTATATGCACCATTTGTAAAGTTACGCTCAAGTGACTCTTGGTCTGAACCATCATAGTAAGAAAGTGTTACAGTATCGATGTGAACATTGTCTTTATCCCAATACTGATCATTCTTTGCAAATTCGATAGAAGACTTAGCTGTCAATCCCTTTAAGCAAGAATGGACCATTGTAAAAGCAATGATGTTGGATCTGTCGCTTTACCAAAGTCTTTACCTTTTTGATTTTTTTCAAACTCTGCATTCAAAAGGCCAGAAGATTCCATAAGATAATTTAGAGTTCCAGTATGGTTCAGGTTTGTTCAATGTATATTGAAGAGTGTAATCATCAACAGCTTTAATACCTACTGCAGAAAAGTCTGTATTGTTCCCTGATATATAGTCAGCCAATCCTTTAACAGAATTTTGTGCTAGGTAAAGAGCAGCTGATTTATTGTCAGCTGCGTGTTTTAAACCTGTAACAAAGTCATTTGCAGTTACTTCTGCATATTCTTCACCATCAGATGTGAACCATTTTACACCTTTTACGAATCTTGTATGTATATGTCAATCCATCTTGAGATACTGACCAGTCTTCAGCGACTGCAGGAGTTAGATTTCCATATTGGTCATTTGTAAAGAGACCATCGATACCATTTGAAGTAGCAACTTTTGTACTTTGTTTACCAGAAATTAGGTAGTCCAATGTTTCTGGGTCAGCAGTATAAGTATAGCCATAAGCCTTTGGTGCTTCAGCATTTGATGATTTTGAAGAACCGCAAGCTGCAAGAACACCTGTAGCAAGTAGCGCAACACCCGCTACCGCAAGAATCCGACTTTTTTTCATATTTTTAAACTCCTCGTTTTAAATTGTGGATATTGAAGATTATACCACAGTTTTTTTAAAAAGTAAACGAATTTTCAGAATATTTTGTCGCATGTTTTTTTAAACATTTGAATCTTATGTTTTCAGAAAAGAAAACTATTGACGAGAAACAATTTTCAAGGTATAATAATAAAAAGTTAAGGCGGTATAGCCAAGTGGTAAGGCACGGCTCTGCAAAAAGCTTGATCGTCGGTTCAAACTGTCTACTGCCTCTATATAGAACGAAGACCCTAACGGAGTCTTTTTCTTTTATTTTGAAAAAGCTTTATCAGTATTCTCTGATAAAAGCTTTTTGTTTTATTCAGTTTCTTCTTCTGATTCAAGTTCTTGAATTTGAACCTAAAGCTTGGTGACACGACCATTTTTACCTTGTCATTTGTCAAGGTGATATGCTTTGTTGCCACTATCTAACCTCATAACTGAGTTTTTCTGATGTTGGAATAGTCTCACACCAGTCAAATAATAACCAGCAATGGCATATCACATCGTCACTTCTAAGCTCGACATCAAAAATAATCATTGAAAGTCGATTCAAATTCATTTGTCCCTGGACGATATGAGTGTCCCTCGCCGATAGTATGAACATAGACTTCAGCTACGGTCAGTCTCATCATCAATCTCACCAACAATCTCTTCAAGGAGGTCCTCGAGTGTTACCAAACCAGCCATTCCTCCGTATCTCATCAAGAAGAATAGCCATCTGTCTTTGTGAATTTCTAGTTCTTTTAACAAATCATCAACAAAAATAGTTTCAGGTACAAAGAGGTTCCTGTAATATCTTTTTCAAACAATATTATCAAAACCATCGGTAAAACCCTGCTTTAGCAGACTTGGTGTGAATCAAACCAATCACGTTGTCCTTGTCATCATCATAGACAGGAATTCGAGAAAAGTTTTGTTTTAAAAATACTTTCGATAATGGTCTGAGTGTCATCTTGGATATCTACCATGAAAGGCATCTGTCTCGAGGAACCATGACTTCACGTGCCATGAGCTCATCTAGTGAGAAAAATTCCTTGCAACATTTCGATTTCATCAGCATCCAAAGGTTTCTTCACTATTGGTAGCATATACTCAATCTCATCCCGAGTCATTTTTTTCATCTGCATCGTCAAATGTCATTGGTGTCAAAACGACTCAAGAGATTGGTTGATGCTGATAGCATCCAAACAAAGGGACTCACAATCTTACCGAGAGCACTAATAAATGGTACTGTTCGGATTGCCAAGGCATCTTTTAGATTTAGAGCAATGCGTTTTGAGATAAAGTTCACCAAAAACGATTGAAATATAGGTCAAAAAGCAAGTGATAGGAAGCTTGCTATCGCATGCGCAGTTTCGCTATTTCCCCATCCATGAGGCTATCAATTGTCCAAGAGAGTCTGTAGTTTTAGCCCCTGACAAAGATTGTAATTAAAGTAATCCCAACTTGAATGGTTGATAAAAAGTGATTTCGGGTTTTCAAGTACCTTTAGCAACGGATATAACGTTTATCACCTTCTTCAGCCTTTTGTCTCAACACGTGAACGACTAAGGGAAACCATAGCCATCTCTGTCGCAGAGAAAAAGCATTTAAAAAGGTCAAAACAACTAATAAAACAAATTGCAGTAACAAGCTGACTGCTCGTCTCTGCCTCTTTCTCCTAAAAAGCATAATTGAGACTACTATACCATATTTTCCAAATTTCTACATTCTCAATTTAGGATAAAGGTCGCTGAAGAGTTTCAACCAAGTCCTGATGCCCGGGAGTTCAGCCTAGATCTCAGCTCTTCATCAGAAGAGCAAAAACAAAGAATCGTGTCACAGTTATGACTGACACGTGGGTTGGGATTTTTCCTCAACTTGATCAATAGCAGCTTTGTAATCAGATCTCACCCGTTCGGTAATCTCAACCGAATTTCTTTGAACTTAGCAACGACATTAACTCCAATTCTCCGTCAGAGGACTTAGCTTCAATCTGCAGATGCGGATGGCACCAGTCTTCTTCTAGACGCATAGAGCAACGTCACGCGGTAACGCACCGTTTGTTTTGATCTAGCGCTTTTCGAACCAAACTCCTCATAGTAGCTTTTGGCCCTTATGGAATCTTTCTGCACGCGCTTGTTACTTTGCGCTGTCTGTACGAGCAATATAGGATTGCTGGTAGACATCAGCCATCTAAGCCACCCATCAAGGCATAGCCTAACAAGTGTCCTCTATCGTACAGCGTGGCTATAACTCCCTTTTAGATTCTTAACCTGATGCCAGCCTGCAGGTGTCAAGATGTCTGAGACCATTGCCAGTCTCTTCACGGTCCTTGTACCCTGTCTTGGTTGCCTTTGACATGATTGCATTGCTACGCGGGAACTGTCTCACCACCTACCGTTTTGGTCTTTATTATCCGTATAGGGTTTATTGTCACCTTAGCATCAGATTGGTTTCATTGTTATTGACGATAAAAGGCTCCTGCGCCATTCCACTCAAGGGTACCCTTTAATTTGTTTTGAACCGAATCTAGTTAGACACTGCCAGATTCTCGACTTGGGTATCAGACGACTGTGATTTTTGTTTTACTCTGTGTTTGTGGTATTGGATAGATGGGCTGCATTTGTTTTATCAGTAGCTTCCTGCTGACAGAGCAGAGAGAGCACGAGACCAATTAGGGCCCTGTCTTGTTTTTATTCATTTTTCTCCTTGTACTCTTCAACTCTTCAAACACGTCATCACCTGCTGCATATAAGCATTGACTTCGCAGTTCTCCTAACCTCAAAACTGTTTTGAGCAACTGCATGCTAACTGTTTGTCTTTGATTTTCATTGGATTGCATTCCTTCCTAGAAAAGACTGGTCTCCAGCCTATTTTCCGTAAATTTATGATGAGTTCTTGCCACTTTCTTGCTGGTGCTAAAAACCAGGATCTGACCTTTCTGATACAATGGCAGCCAATCATCAAACCAACCATGGGCAGAGCCAGAATCCCTAGTAGTAGACTACAATTACTAGGACAAAGCGACGTAAGACATATTTGGACTCGTTTATTCATCTCTCACTCAGCCTCCACATACCCGTTCAAACTTGAGCTCCCACTGGAGCTAATTTTTCATGAAAACAGCAGTAACCTCGATCTAAAATGTGACAAGCTTTCCTACAACTGCCTCGCCTTCAGCTACCAAGCCTGTCAAAACTGGCAAGCGCACTGGCACGATAAGTCTGTCGATAGAACTGCACATGGAGTAGGCTGTCCTCCGACGATACGGGCTAGATCACGGATGACTTTCAGAGTGCAAGCCCATACGACGCATTCCTCTAAATGTTGGACGATTCTCAAAAGACTCAGTCTCTACCATGGTTGAAACCACCTTGAGCAACAGGCCATCAGAGTACAGTGGACTCGCGCTTGTACGTCTGTCATCGGAACCTGGATGTGTCAGTGTCTTAACGTGGATGCCTTTAACTTTCATCACGTTGAGAACGAATACAGATTCCTTTCGTCCTCAATACAATGACTTAAGCACCCATTTCCTGTAATGTAGCAATCAAGGGGACGATTGAGTTTCCCAGATGGCATCTCTTTGAATCAAGACGACCCCCACTGTAATGGCGATGCTACACTATGAAGGTTCCTGCTTCAATACGGTTCCTGCACAACATTGTGGGTTGCACCGTAGCTGGGTACTCAACACCAGTAATCGCCTCGCAGTTTCTGTTCCTGCACCCTTTGACCTTGGCACCCTACTTTTCTCCATTTTAGGAGAACAGCCAAGTCGACAATCCTCAGGTCTCACGCGTGACATTTTCAATGACTGGTAACGCGTTAGCAAGAGTTCTACGCCATCATCAAGTTTTGAGTAGCATCTACACTTGCGAAGTCCATGTAAATGTGAGAGCTCCAGTGCCAAGCGTCTGCCTTAGCTTCCTGATATATCCTGCCGTTTGATGAGTGGCATTCGACTGCAGAGTCCCTGAGGTGAAGGTCGATGGGCGACTACCGACAGTACAAGCTCACCTGGCATCCGAAACTTTAGCATGTCACTTGCATACGAGCCAAGAGTTGGCCTCTTAACACTACAATTGGAAGCGCGCATCCTGCTGGACATACTTTATAGGGAGCTTCTTCGGTGATGTCTCCGAGTAGCATCAACTCACCAACATGCAGCTTCTTGATCAAAGCTCCACTGTCATTTAATCCACGAACCACCTGATCTGCATGGCAGCATCCGATAAAAGCAGAGGAACATTTTTAAGTACTCAGTTTTCCTTCACTTGCTAAAGATAGTACTGCGCAAGCAGTGGCAAAACTGCATTTTGCACCTCGGTGGCACACTCAACCAAACGATTATCGCCACCTTTGAACTACAGTCCATAGAGTATTTTCCTTCGCCCACAATTTTAAAATAGCGTCCAACTGCTTCTGCGCAAAGTTGGTGGGAGTTCAGAGGAACTCAAATCTAGATATCCTAAAACGATATTTCTACAGCAATACTACTTCAGCAGAGTCAGACACCTTCTTCGCATTATCCTTTTGTCACCTCTCAAAATTTGATCCCATCTGACCAAAGTCTTTAAAGACTGAAAGACTAAGTAGACACGCGACTACTTTCATGGGTAAAACTAAATTGAACTCATTCTGCCTATTATACCATCTTCTTTTCTGGCTGCATAGTTTAGGAGCTCGCCTACTGTTTAAGGACTGTGACACAAATAGTCAACTCGCATCTCTTGGAGCGCTCGGACTGGAACGATTTTCAAGTGTCTGCTTTTAACCATCCGAGCACGCCCAGAGCTGTGTCACGAGGCATCTTGGCATTTGATTTGCACTTTCCTTTAGCTTCTTCGAGATACTGGGTGTCAGACAGAATACAGTTGCTCCCTATCAGGCTGCGTTACAACCTTTTGTCAATCTCCACCAATGTCACCCACGCTACCATCTCTATCGATACGCCTGTACCCGCAATAATCCGTCCAGCTTCCTGGAGAGAGTAGGATCTGCAATTTGTGTAGATGGATAAACAAACATCATCCCAGCACCGGGACTCACCAGTGCCCTGCAGTTGGTAACTTGAGTTGGCACATCACTAGATCATTTCAAAGCACGATCAGTAAACCGAGTTCCGATACCATTCCTCCCATTTTCTAGGAGTAATGTGATCTTCTCCTGGCAGTCGGTGACTTTTCCAAACTCCTCACTGCAGTAACCTCTAACCTGATCACCCTGGGGTTTGAGATTAGTCAGTCCACCATCTCTTTGCAGCATCTCAAAAGGTTTTATCATTCACCGCGTTACGCTGTCCAGCAATGAGAACCCGCCAGTGATGCCTGAGTCTATTTCGCAGTCTCAAAACAAAGCGGCTGCAGATATTTGAGCTCTATTTCGCTTACGCCACCTGAGACCTTGATGACACAGCCCATGTTTTGCAGAGGTTTCCATGTGAAAACTGGACTGGATTCTCATAAATTCTAGCATCTGATGAACCATCGTCATCTCTTTTACGCGCACTATGGTAACGTACGCAAAGGTGTTAGCGCGGAACTGAGTCAACCAGTCTCGCGTGCTTAACTCCAACCGTCACAATGGTGTAGAATCCTTCACTCTCTGGTCAGGCTATGGTATATTAACTAACCTAGACCTTTCGAATATCCTTCCAGAAGTTCCTGGCACCTCGATATAATAAGGCAGGGGCACCATCGGCAAAAGGATAAAGTGATAATGAGCCCAATGTCGAGATATAATGACCATCTAGTTTTCTTTCTTTCATCGCAATAACTCCTCTAGGACAGCATCTGGTACATACCCGCTGATATCTTCCTGACCAAATTTCACTGGTTCTCCTCAGCCGAAGCTGGTCGCCCATGCTCTGCGCGCACGACTGTGGGAATAGACTTGTCCCCCATTTCTCACGCTAGTTGATGGTCGTATCAAACACTGGCTCTCCATACATCGAAAGATCGTTGCACTACGCAGTTTGGCCACGCAAGATCCCTGCACCCACCTTTCCTAGCAACATCAACGACTAATTCGATCGGAGAAGTCTAAGCTTTGGACATTTTGAGATGTGCCACTGCTACTCAAGCAGCTCTCTCGGCTCTCCTAATCGTCAAAATCCTGTTTTGCGAGGATTACATCTCACATACAATGGTGATCAAAGAGCTTACTTGGACAACAACGAGATCCAAATGTCCATTGGTCAATCGGATCAAAGGAAACCTCCCAGAATAGCCCAATCTTTATCTGACATAAACCGTCACCTTTACTAATCCCTATCTCCTTCCAGATACTAAACAGGCGACTTTCCTTCCGAAGTTCTACTGCTTATCTGTTTCGCAAACCACCATGACATCCTCTGAAAGATTTCCGCGCCATGTCTCAATGCTGCAGATGCAGTTGTTCTTTTGCATAGGTTAGGGTCCCAAGAAAATAAGATCAAAGGCAATTATAGCCACTCTGCCCAATGTACGACTGGACTCCATTTTAATAAGTGAAATTTAGAGGTTTCCTTAGTCATTCGGATATTTTCTGCGACTATGACCTGGGCTACCACGGTCCTTTCCCAACCAGTACTGCACTGGAGCATCTCCTGGAGACAGCCTCAATGTGGATAGACCGCCGCCACTCTTACAGCAAAGATCTAGTACCCGCCCACTCCTTCCAAAGTACAGCCAATCATATGACAAATAGCTCCTCTGACCTTTGTCTCATGTCGGCCCTCATGTTGTTTTGCCCTCCAACGTCTCAAGGGACGTACAGCAGACCTCTGACATGGTTTTCCATACTGCAGCAATATTACCAAATTCTTATCAAAAGAAAATCGAACCTTATGGCTCCGACTTGGATTCGAGAATATTTGTCGTAAGTATCTCCTACTTCATGCGTGAAACACTGGTTTGGACTTCACCGATCTCGTTTCTTACAGAAGCAGGAACATAGCTTTTACAATGAGATTGGCCAATTCCTCCACCAATTGTCAATGGGAGAGTCCGTTTAGAGGAGGCTTTGTGCCATTCCAGTTAGACGGTCTCTCACTCTCTATGAGAGCTACTTGAGTCGATTTTGAGGGCGCTTGCATCACTACGAATGCCCGTAGAAGACACTCAAAAGGTCGAATTCGCAGGTTATCATTCCAAACAAGGATGTCCCCATCTCAGAAAGCCATGATAAGCCATGCATTTCAGACCTCAGTTGCTCCAGTCATCATAGTCTGGTGCACGTCCGTCATGAGGTTTTCCATCTGACAATTTCTCCACCGATACCAATTCTAAGAAAAGCCAGCACCATATTCGCCTGCAGATTGCATCACGTTCTTTTGAAGTCCGCTGACTAACGTCTCCACCAACTCTTCTGTGTATGGATAAAGGGTGATCTGCTTGGGCAAAATTGACTCAATATCGTAGCGAGCTTCTACTGCTAACTCTGCCAAACGAAGCAGCCTTATAAATCTTTTCCACTGCTCTCTTGCAGACAGGTAGACTAGCTGTCGCGTTTGGAATAACTTTTCCCAGTCCCACTGGTCTACGCCAGACTGAGTGAAGTCGCATCTAGAATCTTCGTCCGGACGAAGAGCCTTCATATGTAGTCAGAGTCACTTCTCCCTCACCACAAAACCACAGGCCCAAGTGTATGGCGTTTCCATTTATGTATGGGAATGCACCACTTCGCCACAGGTTTCATCTAGGACGTTTGCAAAACGCTTAACAGAAACTGGATGTTCCACAGAAAGGGTTATCCTGCATCCCGTCCCAACCTCCACTCAAGATTGGCTGCACTTCACAACTCTAATTTATCTTTCAAAATACTGCGTAAAGGTATGCGCGAAATTTCTTCCTGTTGATTCGACACTTTTCTCTCATACATCTCTGCTTTGAGCCACAGATGAGTTATGCCCTTTTGCCAGTATAAAAAGTAGACTAGATTAAAGAGCTCTCATTTGAGCTCTAAAAGTGATTAATCGTCACTTCCAAAGATACGCAAGAAGCTGAGGAGGAGTTGGTAAAGTCGAGGTAGAGGCTAAGCGCCAAATGAAATCGCTCAACCTGCTTAGCGACTTGACCATTTGACTTCTTCAGCACATGGCGAATCTTTTGAAGTATCCCAAGCAATCAAACCTGCAAAGTGCATAAGAACCATGACAATACTGATAATGTAGTCAGAAGAGGCCACTGCTTTAAAACACATTGACAATCATGAGCAGATAAGACCACCATGAGTACGCACTCAAAGCACGCCCTCCATGACCACTCACGTCCTTTGCAATCGCAACCTGATACAGTGCCATGACAAAGAAAAGCGCACAATAGAGTGAAAGCGTTAGAACCGTTCCTGGTGGATAGAGCGCACGGGTGAGCCAGTGAAAAACCGTTCACTACTGAAGCAAATGAGATGAGAAACATCGAAGAGTCGCTGGGCATTTTTATAAGCCCATATTACAAAGCCTAGCCGATGACAGAGCAACTTCAAGCTACTCCGTTACATGATTAACCAGAGTGAGCGTTAACATCAACTGGAACAAGAAGGTCTTGGAAGGTCGTTAACATTAAGGCTGACATGGGTGCAGATAATAGGCAGTCCTAACTGCTATGCGTACAACTTTTGCACAGGTGATCTAAACCTGAACGTTCTTGAAATAACTGTTTTGATTCATATCTTTTCTTTTCCTCCTTTGATGAAATCTTTTACTGATTATAACAAAAGATAAATCATCGAACTCAAAGGAAAACATGAGTATGCTCTGCAAGACCCTAGCGACAATCGAGGCTTTCCATCTGTCTCTTCATGCTGATGTGGACCAATTGATCTGCAGCTCGATCTGTCATGAGTGGCCAATGCTGACCCTATCCCTCACACACTAGAGACAAAATCTTCCAACCGAGCAGCTCACGATAATCTCTCCAGTTCTGACGATGTAGTTGCCAGGAATTGGCAAACTGCACTCTTTTAGCCCCTTCAAGGAATGCTTTCAGCAGACATGCGATAAACTCAGTAAATGAAACTGATTGCCTTGCATGGAGCGGAAGCGTCTGAGGCTATAGATATCACGATTTGACACTGGAAACGATGACTCCCAGAAAACCACTTTGCATCCGCCAGTCCGAGTCATGGTCCCAAGCACTCCAGGATCCTGCACATCTTCTAAAAAGAGATACTTTCCTGGCTCAAACCGGCAAACTCCGCTCTCCTCCTTTTGAACAATGGCAGCACACTGAGGAGTTTGCGAATCCTGCTAAATCTAGTAAGATTTGCTTCTGTCATACAGCAGACAGTCGAGGATAGTCTACCAATGCTTTGCACCATAGCCTGCGAGAGCAGAAATTTTCCTAAATCTTGCACTCGCCTGAATGGCTGCAAATCGATGCCACCTCAATCGAGATGTGAGGTTTTCCGATATGATGCAATTTTTGGTATCACCACCAGAATTGGCTTTAGAGGCAGGAAGTTAGTCAGAAATATTATACTACAATCAGTGAGGTTTGAGTAGTGCAAGGTGAAAATGATCGCCCAAGGTCGCGGCCCAAGGAGTGGGCTTTCGCTGGGTGTCTACACCTAGCTCTAGAAACTAGGTGGTATTACGTCGTCGTGGAATAACGACAGCGTGGAGCCAAGAAATTTCTTGCCCAAGCAGAGTCTTCAGCCAGCCATGCATGGCTAAATTTATCCAAGAGATCCGAAAAGGCCCTCGGCTCCCATTCTCTACAAAGTAGTCTATCTCTTTGATGTTCACCTTGAGACTTTCCATCTTATTCAGACTTCAAAGTCGCAAATTAGATCTCTAGAATCTATTGTACATTTTCCACAGTAGAATAGAAAGTTTCATTTTGAAGAAGGAATAAAAACAGTGACCAATTAAAACGAATCGCTCTCTCAGTCATGAGTGGCGGCGCTATTAGTCTTGACAGGTTGTGTCCTAGGTTGATAACAACAGGACTCCCAACTGGTCCTGTTCTGGGATTTCTTGGGTGCTCCAATGGAGAAGCCTCAAACATGCTTCGCCTAATGATCAAGTCTCTCGGTCTCGGTGTTTGAGGACTAATCACGTCAGCCATTATCGTTCGGCTTGATTATCCTCCCACTTGGTGGCATCTACCACTCGTGGAAGCGACCCTTCACTCTGAGAAGATGAACGCTCCTGCCAGCGTCCCTGAACCACATCAGACTCAAGCCTGAGTAGCTGGAATGACGCGCACGAAGAAGAAAATTAGAAGCCCACAGCTCTCGGTCATTTGCTCAAAAGAGCACGGATCAGCATGTTTAGCGGCTGTGGACGTTTCCTATCCTCCGTCAAACGCCTTTCCTTTCCTCTGACGTGTCTGCCTGCTGCCCAACATACTGAAGGAGTTGCCAGCGAAGCTACTCTGGAATTCCTCTGGGCTCACCCGTAGCCATGATCTTTAAGTTGCCTCTTTGCTGGTATCGCTCACTCATCTTCAATCACTCCTTTCTTTACATGGAGTTGAGGATGAAACTCAAAGAGAGACAAATCAAGAAGATGCCCATACAGCCTCTCCTGCATGATTCGTCGGCCCTCTGGTCTTCCTCACCCAGCCAGCGTTACGCTTTACTGGGTTGTCAAGGTGGTTCTCATGATGATTCTTCAACAATTTATCATCAACTACCACTCGTTCGTCCAAAACTATCGTAGTACGCGAAGAAATCCGCTAAGAATCACGCAAAAGCAAGCAAAATTTCAAGCACCTGGTAAACGATGTAACCCTGAACCAGCAACAGCTATCACAGCTTCTAACAAGTAAGACGAAAAACGCAGTGCTGAGTGACGACACTTAGATACATTAGAAGGCTGCAATGCGGGCCGCGCCTTTACTATAGTCAAAAGAGGCCGAGACTCCGACCTCTTCTTTCTATCTTTCTATCCATGTACACGCTCGCTGTAATGCTGATAACTTCTCTGCATCCATTTGCTTTCAACCAGCACTCTTAGCACGATCTGCGACTGGAGGCTAACTCCTCCAAGTGAATGAGCGAGATCAAGCCCACGCCACTTCTTGAACTCACCCATGCGTGGTAAGGCAAGATTTCAAACTTATCAGCATTTTGAGAGTATGACCCTGCGGGATCAATCACTCTTCATCGCGATCTGTCAGCGGGTACAAGCACGTGACGAATCCAAAACAGGTCTACAATGGATTTCTGACAAGTACCTGGAGCTGACTTCAAGATGTTTTATTGGCCTGATCGTTGCAATCTTGTGTTGTGTCAGTTGATTTCCTTTGATATCAAGGAGAACCAGAGTCCGTCACCGCCATTAACTCTGTTGCACTACTACAGAGTAGCGTGGTTTGTTACGGAATGGAAGGGCACAGAGCATCCAAGGATACAGTGGATACCCTTTTCTTTTGGCCTTGGTAGAGAGAGCAACCGCAGACCAATCCGCAGAGGGCTACTCACTCCGCTGACTGTAATACCTCCCTTGTCACCCCAGAAACCACGATAACGAAGCGTCTTCTAGAACATCATCTACTGTCTCGTACACGAGATTTAGCTGGTTTCCCAGCCCAAGCATCATGGGAGTTATGGCAGTATTGGCAGCGCATCTGACAGCCTCTGCAAAGACAATAAAACCAGACCCAGGGCCATCTAATACTTTGAAAACTCCCTGTCCGGAATGCACCATTCCTGCCACTCCGTCCAGTCAGTTATTTCCTCGGACATATCGTTAGCCTTCCTTGAAAACGTTTTATAGTCTTTGTGCCACCGCGACTGGTAGTGCTAGAAACCACAGATTTTGCTCAATGAGGTGCCAATCTGGTTTTTCGCTCTCTGTACCTCATGGATTTTCAGACATTTATTAACGTCACAACCAAACCCCATAGAGAGTCTGCAAATGAGTCCTCTGGTGTTCGCTCTGCTCGTGGCGGATTGACGTATGCCCACCGTCCTCTGTATAGAGAGCTCAGACAGAGCGTGGCATTGTACTGGTAGCCCATAGAGAAGCCATGCGCCTGTATCATGAATGACTAACAAATCACACTCGGGTTTGAGTGCAGTTCTACGATTAACTGCCAAAACTTATCGTTGTTTTCACAAAGAGAACCAACAACATCAACCACTTCAGTCTGACCACTAGGATGCATCATATTGGTGATGTGGTGATGAGGCACCCATACATAGCTGGTCTCATCAGGTTGACAGCCGACGCATCTACCCTGAGATAAGTACGATCAGGTCTTTTATGAGTAACTTTTGCAATCTAGGGAATGCCATGGTGCCAAACATAAAGCGCCCTAGTTCTGTAAAAATCTTAACTTGACCAAGGTCTGCTGGAGGAGGGACTTCTTCATGCAAACCTGATGAACTCCTCCAACTCGTGCTAATATCATTAGGCTCCTGGTCCAGGGCGATAGTTAACTCCCGATACCGCCAGAAAGATTGATAAAAAGTCCAGTGAAATACCTAACTTTTCCTTGATTTCTACGCCAACTCAAAAGCTGACGTGCCAATTCTGGATAATAGAGTTGGGTAACAGTATTAGATGCTAAGAAAGAGTGAATCCCAAAAGTCTTGGCTCCTTTTTCCTTCAAAATAGCAAAGGCTTCAAAAAGCTGTTCCTTAGTCATCCCGAACTTAGCTTCACCAGGATTATCCATAATGTCCGTACCCAGTTCAAATACTACCAGGTTGCAACAGCGAGAGATAATCTCAGGGATGCCTCGCACGTTCAAATGCTCGATATCTTCAAAAGCATCTAAATTAATAGTCGCTCCCAATTCTCTAAGCGCAAAGCATACTCTCTATCTGAGGGTGTTATTAGATGAAAACATCATATCCGCCCCTGTAAACCCAAGCTTGTGACTCATCAAGAGTTCTACATAACTAGAACAATCCACTCCACATCCTTCTTCTTGTAAGATTTTCAAAATAGCTGGGGTCGGGGTTGCTTTAACTGCGAAGTATTCTTTAAAGCCCTTATTCCAAGAAAAGGCTTTGTTTACTGCGCGATGCTTTCTCGCGGATACCTTTTTCATCGTAGAGGTGAGAGCAAAGGGGTTGGAAACTCCTCAACAATCTTTCTAAGGCTTCACGTTTAATAATGGTGTTTTCATAGAACTCCTTCATATTCATTATCAAAGAAAGGCTGGGACGAGAGTTCCAACCTTTTGTATTCAAGTCAATTCTTATTTTTCTGTATCGAAGATGTTTCACTCTCCAACAGCAATTTGTTGGTTCACATCAATATTTGTGACTCTCAAGAGTGACTTGTAGTCGAACTGTTGTTCACGGTCTTCCTGTGCATTATCAGCAAAGACAGCTACACCAGCCAACTCTGAATCAAACTCAGACAAGAGGCTGATCATCCCGTTAATGGTTCCTCCACCCTTCAAGCAGTCATCAGACGATCAAGACACGACTTCCTGCTTTAAGGCTACGTTTTGAAAAGGAAACATCTTTCTGATGCGTCACTAAACCTGAGACGTAGTTGATCACTTTAACAGTTGAACCCTCAGTGAGCTTTTCAAGTCGCGACGGACAATGACAAATGGTGACGTTGAGGACATTTGCTACCGTATCTGCAAGCGGAACCCCTTTGGTCGCTACCGTCATAACGGCACCAATCTTCTGATCCATAAAGCTCTTAGCAATAGCGACCGATATTTTCAAAATGGCTGGAGTGCTCAATAGGTCAGATAAATAAATGCAGCTCACCTGGAAGAATACGGTGCCTACTCTGAAAGTTTATCACGAGCTCTTCGATAATCGCTTTAGACTCAAGGGCAGAGATTGATGGTGCAAAACAACCACCTACCAGCACCTGTCACCGTTTGACATATGACCGATTTCTAATTTCTTCTGAAAGCACGCCTTAATGATGACTGAGTCTCCAGGAAATAGACGATTTGGCGGATTCATACTTTTCGCAAAAGGTAAAGTTGAGACTGGTTAATCTGTATGGACTGTTAACTCAAGTAATGGAAATGACGCAACCATCCGATCACTTCTTCTTAATTTCATTATATTTTTACCATTCTTTTATTTTGTTGAGTCTTTTTCCTCATTATATCACATTAAAAGCACGAGACTTTGTGCTCAAATAAAGTCTCATTTTTAGTTTCTAGTCTCAATCTCGGCCTAGAAGGAACGATTGTCCATGTAGCAAGACTTTGTCATTTCACTTCATCAACAAGGGCCAGACTGTTGTCATCATCATCTGCGCTGATCCAAATTATCAATCATATGAATAATTTCTGCTTCCATCCTCGAGGACGAACTGGACTCACCATACTCGAGGAGGCCATGAGTGACTGAGAATGACATGGCGAAGAAGCACAACTTCTCTCGGCATCACTCAATGCCAAGTTCCATTACCGCTTTGGTAATCTCGCTATCAATCAGAGCAGATATGACCGATAAGATTTCCTCTTACTATGTACTCTGTCTGGTCAGGACCTGTCAACTCAATAACCTTTGGCAAGGTCGTGTAGTACTAATCCCGCATAGAGCAAGCTCTTATTGAGCTGAGGATAAATATCTGCAATTGCTTCTGCCAAAACGAACCATAGTAGCAGTTGATAAGCAAGCCCTGTTTCCAAAGGCATGATGGTTGGTCCTAGCAGCTGGATAAGAGTAGAATTCCTTGTCAGCATTTGGTGTAGATTTTGAACAATTCGTGCCAAATTGGATTTTCAATTTTAAAAATCATCTGCGCCATATACTCACGAATCTCTTTGGCATCTACTGGAGATTTAACCTTGAAGTCCGCTGGGTCATTTGGTTCGCCAGGTTGTAGTAAGCGAAGGTGATTTGATTAACCTGGGGCGTATTGTTGTGCACTTCACGACGTCCTGCATGTGGACTACTTTCCCTGCTGTAAAAGGTTTCAACATTGTGGGGTTGAGTCATCCTCAGAGTTTCCTCTGATTTCCACTATCATCTTGGAAGGTGAAGGCTAGGTAGTTTTTCCCAGCACGTGTCTGGTCTCAGGTCAGCTGACTTGATCAGGTAAAAGCCTTCAAAAAGCTCATCTTTCTTCATGTGACTAATCTTCATATTCTTCCTCATCTTCTTGGAATTGGAGCAAATCAAGCGCAGGCTCACCTTCTGATAACTCAATGTGACGAAGCGTTCGCTCGATAGCTGTAGTAGCAGACGGTTTAATAAATCATCAATATTGCCAGAGGCATGTTGGAGATGTTTTGTGCCTTGACCAGGAATACCTCAAACTTGCCAAATTCTGTTTTGACACTAGCTAGGGTCTTTTTACTGATATGGTCAGCACTCTTTTTGATATTGAGAGTCTTGAAGCCAACTGATAAGGAGTTAGAAGAGCCGACAAGGTACTTGGACCCTGCAACTGATCACTTTGCTCTTCCGTCTCAAATCATCAAAGAAAATCGGATTTCGAACATTTCTGAATGAGAGTCCTTCTGTTGGAACAAACAAGACTCAAAATTGGTTGTCCGAGGTGGCGCCAGGTACTCTCTTCCAATATCCTTAGCAAACGCTTGACGCTTGCTAGGAGAGACTTTACGACAGCGCCTCAACTCGTCCTTGTCACCTGCTTCATAGGCTTCTTCCAGACGGTAACTAATCCGCCAGTGGAAAACTTAGAATCAATCAGTGAGATAGACATATTCCTGGTCACCTGGCTAGGCAACTTGATAGGGCGTACTCACACGTTCACTGAGTTTTCAACAGTTGCAAATTCTCGTTCATACTGGGCAGAGCTGTCATGATGTCTTCAATGATCTGTCCCCAATTGTAATTCTCCCAGAATTCCTCGGGGTCTTAGTTCGGAAAGAACTTTATTTAGAGCACCGACATCTCTCTGCAACTGTTTGCATTTCCCGCAGACCTCGATTGACTGACTCCAATTGTTTGGAAACCGTCTCAAAAGAGGCCTGCAAGCGTGTCTGCAAGGTTTTTTCTAATTTTTCCTCGACCGTTTGGCGCATCTGTTCCAAGCGTTGCTCATTTGACTTCTGCAAGGCCTGTAGTCGTTGGTCAGTCTTATCTCTGGTTTGGAGAAGGTTTCGTTCATCTCTTGGCACCTGTGTCTAGACCCTGGTGCAATTCAATCGCACCTCCTGCAAACGGTCACTGACAGTCACTCAAGATTTTTGATCCAGCTGACTAGCTTGTCGAGCTTGTTCAAATCGATAATCTAGCTGGTCTGATAGGGTTATCTGCCTGATCCTCCAAGCTCTTGGTCAGATATTTTTCCTGCTTGTCCTGCCTTTGCCAAATAAGAAAGAGGCCGGCTAGATTAGCAACTAATAAAACAACAAGTAAACTTTCCATCCTACCTCCTGTCCTTACTATGCAAGACGACCACATAGCCATCTGGGCAAGTCACTGACACTTCCCTATCTATATATTCGTTAGAAGCATAAACTTTCTTAAAGAAAAATTCTCCTGCTCAGTTCATACTTGGTCTGTATATGTCACAACTACTATCTCTCACAGGCATAAAAAGCAAGAGTAATCATAGTCTGACCGTGGTTTGAGTTGACTGGTTCCTTCTGAACGATAGCTAATCAAGTTTTGCCCATCCTCAATCTCTATCTGACGCATATAGGGCGCCAATTTAGGATTGCTAGGCAGAAAGACATTAGCCAACATATGATCAATACGACCACCCTAGGGCACCAAAATGGTCACCTGAGCTTGAGGACTTTTTCAAAAAATCGTTAAAGCGCTAGTTCCAGATCCGTATCATCTTTTCTGGCTGGGCTTGAACAAAAGTGCTGGGCATTCGCCTGAATCAAATGACGTTCTTCTACAGTCACAGAATCAAAATCCCCAACGGCTAAAGCAAGAGGAAGTTTTTCCTCCAGTACCCAAAGTGAGCCTCGATCCACACCGACAAAGCAGTCAAAATCTGTCCGATAGTGACCGCGGTCTCCGCCTGCAAAAACTGCAACTTTAGTCCAGTTGTTTTCTGAGAGCTTGCACTCGTTCATTGACATCTCCCTTAAAGACATAGGACCCTGCTACAAAGACTGTAGCGCCAGCTTCTTTGGCTTGAGCTATGGTCTGATCATCAATCCCACCATCCACTTCAATTTCAAAATTCAATCCTTTTTCCTCACGAAGGGCAACCAATTCACGTACCTTATCCATGGTTTCTGGCAGAAAAGCTTGCCCACCAAATCCAGGGTTAACTGTCATGACTAATACTTGGTCAACTAAATGTGAAGCACATGCTTAATCACGCCTCAACAGGTGTACCAGGGATTAATGATTCACCGAAGGCTTTAACACTCCCGAAGAACGGATCTTTTGAAGAGCGCCATGGATATGAGGGTGTTGCCTCGACATGGATGCTGATAATATCCGCTCCTGCACGCGCAAAATCTTCTAGATGATGTTCAGGATTTGATACCATCAGGTGGCAATCAAAGACCATCTTGCTATGAGGACGAAGAGCTTTCGACTACACCTGCACCAGAAAAGCTGATCTTGAGGTACAAAGTGAGCCCATCCATGATATCGATGATGGGCATATTCTGCCCCAGTTGCTCTGGGCGTTTGATTTCACGTTCAAAGTTTGGCATAATCCTCGCCAGAATTGACGGAGCAATCTTTGCATTGAGAGCATAGGTTTCTCCTGTATTTTGGAATTTTTGCTGACTTTTTATAAGTTTCTCTACGATTTTCAATCTCACTGAGGAAATTCAAAGATGAGTTGTCAAAACGGAAGGTATGCATGATTCCCTTCTTCTACAGCTGGGCTTTCACTCGCGCAAGATGGCCTGCGTGGTATGAGTACATGTACGGAACTTGCAGTCCTCGGCTGACGAGGCAAGCTCTGGAAAAGGCTAGATTGAGGGTCTTCAGCTGTTGTTACTTCGTAATCCAGCGATGAAAAACCTGGTGTGTCTGCAATCTTTCCCACCATTGTAAGATTGTAAAAACTAACCGCTCGAGTGGTGTGACGACCGCGACCCAGACTATCAGAGATTTCTCCCGTTTCAAGATTGAGGTCCGGTGCAATTTTATTGAGAAGGGTTGACTTCCCAACACCTGTCTGCCCCATGAAGACCGTAACTTTATCTGTCAACAAGGGTAAGAGTTCCTCTTTACTAGTCACAAAATCGTAACCAATAGCATCATAGGTATTCTCGTGAAATCCAGTTCTCTCCTATCCTCTAGTAAGTCCATCTTTGGAAATATAGACGATAGGATGAATGCCCTTGTGCTCCAAAAGAACCAAGAACCGATCCAATAAGTTGCTATTAAAGTCAGGCTCTTTGACCGACATGATAACCACAGCTTGGTCAATATTGACAATGGGTGGGCGAACCAGACTATTTTTTCGTTCGTGAATCTTGAGAATATAACCTTCGGAATTTTCCTCCGCAGAAAAATCTACCCAATCTCCAACATAGGACGTGTGACCCTTTTTACGAAAATTCCCTACGCGTGTCTGATAAACCTGACCATCACTTTCCACATAGTAGATATCCGCCAAAGCTTTGATAATTTGTCCCTAGCATCTTAGAGTCCTTGTCCTTTCAAGCGCATCTGCTAGACTGGCAAATTCTTCTAAGCCAAGAGCTTCACCGCGTACACTTGGGGATAGTCCGGCCTGGTCCAAAGCCTTAGTCAATTTATCCTTGACTTCTTCAGTCTTGCCAAAGTAACCTGTCAAGTTGTTCCACAAGGTCTTGCGACGATGGGTGAAACTAGCCTTGAAACCTTAAAGAAGAAGTTCTCATCTGTTACTGCTACAGGGTTCTGGACGACGTACCATTTTCAAGATAGCTGAGTCAACATTCGGAGCTGGCACAAAAAGACAGTACGAGGCACGATAAAAGAGCAACTTTGGCCGTCAGTGTAATACTGCACAGCAATCGACAAGCTACCATATGCCTTGGTATTTTGGCTTTGAGCAGAGATACGATCTGCCACTTCTCTTTGCATCATAACCACAAACTCACTAAAGGAATGCCACTTTCGATCAAGTACATGAGAATAGGGTGTCGTGATGTAATAAAGGCAAGTTGGCCACTACCTTGATGGAGTAAGTCAGGATTTTTGAAATTCTGGATATGTTGCGCTAGGTCAACTTTTTGAGAATGTCCTCGTTGACTACGGTCACATTGTCAAAATCCCGCATAAGGTATCCGCTAGGGATTGGTACCAAGCGATGGTCAATCTCAAAAGCCATGACTTGAGCTGCACGCTCAGCCAAAAACTCCGTCAAGGCACCAATACCCGGGCCCGATCTCGATGACATTAACCTGGCCATCAATTTCAGCCGTATCCACGATTTTTTGGAGGATATTGGTGTCGGTCAAGAAATTTTGCCCGAAGGATTTTTAAAAGGTAAAACCGTGACGCTCCAGCACTGCCTTGAGTCACGCTATAATCTGCAATTCTCATTTATTCTCTTTTCTATTTATTAGCTAAAAATAATATATAAAACCCACATAATTCCTAGTGCCAACAAAATCCAAAACACTAAAAGAACACGAGGTTTGCTCCCTTTTGAATCAGATCCAGTCGTATCTAGCACTTTCTTATCTTCTTGGGGGTTCATTTTCTTCAGTTCATCCTGATAGGCAACCGAATCTAGAATATTGTCTTCTGGCAATAATTCTGAAGCATAATAGTCAGGAAAGCCCATAGCAAGACCAATTAAGTTCTTTTCAGTCAAAGAAAAATCTAAATCTTTGGGTTGATTTTCCCGAATAGCCCGTATATTTTTTAACAGTTTATCAGAAACAATAGACACTTGATCCATAAAAACAACATCTAAAAGATCAAATCCGAGCACATCACCATCTTTTACGTTTGCAAGAATATAACGAACAAAGGCATCATATAGTTGCACGGATTGCGGGGCATTTTCTTCTAAAAAAGATCGGTTTTTGAGGGCATTCTGCTGGAATTTTTCAATAGAAAGCAAGATATCTACATTCTGCTCTTGGTAAAATCTTTCTGCTTGCTCTTCATCTTCTTCCAGTTTTTCTGCTGTTTCCCAGAGAGCAATCGGAGCTTTTAAATCTTCTTCATCCCAAAACAATTGCCAAAAATAGGGTATTGTGTAAATTCCCTCTGTTAGAATACGAGCTCCATCTTCGTTTTTTAAGTAAATATAAGTTCTATTTGCCATATCATTTCCTTTCACAATCTTTGAAAAAGGTTAGTGGTTCAAGTAGGATGTAGATAAAACTATAAAGTTTCCCAATGTAAAGAAACTCTCTAATCTTTAGCTCTGCCTTCTAGTTCCTCACCAAGCTTTTGCATCTCTTTAAAAAGCTGTTAGGCTAACATAGGCACCCTTCATAGTATTCCGTTGGATTAATGGCATAGTCAAAAAGCTTCAATCATGCCTCCTGCTTCTTCAATCATGCCATTCCATTTTTCGTCAAAGACCATTCGCAGACGTTTTCCAATCGGTAAATACCGGCACAGAATTTCTGCCATCTTTTCCTTCTTTGACTGGAATGTTGAAACTAGAATCTTTTTCTAAAACGAAGGAATTTCCTTCCTGACTATCGCCCTTAAATTCCGAAGCCGCATCTAGAGGATTAGAATTTAGCTTTCGGCATAGCTTCTGAAAAAGAACTTATAATAGAGCTTATAAATTACTTCTTCATCTTCTGTCGTCAGGGCTATCAATTGTCCCATCAACAACATCCATCTTACTAGGTCAGGATTCATTACAGGAACTTGTATTTCTGGCAAATTAGAATAATCTGGTTTTTGAACCAAGGCCGAGGCACTGATGCTAACTTCCTTGGAATTAAAGATTGCTCCCAAGGCACCATTTAAGTAAAAGGCTGTTCCAAGGAAATTTTCAATCCCTTTTTATCTTCCGTATTTTCAATCAGTTTTACGACTGAGTTTGGTCGACTATCAATGGTTTCCTTGAATTGGAGATACCAAGATGGTGTCAAAAGCATGATCATGGGATCCGTACAGAGATAGCCCTCTTCTCCCCTGTCATAGGTCGTTGAGAAAAGATAGGGTTCGCCTGTTTTTTCTGAGAAAACTGCATAAACTGAATCTGCTGCCAACAACTTATCCTTGACAATTTCTGCTAGACGCTCCAACTTGCGGGTGTTAGCTTGATAACTTTCTTCGCTTTCAGTTTCCTGATTTTGACGGCATTTCCATAAAAAGAGACGTAAAATCTCTACGCTATCATCAAGACTAGCTGCCAAATAGTCTTCATTTGTTAATTGGCCCTCTTGGATGGCTACAAATGCACGATAAAGAGCATCTGAATAGCTAGATAATTTTTGTTCTTCCTCAACACCTGAACTAAAGAGCACACTTCCTTTTTCAGTTTATCCAAAGAAGGAAGCCTATCAACCACTAGATGCGCGAGAACTTCATCAGTTAGACTATCTGCATCTTTGTTTTTGACTGCTGAGTTTTTAACCTCTACAGTACCAAGACTTTCCATTCCTTGGTCGGGATTGCAAGATTGCAACTGATCCCCAACATTCAGACTACCTTCTAAACTCCCAACAATCAATAATTGATTCGTTTCCTTCATCGGGAACAAATCTAGAACACCAATACATGCATTGTTTTTAGATTCTTCTGTTTCTTTCTGTGCTTCAGTGATTTCAGCTGCCTCTGCAGTTTCCGTCTTTTTTAAAAAATCAAAGATTCCCATAACTTCTCCTCATTATCTCCAAGCAAGACTAATCCCGTGGAGCACTTGTCTAATGCTTGCTATCAAGTCTGATTAAACCGTATATGCTTGCTTCTATTGTATCATATTCCCCCTACATTTTGGGACGGTTTCTCAATTCTCATATGATTTCATGGCATCTTCAACTTCAGCTAAACTGATGCCGAATAATTCCAAACGCTTGAGAAGTTGTTTGCCATTGGAATAGCCGATACGAAGACTTTCTCCTAGATATTCTCTGCGTTTTCGGCTATCTGCTCCGGCTAGAAAACCAAGGCGAATCAAGTCGCTACGGCTAATATCAAAGTCACTTTCTACTTCAAACTGTTCAGTTACTTGTTCTAGCGCTGTCTTCAAGTCTTCGTAGCTAGCATGCTCAATTCCTAGAGAACGTCCCTTGGTCTTAGATTTTGGCACTGCCTCATCACGTTTGAGAAAGGCATGTTGAACTGTCGGAATGGCCGTCATAATCATCCGACGGATGCGTTCCCCGTTAAAATCGGGATCTGTAAAGACAATCACCCCATGACGTTGGTGTAGACGTTGGATTCGTTCAAGGTCCTGTTCATTGATAGCCGAACCACGAGTCTCATAGGTCTCCACATCAAAATAACGTTTAAGATTGGCCGTATCATCGCGTCCTTCAACTACGATGACTTGGGAAATTTTCTCTTTCATGATTTACGTTCCAATCCAAAGATTCGTTCTGCATTAGCACTTGTCGTAGCAGCTAATTCTTCTGTTGTCATGCCACGCAAGTCGGCAATAAAGTCTACTACATAGCGCGTGTAAGCTGTCTTGTTTTCACGACCACGCTTGGGTACTGGGGCTAAATAAGGCGCATCTGTCTCTACCAAAATCTTATCCAAAGGTAACTCTTTGGCTGCTTCCTGAATATCTGTCGCCTTCTTGAAAGTCACCACCCCAGAAAAGGAAATAGTCATACCAAGATCTACAAACTTCTCCGCCCAATCCAAAGAACCTGAAAAGGAGTGCATGATGCCGCCACGTGGACCAACTCCCTCACTCTTGATAATCTCATAGGTGTCTTCTAGCGCATCACGGGTGTGAACCACAAAAGGTAAATCTAATTCCTTAGATAGCTGAATCTGACGACGAAAAACCTTTTCTTGAACTTCCTTAGATGCCGTCATCCAGTGGTAGTCCAAACCAATCTCGCCCAAGGCTACAACTTTTGGATGTTTTAGTTTTTCCAACAGGTAATTCTCAATATCCTTTGTATAATCTCCTGCTTCTGTAGGATGCCAACCAATCGTCGCATAGAGTTGGTCATACTTGTCCACTAGTTCAAGAGCACGCTCAATAGTCGGTTTGTCAAAACCAACAATATTCATCCGAGTTACACCCATTTCAGCCGCTAAGGCAAGTTCTTCTTCTTCGCGTCCCAAAAATTCTTCCACATTCAAGTGGGTATGTGTATCAAAAATCATGTATATTCCCTCGTTTTTTCTACCTTCTATTATACCAAAAAACTAGTCTCATTCTTATAGGAAAAAATATTTTGAAATCATTCATTTTTTCTTGACGACTTATTTTCATAGCAGTATAATAACTCTTGTTGAAATTTTCAGAAAAGGAAAGAAAATGTTTACAAAATTAAAATATACCTTTATCGGTCGTCCTCTTAAGTCCTTGACTGAAGGCGAGGGAGGACTTCTTGGAAAAACTCAGGCACTCGCAATGCTTTCAAGTGATGCCCTATCTTCTATCGCTTATGGACCTGAGCAGGTCGTCCTCGTCTTGGCTAGTCTTTCTCCCCTCGCTATTTGGTGGAGTCTTCCTATCGGCATTTTTGTCCTCTTGCTACTTGCTAGTCTAACCATTTCTTACCGACAAATCATTCACGCCTACCCTCAAGGCGGAGGTGCCTATATGGTTACTCGAGAAAACCTATCCCCTGAGCTAGGTTTGATTGCTGGAGGAAGCCTGCTTGTTGACTATATGCTAACAGTTGCCGTATCCGTGGCTGCAGGAGCTGATGCGATCACAGCAGCACTGCCTGCCCTCCATCCCTACAACCTCCACATCTCTATTTTTCTGGTCTGTTTACTCATGCTTTTGAATCTGCGAGGCTTGAGGGAATCTGCTAGTTCTCTGATGATCCCTGTCTATCTCTTTATCTTTAGTACGGTCTTCCTCTTATTGTTTGGTATTTTCCAACTATTGACAGGTTCTCTCAACTATCATGCAACTTCTGCAATTGGTCAAACCGTCCCAAGTCTCTCAATCGTCCTGATTTTAAGAGCCTTCACCAGCGGTTCAGCTTCACTAACAGGGGTTGAAGCTATCTCAAATGCCGTTCCATTTTTCAAAACTCCCAAAGAGAAGAATGCAGCTCAAACACTGACCATCATGTCTCTGATTCTTGGTTTTCTCTTTGCAGGAATTACCTTCCTAAACTACTGGATGGGGATTACTCCTCAACACGGAGAAACAATCCTCTCACAGATGGCTAAAGGAATTTAGGGGATTCAGCTCTCGGTCAGATTGTTTATTATCTCTTCCAATTTTCAACAGCCCTCATCCTAGCCGTAGCTGCAAATACTGGTTTTTCTGCCTTTCCAATGTTGGCTTACAATATGGCTAAGAACAAGTACATGCCCCATCTTTTTATGGAAAAAGGAGATCGTCTAGGCTACTCAAACGGTATCCTAACCTTGGCCTTTGGCGCTATGATCCTTCTGCTCATTTTTAACGGAAATACAGAACGCTTGATCCCTCTTTATACCATTGGAGTTTTTGTCCCCTTTGCACTTTCTCAAACAGGAATGATTCGCCACTGGAAAAAAGAAAAAGGTTCTCATTTCTTAAAATCTGCCTTTGCAAATATCCTCGGAGCCATCATTTGTTACGCTATCGTTCTTATTCTACTTTTCTTTAGACTTGGAGATATCTGGCCATTCTTCCCTATTATCCTGGTCCTAACCTTCCTCTTCTTGTCTATCCACAGTCATTACCAAAAAGTGGCCAAACAGCTTCGACTTTATGAAGGGATTCAAAAACAAACCTACGATGGCAATGTCGTCCTTGTCTTAGTAGGAAATGTCACTCGAGTCAGCGTTGGAGCGATTAACTACGCTCAAAGTATTGGAGATGAGGTTTTGGCTATGCACATTTCCACCAAAGAAACAGAGGAAAAAGACCAAGAAATCCTCCAAGAATTTGCCGACTACTTCCCAAATATCACTCTAAAAAACATTAATACTAGCTATCGCGATATCATCACACCTACAGTTCGATATGTTCGAAAAAAATCTCTCAGAAGCCAAGAAAAAAAGAACTACACAGTTACAGTTCTAGTTCCCCAGTTTATCCCTAACAAACCTTGGCAAAATATCCTCCACAATCAAATGAGCCTCAAATTAAAATATGCTCTCAGATGGCACGAAGATGTCGTCGTTGCCAGCTATTCATATCATTTGAAAGAATAAAGAAAAGGCATTACCAGAACAAGCTTCTGGTAATGCCTTTTTTCTGAATCTAGTCCCTAAAATTAGACTTATACTCAATGAAAATCAAAGAGCAGACTAGGAAACTAGCCGCAGGCTGCTCAAAACACTGTTTTGAGGTTGCAGATAAGATTGACGAAGTCAGTTACCTATACCTACGGCAAGGCGACGTTGACGCATTTTGAAGAGATTTTCGAAGAGTATTAAAATTTTATTGATAACCTTCTTCTATCGAACGTGGTTCGCCAAATCTTCTTGGGCTTTTTTATTAGACTCCGCTTTTTCTTTTTGCCATTTTTCATAAAGTTCTTGATACTGTTTCGCAGTCACAGGTTCCTTTTGCAATTCAAGGTATTTGTAATTATCCGCATCTCCCTTGTGTCCAACAAATGAGAAGGCCCCTGTAAATGGAACAGTCTTACGGAAGATTGGATTAGCTCCTCCACTTTGAACTGGTAGGAAGAGAGCACTATCTGTCAACCAAGCTTGAACTTCGGCAAATTTTTCATAACGTGTTTGCGTATTTTCATTCTCATTATCTGCCGCATCCAACAACTCCTTGTAGGTAGCTAGACCGAGTTTTTCCTTGATATCATTGTCTTTCCCTGGAGTCAAGCCAAGATTTTTCAACTGAGAACCAGAGTCTGGATCCAAAAGGTCAAGATAGGTTTTCGGATCTGAGAAATCCCCACTCCAACCTGAGATATCGATGTCATAGTCCTTTTTGATCGGCGGTATCAGCAAAGAAGGTAGCATTGTCTTTCTCATCTGGTGACAATTGAATGATATCAATAACCACATTATCTGATCCAAGCGTTGCTTCAACGGTTTGCTTGAAGGAGCTTGCCTGCTGAACATCCAACTTAGCAGTTTGGTCTACCAACATATCCAAGTGGATAGGGAAGGTCACGCCTTCTGCTTGCAAACTTTCTTTAGCCTTGGCAAATTCAGCCTTGGCTTTTTCAGGATCCAAGAAAGCTGCTTGGGCATCGTTTAGATTGATGTTAGACCACTCTGTACCATAGTTGACCATCTTTTCATTGACAGCATCTCCAAAGTTTTTGCCACCAATTTGAACAAAGTTACTTGGTGTGACTGTATTTCGAAGGATTCGATCAGCCCCATCTTCTCCATTTGTCTGCGCAGCATAGGCATGACGGTCAAAGGCAAAGTTAATAGCCTGACGGAAATCTTTATTTTGCATTGCTAGACGTGAGTCCGTCTTTTCTTTATCCGTCTGTTTCATGGTTTGCTTGTAGCTTTGACGATTAACATTGAAGAGATAATAGAAGGTTATAGCATTTTGAGGAGTATAAGTAATCTTGTCCTCATTCCCTTTTTTCAACTGGTCAAAGACTGAGCTTGTTGGGAAGATACGCCCGTCTGAATAGTTACCTTCCAAGAAACCTCTAGCCAAACTGTCTTGATCTGAACCATCATAGAAGGAAAGTTTTACTTTCTCAATCTTCACATTGTCCTTGTCCCAGTAATTCGGATTCTTTTCAAACTCAATTAAAGATTTTGAAGTGAATGATTTGAACAAGTAAGGCCCATTTGACAGGATACTAGATGGAGTTACACTTCCAAATTCATCTCCCTTGGATTTCAAAAAGGCTTCATTGACAGGGCTTAAAATTCCCCCAGTTGTCTTCGAATTCCAGTAGGACTCTGGCTTGTTTAAGGTATATTGGAGAGTATAGTCATCGACTGCCTTGATACCAACAGTCTCAAAGTCGGATGATTGACCCTCAACATAGTCCGCCAAACCTTTGATAGAGTCTTGCACCAAGTACAAGTTTTCTGCCTTTTTATCCGCCGCATACTTGAGGCCTGTCACAAAGTCATGAGCTGTTACTTCAGCATATTCTTCTCCTTCAGAGGTATACCACTTAACACCTTGACGGATTTATAGGTATAGGTCAAGCCATCTTTTGATACTGTCCATGATTCAGCCATAGAAGGGACCAGATTGCCATACTTATCATTTTCCAACAAACCATCAATCAAGTTTGTCGTAATGCTAGAAGTCGAGCCACGTGTCGAAGTAATGTAGTCTAGTGTATCTGGATTGCTAGCAAATACATAAGAGTAGGTTTTATCAGATGCATTTGACTGTGTCGAGCTACAAGCTACCATCAAGAAGCTAGCACTCAAAAGCCCAGCTCCTAGTAGAAGGATTTTTGATTTTTTCATAAATATTCTCCATTTTTGTAGTATATGAAATATTATACACTATTTCATAAAAAATAGAAAGTGAATGCAGGCCAACATTTTAGGGCAAAACAAAAGCCAGTAGACTCGAGTTCCTACTGACTTCTTTGTTGAATTCGTTTGGATTATGCAGCCAAAACTTTGCGTCCTTTACGACGACGAGCTGCCAATACGCGACGACCGTTTTTAGTTGACATACGGTTACGGAATCCGTGTTTGCGCGCACGACGTAGTTTACTTGGTTGATAAGTACGTTTCACGATGAATACCTCCTCATAGATTTTGTATTCGTTTAGCCGGCTATAAAGTGATCAGTTACTAAACATACTTTACTATTCTATCTGATTCTTTTGCATTTGTCAATAGCTCTGGCAAATGTTTCCAGCTTTTTTGCTATGAAAGCCTTATCTACGATACTGCTTCAAGAAACGGGTCATCTTTTCTTGAATTTGGGCTAACTCATCTACGCGTGGCAGATAAACGATACGGAAGTGATCTGGTTCTTTCCAGTTAAATCCTCGTCCATGAACCAAAAGCACCTTTTCTTGCTTCAAGAAATCAAGGACAAACTGTTCATCATCATCGATACGATACATATTGCGGTCAATTTTAGGGAAGATATAAAGACCCGCTTTAGGTTTAACCGCAGACAAACCTGGGATATCTTGAATGGCATTATAAATGAAGTTTCTTTGCTCGTAGATACGACCACCTGGCAAGAGTAATTCGTCCACCGATTGGTGACCACCGAGTGAAGTTTGAACAACCTGTTGAGCCAAGACGTTGGAACAAAGGCGCATGTTTGAAAGCATGTTGAGACCTTCAATATATCCCTTTACATGATGTTTAGGTCCAGACAAGACCATCCAACCCACACGGAAACCAGCGATACGGTGAGATTTAGACAGACCATTCATGCTGACACAGAAAAGGTCTGGAGCCAAACTAGCTACTGGTGTGTGAACATTGCCATCCATAACCATACGGTCGTAGATTTCATCCGCAAAGATAATCAAGTCATTTTGACGAGCAATCTCAATGATATCTAGTAAGAGTTCTTTAGGGATAGAGGGCTCCCGTTGGATTATTTGGATTGATTAAAACGATAGCCTTAGTATTTGAACTAATCTTAGACTTAATGTCATCTAGGTCTGGATACCATTCAGCTTCTTCATCACAGACGTAGTGAACGGCATTTCCTCCAGCCAAGCTGACAGCAGCAGTCCACAGAGGGTAGTCAGGCATTGGAACCAAGACTTCATCGCCATTGTCCAAGAGACCTTGCATGGACATAACAATCAGCTCACTAACACCATTTCCAAGATAGATATCATCAATACCTACATTTGGGAATTTTTTGAGCTGACAGTACTGCATAATAGCTTTGCGGGCTGAAAAGATACCTTTTGAATCTGAATAACCTTCACTATCACGCGCATTCATAATCAAATCATGGATAACCTCATCTGGTGCGGTAAAACCAAACTCAGCTGGGTTCCCTGTATTCAAACGGAGGATTTTTTCTCCATTTGCTCGCATACGCATGGCTTCCTCAAGAACTGGTCCACGAATATCATAAGCCACATGCTCTAATTTGATTGATTTGTTAAATTCTTTCATTTGATTTCCTCAATTCATCAGGATAGTTAATATTATACCACTTGATAGAAAAATCGTAAATCGCCCAGTACTATTCCACAAAAAAACCTTGCTTAACGCAAGGTAAACAGAGCAAGGTCGATTTCTTTCTATTTTTGGGGAGAAGAAAGAGAAAAAAATATGCACCTCTAGTAAGATATACATCTAAATCTAAAAGTCTCGCATATAAACTTCGAATCGAAAAACGAAGGCATCGTTATGGATGATAGTTGCATGAACTCATGAATTTCTTCCTGTGTCCAGCAAAACGCAAAGAAAAAATAAGTCGACTCAACAAACAACATAGACGATGTCTGGGCTAATTCGAGTCTGTTTGTAAAGAATTTTACCATATCACTGACTTCTTTTCCCTGCCCTGTCACTTAGTATTATACACTAAAAACTTTTGCATTTTCAAATAAGTACATATAAAAAGAACTCTTTTTAAAGCGTCACTTAAAAAAATTTATACTCAATGAAAATCAAAGAGCAAACTAGGAAGCTAGCCGCAGGCTGTACTTGAGTACGGCAAGGTGAAGCTGACGTGGTTTGAATTTGATTTTCGAAAAGTATTAATTGAATATGATTCTGCTTTGGCAATAAAAAAGAGAGAACCATGTGATTCTCTCGGTTTTTACTTCTACAAATATCTGGAACGAAATTTAATTTCACCAGATTATTTTGCAATTTCTTCCAACATTTTTTCAATATGTTGGATTGATTTTTCACGACCAAGCAAGTAAATAGTATCTGGCAATTCAGGACCATGCATTTCACCTGAAACGGCGATACGGATTGGCATGAAGAGATTCTTCCCTTTGATACCTGTTTCTTTTTGGACTGCTTTGATTTGTGGGAAGATATTTTCTGCCACAAACTCTTCGTCTGACATGGCTTCAAGTTTTGCCTTAAAGGCCTCAAGTACAGTTGGCACCGTTTCACCAGCCATGACTTCTCGTTCAGTTTCTGTCAATTCTGGGAAGTCTGAGAAGAAAAGGTCTGTCAATGGAACGATTTCATCCACTGACTTCATTTGTGGTTTGTAGAGTTCCACCAATTTTTTTCAGCCTTATCTGTCAAACGTCCTGCTGCTTCGAGGAATGGTTTTGGCCATTTCAAAAGATGGTCGCAAGATCCGCATTCTTGATATACTCATTGCTCATCCAGTCCATTTTCTTTCTGGTCGAAAGCTGCTGGAGACTTGCTAAGGCGGTTTTCATCAAAAAGTTTGATCAGTTCTTCGCGAGAGAAGATTTCGTCTTCCCCACCAGGGTTCCAACCAAGAAGAGCGATAAAGTTAAAGACTGCTTCTGGAAGGTAACCTTTCTTACGATAATCTTCGATGAACTGAAGGGTGTTGGTGTCACGTTTAGACAACTTCTTACCAGTTTCAGAGTTGATAATCAAGGTCATGTGACCGAACTCTGGAGCTTCCCAACCAAGTGCTTCATAAACCATGAGCTGTTTTGGTGTGTTAGCAATGTGGTCATCTCCACGAATGACGTGAGAAATTTGCATATCGTGGTCATCGATCACAACGGCAAAGTTATAAGTTGGGTAGCCATCTTTCTTTTGGATAACCCAGTCACCACCGATATTGCCACCTTCAAATTCGATATCGCCTTTGACCATATCATGCCACTTGTAGATACCAGATTCATTAACAGCCAAACGAACCGTTGGAATGACACCTGCTGCTTCACGTTCTGCGATATAAGCTGCTTTTTCTTCTTCGCTCATGCCAAGGTATTCGTTGATGTAGCGAGGTGTTTCACCAGCTGCTTCTTGGCGTTCACGTTCTGCTGCCAACTCTTCTTCTGTAACGTAAGATTTGTAGGCTTTTCCTTCGGCTAGCAATTGGTCGATGTATTTTTGATAGAGTTCCAAACGCTCTGATTGGCGGTAATTTTCATGCGTTTCAGGACTTTCATCCCAGTCCATACCCAACCAACGAAGGTTTTCAAGCTGGGAACGTTCTCCGTCTTCGACGTGACGCTTGCGGTCAGTATCTTCGATACGGATGATAAAAGTTCCACCATGGTGGCGAGCATACAAGTAGTTAAACAATGCTGTACGGGCATTTCCGATGTGTAGTAGTCCTGTTGGACTTGGTGCATAACGCACACGAATATCTTTTGACATATCTTCTCCTATAAAGTCTCTAGGCGTCTGCCTTTTTGCTCTCTATATTATATCACAAGTCGTGCCAGAGTCCAATTTCTCTTTTCGAGAAAAAGCAAAAAGAGTGGTAAAACCACTCTTTTCAGCTCTATTATAGACGAGCGTTGAGTTCTTTGCTCAATTCTTCAAATCCTGGTTTACCAAGAAGGGCAAACATGTTACGTTTGTATGCTTCAACACCTGGTTGGTCAAATGGGTTGATGGCATTCAAGTAACCTGAAAGGGCGATTGCCAATTCGAAGAAGTAGATTGTGTAACCAAGAGTGAAGGCATCTTGCTCAGGAAGAGTTACGTACATGTTTGGAACGTCACCATCAGTGTGGGCAAGAAGAACACCGTCAGTCGCTTTTTTGTTTACGAAGTCAACGTCTTTTCCTTGGAGGTAGCCAAGTCCGTCAAGATCTTCTTCCAAAGTAGGGATAATCACGTTCTTACGTGGTTTGTCAACACGGACAACTGTTTCAAACATGATACGAGTTCCTTCTTGGATAAATTGACCCAATGAGTGCAAGTCTGTTGAGAAGTTAGCTGAAGTTGGGTAAATCCCTTTTTGGTCTTTCCCTTCTGACTCACCAGCCAATTGTTTCCACCATTCTGAGAAGTATTGAAGTGATGGCTCGTAGTTTACCAAGATTTCAGTTGCATATCCTTTACGGTAAAGGATATTACGCACTGCAGCATATTGGTAAGCTTCGTTTTCAGAAAGTTTGTCTGATGTGTAATCTTTACGAGCAGCATTCGCACCTTCCATAAGGGCTTTGATGTCTGCACCTGATGCAGCGATTGGAAGCAATCCAACTGCTGTCAATACTGAGAAGCGTCCACCGATATCATCTGGAACTACAAAAGTTTCCCAACCGTTAGCATCTGCTTCAACTTTAACAGCACCTTTTTGGCGGTCAGTTGTTGCATAGATACGTTTGTTAGCTTCTTCTTGACCGTATTTCTTAACCAAGAGTTCTTTGAAGACACGGAAAGCGATGGCTGGTTCAGTTGTTGTACCTGATTTAGAAATCACGTTTACTGAGAAGTCTTTATCTGAAACGTACTCTACCAAGTCAGCAAGGTAAGTTGATGAGATTGAGTTTCCAGCGTAAAGGATTTGTGGCGCTTTGCGTTCTTCTTTGGTTTGCAAGTTTGCAAGTGGTGGTTCAAGAAGTCAATGGCTGCTTTAGCTCCAAGGTATGATCCACCGATACCGATAACAACCAAGACATCGCTGTCTGATTTGATTTGTTCAGCAGCTTTCAAGATGCGGTCAAATTCTTCGCGGTCGTAGTTTTCAGGAAGGTCCAACCAACCCAAGAAGTCGCTACCAGCACCAGTTCCTTTACGGATCAATTCGTCTGCTGCTGTAACTTGTGCTTGCATGTACTCCACTTCATGTGGTGCAACAAATTTGTCTAATACTTTTGAATAATCAAATTTAATATGTGACATAGTATTCCTCCAAAATTTCTTCCTTTTCTATCATAACGCTTACTAACAATTTTTTTCAAGTTTTTATACTAAAAATTTTCCAATTTTTATCACAATTCAAACGTTTGCGTAAAAATACAACTCTATAAATATTCGTAAACAACAAATAAAAAAACGACTAGATTTCTAGTCGTTACAATTCATTCAATAAATACTCAAATAATTCTAAGTTGCCATCTTCTTCATTAACCAAGAATTCTGGATGCCACTGCAAGCCGATAATGCGGTGTTCATCAATGGATTCAATTGCTTCAACAGTTTGGTCACGTGGATCCACAGCCGTCACACGAAAATTTGGAGCTAAGTCTTTAATGCTCTGACGGTGGACTGAATTAACTTGACTTTCTTTACCAAACAATTTTGACACAACACTTCCATCAACTGTCTCAATAGAATGTGAAGTTCCAAAAGGTAGGCCTTGCCAATGACCTTCAATCTCCTGATTGAGCGTACCGCCAAAGGCAACGTTAACCAGTTGAACACCACGGCAAATGGCTAAAATTGGTTTGTTCTGACGTAGGGCCTCTTGTAGAAGAGCTAGCTCAAACTCATCTCGAGCTAGGTTATAATCATCGCTATCAATCGTTTTTTCCTCACCATAAAACTGAGGATGAACATTTTGTCCTCCAGTCAAGATGAGCTTGTCAATCATTTCTACATAATCACGAACAACCGACTCATCACCAACTGGAATCACCAAAGGAAGTCCGCCAACCTGACGAATACTCTCAGCGAATTTACAAGAGACAGATGAATGAATATTTTTTCCTTCTGCGTCCACGGGACATAGATTTGCTGCAACTCCAACAACCGTTCTTGCCATTACTGATTTCCTTTCGTTTTCGATTGATAATCTTATCTTATCATCCTTCCCCACTCCTGTCTAATATGTATTTTTTAAGTCCGTGATAAAATTTTTTTATCAGAAAAAGTTGCCCAAAATTAGGACAACTTTTTTGCTTATACTCAATGAAAATCAAAGAGCAAACTAGGAAGCTAGCCGCAGGTTGCTCAAAATACAGTTTTGAGGTTGTGGATAGAACTGACGAAGTCAGTAACACATATACGGCAAGGGGACGCTGACGTGGTTTGAATTTGATGTTCGAAGAGTATTATTCAAAGACAAATTGATTGTGATACAGTTCGGAGTAAAAGCCTCCAAGCTTGAGTAATTCGTGATGATTTCCTTGTTCGATAACCTCACCATTCTTAAGGACAATAATCTGATCGGCATTGAGAATGGTTTTTAAGCGGTGAGCAATCACAAAACTAGTTCTTCCTGCCACAATAGCTTCCATGGCATTTTGAATCTTACTTTCTGTTACAGTATCAACATTTGATGTTGCCTCATCCAAAATTAAGACCTGCGGATCTGTCATCAAGGTACGAGCAATAGAAATCAACTGCTTCTGACCGGTCGAGAAGACACTTTGGTCATCATCAATCAAGGTATCATACTTATCTGGTAGACTTTCGATATATTCATGGATATGCGTGGCCTTGGCTGCTGCTTCAACCATTTCTTGACTGGCATCTGGGACACCAAAACGAATATTGTCCCGAATAGTTCCGCTAAACAAAACAGAATCCTGTAAGACAATTCCAACCTTGCTTCGCAAACTATCTAAATCAAATTCGCGGATATCTCTACCATCAAAACTGATACTACCTGCATCCACATCATAAAAACGATTGATGAGGTTCATGATGGTTGTTTTCCCCGAACCTGTCGGACCAACCACTGCAATCATTTTCCCTTTTGGAGCTGAAATGCTAACATCTTTCAGAATCGGTTTTCCTGGCAGGTAGGAGAAGTCTATGTTACGAATCTCCACCCCATCTTTTAATTCGCTAAAGGCTGGAGCATCTTGAGGGCGAATTTCTTCCTCTGCATCAAACATTTCTTGGATACGGTCCGCTCCTGTAAAGGCCAGTTGCAAACTTCCCCAGCTCGCAGCTAATTGGATAATGGGCTGGTAATATTGCTGAGAAAACTGGGTAAACATGACAATCAAACCCAGAGCAGTTGCTGTCTCGATGTTCTTATCATTCAGTAAGACAGCTGAACCGACAAAAATAACAATAGCTGTGTTGACCAAACTCATCCCATTCATGACAGGAAAGAGAATTCCTGAGAACATTCTTCCCTTGAAAGTGGCCTTTCGAACCCGTTCATTTTGTTCAACAAAACCAGCAATCACATCTTCTTGAATCCCTTGAACGATAACGGCCTTTTGTCCAGAGATACTCTCATCCATATAAGCATTGAGCTTCCCAACTTCTTTTTGTTGAAGGTTGGTATATTTCCGCGCTAGCTTCAGGATAAAGAACAACATGATAACAGCTATTGGAGTGCTGGCAATTGTGATTAAAGCCAAGGTAACATTTTTTGCGAACATGACAATCAGCAAGCCAATATAAAGAGCGATATTGGTCATGACAGACACTAGACTTTCGTTGAAAGCTTGGAGAATATTATCCAAATCACTGGTAAAACGAGACAGGATGTCTCCATCTTGATGGCGGTCAAAGAAAGAAACAGTCAAGCGAGAAAGCTTGCCAAACAGTCCCTTACGCATCTCATTTGTAGATTCGGCAATAATGCGGCTCATCAAGACCATATAGATGAGACTAGAAACTACTAAAACATTCAAATATAGGCAAGATTGATTAGGAGTCCCAAGAGACTTTGCCAAACCATATCTGGATTTCCATTTTGATAGGCTTTAACCAAATTAGCCAGTTCTGTGACTGTTTGACCTGCAAACACTGGAAAGAGGGCTTGTGCTACCGTTGCAATGATAATCATAGCAATGACAACGATAAAGGATATCTTGTAAACTTTAAAATAGTTCCAAAAAAATTCAAATGTCTTCATCCTACTCCTCCTTTCCTTTTTGCGTTTCGTAAATTTCACGATAAACTGGGTTTGTTGCAACCAAATCAGCATGCTTACCTTGACCAATCAAACGCCCTTGGTCAAGCACTAAAATTTTATCAGCATGCACAACAGAGCTAATCTTTTGCGCGATGATAATCGTAGTCGTCCCCTTCAAATCCTTGTTGAGAGCTTCTTGGACCAAACGTTCTGATTTGGCATCAAGGGCAGAAGTTGAATCATCGAAAATCAAGATACGAGGATTGCTAACAATCCCACGCGCAATGGACATTCTTTGTTTTTGTCCACCAGAAAAGTTAGTTCCACGTTCCTCGACCGGACTTTCAAAGGCCAAGTCCATACGACTAATAAATTCACTAGCTTGTGCGATACGTGCTGCGCGTTCCATTTCTGAAACTGTCGCATCTCCCTTTCCTTGTCTGAGATTATCTGCGATGGTTCCACTAAAGAGAATGGCTCTTTGTAGGGACGATAGAGACAGTCTTGCGAAGCGTCCTTCACTAACTGTACGAATGTCCTTTCCTCCAATCTTTGATAGAACCTTGTTGAGGATCAAACAGTCGTGGAATCAACTGAGCCAAGGTTGATTTACCTGCACCGGTTGCTCCGACAACCCCAACCATCTCACCAGCTGCGATATCAAATGATACATCTTTTAGGATAGGTTCTTCATCATTTGGATAGGTGAAGGTTACATTTTCAAAACTAAGACTTCCTTCCAATTCTTCATCTTCCACATCCTTGAAGGTCATAGCCGGTTCTGTATCAAGGATTTCACGAATACGACGGAGGGAAATCATGGCACGAGTGACTGAATTCCCCAAAAATCCGACCATAACGATAGTAAAGATAATCTGACTCAGATAGTTCACAAATGAAGCAATGGAACCAACGACTGATGGATCTGACTCTACCATACCTGCTACAAGCCAGATTGAGAGAAAAACAGCTCCGTAAGAAATCAACATCATTGCAGGTTGCATAACAGAAAAGGCATAACCGATATAAAGGTTTTCTCCCAACAATTCATCTGACACCTGCGTAAATTTATCAAACTGATCTTTTTCTCGGACAAAAGACTTAACCACGCGCACACCACGCAAATTTTCTTTAGCAATGGCATTGATACGCTCTAGCAAGGTTTGAAACTTTGAAAAGCGTGGTCCCACCACTCCCATCATAAAACCCATTATGACAACAATCAGAACGACCATGAGAACTAGCACCCACCATAGAGAAGGTAGGGTGACAACTGCTAGAATAAAGGAACCGACAAACAAAAGCGGTAGTCGAAAGAGGATTTGGAAGGTCATCATAACGACGTTTTGAATCTGATTGATATCGTTGGTCATACGGACAACAAGGTTCCCTGCATTAAATTTCTCAATATTAGCGTATGAAAAAGTTTGAATCTTACGAAAGGCATCTTCCCGTAAGTCTGACGAGACTCCTTGAGCAATGTAGGCAGCTAGCACAACATTGATGCCACCTGCAATCAAACCAATCAAGGCAACAAGGATTAACCAAAAACCAATATGATAAATAGCTTCATTATCACCTGTTAGCAGTGCCTCTAAAACTTTCTGCAAATAACGTGGTTGCAAGAGTGAACTCGTTACCATTAGACCTGTCATAATTAAGGAAGCTAGAGCCTGCCATTTATAGGCTTTTATTTTCTGAAACAGCATATTTCCCCCTTCTAAGATAGACAAAAGGGAACGACAACTCTGTCAGTCCCTTCTTATGCTTTCATGTTGATGCTATTCTAACAAAAAGAATGCTATTGTCAAAGCACTCAACTCTTACAAGCTTGTGCAATGACGACATCAGCATTCTATTGAATCATCTAAAACATCTTCTAATTTAAGTAGAGAATTTTTATTGTTCTGAACTAGCTTGCTCTTCTAGTTTAGCTCGTCCAATTTCACGGTAGCTACGGTCGCCAACAATTTTGACCGAGAACTGACCATCTTGGTACTCGAGAATCGTCACACTTCCATTATCAAGGCCATGCGGATGCATGCCGTCGATTAAATAAACAATGGTTCCAATAGTCATTCCATGGCTGACTACGAGAGCATTTCCTCCCCCATTGGCTTCCATTTCCTTGGCAATGGCTTCAAAACCTTCCCAGATACGCCCACTTAGTTTTTCCCAGCCTTCAGCCCAGCCTGCTGTATCCACTTCTACCAGACCTTCAGCTAGCTCAGCATAGGACAAACGATGCACATGATCGACATTAAAGATACGAGGAATGATCCCCATAAAAAGGTCTCCATCATAAGCACCATCAAAACTACCAAAGCACCATTCACGGATTCGCTTATCCATACGATAAGGAATTTGCCCTGTTAAACCTAGTTCCTCAAGGATAATTCCCATTGTCTGAATGGTTCGTCCAGAGTCGCTTGAATAAGCACGCTCAAACCTTAAGCCAGACTCACGCAAACCAATCCCCAATTCATGAATGCCTCGTTCCCCTTCAGCTGTCAGTGGAGTATCACTCCAACCTTGAGCACGCCCAATCGTATTAAACATTGTTTTTCCATGACGCACTAGATACAATTTTACACTTGACATTTTCCGTCCTCCATATGTATCTATTATAGCATGATTTCGTGCAAAAGCCTTGTCCTAACCCACTGAGTCCAACATCACCACTTAAACTAGATTTTACAAATCTGATAATCTATGTCTTATCATTCTTAGAAGGAGCAACTTTAGATGTCTCAGTAGCCTCTTTTTTTACCTCTTCTTCTTTTTTCTTACTTCCTTCTTTGGGCTTGTTTTCTGTTTTCTTCGTCTTATCGTCGGTCTTTTTCAAAGGTGGAAAACGAAATTCAAATTGATTTTTCCCGGTGTCAACAATCGCTGTAAATCCCTTTTGGTCATTACGATAAGTTGCCTTTCCTGCATTAAATGTCTGCTGACCACTCTCAGAACTAGCTTTTTCATAGGTCCTCTTAGCCATTGCAAAGGCAAGAAGTTTTTCTTTATTCAGTGCATAATCCTGATGATGAGCCACTTGTCGATTCAGATAAAACTGTAACAAGAGACTAAAAATTCCAGCAATAGTAACCGCGTAAAGGAGAACTCCAGCTCTAACTTTTTTTCTTTTTCACACGATAGATAAACTCCTCTCTAGTCCCTTTTTCAAACTGAAAATTAAAATGAACATTTTGCCCGTTTTGGTAAATATGAGCTGATTTCAGACCGTAAACCATCGGCTGGTAGCCACGTCCACTGGCATCTGTTTTTCGAAAATCATTTGACTTTGATTTTCCCATGGAAATGGGGTTCCCATCCTGTTTGAGGTAAAGTCTATCATTCTCTACTTTTTCAAATTGGGCTCGATTCAGCTCTGCTTCCAGCTGATCCACAAATAAGAGCCATTCTTTCTGCTCACTTTTCTGCTGATAGCGCACCTCTGAAACCAAGAGTTGACTCATAGATTGAAAAGAGAAGCAAACTCCCACTAATCACAATAAGAGCAACCAGGGATTCTAAAAGAGTAAACGCTCTGACTCTACTTATCTTGAATCGCCAGTAATTTTTCAGTTCCATGATACACCTCCAAACCTCGCTCATTCGAGACAACATGAACTGTAAGCCCATTGACAGTCAACTGCTTTTGTCCAGTCTGCAAAGCCATACGGGCCACTCGCAAAACTTCTTCCTGTTCTAATAGTCTTGCTTCCTGTCGTCTACTTTCTTGAATCTGCCCTAACAAGAGGGTTGCAATACTGGCAAAAATAGCTAGTGAAATCACTGCCTCCAGTAAAATAACCGCCTTAATTTTTTGCTTCTTGAATACGTTTAATCTTTCCATTTCCTAGATATAGTTGGTAGCGAACTACTTCTTTCCTTGTTTGAAATCTCACACTTGCAAGAGACGAATTTCCTCCAGCTTTGTCAAAGGTGATTGACTGATTGGACTGTAGTTGAATCCCTTTAGGGATGGCTAATTTCTGATAGCCATTTCCAATACTTCTCTCTTCCAAAATCAAGTTGATCTTCTGCTGACTAGCCAGACTTCGCTTCTGGGTTTCCCGATAAAGTTCCTCAAACTCCATAAAGAAAATTTGCTCTTCCACAGCCGCAAAAGTGGACTGAACTGAACTTGACAAGACCAAGACTAACAGACTAACTATCCCTAAGACCAATAGACTTTCTAGCATGGTAAAAGCCCTAATCCGCAACTGTTTGACTTGTCTTTTGTTTTGCATGGTATTCCTTATAAGCTTTTGCTTGCTCAGCAGTGATGCGTCCATCTGCCTCTAGTTTACTTAGACTAGCATCCTCATTTTTATCTAGAGTATAGAGTTCGGCTTGGCTTTCTACCACCTTGACGACTGCTGCTTTCCCCTTGTCATTCACTGCATCCTTTTTGCTTAGTTAGGGTTTGGCACAAACAGTAAGAGTAGAACGCTAATGATGAGCAATACGACTAACATTTCTACCAGTGTAAAAAGCTTTTGCCTTGGCTTCTTTTTAATTTCATCAACATTTTTTTCATCTAAAAAAATTTATCTCCATATTTTGATACATTGGCAGCAACATGGCTGCGTACAATAAAAACGATTAGTAGGGCTACGAAAATAAAGACCAGGGGTTGAACTAAGTTCATAGTACGATTAACTCGAGTAAAGAATGCCTCCCAAGTTTTCTCTGCATAGATTTCCAATTCGCTTCCCAACTTGGATTTGACTTCTCCATATTCAATGATTAAACCCAACTCTCTTCTAAAGAAAGGATAGGTCCGAACAACCATAGAAAATTCATGCCCATTTTGCAAGGACAGGGATAAATCATGTCCGATTTCCTTAAAAAGAGGATTTCCTTGCTCCTGCATCATCTGAAAAATCTGCGACAATTCTAAACCCTGTCCAATCATATTTCCCCATTCTCGAGCATAATAGGCAGTTAGATAATACTGGATAAATACACCTAGAAAAGGGATTCTAGCTAGAAAAGAAAAGACTTGTATCTTCCTAGATTTTCTGTAGAAGACCAATCCCGTTAAAGATGCTAGACCTAACGCTAGAACAATCCCAAGAAAAATTTGTGGTAGATTACTAATCACTAAGGTAGCTATGTTACTACTATCCATTTGAGGCAAGAGATAATTTCGCAACCCCAACATAATGAGCAGTAAGAAAGCTAACAAAATGATTGGATAGGTCGCAACTTCGATTAACTTTTTCTTGACCTTAGCAAGATTATCTAGATACTCCTCAATTTTCCCTAAACTCAAATGAAGATTCCCATGAACTTCAGCCAAGGAAAGTTGCGTGACAATTGAACTTGAAAAACCTAAAGTCCCCATCATTTCCGAGAAGGATTTTCCCTGTGAGAGTCCTATTCGCATCTGCGATACATATTCCTTTTCCAACAAGAGACTTCTATCTAAAAAGGAAATGATTTCTACCAGATGAAAACCACTGGAAAATAAATTGTTAAAGAGAGTGATGATTTTCTTCTGCTTACTGGTAGCTAATTTTCTCCGTTTCAGCTTGAAGGGCAGTGATATGTCCTTCTTTAAGAAGCTGGTCAATTTGTCTATTCCACTTTTCTGCCTGGTGTTCTTGGTAATTTTCGTTTGCAAAATCAATAATTCCTCCTCCTGCGATTAGTCTTTGATAACAAACACCTTGTAAACAACTGCAAGTTCATCTTCACTGACACCAAGTTCTAAGAGGCGCTCATAAACCCCACGAACACTCTTGGCATGGATTGTCGAGAATACTGTGGCACCTGTCAGACTAGCTCGTACAACGGCACGGGCTGTTTCACTATCTCGAATTTCTCCAATAATTAAAAGATCTGGACGATGTCGTAGGGAAAGTTTTATCAAGTTCTCATAGCTAAGTCCGATAGCTTCATTGAGCTGTAATTGTAGCATCTCTTCCTGCTTAATTTCTACTGGATCTTCAATGGACATGACCTGCTGTCCCTTAAACAATGACTTGGCTAATTCATGCATCAAAGTAGTTTTGCCACTTCCTACGGGGCCTGCAAAAAGATAAAGTCCGCGTTGCCTAAAGCCCTTTTCCAGTTCTATAAGGTCCTGAAACCAGAAGCGCAACTCTTGTTCTTGATCATGCAAAAGCCGGATTACTAGACTCTCATGACCACGATAATCTCCCACCGTCGATAAACGTAATGAAGAAACCTTGTCTCCATGCTGATAATCACAGGAACCAAGCTGACTACGGCGTTTTTCTCCAACGTTCATCCCCGCAACAAATTTAAAGTGACTAATGACAGCCCCCAACTTTTCAAAGTCATAGGTGTTAATCAAATGTCTCTCATCTCCAACTCGCATATGTAGCTCATAAATCTTTTCTTTAGGAACAAAATAGATGTCCTGAGCTCCTTGTTTTTTGGCCAGTGTAATCAATTCTTGTGCAAGTGTTTGTACCATATCTTCCTCCTCATTCTTATTATTCGAAGAAAATATAAAAAAAGAAGAAACAACTTCATTAAAAAGTTGTTTCTTCTTTTTTTATGCGACAAGTACGGTGGATTTCTAAACCAGTCTGCTTTTCGTAACCAGGTCTAAATTTTTCATCAGGAATGACTTGACCATCTTCCAACAAAGCCAAGGAATGATATTGCTGAAGGAATTCATCGCATTCTTCACACCAGCGTTTATCTTCTGGATCCCAAAAAATAGTCATCAAATCTCCTCTACTTTTTGTAAAGGGAATTTTCCTTTTCTAACTCAAACCAACAAGACTTATAATATTTCAAGGCGTCATAATAGTTATCAAATTTTTTGCTCGCAATAACGTCGTTTTCCCAGCCTTCTATAAACCACCACGGTTCAAAATCTCCGTACATTTTTATAACTCGATACATAGTTTAACTTCCTTTGTACCGTATATTATAGCGAAATTTTTGAGAACAATGAAAGAATTTTTGCTCATTTTCACGAATTATATAACATTTTTCAAAAAAATCCAGCTATTTAAAAACGAATAACTAGATTTAAAAACAAGATTAACCTTCTGAAATATCGTTTTCAATAATCACTTTAATCGCATGATGATCGGCGGCCTTACTAAATACTTCATAGGCCTTTTCTATTTCACTAAGTTTGAAATAATGAGTTACCAATTTTTCAGGTTCAATTTTATGACTTTCTAAAAGCTTTTCAAAAAGCTGAGGAGTTGTATTGGTAGAAACCAATCCAGTAGTAACATTAATGTTACGAATCCAAAGAGTGTCCAAATCAAACTGAACTGGTTTACCATGCACACCACAGTTGGCTACTGTTCCGTCTACACCGATAATCTTTTGACAGAGATCAAACGTTGCAGGAATTCCTACCGCCTCAATAGCGACATCTACACCTCGACCATCTGTCAAATCATAAATTTCTTGAATTGCTTTTTCAGGGTCTGAAGAATTAATCTTATGAGTAGCACCGAAAGAAACTGCAGTATCCAAGCGGTTATCGTCTAGGTCCACAATAATCAATTTAGCTGGAGAATAGAATTGTGCCGTCAAAAGAGCTGCCAATCCGACTGGCCCTGAACCAACGATAGCTACACTACAACCAGGCTCAACTTTCCCTTTTAAGACACCAATTTCATAGCCAGTTGGCAAGATATCAGATAACATAACCAAAGCTTCATCAGACAAGTCAGCTGGAGTATGATAAAGAGTATTATCAGCATGAGGCACACGAAGATATTCTGCTTGCATACCGTCGATCAGATGTCCAAAAATCCATCCACCTTCGTCTTCACAGTGGGCATAGATTCCTTTTTTACAATAGTAACACTTGCCACATGCACAAACGCAAGAAATCAAAACCTTATCACCTTTTTTGAAGTTTGAAACTCCTGCTCCAACTTCCTCTACAATACCAATTCCTTCATGTCCTAGGATTGTTCCACTCTTACAAGCGGGAACATCCCCTTTAATAATATGAAGGTCAGTACCACAAATAGTAGTCTTAACGATACGCACAATAGCATCTGTTGGCTTGCGAATAACTGGTTTGTCTACATCAACAAATGACGCAAGGCCTGGTTTAACGTAAGTATAAGCTTTCATAAGCAATCCTCCGTTTTTTATTTGTATTATTTATATCATAATTGTAAGCCTTTCCAATACAAAAATCAAGTAATTTGTGAAAGAAATAACAAATTTATTTAAAAAAAGAAGAAACGAAAATCGTTTCTACTTTTTAGATTATGCTTGATAACGTTTTTCACCATCTAGATAAGTTGCTACTAATTCCAAATCTTTATCTAACACGATAAAGTCTGCATCGTAGCCTTCACGAATTTGTCCACAGACGTCATCGATATGAACTGATTTAGCTGGGTTCAGACTAGCCATCATGACTGCTTCATGAGGGTTTGCAATTCCCCACTCAACAACATTTTTCAAACCATCTTTAAGTTTGAGAATGGAACCTGCCAAGTTACCTGTAGATTTAAGACGAGCAGTCCCATTTGCAACTACAACTGGAAATTCACCTAACATATAATCACCATCTTGCAAACCACCTGCTGTCATACAGTCAGTGATAAGAGCAATATTTTCAGTTCCTTTTTGTTTAAGAAGAATTTCGCAAGCCTTAGGATCCACGTGATGACCATCACAAATCAATTCTGCATAAGTGTGTGGTAACTCATACATTGCACCAACCATACCAAGTTCGCGGTGTGTTAAGCCACGCATTCCATTATAAGCATGAACCCAAACACTAGCCCCAGCATCAACAGCTTTTTTTAGCTTCATCAAATGTAGCATTAGAGTGACCAAGAGCAACAGTTACACCTTCACCAGTAATAGTACGTACAAAGTCCTCAACTCCCATCACGTTCAGGTGCAAGAGCAATTTTATTAAGAAGACCATTAGCAGCCTTCTGCCAAGCGCGGAACTCATCCATACGTGGATCTTTCATATAGGCGGGATTTTGAGCCCCTTAAATTCTTCGGTGAAGTAAGGTCCTTCAAAAATAAATACCACGAATCTTAGCACCAGATGCTTCTTGATAGCGTGCACCAATGTTTTCAGTAACAGCCAGCAATTGTTCGTATGATGAAGTTAGTGTAGTTGGTAGGAAACTAGTAACACCTGTACTAAGAAGACCTTCACTCATCGTATGAAGAGTTCCTTCAATATTATTATCCATGACATCCACACCACCAAAAACCATGAATGTGGGTGTCAACGAGACCCAGGTGCAATACTATAACCAGAATAATCTAAAATTTCAGCATCCTCAGAAATCTCTTCAACATGCTTACCAAACTTGCCATCAATAAGTTCCAAATAACCTCCACGACGAATACCATGTGGATAGAAAAATTGATCAGCTTTAATATACTTAGGCATAATGATAACCCCCTTAAGAAATAATCTACTATTTATTATGTCAATTACATTATAAACCTTTCAAAAACAATTTGTAAATGGTATAGACCTTTTTTTAGTGAAATTTTTAATAAATTATTCAACAAAAAAGACAAGGTCCAAAAAAACCTTGTCTTTAATACTATACCGGCGGCCGGGGTCGAACCGGCACGTCCTTGCGGACACTGGATTTTTGAGTTCCATAACTACATTTTTTTAAAATCTTATAACCTTGATTTAATAGGGTTTTAAGAATTTTTGAATCTTGCAAAAATAGACTGATTTTTTAAATTTTAGTAACTTTTTGGTAACACTTCATACCTTATCGTCCTAAGAGCATCATCAGAGAATAGAGGATATGTCCCAACCGGTCATATTCATACAAAGGTATTCAGAACAAAAGATAACGATCAATTAAACCATCACATAAAACTTGATTGAGAACCTGTGAAATAATCTCAGAAATGAGCTCTTTATCTTGAAAACGACGGCTGTAATTCTTTCCGTATGTAGTAAAATGAGGAACCTTGTCTTTCTAAATCCTCTTTTAATACACGTATTGAAGTCGCAACTCCACTCACTTGTGGAAAGTACGTATCTGTAAATATACCGATTCGCATACTTATCTCCTTAAATTTGAAATAAACAAAATTATTTCTATTATCCTCTCCATTATAAACGATACACGCTGTAGTGTCACTAATAGCTGATAAATTAACTGCTTTTTGTAATCTTTAGTGTCAATATTACATAGCAACTTTCATTTCGTGATATAATATCAAACATAAAAGATATTTTTTTAATAAAGAAGGTTATTATATGGATCAAATGGCATTCTACTTACTTTTTTTCCTAGCTTATTTATGATTCACGAAATGGAAGAGATTCTTCTTATGCCCAAATTTATGTCCTCTATGATTGATAATACGAAATTTAAAAAAATTTAAAAGAACTCTATACTCCTTATAGGTTTAACTTAATTGTGTTCGAGGAATTTTTTTAATCCTTCTATGTTTGCTTGCCTATAGTTTCTATTTGGGTAATTTTACAATTTATCAAACTATCATCATCGCATATAACTATCACATTATAATCCATATTATCCAGACTCTTTATCTAAGAAAGTATGTGCCTGGTCTTTTTAAGTGGAATTGTAACAGGAGTATACTGTTCATTATTGATTCATCAACTTTTACAAATTAATTTACAACTCTACATATCTTCCATTCTAACATTAATCATTATTATGTTAAATCTAATCTTCTGCTTTAAAGTATTAAATTTCTTTTCTGAAAGATAGTACTGGTACAAAAAAAATTTTTTACTAATTTTTTTAACTAATAGATACAAAAATAAGGACTTAGCCCTGCACAATACAGAGCTAAGTCCTTTAGACAAATTATAACGTTTTTGGACAGTATAGAACTTAGTTTTTACTTTCAAGTCATTAATTTTTCAATTTCTTTTATTCCTTCAGACTCATCAACGCTTTCGAAAAGTTCTATAGCTCGTTTGAAATGTGTGTTGGCTAATCCTTTATCTTCCAAGGCTAAATAGATCTCACCTAACCCTCTGTAGCTACAAGCCTGAGAAATCACATCATCAGTCTCTAAAGATTGTTCCAGTGACAGATTCATGAATGTAAGAGCTTCATCAAGATTGTTTAATTTCAATCTCACATAGCCTTGTTCGTAGTTATTTATAGCTTTCTTTAGATTATCATTGGGAAAATGCTCTTCAATTATCTTCTCTTCATCTTCAATGAGCTTTAAAGCCTTATGAAAATCACCCTGATCTCTGTAGATCATCGCTAATTGATGTAAGCCAATATGTTCATGTTCTTTATCTTCATTTTGTTGAGCTAATAAAATGTATTTCTCAAAGATATGGGTACACGAGGCATAGTCTTTTTCTGCTAACAATAAATATCCCATCAGATTTAAAAGACTAAAATCTGTACAGGTATCAATGGAAAAATCTTGTTCAACCAACTTTTTAGCTTCTGATGTTTTTCCCTCCAGAAATAAGTCCCAAGCTGTATCAATTTTAGAGACCATCTATTTCCCCTTTCAACTATAAACAACCTTCATTAAATAAAAATTATCCAACAAGAATATACTAATCTCTACCTATTGAAACTTAATCAAATAAACCATCAATCTGCATTAAAATAATCATAAACCTCTTTAAAGAGAGTTTGCAAGATTTCTTGCTCTTCTTCATCTAAATTATATTCAGAGACTAGCTCGTCCATATAGTCAAATGCAGTAAAATGATTTTTTTATCCCATGCATGACAATAGCAAACTTCAGATCATTTAGTTCTGTTTTATTAAACTCTTTTAATTTTTTTCAAATCAATTTTAGTGATTGGATGCGGGACAACATCTAGAGTACTGTAAGTCGTTTTTTTCCTAATAAATAGTCGGTCGTGGTATCAAATAATTTTTGCTAATTTGACAACCGCTTCTAAATTAGGCTCTAAAGTTCCGTTTTTCCCAACGAGAATAAGTACCTTGTTGTACATCAATCATCTCAGAAACTTGTACCTGAGTTAATTTCTTACTCTTTCTCAGTTCCTTAAGACGATCTCCAAAAAGAATTATTATTAAACATTGTTTCCTCTTCAATATTCGATTCTGTATATTTTTGTCTTGACAAAAATATTCTAAACGGTATAAAAATAGAATTATTCCATAAGGAATATTTATTTTGAGATTAAATATTCCATTGAGAATATTATAGCATAAAAAGGAGGTAAAAGCGTATGTAATTAGTAGTCGATTTAAAAAAATTTTTAATAAAGGAGGTAAGATTCGACAAAATAAAAAAATCTTGAAACAAATGTGCCGTTCGTTCCAAGATCAAAAACATATTATGTAACAATTATACCACAGAAAAACTCCTCAGTTGCACAAAAATAATTTCGGAGGTTTCACAAAAAGATGACCAATAAAGAGTTAGTCAATCAAATTTCTGGCCTAAACTCTACCTCTACTCTTAAAAAATTGGATCCAACTGATTAAAGAGATAAGTGGCAAGGAATTTAAGAAAATTAAAATTCCTATCAGTAGAAATCCTAGAACTCATCAATTAAGTTATACAGTTGCCTATGACTTTACAGACGAAGACCTTAGACAATTTCAAAAGTTAGCTAACCTAAAACTTGAAATAGGTCTCAAAAGAGGCTATACAAACCGTATTTGGGGAGTCTAACAGACAATGAGCAAGAATCCCTAAACCAAGTAATAGATGAGCTCTACGATGAACTGAGCGCCTTAAAACAGGAATTTAAGCGAGAAATACGACTGATACAAAATTGAGAATGCCAATCTAAAAAAAGAAAAATCCAAGATATTGAAGAGTCGATGCAAACCGGCTTACTAGGGTTTGTTCAGAAGAGGTCAAAAAATAGGTTCGGCTAATAGCGAGTTTTCGGCTGAGCCATGAGGCAGAAAGCCGAAAATGAGCGTAGATGCGGACGGACCATTTTTGACCGATAGAGTGTAGTAACACCACCCTCTGCAAGTTAGGTGTACCATCGAAAGAATTCAGTATTCCCAAGGGTTTTCGGAGATTTTAAGAGTGGCAAAATTAGGCAAAAAAAGTTGAATCAAAAATCTATGGCAAAAAAATGAACATTTACGTTCTGTATTTGACTGGATTCAAATTCAGTTTGATAAGACTGAATTTTTCGCCAAGAGAAATAATCGAAGACATTCTATTTCTTGACTATGACCTATTTATTGAGAATAAAGGGAGCCTTAAATACTATAACTATGATAGCCAGCTTCATCATGGGAATATCCGTATCTACTATGGAGCGAAAGAGTCGTCCTACATGCTTGTCATGTCAGGACAGGCACTCGAGTTCTATAGAGATATGGTATTAGATCCAAATAGTCTGTCCGAAAGACAGTTTCTGAACAACCTCTACTACAATTACAATCAGTTTTCAGTAAGACGAATTGATATTGCAATAGATGATTTTAATGAAACACCCTATTTCACTCCTAATCAGCTTCTAAAGATTTGTCAGAAGAAAACGCTTTATATATGGAAAAAAAGCACTTACTACAATACCTACGGAGATGAAACAATCGGCCAGACCTTATATTTGAGAAAACCCAATGATGATGAAAGACTTAGAATTTACGATAAACGCTTAGAACGAGCTGAGAAGCTCGGTATCAGCAAGCGTTATATAGAAAATTGGATAAGAACGGAGTTAGAACTTAGGAAAGAAAAAGCTCACTACTTCATTCAAGAATGGTTGCATTCAGAAATAGATCTTCTCAACTTTACCAAGGGATATCTCAAAGAAAAAGTGAGATTCTATAGTGATAGTCACTTCTCAAAACCCTTGAGATCTTGGGAAAAGTTTTTAGGTCACTCAAAACCTGTCTCTATCATTATTTCAAAACAAAAAACAGAACTAGAACAAAAATTAGAATGGTTTACCTATAAAGGTTCTGGAGCTATTCTAAAAGCGTATAAATTTCTATACGACAATAACTTACTGCATGAGTATGAGAAATCTAACTATCTCGCACTCAACAAAATGGAATATCCACCAGATTTAGCAAGTGGATTAATAGAAAGGGCAATTCTCTTTAAAAGAGAAGATTTAATCCCTACAATCAAAAGAAAAATATCAAAAGGAGAAATTAATTATGGCAAAAAAATGCTTTTCACAAAATGACTGGAATTTTTAATAACATTGGAACAAAATTTGAATTGGATGAAGTTATTCCAAAAATTTGAAACTGAAGTCCGAGCAGATGCAAACGGAGAAATTATCAAAAAAACCGAGATGGTAGCGAAAGACGTTTTTAATACCGATAAAAATCATTGGTTGGAAATACAATGTAACAATCAAGGATGGACAATTCAAAAAGAAATCAACCCAAGTCTCAGTAGACAATCCAGATGCCTTGGTTGATAATGACTATATCCAAGCAATGGATCAAGTACCAGTTACATTTGACAATTTACAAGCCACTATGATTAGTTCAACGATGTATTACAAGGCGGATGCTATCCATTTAGTAGATGTAAAACAAAAATAAGTATTAGACAAGGGGAGTTAATCCTCCCCTTACTTAATCTTATTAGAAAAGGAGATCACATGATTAAAACTGTAACAAAAGATGACCTTATCGAACTTGGATTTGCTCCAGGAACTGCAAGAAAGATTATCCATACTGGCAAATTACTATTAGTGAATCGTGGTTTTAACATCTACGATAACAAACGGATTGGTACAATTCCAGCCAGTGTCGCTGAAGAACTACTAGGAATTGAACTCCAGAAAGAAGCATAATGAATGACTATTCGTAAAACTAAAAGTGGTAAATGGACCGTTGATGTTTCTAATGGTTTCCACCCCGTCACACAAAAAAGAATACGTATCATTCGAAAAGGATTAAAAATCTAAAAAGGAAGCCCTAGAACTTGAACAACATATTCGAGTTGTAGAATTAAAAGAAAAAAACAATTTGACTTTGTAGTGACAACGGATATGTTATTCGACTTACTTGAAGAAGATGATTTGAAAAATGGCAGAAAAGTAAGCTACACAAGTACACAAAGAAACAATTATGAGCGTCATATTAAGCCATATTTTAAAAATACAAATTTAAATAAATTAACGTATGACCATATATTCGAATTTCGTGAATACCTAAAAAAACAAAACCTAAAAAAACAAAAATGAAAATGAAGTTTTAAGCTATAATACAATTAATAAAGGTTCTAATTCTACTTAAAAAAATTTTTTTGATACTGGTATAAGAAAAATCTCTCATTGATAAAAAAATCCAGTTAAGAATCTGAGAAAAATTACCAATTAGGAAGCCTGATATTAAATTTTTGGAGTATAGAAGAATTCACGAGATTTAGAGAACTTATTCGAGATGATGAAATAAGTTATGACCTGTTTTTTTCATAATTGCTTTCTTTACTGGAATGAGGATGGGAGAAATCCTCGCATTGAACTGGAATGATATAAATCTTTTAACAAATACGATTTACGTTACCAAAACGGTATACTTTGTCAATAATACAAGCTACATTAATACAACAAAAAAACACGATCAGGAACTAGAAATATAACAATAAATCAGAAATTAGCAGAAATGCTAATAGATTGGAAAAGTAAAAACAAAAAGAAAAAAACTTGAGGAATTTACGAAAAAAATACTGAAGAACTACAAATAATACAGAGTACACCAATAACTATTACAAAAAATATGATTGATAAGAAGTTTAAGCAAATACTAGAAAGGGATAAAGATTTAAAGAAAATAAGAATTCATGATTTGAGACACTCTCATGCATCATTACTTATAAATCAAGGAGAAGATTATCTTGTTGTCAAAAGAAAGATTAGGACACGCATCTATTACAACAACAATTGATACTTATTCTCATTTGTACCCTAGCAAACAGAAAACATTGGCTAATAAACTTGATGATTTATTTTAAAATGGAAAAAATTGGTAACTCGACACACAACAAAGAAAAAAAGACAAGGTCCGAAAACCTTGTCTTTAATACTATACCGGCGGCCGGGGTCGAACCGGCACGTCCTTGCGGACACTGGATTTTGAGTCCAGCGCGTCTGCCAATTCCGCCACGCCGGCAAATAGTAACTGGGGTAGCTGGATTCGAACCAACGCATGAGGGAGTCAAAGTCCCTTGCCTTACCGCTTGGCTATACCCCAATAATATAAAATAGGCGAGTGATGGGGATCGAACCCACGCATGCCAGAGCCACAATCTGGTGTGTTAACCACTTCACCACACCCGCCATAATTTTAAAACACGGGCAGTAGGAATTGAACCCACACTGAAGGTTTTGGAGACCTTAGTTCTACCTTTAAACTATGCCCGTAGTTAAGGTTATGGAAGGGGAGGGATTCGAACCCCCGAACCCGAAGGAGCGGATTTACAGTCCGCCGCGTTTAGCCTCTTCGCTACCCTTCCAAAATATTAAATGGCGCGAGACGGAATCGAACCGCCGACACATGGAGCTTCAATCCATTGCTCTACCAACTGAGCTACCGAGCCTTATTGCGGGAGCAGGATTTGAACCTACGACCTTCGGGTTATGAGCCCGACGAGCTACCGAGCTGCTCCATCCCGCGTTAATAATAAAGGAGGATGTGGGATTCGAACCCACGCACGCTTCTACACGCCTGACGGTTTTCAAGACCGTTCCCTTCAGCCAGACTTGGGTAATCCTCCAATAAATAGTCCGTACGGGATTCGAACCCGTGTTACCGCCGTGAAAAGGCGGTGTCTTAACCCCTTGACCAACGGACCATATTTTAATGGGCACGAGTGGACTCGAACCACCGACCTCACGCTTATCAGGCGTGCGCTCTAACCACCTGAGCTACGCGCCCAAGTTAAATAACTTGGTAAATGAACTATATGTTCAAAGCGGGTGACGAGAATCGAACTCGCGACAACAGCTTGGAAGGCTGTAGTTTTACCACTAAACTACACCCGCTAAAATGGGAGTTAACGGGATCGAACCGCTGACCCTCTGCTTGTAAGGCAGATGCTCTCCCAGCTGAGCTAAACTCCCTTTAGCTAAGCGACTTCCTTATCTCACAGGGGGCAACCCCCAACTACTTCCGGCGTTCTAGGGCTTAACTTCTGTGTTCGGCATGGGTACAGGTGTATCTCCTAGGCTATCGTCACTTAACTTTGAGTAATACCTACTCAAAATTGAATATCTATCAAATTCCAAGAAAATCCTTCACACTTCGTATTCTCAGTTACTTTGGATAAGTCCTCGAGCTATTAGTATTAGTCCGCTACATGTGTCGCCACACTTCCACTTCTAACCTATCTACCTGATCATCTCTCAGGGCTCTTACTGATATAAAATCATGGGAAATCTCATCTTGAGGTGGGTTTCACACTTAGATGCTTTCAGCGTTTATCCCTTCCCTACATAGCTACCCAGCGATGCCTTTGGCAAGACAACTGGTACACCAGCGGTAAGTCCACTCTGGTCCTCTCGTACTAGGGAGCAGATCCTCTCAAATTTCCTACGCCCGCGACGGATAGGGACCGAACTGTCTCACGACGTTCTGAACCCAGCTCGCGTGCCGCTTTTAATGGGCGAACAGCCCAACCCTGGGACCGACTACAGCCCCAGGATGCGACGAGCCGACATCGAGGTGCCAAACCTCCCCGTCGATGTGAACTCTTGGGGGAGATAAGCCTGTTATCCCCAGGGTAGCTTTTATCCGTTGAGCGATGGCCCTTCCATACGGAACCACCGGATCACTAAGCCCGACTTTCGTCCCTGCTCGAGTTGTAGCTCTCGCAGTCAAGCTCCCTTATACCTTTACACTCTGCGAATGATTTCCAACCATTCTGAGGGAACCTTTGGGCGCCTCCGTTACCTTTTAGGAGGCGACCGCCCCAGTCAAACTGCCCGTCAGACACTGTCTCCGATAGGGATCACCTATCTGGGTTAGAGTGGCCATAACACAAGGGTAGTATCCCAACAACGTCTCCTTCGAAACTGGCGTCCCTGATCTCTTAGACTCCTACCTATCCTGTACATGTGGTACAGACACTCAATATCAAACTGCAGTAAAGCTCCATGGGGTCTTTCCGTCCTGTCGCGGGTAACCTGCATCTTCACAGGTACTAAAATTTCACCGAGTCTCTCGTTGAGACAGTGCCCAAATCATTACGCCTTTCGTGCGGGTCGGAACTTACCCGACAAGGAATTTCGCTACCTTAGGACCGTTATAGTTACGGCCGCCGTTTACTGGGGCTTCAATTCATACCTTCGCGTTTCCGCTAAGCACTCCTCTTAACCTTCCAGCACCGGGCAGGCGTCACCCCCTATACATCATCTTACGATTTAGCAGAGAGCTGTGTTTTTGATAAACAGTTGCTTGGGCCTATTCACTGCGGCTGACTTAAAGTCAGCACCCCTTCTCCCGAAGTTACGGGGTCATTTTGCCGAGTTCCTTAACGAGAGTTCTCTCGCTCACCTGAGGCTACTCGCCTCGACTACCTGTGTCGGTTTGCGGTACGGGTAGAGTATGTTTAAACGCTAGAAGCTTTTCTTGGCAGTGTGACGTCACTAACTTCGCTACTAAACTTCGCTCCCCATCACAGCTCAATGTTATAGAACTAAGCATTTAACTCAATTCACACCTCACTGCTTAGACAGACACTTCCAATCGTCTGCTTTAGTTAGCCTACTGCGTCCCTCCATCACTACATACTCTAGTACAGGAATATCAACCTGTTGTCCATCGGATACACCTTTCGGTCTCTCCTTAGGTCCCGACTAACCCAGGGCGGACGAGCCTTCCCCTGGAAACCTTAGTCTTACGGTGGACAGGATTCTCACCTGTCTTTCGCTACTCATACCGGCATTCTCACTTCTATGCGTTCCAGCACTCCTCACGGTACACCTTCTTCACACATAGAACGCTCTCCTACCATACCTATAAAGGTATCCACAGCTTCGGTAAATTATTTTAGCCCCGGTACATTTTCGGCGCAGGGTCACTCGACTAGTGAGCTATTACGCACTCTTTGAATGAATAGCTGCTTCTAAGCTAACATCCTAGTTGTCTGTGCAACCCCACATCCTTTTCCACTTAACAATTATTTTTGGGACCTTAGCTGGTGGTCTGGGCTGTTTCCCTTTCGACTACGGATCTTAGCACTCGCAGTCTGACTGCCGACCATAATTCATTGGCATTCGGAGTTTATCTGAGATTGGTAATCCGGGATGGACCCCTCACCCAAACAGTGCTCTACCTCCAAGAATCTCTAATGTCGACGCTAGCCCTAAAGCTATTTCGGAGAGAACCAGCTATCTCCAAGTTCGTTTGGAATTTCTCCGCTACCCACAAGTCATCCAAGCACTTTTCAACGTGCCCTGGTTCGGTCCTCCAGTGCGTCTTACCGCACCTTCAACCTGCTCATGGGTAGGTCACATGGTTTCGGGTCTACGACATGATACTAAGGCGCCCTATTCAGACTCGGTTTCCCTACGGCTCCGTCTCTTCAACTTAACCTCGCATCATATCGTAACTCGCCGGTTCATTCTACAAAAGGCACGCTCTCACCCATTAACGGGCTCGAACTTGTTGTAGGCACACGGTTTCAGGTTCTATTTCACTCCCCTCCCGGGGTGCTTTTCACCTTTCCCTCACGGTACTGGTTCACTATCGGTCACTAGGGAGTATTTAGGGTTGGGAGATGGTCCTCCCAGATTCCGACGGGATTTCACGTGTCCCGCCGTACTCAGGATACTGCTAGGTACAAAGACTATTTTGAATACGAGGCTATCACTCTCTTTGGCTGATTTTCCCAAACCATTCTTCTATAATCTTTGAGTCCACATTGCAGTCCTACAACCCCGAAGAGTAAACTCTTCGGTTTGCCCTCCTGCCGTTTCGCTCGCCGCTACTAAGGCAATCGCTTTTGCTTTCTCTTCCTGCAGCTACTTAGATGTTTCAGTTCACTGCGTCTTCCTCCTCATATCCTTAACAGATATGGGTAACAGGTAGTACCTGTTGGGTTCCCCCATTCGGAAATCCCTGGATCATCGCTTACTTACAGCTACCCAAGGCATATCGTCGTTTGTCACGTCCTTCTTCGGCTCCTAGTGCCAAGGCATCCACCGTGCGCCCTTATTAACTTAACCTTATTTTTCTGACCTTTCAGTCATAAACTCTTATTAATACTACAGCGTTTTCGGTTTATTTTCTTGTTACTATTTGATATAGATATTCAATTTTCAATGTGCATTACTTGGTGATCTCTCACCAATGGAGCCTAGCGGGATCGAACCGCTGACCTCCTGCGTGCAAAGCAGGCGCTCTCCCAGCTGAGCTAAGGCCCCACAAGACCTCTCAAGACTAAACAAGACCAATGTGCATTCCTTATCCTTAGAAAGGAGGTGATCCAGCCGCACCTTCCGATACGGCTACCTTGTTACGACTTCACCCCAATCATCTATCCCACCCTTAGGCGGCTGGCTCCTAAAAGGTTACCTCACCGACTTCGGGTGTTACAAACTCTCGTGGTGTGACGGGCGGTGTGTACAAGGCCCGGGAACGTATTCACCGCGGCGTGCTGATCCGCGATTACTAGCGATTCCGACTTCATGTAGGCGAGTTGCAGCCTACAATCCGAACTGAGACTGGCTTTAAGAGATTAGCTTGCCGTCACCGACTTGCGACTCGTTGTACCAGCCATTGTAGCACGTGTGTAGCCCAGGTCATAAGGGGCATGATGATTTGACGTCATCCCCACCTTCCTCCGGTTTATTACCGGCAGTCTCGCTAGAGTGCCCAACTGAATGATGGCAACTAACAATAGGGGTTGCGCTCGTTGCGGGACTTAACCCAACATCTCACGACACGAGCTGACGACAACCATGCACCACCTGTCACCTCTGTCCCGAAGGAAAACTCTATCTCTAGAGCGATCAGAGGGATGTCAAGACCTGGTAAGGTTCTTCGCGTTGCTTCGAATTAAACCACATGCTCCACCGCTTGTGCGGGCCCCCGTCAATTCCTTTTGAGTTTCAACCTTGCGGTCGTACTCCCCAGGCGGAGTGCTTAATGCGTTAGCTACGGCACTAAACCCCGGAAAGGGTCTAACACCTAGCACTCATCGTTTACGGCGTGGACTACCAGGGTATCTAATCCTGTTTGCTCCCCACGCTTTCGAGCCTCAGCGTCAGTTACAAAGCCAGAGAGCCGCTTTCGCCACCGGTGTTCCTCCATATATCTACGCATTTCACCGCTACACATGGAATTCCACTCTCCCCTCTTGCACTCAAGTTAAACAGTTTCCAAAGCGTACTATGGTTAAGCCACAGCCTTTAACTTCAGACTTATCTAACCGCCTGCGCTCGCTTTACGCCCAATAAATCCGGACAACGCTCGGGACCTACGTATTACCGCGGCTGCTGGCACGTAGTTAGCCGTCCCTTTCTGGTAAGATACCGTCACAGTGTGAACTTTCCACTCTCACACTCGTTCTTCTCTTACAACAGAGCTTTACGATCCGAAAAACCTTCTTCACTCACGCGGCGTTGCTCGGTCAGACTTCCGTCCATTGCCGAAGATTCCCTACTGCTGCCTCCCGTAGGAGTCTGGGCCGTGTCTCAGTCCCAGTGTGGCCGATCACCCTCTCAGGTCGGCTATGTATCGTCGCCTTGGTGAGCCGTTACCTCACCAACTAGCTAATACAACGCAGGTCCATCTGGTAGTGATGCAATTGCACCTTTTAAGCAGATATCATGCGATATCTACTGTTATGCGGTATTAGCTATCGTTTCCAATAGTTATCCCCCGCTACCAGGCAGGTTACCTACGCGTTACTCACCCGTTCGCAACTCATCCGGAGAAGCAAGCTCCTCCTTCAGCGTTCTACTTGCATGTATTAGGCACGCCGCCAGCGTTCGTCCTGAGCCAGGATCAAACTCTCATTAAAAGTTTGAGTTCTCACTCATTTCTGTCACTGACAGATTTATTGTTTTTTCATTGTTCAGTACTACAACTTCAGTTGTAGTGCCCTGCACATTGGTTCGTCTTGTTCAGTTTTCAAAGGTCTTTGTCACTCACTTCTCTCAAGTGACAACTATATTAGTATATCACAGCCGCTTTCGCTTGTCAACACTTTTTTGAAACTTTTTTTAATTTTTTTCATCCAGTGTTTCATCTGCAACATACTATAGTCCGTACGGGATTCGAACCCGTGTTACCGCCGTGAAAAGGCGGTGTCTTAACCCCTTGACCAACGGACCAGAGTTGTTATTTTCAACTCTTACTATTATACCGACTTTTCTTACTTTGTCAACACCTTTTTTTAACTTTTTTTTTAGAAGTCTTGTAATGTTGCCTTCAGCTCTCTGAGAAGGGCTTTGCGACCTTTAAATCGTTCGTCTGCCCAGAGGCGTTCATAAGCTTCTTGCTTATCTTCTGGTAATTTTCTTCTATAAGTATCCAACAATTCATGAAGGGCGTAGTAATCATCCAACCACAATCCTCCTTCTGGTAGGCGATGGCTAATCTCCCCTACTTCTTCATAGGCCATCCGGTCTAGACGACGTTTTTGACTCTCTTGTTTTCTGACACTATCAAGGATTCGATTGCGAAATTTTGTTTTGAAGTAGACGTAGAGTTTCTTTTCTTCTTTCACTAATTCTGGATGGTGTTCTAGAAGTTCATGGAGACAGATCATTCCTTCTTGATCCCAATCCTCCTTCTCCCACAGGTGGAGGTAGTAATCTTTTCTACATCTATGAACAATACCTTTTACCTTTGCATAATACTTCTCAAGCATTTGCTTTCCCCCTTTCTCTGCTATACTACAAGCAGAGAAAGGGGGAAAGAAGGGCCGTCTTTCCTATCTTGTGTTTTTTCAAGTCTGTAATGTTATTGATTATGAGTTCGTTATTCACTTAAAGCTGTCTAGTTTTTCATAGTCTAATTTTCAGACAAAGCAAAAAGCCCACTGTTGTAGGCTTTTTGTAGAACAAATCTTAAAATTAAAGCATTTTGTTGTAGAATTCAACGACAAGTGCTTCGTTGATTTCTGGGTTGATTTCATCGCGTTCTGGCAAGCGAGTCAATGAACCTTCCAATTTTTCAGCATCGAATGATACAAATGCTGGACGTCCAAGAGTTGCTTCTACTGCTTCAAGGATAGCTGGAACTTTCAATGATTTTTCACGAACTGAGATCACTTGACCTGGAGTTACACGGTATGATGGGATATCAACGCGTTTTCCGTCAACAAGGATGTGGCCGTGGTTTACGAATTGACGAGCTTGACGACGAGTAGTCGCAAGACCAAGACGGTAAATAACGTTATCCAAACGACGTTCCAAAAGAAGCATGAAGTTGAAACCTAGGATTCCGCCTTTGATTTTTGTAGCTTGTACGAACAAGTTACGGAATTGTTTTTTTCACCCTACACCGTAAGTGAAACGAAGTTTTTGTTTTTTTCAGCCAATTGCAAACCGTATTCTGACAATTTAGAACGGTTGTTTGGTCCGTGTTGTCCTGGTACGTAGTTACGACGTGCCAATTCTTTACCTGTACCTGTAAGTGAAAGGCCAAGGCGACGAGCTTGTTTCCAAGATGGTCCTGTATAACGTGACATGTGAATGTCCTCCTGATATAAATAATATTTCGGTGGAAATAGTCACTTAGAAAGCCCTGATTCGTGCAGATGCCCTTCGCCTAAACAGCCAAGGTTACTTATTATAAGACACCTGTTGACGAGCTTCATGCTTTCCTGCTGATATTTCACACAAAATCCATTTTACCATGAATGGGGGGATTTGTAAAGGGGGTTAAGCTTTATTTTCACTACTAGAAAGTTTGAGAAGGAGGGTAAAGGTGCTTCCTAGGCCGTACTGGCTGGTAACTGTGATTTCTCCACCTAATTGATGGGCTAATTCACGCGCAATCGCAAGACCTAAGCCATGACCACCTGTTTTCATATTGCGCGAAGTTTCGACACGATAAAGGCGCTTGAAAATATTTTCCAAATTCTCTGGGGCAATTCCCTGCCCCTCATCGGTCACACTGATTGAAAGCTGGTTCTTTTTCAGCTTAGCTACTACCTCCAACTTGGTTCCTGGAGCAGAGTATTTAAAAGCGTTATTGACCAGATTCACCAAGATACGAGAAAGTTTGGCATAATCTCCTTCAATTCGAGCAGACTCAGGAATTACCTGTAAGTGGACATCTCGCTCCTCCTGCTCAATCAAAAATTGAAACTCACTCATGCACTCAATCAAAAGTTGATCCAGAAAAATACTATCTTTGTTAGTTGTCTCCTCCTGATTTCTAGCTGTGTTTAGAGTCAAAAAATTCAACTCTTCAACCAGTTTATTAAGCCGTTCTGTCTGGCGTCCAATGGTTGCTAGATAATGGGCTTGTTCTCCTTCCTTGATAACCCCGTCCAAAATCCCTTCTACCGTCGCTTGGATCGAAGTGATAGGAGTCTTGATATCATGCGAAAGCTGGGCAATCATCAAGCCCTTTTCTCGTTCGCTTTCTTCCAAGGAATCAAAGGTTGCTTGCAAATCATGTGACATTTCATTGAAAGCTTGCCCTAACTGCTGAAATTCCAGAGGCCCTTGAACCTCAAGATTTGAAGGAAAATCCTTGTCCGCTACTCGCTTAGCATGTTCCTTGAGTTTGTCCAATGAAGTAAAGACTGGTGATAGGAGAAAGAGACTAATCCCAGCACCGACAAAACTTGCTATGAGAGTCATACCCACTAGGAAATAAATCTCTCCTTTCGTCAATTAACATTCGCTGGACTGCCCAAAAAACTACGATAATCGTTAGGAGTGTTGAAATGATATAACCTACTAGAATATAACTTTTTAATTTCATTGACTACCTCGTGCTTTCTCAATTTTGTAGCCCAAGCCCCAGACAGTTTTGATAGTGGGCGTTTCTGCACTGGCATGTTTAGCCAACTCCTGTCTAAGAGCATGAATATGAACATTCAAGGTATTGGTATCATCCACATAGTCTTCTTGCCAGACCTTTTCATAGAGGTCTGTCTTAGAGAAAACCCGCTCTGGATTGCTGGCTAAAGCCATAGAAGTTCGAAGGATTTGACTGTCAAATCAAGCGCCACATCTCCGACTTGTACCTCATGGCTACCGTGATTCATCCGTAAATCCCCGAGACTGACGACTTCTGTCTCACCTCCACGATGAAGGCGACGCAAGATATTGTGGACACGCAAAACCAGCTCACGAGGGCTAAAGGGCTTGGCAATAAAGTCGTCTGCACCCAAGCTTAGGCCATAAATCTTGTCCTGCTCACTGGTCTTAGCCGTTATAAAGAGAAAAGGCTGATCTGGAGATTGATACTGAACTTCGCTAATCAAATCATAACCATCCATCCGAGGCATCATGATATCTGTAATGATCAAATCAATCGGTTTTCGCTTGAAGATTTCTAAAGCCTCTACTCCATCATGAGCCACCAAAACCTGATATCCTGCCTGAACCAGATAGCGTTGATGAATATCTGTGATTTCTACCTCGTCGTCAACGAGTAAAATGGTCTTTCCCATCTGTCTCTCCTTTGAAAAAAACAGTGCTATACCACAATAGTATAACACTATTTTAATCGCTTTACGAACATTCTAATCGCTATCTGGATTTTTCAAATCATAGATAGAAAGTCTGTAGCTAGACTAGTCATTTTCCTCTTTTTTAGCTTTCAAACCAAGTCCACCTAGCAGTCCGGCCAAGGCGAGTCCAAGAAACCAAGAGTAGCCATTGAGGTTTGGGCTTCACCAGTATATGGAAGCATGTCTTTTTGCTCTTTCATTTGATCAGCCATCATTGGACTTGATACCTTATTATTAGATGCCATCTTGCCTTCATCAGACATTTTGCTTGAGGCTGCTGGAGTTTGGTCTTGCTTCATACTTGGAGTTGCCATTAGCTGACTAACATTCACGGTTTTGTCTCGCTCTTTGTTAGGCATCATCTTATCCTGGCTAGCAGCTGGCATTTGAGATTTCATATTAGACGCATCTTGATGACTATTTATCATTGGAGTCGGCATAGCTGAACCATTAGAAGATGAAGCAAAGCCTGATTGCATCGGAGTAAGAGACTGATGTCCATTCAAGTTTACTGTCAAATCCTTAGTCGCTACGAGATTGCCCAAATCGGCCTTGCCATCTTTCGCACCGTACACTTTAATAGTAGCTTTATAGCTTTGAGTGCCGTTTTGTTTCAAGAGGTCAAGAAGCTCTTTATCTGATTTGCCTTGAGTACCGGCCAAATCCACTTCATAGAAGTAAAGGCCTTTGCCCAATTTCTCTACTGGTGGGAGAGCGGGATTTTTGGCTGAGCCGTTATCTGACCATGGGGCCTTGTCGGAGGCTTTCAAAATAAGGCGAGTTAACATACCATCCCCAGCGAAGAATTCGTATGGAATAACTTGATTAACACCAGCTGTGAATGGGCCTGGGAAGTTGGCCTTGTCCAAGTATGTAGCTGGGACATCAACTGTGTCTTTGGTATTATCAACCACGCCTTTTTGAACTTCAGCAGGGGTGGTCAAGCCGTTCAAGTTGACATCCAAATCCTTAGTCGCTACGAGGTTGCTCAAATCTGCTTTGCCATCTTTCGCACCATACACTTTAATAGTAGCTTTATAGCTTTGAGTGCCGTTTTGTTTCAAGTGGTCAAGAAGCTCTTTATCTGATTTACCTTGAGTACCGGCCAAATCCACTTCATAGAAGTAAAGGCCTTTGCCCAATTTTTCTACTGGTGGAAGGGCCGGATTTTTGGCTGAGCCGTTGTCTGACCATGGGGCCTTATCGGACGCTTTTAAGATGAGGCGGGTCAACATACCATCACCAGCGAAGAATTCATATGGAATGACTTGGTTGACTCCGGCTGTGAATGGGCCTGGGAAGTTGGCCTTGTCCAAGTAAGTAGCTGGGACATCTACTGTGTCTTTGGTGTTTTCAACCACACCTTTTTGTACTTCAGCTGGAGTGGTCAAGCCGTTCAAGTTGACATCCAAATCCTTAGTCGCTACGAGGTTGCTCAAATCTGCTTTGCCATCTTTCGCACCATACACTTTAATAGTAGCTTTATAGCTTTGAGTGCCGTTTTGTTTCAAGTGGTCAAGAAGCTCTTTATCTGATTTTCCTTGAGTGCCTGCCAAGTCCACTTCGTAGAAGTAGAGACCTTTGCCCAATTTTTCTACTGGTGGGAGGGCCGGATTTTTGGCTGAGCCGTTGTCGGACCATGGGGCCTTGTCTGATGCTTTCAAGATAAGGCGAGTCAACATTCCGTCACCAGCGAAGAATTCATATGGAATGACTTGGTTAACACCAGCTGTAAATGGACCAGGGAAGTTGGCCTTATCCAAGTAAGAAGCTGGAACATCTACTGTGTCTTTGGTATTATCAGCCACACCTTTTTGCACTTCAGCTGGAGTGGTTGCCGGTTGAGCTTCACTTTCCTCACGGTCTTGTCCAGATACTACAGGAGCAGAATTTGTTGCAGGTTTAACCACATCTTCTGTTTGTTTCTTAGATTCAGGTTTTGCTTGCACTTCTTCTTTTGGTGCTACTACTTGGTCTTTAGTGGCTACATCCGCTTTTTCTGAAAAGCTTGTAGTATCCAAGCTTGCTTTAGGCGTTGAATCTGCCTGTTCTGAAGGAAGAGTAGTATCCACTGCTTCTTTGAGTAGCTCTACTGGTAAGTCGCTATTTGCACTCACCGAATCTGCATCTGGCACGACTTGAGCAGAGGTCAGATTGACCACATCTGCACGTGCAGAACTTGGTTGACCAACTAGGACAAAGAAGCCACTGGCCACAACAACTGAGGCAACACCGACACTGAGACGACGAATAGACCAACGAGTATATCTTTGATTTGGATTGAATTTCATAGGATTCTCCTTAGAGTTTTTCTTTATTTGATGACTCTAGTATAATCTCCTAAAATTAAAAAGGATTAAGAAAAAGTTAAAATTTTTCTTAAATCCCTCTTATAAAATACTTATATTGACTCAATAATCTTTTTCTTCTACTCATTGAGGTTTGCAAGATTATCTAAGTATTGGTTATTAATGATAGCCGTGATATAGGAGTCAGCTTTCAATAGATCATTCGGTCCAAACTGTACATCTAAGGGAGCATTTTCGTAGTCACGAAAACCGAGGATATTGAGATTGTATCGTCCTCTAAGATTTAATTGGCTAAGGCTCTTTCCTACCCATGATACAGGAACTTTCATTTCGACAATGGAGACGTTCTTGTCCAACTGAAAGACATCTACACTGTTATTAAAGAGAATCGTCTGTGCCAAAGAGCGTCCCATCTCATACTCTGGTGAAATGACTGAATCTGCACCTATTTTTCAAGGACTTTTTTTGCTGTATGGCTTTTTACCTTAGCAATAACAGTCGGTACACCCAGGCTCTTGCAATGCATGACTGCTAGAACACTAGACTCTAGATTTTCACCAGTTGCGACGACTACTGTATCACAAGTATCAATCCCGGCTGATAGCAAGAGGTCCTCATCTGTGATGTCACCAACAACGCCACGCGCCAAGACTGGTTCAAATTGATTGATTCGTTCCTCATGGTCATCAATGGCTATGATATTTACATCATGCTTAGCAAGAGCGACGAGAACACTACTCCCAAAAATACCCAAACCTAAAATTCCAATTGTCCGATCTGACATAATCATTCCTTTCTTATCCTATAGTAATATCTGCTTTCATATAGTGGATCATATCTTTCTTGTCTGGTCGATACTCAGCCAAACTGACTAATAGCGTCAGTGGCCCAATTCGTCCGATAAACATCAGTAGCATGATGACACTAAGCGCTAGCTTACCTAATTCTGGTGTCAAATTAGCAGTTACTCCAACCGTAGCAAGCGCTGAAATAGTTTCAAACATCAGGTAGATAAATTTCGGATTCCCTTCTGCTGTTATTCCTAGTAAAATCAAGCCAACCAAAAAAGTTAATAAAAAAATAATAAAGACACTGAATGATTTTTGGACTGTCCGAGGTAAAATTGTTCTTCGAGCTACATTGGCATGAGGCAAGCCTAAAAGCTCACTGCGTGCAAATACTAATAATACAAAGAAGGTTGTGATTTTAAGCCCCCCGGCTGTTCCACCAGGCGCCCCACCGAGAAACATCTGCAAAATATAGATCATCAAGGTAACAGGCCTAGCCTGAGTAAAATCAATAGAAGCGAAGCCTGCCGTCCGCATGCTGACAGTTTGGAAAAAACTGACTAGCAATTTATCAGGGATGCTGAGATTCCCAATCGTTCCCGGATTGTTCCACTCTATCAAGAGGGTTGAAACTGTTCCAGTAAATAAAATTCCAGCTGTTAAGAAGAGAACCAACTTGGTATGGAAGCGAAGCCGACGTTTTTTCTTGCTCAACTGTGTGGCCAGGTCAAACCAAACCATGAACCCTAGACCACCTGTGATGATCAAAGCAGCAAGCACTAGATTAATCAAAGGATCAGTTTGAAAAGCTACTAAACTTGTACTTCCAAAATTATCAAAACCAGCATTACAGAAAGCTGAAATAGCTACGAAGATAGAGGTAAAAATCCCCCGACCCCAACCAAATTCTGGAACAAAACGAAAACTTAACAGGAAGGCTCCGAGTCCTTCAACGATAAAAGTCGTCAAGAAAATCGAACGTATGAAAACCATTAAAGACTGAGTTTCTCCATAACTAAAGCTCTCCAAAATTGTTTCACGGCTACGAAGACTTAGCTTTTGCTTACTTTGAATATAAAAGATCCCTATAAAGGTCATGAGACCCAAACCACCAATCTGGATCAAAAACATACAGATTAACTGACCCCAGATGTTATATGTGGTAGCTACTGGTTGAGTAAAGAGTCCTGTCACACAGACCATGGATACTGCTGTAAAGAGATGGTCGAAATAGGTCGCTTGGGAGCTTGTTGCTTGCACAAATGGCAGACTCAAAAGAAGAGAGCCTGCGAAAATAACCAAAGCAAAACTCAAAAAAATTCGACGAGCAGGTGATAAACGCCCCAAGGTCGTGTTTATTTTTTCCGAAAATGATTTGAATAACATAGTTACATTGTACCATAAAACAGTTAAGCAGTCACATATGACTAACGATTTCAAGACAGAGTTCTAAGGCCTTGTCAAAAGCTTCTGAACCCCAATCGCGGTTATCATAATTTTCTAAATCCGCTAGAGAGTCGGCTGTAAATAGAAGTTGACCCCAAACTACTCCTCGAAGCTGGGCAACTGCTGCAAGAGCTGCACACTCCATCTCCACAACTGCACAGCCTTCTTCCTTACGATAGGCAACTTTTTCAGCCGTTTCTCGGTAAAAACCATCTGTCGACCAAGTCATAACCTCTTCATAAGGAATGCCTAGTTGTTCCAAGACTTGTTCAATGGCTGAAATCGCTTCTACATGTACATCCATATAACGAGAAGGTGGCGCATAATGGTAACTAGTTCCTTCATCACGCAGGGCCCGGACTGGAACCAGAAAGGCATTTTCTTCTATATTCGTTAACACGCCACAAGTGCCAGTAGAGATGATTTTCTCCACACCGTAGCCAATCAACCAATCCATAAACTGAGCTGCAGGAGCAGAACCGACAGGAGCTTGGGCTAGACAAACTTTTTCGCCTTTGTAGTCTATGACATAAACTGGATAGGTTTTAGTGGCAGAAACAAACTCCCCTACGCACTCTGCTTCTATTTCCTGAGCATAGCGGTCAATCTCTTCTTCCAAAAATGCATAGATGCACTTCTTTGGTAACTGTAAATCCAAGCCTTCGTGATTCGGCATAATGACTGCCTGAGGATTATCATCAAACTCTAAAATAGGAATGGCATGTTTTTGAATCATAGAGTACCTCCTCTAAATTTGTACTATTATAACAAAAGCAAAACGAAAGTCAAGACGGAAGCCTAAGTCAAATCAGAAAAAACCTACCTTAAGTAGGAAACAACAATTAAATGCTTTTTTCGTCATAATAAACTTGCTATAGCTTAGGAATTATCTTATAATAGATTGAATTTGAAAAAGGGAGAAATCTTATGAAATTCTATTCATACGACTATGTTCTAAGCCAAATCAGTCAACAGGATTTGGTAATGATTATTGTGTCGACGCTCTTAGTGATTGTGACTGGATTCTTTTGCATTTAAGGCTTTTCAAAGATAAAAGAGGGAGTAAGTTCCGTGAATTATCGCTCATTTCTATTTTGACCTTAATTGCTTTTTGTATTGATTAGCATTACGAATCTTCAAAACAACCAATCCAATGATAATCAATTTCGTAGTTCCTTGCACTTCATCGAAATTGTATCAAAAGAGTTAGGTGTTGATAAGAAAAAAATGTTTATGTCAACACATCAGCAGTGACTGATGGGGCGATTATTAAGGTTGGCAACAATTTTTTTATCGTGCCATTAGCGGGACTGACCAAGATAGCTATTTATTAGAAAAAAATGGAACTCTATAAATCAGATGTTGAACTCGTGGAGGTTGAAAAAAATGATAAGCTTTTTTGCTACGATTGCAATTAAATTAGCCTTGGGGCTACTTTCTCTTGTTTTTGTTATTAACGTAACAGGTAAAGGAAATTTAGCACCAAGTTCTGCAGTAGATCAAATCCAGAACTTTGTTCTCGGGGGTATTATCGGTGGGGTTATCTACAATAGCTCGATTACCATCATCCAATACCTTGTTATCCTCATTATCTGGACTATTCTCATCCTGCTCCTTAAATGGCTGAATACCAATGTTTCTTTTATCAAACACTTAATTGACGGGAAACCAACTATTATCATTAAAAATGGTAAGTTAGATCCTGAAGCCTGTCGCTCAAAAGGTCTTGCGGCTGCAGATGTAGCTCTGAAATTGCGCTCTCAAGGAATCTTCCAATTGAAGGATGTCAAGAGAGCTGTGATTGAGCAAAACGGACAATTGATTGTCGTAAGAATGGGTGACGAAAATCCTAAGTACCCAGTCATTACAGACGGTGTTGTCCAAGTTGAAATCCTAGAAACCATTGGCAAAACTGAGGAATGGCTAACAGAAAAATTAAAAGAGGAAGATTTCGAAGACGTTTCTAATATCTTTATCGCTGAATACGATAAAGGACAATTAAACATTGTAACCTATTAAAAAAATAAACTGATGCTTTTCGTATCAGTTTTTTGCTTTTTGACAATAATGGGTATATACTTAAGTTATTATCTGATGGATTTTAGATGATAGAATAAATTAACGGAGGTAACCCCCATGTCAATCGAAGAAAAATTAAACCAAGCTAAAGGTTCGGTTAAAGAAGGTTTTGGTAAACTTACTGGCGATACAAAAACTCAAGCTGAAGGAGCTGCAGAAAAAGTAGCTTCAAAAGCTAAAGAAGTTGCTGAAGATGCTAAAGAAGCTATCGAAGGCGCAGTATCTGGTGTTAAAAACATCTTTAAAAAAGACGGAGAATAATTCTTTTTCGTTCTAATATCATAAAAACTCTTATTCCAAACTTTTAACAGAGCTAGGGATAAGAGTTTTTTCTTGCCCTCATCTATGGTGTACTAGTGCTATGAAAGATAAGAAACAGACTCCCACGTCGTCTAGATCAAGCAACGAAGCTAGACTATTTAAAACTATTGAACGAAATGCCTTTTGAAATAATGACTACCACTCTCATCAGCAGGGGAATCTTTTTATGCACACTACCTAGACAAACATGACTTAGCAAACCAACTAATCAACTGAGAATTGTAACTCTTTAAAACACTCCTGACTCAGCGTTTTGAAAACAAAAAATCTAGAGCAACGCTCATATGACCACCAAGAACATCTCGCAGTAGAGTTTTTCAATTCCCTTACCATCGCCTATCAAAATAAATCCTTCAAAGGCAAAATCCTCAATACCATCTTAAAATTTAAAAAATTTGATTAGATGATAGGAATCAAAAAAACGGCAACACTGCCGTTTTTTTATCCATGAGATTTCCTCTCGATAGTCTGAAATGATCTCTCCAGTCCACTTTTTTAAGTTCCGTTCATTTCCTCTTTTGTTGCATTGGATTGATGAGACCATTATACGATAATGATTCTTTTTATAATATAGAAAAAGACCAGAAACCTCGTTCTGATCTTCTAAAGATTTATCGCCTCTTCAAGCAAAATTTTTACAGATTCGCTTCTACAAACTCTTTGATAGCTTTGTTCATGACAAAGAGTGCATCTGCTTCGATTGGATAATGTCCTCCGTTTGGCAAGATGACTGTTTTCACAGGTACTTTTTTAATCTTGTCTAATACGGGCGCACTTAGATGTTCTGGTGTCCAGTAGTCTTTTTCAGGTTGGGTAAGCAAGACTGGGCAGACATCAAAATCAACTGGTTCAATTGCTGGTACATAGTTCATATAAGAATCAAGGAAGTTGAGAGAAGCCTTGTTTCCTGCAGAAGTCTTGTCTTTGTAGAAGACTTCTTTCAACAATTTTTCATTGTTAACGAGGGCAGACATCTTAGATACTTGGGTCATTGGCAAGGTCATGCGGCCCAAACCAATCTTTCTACCTAGAGCCACTGAGCTAGCTCCAAACATGGCAGTTAACTTATTATTGACGGTTTCAGTACGGACTTGTTTATCACGTTGGTCAAGGAAGGTCATCCCAATAATCCCTTTTACTTTAGGGTTACGTGCAGCTGCAGCAACGTGGTAAGTTTCCATTCCACCAGCACTTAAGCCATACAAGAAGATTGGGCGATCATCTTTTGACGCCTCATAGTTTACATAGTCAACACCAGCTTGCACCCAGTCAGCATAGGTGATGGCGTTACGGTCTTTGACTTCTGTCACTCCATAAGTCGGCATATCAATCATGATGGTTTCAAAACCATTTTTCGACTGGGGACCACCCGTAATCATAGAGATTTGGCGTCCGTTGGTACCCACACCATGGAACATGATGATTTTTGCAGGTGCTTGTGGATTTCTAAAAGTATCTAAGTGGATTCGGTTACCCTTCCAGTCCCACCATTCTTCTGCTGGTTTGTAAGTATCAGAAAAATGATATGTCTCTGGCAAATAGTTCATAATTTCTATCCAAGATGTTTGTGTCGTGTATGTCATTTTAAATACTCCTTTTGTTTATGTGTTTAAAACTATCAACATGTTAGTTTGAAAGAAAACAGCCTTAGCTGTTCCTCTCTGAGGCGTCCTTTTTCAGTGAAGCTAACAAACTTTCTAAATTGGTAATAGCTTGATCAAAACTCACATCATAATAACGCTCTTTCCCTTTTTGCGTTACAGTTACCAAACCTGATTGCAAAGTAATTTCAAATGATGAGATACGGTCGGACGGGATAAGGTCATCTTTTCAGCCACTTCATTTACTGTTAAATTCTTATGGTCGAATAAAAGAATCAAGATTTCCTGTCGTCTTGGATCTCGTAGCATCTCAAAGGTCGGGATGCTTTCTTTTAATAAATTCATTGTTTTTTGGCTCATTTCAAACCTCATGTTTAAGTTTATAAACCTATTATAGACTACGCGTTTAAGTTTGTCAACACATAAAACGAAAATTTCTTTTTTTAATAGAGACATTCAAAAAAACATATTGATACTTTTTTTAACAGCACGCCATTGATGAAGAAGGAAAGAATAAGGGTATCTTTCTGATATACAGCCACTATCCGATTTTCATCGGCTTGATTATGGTGACTGTTTCTATGAGTTTCTTGGTCAATCCTGAAGCCCATCACCTCTTTGCGACTAGCTTCTTCTATACGGGTATTGGTCTCTTTCAAGCCGCTATATTGTCAAACGGTCACTTCAACAAGAGCTACCTTCGCTATAATAAGACATTTTATGGTATCCAGGCAGGAATCTTCCTTATTGGACTGGTTCTTTCCCTTCTTTTTTCTGCCTATCCAACCATTGTCATCTCCATCGCAACTGTGATGACCTTAGCAATGGAAGTTCATTTCACGCATTTTTATATAACCCGAACCAAGAAATTCTCAACTCCGAATTGGGATCTGTTCTAAAAAATCCTTCCTACATAAAAATCTCCCTTCTCTTTTGAGAAAGGAGATTCTTTTTTATCCTTGTCCGCCAGGTGCACCACCAGGGCCACCATTTCCTTGAGGGCCACCGCCAGGTGCTCCTCCGCCTCCAGGCATAGAATTGACGATTTCCGTTTGTTTTTCACCGTTGAGGTAGATATCTCCACCTGTGTAGGTCGCTGTTCCATCAAAGTCAAAACCAGATTGACCAGTCATTTTGATGGTTCCTCCATTAACTGTGATATTCCCATTTGAATCAATTGGATCCGTGTCCCCTTGACCAACTTCAACTGTCAAGTTCCCACCATTCATGGTGAAGAAAATTTCACTTTGTTGGGCGTTTTTGTTGGCTGCATTGACACCATCATCTGTTGAGTAGATGGTAATATCCCCATCGTTGATGGTGATAGATTTACCTTCAAGCCCTTCTGTAGAATTCTTAACAGTATAGGTACCACTATCGATGACCAAATCACCTGAGGCATGGATACCATCGTCCCCTGCAGTAACGGTTATAGTATTATCAGAGAGATACATGGTTCCAACAGAAGTATCGTCATCATTGTCGACCTTGACACCATCTTCCTTGGCATCGATGGCCATGTTTGTCCCGGTGATGTTGAGTTCATCATTGACATTAAAGGCATCTCCAACTGCTGTGATGTTGTAGGTTCCACCTGTGATGTGAAGTGTATCGTTGGCCTTGATAGCATTGTTTTTCTTACCATCTACATTGAGAGTTCCTTTACCATTGATGGTCAAATCCACTTTAGAGAAGAGGGCCGCGTCAGCCTTGTCATCACTGTTTGAAGCTGAATCTGACAGGCTATTTGTGGTACCATCTGCTAGAGTGAGGTAAACATGGCCAGCTGATGTTGCTGAAATAGCTGCATTGGCATTGGTCATTGTTACACCGTTTAGTACGATGTGTATGTCATCTGAACTTCCAGCTTCGATCTTGATTTGAACTCCGTCGGATTGACCAGAAATTACATAAGTTCCTGACTTAGAGATTGTAACTGTAGAACCTGATACGGCTACTCCATCACCTGATACCGTCGCCATTGATCCTGACAAAGTTACAGTTGCAGCTGTTTTTTCATCATAAGAAGTATCATAGTCCTTATCTGTAAAGTAACTAGATGTTTTCTTATTAGTAGTTACTGCTGTCGTTGCAGTACTATTGCTAGCTGTTGTATTTGAAGTTGACTGGGTACATGCTGTTACCAGTGCTAGAGTTGTTATACTTGTTAATAGGAATGTCCATTTTTTTGCTTTCATGCTCGTTTCCTCGTCTTTCATTTTACATGCTCTTAGTCTACGGGTCTTTCCTAAAAGAAGCCTAAACTTTTTCTGAAAGTTTTCTTAAGTTTAGTTTCAATTAAGTTAAATTTAACAAAAGTTTTAGAAATCCCCTCTAGAATTGTAGACAAGCAAGTTCACCTTGTTTAAAAATAGTATAACTGAAAGCAAGAGGAGAAATACTTATGAAACCATTAGAAACAACTTTCAAACGGATTGAAACCAAATATATTGTCTCCAAAGATAAACTAGACAAACTGATTCAAGATTTAAAGGAATATTTAGTAGAAGACGACTATCCAATTTCAACTATTTCAAATATCTACTTTGATACGGAAGACTTTGCTGTGCTCCAAGATGATGATTTTGGAAATAAGCGAAAAGAGAAGGTTCGGATGCGGACCTATCTCAGTCAACCAAAAGCAGATAGTCAAGTATTTTTAGAAATCAAAACCAAGGATCAAGAAGGAGTTGGTCGCAAATTCAGACTACTCTCAACTCCTATTTCTATCATTAACTTTATGACCAAAGGGCACTTGGATGCTAGCATTACTGATACAGTCGTCATTGAAAAAAAGTGAAAAAAGCTTCATCAGGATTACAAGCAGGCTATCAAGCCTCGTATGTACATCTACTACGATCGTTATTCATTAAAAAAAAAAAATACATCGAGGGCTACGACTATAATAAAATTCGTATCACCATTGACCAAAAATCTAGTCTATAGAGATGAAAATGTCAGTCTTTTCGCAGGAAATCAAGGGACTCCTCTATTGGATGACAATACTGTAATAATGGAGATTAAAGCTCCTGGAAACAAACCTCAGTGGTTACAAAACATCCTAGACAAGTATGGTTTGATGGAGCACAAATTTTCAAAATACAGTTGTACTTACCACAAATCTCAAGGACTTCCTTATGCACCACGTCCCAGTATAGAAAGCGCAGGTACCGCTTATGCTTAATCTATTTAATTCCATTTTCAACAACGCCACTGCAAGTGCAGACCCCTTCCAACTACTGCTGGCACTTCTAGTCAGTCTAGTCCTCGGTTTGGCACTTACTTGGACCTACAAATATCGGACCCTCTACACCAGAGAATTTGCTATCAGCTTGACTCTGCTTCCCTGCCTTATGACCTTGGTTATTTTTCTGGTCAATGGGAGCTTGGGTACTTCAATTGCTGTAGCCGGAACCTTTAGTTTGATTCGTTTCCGTTCTGCAACTAGTGGTTCAAGAGAACTGATTGCAATTTTCCTAGCCATGATTATCGGTTTGGCTTGTGGAACAGGCTATCTCTTCCTAGCAATTCTCTTCACGCTCTTTATCTTGGGCGTTTGGTTCCTTTTGGAAAATCAACAAGTCAAAACTGACAATCAACGTCGTAGACTTTTGACAATCACGGTAGCTAATCAGGAGAAGGTACAGGAAGCTATCCAATCAGCTCTTGACCAATTCTGTTCAGAAATTGACATGATTACGATCAATAGCACAAATGCAGGGGTCAACCTTAGCATTGTCTATGAAGTCGAGCTAAAAACAGAGGTCGACGACTTCCAAGTGACTAGCTACCTCACACAAAACATTGATCAGTGCGATGTGGCATTAACTAAAAAAGCTAAAAAGAGAAAAAATCTCTAAAGACGAAAAACGAGGCTGGGATAAAAATTCCGACCTCGTTTTTTTGCTAGCAATAAGTTTTTTTGATACTGGGATTGGTTAGACTTTTCGATTCCAAAGAGCTCTTGTGAAAAAGACTTCACTTTCTCTTTCTACAACCATTAATTTCCTTTAACTGGAATCTCTTTGATAACTCGTGCCGGATTTCCTGCTAGAACTACATTATCACCAAAGGATTTTGTAATAACCGCTCCTGCTCCTGCAACGACATTATCCCCTAAAGTAACACCCGGTAGGACAATGACACCACCACCTGCCCAAAAGTTCTTACCAATCGTGATGGGTTTGCCAAATTCTAGTCCTGAGTTTCGTTCGTCGGGGTCCAGTGGGTGAAGGGGTGTTAAAAATTGACAGTTGGGACCAATCATAGCATTGTCACCGATGGTTATAGGACAAACATCTAGCATAGTTAAATTCCAATTGGAATAAAAATTTTCTCCCAGATGAATATTGACCCCGTAATCTACCATCAAGCGAGTGTTGATGTAGAGATTTTTACCAGTAGAACCAAACCATCCTTTGATGATTTCCATACCTTTTACTGGATCAACTTCTTCATTAAAAGCAGCTTGCTTTTGTCGCGCTGTTTGCGCTAAGGCACGGAGTTCTGAATCAAACGGGTGATAGGGTTCCCCCGCAATCATTTTTTGATATTCAGTTTTCATGTTTTAATTTCCTTGCTTTTTAGATGATTGTAGCATAGTATTGTATCTCGAGCAAGTTAAAATAAGTCGCTCTTTATGAATTGAAAATGTGAGTAGAACGCAAACCTAACATTAAATACAAAAAGCGAGCAAAGCTAGTTTTCTGACAATCAGAATTCTGCCTTGTTCGCTTTTTTATCTAGTGGATCCTTCTTAAGAATCTATAGTGAATGATTAATCTTTTCATCTCAGATCTTAAGTAACACCTACTTATTCGCTTACTTCAACAGTTTCAACGACTTCTTCTACAGTCGTATCTACTGAAGCTTCTTCTTGAGAAGATGCTAGGTAAGACTCTTCATTGATAGCTTGTGGTTCAAGGTTACGGTAACGTGCCATACCTGTACCAGCTGGGATAATCTTACCGATGATAACATTTTCCTTAAGTCCAAGGAGATGGTCTTTCTTACCACGGATAGCCGCATCTGTAAGGACACGAGTTGTTTCCTGGAAGGAAGCCGCTGACAAGAAACTATTTGTTTCAAGTGAGGCTTTGGTGATTCCCATAAGGACTGGACGACCTGTCGCTGGTACTCCACCTGCGATGAGAACATCCTTGTTAGCATCTGTAAAGTCGTTGATGTCCATAAGAGTTCCCATAAGAAGATCTGTGTCTCCTGGATCCATAACACGAACTTTACGGATCATTTGACGAACCATTACCTCGATGTGTTTGTCACCGATTTCTACCCCTTGGCTACGGTAAACTTTTTGTACTTCACCGAGAAGGTAAGTTTCAACTGACAAGACATCACGTACAGCAAGGAGACGTTTTGGTTGGATAGAACCTTCTGTCAATGCCGCACCACGAGATACTTGATCACCAACTTCGACACGCATACGGGCTGTGAATGGTACCACGTATTCGCCTTCCCCAGTTTCACCCTTAACGAAGACTTTCTTAGTACGAGTTGAAGCATCTTCTTCGATAGCAGTAACTTGTCCTTTGACCTCTGTAATAACCGCTTCCCCTTTAGGATTGCGGGCTTCAAAGATTTCTTGGACACGCGGAAGACCCTGAGTGATATCGGTATTTGAGGCAACCCCACCCGTGTGGAAGGTACGCATTGTAAGCTGTGTACCAGGTTCCCCGATAGATTGAGCAGCGATTGTACCAACTGCTTCACCAACTTCAACCGCATCACCAGTCGCCAAGTTGATACCATAACAGTGACGGCAGACACCATGACGAGTGTTACATGTAAATACAGAGCGGATAGTCACTTCTTCAACACCAGCATTGACGATTTCACGCGCCTTGTCTTCTGTGATCAATTCATTTGGACCAATGATGACTGCACCAGTTTCTGGGTGTTTAACAGTTTTCTTAGTGTAACGACCATTGAGACGTTCTTCAAGAGACTCAATCATCTCTTTACCTTCAGTAATAGAACGGATCAAGAGACCACGGTCAGTTCCACAATCATCCTCACGGATGATAACGTCTTGGGCAACGTCGACCAAACGACGAGTCAAGTAACCTGAATCGGCTGTCTTGAGGGCCGTATCAGTCATACCTTTACGAGCACCGTGAGTTGAGAAGAACATTTCGAGTACTGACAAACCTTCGCGGAAGTTTGAAAGGATTGGCAATTCCATGATACGTCCGTTCGGAGCAGCCATCAGACCACGCATACCGGCAAGCTGTGAGAAGTTTGAGATGTTACCACGGGCTCCAGAGTCCATCATCATAACGATAGGGTTCTTTGGATCTTGGTTGGCAACCAAACGTTTCTCCAATTTTTCACGGGCAGCACGCCATTCAGCTGTAACAGCATTGTAGCGTTCGTCATCTGTGATCATACCACGACGGAATTGTTTGTGATTTGTTCTACACGTTTGTGTGATTCTTCGATGATTTCAGCCTTGTCTTCAACGACTGGAATGTCGGCAATACCCACTGTCAAACCTGCAAGAGTTGAATGGTGATAACCGAGGTTCTTCATACGGTCAAGTAGGGCAGATGTTTCTGTCGTACGGAAACGTTTGAAGATTTCAGCGATGATATTTCCAAGGTTTTTCTTCTTGAATGGCGGGTTGAGTTCAAGTCCATCAATAGCTTCCTTGATATTTCCACCTAGTGGCAAGAAGTATTTAGCTGGAACGCCTTCTGTCAAGTTGGCATTATTTGGTTCTTGCAAGTAGGGTAGACCTTCTGGCATGATATCGTTGAAGAGGATCTTACCAACAGTTGTAAGCAAGATTTTGTGTTTTTGCTCTTCTGTCCATGGTTTGTTAAGACTGTCTGTTGCGATACCAACACGTGAGTGGAGGTGAACATAGCCATTGCGATAAGCCATAACAGCTTCGTCACGGTCTTTGAAGACCATTCCTTCACCTTCACGACCAGCTTCTTCCATGGTCAAGTAGTAGTTACCCAAAACCATGTCCTGAGATGGAGTAACAACTGGTTTACCATCTTTCGGGTTCAAGATGTGCTCAGCAGCCAGCATCAAGATACGAGCTTCTGCTTGGGCTTCTTCTGAAAGCGGTACGTGGATGGCCATTTGGTCACCGTCAAAGTCGGCATTGTAGGCTTCACAGACAAGCGGGTGCAAGCGAAGGGCTTTACCGTCAATCAAGACAGGTTCAAAGGCTTGGATACCCAAACGGTGAAGGGTCGGTGCGCGGTTCAAAAGCACTGGGTGTTCCTTGATAACTTCTTCGAGGATATCCCAGATACGCTCATCTCCACGTTCCACCAAGCGTTTAGCTGCTTTAACGTTTTGCACGATATCACGCGCTACGATTTCACGCATGACGAATGGTTTAAAGAGTTCGATAGCCATTTCACGTGGCACACCACATTGGTACATCTTAAGAGTTGGACCAACGGCGATAACGGAACGTCCTGAGAAGTCAACACGTTTACCAAGCAAGTTTTGACGGAAGCGTCCTTGTTTACCTTGAGCATGTGGCTCAATGATTTAAGTGGACGGCTACCTGGTCCTGTAATTGGACGACCACGACGACCATTGTCAATCAAAGCGTCAACCGCTTCTTGAAGCATACGCTTCTCATTTTGAACGATGATACCTGGTGCGTTCAACTCAAGCAAACGAGCCAAACGGTTGTTACGGTTGATAACACGACGGTAAAGGTCGTTCAAGTCAGATGAGGCAAAACGGCCACCATCCAACTGCAACATTGGACGAAGATCTGGTGGAATAACCGGAAGGATGTTAAGAATCATCCATTCAGGTTTGTTTCCAGACTTGTAAAAGGCATCCAAAACATCCAAACGACGGATAGCTTTGATACGTTTTTGTCCAGTTGCTGTCTTCAATTCTTCTTTAAGCTCAGCAATTTCTTTTTCAAGATCTACTTGTTTCAAGAGGTCTTGGATAGCTTCGGCACCCATTTTAGCAACGAATGATCCGTAGCCATATTCACGCAAGCGCTCACGGTATTCACGCTCTGTCATGATAGATTTGTGCTCAAGCGGTGTATCTTTTGGATCAATCACCACGTAAGCAGCAAAGTAGATTACTTCCTCGAGGGCACGAGGACTCATATCAAGGGTCAAGCCCATACGGCTTGGAATTCCCTTGAAATACCAGATATGAGATACAGGAGCTTTCAACTCGATGTGTCCCATACGTTCACGACGAACTTTGTACGCGTTACTTCAACACCACAACGGTCACAAACAATCCCTCTGTAACGAATGCGTTTGTACTTACCACAAGCACATTCCCAGTCTTTTGTAGGACCAAAGATGACTTCGTCAAATAGTCCTTCACGTTCTGGTTTCAACGTACGGTAATTGATTGTTTCAGGTTTTTTGACTTCTCCATAAGACCATGAACGGACTTTACTTGGAGAAGCTAGTGTGATTTGCATACTTTTAAAAACGATTTACGTCAACCACTATTTCTTCCCTTTTCTATTCTAAGTGAGCTACTTATTCTTGTTCAGTAGCTTCTTCTGTTGCTTCCGCTTTTGCACCTTCTTCAGCTTCAAAAAGCAGCTTTTTGCTTCTTCAGCAGCTTTTTTACGTGCTTTTTCAAGGTCATCTACGTGGATGACATCTTCGTCCATGCCCTCATCAAGATCACGAAGTTCAACTTCTTGATCATCTTCGTCAAGGACACGCATGTCAAGACCAAGTGATTGCAATTCTTTAACAAGAACTCGGAAGGATTCTGGAACACCTGGTTTTTGGAATTGGTTTTCCTTTTTGTAATAGCTTCATAAGCTTTCAAACGTCCGTTGATATCGTCAGATTTGTAAGTCAAGATTTCTTGAAGGACATTTGATGCACCATAGGCTTCAAGCGCCCAAACCTCCATCTCACCGAAACGTTGTCCACCAAACTGAGCTTTACCTCCGAGTGGTTGTTGCGTCACGGTTGAGTATGGTCCGACTGAACGAGCGTGCAATTTATCATCAACCATGTGGTGGAGTTTGATCATGTACATGACACCAACTGACACACGGTTATCAAATGGTTCACCAGTACGTCCATCGTAAAGGATAGTCTTAGCATCGCTATCCATACCTGCTTCTTTAACAGTTGACCAAAGATCTTCTGAACTTGCTCCGTCAAAGACTGGTGTTGCGATGTGGATACCAAGAGTACGAGCTGCCATACCAAGGTGGAGCTCCATAACCTGACCGATATTCATACGTGATGGCACCCCAAGTGGGTTCAACATGATATCAACTGGAGTTCCGTCTGGAAGGTAAGGCATGTCTTCTACAGGAACGATACGAGAAACAACACCTTTGTTTCCGTGACGTCCGGCCATCTTATCTCCGACCTTAATCTTACGTTTTTGAGCGATGTAGACACGAACTAGCATGTTAACGCCTGATTGCAATTCATCACCGTTTGCACGTGTAAAGATCTTAACATCACGAACAACACCATCGGCACCGTGGGGTACGCGAAGAGAAGTGTCACGAACTTCACGAGATTTATCTCCGAAGATAGCGTGCAAGAGACGTTCTTCAGCAGAAAGGTCTTTTTCACCCTTAGGTGTTACTTTCCCTACAAGGATGTCCCCTTCTTTAACCTCAGCACCGATACGGATAATACCCATTTCGTCAAGGTCTTTAAGAGCATCTTCACCAACGTTTGGAATTTCACGAGTAATTTCTTCAGGCCCAAGCTTTGTATCGCGCGTTTCTGATTCGTATTCTTCAAGGTGGACAGATGTGTAGACATCGTCTTTGACCAAGCGTTCGCTCATGATAACGGCGTCCTCGAAGTTGTAACCTTCCCATGTCATGTAGGCAACGATTGGGTTTTGTCCAAGCGCCATTTCTCCATTTTCCATAGAAGGTCCATCTGCAATAAAGTCGCCTTTTTCTACAACGTCACCAACTTTAACAAGCGTACGTTGGTTGTAGGCAGTACCTGAGTTTGAACGACGGAATTTTTGGATATGGTAAACATCCAATGAGCCATCTTCACGACGAACTTCTACCTTGTCAGCATCGGCATAAGTAACTTTACCATCATACTGAGCAATCACAGCCGCTCCAGAGTCATGGGCTGCTTGATATTCCATACCAGTACCAACGTAAGGTGCTTTTGGATCAATCAATGGTACAGCCTGACGTTGCATGTTGGCACCCATGAGGGCACGGTTGGAGTCATCGTTTTCCAAGAAAGGAATACATGCTGTCGCAACGGCAACTACCTGTTTTGGAGAAACGTCCATGTAATCAACACTTGAAGCTGGGTATTCTTGGTTAACCCCTTGGTGACGTCCCATGACAACTTTTTCAGCAAAAGTGCCATCTGCGTTCAATTTAGAGTTAGCCTGTGCTACTGTGTACTCATCTTCTTCATCGGCTGTCAACCAAACGATTTCGTTAGTTACTTTCCAGTTTCACGATCAACCTTACGATATGGTGTTTGAATGAAACCATACTTGTTAAGATGTCCGTATGAAGACAAGTTGTTGATCAAACCGATGTTTGGTCCCTCAGGTGTCTCGATTGGACACATACGACCATAGTGAGTGTAGTGCACGTCACGCACTTCATATCCAGCGCGGTCACGTGTCAAACCACCAGGTCCTAAGGCAGACAAACGACGTTTGTGTGATAACTCAGAAAGTGGGTTGTGTTGGTCCATGAACTGTGACAATTGAGAAGAACCAAAGAATTCTTTAATTGCTGCAGTTACTGGACGGATATTGATAATTTGTTGTGGTGTTAGTACTTCGTTATCTTGAACAGACATACGTTCACGAACGTTACGTTCCATACGTGAAAGTCCAAGACGCACTTGGTTGGCAAGCAATTCACCAACAGCACGGATACGACGATTTCCAAGGTGGTCGATATCATCCACACGACCAATACCTTCAGCCAAGTTGAGGAAGTAGCTCATCTCAGCCAAGATATCTGCAGGCGTTACGATACGAACCTTGTCATCTGGATTTGCATTACCGATGATAGTTACAACACGGTCTGGATCAGTTGGTGCAACAACCTTGAATTTTTGAAGAACAACTGGCTCTGTTACTACAGCAGCATCATTTGGAATGTAGACAATCTTGTTCAAATCGCCGTCCAAATGGCTTTCAATGCTCTCAATCACGCTACGAGTCATGATTGTTCCAGCTTCTACCAAGATTTCACCAGTTTCAGGGTCTACCAATGGTTCAGCAATGGTTTGGTTAAGCAAACGTGTTTTAACATTGAGTTTTTTATTGATCTTGTAACGACCAACTGCAGCCAAGTCATAACGACGTGGGTCAAAGAAACGAGCTACAAGCAAGCTACGTGAACTTTCAGCAGTCTTAGGCTCACCTGGACGAAGGCGTTCGTAAATTTCCTTCAAAGCTTCGTCTGTACGAGAGTCCATTGGGTTCTTGTGAATATCTTTTTCAACAGTGTTACGAACAAGATCGCTGTCGCCAAAGATATCAAAGATTTCATCATCGCCTGAGAAACCAAGCGCACGAACCAAGGTCGTAAATGGAATCTTACGAGTACGATCGATACGAGTGTAGGCGATGTCTTTTGAGTCGCTTTCAAGTTCCAACCAAGCTCCACGGTTAGGGATAACAGTTGAACCGTAACCCACTTTACCATTTATCTACCTTGTCATTAAAGTAAACACCTGGAGAACGCACCAACTGTGATACGATGATACGTTCACCACCGTTGATGATAAAGGTTCCCATCTCAGTCATGATTGGGAAATCACCAAAGAATACTTCCTGTGTCTTGATTTCGCCAGTTTCTTTGTTAATCAAGCGGAAGGTTACAAAGATAGGTGCTGAGTAGCTGGCATCGTGGATACGTGCTTCTTCAAGCGTATATTTAGGTTCTTTGATTTCGTAGCCAACAAATTCCAACTCCATTGTGTCTGTGAAGTTTGAAATTGGCAATACATCTTCAAACACTTCCTTCAGACCATGGTCTAGGAAATCTTTGAATGAATCAGTTTGAATTTCAATCAAATTTGGTAAGTCAAGAACTTCTTTGATTCTTGAAAAACTACGACGGGTACGATGTTTCCCGTATTGAACGTCATGTCCTGCCAAGATGATTCTCCTTTTTAAATAAAGTTCCAAGCTTAGTGATCTAAGCTAGTAATTATCGTTAGATGGTTCTAAAAACCCTATCAACTTATCCCCCTCAACTAATTTTCAGAATCTTTAAATCTTTGTTACAAAAACCAAAAAACCTGAAAAAAAGCACAAAAAGAGCAGCTAAATCCGACTTTTTCAGGAGATTTAACTGCTGTGAGCCTTGTCCGGACAATATTTCAGACAAAACCTACGACAAATGATTATTCATATTATACCTGATTTTCTTTGATTTTTCAAGGGTTTTGCTTGTTTTTTCTTACTTTAGTATAGATGGTCTTCGTTTTCTGAAAAGGTAATTTTCTAGACAAGTAGTTGTTGAATAAATAGGACAGGTTCTATTCATTAACCTACCAACCAACTCTTTAGTTTGTAAGATAGCATCTTGTATACTGAAAAAGATACAATACTAATCAATTCAACTTGCTTGACAAAAGCTTGACTTCATGGTTTAATATACCCCATAAGGGTATATTTGGAGGTGCCTATGTTTCACTTATTTACAAAAATTGATAGTATTTCTGCCAGCGAGTTAGAAGCTAAACTCAAGGAACCGATTCAACTACTGGATGTTCGAACGCCTACGGAATTCCGTAGAGGGCATATCAAAAATGCCAAAAATGTCCCTCTAACCGAAATTGGATCTTATACACCAGCGACAAAAGAAACACTCTATGTCATTTGTCATTCTGGTGTGCGTAGTAATATGGCTGCGAAAAAGCTTAAGAAAAAAGGCTATGATGTTATCAATGTCCGAGGCGGTATGAGCGCTTGGACAGGTAAAGTCATCTAGATATATAAAGGAGTAAGTCAATGAAAATTATCATTATCGGGGGAGTTGCAGGCGGAATGTCTGCAGCAACCCGCCTCAGACGTCTCATGGAAGACGCTGAAATCACTATTTTTGAGAAAGGTCCCTTTGTTTCCTTTGCAAACTGCGGACTTCCTTACTATGTTTCAGGAGAAATTTCTAAGCGGGAAGATTTGTTAGTCCAAACTCCTGAAAGTCTCAAGGCACGCTTTAATCTGGATGTGCGACCTTTCCATGAGGTCATCAGCATTTCGCCAGCAGAGCATACTGTGACTGTTCGCCATGATGGACAAGAATTCACAGAAAGCTATGACAAACTGATCCTCTCTCCAGGAGCTAAACCGTTCGTGCCTGCCATTGAAGGTTTGGCAGAAGCCAATAATACCTACACGCTTCGCAATGTTCCTGATCTCGATGAAATTATGGCCGCATTAGACAAGCATCCAAAGGAAGCTGTCGTCATCGGTGCAGGTTTTATCGGGCTTGAAATGGCTGAAAACCTGGCAAAACGTGGCTTGCATGTCACTATCGTCGAAAAAGCTCCTCATGTCTTGCCACCATTAGATCAAGAAATGGCAGCCTTTGTCCAAGCAGAATTAGTTAAAAACAGCGTTAGTGTTATCACTTCCCAATCTGCGACTCGATTTGAAGAACAAGGAAAAATCATCGTTCTCGAAAATGGTCAAAAGATTACTTCTGACCTCACCATCCTTTCTGTCGGTGTTGAACCTGAAAACGGTCTGGCCAAAGCTGCGGGGATTGAACTAGGAATTCGTGGCGGGATCCTGGTTGATGAAAACTACGAAACCAGTCATAAAGATATTTTTGCAGTTGGGGATGCCATCATCGTCAAACAAGAAATCACAGGGCAAGACGACCTCATTTCTCTAGCTTCTCCTGCCAACAGGCAAGGACGTCAAGTGGCAGATGTAATTGCTGGTATGGAGCGCAAAAACAAGGGTAGTATCGGTACTGCTATCGTTCGTACCTTTGATATGACAGCGGCTTCGACTGGTCTCAGCGAACGTATCCTTAGCATGAATCAACTTCCTTACAAGGCACTTCATGTCAGTGGGAAAGACCACGCTGGTTATTATCCAGGTGCTACTAATATGACCTTGAAGCTCCTCTTTGACCCAACCAGTGGCAAAATCTATGGTGCCCAAGGAGTTGGGAAGAATAGTGTTGACAAGCGAATCGATATCCTAGCAACTGCTATCAAGGGAATCTCACCGTCTTTGACTTGCCAGAGTTAGAGTTCACCTATGCACCACCATTTGGTTCTGCCAAAGATCCAGTAAATATGCTGGGATACGCAGCCTTGAACCTTATCGAAGGTCTGAGCGACAATATACAGTGGTACCAGCTAGAAGATGAAATAGCTACTGGCAAGAAATTCCTGGATGTACGGACCAGTAGCGAATACCAAAGTGGTCGACTTAAGGTCGACACCATCCACATCCCCCTAAACGAACTACGGGAACGCTTGGATGAACTAGACAAGAACCAATCCTACATCGTTAGCTGCCACAGTGGTTTGCGCAGCTATATCGCAGAGCGTATCCTCAAGCAAGCAGGATTTACCGTCCAAAACCTTGACGGCGCTTATTCACTATACAAAATGGCTAATCCAGAAGGAGTAGAATATGCTAACTAAAATCAGCATGGCTGACTTTTATGAAAAATATCAAAATGAACATATAGATCTTATCGATGTACGTGAAGTACATGAATTCCAAGCAGGACATGCACCAGGTGCCAAAAATCTTCCGTTAAGTACCTTGGAGCAAGGCTACAAAGAACTCAAACCTGACCATGAATACCATGTCATCTGTCAAGGAGGTGTACGTTCTGCCTCTGCCTGTCAATTTCTCAGCGCCCAAGGCCTCACCGTTACCAATGTAGAAGGTGGCATGAATGCCTGGCCAGGTGATATTTAATAAATAAAATTCAAAAAGAGCAATTGGTCTAATTTCAAGAAAACCAACTGCTCTTTTAATCATTTGTTCACTATTTAAGAGAAACGTATGTTTTTTATTACTTGCGTTTAATCAAGTATTTAACCGCCTTTTCCAATCTTTCCTTCTGTGCTTGAGGATCCTCTAAAGGGTCGTTAATACAAGATGTTAAATTCTCCGTTATCATCAGTTCAATAATACGATCAACACTGGATCGCACTGCTGTTAATTGAGTAATGATATCAACACAATCACGCTCTTCCTCCATCATTTTTTGAATACCTCGCAATTGACCCTCTGAGCGTTTGAGGCGTGTAATGTACTTTGATTTTGTCATATCTTTATCCTTAAACGATTTTTCTACATTATATCTCTAATACAGACCTTTGTCAAAAGGAGCACTTATCTTAAAGATAAAACCTCCTAGTTCTCCACTCTGACTCTCGTAACAATACCGTCTTTATCTGTAACGGAGAATTCAGAAGAGGAAATCCATCGAAGTTCCCCTTGCCTATCCTGTGCTTGCGTAAACAAATTAACCAAAAACTCTTTATTCTCAACTTCAATCACATAGTAGGCAAGACCTGCCATTCCTTGCTCACGAGGAGCTAAGTTTTTACCTCCCCATTCGTTAACTGCTAGATGATGATGGTAATTCCCCGATGCTATCCAACTGGCGTGTGGAATCATGAATTTATCCTCAAGACCGAGAGAGCCTTGGTAAAAGGCAGACGCTTCTCGACTGTTTTTAACGGATAGATGAACATGCCCCATTCGAGTACCATTAGCAATTACAAAAGTCTCAAGTTCTTGTCCCAGTTCATAGATAGCCTGAGCCGATAATTCTTCTGTCACCCCAATAATACGGCCATCCTCACGAATATCCCAGACTGTCACAGGTTTATCTCTGTAGAGTTCAATCCCATTGCCCTCTAAGTCTTCCAAATAGATAGCCTCACTATAGCCATGATCAGCTCCACCAACTAATGGAATCTTTAAGTCTAACAAGTGTTTAAAAATATTAGCCAAATCTTCGCGACTCGGTAAAAGCAAGGCCATATGGTAAAGTCCGTAGCTCTGCTTAGGATTGCTTGTATCTTCTGTTTGGATTAGTCTTACTAGCGGTTTTCCTCCAGCACCTAGAAGAACTTCTTTTTCCGATTGATTCAAAATCTCCAAACCAAGTAATTGGTGATAAAAAGCAGTCTGAACTGCTAAATCTCTAACATTTAAAGACACCTCTGCCAAATGAATGCGACTATTATATTCGTAAACCATAGAAAACCTTTCTTTGTTGTAACTATATTTATTACACCTATTATACACCCTTATCAGCCAATGTCAATCCAGATGCTTAGAAATAAAAAAGTAAGAAAAATCCTCCCCATGTAGGAAGGATTGTTTCGCTTTAATGAGCCAGCATTTCTTGGGCGATTTCTTGACCAGATAAGCCATCTGGATAGTAGGTTGGCCAGTTGTCCATCTCGTCAAAGAGGGCTTCTTGGCTTGTGCCTCCAAAGAAGATATGGAAGTGCCCAGTCTTAACTGGGGCGATATTGTGGTCGCTAAACTGAACATACTTAAATTGTCCAGCGTCCGCATCTGTCGCTTCAAAGAGATAACGAACTCCTCGATTCCCTTTCTTATAAGTCAAAATTTTCTTGCCGACATACTTGTATGTATATTTCTTACTTTGGTCACCTTGGATGAATTCCATAGTATTATCCGTGATATTAATCTTAGATACATCGGTTTGATAGCCTTTTTGATAGTAGGCTTTGTATTCATCCTTGGTCATTTTACCAGTCAATTTAGCCTTGTAGTCAAAGACTTGATCTAGAGTCCCATTTCAAGGAAAGGATAAACAGACTGCCAGTTACCAGCATAGTCACTCAAGGTGCGATCCTTAACATCTGCATCCTCAAAGTAACCATTTTGAACGGTTTTAGTTTCCTCGGCTTTTTCTGGTTCAATTTCTGCCCCAGCCTGATCAGTTGTTTGCTTGAGAGCTTTGAGATTTTTCTCCATAACAGAGATATAGTTCTCTCCCGCCTTCATATCCTCTTCGGTTAAACTTTCAAGAGGATTCAGAACGTCTAACTTAACTCCTGTTTCTTTTGAGAGAGTATTAGCTAGGGCTTGTGAGGCATTTTCTTCAAAGTAGATATAAGAAATCTTGTTTTTCTTGATATATTCGGTCAATTCTGCCAAGCGGCTTGCTGAAGGCTCCGCATCTGGCGAAAGCCCAGAGATAGAGACTTGAGTGAGTCCGTAGTCTAAGGCAAGATAACGAAAGGCAGCGTGTTGAGTCACAAAACTCTTTTGTTTAGCACTAGAAAGTCCTTCAGTATAGGCTTTATCCAAGGCTTGCAATTTTTCGATATAGGCTGCTGCATTTTGCTCAAAAGTCGCCTTCTTATCTGGATAGTCAGCTGAAAGACTATCACGGATGTGTTCTACAAGTTTGATTGCACGCGCAGGAGACAACCATACATGAGGGTCATACTCGTGATGATGACCCTCTTCGCCGTGGTCATGGTCTTCCTCTTCTTCACTACCTGGAAGAAGCAACATATCTCCAGTAGCCTTGATTGTTTTTACTTTTTTGGCATCTAGTGAATCTAAAAGCTTGGGAACCCATGTTTCCATGTTCTCATTTTCATACACAAAGGCGTCGGCGTCTTGGATTTTAGCAACTGCCTTAGGCGATGGTTCATAATCATGTGGTTCTGTCCCTGCCCCAATCAAGAGCTCGACATTGGCTGTATCTCCTGCTACTTGCTTGGTAAATTCGTAGACAGGATAGAAAGTTGTAACGATATTTAATTTCCCGTCTGCTTGTTTTTTTGATTGGAACAAGCTACCAAGAAAAACTGTCACAAGACTTGCCAAAAAGTAGGCCTAGTTTTTTTCATTTTCTTCTCCTATTTGATAAAACGTTTGAGTAAGCTGACTAACAAAAAGACAACTACAAAGATAATGGTAATACTTGCACTAGGAGGTGTCTCTGCATAGTAGGATATATAAAGTCCCGCCACCATACCTAGAAAACCAATGGCGCTAGCAAGTATCATCACAGAACTAAAGTTTTTACCTAGACGCAAAGCAATACTTGCTGGTAAGACCATGATAGTCGATACCAAAAGCGCCCCCGCTGCTGGGATCATGAGGGCAATAGCCACACCCGTCACCATGTTAAAGAGAATGGACATAGTACGCACTGGAAGGCCATCTACAAAAGCTGTATCCTCGTCAAAAGTTAAGATGTACATGGGTCTCAAAAAGAGGAAGGTCAGAATTAAAACAACTGCTGCAATGACAAAGAGTCCAATTACCTGTTCTTGACTGATGGTCACAATAGAACCAAACAGATATTGGTCCAAACTCATCGAGCTAGAGCTCTTACCCTTACTCATAACAATGAGTGAAACCGCAAGACCTGTTGACATGAGGATAGCTGTTCCAATCTCCATAAAGCTCTTGTAAACCGTACGGAGATATTCAAGAAAGACCGCCGCAATCAAGACAATGGCAATCGTCGAGATGGTCGGAGAAATCCCTAAAACCAAACCAAAGGCCACACCTGATAGCGATACGTGACTCAGTGTATCACTCATGAGACTTTGACGACGCAAGATGAGGAAGGTCCCAAGTACTGGTGAAAAGAGGCTCATAGCGATAACAGCCAAAAAGGCCCGCTGCATAAATCATAAGACAATAGATTAAGCATGCTCCACCTCCTGGTCACTTTCATGGACATTGAAGCAACGCCATGGCGAATCTTGGTCTCGGACCAGGTGAATATTACGATCTGCGTAGTCCTTGACTTCTTCAGGATCGTGTGTAATCATCAAAACAGCCTTGCCATGATGGTGAGCACTATGGTGCATGAGCTCATAAAATTCATCCTTGGTTCCCGCATCCATCCCTGTCGTTGGCTCATCCAAGATAAAGATATCTGGATCAGAAGCAAACATACGTGCAATAACTGCCCTTTGTTTTTGACCGCCTGAAAGAGAACCGATACGCTTGTCCCGATGCTCCCACATACCGACCGAGTTTAAACTAGCCTTGATGTGTTCTTCATCATGGGCGTTAAGACGACGGAACCAACCCTTTCTAGGATAACGACCTGATTTGACAAATTCATAAACAGTACTTGGAAAGCCTGCATTGAAACTTGCAATCTGTTGAGGAAGATAGGCAATTCTTAGCTTTTTCCCATGAATATTTGTCTTTGAGATGGTTACTTTCCCAATTCGTGGTTGAAGAATTCCAAGGCTAGCCTTGATTAGCGTTGTCTTGGCTGCTCCATTTTCTCCTGTCAGTGTGACAAATTCCCCACTATCAACACTGTAATTGATATGCTCAAGCACAGGTTCCTTGTCATAATAGAAGGACAAATCCTCTACTGTGATGTATCTCATTACTTGATTTCTCCCACTAAAGCAGTTAAAAACCGCTGGATAATTTTTGTTCGTTTGGTGTAAACTGAGTGGCAACCTGCTCATAAGTCGAGAGGGTATGTTCATGATGATGGTGGTGTTCCTCAGCAATAGGTCGAGCCAAGTCTGTTAATTGATAGAAGACAACGCGAGCATCCTTAGGATCCTTAGACGTTTCTAACATTCCCTCCTTAACCAGGGATTTGATAGCCTTTGTAACGGCAGCTTGACTGACATTGAGACGACGCGCCAACTCAGAGTTGGTGAGCGACTCCTCTGATAAAAGCATGAGAATATGCTCCTGGGTATTGGTCAAAGCTACATCACTCGTGCAATGACCAATGAGAATTTCATGCTGATTTTCAGCTTTTAGGATAATCTCATTTAAAAATTGATCGATATCTTTTGCCAACTGTCTCATGATTTGCTCCTTTCTCAGAACGGAATTTCTATAAATACAAGGTTTTCATACTCTTCAAAAATCAAATTCAAACCACGTCAGCTTCGTCTTGGCGTACTCAAGTACAGCCTGCGTCTCGCTTCCTAGTTTGCTCTTTGATTTTTATTGAGTATCACACCATTCCTTTACTAGTTAAGTATATCACATCCAAGTAAGGAGTCAAGAAAAAAGATGAAAACACCCGAGATGTTTTCATCTTGTAGAATTATTTTTCTTGTTTACGACTAGTCCAGAGGGCAGTCGCTCCAAGAATCATACCCAATAGCATCATGAAAATAGATTGTTCACTACCTGTATTAGGAAGTAATTTTTCTGATACGACTGTCTTGTTGGCAAATTTATCTGCAACCTTATAATCAACTTTTACAGTAGATGTTTGAGCAGGAGTTGTTCCCTGATTTTTCCCTGATAGAGTTGTATTTGTTGCTGAATCTTGCTCCAATTTAGCTGGAGTTGTCTCTTGAGTTTTTCCTGGCTTAGTTGCATCATTTCCTGAATTAGCCGGCGTTGTTCCCTGAGTTTTTCCTGGTTGAGTAGGAGTTATTGCTGGATCTTTTTCTGGTTTAGCCGGATCTGTTGCTGGATCTTTTCCTGGTTTAGCTGGATCTTGCTCTTTACCTTGATCTTCTGGCAGTTTAAATGTTTTTGAATCCACAGAAATCGTGCGTGAATTTGGATTTACCTTTTCATACTGAGTCAAATCAGCTGTTTTAAGGTAATCTTCAAAGGCAGCATCCATTGAAGGACCTTCTTCTCTGGCACCACCAAGCATAGTATAACCGTCACCACCTGCTGCAAGGAAGTCATTGGTTGCTAGGTAGTAAACTTTTTCCAAATCTAGTTTTTCATAAAGACCAGTCGCACGATTCTTAACTTGAATAGCCAAGACACGTTTGCCTGCAGCTAGATTTGTATCGTAGTAAACCTTGGCTCCTGAAATCTGTAAGAATCCACCACTTGGTTCTAGCAATGGTTGACCATTTTCATCCAAGACAGTTTTTCCTGCCTTATCAACCTGCAAAATAGATCCGAGTGATTTTTCAAACATTTCAAAAACTTGCTGACCAGTTACTTGAATTTGTGAAATTGTGTTCCCAAATGGTAGAACCGCAATGACATTTCCTTTTGTAATTGGCTTATCTTTGGCAATCGTTTCACGCAAGCCACCACCATTGGTCACAGCGATATCCGTTGGATGACTAAAGCCTGTTTGACCGTATTGATAGAGAGAATCTGCGACAACATTTCCAAGGTTGGTTTCACGGACACGGACATTTTCACGGTCACCGTTCAATTCAACTGGACTATTTGAAACAACTTCTATAGCATTTTCAGCGTCATACTTTTGTTTGATATCCTTGACAAGTTTTTCAATTTTTGGATTAGCTTCCAATTTCTTAGCATCTGCAGCTGCAATGAGTGAAGGATTCCCTAATAATTGGCGAGATTTGTAAGTGATTTTACCAACGTTATGGAGATAGCTTCCTGTCTGGTTGTAGGTTACATTGTCTCCATAAGTAGTCGATTCTACTGTATGAGAGTGACCGTCAATCACTGTAACACGCTTACCTTTCAAAAGAGGATTTTTTTGAAAGTGCTTCTGCAAGTGTTGAACCGCGCCATTCTACTGGTGTTGTTGTATCAACTCCCAAGTGAGCGAGAACAACATAGTGTTTGTAGTCTTTGCCTTCTGCCAAGGCTTTAGCTTGAATTTCTTCGATAACCTTATTAACCTCTGCAATAGGTTCTGTAAAGGTTACGCCTTTGACATTTTTAGGGTGGGTCTTGGTAGCTGTTTCAGGCGTTGTCACACCGATAACGACAAATTCATCACCTTCAACATCCTTGTTCTTATCAACAATTGTTGCTGCTTCAAATAAACGAGCCCCATTCACATAAGTGTTTGAGCTGAGCAATGGGAAGTTCAAAATTTCTTTGTATTTTTTAACTTCATCAAGTCCAAAGTCAAACTCATGATTTCCTACAGCCATAGCATCATAGCCCATCTCGTTTAAGATTTTGGCACGTGCTTCACCCTTTGTAGAGTTTGAAATTGGCAGACCTTGGAAGGCATCGCCTGCATCTACTACTAGAGTCGTTTGATCGCTCTTTTCTCGCTCCTTCTCAATAACCGTTGCGAGTTTGGCATCTCCGATTACTCCTTTTTCTTCTACAATACGACCATGCACGTCATTGGTATGCAAGATAACAGTATCTGCTTCTTCTTTTTGAGGTGCAGCCTCTTCAACTGGCGTTGCCGGACTTGTAACAACCTCAGGAGTCGCTGTCACTACTGGTGCTTCTGCAGTGCTCACAACTTCTGTAACTTCTGAAGAACTAGTATTTTCTTCAGCATAGACTTGTCCAGCTAAAAAGGCTGGAGCTAATAGGGCTGTCGATAGGACAGGCAACAAAAAACGTTTATTCATATTGAAATCCCTTTCTCTTCTTTCTTCTACCATTATACGCTATTTAGCATCATTTTAAAACTTTTAACCTTTTTGAAAGTAACCTATCCGACATTTCATAAAAAAAGTCTGAACAAAAAGTTCAAACTCCTTTTCTATATTATTGAAATCTTGGATATTTCCATCATAGGTTGCCCAATCTTGACTAAAGAAACGGTCATTCATTTGGTAATCAGGCGCTGTTGTTGGATTACTCAAAAAGGGATTTACAACCTTATCAAATGCTAACCAGCCTAACCAACCAATATGAATCGTATCCTTAACAAAGTAGGGATCTCCACCGTTTTTTGAAAAGTCAGCGATATTGGTGAAGCCTTGACTCTCCAACTGGTAACGAATTTTTTCGACAGTGTGTTGATACATTTCTTCACTCAAGCCTGTATAATCCATCCATTTTTTATTGACAGGTTGAAAAACAAAAATCACATTGACCTTAGACTTGGCAAATTGATCGAGCACTAACTGCAAATCATTGTACTCAGGTGATTTGAGAAAGTTAAAATTCTTTTGAGATCCTTCCCATTTTTTCCAATCTTTCTTTAACTTAGTATTGTAAAAATGGTTCTCTACTCCCAAATCATTATTGGTTGTATTTTCTTCACCCTCTTTTCGAGCGATATTTTCCAATTCTTCATAAGAAAATTGATCTGGGAGACTGCTCAAATATTTCTCAACGTTATCTTTGTACCTTAAGCGTCCACGAATGGAGAATTGTCCAAAAAGAGCTGATTGTTTCTCATTTAATTGCGACGAAATATTAATCATACTTTGGTCGAACTCTGATAATTTTTCTCCTTTAGCTAATTTCTCAACGATGCTCTTCATAGAAACACCAGGATTTTGCTTTAAGAGTCTATTGGCAGCATACTGAGAGGCTGCATCCCCAGATTGATTCTCTAAAAAGGCAGTCAACTGGTCATTGTTAAAATAAGTTTGGAAAATAGTCGGGTCATGATCTTCTTTTGTAAACCACTGTGGAGAAATGACAAATACCGCTTGCTTATTTTCAAGTTCGGGTGTAATTTGTTGTATTCCAAAATACTGACTGAGGGTAGCTGCTCCTGCCTGTCCCATAAAGTAAGGACGATAAGAACGGTCATACTTTTCAGCTAGTACTGCTGGATGCATACTATCAAAACGCATCCACTCACTAGATCCAAAAAAAGGCACAAAACGCATATCAGGATCCGTAAGAGCTCTTACTTTTTGACTTCTTTCCTTAAAGCTTTCTGCACTTATCGAAGCGGCAGAGTATTTTTCCTCCATGAGATTATGACTTGGGCTACTTGGATAGAAACAGATAAGAAGGCACACCAACAAGCTCGCTACAAAGACAGGCCCGAAAATCAGCCACAAGCGTTTAAGCATTCTTTAACTCCGTAATTCCTGCTACGATTTTATTAGCTGTATTCCAGTCATCACGACCAAATTCTGTAACTGGGACACGAATATCAAATCGGTTTTCGATTTCCACGATTAATTCAACTGTCCCCATACTATCCAAGACACCTGCATCAAAAAGATCCTCATCCATCATGTCAGAAACATCTTCCATAAACAATTCATCAATAATTTCAATAACTTCTGATTTGATATCCATTTTTTAATTCCTTTTATTTTTTAAACCATAAATCATTCAAAAATCCAGAGAAGATTAAGAATGAAATCATCACGACATGGAAGGTTATCACCATGCCAAGCAACTGAACCCAGCGATTCTCAGGCAAGGGAGCTTGCCCTGCTTTCTTACGTTCTTTATTGAGCGTTTTTTTCTTTCGAACCCAAGCATCATTAATGACTAAGCCCACTCCATGAAAGAGTCCGTAGGCGATGTAAAACCAAGTTATCCCATGCCAGAACCCCATAAGGAGCATGTTCAGGATATAGGCGACACTTGAGGTCACATTTCGATTCTTAAAAAGCTTCTTTCTCGTCATCACCATGACCATGCGCATAAAGACAAAGTCACGGAACCAGAAGGATAAACTCATGTGCCAACGATTCCAAAACTCCTTCAAATCCCTTGATAAAAAGGGGTTGTTGAAGTTGATCGGACTACGAATTCCCATCAGATTTGAAATAGCTAGAGCAAACATAGAGTAACCTGCAAAGTCAAAGAAGAGCTCCAAACCAAATGTGTACATGATGGCCACTACATAATAGTTAAAGACGCCGCCTGTTTGTAGAGCTAAATTCTTTAGCGGTGGTAATAAAATCTCGCCTAAAATATGAGCTAGGATAAATTTATACAGAAATCCCCACATGATATACCGAACAGACTCGGCTAGCATATCTAGCAACTCATCGCGCTCTGGTATCGTCTTATAATTTTCATTAAAACGTTTGAAACGATCAATAGGACCACTTGAAAATGTCGGCATAAAGAGAAGAAAACGCAAATACTCCCACATCTTCAAATCCTTAATGACTCCGTCTCTAAGTTCGATGATGATTCCCACCGAACGAAATGTCAAATAAGAAATTCCGATAAAACCCAGCAAGGATTGTGTTCCGTTAATGGCTGTTTGCGCCTTTACAAATATGATTGGAAGTAAAGACAACAGACTAACAAGATAGAAAATCCATTTGCCATCTCGAATTTTTCGATACTGCTTGTAAAAAAGAACCAGTACAATTTGCCAAATTAGATAGATTCCTAAGGCAGCTATTTGATTAGTCTTGCCACCCGTCAACATGGTAACGATGAAGAAGAGACTAACCAGTATTTCATACCAGGCAAAACGTTTTTTGAAAAAAAGTCCGATAAAGATTGGCAAGGTAGCAGTAATCACGTACAAGAAGTACTGCGGATTCCCATACGGCTCAATATGAGGCAGCTGTTTCAGGAAATCCATCATCTATTATTCACCTCGTTAATCAATCCTTTGATATCAATCTTGCCATTTGGAGTCAGTGGCAATTTCTCTCTGTAAAGAAACTTAGATGGCATCATGTAAGACATCATAATATCTTCCAAGTCTTCCTTGATAGCTTTCGTGATATCAATTTCGCGCTCAAATTGTTCTTTGACGCCATCTTTTAAGATAACATAGGCCAAGAGATTTTGGACCTTGTAATCCTTGTTGTAACGAGGAACTGCAACAGCAGATTCAACGTACTTGGATTTGTTCAAGTTTTGAGAGACATCCTCTAGTTCAATACGATAGCCATTAAACTTGATCTGGAAGTCCATCCGTCCACCGTAAAGAAGAAGACCTTCATCCGTCATGCTTCCGACATCTCCCGTATGGTAGGCTGGCAAACCTTCAAATTCGAAGAAGGCTTCTGCTGTCTTCTCTGGATTATTCATATAGCCTTTTGAAACAGCAGGTCCAGATACGATGATTTCCCCTTGTTCTCCATTTGGCAGTTTATTGCCCTCTTCATCGATGATAAAGGTTGGTGAATCAGGTTTGGTGTAGCCAATCGGAAGACGTTTCAAGGTTGCCAACATCTCATCTGTAATAGCAACTGCTGACAAAGCAACTGTTGCTTCCGTTGGACCGTAAGCATTGATGATACGCGCATTTGGGAAACGCTCGCGCAATTTCTGAGCAGTTTTAACTGTCAACTCTTCCCCATCAAAGTAAAAATGGGTAATGCCTGGCATCTTTTCAGCATTGAAATCTTCAGACAACATGGCCATATCTGCAAAAGATGGTGTTGAAGTCCAGATAGAAATTGGAAGTGAAAAGATAGTCGCAAAGAGCTGCTTAAAGTCTTGAGTAATGGCTGATGTGAGGGCAAAAAGCGTTCCTCCAAGAGCCAAGGTCGGTGCCCAGTACATGACAGACAAGTCAAAAGAATAGGGTGGTTGCGCCAACATTTGTGGACGATCTGGCGTCGCAAATTCCTTGTCCGTAATCATCCAGTTGGTAAAGCTGAGCAGATTATCATGCGAAATTTGCACCCCTTTTGGTTTTCCAGTTGTCCCTGAAGTAAAGATGATGTAGTAGTTATCATCCCCCCTTGACCGGATGCTGCAAATCATAAGCTTTTTGAGCCGCATAAGCTTCACGCACCTGCTCCAAGGACATGATTGGAGTAGCTGGGGTTTCGATTGGAAACTCTGAAATGGCAATGATCAAACTTGGCTCAGCCACTTCAAGAATGGCAGACACGCGCTCCAAGGCCGAATGGCTATCAATTGGGATATAGGCATGTCCTGACTTAGTCAGAGCTACAAAGGTAGCCAACATTTCATACTCCTGACCACCAAAAACGACTACTGGAGATTTTTCAGGTAATCCTAGCTGATCAATGGTTGCAGCCAAACTATCTGAATCAGCCTTTAAATCACCATAAGTGTGCTCTTGCCCTAAGACATTGTATACTGGAAAGGTAGGTTGAGTTTGGGCGAAATATTCAATCGCTTCAATCATATCTTTTATCGGCTTATTAGACACGATGATTTTTTTCTCCTTTAAACTAAAAATTCATTGTAAATAAAAGCTTCCCTGACTTTGTCCTAGGTAACTAAAAAAAGTAAAAGTAAACCAAGTAGAACAATAAAAATACAGGACCGTTTGTCCTAAAAAAACATAGATTGGTTTCTTTTTTTATCCATAATTAACTTCTTTTTGTAAATTTTTCAATAATTTTATGCAAATATACAATTACTATTTTTTCTTGTTCCCATTTTACCACTTTAGTCTCTTCATTTTCAACTGTTTACCATTTTTAAAAAGCACATTTTAGCCTATTTTAGTTCTTTCTTCATAATTTCACTAATGTAAACAGATCACTTTAAAACGATAGTAGGCACCCAACTCCCCCTTTGGGCATTTTTATGCTAAAATAGTAGCTATGGATAAAATTATTAAAACTATATCAGAAAGCGGGGCCTTTCGTGCTTATGTTCTTGATAGCACTGAAACCGTCCGCACTGCTCAAGAAAAACATCAAACCCAGGCTAGCTCAACGGTAGCACTTGGCCGCACCCTTATCGCCAGCCAGATTCTCGCAGTCAATGAAAAAGGAAATACCAAGCTAACTGTTAAAGTTCTTGGAACTAGCTCTCTAGGTGCCATCATCACCGTAGCTGATACCAAGGGGAACGTCAAAGGTTACGTTCAAAATCCTGGTGTTGATATCAAAAAGACTGCAACTGGTGAAGTTCTAGTCGGACCTTTTGTCGGCAATGGTCAATTTCTCGTTATCACAGACTACGGCACTGGAAATCCTTATAACTCTATGACTCCGCTTATCTCCGGAGAAATCGGTGAAGATCTTGCCTTCTACTTGACAGAAAGCCAGCAAACTCCGTCAGCAGTTGGGCTCAATGTCCTTTTGGACGAAGACGACAAGGTCAAAGTAGCAGGCGGTTTCCTTGTTCAAGTTTTGCCAGGAGCCAAGGAAGAAGAAATCGCTCGTTTTGAAAAACGCATCCAAGAAATGCCTGCCATTTCAACTCTTCTAGAAAGCGACGACCATATCGAAGCCCTCCTCAAGGCTATCTACGGCGACGAACCATACAAACGTCTGTCTGAAGAAGAAATTCGTTTCCAATGTGACTGTAGTAAAGAACGTTTTATGAAGGCTCTTTCTAGTCTTCCAAGCTCAGACTTGCAGGAAATGAAGGACGAAGACCACGGGGCAGAAATCACTTGTCAATTCTGCCAAACTACTTATAATTTTGACGAAAACGATCTGGAGGAACTCATTCGTGACAAATCTTAATACCCCCTTTATGATTGGCAATGTTGAGATTCCCAATCGTACCGTTTTAGCACCCATGGCCGGTGTGACCAACTCAGCCTTCCGTACCATTGCAAAAGAGCTTGGAGCTGGGCTCGTTGTCATGGAAATGGTCTCTGACAAGGGAATCCAATACAACAACGAAAAAACTCTTCACATGCTTCATATCGATGAAGGAGAAAACCCAGTCTCTATCCAACTATTTGGTAGTGATGAAGACAGCCTAGCACGCGCAGCAGAATTCATCCAAGAAAACACCAAGACCGATATCGTAGATATCAACATGGGCTGTCCAGTTAACAAAATCGTGAAAAACGAAGCTGGCGCTATGTGGCTCAAGGATCCAGACAAGATCTACTCTATCATTAACAAAGTTCAATCAGTCCTTGATATCCCTCTCACTGTCAAAATGCGTACGGGCTGGTCTGATCCATCCCTAGCTGTGGAAAATGCTCTCGCCGCTGAGGCTGCAGGTGTCTCTGCTCTCGCCATGCATGGCCGTACCCGTGAGCAAATGTATACTGGTCACGCAGACCTTGAGACACTTCACAAGGTTGCACAAGCTCTGACAAAAATTCCATTTATCGCTAACGGTGACATTCGCACTGTCCAAGAAGCCAAACAACGCATCGAAGAAGTCGGTGCTGATGCCGTTATGATTGGACGCGCAGCCATGGGAAATCCTTATCTCTTCAATCAAATCAATCACTACTTTGAAACTGGAGAAATCCTTCCTGATTTAACCTTTGAAGATAAGATGAACATCGCCTACGAACACTTGAAACGCTTGATTAACCTCAAGGGAGAAAAGGTTGCGGTCCGTGAATTCCGTGGACTCGCTCCTCACTACCTCCGTGGAACATCAGGTGCAGCTAAACTTCGTGGAGCTATCTCACAAGCAAGCACACTGGCTGAGATTGAAGCTCTATTGCAATTAGATAAAGCATAAACGTATAAAAAAAGGGGCTCTATAATATTTGTAGTGGGTAAATCCCCTATAGATATTATGGAGCCTATTTTGTGTAGAAAAAAAGTCCCATAAGATCTATAATGAAAAGCGACGAAACCATCATTAGAAAGAATCATATGGAACAATTACATTTTATCACAAAACTCCTTGATATCAAAGACCCAAACATTAAAATTGTAGATGTCATCAATAGGGATACACACAAGGAAATCCTAGCTAAACTAGACTACGATGCCCCATCTTGTCCTGATTGCGGAAATCAAATGAAGAAATATGACTTTCAAAACCGTCTAAGATTCCTTACCTTGAGACGACTGGTATGCCTACTAGAATCCTCCTTAGAAAGCGTCGATTTAAGTGCTATCATTGCTCTAAATTGATGGTCGCTGAGACTTCTATCGTCAAAAAGAATCATCAAATTCCTCGCATCATCAATCAAAAGATTGCTCAAAAGTTGATTGAAAAAGATTTCTATGACTGATATTGCACATCAGCTATCCATTTCAACTTCAACTGTCATTCGTAAGCTCAATGACTTTCACTTTAAGCATGATTTTTCTCGTCTTCCAGAGATTATGTCTTGGGATGAGTATGCCTTTACCAAGGGAAAGATGAGTTTTATCGCACAAGATTTTGATCAGCTCAATATCATTACTGTTCTTGAGGGAAGAACACAAGCTATCATCCGCAATCACTTTCTTCGCTACGATAGAGCGGTCCGATGTCGAGTGAAAATCATTACTATGGATATGTTTAGTCCTTACTATAACTTGGCTAAACAGCTTTTTTTCCTTATGCTAAAAATCGTTCTAGATCGTTTTCACATTGTGCAACATCTTAGCCGTGCTATGAGTCGTGTCCGTGTTCAAATCATGAATCAATTTGATAGAAAAATCCCATGAATACAAAGCCATCAAGCGCCACTGGAAGCTCATCCAGCAAGATAGTCGTAAACTCAGCGATAAGCGATTTTATCGCCCTACTTTTCGCATGCACTTAACAAATAAGGAGATTCTAGACAAGCTTTTGAGCTATTCAGAAGACTTGAGACACCACTATAATCTCTATCAGCTCTTGCTTTTTCACTTTCAGAACAAGGAGCCAGACAAATTTTTCGGACTCATTGAGGACAATCTTAAACAGGTTCATCCTCTTTTTCAGACTATCTTCAAAACCTTCCTCAAGGACAAAGAGAAAATTGTCAACGCCCTTCAATTGCCCTATTCCAACGCTAAATTGGAAGCAACCAATAATCTCATTAAACTCATCAAACGAAATGCCTTTGGTTTTAGGAACTTTGACAACTTTAAGAAACGAATTTTCATCGCTCTGAATATAAAAATGAAGAGGACATCAATTGTCCTCTCCAGATGTTAGTTTTTATTCAACCCACTACAGTTGACAATGAGCCAAAAAAGGCAAATCTCAAATTGAGATTTGCCTTTTTTTATATATTTTCATCTTGCAAATCGAGTTGCTTCACTCTAGCAATATAGTAAGCCATAATCAAAAACAAATTGAAGCTGATAATCCAGATAGACCATTCATGGAGAAAATGCATAGATACAGCCAAGCTAATAGCGCCCACTATGAAACTGCCTACAACAATGCCATAGTTCAAGGCTTGACGACGATATTCTTGAACATCTCCTTCTCCTCTAACGATGCGATACAAAGCAGTCAACATCTTTCGGTAATTCCCAGACGTCATAAAAATGACATAGGGATGATCTTCAATCAAACTACCCGTAAATGTTAGCATCATCATTCCAGTTCCAAAGCAATAAAAGGAACTTCTAATAGAGGAAAGCGGGAAAAGAAGGGAAGAACAAGGGTACCGATAAATAAGGGAAGTAGCATCTTAACCCGCCAATAGGCTGTTTTGCGATATTCTTTCATGTACAAGGCGAAAAGAAAGCCTAGGGAAAAGAATATAATAGAACAGAATCTCAACATGGTATTGGTGACATGTGAATCGTGCCAATCTGATATCAGCAGGAGAATGTTCCCTGTCTGTGTTGCCACCAAACTATGGTACTGGATATGACAGAATACATCCAAAGAACCACCGATAAAGCCAAGGAACACTCCCATGAGTCGTGTGTTTTGAGGTAAAATTAATTTATCTGGCATTGATTCATCACTCATTCCCTTTTGATTCATTTATTATACCACTTCTATTAGAGAAATTAAGTGAAAAACGGTCAGTTCAGGTAGATATGATTAGATATACTCCTAAGTTCGTCTCATCTCTGGAGTTCATTTATGACGTCTTATCAACTTCAAATGCTGTAGGTACTCATCAACTGAACTATTTTTAAACAAATTATTTCTGTACTGAAGTCTATGGCTTAATCAAAGTAACACTTGAAACAGTACCATCTGCACCTGTTGTAATTTGGATGACTTTTCCACCACCTACTTCAGCATTGTATTTCCCATCATCAAGGGTATAAGAATAGCTTTGAATAGAGTAGTTTTCTTTCTTGCCATCAGCAGATTCTACTGTAAATTGACCACCTGACGAAACAGTGATAGTTTCACCATTAGCACCCTTCCAATTCCCAGCTGCAGCCGAAATCTTTGTCCACCATAGTCAAGACACCTTTATAACGTTTGTTATGTTCTGCCTGCTTGTCTTGAAGTTTGCGATCAGTTGCTGGATCATAAGCTGACTGATTCTGTTTTGCTTGTGTTCCTTGTTGATTGGATGGAGCTTGCGAAGGGGTTTGCTTAGCAGAAGGTTCTTGGTTTTGTTTTGTTTCTGGTGCTGGTGTTGCTTGCGATTGATTAGCAGTAGTCGTTGACTGACCAGAAGATGATGATTTAGCTTTTTCTGATGAAGTTGAACTTGAGGATTTCTGAGTCTTGTTCTCTTTACTTGAAGAACTTGTCTTAGAACTAGAAGATGCTTGTGTTGTCTTGCTAGAACTATCACTTGTAGTATTTTCTTTCTTATTACCACAAGCCCCCAATAGCAATGTTGAAGCGAGTACAGTTGCGGCCATTAATTTGATAGAAGTTTTATTTTTCATTTTATGCTCCTTTGTAACATTTTTGAAATGTTAAGAAATATTTTTTTGTAACATTATTGTAATATTTGTTTTTAAATCTGTCAACTATTTATCTAAAATTTTTTTAGAATTATTTTTTTAGTACATTTGTTTTCTTACTCCTCCTATATCTTTTTATTCGTAAATAATTTTAAAAAAACACAAAAAGTTCTTCCTGATAAAGTGCTATATTTTAAAGTGTAATCGCTTGCATTTTTTTCTTGAAGGACTATAATAAAATTGAAATAGGATATTGGAGGTGTAGGCCTATGTCAAGCAAATATTACAAATATCTTCCTTGGATGATTATTGGTGCTTTCTCTTCTTATGGGGTTGCTACTCATTACGCTCAAACAACATTTGATTTGTTCTACTTAACCACAATCTTCATGATTGTTTATGTGGCTCTAATGTACTTACACGAACATTATTTAAAATATAAATACAAAGATTTATTCATTCGTTTTATGAGTAATCCTAAAAAAGATAAACATCCTTAAACAAAAAATAACAACAAAAAGAGGCCGGGAAGAATCCCGACCTCGCTTTTTTATGAATAATAAACCTTTGACACGATAGCTGACTTGGCTTGTGACGCAAACTTTATTTTCTCTATTCTCAAGCTTCAACCAGCCATCGGATTTGTTGAAACTTCTCAGGACTGAGACTAGGAAATCGAGACTTGGTCTATCGATTTTCTGTCCCAAAGCTTTTTATTTCAATCGATAGGTTTTTCTTGGTTTCTTTTTAGGCACTCGTTTGAGCCCAACTTCTTCTACATACTCACCATATTTCACGAGAAAGTTATTGCTGACGATTGGTCGTCCTGGGTTGATGAGATTGACCAATTCGGTCCCTTCATAGACAGTGAACTCCTCCTCTAGCAGATAGAGGAAGGTCGGATTCCAGTCAAGACGCCCTTGGATTCGTTTAATAGACTCTTGTATAATGGCATAATGGTCAAAGGCGAAGGCGTGCTCCTCCAACTCTAATCCCTCTAGGAAGCACTTGCCCGTCTGAAAATCAACATCGACAAAAACCACATCCTTGGCATCATCTCCAGCTTGAACGAGTTCGAGTGCTCGACTAGGTAGATACACCAAGTGGGCGATAGTAACCGTCCAGCCCCGCGGATCACGACCTGGGGTAGACACTGTCATCAACTGTTCGATTTTTTCCAACGGAAGGTCGAGGTTAACCTCCTCTCGCACCTCACGCTGGCAAGCATGCCTTGCATCTTCACTCTTATCCATAAAACCACCGACCAAAGCCAAACAGTTTTGATAAGGATGGGCCTTGCGACGAATCAGCAAGAGTTTGATTTTCCCTTCCACAAAGCAATAAGCTACCATATCCACCGTCACGCTCGGTTTTTCATACTGAGGAAGATCCTGTTTGCAGTACCAGTCTAAATTCCTTCTCAGTCGCATGAATCTCAAAATATTCTCTTTCTGTCATTCCAGCCGGGATTATCCTTTCAGTCATCTTATCCCTCCTTGACAGCTTTTGTCCATTGGTACCAACCGACTAAACTATTGATGGTATAAACCCAGTACATACCTTGGATATGGATATTTTCACCCCACCAGAGGTAAATACTAAAGAGATTGGTTGCAATCCAGAAAATCCATTGCTCACGGTAAAGACGTGTCATCAAGAGCTGACCAACACCATTGGTCGCATCTGTAACACTATCACGGAAAGGACGAGCGCTGTGGATACTTTGGTAGGCAAAGCCCATACCAATCCAGATAATGGCTGTCAAAGCCAAATATTTGAGCCAATCAATCAGTCCAAGTTTCTTAGCTTCAAAGTGAGACTCCTCTGGTTTTCCTTGCTCATTGATCCGATTAGATAACCAAGTATAAAGACCAATAGGCTGCATCACAAAGAAATAAACTGTGGTCAAAACTTCTCCGTAGAAAGTAGCATTCATAGCTAGAACCAAATAGATTGCAGAGTTAATAGCTCCAAAAAGATAGTTGCTAGCCCGACCTTCTGCAACCAAGATAACGCAGACAATCCCTGTCCAAGAGGCCAAGAGACCAACCCAGTCATGACTTTCCGTGTTTTGTGTAAACTCCAGAATAAGAGGGACACTTGATAAAGCAATCAAATAGAGCCACTGGAAAAGACTGCGTCCCACAAAGAGGTCTTTCCAAAGCAAATGCATAACTCCTGCAAAACCAATTTTACGAGCTTCTGCGTGAACATTTTTAAAGTTTGCGATAAATCGAGTAATTTTTTCAGTTATTTTTTTCATTTTCTTCTCCTAATCTGCTTGGTAAATGGTATCGATAGCTACTTTTGCTGCTTCATAATTTCCTAGATAATCATCAGCTAGATAAACATGAGGAATATTGGCTAGATATTGCTCCCTCATCATATCCAAATGCTGAGAAAAACTGTGACGGATATGGTCTTCTGCCATGGTCATGTCTCGAAAACCATCATTAACATAAGAGCCAACAGGTTGCACAAAGAGGATTAAATCCCACTTTTCCTTGGCTAAGATGGAAACGAATAGATTATCAAATGTTTCTACGGACAAGTCCCCCTGCTCTTCAGTTTCCATGTAGTAATCGTAGTAGCCCTTGGTTACCAATGAGTTGGTGTCTGCAATGACCAAGCCTCGATTGGCATTGCTATCGATTAACTTGGAAGTTTGGTCATATTGGCCCAAAAGGAGGTAATAATAGTCTTTTGGAGTAAGCTCATCATCTCGGACATTATTTTTTATCTGATACTCACGAGCATATTCCAGACTGACTGGCGCATCATAGAAGCGAGCTAAATCCTTGGCTAGAGTTGTTTTACCATTACTAGCACTTCCCATAATCAACACTTTTTTCGTAAACTGACGGCGGAAGGGTTGAGCGATATATTTCCAATATTTACTTGGATTTTCTCGAATCATGGTAGCCGAAATTCCAAATTTTCTTTCCTGTAAAACAGTCTCAAAACCACGTTTTGACAATTCTTGTTGGTATTCGGACTCTCCTACAAAAAAGATTAGTTCCTCACCAGTCTGGTCATAGGAAATGGCCTGTAACATCTGATCCAACCACTCCTGCCAGCCCATTGGATAACGTGGAATATTGCTTTCGTCAAGTTTACAAACAGAGGTCAACTCATCATCTCGAAAAGCTTCACGAATATAGCGAAACCTCTTTTGTAGTGTAAGTCTACCTGTTCACCACGATCTCCCTTATAACCTGAAACTACCACCCATACAGCATCACATTGACGCTTTGCTCTTTGGATTAAATCAATATGCCCTTGATGTAAGGGAGCAAAGGTGCCAAAAACTACCGCTATACTCTTTTTCATATCTGTTCAACCTTTTTATAACTTTTTATATTTTGTATTATAATTCATCTTTCCGTCTTTGTCAACACTTTTTTTATTATTTTTTTATAAAAAAACATTGATACATGATAAGATTTTTTACTTGATATGCAAAACCTGATCAGGAGAATTCTGTTTTGAAATCCTTATACTCTTCGAAAATCAAATTCAAACCACGTCAGCGTCGCCTTGCCGTACTCAAGTACAGCCTGCGGCTAGCTTCCTAGTTTGCTCTTTGATTTTCATTGAGTATTAAAATATATGCACAATCTAAGTAGCTATTTGGGCAACAACTTTTCAAAAAAGAGGCTGAAACAAGCTGTTCCAACCTCACATTTTTAAACAATTTCAAATTTTAACTGACCAGCTTTAACACCAATCTTCAGAGTCTTACCAGCTTCCAATTCACCTTTAAGAAGAAGTTCTGCAAGTTTGTCTTCCACTTCCGTTTGTAGGGTTCTACGAAGTGGACGAGCCCCCATCTCTGGATCATAGCCTTGCTGAGCTAGAAGTTTTAGGGCAGATGTTTGGAGTTTCAAGTCAATTCCTTTTTCTGCCAGGCTTGCAATCAATGGTTTGACCATAATCTTAACTACTTCCTGCATATCTTGACTTGACAAGCTATGGAAGACTACCTTCTCATCAATACGGTTGATAAACTCTGGACGATAAGCCTTTTTCAGCTCCTCAAACATCCGTTTTTCCATATTTTCTTGGTCAAAACGAATATCCTTAGCTCCAAATCCAACTGTTTTGTCATCACGAAGGGCTGTCGCACCAAGGTTTGACGTCATGATGATAATGGTATTGGAGAAGTCAACCTTGCGACCTTTACTATCTGTCAAGACACCATCATCCAAGACTTGCAAGAGGACATTAAAAATGTCTGGGTGCGCCTTTTCTACCTCGTCAAAGAGAAGTACTGAGTACGGTTTATTGCGAACCTTCTCGGTCAACTCTCCACCTTCTTCGTAACCTACATAACCTGGAGGAGCTCCGTTGAGACGGCTGGCTGCGAATTTCTCCATATACTCACTCATGTCAAAACGGATAAGGGCTGATTCGTCATCAAAGAGGACTTCTGCCAAGGCCTTGGCCAATTCGGTCTTACCGACACCTGTTGGTCCTAGGAACATAAAGGATCCGATTGGACGTTTATGACTACGAATACCAGATTGATTACGGCGAATAGCACGACTGATACTAGATACAGCCTGTTCCTGTCCGATCACACGTTTATGCAGTTCAGCTTCAAGGTTGAGATACTTCTTGGCATCCGTTTGGGTTAATTTTTGCACAGGAATTCCTGATAAGCGACTCAAGGTAGTCAAAATATCAGATTCTTCTACTACATCTTTATAAACAGGTACTTCCTGCTCTTTTGCAATGAGTTGAGCTGCTTGCTTCCATTTTCCATCCATCAAGGCCTTATCGGCTGGTGTTAAACCTGACTCTTCTTGTTTAGCATGTTTCGATTTATTTTGCACTGTTGCTGCCGCTTCATCCAAGAGATCAATTGCTGAGTCTGGCAAATGACGATTCGTCAAATAACGATGTGCCATTTTGACAGCTGTTTCGACTGCATCGTCTGTAATTTGGACATGGTGGTGTTTCTCATAAGTTGCTTTCAAGCCCTGCAAAATAGCCATACTATCTGCTAAACTTGGCTCCTCAATCATCACTTTAGCAAAACGACGAGAAAGGGCTGCATCTTTTTCGATATGTTTTTGGTATTCTTCCTGGGTGGTTGCTCCAACGGTTCTCAGAGTTCCACGTGCCAAGGCAGGTTTCAGGATATTGGCCGCATCTAAGGTCGAGTCAATCCCACTTCCTGAACCCATAATAGTATGAAGCTCATCGATAAAGAGGATAACCTTACCATCTTCCTCGATATCTTTGATGATATTGTTCATACGTTCTTCAAAATCCCCACGGAAACGAGTTCCTGCAACCACATTCATCAAGTCAAGTTCTAGGACACGCATTTTAGCCATTTCATCTGGCACATCTCCATTGGCAATACGTTGTGCAAGGCCAAGTGCCAGTGCTGTTTTACCCACACCCGCATCTCCAACTAGAACTGGATTATTTGGTCTTACGACTCAAGATTTGAATCATACGAGAGATTTCTTGATCACGCCCGATGACTGGTTCCAATTTACCTGAGCGAGCTTGCTCTGTAAGATCATGCGTATAATCTTCCAAACCTCCACTTGGTGTCTGAGGCATACCCATCATATTAGCCATAGAATTTTGCTTGTCCGCTACCGTACGATGGCGTTGACGAAGGGCCTTCAAATCATCTCTAGTCCAACCAGCACGCGCTTCAAGACTACGACGAAGTCCAGCAATCTTGACCTGATCCTTCTGATCTTCGTAAGAAAATCCCGCTTTTTCTAGAATGCGAGTAGCTAAGGCATTGCCATCATGTAAGATAGCATAAAGCACGTGCTCTGTTCCTAATACCTTGGCATGAACGACAGAAGCAACGTGCTCTGCTTCCAACAACAATACCTTCAAACGGTGTGAAAAAGGCAACTCCTGATAATTTTCCTTATCGCTATACTTTGTTTCAGTCAGCTCTACAGCAACTTCCTCCAGACGATCAATCTCATATGGAAATTCGTTTAAAGTAGCCCCAGCTACACTGTAACTATGATTTGCCATAGCAATCAATAGGTGCCAAGACTCTAGGTATTCTGCCCCAAAATGACTTGCGACCAGAAAGGCACTGTCTATACATTCTTTCAATGCTTTTGAATATTTCATTTAGTTCTATTTTCCTTTTCTATCTACCTCTTGTAATAACTGTCGGAGCATATTGGCACGGATAAGATTGGCATCATCGCCTAAAACTCGGTCTGTCGCCATTGCTAATAATAGATTCATCTCCTGACGAGTCACTAAATCCTGCTCAAACAAGAGTCTTAAAACATCTTCAAAGATAGCTAGGCTAATTTCTTCGCCCACCGAATACAGTAAATCGCGGAGCATTTCATGGTGGTTTGAGAATTCAATCCGACCAATGCGAATATAACCGCCACCTCCCCGCTTACTTTCAACTAAATAACCTCTGCTTTCAGTAAATCGAGTCTTAATCACATAGTTGATCTGGCTAGGCACGACTTGAAAGGTATCCGCTAATTGGCTTCTTTGCAATTCAACCATACCCGACTGCTCCAAAATCGCCTTGATATAGGCCTCTATATGGTCTGATGTATTTTTAAATCTCATTGAACACCTCCTCTTTCTTTGAACCTTGACTATCTTTGACTATACTATCATTTAACACTCTATAAGTCAAATTTTTAAGGCTCAACCATTGGAAATACTGACTTTTTTAAAAAACACTTTGGCATTAATTTGCCTTAGTTTTTCTTGAAAGTTCCTAAAAAAGTCCACAAAAAAGAGCCCTGAAAAGGGCGTAATATTGACGAGTTCAGCAGGCAAGAAACTAGCACGGTCAGACGTGCTTTTTTGTTTCTCTGTACCTGGTACAAGTATAACATAAAAACTTGCTCATTTTCTAATTTTAAGCAAGTTTTTCCCTCTTACCCCCCTACCCCCTTAAAAAAACGTTAGATATCTGGACAGTTACCCCTCCCTCCGGTTCCCATTTCTGAAAAATTTTCATGAATTTTTCATAACGGGGAGTGTTTTACAATTTTTTTCTAATTTCTAAACCCTGTTATTTTGACAAAACGGAACCAAAAAAACAGCTTTCTTGTATCTCTATAATCTCTTATAAATTCATTGTTTTAACATTCTATTGAATTCGCTTTGTGAGTTACTTCCTTACTCTATCAAGCGTTTTTATAAGATACTGTTTTATGAGTTCACTATTACCTTAAAACAAGGAATTCATAAAAAAATACAGAAAAAGATAGGCGCAAACCTATCTTCATTTTATTTATTGCCCAAAGAATTTAGAAATAATATTTTTTTCTTTTTTTCTCTGGTAGATCATTAAAGACTTCCCTTTGTTTAATAAGTTCTTGCTCTTTCCGATCTATAAAATCATCTACCACTCCAGAGATATACTCTGTAAATTCTTCAACACTATGTCCCTTGATTTTACCATCTTGTACTAGCTCCTCTAGAAGCAAGTCACTCCATAATACCATATCTGGAGAAAGATTATAGTGCTCCAATTCTTTAAGAATGGCCTGCTCATAGTATCGTTGTTGCCCTTTGTTAATGTAATAGTACTTGTCTTTAAACTTTCCTTCTAATAACTTGACATGATATTCTTCTGGCAGTTCACTTCTCAAAAAGCCTTCAGTGGTTACTGTATAAGATTCCATAGTGTAAAAGCTCTGTAGTTCATTTAAAAATTCAAAGACAACAGAACGATAAAGTTTATTTTCAGCTTTTAATGTTTCTACCATATCAGCAACCAAGGGTAGAATTTTACTCTGAGAGAACTCCTTCCAGTCTTTAAAATATACTAATGACTTTTCCCTGATGGCTTTTTCTCGCTGCTTAAATTCATTTTCTAACTGATTTTCTTTTTGACGTGTTGTCAAAAACATATCGCTTAAAATCGAAGTGTAGTCTTGTTTATACTCTTCAATTTCCTTTAGTATTTCTTTTTTAACTCCCTCTTGCTTACTAAAGAATTCTGTAGCTTCTTGTTCATTCATTTTATGAAAAAGATTCTTCATGAGTTCATGAGTTCATGAAATGGATTAACATAAACTAGATTATAGTCCTGATACAAAAGAAAGAGATTGATTACATCAGTGCTATTCATCGATTAACCTCCAATACCTGGCTCTTGATTTTTTGAGAAATCTAGCTCCCAGATTGCAGCTGACTTTTCATCATGAGACTTACCATAAGCAAATTGTTTAGCTACATAGAGGTCCATATCTTCAAGTGCTAGTGTATCCTGATAGCGTTGTAAGTTAATTCCTCCACCTACAACTGCATCATAGCGCCCTTGAATGAAAGAAGTCGCCTTCCCTTTTTCTTGAGAGATTGAAGGAATGATTTGTAAATTTAGAGGTACCGCCTTGTTATAAGTTGCGCTATCTGTAAAGTTAATTAGTTTCTTCTCGATCTCCCAGATTTCTGAGGGATTCACAACAAGAACAATTTTATTGGTCGTATCGACAAAACTAACTCCATCAGCTTTTACAGAATGGAATTTAAAAATCTCTGATACCTGGTTTACAGTTTCTTTAGGATTTTCAAAAGTTAATTTTAAAGCTTGTTTTTCTTTTTTAGGATAAGTAATATTTGAACCTTGTGCCACTCCCGTTAATTGTCTTGTTAGTCCTAGAGGTTTATTATCACCATCGCCGTTTAAAAACGCTTCTTCCAATGCTACTGCAAAAGCTTCTGTTAATTGAGTTCTTACAAAATTTTCAATCCAAATCGGTCCAAGTTCTTTAAAATCTTTCGGGATCACGATGAAAGCCGTTAACTTATGCTGGATTTCTTGTTTACTTCCAAAACTAGCTTTTAATTGCCCTTTGATTTCTCCAAAAACCTTGCCCCAAACTGCTCCACCACTACGCTCTGATGTCAAAAAGTTTAGGCGGATTCCTAGGTTTTTTAGTCCAATTTTTTCAAGTAAGGGGTGTTCTAATTTTATATCTTCAAAAATTCTGTCAATCGTCTCCTCTGGGAGAAGTTTTTCCACCCCTTTAGGGATATTCTTATCAAATTCATTAAAGAATACCATTTCATTGCCCTTTAAAGTATTAGGCTGTGATGTATAGCCATCTCCTGAATATGATGCAGTTTTAACTTCTTCAATCATATGTTCCTGCATTCTGTCTAACATATCACCGTAAAGTTTTGTTTGCTGATCTTGTGGAGCATTAGTTTTTACTGCATTCATAAATGCTTCTCTAGCTTGCATGTATTCGTTTTTTGTTTGTCCTTTAAGTCTCATAGTCATATTTTTTATTTCCTTTCATTTTTAAGCAAAAAAGAGGCAGAACAAAAAACGTATTTACGTCTTATGTCCTACCTCTTGTTTTCAAGTCAGTATTTAAAATTTTTGTTGTGTTTTGGTTTCTACCATGGTCACAACACCATCTGCAATTATCAACCGAATATCACCATATTCTGGTAACTTTACACTCTTAATTATACCACGGTTTAGAAAATAAATCCAACCTTTATGTAGTTCATTCATTAGATTTCTCCCTTAATCACAAAATAATAAAATAGTTTCATTCTCACATCAGCTCCTCTCATTTAAGAAAAATATTATCAACCATTGTAATGTCCTAATAATCGTGCAAAGTTGTCTAGTATTAAATCTCTCCTTCTCAAAATTTGCTCCTGTTTAGAATACAAATATCCGGTCTCCCCATTTCTCATAATCTCAAAAATATCAGGCCACTCTTTTTTTGAGTGTCCCCACCGCAGTTCGAAAATCTTTCGATCATCTGGTACCAGGTTGTCTAATAACTCGTCAATACACGTTTGAAATTCTTCTAACTTCAATACAATAGGATCGCTCGCAAACTCTACTGCTATATTTTCAGAGTGGTTTATATAAGTGCCGCTTTTAGTCTTAATATCCTCAAATCTACTTGCATTCATTCCCCGTGAGGTGTATGTTTGTAATAAGTGTTCTTTCCTTTTACTAATTAACTTGTCAATTTTTAAATATTTTTCCTGAAGTTCAAAATCAAAATAATCACGTCTAGCAGAGTCTAAATTTTTCTTCATTCATTGAAACTCTCCCCTCACTGTATTTATAGTGTATCTCTTGTCTTTGATCGTGAAAGCTTTGAAAGTGTTTCCTTCTAAACCTTTCAAAATTCTACTTGAGTTTCTAGCATTATAAACAGTCCGCAGTTCACTACTATCTAGGTTCGTGTTGAAAATCGTAGTGTCTCGATTATTGATAATATCAAACAAGAAATCTTGTTCCCAATCGCTCTTAGGGGTTACCGTCCCATTTTTCGCCCCCAGGTCATCGATGATTAGAAAATCAACATCAACTAACTTTTTAACCGCCTCATACTCTGTTAAGTTTGCATTTCTTCCATAAGCCCAGCCTTCTTTTATCTGCTTGATAATCTCGGTTAAACTAACAAACAAAACACTCTTAGGCTCGTTCTTCTCCCTGAAACTTTCATTGATTTCTTTAGCAAGTGCAAGAGATAAATGACTTTTCCCTATTCCTGTGCTACCGCTGATTAGAGTATTTCCCGTCATACCTGCAAGGTACTTCTGGACTTGCCCCCTTTACAAACTCTAACATTTGACGCTCTTCTGTCGTCTTAACAAAGAAATTATCAAACGTTGCCCCCTTCAACTCGTTAGGAATCGTGCTATCACGCATTAACACATCATAAGTTTTAAAGTAAACTTGCCTGTCCTCGAACTGCTGCAATAGGTCTTTCTCTTTTTGTTTAATCTCTCCCTTTACACACTCTGGGCAAAATGCTTGTACTTTTCTTTCTGAACTCCCTAACACTGGTACAGAAATTTCCCAGTAATTTACCTGGTGAATATCGCAAACTTTATCCGATATTTTTCTATTATTAAATTCTTTAAATTGTTCCTTCATCTTTACAACTCCTAAAATGGTAGGTCTGGGAAGTTATCTTCGGACTTCCCTTTTATGGTTTTAGGCTTTTGATTCAAATAACCGTCAAACTTAGATCCAAAAAGTGTTTCTGGTCTCAGATACTTAGAAAATTCAGGACTATCCTTCCATTCTGCCGTTTTAATATCGATCACCTGTTTAAAATCTTCAAGTGTATAGCCTTCTTTGAATCGTGCCATTATCGGCTTCAAGTTTTTGTCCAAATATTTATAATTTTTCCCAACTGTATGATTCAGATAAGCTAAAGGTATTCTGATTAAATATTTTTCAGGACGTCCTTTAGTTACCTCATCAATCATACTCGAAGTTAGCCATTTAGGAAATACAAAGTCAGGTTTACCTGACAATATATATTCTTTATATAACTCTTTATCTTTATGTAACTCTTTATCTATCTCTATCTCTGTTGGACACAAGTTGGAATTTATCCCACTCTTTTGGACATTCTCCAATCTTGCCACATTTTGGGCTTGTTTTCGCTGTTCACGTTTATATTTAGCCCAGTTCGTTTCACTCTCAACCATAGCTTTTGCTTGCGATAATGTAGCGTGTCCATCATCGTCTATCTGAATCAGTCCGCATTTTGTAAAATATGCAACCGTCATATTGATATCATCTTCAGAAACATCTAGTTTTAAAGCTAATTCCTGTACCAAACTATCAAAATATCCTTCGTAGTACAAAATACAATCATCTTCTAAACTTTCCAACATAAGACGGATATAAATCACTGTCATAGTGTAGCCACCAGGCATATTTTTAAGTCGCTTAATAAAAAGGTTATCAAAAAACTTCTTATCAACTTTTAACCAAAAATATATTTTAGTCTTTGCCATCATCTACCCCCAAAAACTTTAAAACATCTGAGATTTTATAATACGCTTTTCTAGTATCTTCAATAGGCGGTATATACTGCGGTAGTCCTGCACATTCCCATTTTGTCAAGGTTTTATCTCCTATGCCCAGTTCTTCCTTTAGTTCCACCTTGCTGATTAAATCTAATCTTTTTTGAGGTACTTTCTCATGACTTTTTAAATACCGTTCCACTGCTTCCAAAATCTTAGACTTTAAATCTTCAATCATTTTTTCAAACATCTTAGTACCCCCAAGGCTTAACTCCTGCAAGCTGAATATATCGCCCATAATCAGGGCTTAAATCCTCGCTAGGTGTTTCTATTGTCTGTGTACTTTCTCGCTCGATTTGAGCGCTTTTTTTGTGGTCTCGGTGGTTTAGATAAACCAGTAGGCCAATCAACAACACCATGAAGATAAGCGCCTGGGTATTGCTTATATCTAGTTCATTCATTTCAATAGCCCCCTTTTTCGCAGATCAGCAACTACTAAACTACGTAAGTACATCCATGTTGACGTAGTTGCATGCTCAATCCCATTACTTAAATCATTTTCTTTTATTGCTCGGTCTAAGAAACTGAATAGCAGCCAGTCAGGAGCTTCCCCGTGCTTTTCTGTGCATTCATCATCATATTTTTTAATTCTCCAAGCAGGTTCTCTACATTTCTATTAAAAAAATCCTCATGGCTTGCCTCTTGCTTTTTATATGCCTCAGATAATTTGTAAAACTGAATCCATAACTGACTAATTGCCAATCTACAACCTTCAGCAATCTCTATTGCCCCATGGTGTTTCTTGGATAAATGCCACTCTGATAGAATATCTATTTTTTCCTCTACAGTGCTTAATTCTTTTTCAAAATCTTCAAAAAATTCTTCCATGTTTTTTACCTCTGTTTCTAGGTTTGTGTAATTGCCGTGATGGGCTTTTTAATGATCGTTTCCTATACAGTTTCTTCACCACTCCAAACGCTGGGCGATTGCCCCAAAGTGGCCGTACGCTTGTAGCGGTGTTTCGTGGGTAAATACCCATCTTTCAGCTAAACAAGGCCTTAGAATCACCCTGTCAGCACTCGTTTTTCAAAACCTTTTCTAATTGCTTGCCTGCTCTTCGGTTTTTCTTTAGATATTTGATAGAATATATATTTTTTGCTATAATCAAAGCATAGAAAAAATTTCTATATCCTTAATCTTGTCGCTTGCTTCGGTCGCCAAACTTTCAGCAAGTGACTTTTTTTGTTGTCTTGTTTCATGCTTTTTTCCCTGACTTGGGTTTATAAAGCAAGTCTTTACTTTCGATTAGATCTAGAATCCAGCTAAATCCCTGCTCCACCGTTTCAAGAAATGCCCCCAGGTCTTCACTGTCTAAGTTCTCGTAGTTCATGCAAAGATATTCAGTTAGTTGTCTGTCTTTCTCAACTAGCTTTTTAAAATCCTTGGGATACTTAGGAATTTCTAACTCTTTGGCATTTGTAACTGTCTTAAATTCATTTTCCATTTTCTATACTCCTATACTTTAAAAATTAATTCCTTAATTTCTGAATACCCCCTATTCAAGTTAATCATAGCTATTGCCATATCTTCCAAACGTTGGTAGTTTGTCAGTTCTGCACTTGTCAAGCCATCAATACCGTTCTTACTTTCTCGCTCCTTCATGAGTTGCGCTTTATTCTTCCCTGTCACTCCCTTTAGCAGTAAGTTTGTCAGGGTACTATAGGCATGCTTGGGGGCTTTCTCCCATGTTTGAATAGCTTCGGTTAAGCTTTTACGCTTTGGTTTTTCCAGTTCCCGTTGAAGATAGCGTTTAGAAAGTTCATCACGCATTTCAAAGAAAGCTTTGACTAGGTTGGTTTTGAAGTTGGCCACTTGCTCAGTATTTTTTAAGAATGTAACTAACAAGGTCGCTTGTTGCTCATTCAAAATATAATCCTTAGTATTCTGGCCACTTTCCATAGCTTGGATTTTAAATCCAACCTTTCCGAATCGTTCAAACCTTGCTTGATGTTTGCGGATTGTCTTGGTTATTGTATGATGTTGTAATCCAGTGCATTCTGCTACTATACTACTCAGTGTATACGGCTCTTTCTTACCGTCCATGTAAACCAGTTCCATTGGTTCGCTCCTTTCTAACAATCATCTAATACTGGACTAAAATCAAAAAACATCTTATAATAGTAGTTATGAAACTTACAAACGAAGAAACACAAAAAATTGAACAACTCTTAAAAGATTCATCGTACGCCAAATATCACAAACGTCTACAGATTATTTATTTTTCGCTCAAAAGAAAAGAGTTATAAGGAAATCATGGATCTCCTAGATTGTAATAAAAACAACTGTTTGGAGAAATTTAAAAAAATATAAGGAGTTTGGTTTAGAAGCTCTTCTTCAAGAAACCCGTGGTGGACGTCATCGAGAATATATGACTTACGAAGAGGAACAAGCATTCCTAAAACGTCATATAGAAGCTGCTCAGGCTGGAGAATTTGTAACTGTCAATCAGTTATTTGAAGCCTATCAAAAAGAGATTGGTCGCACTTCCACACGTGATGGTTTCTATTATCTCCTGAAACGCCATGGTTGGCGAACGGTCACTCCTCGACCTGAACATCCCAAGAAGGCAGACGCTCAGACAATTGAGACGTCTAAAAAAATAAAAATCTACATTCGAGACCTTAAGTAAGCGCTTTAAAGAGGAGGGGACTTATAACAAAGTACGATTGATGTACCAAGATGAAGCTGGTTTCGGGAGGATCAGTAAGATGAGTTCTTGTTGGGCTCCTCAAGGAATTCGACCTAGCATTCCTAGTCATTATATGCGAGAATATCGCTATTGTTATGGGGCAGTAGATGCTCAGACAGGAGATTCCTTCTTCCTTATTGCTGGAGGATGTAATACTGAGTGGACGAATGAATTTCTACGGCAAGTCTCACAAGCTTATCCAGACGACTATATTTTACTTGTTATGGATAATGCTATCTGGCATAAATCAAGTACCTTAGAGATTCCAAGTAATATTGAATTGGCTTTTATCCCACCTTATACACCAGAAATGAACCCTATTGAACAAGTCTGGAAAGAAATTCGAAAACGAGGTTTTAAAAATAAGGCTTTCCAAACATTGGAAGCTGTCATTGATAAGCTTCAAGAAGTTATTCTAGGACTGGAAAAAAGCGTTTTAAAGTCAACTGTCAGCAGACAATGGACGAGGTTGCTTTTTGAAAATAATTGAGTATAAAAGCCAATCTATCACACTTTCGTAAATACGTTTAGGTGCATCATAGTTCCCAGCTTCAATCTTTGCTAGGGTAGGGGGTGTTATTTTCAATTTTTTGGCTAACTGAACTTTCCCCAACTGGAGTTCCCCTCGTTTTCTACGAACTTTTTTTGCATGTTCTATAGTTAACAACATTATTAGTAATTCCTTTCTAAATTTTTTTCTTTTGACGAAACTTTTTTTCATCATAATTTGAATTATAGACGAATTTTTTTCGTTGTCAAGCAATAAATGAAATTTTTTTTCGTCTATGATTTTATTTTTTTTCTTTCGACTGTGTTATACTCTAGATAAACGAAAAAAAGGATAACTAATGGAAAAATCAAACACCTAAAAAACAATCTTAAAAAAATTAGAATAGAAAAAGGATTCTCCCAAAAAAGAATTTTACGAAGATATTATAAAAAAAGAACTAGGTTTGAATATTACTTTTACGAACTTATCAAAATTGGGAAAAATCCAAATAATGAGATTAAATCAAAACCTGCTCTACTGCTTGCAGAATATTTTTGGAGTAAGTATAGGGATATTTACTAGGACATGAAAGCGATGACGTTTTTATTGAATACACTTTCCAAAAAAATTTTCTAGTTTAAGTCCGGAAGAATTTGTTGAATACACGCAAACAGACGAATATAGTGACGAAAAAAATTATTTGACCATCTTTTTACTAAACTCCAAGATTTTAACGAAAAAGTCTATGAGAGGTAGAAAAAAATAAAAAGATATTATTGGACTATTAAAAGGGTTAGATTTAGATGATTTAAACTTAATAAACGGTTTTGTTGAGCGACTATACTTCAGTGATTATTCTCTAGATGATAATGACATATTAGATAATAAACGTAAACAACTCTATGATGAATTAAAATTGTAAGATTAGCAAAGCGAATAATAAGCCCCATATCCGCCTTATTTCTTATTCTGGTACAAATTTACCGTCTGACTGCTTAAAATCGAAAATAGAGGTATTCTCGTAGCTCCTCGCATGGTATAAACTCAAAACCTTTTCTAATTGCTTGCCTGCTGATGGAAAAGGAGTTAAACCCATGAAAATTACACAACACACGAAAAAAGACGGATCAGCAGTCTACCGCTCTAGTATCTATCTTGGCATTGATTCTGTAACTGGTAAGAAGGTCAAGACCACCATATCAGCAAGAACAAAGAAGGAACTCAGAAATAAGGCCACTCAGGCCAAGGTAGAATTTGAGAAAAACGGCTCTACACGGAAACAACGCTCACATATAACAACCTATAGTGAACTTGTGGACTTATTCTGGCAAACCTACCAGCATACCATAAAGACTAATACGCAGATAAAGATAAAAGGTTGCTTAAAAAACTACCTCTTGCCCTCATTTGGTACTTACAAACTAGATAAACTTACCCCTGTTATTATCCAAACTCAGGTAAATAAATGGGCGGATGAGTACAATCAGGACGGAACGGGATATAAAGAATACAATCACCTTCATGCCTTAAATAAACGTATTCTACAGTATGGAGTTTCTATTCAAGCATTAGACAATAACCCTGCTCGTGATATTGTCATTCCTAGAAAGATAACCAGAGATAAACAAGAAATTAAATTCTTTCAAGATCAGGAACTTAAAAACTTCCTCTCCTATCTCGATAGCCTAGAAAATACCTTTATCAATTTTTATGATACCGTGCTTTATAAGACACTCCTAGCTACTGGACTGCGCATCCGTGAATGTCTGGCCCTAGAATGGTCTGATATTGACCTGCAGAACGGAACGATTGATATTAACAAAACACTCAACATTTTAAACCAGGTAAACACTCCTAAGACAAAATCAAGCTATAGAGTTCTAGATATCGATCATAAAACAGTGCTCATGCTTCGTCTCTACCGAGCGAGACAAGCAGAAAATGGTAGAAACATTGGCTTAACCTATGAGAAAGTATTCTCTGATAGCTTTGACAACTATGTCAATACTCGAAAGGTTGATTATCGCCTACATAAGCACTTAAAAAACGCTAACTGTACTGACTTAGGCTTTCATGCTTTCCGACACACTCACGCTAGTATCTTGCTTAATGCTGGTCTACCTTACAAGGAGATACAGACACGGCTTGGCCATGCAAAAATATCTGTAACTATGGACACTTACAGCCATTTATCAAAAGAGAACCAAAAAAGAGCAGTCTCATTCTTTGAAACTGCCCTCGAAAAAATAAAAAGTTCTTAAAAAAGTCCACAAAATAAAAAAAGCGATACATAAAGCCCTTATGTATCAACGATTATAGAATGATTTCGGTATAATTGACTATACTATCATTTAACACTCTATAAGTCAAATTTTTAGAGCTCAGCCCTTGAAAATACTGACTTTCTTTAAAAACATTTAGGCATTAAATCGCCTTAGTTTTTCTTGAAAGTCCCTAAAAAAGTCCACAAAAAAGAGCCCTGAAAAGGGCGTAATATTGACGAGTTCAGCAAGCTAGACGTGCCTTTTTTACTACTAGAATGAAAAATCCTGTGAGGTTTAACTCACAGGACTATATATTATGCAAAACAATAATTACCCTTTACATCTGATTTTGATATCGGCTTATCCTCAAATCAATAGAGTCCTTCTTGATAATATCTATACTCTCACGAGTTCTAAGAGATGAAATTGCAATACAAGCTAAAAAATACCAGTGAATTACTTGCAATAATTCCTCATTATTTTTTTAGATTCTATTATTTCATCTAATTCTTTATCTAACTGTTCCTGCAACGAACCTTCAACCTTTTTAGAATTTTTCTACTATCATTGAAACATCTAACTGAGCTTCTACAAATGACAATACAACTTTTGTTAGAGCTGGATATTTATCTTCATACTTACAAATTGCATCTTTTATTATATTTTTTTCTTGAAAAATGAGTATATAGGAGATTATATGCAATCATTTTTTTATGTTTTTTTGTATCTCTAATATATCTAATATAAAAAGAGCAAAACAAGTGATGCAACAATTATTAAAAACAAAAATTATTCCCATTTTATTCTACCTCCTTTTTGTTATCAAGCAATTTTTCCAAATCAGATATTCTCTGATCTCTATCAGAAATTGTTTTGTTTAGTTCCTCAATTAATCTAGCTTGGCTTTTTAAAGGTCATGTCATAATCTTTACGCCGTTCTTCTAGTAGTTTGGAAAAAAATATTATATATCCCTAATGCTACTAGAATACAAATAGCTAATGGTACATTTAACCCAAAAAAATCCTTAAATAAGTTTAGCCACTCCAACTATGTAATCCCCCTATGAAAATCTCTAAACTAAATATGGTATCCTATATACTATTATACCATACTTGTCAAGTACTATATATTGTGTCTTCTTATATAAATAAGCACACCAAATCGTGTGTATTTGCAAAAAAATTTTTTTCAGTTTCAATACAGAATTTAATCTTCTATAAGTAAATGTATCGTATACCTCCAGATCTGCTTATCTATATTAACCGATTGTATTGTGAATTATCTCAAAACATGACTGCTATAACTTTTACGATAGTTCATATTTACTAGTAACTAAGTATAAGAAAAGTACTTTAAGTGCTACATTCCAGGAAGCCAGTCTTTTATTTCTTTCAAAATTTTATAAGCCTGTTTCATTTTAGAATTGTCCTCTAAATATCCAATACCTTTGGTCGTAATCCTAACAAGAGATAAATTCTCAATATAAACATCTCCAGACATGTCTCCAGTAACACGAGTACCTGTCAAAAATCCATCATCAAATAAATTACGATAGACATCCATTAAATACCGGTGGGGGATTTCCAGAACGGAAGCGTTTATTTCATTTTCATCGGCTGGCTCTCCATGCTTCATTTTCTGAAAATAATAATTAAGGATTTTATACACAACTACCCAATAATCATTTTTGCCATGAATACAGTCTCCTTTTTTAAAAGTATATGCCTCTGTACTACATTCTCATTATAGTCCTTTTAACATCCTCCTGCAAATAACAAGATATCCTTATTCCCATTTTTTAAAAGAAAAAGGGGCTGGTAATGAATAATCCTCACCAACTCCCTATTTTTCTACTTATCTAAGCCTAATTCTGCCAAGATTTGACGTTTGTAGGCAATCTTTTGGACTTCCTTGTCCTCGTCTTCAGACCAATCTAGTTTAATTTCAGCAACAATCTGCCCAGGGCGATTTTTCAAGATATAGATACGGTCGCTAAGGTTAAGGGCTTCCTCTATACTATGCGTAATGATGAGTGTCGTCAGGCCTAGCTGTTTATGAATATCAAGATACCAGGCATGAAGTTCCATTTTGGTCATCTCATCCAAGGCACTAAAGGCCTCATCTAAAAGAAAGAGCTTGTGCCCAAAAAGGTAAGTACGGAGTAAGGCCACACGCTGGCGCATCCCACCACTGAGTTCATGAGGGTACTTATCCCTTACAGCCGTCAACTGAAAGGTAGCAAGAATTTCATCTGCTTTGGCAATGGCTTCTGCCTTGTCCACCTTTTGGATCAAGAGGGGCAAAATGATATTGCCAAGGACAGTCTTGTGTTCCAAGAGCAAATCCTTTTGGAGCATATAACTCACACGCCCCTTGGGATTTTCCTCCCCGTCAAGCACAATTCTACCTGACTGGACTTCTAAAATCCCTGCAATCAGGTTAAAGAGGGTGGTCTTTCCAACACCACTGGGTCCCAAGATGGAGACCACTTCACCTGAAACCACTTGTAGGTTAATGTCCTCTAAAATCTTTTCATTGTCGTAGGCATAGCTTACGTGTTCAAGTCTAATTTCTGTCATTATTTTACAAATTCGTTAGTGAATCCTTTATCAGTCAAGTCTTCCTTGAGGATACCATTTTCTTTATCCCATTTGTAGAAGGCATTCCAGCGGTCCGCATCAAATTGTCCCCATTTTTCCTTGTCGCTTGCATATTCCTTTGACAAGTATTTTTGAGATTCAATGACAAAGTCACGTTTATCCTTTAACTCAGGGGCATTTTTGATGAGGATATCAGCCGCTTCTTCTGGGTGCTCCATAGCGTATTGGTAACCTTTTTTGATAGCTTGGATGACTTTACGAGCTTCTTCTTTGTTGTCTTTTAGATAGTCGTTGTTAGCGATGATAACTGGTGAATAGTAGTCAAACTCTTTTACATAGTCTTTCAAATACATAAAGTTTGCATCCACACCTTGAGATTTGGCAAGGATTCCATCCCAACCGTAGTAAATCCAGGCAGCATCAAAAACGCCATTGGCAATCGGAGTGATAGAGTTTGAATCGTTGTTTGGTACTTTTTCAACCTTGTCAAAGTCTCCACCTTGAGATTCTACCAAGGTTTTCAACATAGCAAGCTCAGTTGGGTCATTCCAGGTTCCGTATTTCTTACCAACCAAGTCTTTTGGACTATTGATATTGTCAGACTTACGAGAGATGATCCCTGATGTATTGTGTTCTACAATCGCTGCAACGGCAGTAATGCCTGCCCCTTTTTCCAATTTCTTAGCCATATAGTCTTGGAAATAAATAGCAAATGGCGCCTTGCCATTGATAACTAAGTCTGACGAGCTTTCTTCAGGTGGCAATTTCAAATCAACATCCACTCCAGCTTCCTTGAAATAACCTTTTTCCTTAGCTACATAAAGCCCTGTGTGGTTGGTATTTGGTGTCCAGTCTAGGATAAAGTCAATTTTTTTGAGTTCTGCTTCTTTGTTATCCTTAGAAGCTGTTCCTTGGCCACAAGCCACAAGTACGACAGCTAGAAGAGCTGTTACAATCGTTAAAAACACTTTCCATGTTTTCTTCATTTTAATTTCCTCTTTTCTTTTTCTCAAACGTTATTGTTCTATGAACGTTTCCATTTAATCACATATTTTTCACTGACATCGACCAGCTTCATACCCAGCAGGCTGATAAGCGATACCAGAATAATAATGGCAAACATGGTATCATACTGAAACAGTTTCTTGGACTGAATCATGTAGACACCAAGTCCTTCAAAGCCTCCCAACCACTCAGATACCACTGTTGTGATAAAGGCGTAGGAGACACTGACCCTCAATCCTGCATAAAAGTAGGGCAGGCTGACAGGGATTTTAAAATGCCACAGGATTTGCCAAGGATTTGCTCGCATCAAACTAAACAAGGTCAGCATATCCTTGTCACAATGCCTAAATCCATCTAGAATACTGACGATAATAGGGAAGGTTGTCGTCAAGATAATCAAGACAATCTTGGGCAAGATTCCATAACCTAACCATAAAACCAGGATAGGGGCTATGGCAATGGTCGGTATGGTCTGGACAACCACCATCATTGGGTAAATCAGGTCATTTAACCAGCCCAGACTATCCATAAGGACGGCCATGATACAGGCTATCAAGACACCTAACACCAAACCTAGTAGAGCTACTCTCAAGGTTGCCCAGCTATGGTACCAAAGAAATTCCCTGTCACGAACAAAAGACTGAAGGATTTCAAGTGGTGTCGGCAAGATAAACCTTGGTAAGAGTTTTAACAAACCCGCTACCTGCCAAAGAGATAAGACACCCAAAAACCCTAGCAGACTAATATGTCGTCTCATTATATTTTTCAAGTTTCTCATCGATGCTTAAAATCTCTCCTACATTTATTTTCACATTGGCAAAAACATTGTCTGCTCCTTGACCTGCCACTTCTAACGCTTCTTTTAGAATGCGCATGAGTTGATCAAAGTCTCCCTCTAAGACCGTTTCAAAGGGTGTCACTACCATGGTAACTTCTTGAGCTTGCAGATAAGCAATGACTTGATCAATAACAGCTATGCGGTCAGTCCCCTGTGACAGGGGCAGGACTTGTAAAGCAATGCTTGCTTTCATTAAAACCTCCTTCTAAGTTACAGTTTTTTTTTAAAAAAAGAAAAACCTCTTTCATATATGAAAAAGGTGCAAAATTAGGCCAAGTATCGTTCCCTACGCTGGCATTACCCAGATCAGGTGCGGTCGAAGTTTAACACTTCCTCTCAGACTGTACACAGACTCCCATATATTATATGGACATATGATAACGAAAAATAAATAAGATGTCAAGGAAACTGCTTACAGAAAAGAGAGTGGGACAGAAATCGGTAATTCGTTAGAATTCGATTTCGTCGTCCCACCTCCGCACAGTTGAGTAGGGCTGTAAAAGCTGATGAAATCAGCGTAGTAAAGCCCACTCAACCACTGCGTCTTGCTCGACAATCCAAAGAAAATTGAGAGGCTAGGACTTTTGTCCCAACCTCTCCTCTAATCATCTATTCTCAGTTAATTCTTTCAATTAAAGCATAGGTGCAAATAACTGTGTCACTTCTTTAATCATCATTTGATACCATGTAAGATTTATGGTATCCGAGAAGATTTCTTGAGATTGTTCAAAAATTTCTTCAAAATCTTTGCGAATATCCGCGATTGACTCTGTTTTGTAGAGTAGTACTGCATTTTCATAGTGATGAACCAAGCTACGATAATCCAAGTTTATAGTACCTACAGCCGCGAATCGATCATCAACAATCATTTGCTTACTATGGATAAAACCAGGTGTGTATTCAAAAATGCGAACACCCGCAGATAAAAGATCTGGATAAGCTCCCCGTGTTACAAGTTGAATGAGTTTTTTATCCGGTATATATGGAGTTACAATTCGTACATCTACGCCTCGCATAGCCGCATTCTTTATATCCTCTGTTAAATCATAATCGATAATGAGATAAGGCGTTGTAATATAAACAAAATCCTCTGCTTGATTAATCAGATTTTGATAGACAATTTTACCCACCTTCATCTGGTAGATTGGTTTCGGTCCACTACCGTATGGGATACAAAGACCGCTACCAGACTGTGTCTGATTTTTCAAATGATACTGATCAAAGTCACTGATTTCCCCACAGTTGATGTACCAGTTCATGAGAAATAGTCTGGTAAAGGCTTGAGTCGCCGGACCATCTATCCGAATTCCACTATCTTTCCAGTGTCCAAAACGTTCAATATGATTGATATATTCGTCTGCGAGGTTGATCCCACCAGTGTAGGAAATCTGCCCATCAATAACCAAGATTTTCCGGTGGTCACGGTTATTATAGGCTACTGTCATACGGGGAATTACCTTATTAAATTTATGAGCATCAATCCCTTTAGAACGCAAATAAACAGTATAATCCCCAGGCAAAGTCACCATACAACCGATGTCGTCATAGAGCATCTTGACCTCGACTCCCTGAGCTGCCTTTTCTTCCAGAATTTCGAGCATGCTATCCCACATCAAGCCCTCTTCGACAATGTAGTATTCTAGAAAAATAAATTTTTCTGCTCTTTTAAGATCCTCCAGCATCTGTTGCCACATTTCCTCACCACTTGCGAAAAATTGCGAATCTGTCTGGTCATAGACTCCTGCATTACTGTCCATATGTAGCAAGGCATTGATAATTCCGTAAGCTGGTTTGTCTGTCTCCTGTAGTTGTAAATGGAGTTGGCGCCCATTATTCTCATGAAATGCAATAGAATTCAATTCCTGGAGTTGTTTCAGTTCTTTTTTTGATAGTCTTCTCTCACCGAACATGAGATAAGCAGTGGACCAAACACCGGTACAAAAGTCACAATCAACCAAGTCACTTTGCTTTCAGGTGACATTGAACGATTGACAATCGCTATAACGGTTGCTATGCTGATGAGAAACACAAGAATGACCCAAACAAGTGGAGCAATCTGGCTCATGTAAAGAATAATGCCAAAAATAACAAATAATTCTATCAGGATAATCGCAATACTAAAACCATACTTGGACATCAATAATCGAAATTTTCTTGTCCCCATATCTCCCTCTCAACTTCTAAGTATACTCCTTCATATACTATCTGAAAACGCTTATTACCTTCTAGTATACTTAGTTTCATAAAACTTAGCAAGCTTTTTCCTGTTTAGGCCGATAGTTCTATGTTTAAAATTAATTTAAAAAGCAGGCCACTTATATGTGACTGCTCTTATTTTACAATTTCAAAGCCAACATATTAACCGTCATACCAGCCGCAGTGCCCATCAAGAAGATAGTATCTCCTTCCTTCACATAGCCATGATCGAGTGCATAGGCCAAGCCAAAAGGTACCGCAACGGAAACCATATTCCCATACTCACTGACAATATTGAGATACTTGTCTTTGCTAACGCCTAGTTTATCCATAACAAGTGGTAATGCTCGGCTAGCTTGGTGTGGAATAATATAGTCTACAGCATCTTTAGAAATACCTGATTTCTCTTGGAATTCTTGGAACATTTCTGGAATGACACGAGCAGAAAGCAAGAGGATTTTCTTTCCTTTCATATCAAACATGAAATTGGTCTTCGTTTCTTCAGAGTACTCTTTTGGTTGATAAGAAGTCAAACCTCCACGGATTTCAGTATCGTGAGCTCCTTCTGACCAAGTGCGTTGAAGACTTGCTATCACTCCCTTATCCTTGTCACTTGCTTGGAAAATAAAGGCTGCGGCCCCATCACCAAAGAGTTCATAACTTTCTTTTTGCTTTGGATTGAGACCTAAGCTACCGACTTCACTGGAAACAATTAAAACACGATGATATTCTCCTGCTTCAATCAAATGTGACATCGTTGATAGAGCAGAGATAAAACTTGTACAAGTCGTATTGATATCCATAGCTGGAATAGAGAGTCCTTTTGCCACGCGCTCATGAATCAAAGCTGCCGTACATGGAATAGGCTGAACACCAACCGCACTAGCTGATACAAGGCAATCAATGTCTTTAATACTTAAGTTTGCATTTTCAAGCGCAGCTTGGATAGCTGCTTCTGCCAAATCTAGCTGTGTTTGTTCATTTTCTACGACACGATAACGCGTTTGGTCTTTAAATTGCACTGTGTTTTTTGGGAGGCAAACTCCATAGCCTGCAATTTCTACATGTCTTTTTACTTCTGTCATAATCTTTTGTCCTTTCATAAACGTTGGATACGCTTGAGCTTACGACTTGTATCCCAGTGATAATCTGAAAATCGAATTTCAGGTTCTTTAAACTCTTTTTGTTGAGACAAGAGTCGAAATTGCTCTGTAATGGCTGTTTCCAATTGCTCGTCCCTTCGACTCAGACAAACTTCTACTAACTTCTCAGAATGTTGTTTAACTTGGTAATCTCCGACATTCTCCACAAAGAGAATGCAACGTCTGATAAAGTCAGGATAAATCGTTACCTGACCTCCATCTTGCCCATCAAAATAGAAGATATCATCAGAACGCCCTTCAACCTTGTCAATTCTTGTATAATGAGATCCACATAAACAAGGTTCTGGATTTTCAACCAAGATATCGTTGAGCTGATAGCGATAAACAGGCTGACTGCTCCGCTTAAAATCAGTAATGACTGGATAAAAACGTCGATCATCCAAGTAGTGCTTTTCCACAAAGATGATATCTTCATTAAGATGCAGATTCCCAGCCGAACAAGTACAAGCTAGAAAACCTTCTGTTGCTTGATAGACTTGGTCAATAACTGGTAGTGCAAAAGCCGCAGAAATCCGTTCTCTGTCACTATCTTCCAAGATTTCAGCTACTGAAACGATTTTTTGTGGGTGAATGACTAACTCCCCAGCTTTAGACGCTTGCTCAATTCAATCAACATAGAAGCAGGCGCCACCACAATGGTCGGTTGATAATTGTTGAGGCGCTCGATATGCTCATCTGTATTCTTGAAAATATCAAAGTACTCTAAACGAATAAGTGCCGTATTGATGGTCTGATAGAGTTCATTATCCGCTCTGAGGAAAAAGGCTATGCGGTGCCCAAAAAGTTGGCCCTTGGGCAACATCTTTGCCAAGATAGCTGCTGCCCACATACTTCTCTCTTTTTCAGTTGTGATAAAAAGTCCCCGATGTCCAGACGTCCCTGAGGACAAACCGACAGCTATTTCTCCTTTAAGCTCTGTAAAATTTCGAGTCTTTTCACTTTCGATAGCCAAAGCCAAGGCCTCGTCTCGATCCACTCCTTGGGTGTTAAGCTCATTGAAATGGGACATCATAAAAGCTTTGTCCATATAGTCAAAGTCACTAGGTACACCCTTTTTAAAATAAGGTGACTCACGTTTGAGAAAGTCCATATAGCTAGCCAGTTGCTTTTTCTGATAGTTTTCTAATGCTTCTCGAGATCTAAAGTTATGAAGCCAGCGAGTTTGGATAAAAGTTTTAAGAAAGGTTATTTTTTTCATACAAAATCCGCTCAATCCTTTCTACAGGGTCATGGCTAACTAGCACTTCTATTCCATCCTTTAAAACCTCTTCCAAGAGTTCTGTTCCTCTGATATAGTCAGCCTTACTATCTTGCACCAAGGAAGGAATCAGGTGCATCTGTTTGGTGTAAGGTAAAAGGTCAATTCCCCAACAAAGATCTGCTGCGATAAAGAGATCATAGTCTGAAATAAAGAGACAAGCTTGCCCCTTAGCATGCCCATCAATAGAAGCTACAAGGATGCTGCCGTCTCCAAAAAGATCGATGGTAGGGCGATACTTAAAGTTAGCATTTTGCTGATCCGCCTTAATAACAGTCAACCTTTCCTCGAAATCACTCGGCAAAAATTCTTTAAAAATTAAATCCTTTAGTTTTGGTTTTTTATAAACATCATAGACTTCCTGGGTCAGGATAAAGTTTGCATTCGGAAAGAAGCTAGCCCCTCCCAAATGGTCTGGATGTAGATGAGACAGCAAGACATAGTTAATTTCTTCTGGTTTAATTCCTTTAGCCTTCAGCAAATGTAAAATCTGATCCTTGTCCGTCATTTGAACAGGCGTTCCTAGACGGTACAAGCCATAACGAAGTTTCCTCTTAATATCATAGTGATAGCCAGTATCATAGAGAAAATATCCTTTATCCCTGTGTTTGATCAAAAAGACACCCGCTGGGAAAGTCATCTTTCTATTCCTGACACCCTTAAATAGCAAACCAGCATAACTAGTACAATATCCTGCTGGGAAATACTCAATGCTTTCGATAATCTTGGACATATTGCTCAATCCCTTCTGAAATACTAATTTCGGATGATAACCCAAGTCCTTCTCAGCCTTGCTAATATCCAGCGTTTGACTATAGCGAAGCAGATAATAGGTATATCGAGTTAGAGGTGGCTCCCCTTTAAGGTTCAAGGTCTTGTATATAAATTCTAAACTACTGGCAATTCCTGATAAGAGAGATGCTGGAATTTTTCTATATTTGATTGGATAACCCAGACCTGTCAAACTTTCCTCTAGCAAATCTCTAAAAGCCCTCGGTTCACCATTAGTAATATTATAAACCTCACCTTTGGCTTCTGGAGCTTCTAAGGCTAACCGTATTGCCAGAGCAACATTTTCCACACAAGTCATATCCATGAGCTGACGCCCATCCCCAATCAAAGGAATGCCAATTTTTTGACTAAGATTGATCACCCGTGGCAAGATGCTGGTATCTCCAATCCCAAACAGTCCCCGAGGTCTCAAGATGATATTAGGAACATCTGGATAATCTTTAAAGAGCTTCTCTGAAGCCAATTTGCTACGTATATAATTATTGAGATTATTTTCCTCTGGAGCATCACTTTCTTTGATCCCTAGTTGATCTTTTGGAGCAGCATAGATGCTTGGTGAGGATACATAGACTAAACGTTGAATACCTGTTTGGCGACATGTCTCGAGAACATATTTAGTTCCTAAAACATTAGCCTGATAAAAATCTTCCCAGGGGCCCCAAACTGTTGACAAGGCTCCCGCATGAACGACCAGATCCATCCCCTTGCAAGCCTCTAGCACATCATCAGCTTTAGTCAAATCCCCCTGAAAAAAACTGACAGAAGAGTCTTCCAAGGATTGCCCTACCTGACTATTTCTACCAAAGGCTCTTACTTGATAACCATGTTCTACTAGTTCTTCTACTACATATTTACCCAAGAAACCAGTGGCTCCCGTAACTAATACTTTTTTCATCATTCTTTCTCCTTATCTGCTAACAGACGGTGGATTTCGCTTTCCAAAATTTCTGTTGGATGATAGGATTGTGCAGCCTGGCGTAAAATTTCTAATTCTGACCAATCTTCTTTAGCAATTAATTTTTCAAATGCCTGCCCAATCTCCTGGCTATTATCTCTTTTAGCTGTGAAAGCAACACCCGCTTCCACACCACGAACAGCATAATCATATTGGTCGTAGTCATGAGGCAAAATCAAAGCCGGTTTACCATAAATGATACACTGATAAAAAATTCCAGCTCCACCATGATGAATCACATAATCCATCTGAGGAATGTATTCTTTGTAAGGAAGATAAGAAACAAGGGACAGATTCTCCATCAGATTCTCACACTGAAAAGGTTCTCCACCAACTCCACGAGTCACAAAAAAGTGAAGATCAGGATGTGCTTTAGCTAGTTGCTTTGTTTGATAGATTAGATTATCTTTAGCCCAAGCTAGTTGCGTCCCACAAGTTACCAAAACCTTCTTTCGATTAGGGAAAGCCGACAAATCTAAAGGATAATCCTCTCCAGCCTCAACAGAAGCTCCAGAGGGCCCTACCCACTCGTAGTGTTCTGGAAATCCTTTTTTTAACTCTACTTCTTTCATCCCTATACCAAGGATTGAATATGGAGAATAAATAGTCTCTTGGTCCAGCTGATTATAGAGTCTAAAATTATATCTCTTTAAACGATCACGAAACGAGAAAGATACAATCCGTTTTACTAACCGAGTTCCCTTTCTACCAAAAAATTGTACTGCAGACTCCCAGGCATTCTTGGGACTCCCCATCCCACCAATTAGACAGGGCGGGCCATCAGTAGTCTCTAAAACAAATTGTGTAGCCATGGTAGTGATCCAAGGAATACCAAGCTGATTAGCTACAAGGCCACCAGACAAAGTTATAAAATCAGCAATAACAATATCTGGATGATTCTTTTGCCATTCTTTCAATAATTGATCAGAAACTAAATTAATTAAATCAATACTAGCAGAAAGTTGATGATAGGCCGATAAATTCCTAATTGCTCAGAGTTATTTGCTGCTTTTTCGAACTCCTCAACGTGGCCTTCTAGTATAGTAACTACATTAAAACCTGCAGCCTCAGCAACAGTTTTTTTCTGGGGGCCTGTAAATAAACGTATCTCATACTGAGGATTGTCTAATAGAGGTAGCAATAAATTCATAGTTGGATACAAATGTCCACTCAAAGGAACAATCACAACATCGATTTTGATTTTCTTCATAATCCTAGCATATCAAATTTTCCAAAAAAGAACTATCACGAGGATAGTTCTTCTTAAATATTATTGGTTTTAAATTATAGAAATAGTATTTGATTTCTTAGTACATTATTTGAATATTCGGGAGGAATTCAGTAATGTAAGAATCTTAAATTTACTATCCCACAAGGGCTCTGAAGTAACTTTCCTTAGAACAATTCCTTATAGAAAGAAATGGTTTCTTCCAAAGTTGGCATGAATGGATTACCTGGTGCACAAGCATCAATCAAGGCATTCTTAGAAAGGTATTCAAAGTCAAAGTCTTTTTCTTCGATACCAAGTTCTGTCAATTTCTTAGGAATACCGACAGTTTCAGAAAGTTTTTCAATTTCAGAAATAGCATAAGCCGCACATTCTTCATCTGATTTTCCTTCAATTTTCATTCCCAAGGCCTTAGCAACATTACGGAAGGCTACAGGTACACGTTTGGCATTTTCACGCTCAACGACTGGCAAAGCATAGCACAGCAAACGCCATGAGGTAAGTTATAGACAGCCCCCAATTGGTGAGCCATTGAGTGAACATAGCCGAGTCCAGCATTGTTAAAGCTCATTCCTCCAAGGAAGATAGCATTAACCATACCTTCACGAGCTTCGATGTCGTGTCCATTTTCTACCGCACGTGGAAGATATTCTTTAATCAGTTCGATCGCTCCGATAGAAAGTTTCTTAGTCACATCATAAGCACCTGGTGTTACCAAAGCTTCAACGGCGTGAGTAAGAGCATCCATACCAGTAGCCGCAGTCAAAGCTTGAGGTTTTGAAACCATCAATTCAGGGTCATTAACAGAGATAAGGGCAAGACTGTTTTTATCCACCATTACCATTTTAACCTTACGTTCTTCATCAGTGATCACGTAGTTAATGGTAATTTCTGCTGATGTACCTGCAGTAGTATTGATAGCGACAACAGGAAGGCCTTTTTGAGCAGATTTATGCAAACCTTCATAATCCTGCGGTTTACCGCCATTAGTCGCGATTACAGAAATACAGCTAGCCGCATCCTGTGGAGATCCACCACCGACCGAGATAATAAAGTCACAGTTGTGCTCTTTCAAAGCAGCAACCCCATCCATAACATTTTTACAAGTAGGGTTGGGTTCAACATCACTAAAGATAACGTAAGCAATTCCTTCATCATCTAAAGGTTTTAAAATTTTTGGCAAGATATCACTTGATTCGATAAACTTATCTGTCACTAAAAGAGCCTTACTATAACCCAACTCCTTAACATAAGGCCCAACTTCATTTACCACACCTTTACCGATAAGGTTAACTGCTGGAACGTAAAATGTTGCCATATTTTATCCTCCTTGCGCTTTTCACGCTATATATTTAGATTAATTATATAATATATTTTCTGTATTTTCAAATATTTGTGATTTTTTTAACAAAAAGAATGTTTAAAAAATATTTAAACAAAGTTTTATAAGGAAAAAGATAATCAGGAAAATTTGAGATGAACTATTTTATTTAACCCACTACAGTTGACAAACATACTAAGATTAGTAGTGAGAAAATCTCCGACGGGAGAGAGTACTCACTACTTTTTCTTTATGTTAAAGTAGAGGTGTCTTGTAAAGTCGTAGGGCTCTTTGGCGCTAGACGTCGCTTGACAAACTGGCAAGACACCTTGTTTTAGGTGGAATTTGATCAAAGTATGTGGGACGCTAGACGTCGCGTATTGAAAATAAAATCACTAAAACACGGAATTATTCAAGACAAAAGAGGTAATATCATGCGTACAGTATTTGGGATTGATGTGAGTAAGGCAAGTTCTGAGGTGGCAATTTTAGTCAACGGTGAAAAGATTCATGGATACACTATGCTCAATGACGCCATTGGCTTCAATCGTCTTTTGAATAACTTGAAAACTGTTCATAATCCTGAGATTATATTTGAAGCTACTGGTGTCTATTCTCGGCGTCTTCGAGCCTTTCTTGAGGAATACGGCTACGCTTATACACAGCTGAATCCTCTGGAAGCTAAGAAGCAACTGGACAGTCTACGAGTTCGTAAAACAGACAAAATTGACGCTGAAAAGTTGGCTCATTCTCAGTTTATACTCAATCGTAAACCAACTTATGCGCAGGAAGAAGTTTATCAACACCTGCGTGATTTAAGCCGTTTCTATCAAAATCTTACAGAAGACATTGTTAGAGCTAAAAATCGTCTACACAAGGTCTTACAAGTCACCTTTCCTGAATTGGAAAATCTCTTATCCACACCAACTGGAGAGCAATATTGGAATTTAGTGATGGCTTTTCCATGCAAAGAGTTTGTATTAAACCTATCTCAAAATGAATTGTGTAAGATTATCCGTCAATCTACCTTCAAACGAATCTCTGAAAAGCGTATTGCTTACCTGACTGATAAACTTATAAAACTCGCTAAACAATCTTTTTGTGCGGTCAAGAAAATCTCCCCAATGCTTGAAGAGGTTCGTTACTATGCTCAAGAATTGCTTCGTCTTTCTGAGCACAGACAGGTTGTCTTAGACGACATGGTAGCTCTAGCTCAGCCTTTACCAGAGTATGACATCTTACGATCAATTCCTGGCATCGCAGAAATCACAGCGACATCTATCATTGGCGAATTGGGAGATATTCGTCGCTTTCAGTCTACCAATCAAATCAACGCTTTTATTGGCATTGACCTGAGACACTATGAATCTGGGAAGTTTCTCGCCAAGGAACACATTACTAAGCGAGGTAATCCCTATGCCAGAAAAATCTTGTTCAAGTGCATTCATAACATCGCTTCAGCTAGTCATACCAATCCCTGCCATATCGCCGACTTTTATGAGAAACGAAAAAGACAATCGACAATAGCTTCAACCAAGCCACATGCGATTGCCTCTATACATCGTCTCATTAGAACAATGTATTACCTCATTACGCATAACAAACTTTACGATTACTCTTTGACCCAAAATCGATAAGGTCATCTATGCCGTATTATTATAGTTACTTAGTTTATAAAATACATGTTATAATAAAGCTATGGCATATAGTACAGATTTTAAACAACGAGCATTAAATTACATCAAAGAGGAACACAGCCATGTCGAGGCATCCAAAGTTTTTGATGTTGGCGTCAGAACTCTCTTCACATGGGAAAAGAAATTACGTGAACAAGGGCAATTAGAGCGGAAAAAGAGAGTCGCCAAAAGCCGAAAGATTCCTTTGGAGGAGTTGAAGGCCTTTGTAGAGACTCATCCAGATGCTTTTTTACGGGAAATTGCGGCACATTTTGATTGTGCTGTTCCTTCAGTATGGGCAGCTTTAAAGCAGATCAATGTCACTTTAAAAAAGACGACTAGCTTTAAGGAACAAGATCCAGAGAAAGTCGCTGAATTTCTTGATATTTTGGATAATCTAAAAGATTTACCAGTCGTATATATTGACGAAACAGGAATCGACCGCTACCTCTATCGTTCTCATGCACGGGCTCCTAGAGGAGAGAAAGTCTATGAAAAGATTAATGGACGGCGTTTTGAGCGGACTTCAATTGTTGCAGGACAAGTAGATGGAGAGTTTATAGCTCCTATGATTTACAAGGAAAGCATGACGAACGACTTCTTTGTTAAGTGGTTCAAAACGCAACTCCTGCCTGCTTTGAAGACACCTCATGTCATTGTCATGGACAATGCTAGTTTTCATCCCAAGAAGATTTTGGATGAACTTTGCGTCAAAGATAAACACTTTTTCTTACCTCTACCACCTTATTCACCAGATTTGAATCCCATTGAGCAAGCTTGGGCTGTCTTGAAAAAGAAAGTGACAGATTTATTAAGGGAAGTCCCAAATATCTTTGAATGTTTAGAGTGCTTTTTTAAAACTAAATGACTATATACTTGACAAATGGTAGAAAAGAGCCAAAAAAAGAACAACTAGTGTTCTTACTCAAGTAATATTTATCGGGAAGACAGGATTCGAACCTGCGACACCTTGGTCCCAAACCAAGTACTCTACCAAGCTGAGCTACTTCCCGAGTTAAATAGAAAAAATGCACCCTAGAGGAGTCGAACCTCTAACCGCCTGATTCGTAGTCAGGTACTCTATCCAGTTGAGCTAAGGGTGCTCATTATATGCCGAGGACCGGGATCGAACCGGTACGATCGTTACCAATCGCAGGATTTTAAGTCCTGTGCGTCTGCCAGTTCCGCCACCCCGGCCTCTCTAAGCGAACGACGGGATTCGAACCCGCGACCCCCACCTTGGCAAGGTGGTGTTCTACCACTGAACTACGTTCGCATCGACCTCTTAGTTATATTAAAAAAATGCCGGCTACATGACTTGAACACGCGACCCTCTGATTACAAATCAGATGCTCTACCAACTGAGCTAAGCCGGCTTATTTCTATTATGCGGGTTAAGGGACTTGAACCCCCACGCCGTTAAGCGCCAGATCCCAAATCTGGTGCGTCTGCCAATCCGCCAAACCCGCAATGATGACCCGTACTGGGCTCGAACCAGTGACCCATTGATTAAAAGTCAATTGCTCTACCAACTGAGCTAACGAGTCTAAAATAACTTCCGTTATCTTAAACGGTCCCGACGGGAATCGAACCCGCGATCTTCGCCGTGACAGGGCGACGTGATAACCGCTACACTACGGGACCTATGGGAGTTAACGGGATCGAACCGCTGACCCTCTGCTTGTAAGGCAGATGCTCTCCCAGCTGAGCTAAACTCCCTTTAGCTAAGCGACTTCCTTATCTCACAGGGGGCAACCCCCAACTACTTCCGGCGTTCTAGGGGCTTAACTTCTGTGTTCGGCATGGGTACAGGTGTATCTCCTAGGCTATCGTCACTTAACTTTGAGTAATACCTACTCAAAATTGAATATCTATCAAATTCCAAGAAAATCCTTCACACTTCGTATTCTCAGTTACTTTGGATAAGTCCTCGAGCTATTAGTATTAGTCCGCTACATGTGTCGCCACACTTCCACTTCTAACCTATCTACCTGATCATCTCTCAGGGCTCTTACTGATATAAAAATCATGGGAAATCTCATCTTGAGGTGGGTTTCACACTTAGATGCTTTCAGCGTTTATCCCTTCCCTACATAGCTACCCAGCGATGCCTTTGGCAAGACAACTGGTACACCAGCGGTAAGTCCACTCTGGTCCTCTCGTACTAGGAGCAGATCCTCTCAAATTTCCTACGCCCGCGACGGATAGGGACCGAACTGTCTCACGACGTTCTGAACCCAGCTCGCGTGCCGCTTTAATGGGCGAACAGCCCAACCCTGGGACCGACTACAGCCCCAGGATGCGACGAGCCGACATCGAGGTGCCAAACCTCCCCGTCGATGTGAACTCTTGGGGGAGATAAGCCTGTTATCCCCAGGGTAGCTTTTATCCGTTGAGCGATGGCCCTTCCATACGGAACCACCGGATCACTAAGCCCGACTTTTCGTCCCTGCTCGAGTTGTAGCTCTCGCAGTCAAGCTCCCTTATACCTTTACACTCTGCGAATGATTTCCAACCATTCTGAGGGAACCTTTGGGCGCCTCCGTTACCTTTTTAGGAGGCGACCGCCCCAGTCAAACTGCCCGTCAGACACTGTCTCCGATAGGGATCACCTATCTGGGTTAGAGTGGCCATAACACAAGGGTAGTATCCCAACAACGTCTCCTTCGAAACTGGCGTCCCGATCTCTTAGACTCCTACCTATCCTGTACATGTGGTACAGACACTCAATATCAAACTGCAGTAAAGCTCCATGGGGTCTTTCCGTCCTGTCGCGGGTAACCTGCATCTTCACAGGTACTAAAATTTCACCGAGTCTCTCGTTGAGACAGTGCCCAAATCATTACGCCTTTCGTGCGGGTCGGAACTTACCCGACAAGGAATTTCGCTACCTTAGGACCGTTATAGTTACGGCCGCCGTTTACTGGGGCTTCAATTCATACCTTCGCGTTTCCGCTAAGCACTCCTCTTAACCTTCCAGCACCGGGCAGGCGTCACCCCCTATACATCATCTTACGATTTAGCAGAGAGCTGTGTTTTTGATAAACAGTTGCTTGGGCCTATTCACTGCGGCTGACTTAAAGTCAGCACCCCTTCTCCCGAAGTTACGGGGTCATTTTGCCGAGTTCCTTAACGAGAGTTCTCTCGCTCACCTGAGGCTACTCGCCTCGACTACCTGTGTCGGTTTGCGGTACGGGTAGAGTATGTTTAAACGCTAGAAGCTTTTCTTGGCAGTGTGACGTCACTAACTTCGCTACTAAACTTCGCTCCCCATCACAGCTCAATGTTATAGAACTAAGCATTTAACTCAATTCACACCTCACTGCTTAGACAGACACTTCCAATCGTCTGCTTTTAGTTAGCCTACTGCGTCCCTCCATCACTACATACTCTAGTACAGGAATATCAACCTGTTGTCCATCGGATACACCTTTCGGTCTCTCCTTAGGGTCCCGACTAACCCAGGGCGGACGAGCCTTCCCCTGGAAACCTTAGTCTTACGGTGGACAGGATTCTCACCTGTCTTTCGCTACTCATACCGGCATTCTCACTTCTATGCGTTCCAGCACTCCTCACGGTACACCTTCTTCACACATAGAACGCTCTCCTACCATACCTATAAAAGGTATCCACAGCTTCGGTAAATTATTTTTAGCCCCGGTACATTTTTCGGCGCAGGGTCACTCGACTAGTGAGCTATTACGCACTCTTTGAATGAATAGCTGCTTCTAAGCTAACATCCTAGTTGTCTGTGCAACCCCACATCCTTTTTCCACTTAACAATTATTTTTGGGACCTTAGCTGGTGGTCTGGGCTGTTTCCCTTTCGACTACGGATCTTAGCACTCGCAGTCTGACTGCCGACCATAATTCATTGGCATTCGGAGTTTATCTGAGATTGGTAATCCGGGATGGACCCCTCACCCAAACAGTGCTCTACCTCCAAGAATCTCTAATGTCGACGCTAGCCCTAAAAGCTATTTCGGAGAGAACCAGCTATCTCCAAGTTCGTTTGGAATTTCTCCGCTACCCACAAGTCATCCAAGCACTTTTCAACGTGCCCTGGTTCGGTCCTCCAGTGCGTCTTACCGCACCTTCAACCTGCTCATGGGTAGGTCACATGGTTTCGGGTCTACGACATGATACTAAGGCGCCCTATTCAGACTCGGTTTCCCTACGGCTCCGTCTCTTCAACTTAACCTCGCATCATATCGTAACTCGCCGGTTCATTCTACAAAAGGCACGCTCTCACCCAGTAACGGGCTCGAACTTGTTGTAGGCACACGGTTTCAGGTTCTATTTCACTCCCTCCCGGGGTGCTTTTTCACCTTTCCCTCACGGTACTGGTTCACTATCGGTCACTAGGGAGTATTTAGGGTTGGGAGATGGTCCTCCCAGATTCCGACAGGGATTTCACGTGTCCCGCCGTACTCAGGATACTGCTAGGTACAAAGACTATTTTTGAATACGAGGCTATCACTCTCTTTGGCTGATTTTTCCCAAACCATTCTTCTATAATCTTTGAGTCCACATTGCAGTCCTACAACCCCGAAGAGTAAACTCTTCGGTTTGCCCTCCTGCCGTTTCGCTCGCCGCTACTAAGGCAATCGCTTTTGCTTTCTCTTCCTGCAGCTACTTAGATGTTTCAGTTCACTGCGTCTTCCTCCTCATATCCTTAACAGATATGGGTAACAGGTAGTACCTGTTGGGTTCCCCATTCGAAAATCCCTGGATCATCGCTTACTCACAGCTACCCAAGGCATATCGTCGTTTGTCACGTCCTTCTTCGGCTCCTAGTGCCAAGGCATCCACCGTGCGCCCTTATTAACTTAACCTTATTTTTTCTGACCTTTCAGTCATAAACTCTTATTAATACTACAGCGTTTTCGGTTTATTTTTCTTGTTACTATTTGATATAGATATTCAATTTTCAATGTGCATTACTTGGTGATCTCTCACCAATGGAGCCTAGCAGGGATCGAACCGCTGACCTCCTGCGTGCAAAAGCAGGCGCTCTCCCAGCTGAGCTAAGGCCCCACAAGACCTCTCAAGACTAAACAAGACCAATGTGCATTCCTTATCGCTAGAAAGGAGGTGATCCAGCCGCACCTTCCGATACGGCTACCTTGTTACGACTTCACCCCAATCATCTATCCCACCTTAGGCGGCTGGCTCCTAAAAGGTTACCTCACCGACTTCGGGTGTTACAAACTCTCGTGGTGTGACGGGCGGTGTGTACAAGGCCCGGGAACGTATTCACCGCGGCGTGCTGATCCGCGATTACTAGCGATTCCGACTTCATGTAGGCGAGTTGCAGCCTACAATCCGAACTGAGACTGGCTTTAAGAGATTAGCTTGCCGTCACCGACTTGCGACTCGTTGTACCAGCCATTGTAGCACGTGTGTAGCCCAGGTCATAAGGGGCATGATGATTTGACGTCATCCCCACCTTCCTCCGGTTTATTACCGGCAGTCTCGCTAGAGTGCCCAACTGAATGATGGCAACTAACAATAGGGGTTGCGCTCGTTGCGGGACTTAACCCAACATCTCACGACACGAGCTGACGACAACCATGCACCACCTGTCACCTCTGTCCCGAAGGAAAAACTCTATCTCTAGAGCGATCAGAGGGATGTCAAGACCTGGTAAGGTTCTTCGCGTTGCTTCGAATTAAACCACATGCTCCACCGCTTGTGCGGGCCCCCGTCAATTCCTTTGAGTTTCAACCTTGCGGTCGTACTCCCCAGGCGGAGTGCTTAATGCGTTAGCTACGGCACTAAACCCCGGAAAGGGTCTAACACCCTAGCACTCATCGTTTACGGCGTGGACTACCAGGGTATCTAATCCTGTTTGCTCCCCACGCTTTCGAGCCTCAGCGTCAGTTACAAGCCAGAGAGCCGCTTTCGCCACCGGTGTTCCTCCATATATCTACGCATTTCACCGCTACACATGGAATTCCACTCTCCCCTCTTGCACTCAAGTTAAACAGTTTCCAAAGCGTACTATGGTTAAGCCACAGCCTTTAACTTCAGACTTATCTAACCGCCTGCGCTCGCTTTTACGCCCAATAAATCCGGACAACGCTCGGGACCTACGTATTACCGCGGCTGCTGGCACGTAGTTAGCCGTCCCTTTCTGGTAAGATACCGTCACAGTGTGAACTTTCCACTCTCACACTCGTTCTTCTCTTACAACAGAGCTTTACGATCCGAAAACCTTCTTCACTCACGCGGCGTTGCTCGGTCAGACTTCCGTCCATTGCCGAAGATTCCCTACTGCTGCCTCCCGTAGGAGTCTGGGCCGTGTCTCAGTCCCAGTGTGGCCGATCACCCTCTCAGGTCGGCTATGTATCGTCGCCTTGGTGAGCCGTTACCTCACCAACTAGCTAATACAACGCAGGTCCATCTGGTAGTGATGCAATTGCACCTTTTAAGCAGATATCATGCGATATCTACTGTTATGCGGTATTAGCTATCGTTTCCAATAGTTATCCCCCGCTACCAGGCAGGTTACCTACGCGTTACTCACCCGTTCGCAACTCATCCGGAGAAGCAAGCTCCTCCTTCAGCGTTCTACTTGCATGTATTAGGCACGCCGCCAGCGTTCGTCCTGAGCCAGGATCAAACTCTCATTAAAAGTTTGAGTTCTCACTCATTTCTGTCACTGACAGATTTATTGTTTTTTCATTGTTCAGTACTACAACTTCAGTTGTAGTGCCCTGCACATTGGTTCGTCTTGTTCAGTTTTCAAAGGTCTTTGTCACTCACTTCTCTCAAGTGACAACTATATTAGTATATCACAGCCGCTTTCGCTTGTCAACACTTTTTTGAAACTTTTTTTAATTTTTTTCATCCAGTGTTTCATCTGCAACATACTATAGTCCGTACGGGATTCGAACCCGTGTTACCGCCGTGAAAAGGCGGTGTCTTAACCCCTTGACCAACGGACCGGAGTTGTTATTTTCAACTCTTACTATTATACCGACTTTTCTTACTTTGTCAACACCTTTTTTTAACTTTTTTTTAGAAGTCTTGTAATGTTTCCTTCAGCTCTCTGAGAAGGGCTTTGCGGCCTTTAAATCGTTCGTCTGCCCAGAGGCGTTCGTAGGCTTCTTGTTTATCTTCTGGTAATTTTCTTCTATAAGTATCCAACAATTCATGAAGGGCGTAATAATCATCCAACCACAATCCTCCTTCTGGTAGGCGATGGCTAATTTCTCCTACTTCTTCATAGGCCATTCGGTCTAGACGACGTTTTTGACTCTCTTGTTTTCTGACACTATCAAGGATTCGATTGCGAAATTTTGTTTTGAAGTAGACGTAGAGTTTCTTTTCTTCTTTCACTAATTCTGGATGGTGTTCTAGAAGTTCATGGAGACAGATCATTCCTTCTTGATCCCAATCCTCCTTCTCCCACAGGTGGAGGTAGTAATCTTTTCTACATCTATGAACAATACCTTTTACCTTTGCATAATACTTCTCAAGCATTTGCTTTCCCCCTTTCTCTGCTATACTACAAGCAGAGAAAGGGGGAAAGAGGGGTTTTGGTTTCTGTCTTGTGCTGTTTTTACTCTCTAATGTTATGGCAGTTGTGAATACTGACAAGTGAGGGTAAAAAAGACAAAGATTTGAATCCTTGCCTTTTACCTTTTAAACAATTTAGCGAAACAGATCTACAATGGTATCCCAGACAGTCTGAGCTTTTTCTTTAATTTTAGCATCCGAAATCGCTCGTCCTGCTTCATCGACCAGATTTTGCGCCCGTCCACGAATGTCTGATAGTATATCATCAGACTGTGCACTAGTATCACTTGTAGTTTGTTTAGGTGTATTTTCTGGTGCAATACCATTCATTTTATAAGCATTTTCAACTGTAAAGGTGCTACCTGGTGTATATGGTAGGATTGTTTCCGCCATACTTCTAAAAATGTGAGCAGCACCATTCGAAGTCGAACCTGCTAAATAATGATTTCATCGGTAGTAGGGAAACCAAGCCAATGGCTAATCACTAGATCAGGTGTATAGCCAATCACCCATTGATCACTCGTATATTCCGGATTGAAGGCAGCCTCTGTCGTTCCAGTTTTTCCAGCCATTACATAATCATCTGGAGACGAACTGACCCCTGTACCATTTGTAAAAGTACCTAACATCATACTGGTCATTTTATCAGCTACCGATTTGTCAACCACTCGTTTTTGAGTATTTTTATGAGTAGCAATCACTTGACCACTAGCATTTTCAATACGGGTGATAAAGTGAGCATCCGGCATGAGTCCTTCATTTGCAAACACTGCGTAGGCTTGGGCCATTTGAAGAGGGTTCGTTTCTACGCCACCACCTAAAGCTACTCCAAGCACACGATCTACATTGCTCATGTTGAGGCCAAACTTTTCACCCGCTTCAAAGGCTTTATCAATTCCAAGTTCTTTAACAGTAGCTACTGCAGGTAAATTTAGAGATTTTGCCAAAGCTTGATACATGGGTACTTCTCGTGATGTCTTGATTCCTGCGTAGTTGTCTACTTTATAATCACCATATTGCATGGTATGATTATCCAACTCCTTATTAAGAGACCAACCCGCTTCAACCGCTGGTGTGTACACTATCAAGGGTTTAATAGTCGACCCTGGACTTCTTTTTGATTGGGTTGCATAGTTAAAATTCCTGAAACCTGTCTTATCATCCCCTGCCACTCGACCAACAACTCCTCGAACTCCACCTGTTTTTGGTTCTAATGCGACACTACCAGACTCTGCATGTGTCCCATCTTCAGCTGTCGGAAAGAGAGAAGTATTTTGATAGATAACCTGCATATTTGCTTGGTAATTTTGATCTAGCTCCGTATAAATTCGATAACCGTTATTAACGATTTCTTCCTCTGTTAGATTATACTTTTCAATAGCTTCATTAACAACTGCATCAAAATAAGAAGGATAACGGTAGTCTGATATTTTCCCTTCATAACTATCTTTCAATTGAGAAGCCATATCAACACTTGCTGCTTCTGCTTCCTTATTTTTATCAAGGTAGCCGGCAGCCACCATATTTTGCAAGACAGTATCTCTTCGATTAGTTGAATGCTCAATAGAATTCAGAGGATTGTACAATTCTGGGCCTTTAAGCATACCTGCTAAAGTGGCGGCTTCATCAAGAGTTAATTCTGATGCCGAAACTCCAAAGTACTTTTTACTAGCATCCTCAACACCCCAAACTCCATTACCGAAGTAGGCATTGTTCAAATACATGGTTAGAATTTCTTTTTTACTGTATTTTTTGGTTAATTCTAAAGCAAGAAAGAATTCTTTGGCCTTCCTCTGCACAGTTTGGTCTTGTGAAAGATAAGCATTTTTCGCTAACTGTTGGGTAATTGTAGAACCACCACCCGAGCGACCAGCTGTTAGGATAGCTAGGAAAAAGCGACTATAGTTAATTCCACTATTTTTATAGAAGCTTCTATCTTCTGTCGCAATAACACCATTCTGCAAATCTTCACTAATTTCCGAAAGTTCAACATAGGTCCCTTTTTGGCCTGACAAGGCACCAGCCTCATTCTCTTCTCTGTCAAAAATCACCGTTCGTGTTTTCAAAGCATTCTGCAAGTCTGTAACATTTGTCGATTTAGCCAAGGCAAATAGATAAACCCCAACAAACAAGCTTGCACTTAGTCCAAGAATTAGAAAGATTTTGGTTAGATGATAGCGACGCCAAAATTTTCGAATAGGGCCGACTTGCCCAACTTTCTTTCGCTCACCTCTTGACCGTCTTAAATTAGTCGTGGTATTTTCTTCATTATTAGCTTCATCGATTTCTATTTCTTCCATTTCAGCTTCTTCTTTTTTTAAATAAAGAAAGAAACTTTTCAAATAATGTATCTAATTTCATGCGTTTATTTTATCATCTTCCCCATAGGAAGACAAGAATTTAGCTAGATTCTCTATCCAAATAATCTATTTTTTGTTACAATATCTGTATGAAATTTACCTTTGTTATCCCTGATTCTCTTCCTGAAATGACTGTCAAAATCTTCTTGGAGGAGCAACTACTCATTCCGAGAAAAATACGGCATTTCTTGAGAATTAAAAAGCACATTCTCATCAATCAAGAAGAAGTCCACTGGCATCAAACTGTCAAATCCGGAGATGAATGTCAACTGATTTTCGATGAGGAGGATTATCCTACAAAAGAAATTGTTTGGGGGAATCCTAATCTTGTCCAAGAAGTCTACCAAGACCAACATTTGATTATCGTTAACAAACCGGAAGGTATGAAGACTCACGGGAATCAACCAGATGAGATTGCTCTTCTCAACCATGTCACCGCCTATGTAGGCCAGACTTGCTATGTCGTTCATAGACTAGACAAAGAAACAAGTGGACTCGTACTATTTGCTAAAAATCCATTTATACTGCCCATCCTCAATCGATTATTGGAGAAAAAAGAAATCTCCCGCGAATACTGGGCTCTGGTTGAGGGAAAAATAGGAACTAAAGAGCTTGTCTTTCGAGACAAAATCGGTCGCGATCGTCACGATCGTAGAAAACGGGTGGTGGATTTCAAAAATGGTCAATATGCTGAAACTCATGTAACTCGATTGAAACAATTTCAAAATAAGACCAGTCTTCTTCGTTGTCGATTAAAAACAGGACGTACTCATCAGATTCGAGTTCATCTATCTCACCACGGTCATCCAATCCTTGGAGACCCTCTCTACAATCCACATTCAAAAACTAAAAGACTAATGCTTCATGCATTTAAACTTTCCTTTGTCCATCCTCTGATCTTAAACAAATTAAGCTTTACTGCGCTATCAGACACATTTGAAAGAGAACTAAACCAAAATGGATGACACTATCATCCATTTCTTCTTATTAGAAACAAAAAAAGCAAGACCAGTTGGCCTTGCTTTTATCAACTCAAGAATTATTTGGCTCTATAATATTTGTAGTGGGTAAATCCCCTATAGATATTATGGAGCCTATTTTGTGTAGAAAAAAAGTCCCATAAGATCTATAATGAAAAGCGACGAAACCATCATTAGAAAGAATCATATGGAACAATTACATTTTATCACAAAACTCCTTGATATCAAAGACCCAAACATTAAAATTGTAGATGTCATCAATAGGGATACACACAAGGAAATCCTAGCTAAACTAGACTACGATGCCCCATCTTGTCCTGATTGCGGAAATCAAATGAAGAAATATGACTTTCAAAACCGTCTAAGATTCCTTACCTTGAGACGACTGGTATGCCTACTAGAATCCTCCTTAGAAAGCGTCGATTTAAGTGCTATCATTGCTCTAAATTGATGGTCGCTGAGACTTCTATCGTCAAAAAGAATCATCAAATTCCTCGCATCATCAATCAAAAAGATTGCTCAAAAAGTTGATTGAAAAAGATTTCTATGACTGATATTGCACATCAGCTATCCATTTCAACTTCAACTGTCATTCGTAAGCTCAATGACTTTCACTTTAAGCATGATTTTTTTCTCGTCTTCCAGAGATTATGTCTTGGGATGAGTATGCCTTTACCAAGGGAAAGATGAGTTTTATCGCACAAGATTTTGATCAGCTCAATATCATTACTGTTCTTGAGGGAAGAACACAAGCTATCATCCGCAATCACTTTCTTCGCTACGATAGAGCGGTCCGATGTCGAGTGAAAATCATTACTATGGATATGTTTTAGTCCTTACTATAACTTGGCTAAACAGCTTTTTTTCCTTATGCTAAAAATCGTTCTAGATCGTTTTCACATTGTGCAACATCTTAGCCGTGCTATGAGTCGTGTCCGTGTTCAAATCATGAATCAATTTGATAGAAAATCCCATGAATACAAAAGCCATCAAGCGCCACTGGAAGCTCATCCAGCAAGATAGTCGTAAACTCAGCGATAAGCGATTTTATCGCCCTACTTTTCGCATGCACTTAACAAATAAGGAGATTCTAGACAAGCTTTTGAGCTATTCAGAAGACTTGAGACACCACTATAATCTCTATCAGCTCTTGCTTTTTCACTTTCAGAACAAGGAGCCAGACAAATTTTTCGGACTCATTGAGGACAATCTTAAACAGGTTCATCCTCTTTTTCAGACTATCTTCAAAACCTTCCTCAAGGACAAAGAGAAAATTGTCAACGCCCTTCAATTGCCCTATTCCAACGCTAAATTGGAAGCAACCAATAATCTCATTAAACTCATCAAACGAAATGCCTTTGGTTTTAGGAACTTTGACAACTTTAAGAAACGAATTTTCATCGCTCTGAATATAAAAATGAAGAGGACATCAATTGTCCTCTCCAGATGTTAGTTTTTATTCAACCCACTACAGTTGACAATGAGCCAATTATTTAGCGATTTTAGCGAAGTATTCAAGAGTACGTACAAGTTGTGCAGTGTATGACATTTCGTTGTCGTACCATGAAACAACTTTAACCAATTGTTTACCGTCAACGTCAAGAACTTTAGTTTGAGTTGCGTCAAACAATGATCCGTAAGACATACCTACGATATCTGAAGATACGATTGGATCTTCTGTGTAACCGTATGATTCGTTTGAAGCTGCTTTCATAGCTGCGTTCACTTCATCAACAGTAACGTTCTTTTCAAGAACAGCTACCAATTCAGTAACTGATCCAGTTGGAGTTGGAACACGTTGTGCAGATCCGTCAAGTTTACCGTTCAATTCTGGGATTACAAGACCGATAGCTTTAGCAGCACCAGTTGAGTTAGGAACGATGTTTGCTGCACCAGCGCGAGCACGACGAAGGTCACCACCACGGTGTGGTCCGTCAAGGATCATTTGGTCACCAGTGTAAGCGTGGATAGTAGTCATCAATCCTTCTACAACACCAAAGTTGTCTTGAAGAGCTTTAGCCATTGGAGCTAAGCAGTTTGTAGTACATGAAGCACCTGAGATAACTGTTTCAGTACCATCAAGGACATCGTGGTTAGTGTTGAATACAACTGTTTTAACGTCGTTTCCACCAGGAGCAGTGATAACAACTTTCTTAGCTCCACCTGGGTGCAAGTGTTTTTCAGCAGCTGCTTTCTTAGCAAAGAAACCAGTAGCTTCAAGAACGATTTCTACACCGTCGTTAGCCCAGTCGATTTGTTCTGGATCACGTTCAGCAGAAACACGGATGAATTTACCGTTAACTTCAAATCCACCTTCTTTAACTTCCACAGTTCCGTCGAAACGACCTTGAGTTGTGTCATATTTCAACAAGTGTGCAAGCATAACTGGATCTGTAAGGTCGTTGATGCGAGTAACTTCAACACCTTCTACGTTTTGGATACGGCGGAAAGCAAGACGACCGATACGTCCGAAACCGTTAATACCAACTTTAACTACCATTAGTGATTTCCTCCTTATGAAAATCATGAAAATTTTATTGTGAAAAGAGTAACTTGAATCACTACAAATCACCTTTCAACATACCTATTATATAACTATTTTAGTTTAATTGCAAGCGCTGGCCTTGTTTTTCTGATAAGCTTTGGTAATATTTTCATTTCTTTACTTAGCCTTGCAGCCTACTCCAATTCTATGCATTTCTTAATAAAAAATATATTCTCTAAGTATAAAAAAACCGAGGTTTACCCTCGGTTTTGGCTGATAATCAATTATTTACGGCGTCCTGGTCTTTCTTTGTAACCATAGTAAGCATCTTCGATGATTTCTTGCATATGGTCAACCATTGGAAGACGTGGGTTTGCAGGTGAACATTGGTCTTCATAAGCAAGGAAGGCCAATTCACGTGAATGTTCTTTCCATTCTTTTTCGTCAATACCTTGTGCTTTGAAGTTCATTTCGATACCTACGCGCTCACCGAGTTCGTAAACAGCTTTTGCGAAAGATTCAACCCCTTCTTCTGGTGTAGAAGCTGGAAGGCCAAGCATACGAGCGATATCTTGATATTTCTCGTCTGCACGGTAGTAGTTGTACTTAGGCCATGTAGCTGTCTTAGCTGGGCGAGTACCGTTGTAACGGATAACGTATGGAAGCAAGATTGCATTTGTACGTCCGTGAACTGTGTGGAATTGCGCACCAATCTTGTGAGCCATTGAGTGAGAAATACCTAGGAAGGCATTGGCAAAGGCCATACCAGCGATTGTTGAAGCGTTATGCATTTTCTCACGTGAGTGGAAGTCTGCATTCTTAACTGAGCTTTCAAGGTTTTCGAATACAAGTTTGATTGCTTGAAGAGCAAGACCATCAGTGTAGTCACTAGCCATTTGTGATACGTATGCTTCAGTTGCGTGAGTCAATACGTCCATACCAGTATCAGCGGCTACAAATCCAGGAACTGTCAATACCAAAGCAGGGTCTACGATTGCCACAGTTGGTGTCAATGAGTAGTCAGCGATTGGGTATTTACGGTTGTTTGCTTTATCAGAGATAACGGCAAATGGAGTTACTTCAGATCCTGTACCAGATGTAGTTGGGATCGCGATGAATTTAGTCTTCTTACCAAGCAATGGGAATTTGAAGGCACGTTTACGGATATCCATGAATTTTTGTACAAGGTCACGGAAGTCCACTTCTGGTTGCTCGTAGAAGAGCCACATAACTTTAGCAGCATCCATTGGTGATCCACCACCAAGAGCGATGATTGTATCTGGTTTGAAAGAGCGCATAATCTCAGTACCACGTTCAACTGTAGTGATATCTGGATCTGGTTCTACATCTGCAAAGATTTGGTAAACAACCTTATTGCGACGAAGGTCAAGTTGTTCGATGATACGATCAAGGAAACCAAGCTCTACCATAGCGTGGTCAGTAACGATCATGACACGCTCAACGTCACGACATTTTTGAAGGTATTGAATTGAATCACGTTCAAAGTATGTTTTTGAAGGAAGTTTCATCCATTGCATGTTATTTCTCCGTCTTCCGACTTTTTTGATGTTCAAGAGGTTAATGGCGCTAACGTTATCCCCAACTGAGTTACGTCCGTAAGAACCACATCCGAGTGTCAATGATGGCAAGAAGGCATTGTAAACGTCCCCGATACCACCGAAAGTAGAAGGTGAGTTACAGATAACACGAATAGCTTTAACAGCTTTACCAAATTCTTTAGTCAATTCTTCATCAGCAGTATGGATGGCAGCTGAGTGTCCAAGACCGTTAAATTCAACCATTTGACGAGCTTTAGCAATACCATCTTCACGGCTTTCAGCTTTCAAAACTGCGATAACTGGTGACAATTTTTCACGAGTTAATGGCTCGTTTTCACCAACTTCTTTACATTCTGCAGCAAGAATGTTTGTTCCTTCTGGAACAGTAAATCCTGCTTGTTCTGCAATCCAAGTTGCTGGTTTACCAACGATGTCAGCGTTCAATTTTGCACCAGCACAGTTTTTGCTATTTGCTTTTACGCCGAAGCAGAACTCTTCAAGAAGAGCTTTTTCTTTTTTGTTTACAAAGTAAGTGTGGTAAGATTTGAACTCTGCTACAAATTCATCGTAAATTTCTTTATCAATGATAACCGCTTGTTCAGATGCACAGACCATACCGTTATCAAATGATTTAGACATTACAATATCGTGAGCAGCTTGGCGAATGTTAGCTGATTTTTCAACATATGCTGGTACGTTTCCGGCACCCACCCCAAGAGCTGGTTTACCACATGAGTATGCCGCTTTAACCATGGCATTACCACCTGTTGCAAGGATTGTTGCAACACCTTCGTGGTTCATCAATGCGCTAGTTGCTTCCATAGATGGTTCAGTAATCCACTGTACACAGTTTTCAGGAGCACCTGCTTTAATCGCTGCATCACGAACGATTTGAGCTGCGTGAGCTGATGATTCTTGAGCTGATGGGTGGAATGCAAAGACAATAGGATTACGAGTCTTCAATGAAATCAACGCTTTAAAGATTGCTGTTGAAGTAGGGTTTGTTGTTGGAGTGATCCCACAAACAACACCAACTGGTTCAGCGATAAGAGTCAATCCTGTTACATCATCTTCTTCGATAACACCAACTGTTTTAGTGTGGCGCATGTTGTTTACTACGTGCTCACAAGCAAATAGGTTTTTAGTTGCTTTATCTTCAAATACTCCACGTCCTGTTTCTTCAAAGGCATGTAAAGCCAATTCTCCGTGAGCATCAAGTGCTGCAACTGAAGCTTTTGCTACGATATAATCGACTTGATCTTGGTCAAGTTTACGCATTTCTTCAAGGGTAACTAAAGCTTTTTGCACCAAACCATCGACATGCTTTTCAGCAGCGAGTTTCTTTTCTTCTGGTGTTACAGTTTTTTTATCAGCCATATTTTCCTCCATAGCTTTCAAGGATTGTAAGTCCTTTGTTAATTCTTTCACAAGTTTATTATAACTCTTTTTTTAAACATTTGTAAACAGTTTCATAGACATTTCACAAACTTTTTTTATTTGTTTGTGAAAACAATTCCAAATATACCCACATGCGCTTTTTTTCACTTAAAGTTTGTGAATTATTCCATAAAAGTTTTATTTTTTTCACAAACTTAGTTGTAAAACAGTCTTGTAAGCCGTTTTTTTATTTCCATGTAAGCGCTTTCTGTCGTTCTGGAAGAATACCTCCTTCTAGGAGGAGGTTATTGTGCTTGTTGAAATAAACCTTGTTTGAAGTCCCTTCATAGACTACTTCTTGTTCAGTAGTCAGTTTTCCTTTTTCCTTCAGCTTGGCCATTTACAAAGTCTCCCTCATATACCCAACCTGCTTTTAGCTTGGTAGGTACCTTTTACCATTGAAGGCACCATTGCTAAATTCTCCAGTATAGGTATCACCGTTTGAGAAGGTAACAGTGCCCTGACCATTCATCTTACCACGAACTAGGCTCCCGTCATAAATAATAGCATCGTTATCAAGCTTAAGAACGCCCTGTTTTGGAAGATTGGTTAGAAATACGAGACCTGCACAGACAACAATGACGATCACTGTCGCAATTTCTAAACGGGGACGTGTTAAATAGACACTATATTTTTTTCATAGAGCTTTTTTAAATTTTCCATGTTCACTCTCATTTTCTAAGCGACTTAACCAAGCCTGACAACCAGTTAAAACTCGGTCATAAGTTTCTTCAAAATCACCTGTATACCAGGGATCTGGAACGCTTTCAGATGCAAAAGGTTGAATCTTATATTGTTGATCCTGTGGACACATCTCACGCAAATCAGTGAGATTAGACTCATCCATCCCAATGATATAGTCAAAATACTCAAAATCTTTTTTAGAAATTTGTTGGGAAGTTTTTGAAGTATCATAAGGAACGCCATGACTTCGAAAAATTCCTTGCGTCCCTTTGTGGATTGGATTACCGTGTTCCCAGGAAGAAGTTGCTCGACTTTGAATCTCATATTTATCGGTCAGAGATTTCATTACAAATTCTGCCATAGGGCTACGACAAATATTGCCAAGACAGACAAAGACAACTTTTTTCATCATTGTTCCTCTCATTTATAGAAAAACGGGAATGCATTCCACCCCGTTTTATTCTTCAATAGCACTGCCTTCTTCGATAACTGCACCTTCAGGTGTGACAGCTTCTTTGACTGGCAAAACTGTTCTAATTGCACCTAATTCGAAAGTCAAGTATACTCCGTCTACATCAAGTACAATCGTTTTGTTTTCAGTATCAACTTCGTCGACTGTACCGTAGAGACCACCGATAGTGATTACTTCGTAGCCTTTTTGAAGTTTGTTGAGGCTCTCCATACGTTTTTCAGCTTGTTTTTTTTGAGAACGTTGCATGAAGAACATCAAGCCGAACATCAAAACAAGCATAATCAAGAATGTTAAATTCCCACCCATTATTTTTTCTCCTTTGTAATTCAGATAAAACTACTATATCAAATTTCACTTGTTTTTACAAGATTGCACCTTGATTTTAGGTCAATAAAAAACCAGAGCAAATGCCCTGATTTTTCTTATTTCAAGTTGTTTACAAGTTCTACTAAGTTTTCAACTGTAAATCCATATTCTGCTAAAACTTTTGGTGCTGGGGCAGATGCTCCAAAGGTATCAATACCAAGAACTGCTCCATCAAGACCAACGTATTTATACCAGTTTTGAGTTGCTCCCATTTCAACTGCTACACGGCGACGAACTGCATTTGGTAGAATCTCTTCTTTGTAGGCTGCATCTTGTGCATCAAATACATCTGTAGATGGCATGCTGACTACGCGAACTTTGCCACCTTGACTTGCCAATTCTTTAGCAGCTGCAACAGCAAGATTAACCTCCGAACCAGTCGCAATCAAATAGTGTCAAAGTCAGTTGCATTTTCATAGACAACATAAGCACCTTTCGCAACCTTGTCAAAGTCTGTTCCTTCTTCAACAGTCAAGTTTTGACGAGTCAAGATAAGAACAGTTGGTGTTTTCTCGCTCTTCACTGCAAGGTACCAAGCTGCTTGAGTTTCACGTGCATCTGCTGGACGGAAACATTGAGGTTTGGAATCGCACGAAGACCTGCCAAGTGCTCAATCGGTTCATGAGTTGGACCATCTTCTCCGACTGCGATTGAATCGTGGGTGAAGACATAAGTTACAGGAAGACCTTGTAGAGCTGACAATCGAACCGCTGCCTTAAGATAGTCTGAGAATACGAAGAATGTTCCACCATAAACACGAAGTCCACCGTGAAGAGCCATTCCGTTCAAGACAGTACCCATTGCAAATTCACGAACACCAAATTGGATGTTACGATTTAAGCGATTTGCATCGTCTTGAAGTCCATCAGTTTTGATGTAAGTCATATTTGAATGAGCAAGGTCAGCTGATCCACCGAGGAAGGTTGGCAATTTAGCAGCTACAACATTCAAAGCATCCTGGCTTGAGTTACGAGTTGCTTGAGAGAAGCCATTCTCTAAAGTTGGGAAGTCTTCTGGAGTCAATTCAACTGGATCGCGCCCTTCGATGATTGCTTCCACTTCTGCAGCAAGTTCTGGGTGAGCTTCTTTATAATCTGCGACTAGTTTTGTCCATGCTTCATATGCTGATGCTCCACGGTCTGCAACATTTTCTTTGAAATCAGCATAAACTTCTGCTGGGATTTCAAATGGTTCGTAGTCCCAACCAAGGGCTTGGCGAGTTGCAGCAGTTTCGTCTGCACCAAGAGGAGCACCGTGTACAGCGTTAGTCGCTTGTTTGTTTGGAGAACCATAACCAATAACAGTTTTCACTTCGATCAAAGATGGTTTTCCTGAAGCCTTAGCTTCTTCAACAGCAGCATGAATAGCGTCTAAATCTGTTCCATCTTCTACCAAAGCTGTATGCCAACCGTAGGCATTGTAACGATCGCGAACACTTTCTGTGAATGAATCTTTTGTCTCACCATCCAAGTTGATATCATTTGAATCATAAAGAACAACCAACTTGTCTAGTTTTTGCAAGCCTGCATAAGAAGCAGCTTCGCTTGAGACACCTTCCATCAAGTCACCATCTCCACAGATAACGTAAGTGTAGTGGTCAAAGATGCTATAACCTTCACGGTTGTACTTAGCTGCAAGGAAACGTTCTGCTTGTGCAAAACCTGTCGCAGTCGCAATCCCTTGTCCTAGAGGACCTGTTGTTGCATCAACCCCTGCTGTATGACCAAATTCTGGGTGACCTGGAGTTTTAGAGCCCCATTGGCGGAAGTTCTTCACTTCATCCATACTCACATCTTCAAAACCAGAAAGGTGGAGAAGGGCATAAAGAAGCATTGAACCATGACCAGCTGAAAGAATAAAACGGTCGCGGTTAATCCAGTTTGGTTGAGCTGGATTGATACGAAGTTCTTTAGTGAATAGGCTGTATGCCATCGGTGCAGCTCCCATAACCACCCCTGGGTGACCTGAGTTCGCTTTATTGATAGCGTCAATACCTAGAAAACGAATCGCATTAACAGATAGATTTGACATAGAATTTCCTTTCTCTTTGAGGTGATAGGTCTATCACGCATCTTATTTTACTATTATATGAAAAAATATCTAGAATAGCAATAAAACAATTTACTATAAAATGAATCAATCTATTATACTAATTTCTAGTTGCTTGATAGTAAGGTAATAGTTTTTCAAAAGCTTTATCTAATTCATCTAAAAACTTGTCTAGAATTTGTCCGCCTGCCACTGAAACATCTACCTTAACTAAAACCTTTCGGACTTCCTGATGGGATAGTTTTTCTCTTAAAATTTGACGATTTTCCTCAGTAGCCTCCATCTTGTGACTTTCTCCATTTGAGTAGACTAGATAGTAAATCCCTTCTGCCACTGGAACTTCTAAAACCTTGGCTTGTTTGTCTAATGTTTGCTCATCCTTCTTACGCTCAATAAAACTCACTTCTAGTGAAACTCCAAAATCAGAAGGGCTTCCATATAAACGAAGGGCCAACATAGGTTCTGACACTTCCCCCTCACGCTGTAGATAGGCCCAGAAATGCGGTCGCAAACGTTGGGCTTGATTCATCCATTGACTCGTCCCTTGGAGATCCCATTCTGGATGTCTTTCTTGAAAAGCCTTGGCTAAGTGTGTAAAGACCTTTCTAGCCTCCTGCCCCTTGCTCCTCAAGTAAAGCATTTTTTCAGCTTCTTGACCTGCCTTCTCGGGTTTTTGATACTGTAAACCAGAGTAAGCTAGATATTCTCTCATTGTATTCAACATAGGATCAACCTCCCTTAGCTAGCAAAAAATCAGGGAGCCCCTGATTTTCCATTTTATTCTGTATCAACCACAACGTAACGATTTGGTTCATCACCTTCTGAGTAACTAGTGACACCCTCCATACGTGAAATAATACGATGGATGATTTTGCGTTCGCTGCTAGACATTGGATCAGTCACCTGACTACGCCCCTCTTCTAGGACACGTGTAGCTAATTTCTGTGCATAGCTCTGCAAGACTTCTGCACGGTGTTCTACATAATCATTAACATTGATGGTAATATAGAAGGTTCTTGAATATCGGTTATAAAGATAATTTTGTGCTAAAAGCTGAAGAGATTTCAAAACCTTACCATGGTAACCGATAATACGGCCCGGTTCATTAGTATCAATTTGCATATTGATAGAACGACGATTTGAAGTGCTCGAGATTGCTCCCTCAACATCCATATCATCAATAATACCTTGAACATAGTTGGTTACTTCTTCGACCACCTGGTCAATATCATAGGTCGGTTCAATCTTCAAACCTAGATTTTCTAAATCATCATTCTGCTCGACTTCTACCTGCTCTTTAGGTTCTTCTGGTAGTAGATCTTTTAGAATGGCAATATGACCAGTCTCCTCTAAAATTGTACTAGCTTCTTTTTCATTTTTTAGAATTTCAGCCTTAACCTCATCAGAGATGCCTTGTCCTTCTTCCTCGATTTTCTTAATCGCCTCTACAACGTGGCCTAAGTCTACTGTTGCCTCACTAACAGTCTTAACGGGTTCGTTCTTGGCATTAACCTCCTTTGGAACTCCCTTCACTGCTTGCTGGTTTGCCTTAACGACAATTGTCTCACTAATAGCATCGATATCCACTTGTGCTGGTTTCTTCCCAAAAAGGCCAAAGAATCCTTTTTTCTCCCTTGCTACGACCTTAATGTGCGCCTTCATTCTAGGAATTCCCATTTCCTTCAATCCCGTCTGGATCGCTTCTTCAACCGTTGAACCTGTAAATAATACCATTACAAGATTCCTCCTTATTTTACTTTTTCTTTTTCTGTGCTTTCTTGAGAGCTTTTCTCTTCTTGATTTCTAAATCTTTCTTAGCCTGTACTCCCGCCTCACGCTCTGCAATAATCTTGAATGGATTGTTGAGCAGATAGGTTTGGAGCACCTGATAAGCATTGGATACCGCCCAGTATAAGGCAACCCCACTTGGTGAATACATGGCAAAGAAGAAAATCATGACTGGCATTGCATACATCATCCCTGTCATGGCGCCATTTTTCTCAACCATGGCCTTATTGGATAACCAGGTGCTAAGGAAAGTAAAGATAGCTGCCAAAATAGGCAAAACGAAAGTCGTATCAACACCACCAAGGTTAATCCATAAGAAATGACCCGTTTTTAGAAATTCTACCCTACTCAAAGCTTGGAACAAGGCCAACAAGACTGGCATTTGGATTAAGATTGGCCAAAGAGAAGCTGACTGTTTGACACCATGTTGCTTGAACAACTGACGCATTTCTTGGTCCAACTTGGTACGGCTCTCCATATCCCGTCCCGGATAACGTTCTCGCAACTCCTTAACCAGTGGTTGTACTTCTTGCATCTTTCTAGATGCCACCATTTGTATCTGAAAGACTGGTAAAAGAATGGTTCTGATTAGAAGGGTAAATAAAATAATCCCCAGACCAATACTTGTATCAAATGATAAAAAAAGCGAATGGTTTCAGCAAAAAAATAAACAAATTTACTCCAAAAAAACCTGTTGATTCAGCTGTAATCTCACTCGTCGTACCACTAGCCGTGCAGGCGCTCATTACAAATAAAGCAAGCACCATTAAGCTAGTCAACTGTAATTTCTTTTTTTCACTCCCATTTCCTTCCTGGTAAATCTTTGATAACTTTAATACGTGAAGTAGATTTTTTTCCATTTCCGCGTAGTCCAAGATTTCAACACCTTTTTCGAGCAATCACAACAAAATCTACATTTTCAACCAGCTGATTTTTTTATGTTCAATCAGAATATGTCGAATTCTTCTTTTGATCTGATTCCTCGTGACAGCGTTTCCTAATTTTTTTACTGACAGATAGGCCAACTCGAAAAATGCTGTTCAGTATTTTCTAATCGATAAATAACAAATTTACGATTAGCAAAACTCTCCCCTTTTTTTAAATATTGCACTAAAATCTTTCTTTTTTTTTACACGAAAGCGTTTTTTTCAAAATTCAACTCCATCTATTAAAACTACTACTATTATACCATAATTTTTTTCAAAAAAAGCCAATCATAGCAAGGTTTTTAGCCCATTTTACAGAATGAAAAAAACTAGTTTTATCCTTTAAATCATCTTATTTTTTTGAACAAATTTACAAATTTGAACATGCTACTTTCTTTATTTTCTCTTGATATAAAAACAAAAAGTCACCCTTTGGAGTGACTTTTTGTAGGAGATTATTATGAAAAAGTTAGGATTTTAATTAAATAAAGTTAGGAGGTCTTTATTTAATGATTATAGTATACCCGTCTTTCCTTAAACCCAACTTAAAAAGATTCCACTTTTTTTTAATTTTTAAAACTATGGATTGGAGCCGGGATTTGCCCTCCACGTGCAATGAAGTCAACAGACGAGGCACCATTAACTTTCATGACTGGAGCCGTTCCTAGAAGGCCACCAAATTCAATCATATCGCCTTCTTTTCCTTTTGGAATAATACGTACAGCAGTTGTTTTCATATTGATGACTCCGATAGCAGCTTCATCCGCAATCATTGCTGCAATCGTTTCTGCAGGTGTATCCTCAGGAATGGCAATCATATCCAAACCAACTGAACAGATAGCTGTCATAGCTTCTAATTTTTCCAAATTAAGGGAGCCGTTTTGCACTGCAGCAATCATCCCCTCGTCCTCAGAAACTGGGATGAAAGCACCTGACAAACCACCAACTTGGTTGCAAGCCATAACTCCGCCTTTTTTAACTTGATCGTTCAAGAGAGCCAAGGCAGCAGTGGTTCCATGAGTCCCAACTGTCTCTAGCCCCATTTCTTCAAGGACACGGGCTACAGAATCACCCACTGCTGGAGTTGGAGCCAAACTCAGATCGACAATTCCAAAATCAACTCCAAGTCGCTCACTAGCCATTTGACCGACTAATTGACCAATGCGGGTAATCTTGAAGGCTGTCTTTTTAACAGTTTCAGCAACAACATCAAAGCTCTGACCACGAACCTTTTCCAAGGCACGTTTAACAACACCTGGACCAGAAACACCGACATTGATGATGACATCTGCTTCACCTACACCATGAAAAGCACCTGCCATAAAAGGATTGTCCTCTACCGCGTTAGCAAATACAACCAATTTAGCTGCCCCCATATCAGATAAAGAAGCTGTTTCCTTGATAATGCGCCCCATATCCGCTACTGCAGTCATATTGATGCCCGATTTGGTAGAACCGATATTTACTGATGAACACACCTTATCCGTTTCTGCCAAAGCACGAGGAATGGAGTTGATAAGGATTTCATCACCTTTTTGATAACCCTTTTGTACCAAGGCTGAAAAACCACCAATGAAGTCAACACCAATTTCTTTCGCAGCTTTATCCAGTGCTTTAGCCAAGACTACATAATCCGTCGCATCGGTAGCAGCACCAATCAAGGAAATTGGAGTAACTGATACCCGTTTATTTACGATGGGAATGCCCAACTCTGCCGCAATTTCATCCCCAACAGCCACTAAATTAGCTGCTTTTGTAGTAATCTTTTCATATATTTTATCCGCAGCACGATTGATATCTGGATCGATACAGTCCAAAAGGGAAATCCCCATGGTAATGGTTCTAATGTCAAAGTTTTGCTCCTCAATCATTGCGATTGTTTCGGTAACTTGTCTAATATCCATAATCGCCTCCTAGATATTATACATGGCATCAAAAATAGCCGCACTTTGAATATTGATTTTGACATTCAAAGTCTGACCAAAAACCTCAAATTCGTTTCTAAGATGAGTAAAATCTTGTTTTTCATCACTAGATACCACAGCCATCATAGTAAAGAATTCGTCTAAGACTGTTTGTGAGATATCATCAATATTTAAGCCTAATTCAGCAATTTTTGTCGCAACACCTGCAACAATTCCAGATTTATCTTTACCAACAACAGTAATAATAGCTTTCATGATTAAACTCCGTTTCTAACACAGAACGATATCCATTTTGGACAAAAATAAAATGAAAAAGGAGAATAGAGTAACTAAATCACTTAATAGTGAATAATTATCCAAGTTGAAACCCTAAAAATTCTCTTAGGTGATCTTGTACCAGGCTAATATTTTTTACCTAGTCGCTAGTTTATACTCTTCGAAAATCAAATTCAAACCTCGTTAACGTCGCCTTGCCGTACTTAAGTACAGCCTGCGGCTAGTTTCCTAGTTTGCTCTTTGATTTTCATTGAGTATTAGAACTTAAAACTGATAATATATTGGCTCATAACCTCTTTATAGAATATTTTTTTGAAAAAAATGAATATTGTTGATTTTCTTTTTCAATAGTATAGCATATTTCTTAATAAAATACTCAAAAACGCCTGCTTACGAAATTGTTCTTAAGTAAAAAACAATTTCGTAAACAAGCGTCTACCTTATCATCTTATGATGAGTGTTCCCGCTAGGACTTATGTCCTAGCGGTAGACCAGAGCTAGACTAAGAGCACAAGACTCCATCATCATAACACTCAACAAAATTGATGATTTTATACTAATTCGATGATCGCCATTGGCGCTGCATCACCACGACGTGGTTCAGTCTTAAGGATACGAGTGTATCCACCGTTACGCTCAGCATAACGAGGTGCGATTTCTGAGAACAATTTTTGAAGTGCTGTAGTAGAAGTGTACTTATCAGTTGCTTCATCATAGTTTTCAGATGCGATTTCATTACGTACGAAAGCAGCTGCTTGACGACGTGCATGCAAATCACCACGTTTACCTAGAGTAATCATTTTTTCAACAGTTTTACGGATTTCTTTAGCACGAGCTTCAGTTGTCACGATTGATTCGTTGATCAAAAGGTCAGTTGTCAAATCGCGAAGCATTGCTTTACGTTGTGAGCTAGTGCGTCCTAGTTTACGGTAAGCCATTTATTCCTCCTTTATTTATCTTTTAATCCAAGACCCAAATCAATGAGTTTGACTTTCACTTCTTCCAAACTCTTGCGTCCAAGATTTCTTACTTTCATCATCTCTGCTTCAGATTTTTCTGTTAAATCATGCACAGTGTTGATACCGGCACGTTTCAAACAGTTGTATGAACGCACAGACAAGTCAAGTTCCTCAATCGTACGTTCCAAGATACGGTCGTCCGATTCAGTATCAGCTTCTTTCATCACTTCTGCTGACTTAGCAATCTCTGTAAGATTTGTAAACAAATCAAGGTGCTCTGTCAAGATACGTGCTGAAAGCCCTAAAGCATCTTCTGGAATAATTGTTCCATTAGTCAAGATTTCAAGGGTTAATTTGTCGAAACCATCATTGCTACCTACACGAGCAGGTTCAACTTGATAGTTGACTTTTGTAACTGGTGTATAAATAGAATCTACAGCAAGTGTTCCAACTGGTGCATTATCTTTTTTGTTTTCATCAGCAGGTACATATCCACGACCACTGTTAACAGTCATTGTCGCTTTTAGAGAAGAACCTTCACCGATTGTAAAGAGATAATGATCTGGATTTACAATTTCAATGTCGCTATCTGTCAAGATATCTCCAGCTGTAATTTCAGCAGGACCTTGCACATCTAGTTCAATGATCTTTTCGTCTTTAACGTAAGATTTTACTGCAATACCTTTGATGTTCAGAATGATTTGCATCACGTCTTCGCGAACACCCGGAACTGTATCAAATTCATGCAATACACCTTCGATATTGATAGATGTTACAGCAGCCCCTGGAAGAGAAGCTAGAAGTACACGACGAAGAGAGTTACCAAGTGTTGTACCGTAACCACGTTCAAGCGGTTCGATTACAAACTTGCCATAATCTTTATTTTCATCAATTTTTGTTATATTTGGTTTTTCAAACTCGATCATTTAGTTACTCCCTCTTAAACGAAAAGCAGTGTAAGGTTATGATTATACACGGCGACGTTTTGGAGGACGAGCACCATTGTGTGGCACTGGAGTCACATCACGAATTGCTGTTACTTCAAGACCAGCGGCAGCAAGAGCACGAATAGCTGACTCACGACCAGAACCTGGACCTTTAACAGTAACTTCAACTGACTTAAGACCGTGTTCTTGTGCAGATTTAGCAGCAGCTTCAGAAGCCATTTGAGCAGCAAATGGTGTAGATTTACGAGAACCTTTGAAACCAAGAGCACCAGCTGATGACCAAGCAATTGCATTACCATGCACATCAGTAATCATAACAATAGTGTTATTAAATGTAGCGTGAATATGAGCAATACCAGATTCGATATTCTTTTTCACACGACGTTTACGTGTTGGTTTAGCCAAGACTTTTACCTCCTATATTATTTTTTCTTACCAGCAATCGCAACAGCTTTACCTTTACGAGTGCGAGCGTTGTTTTTAGTGTTTTGTCCACGGACAGGAAGTCCACGACGGTGACGGATACCACGGTATGAACCGATTTCCATCAAACGTTTGATGTTCAAGTTAACTTCACGACGAAGATCACCTTCAACTTTAATTGCATCCACTTCACGACGGATAGCATCTTCTTGATCTGGTGTAAGATCGCGAACACGTACATCTTCTGAAATTCCAGCAGCTGCCAAGATTTTCTTAGATGTTGGAAGTCCGATACCGTACACATAAGTCAATGAAATTACTACGCGTTTGTCATTTGGAATGTCAACTCCAGCAATACGAGCCATGTTTTCTCCTTTCTATCTTATCCTTGACGTTGTTTGTGTTTTGGATTTGCTGGGCAAATTACCATAACACGACCATTACGACGAATTACTTTACAGTATTCGCAAATTGGTTTGACTGATGGTCTTACTTTCATTTCTTATCCCTCCAAGTTTTTCGATTATTTAAAGCGGTAAGTGATACGTCCACGTGTCAAGTCATATGGACTCATTTCGACAGTAACACGATCTCCCGCTAAAATACGAATATAGTTTTTACGAATTTTACCAGAAACTGTTGCTAAAATCTGATGTCCATTTTCAAGTTCAACCGTAAACATTGCATTCGGCATAGTATCAACTACTTTACCTTCAACTTCAATCACATCGTCTTTTGCCACGCAAAAGTACCTCCATAAATTTCGATTTGATGCCTCTAGACACAGAGACAACAATTATAAGTCAGACTAACTCAGTATAACATTTGTAGAGACATTTTGCAAGCATGAAACGCTTTTATTTCAATTTTGTCAATACTTTTTCGATATCTGCAAAGACATCATTGATATCTTGGTTACCTTCGATATCATGTACCAAACCTTTTGCACGATAGTGGGCAATAATTGGTTCACCTTGGGCAATATTAACATCCAAACGACGTTTTACTGTTTCAGGTTTGTCATCTTCACGTTGGTAATAGTCTTCTTCTTTGTAGTCAACTGGTGGGTTGAAAACTTTATGGAAAGTTTCGCCAGTTTCACGGTGAATGATACGACCACTCAAACGCTCCAAAAGACAATCTGGATTTACTTCGATGTTAATAACACCTTCAAGTTCAATCCCTAATTCAGCTAAAGTTTTATCCAAGGCATGAGCTTGTTCAATTGTACGTGGGTACCCGTCCAACAAGAAACCAGTTTCTTTAATGTCATCTTGTGAGAGACGCTCCTTCACGATACCATTTGTAACTTCATCTGGAACCAACTCGCCTTTGTCGATATAAGACTTAGCTAAGACACCCATTTCAGTTTGGTTAGCCATTGCTGCACGGAACATATCACCTGTTGAGATATGAGCAACATGAAATTGTTCAACAATTTTTGCTGCCTGTGTACCCTTACCTGCACCAGGTAAGCCCATAATCAAAAGATTCATGATTCAAACTCCTTTTTTGTTTTTAAATAGAAGCAAAAATTCATTTCAACTCCTATTTAAAAACAAAATAGAAGAGAGGAGATAAAAATCTGACAAGGTCTTTGATTTTTAAACTCCACTCTCTGAGCAATAGTGAATTTTCTTTTCTATTACAATTATTCTGTTGTATTCATGAAACCAACATACTTACGTTTCAATAAATAACCTTCCAATTGTTTAATTCCTTCAATACCTGTTGAGATAATGATCAAAAGACTTGTCCCCCCAAAAGCAACGACTTCTGAAAGACCGAATAAATCCTTAGCTACAATAGGTAAAATAGAAATGACACCTAGGAAGAGGGAACCGACTGTTGCGAGACGACGAAGAAGTTTTGACATATACTCTTCTGTCCCTTTACCAGGACGGACACCGTGGATATAAGCACCGCTCTTTTGCAAATTTTCTGCTGCCTTCTCTGGATTAATCTGTACAAATGTATAGAAGAATGTAAAGAGGATAATCAACAGAGCGTACAAAGCGATACCTGTAGGGGCTGTTGTAGATAGCAACTCCTGAGCACTACGTACCCAGGCCCAATCAAGACCAGATGCACTTACAAATTGTAAAATTGCCGCTGGTGCTGCTGTAATTGAGCTAGCAAAGATAACTGGAATAACTCCTGCAGGGTTAATCTTCAATGGAAGATATGAACTAGATGGAGCACCTTGAGCTACTTTGGTATACTGAATTGGAATCTTATATTCTGCTTGTTGCACATATGTTGTGAAATAGATAATCAACAAGACAGCTACGATTAAAATTCCTACAAAAATGAGAGATGAGTTCAAGCGGTCGCTTGGTACGTTGACAAAATAGTCGACATAGATACCCTTGATCATATCAGGAATTGAAGCAACAATCCCTGCAAAGATAATCATAGAAACACCATTCCCATATCCCTTATCAGTAATCTGTTCACCCAACCAGGTAACAATCATACTACCTGCTGTTAGGATTGCTCCAATCACAAGGAAAACTTGTGGTGTTAGAGGAACAGTCAAGAGTTTAGCTCCAGATAAAGCATTAAAACCAGCTGTAATCCCGATAGATTGCACGAATGCAAGAACAAGGGCAATGTAACGAGTTGCTTGATTCAATTTTCTACGACCAACTTCCCCTTGTTTGCCCCACTCTACAAACTTCGGTAATAAATCCATTTGTAAGAGTTGGACAACGATAGAAGCAGTAATGTATGGACTAACACCAAGTGCAAAAAACTGAAAAAGTTTTTTTCATGGCATTACCAGACACCAAACTTAACATATTTAGAAAAGATAGACCACTCAAAGCATTCAAGCTATTGGCATTCACCCATGGAACCGTAATACTAGTCCCAATACGGAAGACAAAGACGATAAAAATTGTAAAAAGAATTTTTGATCGAACTTGCTTGACTTTGAAGGCTTCTCTCAATAATTTAAAAAACATAGGTCACCTCTCTTAGATGACTTCTACTGAACCACCTTTAGCAGTGATAGCTTCTTCAGCTGATTTAGAGAATTTAGCTGCTTTTTACAGACAATTTCTTAGTCAACTCACCGTTACCAAGAATCTTGATACCTGATTTTTTTCAGCTTTAACAATTCCTGATTCGATAAGAACAACTGGAGTTACTTCTGCACCATCTTCAAAGACGTTCAATTGGTCAAGGTTAACAATTGCGTATTCTTTAGCGTTGATGTTAGTGAATCCACGTTTTGGAAGACGACGGAACAATGGAGTTTGTCCACCTTCAAAACCAAGACGTACTCCGCCACCGCTACGAGCTTTTTGACCTTTTTGACCACGACCAGATGTTTTACCGTTACCTGATGAAGTACCACGACCAACACGGTTACGAGTTTTTACGAGAACCTTCTGCAGGGTTTCAATTCATGAAGTTTCATTATATTTTTCTCCTCTTTTGTAAAATGCTAGCGCCGATAAGAGAGAAAAGGTTGTCTCTCCTATCAACTCGCCTATACGTTTGTCATCAAAGATGACTATATCTAGTTTTAGGGGATGGTATACTGCACATCCCCTAAAATTTAATTAGTTTACTTCTTCAACTGTTACCAAGTGAGATACTGCAGTGATCATACCACGTACTGCTGGGTTATCTTCTTTAATAACAGAGCTGTTCAATTTGCCAAGTCCAAGTGCTACAACAGTTTTACGTTGTGATGGAATGCGTCCGATTGGAGACTTAGTCAAAGTAATTTTAATTTGAGCCATTTTATCCCCTTTCTTATGCCAAATCAGAAACTGAAATACCACGAAGGGCAGCAACTTCTTCAGCGCGTTTCAATTGTTTCAAACCTTCAACAGTTGCGCGAACAATGTTGATTGGAGTATTTGAGCCAAGAGATTTAGATGTAACATCAGCTACACCTGCCAACTCGATAACGGCACGAACAGCACCACCAGCGGCAACTCCAGAACCTTCTACAGCTGGTTTCAACAATACTTTAGCTCCACCGAATTCTGAAATAACTTCGTGTGGGATTGTTGTTCCAACCATAGGAACTTCGATCAAGTTTTTCTTAGCATCTTCTACTGCTTTGCGGATTGCTTCTGGAACTTCTTGAGCTTTACCAGTACCAAATCCTACGCGACCGTTGTGGTCACCAACGACTACAAGAGCTGCAAAACGAAGACGACGTCCACCTTTAACAACTTTAGTAACACGGTTAACAGCAACTACGCGTTCTTCTAATTCAACTACATTGTCTTTAAATGCCATTTTCTAGTGTCCTCCTATTAGAATTTCAATCCGTTTTCACGAGCTGCATCAGCCAAAGCTTTCACACGTCCGTGATATAGATATCCACCGCGGTCGAACACCACTTCTGAAATACCTTTAGCGTTTGCACGTTCTGCAACGAGTTTACCGACAGCAACGGCTTGTTCAGTTTTTGTTCCTTTTGAAACTTCTTTGTCAAGAGTTGAAGCACTTGCGAGCGTTACACCCGCTACGTCATCAATAACTTGAGCGTAGATGCCTGTATTAGAACGGAATACGTTCAAACGTGGGCGATCAGCAGTTCCAGAGAGTTTTCCGCGAACGCGACGGTGGCGTTTTTGGCGGAGTTTGTTTTTATCTGGTTTAGAAATCACAGTTTTCACCTCTTTAGTTTTAAATCGTGTGCTATGCACAAAGTTGGAAATGATATTGGTGGCTGAAAATCAACCACTCAATATTATTTACCTGTTTTACCTTCTTTAAGACGAACATATTCGCCAACGTAACGGATACCTTTACCTTTGTATGGTTCTGGTGAACGAAGGCTACGTACGTAAGCAGCTGTTTGACCAACTACTTCTTTTGAAATTCCGCTAACAACGATTGTTGTTGGGTTTGGAAGTTCAAAAGTAATTCCTTCTGGAGCTTCAACTTCGTCTGGATGTGATTTACCAACAGCCAAAACAAGTTTTGATCCTTGAAGTTGTGCACGGTAACCAACCCCACGCATTTCAAGTTCTTTCTTGAATCCTTCTGATACACCAATAACCATGTTGTTCAAAAGAGCACGAGTAGTTCCGTGGATAGTTTTCATTTCTTTTGAATCGTTTGGACGGTGAAGAGTTACTTCAGTACCTTCCACACGAATCTCAATATCTTTTGAGAACTCACGAGTAAGTTCTCCTTTAGGTCCTTTTACAGTTACAACGTTGTCATTGTTAGTGATTTCAACACCAGCAGGCAACACGATAACTTTATTACCAATACGTGACATGTTTTTATTCTCCTGTTAAATTGTCAGGCCTTGTTGGCCAGTTTTCACGGGGGTAAATCGATTTCTCGATTTAAAGGAACATTTAGGTTTCAATTCAAAGTGAATCTAGGCATCGTCTCGCAGACATAACTTTTGGTTAGGCAAGAGACGATAACGACGAGTCAAAAAGAAATTGGGAGCTAAATATTACCAAACGTAAGCGATAACTTCTCCACCAACGTTCTTTTGGCGTGCTTCTTTATCAGTAAGCAAACCTTCTGAAGTTGAAAGGATAGCAATTCCAAGACCGTTAAGTACTTTTGGAAGGTCTTCACGTTTTTTGTAGACACGAAGTCCTGGTTTAGAAACACGTTTCAAGTTTGTGATAACTTTTTCACCGTTTGGTCCGTATTTAAGGAATACACGGATGATTACACGTGGAAGTGAAACTGTTACCAATTTATCCAAGAATTCGTACATACGTTCACCACGAAGGGTAACTTTTGCACCGATCGCAACACCTTCACGAAGACGGAAGCCGGCGATTGATTTTTTAGCCTTAGTGATCAATGGTTTTTGACCTGAGATCAAAGCAAGCTCTTCAGCAGCTTTTTCAAGGTTTTTAGCATTTGATACTGCATCACCGACACCCATGTTCAAAACGATTTTATCAACTTTTGGCACAGCCATAACTGATGAATAGTTGAACTGTTCAGTCAATGATGGTACTACTTCATTAAGGTATTTTTCTTTTAAACGATTAGCCATTATACTTCTCCTTTCCTTCGTGATTAGTCAAGCACTTCGCCTGATTTTTTGTTGTAGCGAACTTTTTTGCCGTCTACAAATTTGTAGCCAACACGTCCAGCAACACCGTTTTTTTGTCCAAAAACTTGAACGTTAGAAGCATGGATTGGAGCTTCTTTTTTTCAACGATTGCACCTTGAGGGTTTTCGTTATTTGGACGTTGGTGTTTTCTTGATGATGTTTACACCTTCTACAACAACTTTATTTACTTTTTGGAAGAGCAGTAAGAACAACAGCTTCTACGCCTTTGTCTTTACCAGCGATAACGCGAACTTTGTCGCCTTTTTTACAAACATTTTATTCTCCTTTTTATTCTTACGCCCTGATGGGCACCCTGGCTGAGCCAGGGGACTGTGTTTGTTTTTGATTGATTAAAAGTACTTCTGGAGCAAGTGATACGATCTTCATGAAACCACCGTCACGCAATTCACGTGCAACTGGGCCAAAGATACGAGTTCCGCGAGGAGTTTTGTCGTCACGGATGATCACTGCTGCATTTTCGTCGAACTTGATGTATGAACCATCTTTACGACGAGCACCTGATTTAGTACGAACGATAACAGCTTTTACAACGTCACCTTTCTTAACCGCACCACCAGGAGTAGCTTGTTTTACAGATGCAACGATTACATCACCGATGCTCGCGAATTTACGTTTTGAACCACCAAGAACTTTGATTGTCAAGATTTCGCGTGCGCCACTGTTGTCAGCGACTTTCAAACGAGTTTCTGTTTGAATCATTTACGTTTTCTCCTTTCAGGTATGATTAGATGATGACCGCTTTCTTTCAACGACTTCTACAAGACGGAAGCGTTTTTGTAGCTGAAAGCGGACGAGTTTCCATGATACGAACGATATCGCCTTCTTTAGCAACATTGTTTTTCATCATGAGCTTTGTATTTTTTTAGAATAGTTGATACGTTTACCATAGACTGGGTGGTTACGTTTAGTTTCAACTACAACTGTGATTGTTTTTGTCCATTTTGTCAGACACAACGCGTCCAACAAGAACTTTACGATTATTGCGTTCCATTGAAATTCTCCTTCCCTAGTCTATTATTTAGCTTCTGATTGAACAGTTTTGATACGAGCGATTTGTTTTTCACTTCTTTCAAACGTCCAGTTTGTTCCAATTGACCAGCAGCTGCTTGGAAACGAAGTTCAAAACAATTCTTTCTTCAATTCATTTTTCACGCTTCACGAGTTCTTCTTGAGAAAGACCACGAAGTTCTTTAACAAATTCTTTTTACTTCTGTAAGTTTCATGACCTCTCCTTATTCTGCTTCACGTTTCACAAATTTAGTTTTAACTGGCAATTTGTGGCTAGTAAGACGAAGTGCTTCGCGTGCGATCTCTTCAGATACACCAGCGATTTCGAACATCACTTTACCACGTTTAACTGGTGCTACCCAACCTTCAGGAGCCCCTTTACCAGATCCCATACGTACCCCGATAGCTTTAGCGGTGTATGATTTGTGTGGGAAAATCTTAATCCAAACTTTACCACCACGTTTCATGTAACGAGTCATGGCGATACGAGCAGCTTCGATTTGACGGTTTGTGATCCAGTGGCTAGTTGTAGCTTGAAGACCGTATTCACCGAATGCTACTTCTTTTCCACCTTTTGCTTCACCGCGCATTTTACCACGGAATTCGCGACGGTGTTTTACACGTTTAGGTACTAACATTGGTTATTTACCTCCTTTAGCGTCTTTACGAGCTGGAAGAACTTCACCACGGTAGATCCATACTTTAACACCAAGTTTACCGTAAGTAGTGTCTGCTTCTTCCCAAGCGTAATCGATATCAGCGCGAAGTGTGTGGAGTGGAACAGTTCCTTCAGAGTATCCTTCTGCACGGGCAATATCTGCACCGTTCAAACGACCTGATACTTGAGTTTTGATTCCTTTAGCTCCAGCACGCATAGCACGTTGGATCGCTTGTTTTTGTGCACGACGGAAAGCAACACGTTGTTCCAATTGACGAGCGATTCCTTCACCAACAAGGTGAGCATCCAAGTCAGGACGTTTGATCTCAATGATGTTGATGTGTACTTGTTTACCAGTCAATTTGTTAAGAGCTGCACGAAGTGCATCAACGTTTGCTCCACCTTTACCGATAACCATACCTGGTTTAGCAGTGTGAAGAGAAACGTTAACTTTGTTTACTGCGCGTTCGATTTCAATAGTTGAAACGGCTGCGTCAGCCAATTCTTTTTGAATGAATTTACGGATTGCAAGATCTTCATGAAGGTAATCCGCGTATTCTTTTTCAGCATACCATTTGGCATCCCAATCACGGATGATACCAACACGCATACCAATTGGATGTACTTTTTGACCCACGAGTTTACCTCCTTATTTCTGCAACAGCTACTGTGATGTGAGCTGTACGTTTGTTGATTGGTGAAGCTGAACCTTTCGCACGTGGACGGAAACGTTTCATTGTTGGTCCTTCGTTTGCGAATGCTTCAGATACTACCAAGTTAGCTTTTTCCAAACCAAAGTTGTTTTCAGCGTTTGCTACTGCTGAGTTCAACACTTTAAGGATGATCCCTGCAGCTTTGTTTGGTGTGAATGTCAAAATAGCGATGGCATCGGCTACGCTTTTACCACGGATGTTGTCAAGAACAAGACGTGATTTACGAGGTGAAACACGCACTGTACGAGCCATTGCTTTAGCTGAAGTAATTTCTGCCATTTATGTTCTCCTTATTTTCTACGTGTCTTCTTGTCGTCTGCCGCGTGACCTTTGTAAGTACGAGTTGGTGCAAATTCACCAAGCTTGTGACCTACCATGTCTTCTTGGATGTAAACAGGTACATGTTTACGTCCATCATAAACTGCGATAGTGTATCCGATGAAACTTGGGAAGATCGTTGAACGACGTGACCAAGTTTTAATTACTTTTTTCTTTTCGTCATTTGCTTGAGCTTCAACTTTTTTCATCAAATGCTCATCGACGAAAGGTCCTTTTTTAAGACTACGTCCCATTTTGTAATTTTCTCCTTTAAAATTTAGTACCACAGCGGCTTGCGCTGCTATGCAGCGCTACCGAGCTGGCGGAAAGTGTAAGCTAGTTGCTTATGATTATTTGGTTGCGACGACGAACGATAAGTTTGTCAGATTTCGCTTTCTTGTTACGAGTTTTAAGACCAAGCGCAGGTTTACCCCAAGGAGTAGATGGCGCTTTACGTCCAACTGGTGCTTTACCTTCACCACCACCGTGTGGGTGATCATTCGGGTTCATTACAGAACCACGAACTGTAGGGCGAACACCTTTCCAGCGGTTACGTCCCGCTTTACCAAGGTTTACAAGTCCATGTTGTTCGTTTCCGACAACACCAACTGTAGCACGGCAAGTTCCAAGAATCATACGAACTTCGCCTGATTGAAGACGAACAAGTACATATTTACCTTCAGAACCCAATACTTGAGCAGAAGCTCCAGCAGCACGTACCAATTCTCCACCTTTACCAGGTTTCAATTCGATGTTGTGGATCAAAGTACCAACTGGGATGTTAGCAAGTGGAAGAGCATTTCCGACTTTGATATCTGCTTCTGGTCCTGATACGATGCGTTGACCTACTTCAAGACCTTTAGGGGCGATGATGTAAGCTTTCACACCGTCAGTGTAGTGTACAAGCGCGATGTTAGCTGAGCGGTTTGGATCGTATTCGATCGTTTTAACGACTGCTTCAACTCCATCTTTGTTACGTTTGAAATCGATCAAACGGTAATGACGTTTGTGTCCACCACCTTGGTGACGAACAGTGATACGACCGTTGTTGTTACGACCTGCTTTGTTTTTAAGAGAAACAAGCAAAGTTTCTCAGGTGTGTTTGTTGTGATTTCAGCGAAATCCAAAGAAGTCATATTACGGCGACCGTTTGTTGTTGGTTTATAAACACGAATTCCCACGATATTTCCTCCTTAGATTATTCAGCTTCAGTAGCAAACAACTCGATTGCTTTAGAATCAGCTGCAAGCGTGATGATAGCTTTTTAGTTTTTTTGAAGTAAAACCAGTGTAACGTCCAACGCGTTTTTGCTTTTAGGTTTTTACGTTTACAGTGTTCACATTCGCAACTTTTTACACCTTCAAACGCAGCTTCAACAGCTTGTTTGATCAAAAGTTTAGTGAGCGCGAGTGTCAACTTCGAATACATATTTGCCTGCTTCAAGTTGAGCCATTGACTTTTCAGTGATAACAGGTTTTTTGATAACATCATACAAATTCATTATGCAAGAACCTCCTCGATTTTAGAGATAGCTGCTTGAGTAACAAGAAGTTTGTCACTATTTGCGATGTCAAGAACACTTGCAGTTGTAGCAGTCGCAACTTTCACGTTTGGAAGGTTACGAGCTGAAAAGAGCTGCAATTCATTTCCTTCTTCAAGAATAACAAGGACTTTAGAATCGATGCTCAAAGCTGCAAGAACTTTTGCAAATTCAGCAGTTTTTGGAGCTGTAAATTCAAGAGAATCAACGGCTACAAATTTGTTTTCAGCAACTTTTTCTGAGTAAACAGATTTAAGTGCAAGGCGACGAACTTTTTGAGGAAGTTTGTACGCATAGCTACGTGGAGTTGGTCCGAAGACGATTCCACCACCACGCCATTGTGGAGAGCGGATAGAACCTTGACGAGCACGTCCAGTTCCTTTTTGACGCCATGGTTTGCGTCCGCCACCTGAAACGGCTGAACGGTTTTTTTAACTGCGTGAGTTCCTTGACGAAGGCTAGCACGTTGGCTGATGATCACATCAAATACAACTGCTTGGTTTGGTTCGATACCAAAGATCGCATCGTTAAGAACAACTTCGCCCGCTTGTTTACCAGTTTGGTCGAATAATGTTACATTTGCCATTTTTGACTGTATTCCCTTTCCTTATTATTTACCAGCTTTAACTGCTGACTTGATAGTGATAAGAGATTTCTTAGCACCTGGTACGTTACCTTTGATAAGGATAACGTTCTTTTCTGGAACAACTTGTACAACTTCAAGGTTTTGAATTGTTACACGATCGCCACCCATGCGTCCTGCAAGGTTTTTACCTTTGAATACGCGGTTAGGTGCAACAGGTCCCATAGAACCTGGACGACGGTGGTAACGAGAACCGTGAGCCATTGGTCCACGTGATTGTCCGTGGCGTTTGATAACACCTTGGAAACCTTTACCTTTAGAAGTACCAGTTACATCAACAATGTCTCCAGCTTCGAAAGTGTCAACTGTGATTTCAGCACCAACTTCCAAGCCTTCAACGTTTTTGAATTCACGAATGAAGCGCTTAGGAGCCGTGTTAGCTTTTGCTACATGTCCTTTAGCAGGTTTGTTGCTCAATACTTCGCGTTTGTCATCGAAACCAACTTGGATAGCGTTGTAACCATCTGTTTCAACAGTTTTAACTTGAAGAACAACGTTTGGAGTTGCTTCGATAACTGTTACAGGGATCAATTCGCCAGCTTCAGTGAAGATTTGAGTCATTCCCACTTTTTTCCCTAAGATTCCTTTTGTCATGAGAAAATAGTTCCTTTTCTATAGTTTTTTATTCAAAAAGTTTTTAACGAGCGTTTTTTATGCTCTGGATCAAGCTTTAGATTAAAGTTTGATTTCTACGTTTACACCACTTGGAAGATCCAATTTCATCAAAGCGTCAACTGTTTTTTGAGTTGGGTTGATGATATCGATCAAACGTTTGTGTGTACGCATTTCGAATTGTTCGCGAGAATCTTTGTATTTGTGAGTCGCACGAATGATTGTGTAGAGGCTACGCTCAGTTGGAAGTGGGATTGGACCCGCAACTTGTGCACCTGTACGAGTAGCTGATTCTACGATTTTTGCAGCCGCTGTGTCGAGTGTACGGTGTTCGTACGCTTTCAAACGGATGCGGATTTTTTTGTTTGCCATCTTTTTCTCCTTTTCGTCTATTTAAGATAATAGGCTAGCTCCACAAGAAAAACCGACGCGCGTTGCGTGGCAATGCAACCGAGCGTGTCGCAACCTCTTGCATCAAAGCTAATAGCTGTTTTTCACAGCACCATAGTAGTTTAACACAAACAAAGGCCCAATGCAAGGGATTTGAGAAGATTTTTTTCGTTTTTTTGATGAAAGTGTTTTCGAAAGAAATTAGAGTGCTAAAAAAGTTGCTATTATATAGGAAAAAGGGAGCGAGACAGAACAAATTTATATCCAATTTGTTCGTCGTCTCGCCCCCGCACAGTTGATTAGGTTATCTTTGGAGCTTAACAAGCGAACAAAGATACCAATCAACCACTGCGTCTAGCAGTTATTCCTATTATTCTCAGATGGCTGTAGTCTTTTTTTCTTCCTATTTATCTATTTCTAGAAATTCCGTCCTGACTTGTTATAGCCATATTTTTCGACGAAATGCTCACGGAATTCTAAGAGATTGTCATCCATGATGGCTTGACGGACCTGCTTCATGAGGTTGATCAAGAAATACAGGTTGTGGTAGCTTGTCAAGCGAATGCCGAAGGTCTCATCTGCCTTGAGGAGGTGGCGAAGGTAAGCTCGGGTATAGTTCTTACAAGTGTAGCAATCACATTCGGGATCTAGCGGTGTAAAGTCTTCTGCAAATTGCGCATTTTTCACTACTAGGCGTCCTTGGCTAGTCATACAGGTACCATTTCGCGCAATCCGCGTCGGCAAGACACAGTCAAACATGTCCACTCCACGAATAACGCCATCAATCAGACTGTCTGGAGCTCCTACTCCCATGAGATAGCGTGGCTTGTTTTCTGGTAAGAGCGGAGTTGTGAAATCAAGCACGGCATTCATCTCTTCATGGCTTTCCCCAACAGCTAAGCCACCGATGGAATAGCCTGGGAAGTCCATGCTGACCAAATCTTGAGCAGACTGACGGCGCAAGTCTTCAAATCCAGCCCCTTGGACAATCCCGAAAAGACCTTGATCATGAGGGCGACGGTGAGCCTTTAGGCCACGTTCTGCCCAACGACTGGTCCGTTCGATTGATTTTTTCACATAATCATAGGGCTGATAGAACTGAGGGCATTCATCAAAGGACATCATGATGTCGCTTCCTAGATTGTTTTGGATGGAGATGGCCTTTTCTGGAGAGAGGAACATCTTCGAGCCGTTGAGGTGGTTTTTAAAGGTTACCCCTTCTTCGGTGATGTTGCGGGTATCCGCTAATGAATAGACCTGGAAGCCTCCACTATCTGTCAAAATCGGGCTGGTCCCAGTTCATGAACTGGTGCAGTCCTCCTGCTTTTTGCGACCAAGTCGTCCCCGGGACGAAGCCAGAGATGGTAGGTGTTGGCCAAGATAATTCCGGAACCCATTTCCTTGAGTTCTTCTGGCGATTGGGTCTTAACGGTTGCCTGAGTCCCTACAGGCATAAACATTGGGGTCGGGAAGGTCCCGTGAGGGTGATAATTTCTCCCAGACGAGCACCTGTATGCTTTTTCTTTTTTTGATTAATCGATATTGAATCGGTGAATCTGTCATGGTTACCTCCGTACTGGGAAAAAAACAGTCCCAGCCTTCTTATTCCTGTCACAGTTTTCCTGTGAGCACCTGTACGATTGTACCAAATTTTTACCGGCTCTGTCACGGACTTATGTTATAATAAAAAAAGTACTACTATGAAGAGAGTGTCATCTATGAACCTTAAATTGATTCGCCTCCGGGCACGTACCATGCAAGTCCAGCAACCGGGCTTAGCTATCCTTTTTGCTCTTCCGGTCCTGTTGACCATTCTTGCTAACTTTCTCTTAAGTGGGCAAGATCTGGTCGATCTACTACCGGATATGACCTTGCAGCAAGCAAGTATCTACATGATCCAGCGGCAGCTCTTTCCTTCTGTCGTCTCCTTTGTCATCTCCATTTTAGTGGTCGGTGCGACTTTTAGCTATTTAGATACGATTAATCCCAAGATCGAACACCGAACACGCGTCTTAGATATCTTTAAACAAGATCGCTTTACCTCTGTATTTGCCACCTTGATCTTGAAGCAAGCCGTCCTCTTTTTATGGGGACTCATCCTCTATGTGGGGAGTCTCATCAGCACCTACGCCAGCATTCGATTTTTTTGGCGATCTACGATAAGGTGAGCAACCCTAGCACTCTGAGTGCTTCCAGTCCTGAATTCCAATCTCTCATGCAACAAATGCCTCTGATGACTGCTGGTGTCGTACTTGGCCTGATTGGCCTCCTCTTTTACCTGCCACAATACTACAGTCTCAGCTTGGTCGAATTGATCCTCTATGAGCAATTACGAGACGGCGACTACAAGGGAGCCTTTGGAGTCCTTCGCCAAAGTCGTGAAACCATGAAAGGGTTCCGCAGCAATCGCTTGGTGCTCGATCTAACCTTGATTGGTTGGTACTTCTTGAATTACTTCACGCGCGATGTCATCGGCTTTTATACCATGCCTTACTTTATCAACTGCCAAATTGCCTTTTTATGATCAAATCAAGCAGATTAAACAAGGGCCGCGCCATTTTACAGGCCATCCAAGCCATGAAACTGAATAAGTAAGAAGAAAACCCCAGCAAGCTGGGGTTTTCTTCTATATCAGTGTTTATCATTTATAAACCGTATAGGGAGTCTCCTAAGATCAGTCGGGTGTGTTCCCGTTTGATACAGCGGTTCATGACGATATCTTCTCGTCCAGCTCCACGAAGGATTTCTTCTGCTTCTTGATTTTCCAGCTCCAATTGTGCCCAGAAAATTTTCGCATCCGTCTCAATAAAATCACGTGCCACATCTGGTAAAAACTCACTGCGACGGTATACATCGACGATATCTACTGGGAAAGGAATCTCCTGCAAGCTAGCGTACACCGTTTCTCCAAGAATCTGGCCACCAGCTGCACGAGGGTTGACAGGAATAATCCGATAGCCCCGCTCTTGCATCTCCTTGCTGACACGATGACTGGTCGTATCTTCACGATCAGATAATCCAACTACAGCGATGATCTTGCTGGTTTCTAGGTAATGTTTGATAATGCCATCACTAGGATTGCGAAATGAATAAGCCATAAGAATCTCCTTTTGTATGCGTTTCCTTTCTTTAAATAGTATAACAATACGGAAGGCATTGCAAGTGTTTGTCGTTAAAAAGCGGTAGGAAACTGAAAAGTCTCCTACCGCTTTCTGTTTTGAACAAACTCAATTTTATTTGGCTTCATACCATGTTTTGCCTTCGTTTCTCATCAGCTTCCAGTGGTACTGCAAGTTCGATAGCGGATTCCATGGTCTCTTTGACGAGTTCTTTGATCGCTGCCAGTTCATCACTTGGTACTTGCAGAACGATTTCATCGTGCACCTGAAGAAGCATCTTGGTCTTGTATGCTCCTCTTTCTAGCGCTTTGGTCCAAGTGGATCATGGCAATTTTCAAGATATCTGCTGCAGATCCTTGGATTGGTGAGTTGATAGCTGTCCGCTCCGCAAAGCCTCGAACATTGAAGTTGCGAGAATTGATATCTGGAATCTCCCGACGACGCTTGAAGAGGGTCTCTACATAGCCTTTGTCACGCGCTTCCCGTACCACTCTCTCCATATAGTCCTTGATGCCAGGGTAGCGTTCGAAGTAGGTCTCAATGTAGGCCTTGGCTTCTTTTCGACTGATCCCTAGGTTGTTAGACAGTCCAAAGTCGGAAATTCCATAAACCACACCGAAGTTTACTGCTTTTGCATTGCGACGGTCGTTCGGCGTCACATCTTCTGGTTTTTCAATATTGAAAACTCGCATAGCAGTCGATGTATGGATATCTGCCCCATGTTTAAAGGCATCAATCAAATGCTCATCTCCCGAAATATGGGCCAAGACGCGCAGTTCGATCTGTGAATAGTCCGAACTCAACAAGACACTGTTTTTCCTCTTCTGGGACAAAGGCCTTGCGGATGAGACGGCCTTGTTCCAAACGGACAGGAATGTTTTGCAGGTTGGGATCCACGCTGGACAAACGGCCTGTCTGCGTCAAATCCTGTACATAGCGGGTATGGATCTTCCCATCTTCCAAAATCCAATCTTGAAGACCGATGACATAGGTCGACTGGATCTTAGCAATTTGGCGGTATTCAAGAATCTTAGACACAATCGGTGCAATTGGAGCCAGGCGTTCCAAGACATCAACGGCTGTTGAATAGCCGGTTTTGGTCTTCTTAGTATATTCAAGAGGGAGTTCCAATTTTTCAAAGAGGATGACGCCCAATTGTTTTGGAGAATTGATGTTGAACTCTTCTCCTGCAAGCTCGTAGATTTCTTGGGTCAAGCGCTCCAAGACCACTTCGTTTTCCACCTGCATGTCTTCTAGGGTCTGGCGCTCTACCTTGATCCCCGCGATTTCCATCTTGGCCAAAACAGCTGCTAGTGGTTGCTCCATATCATAGAGCAAATCTAGCTGGTCATGGGCTTGCAACTGCTCCATCATAGGCTCTTCGGTATCCAGTAGAACAGCGACTTTCCGTGCCAAATGCTCTAATAGGGACCGCCTTTTTCTGGGATAGCTTTTTTTGGCTCCCTTGCCATAAACGACTTCGTCCAGCGGTAGCGCAATCTGACTATAGAGACTCGCAATGGTTGAAATTTCATTGTCCTCTACGGTCGACAAGAGATACTTGGCCAATCGACTGTCAAACGCGGGATTTTGAAGGGTAATGCCCAAGTGGCTGAGCAAGACCTTAGCCCGCTTGAAGTCATAGACCTTGAGGGCGTTTTTTTCGAGAAATTCTTTGAAAAATCGGTGTTTGTAAAAGACCAGTATCTGTACTCGCGTAGAGCTGACCTTCGGTCCCCCATGCAAAACCGATGATGGGTTCCGTATGGTAATTGTCCCCAAAAATCTCAAAATGGAAGAAACTATCTTCCGTGAGCATATCTGAAGTGACTTGCTCGACTTCTGTATAGTCAATGGCTACAGGAGCTGCTTCTTCTCCACTGAGATCCAAGGCCTGACGGAGTTGCTTGAAGCCCATCTCCTCATAAAAACTTGGCGAGATTTTTCTAGATGAGGGCCCGTATAGGTGATATCGTCCAGCCCAATCTCAATGGGCGCATTGGTATCGATGGTCGCGAGAGTCTTAGACAGATAGGCCTGCTCCTTGTCGTTGATGAGGTTTTCCTTCATCTTAGAAGCCTTCATCTCGTCGATATGCTCGTAAATGCCATCGAGAGAGCCGTACTCTAGGAGTAGTTTGATCCCTGTCTTTTCTCCGATCTTAGTGACACCTGGGATATTATCCGACTTTATCTCCCATCAAGGCCTTGAGGTCGATAAATTGCTCTGGTGTCAGCCCCATCTTTTCTTTCAGATAGGCTGGAGTGAATTCTTCAAACTCTGCTACCCCTTTTTTGGAGATTTCCACCACCGTATTGTCATCTGTCAGCTGGATCAAATCCTTATCCCCAGAAACAATGGTCACATCAAATGGCACCGAGGTAGTTTCTGCCATCTTATCTAGCGTTCCAATAATATCATCCGCTTCATACTGGGCCAGCTCATAATGGCGGATTCCCAAATGATCCAGTTGCTCACGAATGAAAGGGAAACTGCTCACGGAACTCATCTGGAGTTTTTGCACGGCCCCCTTTGTAGTCGGCATACATCTCCGTCCGAAAAGGTCGTCTTTCCTGCATCAAAAAGCAACGAGGACATGGGTTGGTTGGATGCGCTCCAAGAGATGGCTCAACATGAGGTTAAAGCCATAGACCGCATTGGTATGCAGACCATTGGCATTTTTGAAGCGATCAATTTGATTATAGAGTGCGAAAAAGGCACGAAAAGCGACGGAAGACCCGTCGATGAGTAGTAATTTATTCTTTTTCCATAGGCCTATTATACCACGAATCACAAGGTCTCTGGTACATAAAAAAACTCTACCCTTTCGGGTAGAGCCTTCTTTAGGAGTTTCTTATGAAAAAAATGAAGAGAAGTGTTTATTCGCCGTAACAAGAACCTTGTTGTGGCAATTTCTTAAAGCGTTTTGGATAATTAACTGAGATTTTCATTTTCTGTACCTCATTTCTTATTGGATGAGTACAGTATACAAGAGAAACCTAAACGATTCCTTATAGAAAGCTTCAAGAAAACTAAAAGCTGAGGCGCAAAACACGCGGTTGTTTTTTCCTACAAGCTGGTAACTGAAGATGGAGCCCTGTCTCATCTTGGCTCCAAGAAAAGGGCTGACTTTCTCCAAGGAGTTCCACCTTTTGAATGCGCGCATGAAGGATTCTCGGTTGCTTGAGATCATAGGCGAGAGACGGCAAGGCCAGCTCTTCTGTCCTTCCACTTGGTTCCAGCTGGATAGCATAAAGTAGGCCTTCACGCATGGTATAGCGGAAATCTTGGCTGGTATAGAGTGGCGCTTGCCCGTCTGAGAAGGAACCTTCCTGGGCCTCGGTCGGTCCGTCCGATGACACCCGCCAAGGCCGACTCTGATAAATGGCTTCTCCATTTACCGCCAGCCAGTCCCCGATCTCTGTGAGGATGTCTTGGTCTTGCTCAGGGATCGTGCCATCTGCCTTGGGTCCAATATTGAGCAGAAGATTGCCATTTTTGGCCACAACATCAACTAAATTTTGTAGCAATTCCTTACTGGTCTTGTAGGCTAGATCCTGGGTATAGCACCAAGAATTACGGGCGATCGCGGTATCCATTTGCCACGGAAAGGCTTGCGTCTCTCCGTATCCTCCCCGCTCCATCTCGACGATTCCTGAACCGAAAGGGAGGGCGTCCTGTTTGTAACAAACAGCCACCTTGCGATCCTCTTGTGCTGCTAGATTGTAATAATAAGCCAAAAAGCGCATCAAGTAGGGACGGAAACTCTCATGCTGGATCCACCAGTCAAAATAAAGGAGCTCTGGCTGGTAGTCCCGCACCAGTTCACAGGTTCGCAACAGCCAATCTTCCAAGAATTCTTTACTTGGATAAGGCTTGAAGTCAGATCAAAATGATCCTTTGGGCTCTGGCTCCGCTGGCCAATAAAGGCTGTCTCTTGGGACTTCTTGCGGAATGTCACTAGTGAATTCCTTGCCATGTGAAAAGAAAAACTGGTGTTCTGCCCGGTGAGAGGACGTACAGAAGTGCAGGCCACGTTTTTCTGCTTCCTCCCTCAGCTCTCCTAAGACATCTCGTCTCGGCCCCATTTCTAAGCTATTATAAGGCGAGAGAGTAGAGGCATACATCTGAAAGCCATCGTGGTGCTCCGCAACTGGAAAAAGATACTGGGCTCCCGCTTTTTGAAAGAGATCTAGCCAAGATGCCGGATCAAAGCGATCGGCTGTAAAAAGAGGAATGAGATCCTTGTAGCCAAAGCTGGCCTGGTCTCCAAAATGCTCTCGATGATAGTCATAGCAAGGATTCCCTTGGATATACATATTTCATGAATACCATTCCGAACCAAAAGGCAGGTACACTGTAGACGCCCCAGTGGATAAACATTCCAAATTTGGCATCTCGATACCAATCTGGACAGACTTGATGGCTAAGAGAGTCCCAGGTTGGGTTCAAAAAGGACCTGACTGGATGACTTGATCAATCTCTTCAAGGCTTATCATTCTCTTCTCCTCTTTTCTTGTTACTACCTCTATTGTAACGAGAAAAGCCTCGTTTGTAAAGACCAAACGAGGGGAATGTTTAAAATAGTAGACAAAGAGCTTGATCTAGGAGAATCAAGCTGATGATGAATGGAATGAAGCTTCTAGCCCTTCACTGCTTGAGAAATAAAACGAGCGATGGCGTCTGTCTCCCCTTGGTGGAGAGCCTTAACGATTTTGGACCCCACAATAACCCCATCTGAGACCTTGTTGAAACGGTGAACATCCTCCATGCTGGAAACTCCAAAAACCTGTTAAAACAGGAATGGACGCTATTTCATGTAATTGGGGCCAAGTGGTGGTCCAAGTCATCTCGATAGCTACCAGCTTTCCCCGTCACTCCATTGACAGCAACGGCATAGATAAATCCTTCTGCATCATGGATCAATTTCTTCTGGCGCTCGATTCCTGTGGTTAAGCTCACTAGTGGCACCAAAGCGATGTCTTTATCCACTAATAGAGGCTCTACCAGATCCGCATGCTCATGAGGAAGATCCGGAATAATCACTCCCTTGACCGCTGTTCCTTCTACATCTCTAAAGAAGTTTTCGAGCCCATATTGGAACAAGGGGTTGAAATAGGTCATGATGACCAAAGGAACACTTGTCTCCAAGCGCTGGATCGTTTGCACCAGTTCCTCTGTCGTCGTCCCATGGGCTAAACTTCGTAGTCCCGCCTCTTCAATCACAGGGCCATCTGCCACCGGATCTGAAAAAAAGGAATGCCAACCTCAATAGCTGAGACACCAAGCTCCTCCAAAAAAATTGGATGGTTTCCTGCAAACCTGCTAAGCCTTTTTTTCATGATCTCCTGCCATAATATAAGGAACAAAGATCCCTTGCTGCTGGTCTTTCAGCTTTTGTAAATGCTCTGTTAAGGTCTTTCCCATCTTACTCTCCCTCTCTTGTTCTAGGCGGTCTTTGACTTGTACCACATCTTTATCCCCACGACCTGATAAGCAAACGATCATGGATTTTTTTCAGGCCCCATCTCCTTAGCCAACTTTCACCGCATAGGCGATAGCATGGCTCGATTCCAGAGCTGGAATGATTCCTTCTACTTTCGAAAGCAATTGAAAGGCTTCTAGGGCTTCTTTGTCTGTCACTGGCACATAGGTCGCCCGCTTGATGTCATGGAAATAAGAATGCTCTGGCCCAATCCCTGGATAATCGAGACCTGCTGAAATCGAGAAAGCTTCTAAAATCTGTCCATGCGCATCCTGTAAAACATCCATCAAGGCGCCGTGAAGGACTCCCGGACGCCCCTTGGTCAAGGTTGCTGCATGCTGGTCTGTATCTACTCCAAGCCCAGCAGCTTCTGCCCCATACATGGCAACAGAGGCATCCTCAACAAAAGGATAAAAGAGGCCAATGGCGTTCGATCCGCCTCCTACACAGGCTAAAACTGCATCTGGTAGTGCACCATCATTTTGCTCTGCAAATTGGCGTTTGGCTTCTCGGCCAATGACACTTTGAAAATCACGGACAATTTCTGGGAATGGGTGAGGTCCTAGAGCAGACCCCATGATATAGTGGGTATCCTCCACATTTGCTACCCAGGCTCTAAGGGCAGCATTGACCGCATCCTTGAGAACACGTGACCCATCTGTTACTGATTGAACCTTGGCGCCCAATAACTCCATCCGAAAGACATTGAGGGCTTGGCGTTTGACATCTTCTTCCCCCATGTAGATGGTGCATTCCATATCAAATAAAGCAGCTGCCGTTGCCGTTGCAACACCGTGCTGTCCGGCCCCTGTTTCTGCGATGATCTTCTTTTTGCCCATCCGGTGTGCCAATAAAACCTGTCCTAGGGCATTATTAATTTTATGAGCCCCTGTGTGGTTGAGGTCTTCTCTTTTAAGAAAGATCTTGGCTCCACCGACATACTTGGTAAGATTTCTTTAGCGTAATAGAGCGGTGTTTCCCGACCGACATATTGTTTCAGAAGCTGATCCAATTCTGCTTGAAAAAGAAGGATCTGCTTGACTTTCTCTGTAGGCTTCTTCTAATTCTAAAACTGCTGTCATCAAGGTTTCAGGGACAAATCGTCCCCGAACCGCCCGTAAAATCCGTTTTTGATCTGGTTGTTTATATGCCATGCTTGACCCTTTCTATAAATCGTTTTTATCTTTTCTTGATCTTTTTATTCCATTTGTCTCGACCCCACTGGATACATCCACCGCATAAGGATGAAAGAAGCGAATAGCATCTGCTACATTGTCTTCCGTCAAGCCTCCTGCAATAAAGAAGGGCTTTGTGAAAGTTTTTGGGCTTTCGAGTTCTTGCCAGTTAAAAGGTCTCTCCACTTCCTGCTACAGGAGCATCAAAGAGCAGATAATCGGCACCGGTCTCAGGAAGAGCTGCGTCTTTTCCCCACTTGAACAGCGCGAATCGTCTGTTGGGGAAGGTCTTGCAAGATGGTTTCATCCATCGGTCCCATGCACTTGTATCAGGTCCAAGCCCACAACTTGGCAAGCTTGCTCCACTTCTTCTCTTTGTGGTGATACAAAAACACCGACTTTTTGAACCCCCTTTGAATCCCTGTAGCCAACTCCCGGGCTTGCTCCAGCGTGACTTGCCGTTTGCTTGGTGCAAAGACAAAACCAATGTAGTCCGCACCGGCTTCAACAGCTGTCTGGACAGCTTCTGGAGTGGACAATCCGCAAATTTTAACCTTTGTCAATCTGCAACTCCTTTACTTTTTTTCAGCCACATTGTCTGCCTTCATGAGGGCTGTCCCAACGAGAATGCCATTAAAAATAAGGAGCCAGCATGCGCGCGTCTGCTGCTGTGAAAATAGCAGACTCAGAGATGTAGACCGGTTCTTGTTCAAAGCTTGTCGCCAATTCAAGGCTAGTATGGAGATCTGTCTCAAAGGTCACCAAGTTGCGATTATTGACCCCGATGATCTGAGCCCCAATCCGGTGAGCGACCTCTAGTTCTGTCAGATTATGGGTCTCCACTAAGACCTCCAGGCCAAGATGGGTCGCAAACCCATAGAGTTCTTTCAGACGAGCCTCTGGTAAGGCTGCAACTATCAACAAGATCACAGTCGCCCCTGCATTTCGCGCCCGAATCACTTGTTTTTCATCCACAATGAAATCTTTGTTGAGGGTGGGGATACGTACTTGACTAGATATTTCCCGGAGATAGTCGATACTGCCCTTGAAAAACACTTCATCAGTCAAGACAGAAATCATCACGGCCCCATTTTCTTCGTAAGTCTTAGCCTGCGCGACGATATCCACATCGACATGAATATCTCCCAGACTCGGGCTAGCCTTTTTTTCACTTCCGCAATGACCTGAAGCTTTTTCTGGATGACTCTTTAGGTAATCATACAAGCGGTAGGTCTCACGCAAAGGTTGGAGTTCCTCTTCTTTCATCGCAGCCACTTCACGCGCCTTTTCCTTTAGAATCTTTGGCAAGAATTCTTGACTCATTTTTGATACTCCTGTAATAATCTCAATTTCTCAAGGGCAGCCCCACTGGCAATCACTTCACGTGCCAAGGCAATCCCCTCCTTGATAGAATCTACCTTGCCGTTGGCATAAAAAAACCAAGGCCAGCATTCAAGACAGTCACCTCTAAGAAGGACTTGCTTCATTCTTCAAGACACTGAGCAAAATTTCTGCATTGCGTTTGGCGTCTCCACCTCGTACTTGATCAATTTCAATGCGCTCCATTCCGATATCTTCTGGTTGAAAGCTGGATAAGGTAACCTGTCCATTTTCCAGAATAGCGAGCTGGGTTTCTCCATCAAGGCCTGCCTCGTCCAAACCTTGTGGACCACTCACCACCACTGCGCGTTTCCGACCCAAATTCTTTAGAATCTCTGCCGTACTTTCCAGCATATCCGGACGACTGGTTCCCAATAGCTGGGTTTCTAGAGGAATCGGATTGATAAGAGGACCAGTTAAGTTCATCACCGTTGGAACCCCTAGCGCCAAGCGAGCGGGCATAATATAGCGCATGCCAGGATGCAGATTTTTGGCAAATAGGAAGACAATTCCCGCCTTTTCAAACACTCGTCCCAAGTCTTCTGGACCCAAATCAAGGTTAATCCCTAGAGCTTCTAGTACATCCGCAGAACCAGATTTAGAAGAGATCGAACGATTTCCGTGTTTCGCCATCTTGATGCCACCACCAGCAAGGACGAAGGCAGCTGTTGTTGAAATATTGAAACTATACGAACGATCGCCCCCCGTTCCACAATTGTCCATTGCTCCTTGAACTTCTGTAGGAATAGCGACTGCATAGGCCTGCATCACTTTTGCAATAGCCGTCCGCTCTTCAACCGTTTCTCCCTTCATTTTGAGACCTAGAAGAAGGGCCGTCACCTGTGCTTCTGAAGCACGACCAGCAACGACTTCCTCCATGGCAGCTTCTAACTCTGCACTGGTTAGATCCATTCCTTCTGCTACTTTTGCAAGCACTTGTTTCATCTTCCGCTCCTTGACTAGTTTGACAAAAATTTTCGATGGTCTTGAGCCCATCTGGCGTCCCGATACTTTCTGGATGGTATTGAAAACCATAAATCGGTAAGCTACGGTGTTGAATTCCCATAATCGCTTGATCATCCGTCGTCCGAGAGGTAATGACAAAATCCTCTGGCATGTCTTCAATCGTCAGCGAATGGTAGCGCATGACTGGGACTTCTTTTGCGACACCCGCGTATAGCGGAGAGGGAGCTTCTAGCTGGATCTGGCTTTGTTTGCCATGCATGACCTGTGGTGCCAATCCCAAAGCGCCCTCCAAAAAAACTTCCGCAATCGCTTGATGCCCCAAGCAGATCCCCAAGATTGGTTTGACCCCCGCGAAATCTCGGATCATCTCCTCCATCTTGCCCGCATCCTTTGGCCAACCTGGACCTGGAGAAAAGACCAAGGCATCTGCTTCTTGGGCAACTTGGTACAAATCCGGATCATCATTTCGAAGCACCTGGACCTCATCAAATTTTCCGATATACTGTGCTAAATTGTAGGTAAATGAATCGTAATTATCGACTAATAAAATCATCCTTCTTCTCCAATCCTTGTCATCGATTTTTGCCTTATTGACGGTTTCTTGGTATTCATTTTCAGCGATCGAATCATAAACGATTCCTGCTCCGGCCTGCACATAAGCCTTCTTATTTTTTTGAGGATCATGGTTCGAATCGCAATAGCAAAAATCGAGATCCCCCGTCACAGAGAGATAGCCAATAGCCCCCGCATAGACGCCTCGTTTTTCTTTTTCTGCCTCATAGATCCGCTTCATGGCTCGAATCTTGGGAGCACCCGAAACGGTCCCAGCTGGAAGAGTTGCCTTCAGAGCCTCAATGGAGGCTAGTCCAGGAAGTAATTGTCCCTTGACCACACTCGTCAGGTGCATGACATAACGGAAGAACTCCACTTCCATATATTTGGTCACTTCAACTGACCCATTTTGAGCGATACGCCCAATATCGTTTCGCCCTAGATCCACCAACATCCGGTGTTCTGCGACTTCTTTTGGATCCCCTGCCAAATCAGCTGCCAATTGCCGATCAGCCTCTTCATCGATCCCTCTGGGACGCGTGCCAGCAATGGGATTGGTTGTCACCACTCGATCCTTGACCGACACCAGACTTTCTGGACTGGCACCGATAATTTGGTACTCCCCAAAATCATAAAAGTAGAGATAATTCGAAGGGTTGGTCACGCGCAAATTGCGGTAATAATCCAATGGTTTTCCTGAAAAATCAGCTGAAAAACGTTGACTGAGCACGCATTGGAACATATCTCCTTTTCGAATATAGTCCCGCGCTAGGGCCACCATTTCCTCAAACTCTTTTTGCTCCAAATGATTGTGGAAATGAAGCGCATGCAGGTCCTTGTCCTGAAACTCTTCTTTTGCAGGTCTTGCCAATTGTGCTAATACTTGCTCCAAGCTCGACGCTTGCTCTGCTTCACTCCGTCCACTATAGAGGTTCTCTTCCACCACATAGACCTTTTTCCTTTTTGTGATCAAAAAAATCACATAGCTTTCATATAAGAAAAAAAGTGAAGATCTGGTGTGCCGATCGTATCTTCAGGAATGGAACCAATGTTCTCATAGAGGCCAATCAAGTCATAGCCGACAAATCCAATCGCCCCACCGTTAAAAGGGAAGTTCTTCTGAAGTTTTCGTTTTTGACCGTGATGCGATTCAAAAAGTCCAAAGGATCCTCTTCAACAATTTGATCATTGTAATAGAGGACGCCATTTTTCAAACTTGACTTCACTGACTGGCCGATAGGCTACAATTGAAAAAAACGCGCATTCTCTTTTTTTCACGAGGATCGACTCAAGATCATTTTTATGGGGCGCATCCAAACGCATATAAGCCAAAATTGGACTCAACACATCAGCAGATAAAACTTTTTCATATCAGAAACCTCTTTTTAGAACTCTTTTTATTCTAATGAATTCAACGCACCTTGCTTGCTAAGGCGATCAAGGGTATCCCATCGCTCTATTTGCGCTTTGGGATCAATGTGCCTAAGCTCGCTTCGCTTGCTAAGGCACATAGAAAAGCCCTCACAAAAAAACTGTGTGAGGGCGTAGTATCCCTGCAGTGCCACCTCTTTTATAGGGAAAAAATAGCTGGTCTTTCCCTACATCTCTATCTCCTCTATCAAGGAGTTGCACGGTAAGGGTGCCAACCGAATTCACATGGGTTAGAATTCATTGATCATAACAGTCCAATTTTCATCAGTCGCTATTGCTTGTTCACAATTCCCACAAGCTCCCTGAAAATAGCTGACTCATTACTTTTCTGTTGCTACCATTATAACCCTTTTTTTCTTAGAAAGTCAATAAAATTTTTTTAGTCTTTTTTTATACTTTTTTTCTACACTAATTTAATAAAATCAGCTCAAAAGAGCCCTAGCGCCCGTCCTTTTTTTATCCCAACAATAGGATACTCAACAAAGCTAAAATTGCAGGACCACCTTGGGTCAAGATAATCTTTTTATTGGCTGTCATCGCACCGTAGGCTGCAGCTCCAATAATAAAAAAAGCACAAAAAAATCGTAACAACTTCACTATTTTTTTAGAGACAAACAATCCATACAAGAGGAACACACCAATCAAGGCATTGTATATCCCTTGATTCTTAAATAAAGAGGTCACAGATGGGCGAGCGAGTTCTTCTTTATCCATGTTGAAAACCCGACTTGTGGTATCAGATGTGGTTCTGATGCTCTCCAAATAAAAAATATACAAATGCTCCAGTGCAGCAAGACTTGCTAAAATAATCGTCAGTAATGACATCGTAGATTCTCCTTTTTATTCAACTGTTATTTGTTCAATGCCAGATACTAATTTGTCCAGCAGGTAAGAAAATTGCTCTTGTTCTTGAGCGGTCAAAATCCGACTCATCTGTTCTTTCACCGCCACATGATGGCGAGGGGGATGTTTGACCAAACGATTATAGGCCGTATCCGTCAAATGAATTAAGATTTCCCGCTGATTCTTTGGATTTCGACTCCGATGGACAAATCCTTCCTTTTCTAATATTTTGAAATGCCGGGTTAAAGCAGCTGGATCAATCTGCAAGCGCTCCTGAACCGCGATCTGATTGCAAGGCGCTTGTTCTAATAAATCCTGCAAAATTTGATAACGTGTTAAGCTAATCCCTAGGCGCTTTTCAAAGAGTTGCGTAGTTGATTGATCCGCCAAGCGTAGTTGGTAGAGCAAATCATTTATTTCTGCCATATTCCTTCCTCTATTCATTTTTGATAAATCAATAATTGACTAATCAATTATAAAACATTTCATATCCTCTTGCAAGAAAAAGAGCTTGCACTGTTTTTTCGCACAAAAAAAGCCGCCTGATTTGGCGACTCTTAGGGAGATTATTATGAAAAAGAAAAAGTTTTAGGATTTTTTTCTAAACAAAGTTAGGAGGTCTTTGTTTATGCTTTCTATTATAGCGGACATTTCTTAAAGAAAGCTTACGACTTTATTTCAAAATGAAAACAAATTCTTTACAGATTCTTTTCAGCGTTTAAAATAGCTGGGAATATCTAGTAAGGTGTTCATCTGATGATTGCCTTGATAGTCAGACGTCAAGAAATTGATACTCTGAATCTGGCTATTTCTTGCAAAGTCAATATCCAGGCTCCGATCCCCAATATAGTAGGTATTTTCTGGCTCCAACCCGTACTTCTCCATCAGATACATGGCAGCTTCTGGGTCAGGCTTGCAGGGCAAAAACCACTTTGACTGGTCAAAATCTCTGTAAAAAAAGATTCCAAACCCAAGTCCCGCAGGATGACAAAGGCATTCTCTCCCTTATGGGTATAGACAAACTGCTCAATTCCAGCTTCTTGTCCCCAGGATAGGACATCACGCGCCCCATCCATCAGAAGGACCTGGGCATTTTTCTCCGCTAGACTTTCTGCTCGGCGATGATTCAAGTCCGTCACATCCAGATGATACTCCTCCGCCACGGCTACTAAAAGATCTTGAACCGAATGCTTCAAGATGAAATCTTTAATGCTGGCTCGGTCAAACGGGAAGCTGATAAGTTGCATAGGTCTCCTCAAGACCCTGCTAGAAATAGCATCATAGGAATCCAGCAAGGTTCCCATCCAAATCCCAAATAAAAGGCTCGTTTTGTCATTTTTCTCTCCTACTTTTTCGTCTATAAAGTTGACTCAAAAAAATAGCCAACGGAAAGCCATTGTCGAGCAGTGTCCCCGTCCAGACCCCTGGAAGGCCAAAGCCAAGGGTTACTCCAAGCAGATAACCGGCTCCAATTCGAATGACCCACATGCCAATCGTCGTTGCATAAAAATGGAAGCTTTCCCATTTCCCAAGCCTTGCCAAACAGCTGTATAGATGACCGTTCCTGCTGTAAACGGCGTTCCTAACAAAGAAAAAGAGGACAACCGATAAAGCTAGCTTCTACTGCTTTTTGTATCTTGTGTGTAGAGATGGGTCAGAAGAGTGCCCCCAAAAAAGATTCCCAAGGCAATGGGTAACATTAATACAAAGGACAAGCAGTAAGACTGCTTTCGAAGGCGGGCAATCTGCTCAAGATCACCTTCACCCAGGCTCCGTGCTACGAGCATGACCGTCGCTGTGGCCACCCCAAACACAGGCATGTAGTTAAACTGGGTCAAGGTCTCTCCGATAGCATTTCCTGCGACTGCCTCGGTCCCAAAAGCAACCACGATCGCAATGATTACCACATCTCCAGCCCGCATCATCAGCCGCTCTCCGGCAGCTGGAAGTGCTAAGTTCAAGAGCTTACGATCCAATCCCCAACCAAGGGGGGCAAAGGGTAGCTGGACCTTTTGCCACAAGAGGATGACGCCCACCAGACGGGCCAGCACCGTCCCCAAAGCTGCTCCAACAATGCCCCAACCAAAAAGGAAAATAGCCACAGAGGAGAATAGAGCATTTAAAACATTGGTCAACAAGCTCACATACATAGGAATACGTGGATTGTTGGCCACCCGAACCAAGGAGCCCAAGGTCGTCATCAATCCTAAGAGAACTATGGTCCCGCCAACCAAGGAAAGGTAAATCCCCCCACTTTCGGCTACTGCAGCTTCAGTCCCCAACAGCGAAATCATCTGGCGTCCAAATAACAGCGAAGCCCCTCCTAAGAGAGCACTCAACAACAAGGTCACCTTCAGTGACTCTGTCGCATGGTAGGCAATGTTGTCTTGATTTTTTTCACCCAAGCTTTTGGACATGACACTGGCAACTGCCGCACCCAGTGCCAAAAAGATGGCCTGATAGATCGTGATGATATTTCCTGCGACGGAAACACCTGAAATGGCAATCAAGCCCAGGTGAGCCACTAAATAAGAGTCCACCATGCCCATCAGCATTTGTAAGAAATTTTCACCCATGGCAGGAAGGGCGATGTTTAAGATTTTTTTGTATGAATTCATGCGTATAGAAAAGAGCCAAACGGCTCTTTTGATCTTTCTAATAGGAAGAATTAAAGTCCCAAGTAGTCTTCTACGGCTGCTTGCATGTCTTTGGCTGCCACGCTTGTACGATGGCGAACCGGTGCAGTTTCAAGGCCGTCTACAGCCGGTGGCACAGGAACACCTGAGAGTGTGTGTAATTTAGCCAAGGCTTCGAAATCACCTAGACCTGTCTCGCCCGTCACCGCTTCTACTGCCACAACTGGGAATTTATAAGGACTTGCTGTAGAGGCAATGACTGTTTTAGCAGTATCCCTGTTTGGGTCCGGTATTTTTGATAAACGGCTGATGCTACGGCTGTATGAGGGTCTTCGATGTAATCAGACGCTTCATAGACCCGCTTGATCTCTGCAGCAGTTTCTGCTTCATCTGCGTATGCAGCCGCAAACAAATCTAAGATGTCTGCATCAAAGTTGGACAATTGGTACTGACCTGTTGCAACAAGGCTTTCCATCAATTCTTTGGTCTTTGTGGCATCATTGCCTACCAAGTGGAAAATCAAGCGTTCCAAGTTTGAAGAGACCAAAATATCCATCGATGGACTGGTGGTCACCTTGAACTCACGTTTCTTATCATAGACATGTGTTTTGAAGAAGTCTGTCAAGACATTGTTTTCATTTGACGCACAGATCAATTTCCCAACTGGAAGACCGATTTGTTTGGCATAGAAAAGCTGCCAAGATATTTCCAAAGTTTCCTGTTGGGACAGTGAAAAGTTGACTTTTTTTCTCCCGCTGTGATTTGGCCTGTCTTCACCAATTGCGCATAGGCGTATACGTAATAGACAACCTGAGGCACCAAACGACCAATGTTCATAGAGTTGGCTGATGAGAAATTGCATCTTGTTGGCTGCTAATTTTTCACGAAGCGCCACATCATTGAACATGTGTTTGACATTGGTTTGGGCATCGTCAAAGTTTCCATCGATCGCGATGACATGGGTATTGTCCCCAGTTTGAGTCGTCATTTTGCAATTCTTGCACCTTGCTGACACCATCTTTTGGATAAAAGACAATGATCTCTGTCCCTGGAACATCAGCAAAACCTGCCATGGCAGCTTTTTCCAGTATCTCCAGAAGTCGCCGTCAAGATGACAATTTTATTTTTCCAAACCGTGCTTTTTAGCTGCTGTTGTCATAAAAGTAAGGCAAGATCGACAAAAGCCATATCTTTAAAAGGCAATGGTGGAACCGTGGAAGAGTTCCAAAGTTGTATTGTCCATCGAGTTTGACAAGAGGAGCAATAGCTGGGGTATCAAACTTGCTGTCATAAGCATGAGAAATACAGTAGTCCAACTCCTCTGCTGTAAAGTCGTCCAAAAAGGCTGACAAGACCAGCTTAGCCACTTCTTGGTAAGAAGCGTCTTTGAGGGTATCAAAATCCAGCTCTACTTGAGGATAAGAGACTGGAGTAAACAAACCGCCATCTGTCGCCAATCCTTGAAGGATGGCTTGACTAGCTGTTACAGTATTTTTTTCATCTCGTGTTGATTGATAAACTAATGTCATGACTGTTTTCATTCCTTTACTAGTAGTCTTCTCATTATATCATAAATGTCAGAAAAATTTAACGGCTTTTTCGCCAAATCTTGGCAAAGGTCGGCAAACAGAAGCTAGATAAAAGAGAGCAGGCGCAACGACTTTGCTCCTACTCCCATGCGAATCTGTTTTTCAGGTGTCTGCAAAGACTTGATCAAGCCAATCCCAACTCTGCTAAAAACAGATGGGAAGTCTTTCTTCAAGCTTTCAAGAGCTACCGTTACTTCTTGACGAGTTTGGTTATTTTTCACAGTAACTTGACCGCTCTCAACTTCACTACTTCCTAAGGTAATCAAGGCTTTGGTCGCAAAGACATCTGCTGACTTAAATTGTGCCTTGAGCTTGCGTCCAAGGTAGTCACGTTCTGCCTTGAAACCTTGGATTCGAAGGGCTTGAACCAAGCTAAGCGCTGCTTCATTGACCTCATCTCCTAGGGACAGCGATATAGGCATCTAGGCCTGTTTCGATCGGTAATTCAATGCCTTTCTTTTCAAGAACGAGAAGGATCCGTTCCACACCGATACCAAATCCAAAACCAGCTGTCGCAGGGCCACCGAAGTATTCAACCAAACCATCATAGCGACCACCCTGCACAGACTGTCAATTCATTGCCTTCAATTTCTGTAATGAACTCAAAAAAATCGTGTGGTTGTAGTAATCCAAGCCACGCACCATATTGGTATCGATGACATAGGCTACCCCCAAGTCTTCTAACATCCGACGAACCGCATCAAAAATGCGCTTGGCTTTCTTCATCTAGATAGTCTAGGGATGGAAGGAGCCTGTTCAACCGCCGCCTTGTCTTCTTTTTTTCTTTTGAATCCAAGACACGAAGCGGATTTTCTTCTAAGCGACGTTGGCTGTCCTTAGACAATTGATCCTTCATTGGCAAGAGATAATCAATCAAGGCTTGACGATAAGCCTGACGACTAGCAGGGCTTCCCAAGGTGTTCAAGTGCAAGGTCACATTGTCAATTCCCTAGTTCTTTCAGGAATTGCGCTGCCATGGCAATGGTTTCGACATCCGTTGCAGGATTGCTCGATCCAAAAGCATTCTACCCCAATTTGGTGGAATTGACGCAAACGACCTGCTTGAGGACGTTCGTAGCGGAACATTGGGCCTATGTAATAGAACTTACTTGGTTTTTGTACCTCAGGCGCAAAGAGTTTTATTTTTCTACATACGAGCGGACAACAGGAGCTGTTCCTTCTGGACGAAGCGTGATATGACGGTCTCCCTTGTCATAGAAGTCATACATTTCTTTGGTAACGATATCCGTCGTATCCCCTACTGAACGGCTGATGACTTCATAATGTTCGAAGATCGGTGTGCGGATTTCATCATAATTGTATCGCGCAAAGACCTTGCGTGCAAAAGCCTTCTACATATTGCCATTTCGCTGAATCGCCAGGAAGGATATCCTGGGTCCCTTTTGGTTTTTGTAATTTCATAGCCTTCATCCTTTGTCTTACTTTTGCCTCTATTTTACCACAAATTCGAAGAGAAATGGAGGCTGGACCGAATTTCCTTCGTTCGACACGTTCAAAACTCTTTCTCTTCTTGCCTTATCAGCCGAATTATGAGAAAATGGAAGCCATACTACACTGAAAGGATCTTGCGATGAGAGAGGATATCAAAATCAATGACCGCGCCCTGGCACTAGAGAAGTCGTTAATCGAAAAATTGGAGCTTGTATTTGATACCGATGTTGAGTTAGATGTCTATAATCTGGGACTGATCTACGAGATCCATCTAGATGAAGCCGGCACTTGCAAGGTGGTTATGACCTTTACCGATACGGCTTGTAGCTGTGCTGAGAGCCTTCCGATCGAAATCGTCGCTCGCCTAAAAGAAATCGAGGGGATCGAAGATGTCAAGGTTGAAGTGACCTGGTCACCCGCTTGGAAAATTACACGAATCAGCCGATACGGGCGCATCGCCCTTGGTCTTCCACCACGATAACAATCATTACCATTTAAGAAACGCAGTCAACTAATGAAGGAAAGGCCTCTTTGAAATCCGATCCATAATAAAAAAACGAGGAACACCAGCTCTGCCATCAGAGTTTGTTCCTCGTTTTTATAATGTTTGAATCCATTCAAACTTTGTTTCACTACCAGAATGGACTAAGCCTCGTCAGCTTTTGGTTCTGGAAGGATTTGATACAACACAATTCCTAGAATGGTCGACGTTGCCACACCCGTGATTTGAAGACCACCGAGGTCAATCATCAAACCACCGATCCCTGATACTAGGATCACACTTGCAATCAAGAGATTCTTTTTATTATCAAAATCAATCTTATGTTCAACTAAAATTTTCAAACCGCTAGCGCGATAACTCCCAAAGAGGGCGATAGACAAACCTCCCAAATACAGGAGTTGGAATAGAGTGCAAAGAGTGCTGATAGCTTTCCCAATAAAAGCTCATGACAACCGCAATCACTGCTGCACCTGAAATAACGTAAACTGAGTAGACCTTACTAAGGGCCATCACCCCAATGTTTTCCCCATAAGAAGTTACCGGAGGAGCTCCAAAGAATCCAGCAATAATCTGTGCCAAAGCCATCACCAGTAAGCGTATGGTCAAAGCCCTGGATCCTTGAAGTAAATCACGCTCAGTCAAACTATTTAAAACCATGAGGGTGACCAAAATGTTCCGTCATGGTCACAAAAGGCAATCGGAGCCATGGTCAAAATCGCACTTGGATAGAGCTTTAAAAGCTATAATCCACAAATGGAATGTCAAAGTTTGGAACTTTGAATCCAATTTGCCTGACCTACTGAGAAATTGACAAAACTATGTCCTGTCAGCAAACCAAGAGCCAATGAGAAAATATAGCCCTACAATTAATCCAAGTAAAATTGGGACGACACCGACAATCTTCTTGCCATACATATTAAAGAGGATAACCGCAAAGAGGGTCACCATCGAAATCAATAGAGCATAGACCACTGTAGCTTTTATTTTTCAGGTTGTCGCATCAGTGACGGCATTCTTGCGCAAGACTCAAACCAATTACCATGATAATGGGACCAACCACGATTGGTGGAAGGACCTTTATCAATCCAATCTTTTACCCAGCATAGCTTAACAATCAGAGCTACAAACAAGTAGACCAAACCACCCGCCATAGCACCCTGGGCAACTGCCGCGATCCCATCTGACTTCATCAGCATTTGCATCGCTGCAATATAAGCAAAACTAGACCCCATGTAAGCAGGAATCTTATACTTGGTCACGGTCAAGTGAGCCAAGGTCCCCAAACCAGATGAGAACAAAGCAATGGCAGGATCAATCCCAACCAAAATCGGCACCAGCACTGTCGCCCCAAACATGGCAAACAAATGCTGGAAAGATAAACCAACCAATAAACCAGGTTTTGGCATATCATTCACATCATATTTAACGTCATTCACGATCGTAAAAACCTCCTAAAATTAAGATGCGACAAGCTATGGCTGAACAAAAACGTCTACCTTCGATGACCAAATCGTAAGGGAGTGCTTCATGCTCCATCATCGACGATTTCTTTTTTATCAAACCACTTTTCAACTATACAAAAAAATCCCCCACAACAAGGAGATACACAAAATATAGGCTGGTCTTCCCAGGCCTTTCATTTCCATAGCTCCTTGCCTGCCTCTCTGGACAGTATTAAAGGATTGATTCGATTAGTCACAATTATAGCAAATTATAGACGGATTTACAAGAAAAATGACAGATAATACACTCAAATCCCCCAAAAAGTAATATTCATACGCTTCAGCGACAGGGTTGAAAATAGCCACTCTGAGACAAAAAAAAGAGGCTGGGACAAAAGTCCTAGCCTCTCAATTATTTTTGGATTGTCGAGCAAGACGCAGTGGTTGAGTGGGCTCTACCACGCTGATTTCATCAGCTTTTACAGCCCTACTCAACTGTGCGGAGGTGGGACGACGAAATCGAATTCTAACGAATTACCGATTTCTGTCCCACTCTCTTTGGACAAAGTCGTCCTTGCAATTACTGTTTACCAGACTGTTCCATATTCCAGAAGTCGGTCACAGCACCACGTGATGCTGAAGAAACGATATGGGCGTATTTACCCAGAACCCCACGGCTATACAGTGGTGGCAAGGTTGTTTCAGCCTTCCGTTTTCGCTAACTCTTCGTCTGAAACGTGCATGGTGATTTCTTTGGTATCTTGGTCAACGGTCACCAGATCCCCTGTGTGGAGGTAGGCGATTGGGCCACCAACCTGAGCTTCAGGCGCAATGTGACCGACAACGAGACCGTAAGTCCCACCTGAGAAGCGTCCGTCTGTCAAGAGGGCCACCTTGTCTCCTTTGGCCTTTCCCAACGATCATAGATGACAAGGACAGCATTTCCGGCATACCAGGACCACCCTTTTAGGACCTACGAAACGAACAACGACAACGTCGCCATCCACGATTTCGTCCGAAAGAACGGCTTCAATGGCAGCTTCTTCTGAGTCAAAGACCTTAGCAGGGCCCGTGATGTTACGGACCTTCACACCTGATACTTTGGCAACTGCCCCTTCTGGAGCCAAGTTCCCTTTCAGGATGATCAATGGGCCATCGGCACGTTTAGGATTTTCAAGTGGCATGATGACTTTTTGACCTGGTGTCAAATCAGCGAAAAGGCTTCAAGTTCTCAGCTACTGTTTTACCAGTACATGTGATGCGATCCCCGTGAAGGAAACCATTCTTAAGAAGGTATTTCATGACGGCTGGCACACCACCGACATTGTAAAGGTCTTGGAAGACATATTTCCCTGAAGGTTTCAAGTCCGCCAAGTGAGGCACGCGCTCTTGGAAATCGTTGAAGTCTTCCAGCGTCAAGTCCACGTTGGCTGCATGAGCGATCGCAGCAAGTGAAGAGTCGCATTGGTGGATCCACCCAGCGCCATGGTCACTGTAATCGCATCTTCAAAAGGCTTCACGGGTCAAGATATCAGATGGCTTCAGTCCCATTTCAAGCATTTTGACAACTGCACGACCCGCTTCTTCGATATCGGCTTTTTATCAGCTGATTCAGCAGGGTGAGAAGAGGAACCTGGAAAGCTCATCCCAAGGACCTCAATCGCTGTCGCCATGGTGTTGGCCGTATACATCCCACCACAGCCACCAGGGCCAGGGCAGGCGTTACATTCTAGTTGCTTCACTTCTTCAGCGGTCATATCGCCGTGATTCCATTTCCCGATTCCTTCGAAAACAGAAACCAAGTCGATATCCTTTTGCCATTCAGATTACCCGGTGCAATGGTTCCTCCGTAGGCAAAGATCGCTGGGATATCCATATTGGCAATGGCGATCATCGAACCAGGCATGTTCTTATCACAGCCCCCGATGGCTACAAAGGCATCGACGTTGTGACCGCCCATAGCAGCTTCGATAGAGTCTGCAATGATATCACGAGAAGTCAAGGAGAAGCGCATCCCTGGTGTCCCCATAGCAATCCCGTCCGCAACCGTAATGGTCCCAAATTGGACCGGCCAAGCTCCTGCATCTTTCACACCTTCTTTGGCCAATTTCCCAAAATCATGGAGGTGGATGTTACATGGAGTATTTTCCGCCCATGTCGAAATCACTCCAACAATCGGTTTCTCAAAAGCTTTCATCGGTCATTCCCGTCGCGCGAAGCATGGCACGGTTGGGCGATTTTACCATGCTATCGTAGACACTACTACGATGGCGTTTGTCTAATTCTGTCATGTCATTCCTCTCGTTTCATTTTTTACCATTATAGCATAAAAGAGAGCACAAAGATAGGCAAGGTCTTTGAAGAGACAGACGACAGAAAAGTTTCTTTCAAAAATTTCAATTTTTTTGTCAAGTAACTTTACTTTACAAAAAAGTTTTGTTATACTGTTACAGTTGATGAAAATCAAACCTAATTGAATTTATATCTTAAAAGGAGAAAAACGAAATGGCAGTACCTGCACGTCGCACATCAAAAGCGAAGAAAAACAAACGTCGTACGCACTACAAAGTAACAGCTCCATCTGTAAACTTTGACGAAGCAACTGGAGATTACTCACGTTCACACCGTGTATCACTTAAAGGATACTACAAAGGACGTAAGATCGCTAAAAGCCGCATCAGCTGAATAATAGAAGGAGATACCATGCGCGTAAATATTACACTTGAACACAAAGAATCTGGTGAACGCTTGTACCTTACTTCTAAAAACAAACGTAACACTCCAGACCGTCTTCAATTGAAGAAATACTCACCAAAACTTCGCAAACACGTTGTGTTTACAGAGGTGAAATAGGGGTTCACTACACGTCAGTAGATGTTAGAAACCTTGATTTTAATAGCGATTCTTGAATTTCTAAATTTCACTGCATTGCAACATAAAATCAACCGAATCACTACCTTTTCCACCACCTTTTTGAAATAAGAATAATG